>BNJS01001648.1_pt1 | contig 394003 bp, 395 predicted proteins | sample 8540461 | NCBI WGS metagenome assembly BNJS01 (sample SAMD00202454, study PRJDB9452) | human saliva metagenome | isolation source: human saliva | place: Japan
CCAGGAGATATTGCGGGGGAGCCATTGAGCGGTAGCGCGCCGTCTGTGCCTGGCTTAGCGGACTGGCTCCTTGCAGCCGCTGTCATGCTGCCTGCCGCAGTGGGACTGGGCAGTGCTGCTCATGTGCGCCAGTGGTGGACGCCTGAGCGGAGCCCTCTTTTCCAACTTTCTTCCAACTTTGACGGCACTGCGGCGCGGCCTGCCTACCGTTCTAACCAACGCCACGAGCTCAGGAGACCAGCAGAAAACGCTGGCCTGGCGCGGCTCGTGGCAGGTGGTACGGCCCGCTCTACCCAGGGTGGCAGCACGGCCTTCGGCACGAGATGACCAGCCCGGCTGGCCGTCTTTCTCTCTTCCTTCATCTCCTCTCGAAAGGACTCCTCATGGCTTCTACCAATCTCAGTCTCTTCTCGCCCCAGCGCACCCGGATGGGGGGTGGTGCTGGGCAATGGCCAGGCCCGGGTAACCAGGCGGGAGATCGAGCAGGTCGCCGCCCAAGCAGAAGTGGCGGCCCAGGCCGAGCAGGCCCGGGCCTTCCTGACCTCCCAGGTCCTGACCAACATCGCCACCTTGGTCACCCAGGCCGAGGCCCAGACCCGTATCGCCCCCGGTGGTGCCCAGTTCTACGAAGCGATCATCACGGGGTACGCCCTGGGGGCTGGGCAGCGAATCGGGCAGCTGTAGGCGGCCGGGCGCTGCGGTGCGTCGCTGACCCAGAGCACGAGCCCACGTGCGACAGGTGGCGCGGAAGCACTCCTGAGCTACCGGACGGCAGCAGCACTGGCTGCTCTGCTGGGCGGGGCTGTCTCCTCTCGGTGGGGCTCAGGATGGCCGGGCCAGTACCGGAACGTCGCCAGCTCGGTAGTGAGCACTCTTCCTCGCGCCTTCTTTTCCTTCTCCTCACGTTCTTTCTCTTTGTCTCTCATCTCTTCTCATCTTCGGAGGTTTCATCATGACGGTCGTAATCGGGATCCTGGCCCTCATCGGTCTGGCGGTGGTAGGCGCCTGCGGCTGGGCGTTCGTCTACGGGATGCGCGACGGACTGACCCAGTGGCGGGAGGCGCCACCGGGCGGAATGAGTCAGCCGGTGCCCGTAGGCGCACCGCCGCTGTCGCTGTTTGCCGCGCTGCCGAGCAGCTACCAAGCCGGTCAGCTGGCCGGTGAGGTTGCCGCCAGCTGGCACTCCGCACACCGGGCGGCCAGAGCGGGGAGCGCGGCGGGCATACCAGCCAGCTCATCTTGGGCGGCCGCCCTGGCCCTGGGCAGTGAGCTGAGCCTGCAGCGCCAAGAAGCCGGCCGAGCCATGCAGGCAGCCATGGCCCAGGTGCTGCAGGACAACGACCAGGCGGTAAGAGCGGCGGCCGGTGGAGGGCGTGACACCAGTAATGGCGGGAGTGGTGCCAGTAGCGGTGGCGGTGTCACTGACGAGAGCAGTGGCAACGGCGCCAGTGGTAGCAGTGCGTCTGATGGCACGGTGCCGGATGGGGTGGACAGCAACCGCACGGCAGAGGGTACGGCCCGTCCCACCTGGCCGGCTCACTCGCCCTCACGTCGCCCGCCGCGCCCGCGCCCCCGGCGGTGCACGCAGCAGCGACCGACTCGGTCGGATGAGCGGCAGCCGTGAGTGTTGGGATTGAGCGGGCTCGGGCGGCCTGCACTACCCACCCGTCGGACTGAGTGTGCGGCAAGACAAGACGTCCGCAGGTCGCTCTGGCTGGTCGCGTTGGTGGGGTCTGGAGCGTGCGGCAGTCGTGAGCGTTCGGCTCCATTCCTCGCCCACATGCTGCGTCATTTCGCTCGCTTGTTGCAAAAACTACAGCACCGACTTTCGTGGCCACTAAATGGCGCGTGTGTCCATTTTGTTTCCTGGGGTGGCACCACAGAAATCGGTCGATGGCGGCACGTGTCGCGTCGCTTGGCAATAGTGAACCTGAGGGCCTTGCAACACGCGAGTGTTCGTGGAATGTATGGGATAAGGGCAACCGGCTGCCGATGTGCGAAATAGCGGGCAGCGGGTTTGCCCGGAGCAAATAGCACGTATGAACAAAAAGGAGGGACACCATGCAGCAGACAAAACAGACAAGACGAGCATGCGCCGGGGGAGCGGCGGCCAGGCAGGCGGGCGCAGCGACGAAGCAGAACGCCAGCGTGACGGCGCCCGGTGCTGGCTCGCTGACAGAGGAACGCCGCACTGACCGACCTCGTGCTGGAGACATGACGATTCGCAGTACCGGTGCCTCAGCCAGTCGGAGCAGTTCCGAGGATGCTGGCTCATCACCCACCATCCCTGGCCTACCGCCTGGCGGCTTTGCCACCATCCTGGTCGATCCGCCCTGGCCCCTTCAGGGCGGTGAGAAGCACTACCGGACGATGAGCCTGGCGCGGATCAAGGCGCTGCCGGTGGGAGCTTTGGCGGCCCGTGATGCCCACCTGTGGCTGTGGACGACGAACGCCCTCTTGCCAAAGGCGTATGAGGTGGCTGAGGCCTGGGGCTTTACGGTGCGCAGCCCACTGACCTGGGTGAAGTTTCGCCTTGGCCTGGGTGGTCGCTACCAGCTGCGTAATGCCACCGAGCAGCTGCTGTTCTGCACTCGGGGGAGAGCCCCGCTGGGCTCGCGTTCTCAGCCGACCTGGTTCAACGCCCCCGTTACCGAGCACTCACGCAAGCCGGCTGAGCAGTTCGCCATCATCGAGCGGGTCAGCCTAGGCCGTACCTGGAACTGTTCGCCCGCCGCCGGCCAGAGTCGAACCAGCCCTGGGCGGTGTGGGGCGACCAAGTGGACTCAGACATCCGCATCCCCGGCTTTGCCGTGCCGCGGTATAGCGAGCGGGCACAGGAGGCAGAAGCGATGCTGCAGGCCGACGAGTCCGCTAGCGATGGCCGCGGCGGTAACGGTGAGGAGGTCTTGCGATGAGTCGGCCGTGGCAAGACAAGTACCCAATCGGCAGTCTTCGAGGAGATGGTGATGATGAGCGATTCGAGGCGTTCTCTGCCTGGCAGCCTGCTGCGATGCGGCGTCGGCCTGCTCCTGATCGCGATGGGGCTGAGGTGGATCGTCGCCATCGTGCAAAGCAGCTGGCCCTGGCTCGTCGGGCTGCTCGCCGTGAGCGCCGCCGCCTGGCTGGCAGTGCGCTGGTGGCGCAGCCGACGGGAGTGGTGAGGGAACCGCTCAGAAGCCAGCGGCAGACGGATGGGCGTCGTCAGATGGAACGGGTTGAGCAGCGGCATCAGTCGCAATGGAGTGGTCGCAGCTCGAGTCCCGCACTTGATGCTGAGACAGCCAGCCGGAAGCAACGCACTCACATCACGGCTGGAGACCACCGAAAGAACGATGGACAGCCTCATGCTTCGAGGAGGCAACCATGATGGCCCCGCATGCCGGTGGCCGCCCGGGTTCGTCGCGGCGGGTGCGGCTGGTGCCGGTGCGGCACAGCGGCATGGATCACCGGGCGGTGGCGCGGATCGTGCTGGCACTGGCGCGGCAGATGGCAGCAGCGGCGGATGAGGCTGTGGAGTCGGCGGCGGTTGACGAGGTGATGTCCTCAGCTGAGGGGACTTGCTCGATGCGTGAGCCTGGTACCAGCGATGGGTCGGCTACCGCGAGTGATGATGCTGCGGTTCCGTGGGCTGGCGCGCATAGCGGGCAGAGTGCCCACGGTATCGCCTCGGTGGGGCGCTGCGCTGCGAAGGAACTCCTGTCGGCATCGGCTGGGAGTGGCTTGGCCGGGCGGTGTGCTCACCAGCGTCATGAGGGCGCTCACTACTTGGCTCATGGTCTCCCTTCCGCCGGCTCCCATACTTTGCCGGATCGCGCTGGTGCAGCTAAGGCTGACGAGGCCGCTGCTGCCTCCTCCGCGCCGGGAGGTGCCCCGTGATGGCCCCCGCAACTCGCCCCCTGGTGTGGCACCAACTCCGCTTTGCTCTGCCGCTCGCCCAGGACACAGCGGTCGGTTTGGTGGAGCGCATCCTGGCGGATGGTTCGCTTGGTCGGGTGGTGCTGGAGCTGCGCGCCTCGGGTGGGCAGGCGACGTGGGCGGTGGGCTCGAGCGCGGGTGAGCGATTGGTCTCGGTGGTGCGGGAGCTGGTGCCGGGCTGCCGGGTGTCGCGTGGGTTCTCGCGGCGGGCGGTGAGCCAAGCGGTGGCGGTGTCAGCCCGGCCGGTCGGGACGCCGTTGGCGACGGAGCGGTTGGCGGCGGTGGTGCGGGCTGTCTTGGCTGCCTTGGCATCTACGACTAAGGACGAGGAGCTGGTGGTGCAGCTGCAGGTGGGGCGGCGCTTTGCCCCGCAGGCTCTGGGGCGGGTGGAGCCGCAGGGCTGGCTGGAGCTGCTCGGCCTGCTGCCACCACCTTCTCTTAGTGGTGAGCGGGGTCGGCGGATGCGGGCGCAGGTGGGGCGGCATCGGGCGGCAGTCTGTCTGCGCTTGGGGGTGCGGGCGGCCTCGCCCCTGCGGCGACGGACGCTGCTGCAGGGGCTGCTGGGGGCGCTGCGCCTGGTGGAGGGGCCGGGGGTGCGGCTGCGCGCCCGTACGGAGCACCCGGCCGCCTTGATGCGGTGCGGCGGCCGTGGCGGGCGGGGTTGGAGCTTGGTGCAGGAGAGATTGTGGCGATGGCGGGCTGGCCTATTGGTGAGCCTGCCCTTGCCGCTGCTGGGTAGTGGGCACCCGCGCCAGATTGCGCCGCCGCCGGAGGTGAGGTCCGGGTCGTCCCAGCGCGTCGTCGGGGCCAGTGCGGTGGCGGGAGAGGCCGGGTTGGTGCGCCTGCCGATTACTGACGCTGTCTACCACACGCATTTGCTGGGGCCGACGGGTGTGGGTAAGTCGACGGTGCTGCTGTCCTTGGCGCTGGCTGATGCGGCTGAGGGCCGGGGCCTGCTCCTGCTCGATCCCAAGGGGGATCTGGCGACGGACTTCGTCGCGCGCCTGCCCGAGGAGCGGGCTGCGGATGTGGTGGTGCTGGATCCGACCAATCCCTGCCCGGTGGGGTTCAACCCGCTGGCTGGGCCGCCGGAGCTGGCGGTGGTGACGGCGGAGGCGGTGCTGGGGGTGCTGGCTGAGCTGTTTCGCGACAGCTGGGGCATCCGCACCGCCGATGTGCTCTCCGCTGCGCTGCTGACGTTGGCGCGTATCCCGCAGGCGACGCTGGTGTGGCTGGTGCCGCTGCTGACCAATCCGGCCTTCCGACGCCGGGTGCTGGCCCTGGCCCCACCCGATCCTTTGGGCACGGATGTCTTCTGGCAGGGCTATGAGGCCAAGCCGGTGCGGACCCAGGCGGTGGAGGTAGCGCCGGTGCTCAACAAGCTGCGCCAGCTGATGCTGCGCCCAGGCCTGCGGGCGATGCTGGGCCAGGCCCAGCCCCGTTTCGGGCTGACAGATCTGCTGGAGCGCCGACGCATCGTGGTGGTCAACCTCAACCAGGGCCTACTCGGAGCCGGAGCAGCCCGCTTGCTGGGGACCCTGCTGATCTCTCAGCTGTGGCAGCACCTGCTGGCACGCCAGGCAGATCCGCCCCAGCGGCGGCAGATCGTGAGCGTGTATATCGATGAGGTCCAGGCCTTCCTGGCGGGGCTGCCGGGCAGCCTGGCCGACGCTCTGGCCCAGGCCCGGTCACTGGGCGCGGCCTTCCACCTAGCGCACCAGTACCGGGGCCAGCTCAGCACCGAGATGATGCAGGCGGTGGAGACCAACACGCGCTCCAAGGTGTACTTCGCCTTGTCGGCGACCGACGCGGCCGCAGCGGCCCGGCTGGCTCCGGAGCTGGAGGCAGCCGACTTCCAGCTGCTGGCCCAGTACCAGGCCTACGCCACCGTCATGCACCACGGGCACCGCTCGGGCTGGTTCTCCCTGGCCACTCGGCCTGCCCCGCCAGCGGTGCGCGATCCAGCCCTGCTCTACGCCGCTAGCCACGCCCGCTACGGCATCCCAGCCGAGCAGACCGAAGCCGAGCTCATCGCCCTGACCAGCGGCAGTACAACGTCCGCTGTCGATGTGAATGAGCGACACAACCCATCCACGACGCTGCCGGACGCCACTGCCACCACTGATATCACTAGTGATGAGACCAGCGAAGGAGCGGCTAATGATCTGAAGCTCGCCACTCTGGATGAGTCTGGGGCGGATGGATCCACGAGTAGGGCTGAGTCTGAGTCTGATCGGTCCCGCCCCGCGATTGGCCGCAGGAGGCGACCATGAGGCCGCTGGTACGCAACCACACGACCTGGCACCACTGCTGCGGGCGACGTACGTGCGGTGCCGATGGCGTGGTGGGCCTGCGAACCATCCGGTGGGGGCGTCGTCTCGGTGGACGTGTCGGTCGACGCACCGCTGCACTCAAGGCTCGTGGCAAGCGGCGGTATCCCGGCATTTTGTGGTCGTTTGTGGCGGTGACTGACCCCACCTGGTGTGGTCACGTCTGGCCCGGCGGAGGCGGCCAGCGATGAACCGGTCACCCACAGAGAGCATGGCCCGGTTCTCGTCGCTGGTGCCTCCGCCGATCCATCCGATGCAGGCGCGCCTGCTCACCCTGGTGGCGGCCCATCGCTTTGCCACCACCACGCAGCTCGCCAGGCTGACCGCCCTGGAGTACGCGTCGCCGGCCTCGGCCCTGCGCCAGACCCAGCGCCACCTGGCCAGCCTGGCCCAGCAGCGCCTCCTGACGAGCCTGGAGCGCCGGGTCGGCGGCTGGCAGGGCGGCTCAGCCGTGACCATCTGGGCCACCACCACTCGGGGTCACCGGCGTGTGGCAGCAGATGAGGGAGAGGAGGTGCCGCGGCGGCAGCGGCCCCGTGAGGTGTCGACCACCTTCCTGGACCACCTCCTCGCGATTACCGAGGTGCGTACCAGCATCGAGGAGGCTGTCCGCCAGGAGGCGGATACCGAGGCGACGGTCGCCCTAGAGCCGGACTGCTGGCGCACTGCGCTCAGCCCCAGTGGCCAGGTGCAGGTGCTGCGCCCCGACCTGGCCGTGACCATCACCAGCCCCGCCTATGAGGATCGCTACCTCATCGAGGTCGACCGGGCTACCGAGAACCCCGGCCGGGTCATTGCCACCTGTTGGCGCTACCAGGAACACCAAGCCCAGGCCGGCGACGGTGTCTTCCCCCTGGTGGTCTGGCTGGTCCCTGGCGACCGCAGACGCCACCGCCTCGAGCGAGCCATCGCCCACAGCACCGGCCTGCTGCGCGAGCTCTTCCGCGTCATCCGCCTGGACCAGCTGCCCACCCTGATCCGCGGCGGCCCCGCCGCCATCCCCACCCCACAGGCCAGCAACCAGGTGGGCCAGTAAACCAGAGCACGTACTTTTCTGAGCGGCACCACAAAACACCAACATCCCGTCAAGTGAGGGGAAACATGGAGAGGAGTGAGGCGAATCTGCGCACAGCAGACAACCACCATGTGGCGATCTGTGCGGAAATTCGCAGATTGCCGCCAGAGGTCAAGTGAAATCCGACTGGACTTTCCGTCCATCTGAGCGTCAATAGAAAGAGGAGAAACACTAAACCATTGAAATAGCAATACATATGACGAGAGGAGGACACCGATGACGACACAGACAACAACGAACGCACAGGAGAAGCCGGCCGTGCTCGCCGCCGTGCCAACCGCCGCACTGGACGGCCAGGCAGGCACCGGGCCGATCGCCATCTTCTACGGCGCGGCCCGCTACCCCTTCGAGCTGGCCCGGCAACGGGAGCTGGTGGAGGACTACGCCGACGCGATGGGCCTGAATCTGGTCACCGAGTTCCACGACCGACAGCAGCGCCAGTACGGGCTGCAGATGCTACTGGACGCCTGCCAGCGCGGTGGGGTGGACTACGTCATCACGGCAGGCTGGCCCACCCCCAACCTCACCACCACCGAAGCAGACAAGGTCGTCGATCAGCTCGCACAAGCCGGCACCCACCTGGTCTGCCTCAACACCTGGCGCCCCGGCGACGGCACCCCACCAGCCTGGTGGAACGACGAAGAAGGAGCATGGATGCGACAGCTCGATGCGCTCAGGGAGCACGATCGCCGGCAACGCGAACAGGCCAGCCAATCCAGCGATGTCAGCGAGGACAACGAAGTCGGCGAAGGCAGCGATGCCAGCGAGCTCACCCAGACCGAAACCACTGATCTCAGCAAGGAGGTGCACCATGCCTGACGCACTCGCCCCCGATCCCTTCACCGCTATGGCCGCCCAGCTCACCCCCAAGCGGGCCGTCTCATACATCCGCGTCTCTACTCGGGAGCAGGCTCAGCGTGGTGGTAGTGAGGAAGGCTTCTCCCTGCCGGCTCAACGTGAGGCGAATAAGCGCAAGGCCCAGTCGATGGGTGCGCTGGTGGTTAAGGAGTTCGCCGACCGCGGCGAGTCGGCCAGGTCTGCGAACCGGCCTGAGCTACAGAAGATGCTGGCCTACCTCAAGGAAGATGGCGGGATCGACTACGTCATTGTCCACAAAGCTCGACCGGCTTGCCCGCAACCGAGCGGACGATGTGGAGATCAACCGGGCCTTCGAGGAGGCGGGTGTGCGGCTGGTGTCTACATCGGAGAACATCGACCAGACGCCTGGCGGGATGCTCCTCCACGGCATCATGAGCTCCATCGCCGAGTTCTACTCCCGGAACCTCGCCAATGAGGTCATCAAGGGGATGGGCGAAAAGGCCAGGAATGGTGGGACGCTGGGTAAGGCGCCGCTGGGGTACATCAACGTCCGCGCCAGAGACGAGAACGGAAGAGAGATCCGCACCATCGCCCTGGATGAGGAGCGCGCACCACTGGTTCGGCTGGCGTTTACGGAGTATGCGACCGGTAACTGGACGGTGCGGCAGCTGGCCGACCATCTCAATACCCTCGGCCTGAACATCCCACCTACGCCACGGCGCCCTGCCAAGCCCATTACGGCAACGCGCCTGCACGAGATCCTGCGCCACCCCTACTACAAAGGCATCGTCACCTTCCAGGGTGTGGAGTACCCGGGCAAGCATGAGCCGCTGGTAGACAGCCAGACGTGGCAGACCGTCCAGACCATCTTGGCCTCACGCCGCTATGGGGAGCGCCAGCGCATCCACAACCACTTCCTGAAGAGCACCGTCGTCTGCGGCCAGTGCGGCGCCCGCCTGTCCGTCCAGAACGCCAAGAACAGCAAGGGCACCATCTACCCCTACTTCGTCTGCGCCCGCCGCTGCCGCCTGCACGACTGCGCCTTCACCGCCGTACTCATCGACGTCGTCGAAGACCGCATGAGTGACCTCTACCGGGCCATCGAGCTCAGCGCAGAGGACAGAACGCAGATCGAGCGCTACCTCCACGACGAGCTAGCCCAGATCGAAGGGGACAAGGCCAAGGCAGTGCGCTCCCTCACCACCCGGCGCACCAACATCGAGGACAAGCGCCGTCGTCTCCTCCATGCCCACTACGAAGGAGCCGTCCCCCTTGACCTGCTCAAGGAGGAGCAGGCCGAGCTGTCCACCGAGCTGAACCAGATCGAGCGCCAGCTGGCCGCCTACCAGGCCGACGCCGCTGAAGTCCGCCAGCACCTCACTCAAGCCCTTGACCTCCTCGAAGACTGCCACCGCCTCTACACGGCGGCACCCGCCCACCTGAAGAAGCTGCTCAACCAGGTGTTCTTCGAGCGCGTGCTGGTCAATCCGGTGGTGGATGAGGACGGACGGGTCATCCTGCCTAGCACAGGCGACGGCATGACCGATGGCGGCAAGCAGCCCGGCAAGGAGACGGGCGCACACGATGGGCAGGACAGCGCCGGAGAAGAAGGAACCGGCGATGCCAGCGGGGGAGGAGGAGCTGATGCTGACACGCCAGTCCTGATGCCGCGCCCCGTCCACCTCGCCGACACCGGCTCCGGCACTCGCCTCAGCGCTCTGCTCACCCCACCTTTCGACCAGCTGGCCAGCCCCAGCCTGCACGCCGCTGCTCATACGCACTACCTGCAGCACCTAGCTCAGCCCGACAAGCCGACCACGTCGCCCATCGCTGACGATGAGCCCACGAGCCCCACAACACGAACAACGCCCACCCTGGTGGGTGAGCGTTGTTCAACATCTGGAACCACATCCCAGCCTGTTTCGACTGGGGTGGGTTCGGGTAAGAGCTTGTTGGTACGCGAGAAGGGACTCGAACCCTCACGCCCGAAGGCACCAGGACCTAAACCTGGGGCGTCTACCAATTCCGCCACTCGCGCTGTGCGGCGTCCACTCTACCGACTTCCATCCCGGATAGCAGAATGTGGCAACCGCTCCCGTGCGTTCGTATCACTCCACGCCGAGTGCGGCGCGCAGCCGCTTGACGTGACCCGTCGCTCGGACATTGTACTGAGCCAGCGTCACAGTGCCGTCAGGGGCCACTACCACGGTCGAGCGGATGACGCCGGTGTAGACCTTGCCGTAGTTCTTCTTCTCGCCCCACACTCCCCAGGCCTCCATGACGGCGTGGTCGGTGTCCGACAGCAGAGGGAAGGGCAGATCGTGGCGGTTGGAGAACTTGGCCTGCGCGCTTGCCGGGTCGGGGGAGATGCCGACGACGGTATAGCCGGCCGCCTTGAGCTCTGCCAAGGAGTCCCTGAAGTCGCAGGCCTCCTTGGTGCATCCCGGAGTGCATGCCTTGGGGTAGAAGTAGACGATGACGCCTTTGTCCGTGCTGGAACGAAGGTCATCAAGGGTCACTGTGCGGCCGTTCTGGTCGGGCAGGGCAAACTCCGGGGCTCGGTCACCGGCGGCGAGCTGGGTCATGGGTCCTCCTCGGGCTCCTGGACGAATGTGCTCATCCTCGCATTGCCTCCGGTGCCTGCGGCAGTGAATTCGAGGACTTACTTTCGTGATCTGGCAAACGTTCAGGACGCCGGTCGCACGGGCCCCTGACCCAAGCTCCGGGTGATACCTCCGGGTCAGGCGGCCTGGGCGAGCGTTCGCCGTGAGGCCTGCTGCGCCGCCTCCAGACGCTCCAGCGCCCGCTCGAGGCGCGAGGGGGAGGCCGTTGCCCCCAGCGAGGCGAGCTCTGCGCGTGCTGCGAAGAGCTCTCTGCTGGCCGCATCATCGGTTCGGGTGTCAGTGGCTGTCGTCCCGGCGGCCAGGGCGGACAGGGCGGTCATGGTGTGGATGTCGTGTGTCATACGTATCTCCTCATCTTCCTTCAGCGTCGTCGGCCCGATGGGGCCTGGGTCGCAGCGTGTGTCGGAGCAGGGACGTACCTGCGGGACCGGCATGCTGCGGATCAAGAGTTCCGGTGCGGCGACTGGTCGGCGCCGCCGCAGACTGTGGTCACGAGGGCGTGAGAACCGGTGAAACGGTGGCATTCTGAGAACTTCTCAGTGCGGAGGCGGTTGTCATCGACCGCCGTCATGCGCCTGCTGCTGTGCTTTCGGGGTCATCCCGGGCGAAGCGCGTGCCCTTCGTGGTACACCGCCAGGGACTTGAACCCTGAACCCGCTGATTAAGAGTCAGCTGCTCTGCCAATTGAGCTAGCGGTGCTCGGTCAATGGTGACCTGCTCTTCCTTCCCTATGGTCAGGAAGATTCGTACACCGCCAGGGACTTGAACCCTGAACCCGCTGATTAAGAGTCAGCTGCTCTGCCAATTGAGCTAGCGGTGCTTTCACCACAGCGATGTCATTCGACGTGGCTCGCTGGGCGACGGAGGAATACTTTACGGATGGAGGAGGGCTTCGTCCAGTCAGGATCCATGAAACCAGGCGATTGTGCGGCAAGTCTCAAGGGGTGGCAAAGAGGTGAGCTGCTGCGCGCTGCCTGGCAGTCCGCTCAGTGCGACGGGCCGCCCTCGCGTTCCTGTCGGCGGCGGCGCACGTCGGCGGCACGAGCGCGGTCGCGCTTCGACATCGTGCCCCGCGGGGACCGCATCCTCGACGGTGACGTGCTTGAGGCGCCTCCGCCTGTCCGTGAGCTTCGGTCACGGCCGCTCCGCCCGGAGGGGGCGCCCTTGGGGCCGTCGTCGTCCCGGTCGATGCGGCCGGTGCGTGACCACTGGTGGTACTGCTTCAGCGTGGCCGCCTGCTCCTCGGTGAGGCGGCGCCACAGGGGGAGGTCGAGCTTCTTGCGGTCACGCACGCGCGTGCCGAGGGTCCAGCCCGCCAGCATGACCAGTGCCACCACCATGCCGCCCCACATGCTGCTGCGGCCTTCGCGGGCGCCGGTGAGCAGTGAGACCGTTCCCCCGAGCAGGCCCGCAACGAGGATGGTCGCGACGACGATGGCGGCCATGGATGCCCAGTAGCGCTGCGCGGAGGTCATACGCGGCTTGCGGGTCTCAGAAGTCACCTCGGCATTGTGACACCCTCGCACGCGGCGGCTGAGCAAGGCGTGGACGGCGTCGGGGTGTCGGAGGGCGTGGACGGATGCCTGCTGGCTGCTCCGACCAGTAAGTAGTCATGTCCGTTGGTGCGGGCGCGGTTCAGCGTCACACGTCTGTGGCTCTCGCCGTGGTGCCGTGCGCGGTAGCGTGGGCCGCATGAGCGACCCGATCGTGACGCTGGCGACCTGCGCCGACTTCCCTGACCTTGATGACGATGACCGCGGCCTGCCGGATGCCCTGCGTGCACGTGGCATCGAGCCGCGGATTGCCGTATGGGACGACCCCGACGTCGACTGGAGCCAGTCCGGCACGGTCGTGCTGCGCAGCGTCCGTGACTACGCCACCAAGGGCAACTACTCCCGGTTCCTCCAGTGGGCCCGGTCGGTGCCCAGGCTTGCCAACCATCCCGACGTCGTCACCTGGAACTCGGACAAGCACTACCTCACCCGCCTGAGCGGGTGGGGGGGTTCCCATGATTCCGACGATGTGGCTGGAGCCCGAGGCCGGTTACTCCAAGCACCAGGTTCACACCCGTTTCCCGGCCCATGGTGACTTCGTCGTCAAGCCGGCCGTCTCCTCGGGTGGGCGCGGCACCGGGCGCTACACCGCCACCGACGCCTCCTCCCGGTCCGCGGCGATCAATGACGCCATGCACCACCTGCGCCGTGGGCGCACCGTCATGGTCCAGCGCTACCTCGAGGAGGTCGACCGCAAGGGTGAGGTTTCGCTGGTCTACTTCAACGGCGTGCTGTCCCACGCGGTGGAGAAGGCCCCGATGCTCCACCCGTCCTTCAAGTCGACCGACCAGATCCACGAGGAGATCGTCACGGCGCGCGAGCCCAGTGAGCAGGAGTGGCTCTGGGGAGAGCGGGTGCGCAAGGCCATCCACACGCTCATCAAGGAGGTCTCCGGGCGCGACATTCAGCTCCTGTTCAACCGTGTCGACGTCGTCGGGGACGGTCAGGGCGGCTTCTACCTCATGGAGGTCTCGCTGATCGACGCGGGCCTCTACCTCGGGGCGGCACCTGAGGCGCTGGACAACTTCGCCGACGCCATCGCCCAGCGCATCTTCTGGTGACCGCGCAGACGCGGGCCCGTCGAGGCGCCCGGATGTGGTAGATAGATGCTATGCGCACGCTGCTTAACATCATCTGGGTCGTCTTCGGCGGGTTCTGGCTGTTCCTCGGTTACGTCTTCTTCGGACTGATCGCTGCCTGCTCATCATCACGATTCCCGCGGGCGTCGCCTCCTTCCGTATCGCCGCCTACGTCCTGTGGCCCTTCGGGCGTGAGGTGGTTCCGGCTCCCGGGGCCGGTGCCATGAGCGGGATCAGCAACATCATCTGGTTCCTCATTGCCGGACTCTGGCTGGCCATCGGCCACGTCGCCACCGCGGCGGCGCAGGCCATCACCATTGTCGGAATCCCTCTGGCCGTGGCCAACATCAAGCTCATCCCTGTCACCTGCTTCCCCTTCGGCAAGCAGATCGTCGAGACCCGGTAAGACCTTTTCGGCAGGGTTCACCTGCGGGTGTCACAGGCTGATGCGGCGGTTGGCTCCCCAGTAGCCCACGTAGCAGACCACGAGGAAGACGGCGGTGATCGCCAGGCCGCCGCGCTGCTCGGGGTCGAAGACGATGAGCAGGCACGAGGCTGTCGACAGTCCCAGTGCGGCGATCGAGACCCACGGATACCCGGGAGCCCGGTAGGGCAGTCCTCAAGGCTGCGGTCCTCAGCGAGCCAGCGCCGTCGGAAGGACAGGTGGCATGCGGCGATGACCGCCCACACCAGGACGACGGCGAGACCGGAGACGGACACAAGGACCAGATAGACTGTGGAGGCCGCATAGGCCGAGGTCAGCAGTGAGGCCAGCCCACCGACCATGGACAGGCCCATTGCCAGTGCGGGTACCCCGTAGCGGTTGGTGCGGGCCAGGACCGTGGGCAGGGTGCCCTCATTGGCCAAGGACCACAGCATGCGTGTCGAGGCGTAGAGCCCTGAGTTCGCCGCTGACAGGATGGCGGCCAGGATGACCATGTTCATGAGGTCCCCGGCGTAGGGCACGCCGATTCTGGACAGGACCGTCACGAAGGGGCTCTCCTCGACCCCGGCCTTCTCCCAAGGGATCAGTGCTGCGATGACGATGATCGAGCCGATGAAGAAGATGGCCAGGCGGGCCAGGGTCGCCCGGATCGCGCGAGGAATGGTGGTGCCCGGGTCCTCGACCTCTCCGGCGGTGATGCCGATGAGCTCGGTGCCGGAGAAAGCGAAGTTGACGGCCAGGATCGTGGTGAACACCGCGCCGAAGCCGTTGGGGAAGAGGCCGTCCCGGTACAGGTTCGTCAGCCCCAGGAACGAGCGGTGCCCCTCGTAGGGCAGCAGTCCGACGATTGCGGCCGTGCCCAGAGCGATGAACGCAATGATCGCCGCCACCTTGATCCCGGACAGCACGGTCTCCGCCTCGGCGAAGACCTTGACGGAGACCATGTTGAGCACGAGGACCAGCACGATGAAGGTAGCCGCCCACACCCATACGGGAACGCCCGGGAACCAGCCGTACATGATCATCGCCGCGCCGGTGAACTCACTTCCCAGGGCCACCGTCCACGTGAGCCAGTACAGGATGGCGGTGACGAAGCCCGTGGCGGGACCCAGGTACTGGCGGGCGTAGACATGGAAGGCTCCGGTGAAGGGCATCGCAACGCTCAGCTCTCCCAGGCACAGCATGACCAGGTAGACGATGACGGCGCCGATGGAGTAGGCCAGCACGGTCCCTAGGGGGCCGGCTTGGTGGATCGTGTTGCCAGTCGAGAGGAACAGTCCCGTGCCGATGACCCCGCCGAAGCTGATCATCATGAGGTGACGTCGGTTCATGCGGCGTTCCAGCGCGGTGACACGTCCCTGATTGTCGGGGCTGCCACGCTGAGACTGAGGGGGCGGGATGGGTGAGGCCGCCGATGAGGCGGCGGGCTCGCGGCGATGTGCAACCGGGTCCATGCCTGAGACGTTACCGGTGCCGCCTCGAGCCATTCGATACCGTGTCGCAATGCGAACGTTCTCGGTATCCGCCACATCCTTCGGGGGTGAACCGGTCCGGTTGTCTGATCTGCTGACGCGTGGCCCGGTCGTTCTGGACGGGGCGATGGGAACCGAGCTCGACGCCCGTGGAGTCGACACCCGCAACGCGCTGTGGTCGGCGCTTGCGCTCACCACGGCGCCCGACGTCGTGCGCGAGGTCCACGCCGACTACCTGGACGCCGGAGCCCGCGTCATCACGACCAACACCTACCAGGCCACGCTTCCGGCGCTGATCCGGTCCGGGGAGGATGCTGCTGGCGCCAGGGAGGTCATCGCAGCCGGTGCTCGTCTGGCCAAGGAGGTGGCCCGTCAATTCGGCAAAAAGTACCCCGAGGAGCCGGTGCTCGTAGCCGGAGGGCTCGGACCTTATGGGGCCTATCTGGCTGATGGCAGTGAGTACACCGGTGCCTACGACATCGACATCCCCGAGGACCCCCGTTTCCAGGAGGTTCATCTGCCTCGCATCGAGGTGCTGGCGGGGGAAGGGATTGACCTGTTCGCCCTGGAGACGCTTCCGCGCCTGGACGAGGCGCAGGCGCTCGTCGCCATGGTGAAGGGCCTCGCTCCGCAGGCCCAGTGCTGGGTCTCCTTCCAGGTGCGCTCCGACGGTGCCCATCTCGCTGATGGCTCGCCACTGGCCGAGGCGGCGGCCTGGGCCGCACAGGAGGAGATGGTTGTCGCTGTCGGTATCAACTGTGTGGCCCCCGATGTCGTCGGCCAAGCACTACCGGTGCTGCGTGCGGCTACCGGCAAGCCACTGGTGGCTTATCCCAATGCCGGCGATCTCTACGACCCAGTGACCAAGACCTGGCAGTCCGCAGACGAAGGATCCGGAATCCCGACCCTGGTTCCGTCTTGGGTCGCCGCTGGGGCCAGGCTCGTCGGTGGCTGCTGCCGCACCCGTCCGGCTCAGATCTGCGAGCTCGCCCGCGCGGTCTGTCCGTAGTCACTCAGCCCTTCGACGTCAACGACACAGTGAATCACTCCGGTGGTTGTCTCACCACGCCATTACTCTAGTGCTAGAGTAATGGCGTGCCATCCGACGCCGACATCGTTCTCCTCTCGCTCCTTGCCGAGCAGCCACGCCATGGCTACGACCTTGACCGGGTCATCGAGCAGCGCGGCTACCGCCAGTGGACATCCCTGGCCTTCTCCTCCGTGTACTACCTCCTTAAGCGCCTGTCGGAACGGGGGCTCCTTGAGCCCGACGAGGGCTCCCAGGGGAGGCGCACCGTCTTCCGCGTGACCGCGGCCGGGCACCGCGAGCTGAGAAAGGCCTCCGCTGAACGCGTCCTCGCCCCGGCCCCGCCCTGCGCCGGCGTGCTCCCGGCACTCAACGCCTACCCCCGACTCGACGATCCCGAGCTTGCGGCCCTCCTCGCGCAGCGCGCCGAGGCGCTCGTTAAGAGACTCGATGAGCTGCGCGGGCTGCGCGCCCAGGTCGACGAGGAGCACGCCCTGGCCATCTTCGACTACGAGATCCTGCGCCAGGAAGCGGATCTCGCCTGGACCCGAACCCTTCTCAAGAAAGCAGGCAGTGATGAGGACTGACATCAAGAAGGACCGCAAGGACCTGTACCTGCCGGGGCGAGCCGACTTCACAGAGGTGGACGTCCCGGCCATGACCTACCTGGCCATCGACGGCCACGGCGACCCCAACACCTCACCGGCCTACGCCACCGCGATCCAGGCGCTCTACGCAGGCGGCTACGCGATCCGCGCCGTGCTGAAGAAACGAACCGGCGACGACTTCGTCGTCGGCCCCCTGGAGGGACTATGGACGAGCGCCGACAACGCGGCCTTCATCGCCCGAGACAAGGGGGAGTGGGACTGGACCATGATGATCCCCCTGCCCGAGGCGGTCTCCTCGCAGGACATCGCCGAAGGGCTGGTGCGGGCGGCACGCAAGAAGCCCGAGCTGCCCATCTCCGTCCTCAAGGAGCTCCCCCTGAGCGAGGGCAGGTCGCTGCAGATCCTCCACGTGGGCACCTACGACGACGAGGCCCCCACCCTGGCACGCCTGCACGACGAGGTCATGCCGCGACTCGGACTCACCTGGAACGGGCCCCACCATGAGATCTACCTCAGCGACCCCAGGCGCGTGGCTCCGGAGAGGATGAAGACCGTTCTGCGCCAGCCGGTGAAACCGGTCGCGGACACCAGCGAGGCGGGCTAGCCTGCTGCGGGCCCACGGACAGTAAGTGGACGACCGCGCGCTTGTCCCGGTCGCACTCGGCCAGGTCCACCAGGGCCATCAGACGCCAGTCGTGGTCGCCGTCGGGATCCTCCAGGACCTGCGTGGCCAGCCACACCTGCCTGCCGGAGGTCTCCAGGGCCTCGCGCAGGCGCTCACTGACCCCGGCGGCCGCCAGGGCCGTCTCATCGGGGGCCTCGTCGAGCGGTGCCAGTGAGATCGCCCGGGCGGAGGTATCCGTGCCGATCCAGTCGTACTCGTCCCAGTAGCGGCCCAGCACCTCGTCCCAGCGGTCCTCGCCCCATCCGGAGGAGGCATCCAGGCGGCCCAGGGCCTCGACGTCGTCGCGCGCCATGAGCTCCACGCGCCGGAACATCTCCCGGCGCACCGCCACCCGGAAGGCGTGACGGTTGCGAGTGAAGGCCACCGTCCCGTCCTCGCCCGCGCCGAAGGCCCGCTCCATTCCGGCCGAGTCGTCCGCGCCGGGACGATCGGCCTCCAGCAGGCCGGCCATCTCACCCGCCTTGCCCGCCTGGGCCTGGCCGAGCGCCTCCCACTCGTCGAGCAGGGAGGAGTCGACGGCGCGCACGAGCGCCCCCAGCCAGTCGATGAGCTCGGTGACCTCGGGTGTGCGGTGCTCCTCGGGCACGACCTGGCGCAGCGCCCGGTAGGCGTCGGTCAGGTAGCGCAGCACCACGCCCTCGCTGCGCCCCAGCTCGTAGCGGGAGATGAGGTCGGAGAAGGTCATCGCGTTCTCCACCATCTCGCGCACCACCGACTTCGGTGCCAGCTCATGCTCGGCGATCCACGGGTTGGCCTGCTTGTACATCTCCAGGGCAGGAGTGAGCAGCTCGGCCAAGGGCTGGGGCCAGGTGATCTCCTCCAGGGCGGCCATGCGTTCCTCGTAGTCCATGCCCTCGGCCTTCATCGCGGCGATCGCCTCGCCGCGGGCGGCGCGCTGCTGGGCGTAGAGCAGCGGGCGCGGATCGTCCAGGGTGGCCTCAACGACGCTGACGACGTCGACCGTGTGCTCCGGGGACTCCACGTTCAGCAGGTCCATGGCCGCCAGGGCGAAGGGGGCCAGGGGCTGGTTGAGGGCGAAGTCCGCAGGCAGGTCCACGGCCAGGCGGAGCCGGGGGCGCCCGTCGGCGGCGGCCTGGGCGCTGGAGACATGTGTCAGGACGCCCGCCGTGCGCAGGGACAGATAGATCTCCAGGGCGCGGCGCACGTGGCGGCGTCGCTGGGCCTCTGGCTCGTGGGCGCGCTCCAGGAGGCCTGCCATCGCCGCCACCGGGTCGCCGTCGCGCTCCATGAGGTTCAGCACCATGGTGGTGGTGACCTGGAACTGGCTGGTCAGAGTCTCCGGGGCCGCGTCGCGCAGCCGCTCGAAGGTCTTGTCCGTCCAGTTGACGCGCCCCTCGGGGGCCTTCTTGCGCACGATCTTGCGGCGCTTGCGCTCGTCGTCGCCGGCCTTGGCCAGCGCCTTGGCGTTCTCGATGACGTGCTCGGGGGCCTGGACGACGACGTAGCCGCGGGTGTCGAAGCCGGCGCGCCCGGCCCGCCCGGCGATCTGGTGGAACTCGCGGGCGGTGAGGTGACGCTCCTTGGAGCCGTCGAACTTCACCAGGGAGGTCATGACCACTGAGCGGATCGGCACGTTGATCCCCACCCCGAGCGTGTCCGTGCCGCAGATGACGGACAGCAGGCCCTGGCGGGCCAGGCGCTCCACCAGCCGCCGGTAGCGCGGCAGCATACCCGCATGGTGCACGCCGATCCCGGCGCGCAGCAGCCGCGAGAGCGTGGCCCCGAAACCTCCCCCGAAGCGGAAGTCACCGAGCGCCTCCACGACCTCGGCCTTGCGGGACCTGGGCACCAGATCCACGCTCAGTAGGGAGGTCGCCCGCTCCACCGCCTCCTTCTGGGAGAAGTGGACGACGTAGACCGGCGCCTTGTCCTGCCCCACCAGGCGCTGAAGCAGCTCACCGATCGGTTCGACGACGTACTCCATCTCCAAGGGAACCGGCCTCACGGCGTCGTCGACGACGGCGACCTCGCGGCCCGTGCGCTCGCGCAGGTCCCGAACGAAGAAGGAGACGTCGCCCAGCGTGGCCGACAGCAGCACCATCTGAGCCTGGGGCAGTTCCAGGAGGGGCACCTGCCAGGCCCAGCCGCGCTGCGGGTCGGCGTAGTAGTGGAACTCGTCCATGATGACGCAGTCCACGTCCATGTCCTCGCCCTCGCGCAGGGACTGGTTGGCCAGGATCTCCGCGGTGCAGCAGATGATCGGGGCAGCGGCGTTGATGGAGGTGTCCCCGGTGACCATGCCGACGTTGTCCGCCCCGAACAGGCGCACCAGCTCGAAGAACTTCTCACTGACCAGGGCCTTGAGCGGCGCCGTGTAGTAGGAGCGGCCCCCGCGGGCCAGGGAGACGGTGTGGGCGGCCAACGCGATCATCGACTTGCCCGAACCGGTCGGGGTGGCGGCAATGACGTGGCGATCCTCCAGGATCTCCGACAGCGCCTCATCCTGGTGCGGGTAGAGGGGACGGCCGGTCGTCTCCGCCCAGTCCGAGAAGGCCAGGTAGACCTCCTCGGGCTCGGGGACGCGCTCGGGATCATCAGCCGGAATGAGGGCGTCGAGCATCGCGTTGAGGGCCGGAGCAGTCTGGGAGGTCACGGCGTCATCGTCTCACGTGGGTACGACAGGCGGCGCTGCCGGCCTGTGGCATGCTGGGCACTTATCTCCCGTCCAGTCTGCTCTAGGAGAATGATGGACCCTCGTGCCCGCATCGAGGCCTTCCTCGCCGACTACGTCGCTGCCCACGCCGAGGTCAAGCCGCTCTTCGACAACCGGAAAGAGAACGGAGCAGAGGATCCATTCTCCGCGTGGTACGCGAAGCTGGAAGAACTCCGCGCAACTCATCAGATGGAGAGGTCACTTAAGGGCGACATCGCCGGTATCTCTGCGCCGGGAACTTCCCACCTGGGAACGATCACGATTGAGCGCATCGAGGTCTACGGCAACATGGCCAGGCGAGGCTCACACGAGAAATCCGTTCCTATGGGCGCCCCATCATCGAGATGATGCTGGTTCACGTCGGCGACGACTGGCGCATCGACACCATTGACGACTACCGCGAGGAGCCGAGCTCCCCACTGGTGGACAAGGACGCGCTCGAGGCCTGGAAGGCCGCCGCCGATAAGACGGAGCCGATGGAGGCCCAGCACAAGGAGGACATGCCCGACCCCGCGGCCGTGTTCTCCGCCTCCTGGGCCTGCGAGGCGCTCAATGAGGACTATTTTGAGGTCTTCCTCAGCGACACCTTGGAGTGGCGAGAGGAGGACGGGGATAGGAACGACCCGGAGACCTACGCCGCTGTACGAGCCAGGGCCATCGCTGAGATGTACCGCAATGCTGAGGTCGGACCGGTCGAGATTCAGGAGATCGGTCAGTTCCCGCACGGCAGCTACCTGGCGGCGGGAGACCCCTTCGGAGAGATGTGCCTGTGCGCCCTCAAGGTCGAGCCCGGTGTGGCGCGGGCTCAGGCCCTGCTCACCACGCTGGGTGGCGAGCGGTGCGTGGCCGCGCTGCGCGTCATCCTCGCGGACCGCGAGCCGGTGCAGTGGAAGCACGCGATCGTCATGACGGCATCGGCGCGCTCCACGGACGTCAGTTCGTGGCATGAGGTGGACACCAGGTCGGGTAACGGCACCATCGCCGACGCCGACGCCTACTTCGGCATGACCCACCGGCAGTACTCCAGGGTGGAGCGGCAGGAGGAACAGACCTTCCTCATGGATCCGGGGTCGGGGCCCATCGGGGCCTCGACCTCCTCCGGCCGGCAGTACGGCGTCGCCCAGGCCTACTGGGGGCTGGATGAGGATGACCGGCCCGTTCAGTGGTGCTCGACCACCAGGAGCTCTGGGCGCCCGCCGACCCGCCCGAGGCCACGACCGGGGCCTGAACCGTGCGGCGTCGGCCCGCGCCCGCATCCTGAGGAACGACCGCACTATGTTCCGGGCGCCGATTCATGAGAGCATGCGGGCCGTCCCCACCTGTCGCGACACCGTGAAAGGCTGAATCTCCCATGGATGCCCTCGCCGCTCAGCTTGAGGCGGTCTCGGACTGGATCACGCTCCACATCACCATGTGGGTGCTCGTCGGTACCGGGATCCTGCTGACCGTCCGCACCGGCTTCGTGCAGCTCCGTCGCCTGCCGGACATGTTCCGCCAGGTGGCCGGATCGCGTTCCGGGGCTCAAGGAGGCATCTCCTCCTTCCAGGCCTTCACGATCTCCCTGGCCGCCCGCGTGGGCATCGGCAATGTCTTCGGGGTGGCCGCCGCCCTCATCCTGGGTGGCCCCGGCGCGATCTTCTGGATGTGGGTCGTCGCCCTGGTCGGCATGGCCACCGCCTTTTTCGAGGCGACCCTGGCTCAGATGTTCAAGGTCCGCCACACCGACGGCTCCTTCCGCGGCGGGCCCGCCTACTACATGGCGCGAGGACTGCGCAGCCGTCCCCTGGGAATCGCCTTCGCGGGGCTGACGATCTTCACCTGCGGCTTCTCCATCATCATGGTCCAGTCCAATGCCGTCGCCGGAGTCATCGGCCCGGACTCCCCGCTGCACCTGCCCCCGAGCGTCGCCGCCGCGGTGCTGGTGGGGCTGGCCGCCCTGGTCATCCTGGGGGGGGAGTGCGCCGGGTCGCCCGCGTCACCGAGTGGATGGCGCCCATCATGGCCCTGGTCTACGTGGTCATGGCCGTCGTCATCGTCGCCCTCCACATCACTCAGCTCCCGGGGCTGCTGGCCACGATCGTCTTCTCGGCCTTCGGCCCGGTTCCCTTCGCCGGAGGGGTGACCGGGGGCATCATCGCCGCTCTGACCAACGGGACCCGCCGTGGCCTGTTCTCCAACGAGGCCGGGCAGGGCACCGCCCCCTTCGCCGCCGCCACCGCCACCGTGGCCCACCCCGTCCAGCAGGGGCTCATCCAGTCCCTCGGCGTGTTCGTCGACACCATCATCGTGTGCACCGCGACCGCCTTCATCATCCTGGTCTCCGGGGTCTACAGCCCCGCCCTCGTCGAGGCCGGCACGCTGACCCCCGACGCCGCGGGAACCTTGACCTCCGACGCGGTCGCCGTCACCCTCGGCAGCTGGACGGCCATTCCCATGGCCATCGTCATCTTCGTCCTGGCCTTCTCCTCCATCATCGCCGCAGCCACCTACTCCGAGGTCTCCATGACCTTCATCTCCGAGCGGCCCGCATGGCGCTGGCTGCCCCGGCTCGTCTCGGTGATCTCCACCGGGCTGGGAGCCCTCGCCACTCTGACCGTCGTGTGGAACACCGTCGACATCACCATGGCCATCATGACCCTGACCAACCTGGTCGCCCTCATATGGCTGGCCCGCTGGGGCGTGGGGGCGCTCAGGGACTGGGACGCCCAGCGCGCGGCGGGACGAGTCGCCCCCCCTGTTCAACGGCGTGGGCAACCCCTACCTGCCGGGTGACCTCCCCGGTGACGTCTGGACCGGCGAGAGGACCCACCTGACCGAGGCGGACAGCACCGCCGACGACGTTGTTCCCGCAGCCACCCCGGCCAGTAGCCAGCCCGCCGCCTCGACAGGAGCCGACGCATGAACCTCACCGGTATCGAGAACCTGCTCAACTCCGTCGACGACTTCTTCTACACCTATCTTCTCACCGCCCTGCTCATCCTGGTCGGCCTCTACCTGACCGCACGTAGCCGTCTGGTTCAGCTGCGCCACTTCGGCACCATGGTCCACTCGCTGTCCGGGTCCCGATCCGGCGCGCAGGGCGGCATCTCCTCCTTCCAGGCCTTCGCCGTGGGGCTGGCCGCACGCGTCGGCATCGGCAACATTGCGGGAGTCGCCCTGGCTGTGGTGGCCGGCGGCCCCGGCGCCCTGTTCTGGATGTGGATCGTCGCCCTCATCGGGATGGCCACCAGCTTCGTGGAGTCCACGCTCGCTCAGATCTTCAAGGAGCGCGGCCGGGACTTCACCTTCCGCGGGGGCCCCGCCTACTACATCAAGAACGGTCTGGGATCGGCCCTGTGGGGCAAGATCTTCGCCGCCATCTGCATCGTCTCAGTCGGCGTGACGGTGGTCATGGTGCAGACGAACTCACTGGCCCAGGTGATCACCGCCACCGTCCCCAGCGTCTCGGGCTGGATGGTTGGGGTCTTCCTCGTCCTGCTGACCGCCCCCGTGGTCCTGGGAGGGGTCCGGCTCGTGGCCCGCGTCGCGGAGTGGCTGGCCCCCATCATGGCGCTGGCCTACGTGCTCATGGCCGTGGTGGTCATCATCCTCAACATCGGCAGGCTCCCCGAGGTCCTGGGGAGCGTCCTTGAAGGGGCCTTCGGCCTCAACCAGGCCCTCTTCGGCACCGCCGGAGGAATCCTCGCTGCGCTGCTCAACGGCGTGCGTCGCGGGCTGTTCTCCAACGAGGCCGGGCTTGGAACCGTCCCCAATGCCGCCGGGACCGCGACCGTCGCCCACCCCGTGCGACAGGGCCTCATCCAGTCCTTCGGTGTCTTCGTCGACACGATCCTCGTGTGTACGGCCACCGGCCTGCTCATCCTGCTGACCACCAAGACCTACCGCCCCGGCGATGACTCCCTGGTCGGAGCGATCCTCACCCAGCAGGCCGTTGCCGAGCACCTGGGTGCCTGGACCACCTGGCCCATGGTGGTGCTCATCTTCGTCCTGGTCTTCTCCACGGTGCTGGGCTGCTACTCCTACGCACAGGTCAACGTCAACTTCCTGGGCGGAGAGCGCCGGTCCGAGCAGATCTTCGGGATCCTCCTGACCGCTGCGGCCTTCGGCGGCACCGTGCTGACTCTGCCTGTCGTCTGGGCCCTGTCCGACATCGCCCTGGGGCTCCTGGGCGTGCTCAACCTCGTCGTCATCGTCCGGCTGGCACCCCTGGGTCATCGGAGCCCTGCGGGACTTCGAGTCCCAGCGCGCCCGGGGCATCACCGAGCCCGCCTTCGTGGGCCACGGCAACTCCCTCCTGCCCGGTGATGTGGTCCCCGGCATCTGGGAGCCCGACGACGTGGCGAAGCGGGGCTGATTCTCATGCCATCTCTGGGGCGCACCTCATGGATGGGCCAGGTCGACGCCGTCCTGGCCTCCGTCTCCGACATGCTCTACTCCTGGGGCCTCATGTGGCTCCTCATCGGCGCGGGCATCTTCTTCACCGTCAGAACCCGGGCCGTCCAACTGCGGCACACCGACGCGATCGCCGCCTCGGTGGTCGGATCACGCGACGGGAGCCATGGCGGCATCACCTCCTTCCAGGCCTTCGCCGTCGGACTGGCCTGCCGGGTGGGGACCGGAAACATCGTCGGGGTCGCACTGGCACTCATCATGGGTGGGCCCGGAGCCGTGCTGTGGATGTGGCTCGTGGCGATCCTGGGAACCGCCACCGCCTTCAGCGAGGCGACGCTCGCCCAGCTGTTCAAGGTGCGTCGCCCGGACGGCACCTTCCGTGGCGGTCCCGCCTACTACATCTCGCGAGGGACTGAGGCTGCCGATCCTGGGCGGGGTGTTCGCCGTCGTCTTCCTCATCGCCAACGGCCTGGTCATGCCCATGGTGCAGGCCAACGCCATCACCGCCTCCCTCCAGGGGGCAGGGGGCTCTCGCCGAGCCTGGGAGCCGTCCTCGTCGTGGCCCTGACCGCCCCGGTCCTCCTGGGGGGCCTGCGCGCCATGGCCCGCGTGGCGGAGTACCTCGCCCCGTTCATGGCCCTGGCCTACCTGGTGCTGGTTCTGGCCATCCTCCTGACCCACCCGGTCCAGGCGTGGGAGGCGCTGCGCTCCATCATCGAGGGGGCATTCGGCCTACGGCAGGGGCTGGGCGGCCTGGCCGGCGGAGTGACCGCCGCACTGCTCAATGGCGTGCGCCGCGGCCTGTTCTCCAATGAGGCGGGACTGGGAGGGGCCGCCTGCGCCGCGGGCTCGGCCACCGTGAGTCACCCCGTCCAGCAGGGATTCATTCAGGCCTTCGGGGTCGTGGTGGACACCCTGTTCGTCTGCACAGCGACGGCGCTGGCGATCCTGGTCGCGGGCGCAGACGTCCTCCAGCCCGGGACGAGCGCCAAGGAACGCGCGGGAACTCTGACCCAGGACGCCATCGCCCACCTCGTGGGGGGAGTGGAGCCGCTGGCCCATGGCGCTGCTCGTCGTCGTCCTGGCCTACACCACCATCATCGGGGCCTTCTCCTACGCCCAGGTCTGCCTCGACTACCTCTCCGACCGTCCCGGGGTCTCGCGCGCGCTCCAGATCGGCGCCGTCGTCTGCGCCGGTGTCGGGAGCGTGCAGCAGCTGACCACCGTGTGGACTCTGGCGGACGTGCTCCTCGGCATCGGCGCCATCATCAACCTCGTTGCGCTGGTGCTCCTGAGCCGATGGGTCGTCGGCGCGTTGAGGGACTGGGAGGCAAGGCGGAGCTCGTCGACCTCGGACGACGACCAGGCGGCCTTCCGCGGGGACTCTCAGTACCTTCCGGCGCCTCTGCCGGAAGGCGCATGGGAGCACTCGGCCATCCGGTAGATCAGCGCTCCCGCGAGCAGCACCGCACCGCCTCGTGCACATGTGGCAGCAATGCCACAGGGTCGTCACTGAATTGAAACACTGTATCCGTAGCCTTCGCGAATACGGTGCCCGCCCCTCTCGGAAGAGGAGCGGACCTGGGCGGGAGGCGTGCTCCGGTACGGTCGATCCCCGTGCTGTTCACCTGTCTATCGCCCACCTCGCCTGCGCCGTCGTCCCACCCCTACGGAGGTTCTCACGTGCAATCGGTTCTGGCTTCCTTGAACAGTGCGGCATCCAGCGCAGACAACAGCTGGACCGCATCCTTGGAGTCCTTCTTCACCGAAGGCGCGGACATCCTGGACAAGGCCTCCGGTCACCTGTTCCTCTACCTGCTCGCCTGGCTCCTCGTGCTGGGTGGTCTGTACTTCACCGTACGAACCGGGTTCGTGCAGCTGCGACTCTTTCCCTACATGGTGCGGGCCATCACCTCCTCCCGTGACAGCAACGAGGGCGGGATCTCCTCCTTCCAGGCCTTCGCCGTCGGGCTGGCGTCCCGAGTGGGCACCGGCAACATCGTGGGCGTGGCCATCGCCATCACCATGGGTGGCCCCGGAGCCGTGTTCTGGATGTGGATCGTGGCGCTGGTAGGCATGGCCACCGGATTCATTGAGGCCACCCTCGCTCAGCTCTACAAGGTCACCCACCCGGACGGCTCCTTCCGTGGTGGCCCCGCCTACTACATCCAGCGCGGTCTGGGATCCAAGCCCGCCGCCCGGGTCTTCGCCGTCGTCATCACCTTCGTCTTCGGTTTCGCCTACGAGGCCACTCAGGCCAATACCATCGCCGCCACGATGAAGAGCACCTTCCACATTGAGCCGTGGATGACCGCCGTCGGCCTGGTCGTCATCACCACGCCGATCATCTTCAAGGGCATCAAGTCGGTCGCTGCGGTCTCGGAATGGCTCGTGCCGATCATGACGGTGGTCTACGCCCTCATCGCCGTGACCATTCTGGTGCTGCACGCCAGCGCGATCCCGGGTGCGATCATCTCCATCTTCGAGGGTGCCTTCGGGCTCAACCAGGCCTTCGCCGGAACCGCCGGCGGCCTCTTCGCCGCCGCGCTCAACGGCGTCAAGCGCGGGCTGTTCTCCAACGAGGCGGGCGAGGGATCGGTTCCCAACATCGCCGCCACGGCGACCGTCTCCCACCCCGTGCAGCAGGGCTTCGTGCAGTCCCTGGGCGTCTTCGTTGACACGATCGTGGTGTGCACCGTCACCGCCCTCATCGTCCTGCTCTCCGGGGTCTACGACCCGGCGGCCGCTCAAGCCGACCCGGATACCGCGAATGCAGCCGCCAACACCCTGACCTCGGCATCGGTCACCAACGTGCTTGGCGGCTGGGCGCAGTACCTCATGGCCATCATCATCTTCGTCTTCGCCTACTCCTCACTCCTGGGCAACTACACCTACGCGCAGGTCAACATGGACTACCTCCAGGGCAGGCAGCACAAGCACTACGCCCTGCGGGCCATGATCATCGTGGCCACCGCCGTCGGCTCCCTGTCCACCCTCACCTTCGTGTGGAACCTCTCCGACCTCGTCATGGGGGCGATGACCGTCATCAACATGGTCTCCATTCTCGCCCTGGGAGGCTGGGCCTTCGGGGCCCTGCGCGACTGGGAGGCCCAGCGCCGCGCCGTCGAGGCCGGTGAGAAGGACGAGATCCGCTTCATCGCCACTGACAACCCCTACCTGCCCGGCACGCTCCCCGGAGACATCTGGGCCGTCGATGGTGCTGCCCACGCCGCCATCACGGAGCGTCGCGCCGCACTCGAGGAGGCCTCGGGCAGCTGAGCCCAACAGCGCTAGGCTGAGGCCCATGAAGATCGCGCGCTTCTCGACCGGTGATGAGCCCCGCTACGGCATCGTCCAGGGCCTGCCCGAGGAAGAGGTCGCCTCGGGCGAGTCCGAGGGGCACCTCCTGGTCCTCAAGGGAGACCCCCTCTACTCCCTGCCCGAGGCCACCGGTGAGGTCGTCGAGCTGCGTGAGGCCAGGCTCCTGTCGCCGGTCATTCCCCGCTCCAAGGTCGTGGGGGTCGGGAAGAACTACGCGAGCCACATCACCGAGATGGGGGAGAGCGAGCCGCCCCGCGATCCGGTCGTCTTCCTCAAGCCCAACACCTCCGTCATCGGCCCGGACGCTCCCATCGTCTGCCTTCCTGGAGCGAGGAGATCCACTACGAGGCAGAGCTCGCCGTCATCATCAAGACCCTCGCCAAGGACGTCCCCATCGACCACGCCGACGACGTCATCCTGGGCTACACGGTCGCCAACGATGTCTCGGCCCGGGACCGCCAGCGCATCGAGCCGCAGTGGGTGCGGGCCAAGGCATTCGACACCTCCTGCCCCCTGGGGCCGTGGATCGAGGTTCCCGAGCCCGGCCGTGAGCCCCTCTTCTCGCCCGGTGATGCGGCGGTACGCGCCCGGGTCGACGGCCTCCTCGTCCAGGAGGGGCGGACCACGGACATGATCCGTACGATTCCCGAGCTGATCTCCTACATATCGACGATCTTCACCCTCTTGCCCGGCGACGTCATTCTTACCGGCACGCCGGCGGGAGTCGGCGAGATCCGAGCCGGTCAGCGTGTCCAGGTCGAGGTTGAGGGCATCGGCTCCTTCTCCAACCCAGTGGTCCGCCGCTGAACCGACGCGGTCGCTCCTCACGGAGCACCTATGCCGGTGAGTGTCGGTGTTGCTTCTCGGCCGTGGAGAGTCGGTAGCCCGATCAGGTGTCCTTGGACGAGCCGCCTGAGCCCTTCTCGTCGCTCTTCCTGTCCTCGGATTCGTCCTTCTTGTCGTTGCTCTTGCCGTCCTTGCCGGAGCCGTCACCGGATCCGGCCTCATCCATGTCGGCCGGGCCGGGATTACTGATCGGTGTGGCCTTCAACAGCGTCTCCATCTCACTGGAGGAGTAAGCATCAACGGGGCAGGCGTACATCGCCTGGAGCACGACGGGCGTGCCTGTCGTGCCGAAAACACGGACGAACCTGGTGAGCTGTAGTCCTTGTGGTCGGCTCCGGTGTACGTGAAGTCCAGTCGTTTGGTCTCGATGGCGTGACCATCGGTGTCCTTGACCAGGGAGAAGTCATCCTTGGTGGGCTCGAAGGAGACATTCGTGAAGTCCGACGACTGCTGATAGGCGTTGACCGTGGTCTCCGCTTGATAGTCCGACTCGGTGCGATCACCCTGCGTGTTCTTGTCGTACAGGTTCTGCGTCGCGGTGAACACGCAGCCGTTCTGCTTGTCCATCTTGTTCTTGCCGTCGGTGTCGTAGACGGTCACCTTCCAACCGGACTGGGACTGCGGGAACTCCCAAGAGGGAACGTACTCGACGTTGCTGTTCTTGCCCGCCTTGGAGGACTTGCCCGACGGACCCGTGCTCTTGTCGGTCGCGCTGGTGGATGGTGACTCACTGCTGGAGGTGCTGGGGCGCGCGGGGCCGGACTCGTCCTGGCACGCGGCGAGAGCCGGGATGGCCAGGGCGAGGCTGAGCCCGGCCACAAGGGGGAGTCTGAGTGCTGATCGGCGGTGGGTGGTGGAGCGTGCCGCGGAACGCCGGGTCGGGGACATGGGGCCTCCAAGAAATGCTAAGTGGGAATCGTCCCGAACGGATTGGGGTGTCGTCGCCTCTGATGGGAGCCGCGAGAACTTCCTGGCGGCGACATCATGAGCTCATGGACGCAACGTTATTTCGCCTGAGTGCTGAGCGCGATGGGGCGGGGTACCCGTCCTCGGAGCAGCGGGGTGGTTACGCCACATGCGGGCCATAGTCAATGGGTGTTGACACCTACGCGGAATAACTCCGTACAAAACGTGAATGAGAATGTCAATAGGGGTTGACCTCGATGGTCGGGTGATTGATCTCGCCTTAGTGTTCCGGGGTCCGGATATGAATCCGGAGCAACACATGATCGTCAGAACGTGCTGACGGAAAGGAAGGAAGTCGTTGCTATGAGGACAATGCTTGCTCGGCATATTGCTGCAGGGGCCTCGATGCTGGTTTTGGCCAGTGCGCTTGCGGTGCCGGCGTCGGCGGCCAGCGCGGCGGGGCGTGACGGTGTCTGTGACTCCGGTGAGGTCTGCTTCTACTACAACAGTAATCAGCAGGGGTCGGTCTCCGACTTCACAGACTCAGTTGGAAACTATGGGAGCTCTCAGCCCCGGTGCTATGAGTTCAAGGGGGCCGGTAACGGTAAGGGGGAGTGTATGAAGAATCAGGTGGCCTCGGTTACCAACCGTACCGATAAGCCGGTGACGGTTTACTACAACTCCAACTACAAGGGGGCCACTCAGACCATTCCTGCAGGAGCCTCGGTCAACCTCAACTCCACGCTGAAGAACCAGAACGCCTCCCACCGCATCGGCGATGGCGGATCGTCGGACAGCACTCAGCCACCGCCCGCGACGGGTTCCATGAAGAACCCCTACGCCGGGGCGATGGGCGCCAACGGCGGCTACACGCCTCGCACGCAGTGGCTCAAGGACAAGATTCAGCAGCAGTTCCCGAATATCGAGTGCAACACCTACGAGACCGGGGACCGCAAGTCGGACCACTACACGGGCAACGCACTCGATTGCTGGGGGCCGGACTCGGAGCGTCAGAGGGTCGCGGAGTGGGCGAAGGACAACGCCGGCTCGCTCGAGGTGCTCTACGTCATTCACCACCAGAGGATCTACAACATCGCCAGGTCCAGTGAGGGATGGAGGCAGATGAAGAAGCGCGCCAACGCGACCGCCAACCACATGGACCACGTGCACATCTCGATGCAGCACCCTGGAAACGAGTACTGATCGGGCGATGGAGCGGCCGCGTGCATCCCGGTGGAGCCCATGAGCCGTGCGGCACGGCAGGGCGGGGAACCTCTTCCAGGAGGTTCCCCGCCCTGTTCCCTGGGCGCGGCCTCAGAGGACTATCCTTACTCCATCATGCCTGAACTCAGTGATCACTCATCCGCCTTCCGTCCTGAGCCCGCAGCTGCGTCCGGCGTCCCGGAGCAGGGCTCATCGTCCGTGCGCGTACGTTTCTGTCCCTCACCCACGGGAACCCCTCACGTGGGCATGGTGCGCACCTGTCTGTTCAACTGGGCCTACGCCCGTCATACCGGCGGCACCTTCGTCTTCCGGATCGAGGACACGGACTCCGCCCGTGACTCCGAGGAGTCCTTCGACGCCATCCTGGACTCCCTGACCTGGCTGGGGCTGGACTGGGACGAGGGTGTGGGCAAGGGCGGTCCTCATGGGCCCTACCGTCAGTCCCAGCGCATGGGGCTGTACAAGGAGGTGGCCGCCGAGCTGCTGGAGGCGGGCTACCTGTACGAGTCCTTCTCCACCCCGGAGGAGATCGAGGCCCGTCACCGTGAGCGCGGTGAGGACCCCAAGCTCGGCTACGACGGCTTCGACCGCGATCTGACCCAGGAGCAGAAGGACGCCTTCCGCGCCGAGGGGCGCCTGCCCGTCCTGCGGATGCGGATGCCGGAGGAGGACATCACCTTCACCGACCTGGTCCGAGGCCCTATCACCTTCAAAGCCGGCAGCGTGCCGGACTACGTCGTCGTGCGTGCAGGTGGCGAGCCTCTCTACACACTGGTCAATCCCGTTGACGACGCCGCCATGGGCATCACCCATGTTCTGCGCGGTGAGGACCTGCTGTCCTCCACTCCGCGGCAGGTGGTCCTCTACCGCGCCCTCATGGCTGTCGGTCGGGCTCAGGCCGTGCCCGAGTTCGGGCACCTGCCCTACGTCATGGGGGAGGGCAACCGAAAGCTGTCCAAGCGAGACCCCCAGTCCAACCTCCTCATCCACCGCTACCGGGGCATGATCCCCGAGGGGCTCCTCAACTACCTGGCCCTCCTGGGGTGGTCACTGAGCGCAGACCGCGACGTCTTCTCAGCCGCGGAGATGATCGGGGCCTTCGACGTCCATGACGTCAACCCCAACCCGGCCCGCTTCGACCCCAAGAAGTGCGAGGCCATTAATGCCGAGCAGGTGCGTGCACTGGAGGAGACCGACTTCCGGGACCGGCTGGTGCCCTACCTCGCCGATGCCTACCCCGACCCGACCGGCGAGACCGCTCAGGTGCCACTGGTCTCGGCGGACTCCTTCGACCGACTCACCGTACGGGAGCAGGAGATCCTCAATGCGGCCGCCCCTCTCATCCAGACGCGGATCCAACTGTTGCGTGAGAGCCGCGACATGCTCGGCTTCCTCTTCGTGTCGGACGACGATCTCGCCATGGATGACAAAGCACTGGGCAAGCTCAAGGACTCGGCCGGTGACGTGCTGGACGCGGGCATCCGTGCCCTGGAGGGGCTCAGCCCCGAGCGGTGGGACAAGGACCATCTGGAGGACGTCCTCAAGGCCGCCATCGTCGAAGGGCGGGGCATGCCCGACGGCGAGGGGATCAAACCGCGTCTCGCCTACGGTCCGTTGCGCGTTGCGGTGACTGGGCGACAGGTGTCTCCGCCCTTGTTCGAGTCCATGGAGATCCTCGGAACCGACTCCACCCTCGCCAGGCTGAAGGCTCTTCGAGCGCGGCTCGGGTGACACGCTGCCGGTTACTCTCATGCGAATGGTGATGGGGTCAGGAACGTCGTGTTCCTGACCCCACTCGGCTTATCGTGCGCGAGACGCCTCGCGAGCGCCCTCAGAGGATCCCGGTGACTTCCTGAGGGTGTCACATGGCTCCGGCGTCGACTCCCTGGACCCGGATGCCCGCCAGGATCGTGTGCCACTGATCCAAGGACGCCGATGAGTCTGTCGGGCAGAAAACTACAGCATATAGAACGTAACCCTCCTTCTCGACGATCCTGTTGAATCGATACCCTACGACGGGAGTATTCGGAGCGTCAGAGAAGTTGACGTTGCCACTGAATGATACTTCGTAACCGGGCATCGTTCCATTGTTGTCACGTACTGCTTCGACGATGGAGGGTGCGCTGGTGGTCTGAAAGGTTGCGAAGTCCCCGGACTTAGTTGTGACAAAAGTCTTTGAGTCCAGGTCGTCTGTGGGGGTGGAGCTGAAAAATTCGTCAGATATTTGTTGGCTGATGTATCCCTGACAGCCTTTTCCGTCGTTGAATTCATACCCTTCGATGTGAAGGTCGTTGGAGTTCTTGGAAGTGTCGGCCAGGTCGTCGTTTCCGGGACCAGACGGACGTGTCCTCATTGGCGAAGGTGACTGATGGTCGTGACCAGGTGGCCGGCGCGGACGGAGACTTCGACGGTGGCGAGCTCGAAGTCCTGGGCGACGTGGCGGAGCTGGAGGCGCTGGCCTCGGCTGAGGCTCTTGCGGGCTCGACGCGCAGCTGCCCCTTGTGGGCGGGGCCGCAGGCGCTCAGCGTGAGACTGGCTGCCAGGCACAGTCCCAGAGTGAGGCGACGAGCTCTGGAAGGCGCGTTGTGGGAGAGGAGTGGCTGGCGATGGCGCTGCGCCGGACGAGACAATGCGGCTCTCCTAGTGGTGAGGAGGGAGGAGGGCAGGTGCTGGGGTTCAGTGCCGGGGCTCATCTATCCCATGGCCCCGGCATCGAGTCCCGCCACTCGTGTCGAGGACAGGAACTGATGCCACGTATCGGAGGAGGCGAGCTTGTCCGGATCGCACTCGAGGAAGATTTCAAGGGTGACGCCCCGGTCACTGATCTGCCGGAAGAAACGATATCCTGCCACATCGCCGGTTGAGCCGCTGGCGTATTTGACATTGGCTGTGTATCCGATTTCATATCCGGGGAGCGTTCCGCTGTCGTCCGGCACGGCTTCGACCGGAGTCGGCCCCGAGGTCACTGAGAAAGAACTGTGGTTCGGCATCGTCTCTTGTATCTTAACAGAGGAGATGGTGTTGTCTCCGCCCCTTCCCTCTTTCGTCGTAGATTGTTTGGTTTGCTTTGTAAAAAATAATGGCCAGGCATCCTCCTGCGTCGAAATTGTAGGCCTGGCTGATTTCTGACGATGTCTCGATCGGCTGTTTGAGTATGTCGTCCTTTCGGCGCCACGTGCCGGAGGTGTCATTGGAGATCGTGACATGCGGGGCCGTCCAGGTCGTTGAGGAAGGTGCTGCCGACGGCGTTGGGGTCGGCGTCTTGGATGGTGCGTCCGAGCCGGAGGTGCTGGCCTCGGCGGAGGCGCCTGCGGGCTCGACGCTCAGCTGTCCCTTGTGGGCGGGTCCGCAGGCGCTCAGTGAGAGGGCTGCGGTCAGGGTCAGTCCAAGGGTGAGGAGGCGAGTGCTGCAGGGGCCGCGACCTGCATGGCGATGGTGCTGCAGTTGGGTGGGCATATGGCATCCCAAAGAGGTGGGGTGAGCAGGAACTAGAGGGAGTCTAGGGGATGCCCCTGGAGGCGGGCTCGGTGGTGAGTGCTCAGGGCGGGATGTGCGATACCGGCTGCGAGGGGCTGTGCGAAGCCGTGATCAGGAGGGTGGAGGGAGGAGGGTCTGGCTTCCCTTCTGTGTGTCGGTCTTCACCTCCTGGTGATTTGGTGGGGCAGGGGTGGGCGTGTAGATTACTGCCCGCTGCCTCGGGCGTGATTCGTTCCGAGGGAAGCCCCTTGGGGTATGGTGTAATTGGCAACACGACTGATTCTGGTTCAGTTATTCTAGGTTCGAGTCCTGGTACCCCAGCGGATCTGTTGATCTGTGGCCCCCATCGTTTAGTGGCCTAGGACACCGCCCTCTCACGGCGGCGGCGCCGGTTCGAATCCGGCTGGGGGTACGAAGGTCCGGTTGTCGGTTTCGGCATCCGGGCTGTCAAGGCCCCCATCGTTTAGCGGCCTAGGACACCGCCCTCTCACGGCGGCGGCGCCGGTTCGAATCCGGCTGGGGGTACGGATCAAGGAGGCCGACCAGGTCTGCTGGTTCACAACTGCATAGCAGGCCCCCATCGTTTAGTGGCCTAGGACACCGCCCTCTCACGGCGGCGGCGCCGGTTCGAATCCGGCTGGGGGTACGAGGGCGAGGCGCCTGCTCCACCGCATGGTGGAGCAGGCGCCTCGTGTTTTCAGCGGTGAGACCCGCTTATGCGGGTGACTGGAGCTCAGCTGCCTGTGGCGCGGAGGCCAGTAGGTCGCTGCCTGTTGTGACGGTGAGTCCTCGCTCCAGCAGTGAGCGCACGGCTCCCTCCAGGGCGGAGAACAGGGCCTCGGAGGGCTGCGTGCGCCCGTCGTGGCACAGCACCACCGATCCAGCGCCGGCAACGTCCTTGACGGCGCCGGCCGCCAACGCCGATGGCGTGTGAACGCTCCACAGCAACAGGTCCATCCTCCTCTGCGCGGCAATCATCATGGCCGGTGCGTCAACTCGGCCGTAAGGGGGCCGCCACAGGCGTGGAGAGGGTGCTCCGGCCGCCATGATGGCCTCGCACGTCCGGCTCACCGAGTCGTTCAGCTCCGAGAAGCTCACACCGTAGACGTCCGTGTGCACCCAGTTGTGGACCGCGACCTCATGCCCCTCGGCGACCTCCCGCGCGATCAGCTCGGGATGGGCCTTCACCGCTGATCCCAGAACGAAGAAGGTTGCCCGTACGTGCAACCTCGCCAGCATGTCGAGCACACGTGGAGTCCAACGAGGGTCTGGCCCGTCGTCGAAGGTCAGCGCCAGCTTTCCGGACTCCCCTCCGGTCTGAAACACCACTCGTGTCCCGAGCGCGCTGCCGGGGGCTCGCGGGGCGAGGGGCCGTTCTTGCCGTGGGAGAGAGTCGGGTGTCCCGCCAGTGAGTGGCTTCTGCGCCGGCGCCCGCGCCAAGGATGGCCGCCGTCGTTGCCAGGGCGGCCCTCCTCAGGAGGCCCCGCCGGCTCTTCTTGGCGGTGAGAGTCAACCGTGGCTCGAGTGACGGAGGGATTGTGGGGTTTCTGACGCGATCATCCGGCAGGCTCTTGGTTGTCACCGGTACATCGTAGAGCGATCCCGACAGGCCTCTGCGCCACTGGTCAGAACGTTGCGGAACCGCGACGGAATCGAACTGGATCGCACCGTATCAATCGATAATCGGAGCATCCTCGGTAGGATGCCCGCGTGACGAACTTTCCCGCGCTGAAGACCCCCGGCCCCCTCGCTGATGGCGCCATGCGCATCACTCCCCTGGGGGGTCTGGGTGAGGTCGGCCGTAACATGACCGTCTTCGAGCTGGACGGCAAGCTGCTCATCGTCGACTGCGGTGTGCTCTTCCCCGAGGAGGATCAGCCGGGCGTCGACCTCATCCTTCCCGACTTCTCCTCCATCGAGCACCGTATCGACGACGTCGTCGCCCTGGTCCTGACCCACGGGCACGAGGACCACATCGGGGGCGTGCCGTACCTGCTGCGGCTGCGTGAGGACATCCCCCCTGGTGGGAAGTGAGCTCACTCTGGCCTTCGTGGAGGCCAAGCTCAAGGAGCACCGTATTCGCCCGGTGCTGCGCCAGGTCATTGAGCATGAGGAGGTCTCCTACGCCCCCTTCGACCTGGAGTTCGTGGCCGTCAACCACTCCATCCCCGACGCCATGGCCGTCATGATCCGGACCGATGCCGGCAACGTCCTGGCCACCGGTGACTTCAAGATGGACTCCCTGCCCATCGACGGGCGCATCACGGACCTGCGCTCCTTCGCCCGCTTCGGTGAGGAGGGCGTCGACCTGTTCTGCGTGGACTCCACGAACGCCGAGGTCCCCGGCATGGTCGGCCATGAGGGCGAGATCGGCCAGGTCCTGGACAATGTCTTCGCCGACTCCGACGGGCAGATCGTCGTGGCCTCCTTCGCCAGCCACGTCCACCGGGTCCAGCAGGTCCTTGATGCGGCCGCCCTGCACGACAGGCGGGTCGCCCTCGTGGGACGCTCCATGGTGCGCAACATGGGTATCGCCTCCGAACGCGGCTACCTCAAGGTCCCCGCCGGCGTCCTCATCGATGCCCGCGACATCACCTCGCTGCCCCCGCACGAGAGAGTCCTCATGGTCACCGGCTCGCAGGGTGAGCCGATGGCGGCCCTGTCCCGGATGGCCCACTCCGAGCACCGCAGCGTCACCATTGAGCCCGGCGACACCGTCATCTTCGCCTCCTCCCTCATCCCCGGCAACGAGAACTCCGTCTTCCGGGTCATCAACCAGCTCATGCGTCTGGGCGCGCGCGTGGTCCATCAGGGCAATGCCAAAGTCCATGTCTCCGGACACGCCTCGTCCGAGGAGCTGCTCCACGTCTACAACATCGTCCAGCCCCGCAACGTCATGCCCATTCACGGTGAGATCCGTCATCTGGTGGCCAACGGTGGGCTCGCCGTCAAGACAGGAATCGCCCCTGAGCGGGTCATGTTGTGCGAGGACGGCGTGGCCGTCGACCTGGACGGGGGAGTGGCCCGCATCGCCGGCCAGGTGCCCTGCGGCTACATCTACGTCGACGGCTCCTCAGTGGGGGAGATCGATGAGGCCGAGCTCAAGGATCGCCGCATCCTGGCGGAGGAGGGCTTCGTCTCCGTCTATGCCGTGGTGGAGACCACAACCGGGACGATCCTGGCCGGTCCTCACATCCAGGCGCGGGGCGTGGCCGAGGACGACTCGGTCTTCGAGGAGATCGTTCCCGATGTGACCGAGGCCTGTCCGCCGCGCTGGAGACCGGGAAGGCGGACGCCTACTCCCTCCAGCAGGTCATGCGCCGCACCCTGGGACGCTGGATCGGGCGCCGTCTCAGGCGCCGTCCCATGATCGTCCCGGTCGTCGTCGAGGCATAGCAGGAGGGTGCTTACTGCATGACTCTGTTCCGGCCCGCGTGCTTCATATCCACAGGATCCATCCTCATCGACATCCCCCTCCACGTCAGCCGTGTGCCGACGCCGGGAGGGGCGATCACCGGGGCGTCGTCAGGTCCGGTCGTCGGTGGTGGGTACTCCGTGGTCTCGGCCGCGGCCCGGCAGGGCGTCCCCACTGCCTTGGCCGCGACCCTGGGGACCGGTCCCAACTCCGCGCGAGTACGTGAGTCGATGCACCTGGACCGGGTCGAGCTGCTCGTCGAGGAGCTTGTCGGGGACATCGGCACCTGCACCACTCTGATCGAGCCCTCCGGCCGACGTACCTTCATCACCACCGCGGGCGTCGAGGGGAGAGCCTCAGCGCGAGGACCTCGAGAGCATCGACCTGAGAGCCGGGGACTGGGTCTACGCCACCGGTTATGACCTCGCCCACCACACGAGCCGCGGCATCCTGGTCGACTGGCTCCTGTCGATCCCCGACGGCGTCGGGCTGGTGATCGACCTCGGCCCGGTCCAGCCCGATATCCCTGACCAGGTGCTTCTGCCCCTGCTGGCTCGAGCGACGATGCTGACCGGGAACGACCTGGAGATGAGCCGGCTCGAGGAGCGCTTGGGCGGTGCGAACGCCATTCGAGAGGCCTGTCCGCAAGCGCTGATCGTCCATCGTACCGGCGTCCACGGCTGCGTTCTCCACCCGGTGGGCGGCGAGGCGATCGAGGTCCCCGGTTTCGTGCGTGAGGTCGTGGACACGACGGGTGCGGGAGACACGCATACCGGTGTCCTGGTCGCCGGCCTTCTTGACGGGCTCGACGTTGTTGAGGCGGCCAGGCGTGCCAATGCGGCCGCAGCCCACGCTGTTGCGTGCGCCGGCCCGGCCCAGGCGCCGCTGCGTGAGGCGATCGATGAGTTCCTCCGGGCCGGTGACGAGAGGGCCTGAGAGGTCCTGGGCCGCGGCAGTCCCTCTCGCCAGGGGATGAGCCCTTCATCGAGCTACGGCACCGAGAAGGTGACGTGTCTCCGGCCGGCGCAGGCGGCGTGGCAAGGCCGTTGAGAGCAAGAATCCGATAGTTTCTAGAGCATCATGGCCAATCGTCGCACCACGAGAACATCTGCGCCGTCGTCGGGAACCGGCAGAGGGCGTAATCGAGGTGGCTCCGATCCCGGGGCCGCTCCCTTCGCCGCGCCCGGTACGGGCCCCTCCGGTGGGCGCTACCGCCGTACCGGCTGGGCCTTCCTCATCCTGGCCCTCGCTGCGGTTCTGGCGCTGCGCGAGTGGTTCGGGATCTCCGGTGCCGCAGGTGATCTCCTGCACCACATCGCCGCGGGTCCCGTTGGTGTCCTGGGCGTCTTCGTGCCCCCGCTCCTGGCAGCGCTGGGGGTCGCCATGCTCCGGGTCCACAGCCTGGGCGCGGTGCACGCGCGGGTCTCCGTGGGCTGCCTGGGACTGCTGACGGCTCTGACCGGAATGATCCAGGTCGGCAGCGGTAACCCGGTCCTCAGGGGCAATATCGGCGGCCTGGAGAGTGCCGGAGGGCTGTTGGGGTGGCTGGTGGGCTACCCCCTGGCGGCGCTGTTCTCCTCCGTGGGGGCCTTCATCCTGTTCATCCTCCTGACTGTGTTCTCCGCCCTGGTCATGTCCGGCAAGACCGTTGCCGAGATCCGCGAGCTGCTGGAGCAGTACCGGACCGCGGACGGTGACGAGGCATCCCACGGCGCCGGTGGTTCCGGTGACTCCCTGGCCCGGCGCCTGCTCGGACGGGCGCGTGGAGGCTCCGGGCGCACCGGTGCCTCGGGAGGCGATCCGGATCAGACGGCGCTCCTGGACTCCTACGACGGCGACGAGCCCTTCCGCTCCGCCCTGGAGGTGGAGGAGTCGGCCTCCCGCAAGCGGGGCAGTGGCCGGCGTAAGCGCTCGGCTGACCGAGAGGCCCAGCAGACGGCGATCACCGATCTCTTCGAACCGGGCGGCGATCCCGACGGCCACTCGGAGAATGCCGCCTTCGTCGTCCCGGACGTGGGTGAGGAGAGCGACGCCGTTGCCTCCTCGGCACCCTCGGCCGCCTCTCCCACCCGGACCAGGCCGGCCGGCCCGACAGGTGGCCCCGCGGTGGCCGGCTCGGCCGCTGGGGGACAGCGCAAGCCCTCATCGCCCAAGCGCTCTGCCCCGCAGTCGCCGTCCGGTTTCGACGCCGTCACCGAGGAGACCCCCGCGGCCCCGCTCGATGAGCCCGACCTCGCCGACCAGATCGCCATGAGCGACCTGAGCAACATGGCCCTGCCCGACGGCTCGACCTACACCCTGCCCGAGGACGCGCTGCTCGGCCCCGGCCCGGGGCACTCCACCCGCACCCCCGCCAACGACGCCATCGTCGAGTCCTTGCAGAACGTCTTCTCCGAGTTCAACGTGGACGCCACGGTCACCGGCTACACACGCGGTCCTCAGGTCACCCGCTACGAGGTCCACCGGGGCCGGGGGGTCAACGTCTCCCGTATCACGGGGCTGGAGAAGAACATCGCCTATGCGGTGGCCTCCGACGAGATCCGTCTGCTGACCCCCATTCCGGGCAAGAGCGCCATCGGCATCGAGATCCCCAACAGCGACCGGGAGATGGTCAAGCTCGGTGACGTTCTGCGCTCCCAGGCCGCGCGCAAGCAGGCGCACCCGCTGGTGGTCGGGCTGGGCAAGAACGTGGAGGGCGACTACGTCGTCACCAACCTGGCCAAGACCCCGCACCTGCTGGTGGCCGGCCAGACCGGTTCGGGTAAGTCCTCCTTCGTCAACTCGATGATCACATCGATCATGATGCGTGCCACGCCCGAGGAGGTGCGCATGGTGCTGGTGGACCCCAAGCGGGTGGAGCTGACCATCTACGAGGGCATCCCGCACCTCATCACCCCGATCATCACCTCCCCGAAGAAGGCGGCCGAGGCCCTGGAGTGGGTGGTGCGGGAGATGGATGCCCGCTACGACGACCTGGCCTCCTTCGGCTTCAAGCACATCGACGACTTCAACAAGGCGGTGCGCGCCGGAGAGGTCCAGCCCCTGCCGGGCTCCCAGCGGGAGCTGAGCCCCTACCCCTACCTCCTGGTCGTCGTCGACGAGTCGCCGATCTCATGATGACCGCCCCCAAGGACGTGGAGGCATCCATCCAGCGCATCACCCAGCTGGCCCGTGCCGCCGGGATCCACCTGGTCCTGGCCACCCAGAGACCCGTCGCCCAGGTGGTCACCGGCCTCATCAAGTCCAACGTGCCCTCGCGCCTGGCCTTCGCCACGGCCTCGCAGCTGGACTCCCGGGTCATCCTCGACCAGAACGGTGCCGAGACGCTCACCGGCCAGGGCGATGCCCTCTACCTGGGACCGGGCGCCTCGACGCCGGTGCGCATCCAGGGCTCCTGGGTCACCGAGTCCGAGATCCGCTCCGTCGTCGAGCACGTCAAGTCCCAGTGACGCCCGAGTACCGCGAGGATGTCGTCGTCCCGGAGGTCAAGAAGCAGATCGACGAGGAGATCGGCGACGACATGGACCTGCTCCTGCAGGCCGCCGAGCTCATCATCTCCAGTCAGTTCGGCTCCACCTCCATGCTCCAGCGCAAGCTGCGTGTCGGCTTCGCCAAGGCCGGACGTCTCATGGACCTGCTGGAGTCCCGCGAGGTCGTCGGCCCCTCTGAGGGCTCCAAGGCCCGCGACGTCCTCGTCCAACCTGAGCAGCTCGAGGAGACCCTGGCCTGGATCAAGGGTGAGGGCGGTGCGCCCGGAAGCGCTGAGACTCCCGAGAGCTCTGATGGTTCTCAGGGCGAGCCCGGCTCCGACGTCCCGTCGGCTCCCGCCTCGGGTGACCCTCGTACCGCGGTCATGCCGGCGAACCGTTACAGCACGGATCCGTTGGAGGTCGCCTCGAGCCTGCCGGAGTCGGAGTCCTGGGACGATACGTCCGCCGAGGAGGACTCCGAGGACGCCTGGTCACTCACTGGCCGCGGCTCATCGTGGTGATGAGGAGGCCGATGCCGTGCCCGGAGGGTCCAGGCGCGCTCCCGCTCGTTTGATGACCTCTTCCCGACTGAGGATCTTCGGGGCCGGTCCGGTGGATTTCGGTGGCGTGGTGGACATGGTCGAGGCGTCCTTGACGTCTGAGGTGAGCATGCTCCAGCGCCGATCGATCTCCTCCTTGCCCAGACCCAGGCCGGCAGGACGCTCACCGTTGTGCAGGGCCGCCAGGTCTCTGACCTTGTAGCCGCCCTCCTGATCCATCGTGAACGGGTGCCAGTTCACTTGTCCACGCTCACCGAGCCGTCGGCGTGGGAAGTGATGTCGGCCCAGACCAGCTGACCGACGTCGGACAGCGGAGCGCAGCACCCTTCGTCCTGGTTGGAGATGTAGTTGCCGGCCGAGTACGACACCCACATCCCCTTGCCCTCGACTCCTCCGGAGAGCTTCTCGGCGGGCTGAGGCACATGCGGATGAGCACCGAAGAGGATGTCGACCTGCCCGCTGTCGGCGAGAGACCGGGCGTAGGAGACCTGATCGTTGTCGGGCGTGGTCTCGTACTCCTGACCGATCTGGGAGTGGACGACGACAAGGTCGGCACCCGCCGCACGGGCTGACTTCGCTGCCTTCGTGATGGCGCCGACGTCGTTGAGCGACACCGAGTGTCCGGTGGGATCGTCGAGGCCGTTGAGGTCCTTGGTCGTGGAGATCTGGGCCACGGTCACTGTGCGCCCTCCCCGTTCGAGCTCGTAGAGCGCGAAGGGCACGGAAGCGTCCTCCTTGCTCCGGTAGGTACCCGCGTGCCCCATCCCGTGAGCGTCCAGGGCGTCCAGGGTGGCGATGACTCCGGCCTCACCCCGGTCGGCGGCGTGGTTGGAGGCGGTCGCGCAGCCGTCCCACCCGGATCTGGCCAAGGCGCCGACGACCTCGGAAGAGGTGCCGAAGGAGGGATAGCCCGAGTAAATCCCGTCCGGAGCGACGGGAACCTCCATGCCGCACAGGGCCAGATCCAGGCCCTCGACCCAGGGGGTCTCAGCGGCAACGTTGTCGGTGATGTCCCCTGAGGCTCCCGGAGTGGATTCCATCACCGGCATGTGCATGAGGACGTCCCCGGCGTAACCCACGGTGAAGTGCACGTCCTGCGAGCCGCTGGTGCCGGTGGAGCCGGACGGAGCCGGAGACTGAGTCGGCAGAGACTGATCCGAGCTCGTCGAGCAGCCGCTCAGCACGACGGACGCGGTGAGAACGGCGGCGGTGAGGAGGAGCGGACCTCGTGGCCGGTGGGCGACACGTGCGGTACGCGGCGAGTCACGTGGCTCCCCGGAGGCGCGTGCCGGGGAGCCACGTTGTCGGAAGCTGCCAAAGATGGTGAGAGAAGCATGGAGGGAAGCATGATGGTAATGAATGTAAGAACTGAACCTTAACAGCATGTGCGCGGCCCGTGCTCTTCTCAGCGGCATGAGGCAGAAGTGCGGAAATGCCGGAGAACCGTGGGTGACTACCGAGCCCCTGTTGCACATCGCATGCGGCGGCGTCAGGGCGCGCACGGTGGCGGCATGCGGATGCGATGTTGTCCGAGAAGATGGATCGAGGTTTCTCCGTCGGCCAGAGGCCGTGCACGACTAGGCTGACCTTGATGAACGCCCCGACCGCCCCGGACGGCGCCGCGCAATCAGAGCAGGCGCCGCTGCTCAACGTCGCCAACGCACTGACGGTGCTGCGCCTGCTGCTCGTTCCCGTTTCATCTGGCTCTCCCTGCTGCCGGGGGACAGAGCCGGGCTCGCCGCGGTCGTGGTCTTCGTCGTGGCGGCCTTCACGGACCGTCTTGACGGTCAGTTGGCGCGCTCGCGGGGGCTGGTGACCTCCTTCGGCAAGATCGCCGATCCCATCGCGGACAAGGCGCTGACCCTGTCCGCCTTCGTCCTGCTGAGCGTCAACCACCGACTGTGGTGGTGGGTCACCATCCTCATCGTCGTGCGCGAGCTCGGCATCACGGTCATGCGTTTCTTCATGCTGCGCCGCGCCGTGATGGCGGCATCGCGCGGCGGCAAGATCAAGACGACCCTTCAGATGGTGGGGCTGGTCGGGCTGCTCACGCCTTGGTCCACGCTGCTGCCCGCGGGCCTGGCCGCGTTCCTGACCAAGGCGGCCTATGTCGTCGTGGCTGCAGCGCTCATCGTCACGGTGGTGACCGGCCTGGACTATGTCCGCGAGGCGATGCGGTTGAGCCGCCAGAATGGATCGAGTGGCCAGTGACCGTCCCGAGGCGGAAGCCATGGTGATCGAGGGTGCGCGCGACGTCGAGGACTGCACCCGCGTCGCGACCTCCCTCCTGCGCGCCGCCGCGGAGCTCGGGGTGACTCTGGCGATCGCCGAGTCGCTGACGGGCGGGCAGGTCTCCTCCAGCCTGGTGGAGGTTCCCGGTGCCTCACGTGTGCTCGTGGGAGCGGTCGTCGCCTACGCCACCCGGATCAAGGCGCAGGTCCTCGGGGTCGATGCCGCGCACCTGGAGCGGACCGGGCCGGTGGACCGCGATGTCGCCCTGCAGATGGCGTGCGGCGTGCGCCGGCTCCTCGGGGCCGATCTGGGGCTGGCGACCACCGGGGTGGCTGGGCCGGGGACGGCCGACGGTCATCCGGCGGGAACGGTCCATATCGCCGTCGTCGGTCCGTGGGGTGAGGAGCATCGCGAGCTGCACCTGAGCGGTGACCGCTCGCAGATCCGGCGCGCCACCGTGATGGAGGTGTTCGAGCTGGCCATCGGTTTTCTGCGGGAAGAAGGTCGTGGGAGACGGCTCTGAGTGCTTCTCATCGACGACTGACCAACTACAGACCACAGACTAAGACGTATTTCAGATTTCTCTCAGGAATGCCGGTAGAGTGGTTCTCAACGTCACCGGAGCCGGAGAGCTGGCCTCGCGTGGCGGGAATGAATCCACGACGTGAATGGTTGTGCTAGACGATGAACAACACGACTCACCCCCGCACCACTCGCCCGATCAACAACCGGATGCCGATGCGCCAGGGACCCGGGGCAGGGTACGGTGTGTCCGTGGACACCCCGAAGCACGAGAATGTCGTTCTGCGCCGCGAGATCGGAGAAGTCCTGCGCGGCGTCCGACAGCACCAGGGGCGTACGCTGCGCGAGGTCTCCTCGCAGGCCCGCGTCTCCCTGGGGTACCTCTCCGAGGTCGAGCGCGGCCAGAAGGAGGCATCCTCCGAGCTGCTCGCCTCCATCTGCCAGGCGCTTGACGCCCCCCTGTCCATGGTGCTGCGTGAGGTCTCCGACCGCATCGCCCTGACCGAAGGCGTCATGATTCCGGACACAGTTCCCGATGAGCTCGTGCGTCAGCAGGGGGTTGCCCTGCGGTGACCATCCGCTGACGCCCTCAGCGCGGTGCTCTCACGGCGCCTGAGGTCGTTACCAGTGAGCCGACCTTCCCGGCGGTGGGGCCACGATCAGTGGACTCGCCGCCGGGTTGCCTGTTGAGGAAGGGGGAGTGGTGAAGCACTCGGAGTTCTGGAACGCCGTCGAGACGGTCTTCGGTCCGGCCTATGGCCGATCGCTGGCACAGGACCTGGTTCTTCCGGGACTGGGCGTGACCTGCGTGCAGGCGCTCGACGACGGTGTGGCGCCGGAACGGGTCTGGGGCCTTCTGTGCGACGAGACCGAGCGCTCGGATGCCGAGCGTTGGATCTTCCGCTCTGATCCCCGTCGATGAGCTCGGGTGACGGTGAGGGTGGTGAGGTGGAGCTCGGGGTCGCCGACACGCGCGTGACGATGATGTCATGATCGAACAGGTGTTCGGGTACTGTTCTCCACGAACGACGACGACGCCCCTTTGAGTCCACAGGGCTGATGAGGGGCGGAGATAGATGTCAGTGGTCAGGCATACCGTCGTTGGTGAGCCCCGGAGAGGGGACCTCGCCGAAGTTGACCAGCCATGCCCGCCGCGGCTGCGCGCCGCCCTGAGAACCGAGGTAGAACAATGCCTGCTGCCAGCCAGACCCAGGACCGCTCCAAGGCCCTGGCCACAGCCCTCGCCCAGATCGACAAGAGCTTCGGTAAGGGATCCGTCATGCGCCTGGGGGACGACACCCGTCCTCCGGTCTCCGTCATCCCGACGGGATCGGTTGCCCTCGACGTGGCTCTGGGAGTCGGGGGACTCCCGAGGGGACGCATCATCGAGGTCTACGGGCCGGAGTCCTCCGGAAAGACCACCGTTGCCCTGCACGCCGTGGCCAGTGCGCAGCGGGCCGGCGGGAACGCGGCCTTCATCGACGCCGAGCACGCCCTCGACCCGGTCTACGCCAAAGCCCTGGGCGTCGACATCGACAACCTCCTGGTCTCACAGCCGGACACCGGGGAGCAGGCCCTGGAGATCACCGACATGCTGGTGCGCTCGGGCGGCCTGGACATCATCGTCATCGACTCCGTGGCGGCCCTGGTCCCCAAGGCCGAGATCGAGGGGGGAGATGGGGGACTCTCACGTCGGTCTCCAGGCCCGCCTCATGAGCCAGGCGCTGCGTAAGATCACCGGTGCACTGTCCTCCACCGGCACCACCGCCATCTTCATCAACCAGCTGCGTGAGAAGATCGGTGTGTTCTTCGGCAACCCGGAGACCACCACCGGTGGGAAGGCCCTGAAGTTCTACGCCTCCGTACGCCTGGACGTGCGCCGCATCGGCGGGCTCAAGGACGGTGACCAGCCCGTGGGCAACCGCACCCGGGTCAAGGTCGTCAAGAACAAGATGGCGCCGCCCTTCAAGCAGGCCGAGTTCGACATCCTCTACGGCCAGGGCATCTCCCGTGAGGGCAGCCTGCTGGACCTGGGCGTGGACAACGGCGTGGTGCGCAAGTCGGGGGCCTGGTTCACCTACGGGGAGGACCAGCTCGGTCAGGGCAAGGAGAACGCCCGCAACTTCCTCAAGGACAACCCGCAGCTGGCCGCCGAGATCGAGGAGAAGATCCTCGCGGCCCTGGGGATCGGCGAACCCGGCCGCAAGGCCCGCGAGGCTGAGGAGATGGCCGCCGCCGAGGCGGCCGTGGCTGCAGCCGCCGTCCCGGTGGACAGCGGGGACACTGCCGCCACGAGCGCGGTCAAGAACGCCCGGGGGCGAGGGAAGAAGACCACCGCCGCCGCTAAGGCGTCCAAGAGCGTGAAGACGCCCAAGGAGGCGTCGTCGGATGAGCCGGACACCATCTTCGGTGAGGACGCCGGCGGGTTCTGATGCCCTGGCTCACCCCTGACGCCCACGCGCAGGCGGTCGAGGCGGCGCGGGAGATCGTCCTGCGCCGCCTCGACCGCAGTGCGGCTCCTCGTGCGGCCCTGGAGGAACTGCTCGAGCGCAAGGAGGTGGACCCCCGTGTGGCCGCCGAGGTCCTCGACCGTCTGGAGGCGGCCGGGGTCATTGATGACACCGCCTATGCGGCCCGCCTGGCGCGCACCCGCTTCGCGGAGAAGGGGGCGGCCAGGCGAGCCATCGCCGAGGAGCTGCGGCGCAAGGGACTGGGTGAGCGGGACGTCACCGCGGCCCTCGGGCAGATCAGCTCCGACGACGAGGACGCGGCGGCGCTGGCGCTGGCTCGCAAGAAGCTGTCCGCCACTCGCCACCTGCCCTGGGAGGTGCGCCGGCGCCGCACCGCGGCCGTGCTGGGGCGCAAGGGCTACAGCCGGGAAGTGACCATGCGGGCCATTGCTGCCGCTCATGCCGAGGAACCGGACTGAGAATCGGGTCTGTTCGGGCCTCGAGAAGCCCGAGGCTCTCTCCGGCCGACTAGGCTTGTCCCATGACCCAGGTGATTCCGGCTACTGGCGGCCCCCACGCCCCGGTTGACCTCCAAACGTTGGCGGCCTCAGCGGGAATCGCCGCCGAGCACGTCATTCCCCACGGCCGTGATGTGGCCAAGATCGACCTGCGCGTACTGGAATCCAGCAAGCGCGTGAGCAGCAGCGGTGCGAGTACCGCCCACTACGTCGTCGTCACTGCGATCACACCGACGCCTTTCGGCGAGGGCAAGACGACCACGGCCATCGGACTGGCCCAGGGGCTCACCCGTCTGGGAGAGCAGGCCGTCCTCACCCTGCGCCAGTCGGCCATGGACCCACCTTCGGCATCAAGGGCGGAGCCGGAGGCTCCGGGGGCGCCCGCATCCTGCCGGCCGAACGGATGAACCTGCACCTGACCGGCGACTTCCACGCCATCACCGCCGCCCACAACCTCCTGTCGGCGATGATCGACAACCACCTGCACCACGGCAATGAGCTCGACATCGACGAGCGCACCATCACCTGGCCCCGGGTCCTGGACGTCAACGACCGCGCCCTGCGCCATATCGTGACCGGCCTGGGGACAAAAGTCGACGGTGTCACCCGGCAGGCCTCCTTCGACATCACCCCGGCCAGCGAGCTCATGGTCATCATGTCTCTGGCTGTGGACCTGGCCGACCTGCGCAATCGCCTGGGGCGCATCGTCATCGGCCGCAATCGCAGTGGGGAGTGGATCAGTGCCGAGGACCTCAAGGCAGCAGGGGCCATGTGCGCCGTCCTGCGCGACGCGCTCGAGCCCAACCTCCTGCGCACCGGTGAGGGCACGCCCGTCCTGGTCCACACCGGCCCCTTCGGCAATATTGCCACCGGATGCTCCTCGGTCATCGCCGACCGCGTCGCCGCAGCGGGAGCCCACGACGGCGGCTACATCCTCACCGAGGCCGGCTTCGGATCCGACATGGGCCTGGAGCGCTTCGTGGACCTCAAGTGCGCTGTCTCCGGTATGCACCCGAGTGCCGCCGTCGTCGTGGTCACCATCAGGGCGCTCAAGGCCCACTGCGGGCGCTACCGCCTCGTCAGCGGCAAGGACCTTCCCGAGGAGATGCTCCAGGAGAACATCGAGGACGTGCGTACCGGCGCCGCCAACCTGCTCAAGCACCTGCAGATCGTGCGGGGCTTCGGTATCACCCCGGTCGTGGCCGTCAACGTCTTCCCCACCGACCACGACAGCGAGATCGAGGAGGTGAGGCGCATCGCCCACGACGCCGGAGCCCGGGTCGCGATCTGTCACCCCGTCACCAGGGGGGAGGCGAGGGGTGCCTCGACCTGGCCGGAGCCGTCGTCGAGGCCTGTCAGGAGGCGGACGAACCGGTCGCCACCCACCCTGCTTACGAGCCACAGGACGACCTGCGCACCAAGATCGCCAAGGTTGCCGACCTCTACGGCGCCGACGGCGTGGACTACACCCCCGCCGCCGGTAGGCTGCTGGACGCCTACGAGCGGGACGGCTTCGGGAACCTGCCCGTCGTCGTCGCCAAGACCCCGCTGTCCCTGTCCGCCGAGCCCGGCCGCAAGGGCGTGCCCACCGGGTGGCGCCTGCCGGTGCGCGAGGTGCGTCTGGCCGCGGGGGCCGGCTACGTCTACGCGATCTGCGGCAACCTGTCGACCATGCCGGGTCTGCCGAGCCACCCCGCCGCCGAGCGCATCGACGTCGACGTCGTCACCGGGGAGATCGTGGGGCTGCGCTGAGAAGTCACGGGCCGGGTCCGGCGATATGCCGGACCCGGCCCGTGACTGGGCAGGAGCAACCGTGCTGTCAGCTCTTCTCGTGCTTGGAGGTCTCGAAGAGGAGGTTGACCTGCTCGTTGTACGTCGTCAGCGTTGAGGCGGATACCCGGTTCGCCCACAGGTCGTCCGTCGCGGGCTTCATGATGGCGGCCACGTCCGCGCCGAAGTAGGTCAGTGGGAAGAAGAAGGTGGACTTGTCCTCCAGGTGCTGGGTGAAGGGCTTGGTGGGCAGGCCAGTTTCCTCGAAGACCTTCACTGCCTTGTCAGTGGAGGAGGCGATCGCCGGGAAGACGATTCCGTGAGAGGCCACGATGTCCTGCGCCTCGGCGGTTCCCAGGAAGGCCACCCACTTGGAGGCATTGTCGATGTTGGCCGACTGCTTGGAGATCGAGTCGCCCAGTCCGTTGAACAGGGAGACCGACTTGCCGCTGGGGCCCACTGGGTTCGCGGCGATCCCGACCTTGACGTCGAGCTTGGCGTAGGTGCTGAACATCCACGAGCCGTTGAAGCACATGGCGACCTTGCCGCTGCCGAGTTGGACGTCGGTGCTGGTCGTGGAGGAGAAGGCGCCACGAGGAGGCATATAACCCTTGTCCACCAGACCGAAGTACCAGTCCATCGTGTCCTGGAAGACCTTCTCGTCGTAGCGGTAGTGGTTCCCCCACGTTTCCTTGTTCGTATAGAACCAGTCGCCGGCCGAGCCGGTGAAGGGACTCCACTGGGTCTGGCCGTCCCCGGTGCCGGCGTCCTGGATGCCCAGGCCGTAGACGGCCACGCGATTCTTATCGAAACCGGGCTCGTCACCTCGCACGCCGTTCTTGTCCACGGTCAGGCGGGCGAGGATCTTCTCAAAGGTTCCGCCGTCAGTGGGGTTCCAGGACCAACCGGCCAGATCGGCCTCGGTCAGGCCCGCCTGGGTGAGCATGTCCCGGTTGTAGAAGACCGCCACGGTGTCCCAGTCCTTGGGGCAGCCGTACTGGTGGCCGTCCTCCCCCCTTCCACAGGTCGATGAGTCCCTCCTGGAAGGCGGACTCGTCGACACCGGCCCAAGCGGCCTGCTTCTCCAGCGGGACCAGGACCTCCAGATCCACGAACTGGGCGAACTTGGAGATGTGGTCGGTGAAGGCGTCCGGGCCGGTCCCGGCGATGAAACCGGCCGTCAGCTTGGTCCAGTAGTCGCCCCAGGCGATCTGGGTGATATTGACCTTGATGCCGGTCTTGGCCTCGAAGGCCTTGGCGCAGGCCTCATAGGCGGGCAGCTGGCTGGCGTCCCACATCCAGTACTCGACGGCGTCGGATCCCGACTTCCTGGAGCCGCCGGAGCATGCGGCCAGGGTCAGGGCGGCCGCGCCCGAGGCCAGGCCGCATAGGAGGCTGCGGCGCGACAGTGAGGAACGAAGAGGGCTGATCGGTTGAGTCGTCATCTGGTGCCTCACTTGATTCCGGTAAAGCCGATGGAGTTGACGATGCGCCGGGCGAAGGCCATGAACAGCAGGAGCATCGGGAGGGCTGCCACCAGGGTGGCGGCCATGAGCCCGGCCCAGTCGGGACCGGTCTGCGGGGCCTGGGAGCGGAAGACCGCCAGGGCCACCGTGAGGACCCGTGAGGAGTCCGTGTAGGAGACCAGCAGGGGCCAGAAGTAGTCGTTCCAGGCCGTGATGTAGGTCAGGATCGCCAGCGTCGAGATCGGGGCCTTGGCCATGGGCAGGATGAGGGTGAAGAACACCCGTACCTTGGAGGCTCCGTCGAGCAGCGCGGCCTCCTCCAGCTCGCGCGGGATGTTCATGAAGAACTGTTTGAGGAAGAACACCGCGAAGGGCGTCATGAACATGGTCGGCAGCGCCACCCCGAGGAAGGTGTCGATGAGGTGAGCTGCTTGACCAGCACGAAGTTGGGCAGGAGCGTGAAGATCGAGGGGACCATGAGGGCTCCCAGGAACACGGCGAAGACCGTGTCGCGTCCCTTCCAGCGCAGGCGGGAGAAGGAGTAGGCGGCCATCGCCGAGAAGAAGACCTGCCCAACGGTGACCAGTGTGGAGATGATGACCGAGTTGCGCAGGTAGAGCCAGAAGTTGATGGCTGCGCCGCTGCCGCCGTCGGCCAGGGCCTCCTCGGTGGACTGCATGCCGAAGACGCGGGCGAAGCCGCGCAGGTTGATGTCCACCGGCAGCAGGCTGGTGGGGTGGGCCGTGATGCCCGCGTTGGAGGACAGCGCCGTACGCAGGACCCAGTAGAAGGGCAGGAGCGTGAACAGCATGATGAGGATCATCGCCGCCCAGGCCAGGGCCTTGCCGACGGTGAGCCGGCGGCCGGGGGCCTCCGAGGACGCCGCAGCAGCTGCCTTGGGGGACTTTGCGGAGGACACGGATGCGGTTGTCGTTGTCATGGGTGGTCCTCCTCAGTCCAGGTCCGTCTCGCCGGCACGGGTCATGCGGTACTGCAGGATCGTGATCGCGGCCAGGACGAGCAGCAGCCCCACCGCCATGGCGGAGGCGTATCCGAACTGGAAGCGCCCGAAGGCCATGTCGTAGATGTAGTACTGAAGCACGCGGGTGGCGTTGACGGGGCCGCCCTGGGTGGCCACCGAGACGGTGTCGAAGACCTGGAAGGAGCCGATCATCGTCATGATGAGCACGAGTGCCAGGATGGGACGCAGCAGCGGGACGGTGATCCTCCAGAACATCCGCCACTCGCTGGCGCCGTCCACCTTGCCGGCCTCGTAGACCGTGCTCGGGATCGACTGCAGGCCCGCGAAGATGAGCAGGGCCGTGTAGCCCACGTGCCGCCACACGTTGATGATCGCGATGGTGGGGATGGCCATCGACGAGGAGAAGAAGTCCACGGCAGAGCCCGTCAGGGACTCCAGGAGCTGATTGGTGATACCCAACGTGTTGTCCAGGATCCACAGCCACAGCATGGCGGCGACCACGTTGGAGACCAGGTAGGGTGTCAGCACGATGGATCGTATGAAGGTGGACTGGGTCAGGCGCTGCATGAGGACGGCGATGAGGAGCGCCAGGATCGTCTGCAGGCCGATATTGATGACCACGTACTCCACGGTGACGACGACGGCGTTCCAGAAGGTGTCGTCCTGAACCATGCGTTTGTAGTTGTCCAGGCCGGTGAACTCCTCGGGGGTCAGGAGGTTGTACTCGGTGAAGGACAACCAGATGCCTCGGATGAGGGGCCAGATGTAGAAGGCGACGAGGCCGATCGTCGCCGGGAGGATGAAGGCGAGGCCGAGCTTGAGGTCGGAGCGTGGCTTGCGTTGCCGACGCGATGGTCGTGCGACCAGGGTCGAGGTTGACATCGGGTCTCCAAATCGACGGTGATGTGGGAAAACGGGTCGAAGACGAATGGATGGGGGCAGGAACGGGTGGAAGCGAGGGTGAACGGGGCGGCGGCTCGGAGGATCGCCGAGTGTCAGTCGACGGCGCTCACGCGCAGCAGGACGAGGTGGTCGGGGTGCAGCACCGGTAGTGCCAGACCCGTGGTGGTCAGGTAGGAACCCGGCAGGGTGACGCCCTCGGCCATCCAGCTCGCCGCGAGCCTCAGCTCGGGGTAGGTCGGCGCCGCCAGGCGCACGTGGTAGCGGCGCGAGGGGTCCAGGCCGGGCAGCGGGCGCGGCGCCGTGGGCCAGGCCAGGAGCTGACCCAGCGAGGCGATCTCGAACAGGGCGTCGGAGCCGTCAGGGGCGACGACGCCCTCGATGCGCAGCACGTCGTCGTCGGGCAGGTCCGCGTGCACCGTCACACCCGAGTGCAGCAGGCCACGCAGTTCCTTGTGCAGCGCGATGATGGAGGCCAGGCGCTCGCGGGTGGGCTCGTCCGCCTCGGTGAGGTCCCACTCCACGCCCATGTGGCCCCACAGGGCGGTCCCGGCCCGGAAGTCGAGGTCGAGGTCGCGCAGGGTGGTGTGGGCCCGCCCGGAGCCGACGTGGGTTCCCACCAGCTCGGGAGGAAGCAGCAATGTGGTGCCGCGCTGGATGTTCTGGCGGTCGTGGGCGTCGATGCAGTCCGAGGCCCACACCCGCTGGGTGCGCTCCATGATCCCCAGGTCGATGCGGCCGCCGCCGCCGGCGCAGGACTCGATCTCCAGGGCGGGGAAGCGCTCGTGGAGCGCGTCCAGGAGCCGGTAGACGGCCAGCGTCTGGTCGTGGACGGCGGCCGCTCCCTGGCGTCCTGCGGTGGGGTCGGCGACCTCATGCCTGCGGCCAGCAGGGGGGAGTTGTGGTCCCACTTGAGGTAGGCGATGCCGAGGCGCTCCACGAGGGTGGAGATGGCATCGAACAGGTAGTCCCAGGCGCCGGGGGCGGTCAGGTCCAGGACCCGCTGGTGGCGGTGCTCGGGCGCTCCGCCGGCGCCGTCGGACAGGATCCACTCCGGGTGGGCGCGGGACAGCTCGGAGTCGATGTTGATCATCTCCGGCTCGAACCACAGGCCGAACTCCATGCCCAGGGCGTGGACGTGCTCCACGAGCGGCTCCAGACCGTTCGGCCAGGCCTCGGGGGGAGACCTGCCAGTCGCCCAGTCCCGAGGTGTCGTCGCGGCGGGAGCCGAACCAGCCGTCGTCCAGGACGTAGCGCTCGATGCCGACCTGGGCCGCGGCATCGGCCAGGGCCTTGAGTTTGTCCAGATCGTGGTTGAAGTAGACGGCCTCCCAGGTGTTGAGCAGCACCGGGCGGGGACGGGTGGGGTGGGACGGGCGCGAGCGCAGCCAGGCGTGGCTGCGCTGGGCCAGGGCGTCCAGGCCCTCGCCCCAGGAGAAGACCGTCCACGGAGAGGTGTAGGTCTGCCCCGGGGCCAGCGAGACCTCGCCCGGCAGGAGCAGCTCTCCGGCTCCCAGGAGCTTTCGGCCCGAGGCCGGGTTCATCGCCAGGTGGCGGACGTTGCCGGACCATGCCGCGTGAACGCCGTGGACGCGCCCGCTGCGCCATCCGAAGCCGGTGGTTCCGGCGGCCAGCCAGGTGACGGCGTCGTGCCCCGGGCGCCCCTCCCAGGACTCGCGCAGGCGGGTGCCCGGGGTGAAGGGGGGTGCGCACGAGCCGGCGCTCCTGGATGTGGTGGCCGGTGGTGTCAAGCAGCTCGTCGGCACTGTCTGGCAACGGCAGCACCGCAGTGAGCTCGCCGACGACGAGATCGGCTCCCTGCTCGCCTTTGGACTCGGGGCGGTCGTCGCGGACCCAGGAGCGCACGCGTACCAGGCCGCAGGGTTCCAGGCGCAGCTCGGTACCCAGGGTCAGCTCGTGGACGGTGTCGGTTCCGCTGGAGCGCACGACGAGGGCGGTGCCGGCCGGGGTGTCCTCGGAGCTCTCCTCGTGGGTGAAGTCGGTGGGATGGGGTGAGAAGGCCGAGCCGTCGGTGCGTGAGAGCGCCACGGCGGGGCGTGAGCTCCAGCCCAGGTGGGCCAGGGGAAGGATCGGCAGGTCGTTGGTGATCCAGGCGGTGTTGGTTCCCAGGGACGTCGCTGCGGCCAGGGCCGCGTCGGTCAGGTCATCACCGCTGACGTCACCCAGGTCGGGGCCCCAGTGGCGTACCACCGGGAAGCGGTCGTCGGGCAGGTCGAGGACTACGGAGGTGTCGGCTCGGCGCAGATGGAGGGTCATCATCGTCCTTCCAGGGGAGGGGAGAAGGGATCGGGAGCGATTCCTTGTAAGATGAAAATAATTGATGATGCTAGATTTCGCAAGGGTTTGCTCTACAGTGTCGATACGACGTGGGCGGCGGTGGGCGTCGTCCCAGGTCACAGGGCATACGGCCCCTGTGGCAGCTGACGACGATGGAAACGGGAGCCGACGATGGGTGGTGGACGCAGCCTCGGCGCCAGGGCGCTGCTCGCCCTGATCTCCGCCGGCACCATGAGTCGTGGTGACCTCGGTGAGCGCCTTGGGCTCTCCGCGGCGACGACCACACGCACGGTGCGTCCCCTCATCGAGGCGGGGTTCGTCGTGGAGCAGCCGCCGGTGGAGGTGGATGGACCGGGGCGGCCCACCCGCCTGCTGGCCGTCGCCCCGAACAGTGCCACGGTTGCTGGCATCAAGCTCACGGATGACCGCCTCTACGCCGTTCTGACCGACCCGCTGGGTGAGGTTCTCATTGGCGACTCCGTGCCGCTGACCCGAACCGATGCCGGCTCCGTGACGGCCCTCATCGCCTCGGTCGTGGCGCAGCTGGCCGAGCGCAGTGGTCGACGGCCCGACGCGATCGGAATCTCCCTGGGGGCGGCTGTCATCGGGAGGCGGACTGTGGTGGTGGCCAGCTTCCTGGGGTGGCGTGATGTGCCTCTGGCCGCCATGGTCACCGAGGCCACTGGGCTGCCCTGCGTCGCGGCCAATGACGTGCGCGCCTTCGCCCATGCCGAGGCCTGGTTCGGGGCCGGTCGTGGAAAGGATCCCTTCGCCATGGTCACCCTCGGTGCCGGGATCGGCTGTGGGGTCGTGGTGGCCGGTGAGGTCGTCTCCGGTGCGCAGGGAGCGGCCGGTAGCGTCGGACACCTGCCGGTGGATCCCTCGGGACCCAGCTGCGAGATCGGGCACCCCGGGTGCGCTCGTGCTCTCGCCTCGACCTCCGGAATCCTGCGGGCGGCCGCCGAGCGCCTGGGATGTGAGGCCGGCGAGCTGAGCCTCGATCTGCTCCTGAGCCTCCGACATGCGTCGCCACAACGGCGTCGACGACGTCCTGCGGCGTGCGGCGCTGGCGGTCGGAAGGGTGGTGGGGACTCTCGTCGCCTACGTCGACCCCGAGCTCGTCGTCGTCTCCGGGGAGGGTGTCGTCGTGGTGGAGACCTACCGGGAGGTCTTTGAGAAGGAGGTGGGCGGCCTGCGGCACTGGGCGGCGGCGCCAGTGCCGGTCCTGCTGCGTCCCTTCGAGTTCGACGAGTGGGCGCGGGGGGCGGCCGCTCTGGCCCTGGAGCAGTGGACGGTGGTGGCGGGCAATCGGTGAAAGGGAATCCTCGCCGCGCAAGCGCGCACTGTGACAGGAACCATGTCTAGGAACTAGGTCCCAGCGTGGTGTTGGACTAAGGGTCCCCTTAGATTGTGCGCATGATCCGCCGCACCACCATCGCGCTGTCCACCGCCGGCCTCCTGGCCGCCGGAGCCGCCCTCGCCCTGGCCGTACGTCCGGCCCGCCACGACGTCCCCGACGTCGCCGCCGGCACGGGCAGCCGCCGTCCGCCCCGCGTCGTCATCGCCGGTGGCGGCTACGTCGGCTTCTGCGTCGCCCGGGCCCTGCGCGCCCAGCTCAACCTCGACCAGGTCGAGATCGCCATCATCGACTCGCGCGCCTACATGACCTACCAGCCCTTCCTGCCGGAGGTCGCGGCCGGCTCCATCCAGCCGCGCCACGTCGTCGCCCCCCACCGCCGTAACCTCGACGGTGTCACCATCATCACCGGCGCCGTCACCGCCATCGACCACGCGGGCCGCACCGTCACCGTGCGTCCCCCGACCCCCCCAGTCCACGCACGAGCGGGTCGAGCCCTACACCCTGACCTACGACCACCTCGTCATCGCCCTGGGCGCCGAGGCCCGCACCCTGCCGATCCCCGGCCTGGCGGAGCAGGCCATGGGCTTCAAGCAGGTCGAGGAGGCCACCGCCCTGCGCAACCGGGTCCTCACCCGCATCGAGGACGCCGCCTCCACCTGGGACACCGAGCGCCGCAGGCGCCTGCTCACCTTCGTCTTCGTCGGAGGAGGCTTCGCGGGCGTCGAGGCCATCGCCGAGCTCGAGGACATGGCACGCGCGACCGTGCGCACCATCCCTTCCATCGAGCAGCGCGACGTCCGCTTCGTCCTCGTCGAGGGCTCGCGCCGCATCCTGCCCGAGCTGACCGAGGAGCTCTCCGGCTACGGGCTGCAGCAGCTGCGCGAGCGCGGCATCGACGTGCGGCTCAACACCTTCCTCAACTCCTGCGTCGACGGCCACGTCGTCCTGTCCGACGGCACCGAGTTCGACGCCGACACCATCGTGTGGACCGCCGGCGTCAAGGCCGCCCCGGTGCTGCAGACCGCCTCCGACCTGCCCATCGACGCCCGCGGCCGTGTCACCGCGCTACCCACCCTCCAGGTGGCGCGCGACGGCGCGCCGGTCGAGGGAGCCTGGGCCGCCGGCGACTGCGCCGCCGTCCCGGACCTGACCTCCGAGGACCCCGAGGCCACCTGCGCCCCCACCGCCCAGCACGCGGTGCGTCAGGCCAAGTTGCTGGCCGACAACCTCGTGGCCGTCCTCGCCGCCGGGGACGAGAACGGTGTGCCTCTGAAGTCCTACGCCCACGAGAACCTCGGTACCGTGGCCTCCCTGGGGATCGGCAAGGGCGTGGCCCGCATCATGGGGCAGAACCTGCGCGGCTTCACCGCCTGGACCGCTCACCGCGGCTACCACGTCTACGCCATGCCGACCTTCAACCGGAAGGTGCGCATCATGATGGACTGGCTGGCCGCCGTCGTCTTCCGTCGCGACCTGGCCTCCTTCGGCTCCATCGCCGAGCCCGGCGCGGCCTTCGCCACGGCGGCCCGTCACGACGCCGACCTCGCCGCCCGCCGTAAGGCCGCCGAGAGCGGGTCCTGAGCGCTCAGCCGTCGACCACGGCGTCGAACCTGCCTGCGTAGTCCTGGGCGCTGAGCAGATCTCCCTCGGCGCTGACCGTCACCGTGAACAGCCAGCCGGCGCCGTACGGGTCCTCGTTGATGGTGCCCGGCTCGTCGACGACCGTCTCATTGACGTCGACGACGGTGCCGCTCACGGGCGAGACGAGGTCCGAGACGGACTTGGTCGACTCGAGCTCGCCGCAGGGCTCGCCCGCCTCGACCTGGGCGCCGACCTCGGGCAGGTCGACGAAGACGACCTCACCGAGAGCGTCGGCGGCGACGGTGGTGATGCCCACGCGTGCGGGCTCACCGTCCTCCAGCCACTCGTGGTCGATGCTGTAGCGCAGGTGAGCGCGCACGCTCTGAGCCATGATGGGGTCCTTCCTGTCAGGAGATGGTGGATGGTGCGGGACGCCTTATCGGGTCCGCTTGTAGAAGGGGGAGTCGACGACCGTGACCTCCAGCGGCCTGCCGCGCACGTCGGCGACGAGCGCCGTGTCCACGGGCCAGGCGGGGGCGTCCTCACGCCAGGGACGCAGGAGAGCCAGGGCCACGGGATGACCCAGCGTGGGTGACAGCAGGCCGGAGGTCACCGCACCGAGCACCTCGCCGTCGTCGCCCAGCACCGGAGCACCGGCCCGGGCCGCACGCCGACCCTCAGCGCTCAGGGCGACCAGCACCGAGGTGCCCTCGGTGCCCTCCTGCTCGGCCCGGGCGGCCAGGGCGTCATGTCCGACGAAAGCGCCCTTGTTGAGCCGCACCACCGCGCCCAGGCCGGCGTCGTAAGGCGTCATCCCCTCGTGGAGCTCGTGCCCGTACAGGGGCATCCCGGCCTCCAGCCGCAGGGAGTCGCGCGCTGCCAGTCCGCAAGGAGTCAGCGCCGGCACCGGCTCGCCGTCGATGACGGTGGGCTCCAAGGCCGCCGCGGCACTGGTGATGACCGTCCACAGGTCCACGGCGTCCTCCGCGCCGCAGAACACTCGAAGCCGTCCTCACCCGTGTAGCCGGTACGGGCCAGCAGCACCGGGTGCCCCGCCGCCGTCGCCCTGACGGCCGCGTAGAAGCGCAGGCGCTCCAAGAGCGTGGGACCGCACAGCACGTCCGGTCCGCAGTCGTCCTCCTCCGAGCCCTCAAGGGGCCTGAGAGCGCCGGGCATGGCGGCACCGGACTCGACGACGCCGACCAGCACCTCCTGCGCCCGCGGCCCCTGGACGGCGATGAGACAGGTGGCCAGGGAGATGTCCTCGACCGTGCAGTCGAATCCCGCGCAGCGGGCGACCAGCTCGGCGGAGACGCGCTCGCGGTTGCCGGCGTTGGGCACCACGAGGTACTCCTCGTCGCCCACGTGGTAGACGATGAGGTCGTCGATGACCCCGCCGGAGGGCGAGACCATCATCGTGTAGCGGGCGCGCCCCACCGCCACGGCGGACAGGGCCCCCACGAGCGCGTGGTCCAGGGCGGCCCCCGCCTCGGGGCCGGTGACCTTGACCTCACCCATGTGGGACAGGTCGAAGATCCCCGCGCTGCGGCGCACCGCGTGGTGCTCGGCCAGGTCAGAGGTGTAGCGCAACGGCATCTGCCAGCCGCCGAAGTCGGTGAAGGACGCGCCCAGGGCCGTGTGCACGCGGTGCAGGGGCGTGGTGCGCAGGACGGCTGCGCTGGTCTCGGTGTTCTTGCTCATCGCTGTCTCCTCGTCAGACGTGGTCCCGGCTCAGGCCTCGTGCGCCTCGAAGGCATCGGGTGGCGGGCAGGTGCACATCAGGTGGCGGTCGCCCCACGCGTTGTCCACCCGCGAGACCGGGGGGAAGTACTTGTCCGTCTCCATGCCCGCCAGCGGGAAGGCAGCGGTGGCGCGCGAGTAGGGCCGCTGCCACGGCTCGGCCGTGACGGCCGCCAGCGTGTGCGGCGAGCGGCGCAGCACCGAGTCCTCCAGTGCCACGGCCCCCGAGGCGACCTCGTCGATCTCGGCACGGATCGAGCGCATGGCCGCGATGAATCGGTCCAGCTCGGCCAGGGGCTCGGACTCGGTGGGCTCGACCATGAGCGTGCCGGCCACGGGGAAGGAGAGGGTCGGTGCGTGGAACCCGTAGTCGATGAGCCTCTTGGCCACGTCCTCGGCGGTCACGCCCGTGGCCGCGGTGAGCGCACGCAGGTCGAGGACGCACTCGTGCGCTACGTGCCCGCGGTGGGTGTACAGGGTGGGGAAGACGTCGGCGAGCGCCTGTGAGAGGTAGCTCGCGTGGGCCAGCGCCGTGAGGGTGACCCGGCGCAGATCGGCGTCGGTGAGCGTGGCCAGGTACGTCCAGGCCAGCGGCATGACCCCCGCCGAGCCGAAGCGGGCCCCCATGGCCGCTGCCCCGCCGAAGCCCCGGTCATGGTCCTCGTCCGTCGGGACGGCCGATCCGACGGGACCGGCCGGAAGGTAGGGGGCCAGGTGCTCCTTGACGACGACGGGGCCCACGCCTGGACCGCCGCCGCCGTGAGGGATGGCGAAGGTCTTGTGCAGGTTGAGGTGGGACACATCGCCACCGAGGTCACCCGGGCGCAGCAGCCCCGTGAGGGCGTTGAGGTTGGCGCCGTCGATGTAGACCTGGCCGCCGGCGTCGTGGACGAGGGCTGTGACCTCAGTGACCTGCGGCTCGAAGACGCCGTGGGTGGACGGGTACGTGAGCATGATGGCCGCGACGTGTTCACCGTACTCGGCCAGGAGCCCGCGCAGGTGGTCGACGTCGATGGAGCCGTCCTCGGCGGTGGCGACCACCTTGACGCTGAAGCCGGCGCCGGCGGCCGAGGCGGCGTTCGTGCCGTGGGCGCTGGCGGGTACCAGGACGAGGTCGCGCTGCTGCTGCCCGGTGGCCCTGAGGTAGCCGCGCACCGCCAGCAGGCCGGCGAGCTCGCCCTGGGCGCCGGAGGCCGGCTGCAGGCTGCACCGGTCGTAGCCGGTCAGCTGCGCCAGCCGGTCGGCGAGACCGTCCAGCAGCAGGCGCCAGCCGCGTGTCTGGGTCGCGGGGGCGTAGGGGTGGATGCCGGCGAGCCCGGGGCTGAGCCACACGGCCGACTGCGCGGCCGCGTTGAGCTTGAGGGTGCACGAGCCCAGCGGGATCATCGTCCGGTCGAGGGCGAGGTCGCGGTCCGCCAGCCGCCGGATGTAGCGCACGAGGGCGGTCTCGCTGCGGTGGCGGTGGAAGCTCGGGTGGGTCAGGAAGGTGCTCGAGCGCGCCAGTGACGCGGGCAGAGGGAACCGGGGGCGCCGTCGTTGCCCGGGGCGGGATCCTGCGCGGCGTGGGGGAGGGCATCGGCGAACGCCCGCAGGACCGTGGTGACGTCGTCATCGGTGGTGGTCTCGTTGACGCTCACACCCACGTGGTCAGTGTCGAGCAGGCGCAGGTTGTAGCCCAGCGCCTCAGCGCGCTCGATGGCGTTGCGAGCGGCGCCGGGCAGGCGCACGCTCACCGTGTCGAAGAACTCCTCGTGCTCGAGGGCGAGCCCGAGCGCGCAGGCGCCGACGGCCAGGTGCTCGGCCTGGCGGTGCACGTGCTCGGCGATGGACACCAGGCCCTCGGGACCGTGGTAGACCGCGTAGAAGGCTGCGACGACCGCCAGCAGGGCCTGTGCGGTGCAGATATTCGAGGTGGCCTTCTCCCGGCGGATGTGCTGCTCGCGGGTCTGCAGGGCCAGGCGGTAGGCCTCACGGCCCTCGGTGTCCCGGGAGACGCCGACGACGCGTCCCGGCAGCTGGCGTCGCAGGGCCTCGGTGACAGACATGAAGCCCGGGTGGGGGCCTCCGAAGAACAGGGGCACTCCCAGGCGCTGTGCGGTGCCGACGGCGATGTCCGCGCCGACGGCGCCCGGCTCGGTCAGCAGCGTCAGGGCCAGAGGGTCGGCGTCGACTGCCACCAGGCCGCCGCGGGCGTGGACGGCCGCGACGGCACCGGCGAGGTCCTGGACGAGTCCGCGGCTGGTGGTGTGGGCCAGGACCGCCCCGGTCAGGGGCGCGCCGTCGTCGGTGATCGTGGAGATGCAGACGACCTCGACGTCGATGCCCAGGGCCTCGGCCCGGGCCGAGGCCACCTCGATGAGCTGGGGGTGCAGGCCGGAGTCGAGGAGCACGGGGGCGCCGGGGCCGCGGTGCGCGCGCGTCATGAGCAGGACGGCCTCTGCCACGGCCGTGGCCTCGTCCAGCAGGGAGGTGCAGGCCACCGGCAGGCCGGTGAGATCGGCCACGACGGTCTGGAACAGCAGGCTGGGCCTCCAGGCGCCCCTGGCTGATCTCCGCCTGGTAGGGGGTGTGGGCGGTGGTCCATGCGGGGTTGGACAGGACGTCGCGCACGATGACGGCGGGGGGGTGATGGTGGGGTGGTAGCCGCGCCCGATCATCTCGGTGTGCGGGTCGTTGAGGGCGGCCAGGGACCTGAGCGCGTCGACGGCCTCGTCCTCGCTCAGCCCGCCGACGACGGCATCGGGTCGCTCGGGCTGCTGCGGGAGGTCGAGGACGGGAAGGGTGGCGGGGACCACCCGGACGGCCAGGTCCTCCAGGCTCCGAGCACCGATGCTGGTCAGGACCGTGTCCAGGTCCGCTCCCGTCGTGCCCAGGTGCCGGTCCAGGAAGCGCGTGGGTGTGTGGGGCGCCGTCATGACCCTCCCTCTCGTCGTGTGGCGCGTCACATCCTAGTGAAGGAGCCCGCATCCGCGCAGCAGAATGGAAGCGGCGCTCCGTGAGGCTCAGGTCGAGGATCATCAGCCGTGCATCTGGTCACGACGGTCCGTCAGGGCTGGGGCGGGGCCCCGCCGCCACCTACACTGCTCGGCGATGACCACGCTCACCACATCCGCCCCTGTTCTCGATGCCCGAGGCGGTCGGCCGCGCACCTACCACGTGCGCACGCTCGGCTGCCAGATGAACGTCCACGACTCCGAGCACATGGCGGGACTGCTGGAGAGGGCAGGCTACCTGCGCGTCGAGGACGTGCCCGAGGCCGCCGCCCGCGCCACCGACGCCGGTGACGGCGGGGCCGACGTCGTCATCATCAACACCTGCTCCGTACGTGAGAACGCCGCCTCCCGGCTCTTCGGCAACCTGGGCCAGCTCGCCGCCGTCAAGCGCGAGCGCCCCGGCATGCAGATCGCCGTGGCCGGGTGCCTGGCCCAGCAGATGGGGGAAGGGATCGTCGATCGGGCACCCTGGGTCGACGTCGTCTTCGGCACCCACAACCTCGACGTCCTGCCCGCCCTGCTCGAGCGCGCCCGGCACAACTCCGCGGCCGCCGTCGAGCTCGAGGAGTCCCTCAAGGTCTTCCCCTCCACCCCTGCCCACCCGCCGCGAGTCCTCCTACGCCGCCTGGGTCTCCATCGCCGTGGGCTGCAACAACACCTGCACCTTCTGCATCGTGCCCTCCCTGCGCGGTAAGCAGCGTGACCGCCGCCCCGGCGACGTCCTGGCCGAGGTCGAGGCCGTCGCCGCGCAGGGGGCCATCGAGGTGACCCTCCTGGGGCAGAACGTCAATTCCTACGGGGTCGGTTTCGGCGACCGCGGTGCCTTCGCCAAGCTGCTGCGGGCGACCGGATCAGTTGAGGGCATCGAGCGCGTGCGCTTCACCAGCCCCCACCCCGCCGCCTTCACTGACGACGTCATCGAGGCCATGGCCACCACCGAGGCCGTCATGCCCAGCCTGCACATGCCCCTGCAGTCCGGCTCGGACCGGGTGCTGCGCGCCATGCGCCGCTCCTACCGAACCCAGCGCTTCCTGGGCATCCTGGACAAGGTCAGGGACGTCATGCCCGAGGCCGCCATCACTACTGACATCATCGTCGGCTTCCCCGGCGAGACCGAGGAGGACTTCCAGGCCACTCTGGACGTCGTCGAGCAGGCCCGCTTCGCCTCGGCCTACACCTTCGAGTACTCCCCGCGCCCGGGCACGCCCGCCGCCGACCGCGACGACCAGGTCCCCGCCGAGGTCGTCAAGGACCGCTACCGGCGGCTCGATGCGCTCGTGCGTCGCATCGCCCACGAGGAGAACGAGCGCCAGGAGGGGCGCGTCGTGGAGGTGCTCGTCGCCGAGGGCGAGGGGCGCCGGGACTCGGTCACCGCCCGCATCTCCGGGCGCGCCGCCGACAACCGGCTCGTTCACGTCGCCCTGCCCGAGGGGCTGGCCGAGGACGACTACGCCGGCGGTGCCCCGCGCCCCGGCGACATGGTCAGCGTGCGCGTCACGCACGGTGCCCCCCACAACCTCATCGCCGACTCCGCCCGCTGCGGGCGGGAGCTGGACCCGTTCGCCGCGGCCGCCAATGAGGCCCTCAAGCCCGGCGACCGCCTTTGGCTCGACGACGGCCCCGCCCTGTTCCAGGTGCGACGCACCCGCGCCGGTGACGCCTGGGAGCGCCGCCAGGCCGAGGCCTGCGCCACGCCCGAGCCCGACACCGCCCCGGTGAGCCTGGGCCTTCCCACCCTGCGCGTGGGCGCATCGGTCTGAGGCGGGCGAAGGCTGATTGCGCTGACGGTGGAGCGGGCCGGGCTGCGTTGGGGAGCAGCCCGTAGGCCCCGCTAGGCTGGGAAGCATGCCCAGCTTCGACGCCAGCTCTGCTGCCGCCGCCACGGTCCCCAGGCCCGTGGACGTCGACCGTATCCACGAGTGCGTCAAACGACTGGGACTGCGCTACTTCATCGACGACGAGGGCGACATCGGCATCCCCTGGCGCTACGTCACCGTCCACGCCATCTTTCAGGACACCAGGGCCGTCCAGATGCGCGGGATCTGGCACCGCATCGCCGATACCGAGCACCTGACCCAGCTGCGCGCCCTGGTCGAGGACTGGAACACCACCCGTATCGGTCCCAAGGCGTACCTCACCGTCGCCGACGGCGGAGTCGTGCGTCTTCACGGCGAGTACACCTACCCCCTCGAGGCGGGGATGACGGACCGGCAGCTCGAGGACTTCGTCTTCGGCGGCTGCCGGCTCATCGTCGCCCTCATGCACGAGGCCGAGCAGCAGTTCCCCGACGAGCTGCGCGGAAGCCTGGAGCCGTGATGCCGCGACTGCAACGCCTCACCGACTTCATCGCACGCCTCCTGGGCAAGGAGTGGGACGTGCGGGCGCTGGACCATCAGCGCACCAACCAGCCGGGCGACTCGCGTGGCCGGCCCGACGAGCCGCCGACCGTCTCACCGTACTCCGTCGATCATATGGGGTCTGCAGGCTCAGCCGACTCGTCCGACCCGGCCGACTCCGGTGCCCCGTCGGAGTCGGCCCCCACGGCTGAGTCGGCACAGACCTCCGACGCCTCACACACCTGGTCGAGCAGACAAGGCCAGTTGGAGGAGGACCGAGCATCGGGAGGAGAGGGCACCGACCGCTCCGCGGATCTGGAGCCGACCGATGAGGCGCCCCAGGCACTGACCCTGGCAAGGATCGAGTCCATGCTCACCGGTCCCATGGAGTACAACGTTCAGCTGACCGACGACCGCGAGCACCCCTGTCTCCTGGGCACCTGGGACTCCTTCCCCTTCGTCATCGAGATTCCTGAGGGGCACGAGGGCTGGCTCCTGGTCTCCGGGGACTGGGAGGAGGCCGCCCCCGCCTCCCAGCGCGACGAGATCGCCGCCAGCGTCAACGACTGGAACCGGGACAAGTTCTTCCCCACCGTCGGCGTCGTCGACACCCCCATCGGCCCGCTGGTACGCGCCACCTACCTCACTGACCTGTCCGCGGGGGTCACCGACGCCCAGCTGCGCCTCCACCTGGACACGGCGCTGTCCGCCTGCACTCAGGCGCTCAGCCTCGTGGGTCCCCTCCTACCGGAGATCTGAGCGCAGTGAGCTCAGCAGCTTCGGGCGCCCCCTGTCCGGTAAGGGTCGCCGTGGTGGGCCCCACCGCCACCGGCAAGTCCGACCTCGCCCTCGCTCTCGCCGACCAGGCGCAGGCCGGTGGACTGTCCGACGGCGCCGAGATCATCAACGCCGACGCCTCCCTGCTCTACCGGGGCATGGACATCGGCACCGCCAAACCCAGCCCCGCCGAGAGGGCCCGCGCCCCCCACCACCAGATCGACGTCCTCACCGTCAGGGACAGGGCATCCGTGGCGGCCTTCCAGCGCAGCGCCCGCGGCGACATTGATGCCGTCGAGTCACGGGGCCACCAGCCGATCATCGCCGGAGGCTCCGGCCTGTACGTGCGGGCCCTGACCGACGACCTCGACTTCCCCGGCACCGACCCGACCGTCCGCACCCGCCTGAGCGAGCGCGCTGAGCGGGAGGGGACCGCCGCCCTCCACGCCGAGCTGGCCCGGCTCGACCCGGCCGCAGCCGAGCGCGTCGAGGCCTCCAACACCCGCAGGATCGTACGGGCCCTCGAGGTCATCGAGATCACGGGCCGCCCCTTCTCCGCCTCCCTGCCCCGCTACGAGGACATCGCCCCCACCGTCCATATCGCCCTGCGCTGCGAGCGCCGACTCCTGGACCTGCGCATCAACGACCGGGCCCGCGCCATGTTCGAACGCGGCCTGGTCGAGGAGGTGGAGACCCTCATCGACCAGGGCATCCGGGAGGGGGGAGACCGCCCCACGCGCCATCGGCTACTCCCAGGCGCTCGCGGTCATCGACGGGACCATGAGCGTGCCCGAGGCGGTCGACTCCACCGCCCTGGCCACCCGCCAGCTCGCCTCCCGCCAGATCAAGTGGTTCCGGCGCGACCCACGGGTGCACTGGATCGATGTCGCCCTCACTGAGACCGGGCAGTGCACCGACTCCGAGCGCTCCCGGATGGTCCGGCAGGCATGGGAGCTCGTCCTCGCACGTCGCGGCGTCGCTTAGGCTAGGAGCCATGCCGCACTCGACAGGTCTCCGCGGTCGTGAGCTCATCAAGGGCCACGCGACCCTCAACGACTTCCTCATGCTGGTCGACCCCAGCTGCGAGGTCGCCATCAGCGGCGCCGACATCGCAGCGGTCTGCGACCGCCACAGCGGCATCGGCGCCGACGGCTTCGTGCGCGTCGTGCGGACCACCGCCCTGCCCGGCGCCGGGGCCTTCGCCGCGGTCGCGCCCGAGGCCGAGTGGTTCATGGACTACTACAGCGCCGACGGAACCGTGGCCGAGATGAGCGGCAACGCCGCACGCCTGTTCGCTCACGTCCTGGACCATGAGGGGCTGCGTCCCATCGCCGACGGCGAGTCCGTCACCATTGGCACACGTGGAGGTGCTCGCACCATCACCCGCCTGGACGAGCTGTGGACCGTGGACATGGGGCCGGTCCGCCTCACCAGCCCCGAGGAGGCCGACGACGAGGGTTGGGACACGGCCGTCGTCGTCCCCGGCCTGGCCGGGGAACGGGCCGCCCTGAGTATCGAGCTCTCCGGCCCTCACACCGTCGTCGCCCTGGGGGAGGAGAACGAGCTCGAGGCGGCCGCCTTCGCCGGACTCACCGACTCCGCGGACCCGGTCGCCTACGACCCCGTCCCCGAGGCCGGTACCAACCTCGAGCTCGTCGTGCCGCTGGGGGAGGAGATCGACCCCGACAGCCAGTCACCGGTGGGTGTCGCCCGCATGCGCGTCCTGAAGCGCGGAGTGGGGGAGACCCCCTCCTATGGAGCGGGGTGCTGCGCCGTCGCCGTCGCCCTGCACACCTGGACCGGGTCGGGCGCTCCCGAGGACTACCGGCTGCTCGTTCCCGGCGGAGAGATCGGGGTCCATGTGGGCGCCGACCCCCTGGGCGAGGACAGCAGCGTGCTGCTGACCGGACCGGCCACGATCACCGGGCGGGTCACCGTCGCCTGAGGCCCCTCAGACCCGCCGCCATCCGCACTGCTCCCGGACGTCGCACCGACGCCGCATCCGAGAAGAGAAACCGACCACCACTATGAGCCAGCCATCCTCACGCTCCGCCGTCGGCACCATCCTGCCGACCGGCCTGATGCTCTTCGCCCTGTTCTTCGGGGCTGGCAACCTCATCTTCCCGCCCCTGCTGGGCGCCGCCTCGGGCAGATCCTTCATTCCGGTCATGGTGGGCTTCCTCGCCACCGGGGTGCTCATGCCACTCATCACGGTAGTGGCCGTCTCCACCTCCGGTGAGGGGATCCTGGGCCTGGCCCGCAGAGTGGGACCCCGATTCGGCACAGTCATGCCGCTGGCGGTCTACCTGGCGATCGGCCCGCTGTACGCCATTGCCCGTGTCACCACGGTCGCCTACGAGCTGGCGACCCGCCCGGTACTCGAGCTGCTGGGAATTCAGGACTCCCGCCTGGCCCTGCTGGTGCACGTGACGGTGTTCATGGGGGTGTCCTTCAGCATCGCCCGCAGCCCGAGCCGCCTGGCCGACCGCGTCGGCCGCTGGCTCACTCCCGCCCTGCTGGCCCTACTGGCCCTGCTGTGCGGGGTCACCATCCTGATGTCCCCCAGGGTGGAGCGCGAGGCCATCGAGCCCTACGCGAGTGATCCTCTGACCAATGGGCTGACTCAGGGCTACCTCACCATGGACGTCCTGGCGGCCACCGTCTTCGGCATCGTGGTCATCACCTCCCTGCGCGAGCGCGGCCTGACCTCTCCCCGGGCGCTGGTGCGCGGCACGATCCTGTCCGGTGGTATCGCCGCCGCGCTCCTGGGGCTGGTGTACATCGGCCTGGCCGTCCTGGGAACTCGCACCCGTGGGCAGATCACCGCCGACACCAAGGACGGCACCGAGCTGCTGCGCAACGCGGCCTCCTCCACGCTGGGGACCTCGGGCGTCGTCATCTTCGCCGCCATCGTCATCCTGGCCTGCCTGACCACAGCCGTGGGGCTGCTGGCCTCCTGGGCCGGCTACGCCTACACCGCCTGGCCGGCCGTCTCCTTCAACCGACAGCTCGCCGCCTGCGCGATCGTCTCCTTCACCCTGGCCAACCTGGGGCTGAGCGCCATCCTCAAGATCGCGGGGCCATTGCTGTTCCTGCTCTACCCCTTCGCCATCGCCCTGGTCGCCGTGACACTGGTCGACGCCCTGGCACCGGGACGGCTCAGGGCCGCCTACCGATGGTGCGTGACCACAGCCGGGATCCTCGGATCCGTCTCCGCCATCACCGCCGCCGGCTGGGACGGCCCCAGCAAGCTGCTCGCGCGCACCGGGCTGTGGAGCGACTCCACCGGATGGATCCTGCCGGCACTCCTCGCCTTGGGGATTGGGATCGTTCTGGACGTCCGCTCAGGGGCCTGGTCCACGCCTGCGCCTGGGGAACCCCCCAGCCAGGTCCAGCACGACGTCGAGCACGCCGCCGCCTCACAGCTGTGAGCCGCCCGGCTCGCGGTAGCCTCTCGACGTGCCCAAGCCTCGCCCCAGTGTCCCACCCGAGACGCCGTGTCCGGACCATGAGCGGCTTCTGCCGACACTGCTCATCCCCGCCTTCGTCACGCTGCTGGCCGTCTCCTCGGTCAATGTCATCCTGCCGGCGGTCTCTCACAGCCTGAGCGCCGGAACCGCAGGCCTCCAGCTCGTCGTCTCCGGCTACGCCCTCGTCTTCGGGGTCGCCCTCGTCCCGGCCGGCCGCGCCGGCGACGTCATGGGGCGGGGTCGGCTCTTCGTCATCGGCATGCTCCTGTTCGGGGTCGGAGCCCTCGCCTCGGGCCTGGCTCCTGACGTCGTCACCCTCAACCTGGCCCGTGTCGTCATGGGAGTCGGCTCAGGGCTGCTCAATCCTCAGGTGACCGGCATGATCCAGCAGTACTACACCGGTGAGGCCCGAGGACGCGCCTTCGGGCTCTTCGGCGCCGTCATCGGGGTCTCGGTGGCGCTGGGGCCGGTGCTCAGCGGCGGGTTCATCGGTTGGCTCGGGGACGACTGGGGCTGGCGCGCCTCCTTCCTCATCAACGTCCCCCTCACCCTGGCCGGTGTCTGGGCCGCACGTCGGTACCTGCCGGCCTCCGCCTGGCGCCGGGGCAGCGACACAGGTCAGACGGAACAGGCGGACAGCCCCGATGCCGACACCGCCGGGGCCACCCACCGCGGCGGGATCGATCTCGACCCGGTGGGGATGGGGCTGCTCGCCGTCGGCACGCTGCTCATCATGATCCCCTTCATGGAGGCCTCGGCCGGCACCTGGATCTGGGGCCTGGAGGCCGCCGGCATCGGCGTCATCGGCGTCTGGGTGGCCTGGGAGAAGCGCTACCGGGCCAGGGGTGGCGCCCCCATGGTGGACCTCAGCCTGCTGGCCATCCCCTCCTTCGCCTACGGCAGCCTGGCCATCGCCGTGTACTTCCTGGGCTACACCAGCGTGTGGATCATCGTGGCCCAGTACGTCCAGGCCGGCCTGGGATCCACCGCGCTGGCCAGCGGCCTCATCGGAGTCCCGGCCGCCCTGGCGGCATCGATCACCGCGGCTGTCGCCGGCCGCCGGGTGATCCGGGTGGGGCGGGTCATGGTGCTCGGCGGCATGGTGCTGGGCATGGCCGACTGCTTGCGAGCATCGGCATCATGCACATGCATGCGCGCGCGGGGTGGAGTCCCTGGTGGCTGACCCTCACGCTGCTGGTGCTCGGAGTGGGGCAGGGCCTCGTGGTCTCCCCGAACCAGACCCTCTCCCTGGCTGACGTCCCCCTGGAGTACGCCGGGGCCGCGGGCGGCATCCTCCAGACCGGTGAGCGCATCGGCGCCTCCATCGGCATCGCCGTCATCACGGGCCTGACCTTCCAGGTCTCACACTCCTCGGGCTGGGAGGTCGCCGCTCAAGCCGGCCTGCTGGCCGTCGTGGCCACCATCGCCGTCGCCGCAGGGGTCGCCGTCATCGACCTGCTCCTGGCGAGACGACGACGCCGGTAGACCGACGGGAGCGTCGCCAGGATCGCCGTCACGACAGCCGGGCGGGCCCCGTCCGGGTACCGACCCGACTGTGTGCCAGCCGTGTCAGTGGCGTACCCGCAGGACTCTGAAGCCCTTCGAGGAGGCCATTCGGCTCACGTCCCAGCCCTGGTCCCCCAGCCAGGCCGCCAGGGGAGTCGGCACCCAGGTTCTTGAGCACCACCAGCCAGGCCTCACCGTCATCGGACAGCAGCGACAGCCAGTCCAGCAGCAGAGCGTGCAGGGCGTCCTTACCGATGCGCACCGGAGGGTTGGACCAGATGAGATCCACCGGCGTCGAGCCCTGGCGCAGCTCGGCCAGCAGCGCGTCGGCCGGGGAGACACGCACGTTGTCCAGGCCTGCGGCAGCGGCGTTGCGAGCGGTCAGTCTCAGCGAGCGCTCGTTGACATCGGTGGCCAGGACCCGCGCCCTCGGGGCGGCCCCGGCCAGGGCCAGCGTGATCGGCCCCCAGCCGCAGCCCAGGTCGAGGAACGTGCCGGTCTCGGACGGATCGGGAACGTGATCGAGGAGGACCTGGGTGCCCTTGTCGAGGCGGTCGGCGCTGAAGACGCCCGAGGCCGTGACCACCGTGCGTTCGACACCGCGGATCGAGAAGCGGTGGGTGCGCTCCTCGGCCTCGACGGCGGGGGAGGCGGTGAAGTAGTGCTCGCTCACGCCCACCAGGCTACCCAAGCTCTGCTCGTCGACAGAGGGAGGAAACCAAGGCGGTCATCAGTCCGCTGCCCCCTTGCCAGGCGAGGAGTGCCGATTTTGCGAGACGCGGCTTTACGATAATACGATCGTGTCTCCATAGGGGTGCGGGCGGTAGGAGAGGGATGTTGTTATGAGCCGATACAGGGCTCTCGCAAAGGCGCTCAGCGGCTGGGCAATCTTGACGTTGGGGGTGACTCTTTCGATAGCGATCGCACAGGCTGTCGGATCCAGGACTGAGACCGGACCTGCATTCATTCGCGTGTCTCAGGCAGTTCTGGTCACATTGTTCGTTGTTCCCGCGATCGTGGCTTGTCGTCGTCTCCTTGACCGCAGGACTCTCGCCGGGATGGGCCTATCACGTCACTGGCCCGCCGCGGCCGCGACCGGGGTGGCTGTTGGTGTCGTGACCGGGGCTGTTGTGTGGACACCCGTGTTCTTGATCGGCTGGGCCCGGTTCGATCACCTCGAACCGGTGGCGCTCGCAACCTTCCTCGCAGTCAACGCGGTCGTCCTGCTACTGTACGAGGCATTGCCGGAGGAGATCGCGCTGCGCGGCTACGGGTGGTCGACTCTACGGGAAAGTTGGGGCCCGCTCGCGGCCACCATGACGATCACGGTTCTCTTCTGCCTCAGTACGGCGTTCAGCAATCTGATTCGAATGACGTCAACGCTCGTTCTAGGGGGTGGAACGACGGGCTTCTCTCTGGCGCCGAGCGGTAACGACCCCTTTTTCTACATAGTTTTGCTGTTCGTCTTCGGCCTCACACTGGTTGCGGCCCGACGGATCCCACTACCGGGTGCGCTCACCTCTGCGATCGCCTTCCATTTCACGTTTCTCACCATCAACCGCGTGCTTCTGGGTGGTCTTGGCTGGATCGACTCCGGGGTCGGGATCGAGTTCGCCACGCCAGAGGTGGCCGGGATCAGCCTTGTGCACGCTGCGCTTGCCGGAACTGTCTTCATGGTGGTGCGGCGGTGGCTGGAACGCCGCACAGCGGTTGTATCGAGGCGGGTAGCCTGATGTGATGACGATGTCTCCGCTACCATCCGACCCCGTGTCGGAAGGTCCGGTAGCACATCGGAGAAGCCAACGGGAGGCGCCTCCGGCGCCGTCGTCGGAGCCCTCGCCCCGAACATCGAGGTCTACGTCCTCGGGGAGATCCTGCGGGGCCTGGCCGCCGGGGCGCTCGCGACAGCGACCATGGGGGTCATGGTCACCGGCCTGCCCGACGCCTGGAGGCGGCTGTGCCTGGCGGGAGGATCGGGCATATGGGTCGTGGCGGCCCTGGTCGGACCCGTCTACGCCTCCGGCGTCAGCGCCTCCTGGGGGCTGGCGCTGGGCCCTCGTGGCCCACCTGCCGCTGCTCATCGCGGCACGTGCCGTCATGGCCGGGCGGATCCGCGCTATCAGCCTGGATGAGGGGGCAGAGGGTGACGAGGCAGTGCCATGGCTGCCCGCCGGGGCCATGGCCACAGGTGTGGCGATCATCGGGGCGCTGCGTGCCTCCAGCCCCTGGTTCTGGCCCGGAGTCGCCGGCGGGACCACCAGGGACCCTGTACCTGGCGGTCGGCCGGCGCGTGGGCATCGCCACCCTGATGTGGGTGTGCGCCTTTTTCCTGACCCTGGACTACCTGGTTGCTCCCAGCGCCCACGATGTCCTGGACATGACCCCGACCCAGATCGGCTGGGCGCTCACCGCAGGCGGTATCGGCTGGTCGGTCGTCGCGCTTGTCTGCGGGGCCCATCCGGCGTGGGAACCGAAGGCCTACCGCCGCCGCACCACGCTGGCCGCGGCCTTCTTCGTCCTCGGCGCCGCGCTTATGACCACCACGGTTCTCGGCCGACCGGGCTGGTGGGGGCTGCCCGTGGGCTACGGCGTGGCTGGCATCGGCATGGGCCTGACCCACCTGGACACCATGAACCGCATCGTCACCGATCCCGCAGAGCCCGATGGCATCACCCACGCCCAGGCCGCCACCGCCGTGACGATCGCCGGTGCGGTTCTGGGGACGGTCACCACGGCCTTCGTCGCCCCCACGGCATCCGGTGTCGAGACGGACCGGCTGTGGCCGACACTCATCTTGCTCGCCGTGGGGCTCCTCCTCACCCCGCTGCTGGCCCGACGCGCCGCCCGAGTCGGCGGGTGGCCCCACGCGCCCACGGGCAGTAGCATCGCCCCCATGTGGATCCTTCGTATGCGCTGAAACGGCGGCCGGCGCCGCTTCCCGCCAGAACCATCGCGCCCCATCGGAGGGGCGCAGGCATACGACGAAGGACTTTTTGTGACCCATCACCACCCCAACACCCCTCCACCCCCGACGAGGCAGCAGACCTCCGCGACGCCCGTGACGCTCATGAGACCCGTGACGTTCATGACGTCGTCGCCCGGGTCCTGTCCCGAACCGGGACCGCCCTGGCCTCCACCGCCGCCCAGCACGAGCATGCTGACGGCTTCGAGGACGGTGACGACGACGGCGCCCTCGAGCGGGAGGCCCGCGCCGCCCGCCGCCGTGTGGCCGGCCTGTCCACCGAGCTCGAGGACGTCAGCGAGGTCGAGTACCGTCAGGTCCGCCTGGAGAAGGTCGTCCTGGTCGGCCTGGAGCTGCCCCGGACCCACGGCCCGGCCACCGGCGCACCGGGCGGCAGCGGCCAGGTACGCGACACCCAGGATGCCGACACCTCCCTGCGCGAGCTGGCCGCCCTGGCCCAGACCGCCGGCAGCGAGGTCCTCGACGCCCTCATCCAGAGGCGCGACCACCCCGATCCCGCCACCTACCTGGGCAGCGGCAAGGCGCGCGAGCTGGCCGACGTCGTGGCCGCGGCCGGCGCCGACACGGTGATCGTCGACGGCGAGCTCGCCCCCTCCCAACGCCGCGCCCTGGAGGACGTCGTCGGCGTCAAGGTCGTCGACCGCACCGCCCTCATCCTGGACATCTTCGCCCAGCATGCCAAGTCCCGCGAGGGCAAGGCCCAGGTCGAGCTCGCCCAGCTCGAGTACCTCCTGCCGCGCCTGCGCGGATGGGGAGAGTCCATGTCCCGACAGGCCGGAGGCCGTGTGGCCGCTGGTCAGGGCATCGGCTCGCGCGGCCCCGGAGAGACCAAGATCGAGCTCGACCGGCGCCGCATCCGCCAGCGCATGGCCCGCCTGCGCCGCGAGATCCAGGCCATGGCGCCCTCGCGTGAGACCAAGCGCGGCTCGCGCCGACGCGGAGCCATCCCCTCGGTGGCGATCGCCGGCTACACCAACGCCGGCAAGTCCTCCCTCATGAACCGCCTCACCGAGGCCGGCATCATGGTTGAGGACGCCCTGTTCGCCACCCTCGACCCCACCGTGCGGCGGGCCGAGACCTCCGAAGGGCGCACCTACACCCTCACCGACACCGTCGGTTTCGTGCGCAACCTGCCCCACGAGCTCATTGAGGCCTTCCGCTCCACCCTGGAGGAGGTGGCCGGGGCCGACCTCGTGCTGCACGTCGTCGACGCCGCCCACCCCGACCCCCTCAGCCAGGTGGCGGCCGTGCGCACCGTCCTGTCCGAGATCCCCGGCGCCCTGGACGTGCCCGAGCTCATCGTCCTCAACAAGACCGACCTCGCCGACGCCGTCACCCTGGCCGCGCTGCGCACCGGCCTGCCCGGAGCGGTCGCGGTCTCAGCCCGTACCGGTGAGGGGATCGAGGAGCTGCGCGCTCGTATCGAGCAGATGCTGCCCCACCCGCAGGTGAGCATCGACGTCGTGGTGCCCTACTCCCGCGGAGACCTCGTCTCCCGGGTCCACGCCGAGGGAGAGATCGACACAGTCGACTATGTCGAGACGGGCACTCACGTCGTCGCACGCGTCGGCGCCGCCCTGGCTGCGGAGATCGAGGGCGCCGCCGCGGGCCTCACCGTCGGCTGAGCCCCGCCGTGGCCCCGAGCGAGCCGTGCCAGACGGACCGGCCTGACACCGACAGCGCCAGTGACCGCAGGGTCCTGGACGTCCTGAACACCGCGGTGCGCTCCATGGGCGGCAGCCCCCGCCAGGGGCAGGCCACCATGGCCCGGGAGGTGACCCAGTCCCTGGCGGACGGCACCCACCTCCTGGTGCAGGCCGGCACCGGGACGGGAAAGTCGCTGGGCTACCTGGTCCCCGCCATGGTCCACGCGGTGCAGGCCGGTCATCGGGTCGTGGTCTCCACCGCCACCCTGGCCCTTCAGCGGCAGGTCCTCACCAAGGACGCGCCTCTGGCGGCCGACGCCGTCGAGCAGGTCACCGGCACCCGCCCCGAGGTGGCCCTGCTCAAGGGCTGGCAGAACTACTTGTGCCGGCACCGCCTGGACGGCGGCTACCCGCAGGACGAGGACGACTCCGCGCTCTTCGGCGTCGGGGAGGCCATCGCACAACCGGCCGCCGGGCACGGGACCGACGCGAGCCTGGGGGAGCAGGTGGTCCGCCTGCGCGAGTGGGCGGCCAGAACGACACCGGTGACCGCGACGACCTCGTCCCCGGCGTGTCCCAGCGCGCCTGGGCCCAGGTCTCCGTCTCCCGGGCCGAGTGCCTGGGGCAGTCCTGCCCCCTGAAGTCCGAGTGCTTCCCCGAGCTGGCGCGCGCCGCCGCCTCCCGGGCCGATCTCGTGGTGACCAACCACGCCATGCTCGGCGTGGTCGTGGCCGGCAACCCCGGTGTCCTTCCCGACCACCGGGTCCTCATCGTCGATGAGGCCCACGAGCTGGCCGACCGCATCCGCTCCCAGGGCACCATCGCCCTGTCGGCGGCCGCCGTGGCGCGCACAGCCGCCACCGCCCGCAAGCACGCCTCCGTACTGGTCAGCGAGCTGGAGTCCGCCGGCCAGACCCTCCAGCTCGCGCTGGCCGAGCTGCCCGACGGCAGGCTGGAGGCGCCCCTGCCCACAGCCCTGCACGATGCGCTGGTACTCCTGGCCGGCGCCGCCCGCCAGGTCGCCTCCGACGTGCGCGACCAGGCCCGCGCCCTGGGGCGTGACCGCTCCAGTGAGGCCGCCGGAGGCCTGGCGGTCGCCCGCACCGCCGTCGGAGATCTGGTCGACGCCCTGGACCGCATGACCTCCGACTCGGTGGCCCAGGGCCGCGATGTCGCCTGGATCGAGCGTCCCCGCATGGGGGCCGAGCCCCCGCGGCTCCTCCTGGCCCCCATCGAGGTCGCCGGATCGGTGGCGAACCACCTGCTTGACGGTCGCACCGGCATCATGACGTCGGCGACCCTCGCCCTGGGGGACAGCTTTGAGCCCATGGCCCGTTCCCTGGGGCTGACCCTGGCGGAGCAGCCGTGGAAAGGCGTCGACGTCGGCTCCCCCTTCGACTACCCCCGCCAGGGCATCCTCTACGTGGCCGCCCACCTGCCCCGCCCCGGTGCCGGCATCTCGGAGGCGGCCCTGGATGAGATGCTCGCCCTGGTCGAGGCCTCCGGAGGCGGCATGCTGGGCCTGTTCTCCTCCAAGCGCGCGGCCCAGGAGGCCGCCGAGGTACTGCGCGGAGCCACCGACCTGCCCGTCTACGCCCAGGGCGACGACCAGCTGCCCACCCTGGTGCGGGCCTTCGCCGACGACGAGGCGGCCTGCCTGGTGGGCACCCTCTCGCTGTGGCAGGGCGTGGACGTGCCCGGACGCACCTGCCGTCTCGTCGTCATCGACCGCATCCCCTTCCCCCGCCCCGACGACCCGGTCGCCCAGGCCCGCACCAACGCCGTCGTGGCCGCCGGAGGCAATGGCTTCATGAGCGTGTCGGCCACCCACGCGGCTCTGCTCCTGGCCCAGGGGGCGGGGCGCCTCATTCGTCGCAGCCAGGACCGCGGTGTCGTCGCCGTCCTGGACTCGCGTCTGCGCACGGCGCGTTACGGGGGCTTTCTCACCCGCTCCATGCCCGCCCTGTGGCCGACGACGAAGCCCGATGTGGTCCGTGCCGCCCTGAGGCGTCTCGCCGTGCGGCCCGATGCCCCGGGGGAGGAGTGAACCTGCCGGCTGGGCCTTTCGGTATGTGCCCCTCGGGAGGAACTGCACGTAGGCTTGGCGTGAGCGGGTGCTCGCGCCCCTGCGGTCCTGCCCAGCAGATCCCATTGAGGAGAAGAACGTGTCAGACCACATCACCACTACCGCTGAAGGCTCCTACCCCACCAACCGTTCCGGCCGCCCCTCCAAAGTCGCTGTCATTGGTGCTGGGGCCGTTGGTTCCACCCTCGCCTACGCCTGTGTGACCAAGGGTGTTGCCCGCGAGGTCGTGCTGCAGGACATCGTCAAGGAGAAGGTCGAGGCCGAGGCCCTCGACATCGCCCAGGGAATCCAGTTCACCTCCGCCGGCTCCGTCTCGGGATCCGACGACCCCGAGATCTGCCGCGATGCGGATGTCATCGCCATCACCGCCGGTGCCAAGCAGAAGCCCGGCCAGTCCCGCCTCGAGCTCGCCGGCGCCACCGTCGGCATCATGGAGAAGATCCTTCCCAAGCTCGTCGAGGTCGCCCCCAACGCCATCTTCGTGCTCGTGGCCAACCCGGTGGACGTGGTGACCTACTGCGCCAAGAAGATCACCGGCCTGCCCGAGAACCAGGTCTTCGGCTCCGGCACAGTGCTGGACACGGCCCGGATGCGTTACCTCATCTCCCTGGAGACCGGAACGGCCGTTCAGAACATCCACGGCTACATCGCCGGTGAGCACGGCGACTCCGAGGTGCCCCTGTGGTCCTCCACCGAGATCGGTGGCGTGCCGATCACCCAGTGGGGCACCACCCTCGACGGCGGCGTGTTCGACGAGTCCCAAGCGCGAGCGCATCGCCCACGACGTGGTCCGCTCCGCCTACCGCATCATCGAGGGCAAGGGCGCCACCAACTACGCCGTCGGCCTGGCCGTACAGCGCATCATCGGTGCCGTCCTCAACGACGAGCAGCGGGTGCTGACCATCTCCCCGCTGCTGGACGACTGGCACGGCATCTCCGACGTGTGCATGGCCGTACCCACGATCGTGGGACGTGAGGGCGCCGGGCGTCGCCTCGAGCTGCCCCTGACCTCGGATGAGAGGGAGCGCCTGATCGCCTCCGCCGACCACCTGCGTGAGGTCGCACGCGGCCTGGGCTACTGAGCCGTCGGTCTGAACCACTGAAGGACCGCCCCGCTGACCGGGGCGGTCCTTCTCTCATGCAGGCTGCCGTGCGTGACTACAGGGCACGCAGCACCGTGACCACCTTGCCCATGATCGTGGCATGGTCTCCGTCGATCGGGGGGTAGCTGGAGTTGCGGGGGAGCAGCCACTGGTGGCCGTCGCGACGCGAGAGCACCTTGACCGTTGCCGAGGCGCCGTCGACATCCTCGATCATGGCTGCCACGATCTCGCCGTTGGCCGCGTCTGGCTGGGAGCGCACCACCACCCAGTCACCGTCGCAGATGGCCGCATCGATCATCGAGTCCCCGTGCACCTCCAGCATGAAGAGCTCGCCCTCACCGGTCAGGCGGCGGGGCAGGGCCATGACGTCGGTGACGTCCTGCTCTGCCAGGATCGGGGTTCCGGCGGCGATCCGTCCCACCAGCGGAACGGCGACCGCGTCCCCGTCCTCGACGCCGGGGATGCTGGGGGAGTCGAGTGAGGAGATGTGAGCGGTGCCGCCGGAGGCGGCTGCGCGGCCACTGGGACTGCTGTCGGCGGTGACGACCTCCATCGCCCGAGGGCGATTGGGGTCTCGGCGCACCAGGCCCAGGCGCTCGAGCTTGTCCAGCTGGTGCTTGACGGAGGAGGGGCTGGTCAGTCCCACCTGCTCGCCGATCTCACGCAGTGAGGGCGGGTACCCGTGGGCGGCGATGGCCTCGCGGACAGCTTCATAGACCGCACGGGCGCGCGTGTCGAGGCCGCTGACGGCCTCCGTGACCGTCGCTGCGCTGGTCGCCTCAGAACCGCCGGTTCCGGCGTGCGGCCCTGGAACCGGTGAGGCGCCCCGGTCTGCTGTGGTGCTCATGGTCCTTGCCCTCCCTGCCGGACGGCCCTCAGGCCCGGGGGCGTCAAGGGCGCGGAATAGATGTCGGTGGTCCGTGATCGTCTTGGACACGACCAGCCTACCGGCGAGACGACCACGATTCAAACACATGTTCGAAGAGGTGCTGGACGTGTCGCCCTTCAGGCGCTAATGTGTCGAACAAGCGTTCGTCGAACATGTGTTCAGGAGGTTGCTGTGAGCGTCATCGCCATCCCACTGCCGTCCCGCCAGGCTTCTCGGGCTCGGACTGATGAGCCTGTCGCGGGATCGGCCCATGGCCGGGGTGCCGGGCAGTCCTCCCGTCGGCCTCGGCTGAGGCTGGTCACCGACGACTTCGTCCCCGAGGTTCCCGTGCGGCGCAGCGTCGGCGGTCCGCTGCGCCCCATGTCCGCATCCGTCTGCGTCCCGGCGGCGCCGGCGATGCGTCGCCCCGCCACACCCGCGGCTCTGCGTGATCGTCGCGCGGAGCTGGAGAGGCTGGCCCCTCAGCACCCGGCAGTGCGAGCCGCCGGGCTGCGACGTGGCGCTCAGCAGGAGCAGGGGCGGCAGAACAACGCCGCTCAGGACGCTGGGGGGAATGAATCCAGCCCGTCCAGCTCGAGGGAGGCGGCTGGGGGAGAGGCGCGTTCCCGGGAGGGGCTGCGACTTCTTCGCAGCGGCTCCGCAGTCATTGTCGCGGCCTTCGTGCTCGCCTGCTGCGGACTGACCATCGGAGCTCTGGCGGGCCTGGTCTCACCGGTCCCCGCTACGGCCGTTGCTCACGTATCGGCGGACACGACCACCACAGTTGTTCGTCCCGGACAGTCCCTGTGGGACATCGCCGAGTCGAGCGGGACCTCGGACGTCCCGGGGATGGTGGCCCGGATCGTCGAGCTCAACGATCTCCAGGGAACCGCCGTCCGTGCCGGGCAGACGCTTGAGGTGCCTACGGCGTGAGAACTGGTGCGCGGATCGCACTTGAGGCGGGCTTGCGGGGCGGCCCGCCGGGCGTTTACTCTCCGATGGACTGACACGTAGTCCAGTGAGATCGGAGGTCGCAGGCGTGCACTGCCCCTTCTGCCGTCATGACGGCTCGCGCGTTGTCGACTCCCGGACCGCGGAGGACGGCACCTCGATCCGTCGTCGTCGTGAGTGTCAGCAGTGTGGGCGCCGCTTCACCACTCTGGAGACCGCCAGCCTGTCGGTCCGGAAACGCTCCGGTGTCGTCGAGCCCTTCAGTCGGGACAAGGTCGTGGTCGGGGTCAGGCGCGCCTGTCAGGGGCGTCCCGTCTCCGACGATCAGCTCGCGCTTCTGGCGCACCAGGTTGAGGAGGCCATTCGCGCAGGAGGTCAGGCGCTCGTCGACTCCCACGACGTCGGGCTGGCGATCCTGGGCCCCTTGCGTGAGCTGGACCAGATCGCCTACCTGCGCTTCGCCTCGGTCTACTCCTCCTTCGACTCCCTGGAGGACTTCGAGAAGGCCATTGCCGGGCTGCGCAACGCCGAGGCGGTCTCCCTAGCGTCAGTGGCCGATGAGGGCCTGCGCGGCGTGAGGAGTCCGTCAGGGGCCTCTGTCGAAGGAGGACGTGGCAAACTGAGATTATGCGCGTCCTCATCGTCTCCGACTGCTACGCGCCGCGACTGGGCGGCATCGAGACTCAGGTGCGGGATCTCGCCCGCAACCTGAAGCGGGCCGGCCATGAGCCCGCCGTCGTCACCGCAACGCCGGTGGGTGGTGGTCGTGGCCGCAGCGTTGAGAGAGCCGATGGCTTCCCCGTCTACCGAACCACCGCGCACCTGCCCAGTGAGCTGCCCGTTCATCCCCGAGCCGGGCGCGAGCTCGATGACCTCCTGTCCCGTCTGCGTCCTGACGTCGTTCACGCCCATGTCGGCATCGTCTCGCCCTTCGCCTGGTCCGGCATCGCCGCGGCCCGGCGGGCGGGGCTCCCCCTGTCCGTCACCTTCCACTGCGTCCTGGGGCCCTGGGCGTCAGTGGCCGGGGTGCTGGGGCCCGCCAGTCCCGTGCGCCTGTGGCAGCGCGGCGGTGCCGACCTGACAGCCGTGTCCTCCATGCTCGCCTCCGAGGTCAAGCGCGCCGGCGCTCAGGATCCCGTCACCGTTCTGCCCAACGGCATCACCGTCGAGGACTGGCGCCTGGAACGCCCCGGTCCCCAGGGGCGACGGCCTCACCGGCCGGTCACGGTCGTGGCCTCCCTGCGGTGGGTCGAGCGCAAGCGCCCTCTACAGGTCGTGCGCGCCTTCGCCCAGGCGGTCAGGAGCACCCCCGGGAGCGATGCGCTCCTCAGGATCTACGGGGACGGCCCGCTGCGCGACAGGCTCGCCCGTGAGGTCGCCGAATCCGGCCTGGCCGACCGCATCACGCTCGTGGGGCGCGTTGAGCGCACTGAGCTCGCCCAGGCCTTCACGCGTGCGGACATCTACCTGCAGACCTCGCCCGCCGACTCCTTCGGCATCTCCACCCTTGAGGCCCGCAGTGCAGGACTGGCGGTCGTCGCTCTGCGCTCCAGCGGAGTCAGCGACTTCGTCACCGATGGTGTTGATGGTCTCCTGGCCGACGACGAGTCCGGCCTGGCCCGCGAGCTCGCCACTCTTCTGGGGGATGACGACTGCTCGAGCGCATCAAGGTCCACAACTACGAGAACGTCCCCTTGCCCGAGTGGGGCTCCGTGGTGCAGATGAACGTCGAGGCGTACCGGCGAGCCATCGACCTGGCAGGTGCGTGAGCCCAGCTGGGCGCGCGAGCCGGCGCCGGGGCGAGGGGGGTGATCGGCCCCGTCAGACGGTGCCTGTGTCGCTGAGCACCTCGGAGAGCCGACGCGCTGCGGCCATGACCACGTGTCCATGGACCCGGCCGGGCTGGCGCCCCATGCGCTCAATGGGGCCGGAGATCGAGATCGCGGCCACCACCTTGCCTCCGGGGCCGCGTACCGGCGCCGAGACGGAGGCGACTCCGGGCTCGCGCTCGCCAACCGACTGAGCCCATCCCCGACGTCGGACCGCCGAGAGCATGGTGGCGGTGAAGCGGGCTCCCACCAGGCCGCGGTGCAGGCGGTCTGGCTCCTCCCAGGCGAGGAGCACCTGGGCCGCCGAGCCGCCCTGCATGGACATGGTGGCGCCCACAGGGATGGAGTCACGCAGTCCGATCGGGCGCTCGGCATTGGCCACACAGATGCGCACGTCACCTTGGCGGCGGTAGAGCTGCGCCGACTCGTGGGTCTTGTCGCGCAGGGCCGCCAGCACCGGTCCGGCGGCGGACAGGAGATGGTCCTCGCCCGCGGCGCTGGCCAGCTCGGTGAGCCTGGGGCCCAGGATGAAGCGTCCCTGTGAGTCGCGGGTGACCAGGCGGTGGAACTCCAGGGCGACCGCGATGCGGTGCGCCGTGGGGCGGGCCAGGTGCGTGGTGGACACGAGCTGGGCCAGAGTCGCCGGTCCCGACTCCAGCGCGCTCATCACCAGGGCCGCCTTGTCGATCACGCCGACGCCGCTGCTGTCGTTCTCCGGGGAGTTCTCTGAGGGGCTGTCCATAATCTGATACTGTCATTTCAAGGTATGAGATTTCAAGTTAGGGTCGTCCCGGGAAGCGGCGCAGTGTCAGCATCCTGGGGTCAAGGCGGTGCTCGGTGGCCTCGGATGCGGCGCGGCCGCCTCGTGCGGTCTGTGCGGGCCAGCAGCGTCTCCGGGCGCTCCTGAGTGCGGGGCGGATCGGGAACACCTGTTGCTGAGAGGATGAAGTCGATGGGAATGACTCTCGCCGAGAAGGTCTGGCGCGATCATGTGGTGTCCAAGGGTACCGACGGTGACCAGACCTGCTGTACATCGACCTTCACCTGGTCCATGAGGTCACCAGCCCCCAGGCCTTCGAGGGGCTGCGCCTGGCCGGACGCAAGGTCCGTCGCACCGACCTGACCATCGCCACGGAGGACCACAACACTCCCACCGTGGACATTGATCTACCGATCGCCGACGTCACCAGCCGCGCCCAGATCGAGACCCTGCGCGCCAACTGCGCCGAGTTCGGGGTGCGTCTGCACTCCCTGGGGGACGCCGACCAGGGGATCGTCCACGCCGTCGGCCCGCAGCTGGGGCTGACCCAACCCGGCATGACCGTGGTCTGCGGCGACTCCCACACCTCCACCCACGGCGCCTTCGGGGCGCTCGCCTTCGGCATCGGCACCTCCCAGGTCGAGCACGTCCTGGCCACTCAGACCTGCCCATCGCCCCCTTCAAGACGATGAGCGTCACCATCGACGGAGACCTGCCCTCGGGCAGCGGGGCCAAGGACATCATCCTGGCCATCATCGCCAAGATCGGCACCAACGGGGCGCAGGGGCATGTCATTGAGTATCGTGGCCGGGCCATTGAGCAGCTCTCGATGGAGGCCCGGATGACGATCTGCAACATGAGTATCGAGGGCGGCGCCCGGGCCGGCATGATCGCCCCGGACCAGACCACCTTCGACTACCTCAAGGACCGTCCTCACGCACCCGTCGGCGAGGACTGGGACGCCGCAGTGGAGTACTGGTCCAGTCTGCGCACCGATCCCGACGCCGTCTTCGACACCGAGGTGGTTCTTCAGGCCGAGGACATCGAGCCCTTCGTCACCTGGGGCACCAATCCCGGGCAGGGCCTGCCGCTGTCGGCGCGCGTCCCCGACCCCGAGGACATCGCCGACGCCACTGAGCGGCTCGCCGCCGAACGTGCCCTGGAGTACATGGACCTCGTTCCGGGAACGCCCCTGCGTGACATCAAGGTCGACACCGTCTTCATCGGATCGTGCACCAACGGCCGTATCGAGGACCTGCGGGCCGCCGCCGAGGTGGTGCGCGGGCGCAAGAAGGCCGAAGGGCTGCGCATGCTCGTGGTGCCGGCCTCCGCCCGGGTGCGTCTGCAGGCCGAGGCCGAGGGACTGGACCGGGTCTTCACGAGCTTCGGCGCCGAGTGGCGCAACGCCGGCTGCTCCATGTGCTTGGCCATGAACCCCGACAAGCTCTCCTCCGGGGAGCGCGCGGCCTCCACCTCCAACCGCAACTTCGAGGGACGTCAAGGAAAAGGTGGACGGACCCACCTCGTCTCGCCCGTCGTCGCCGCGGCCACCGCCGTGCGGGGGGCGCTGTCGGCGCCAGGGGATCTGCCGCCACGGCCTGCCGCCTCGCTGGATGCGGGCACCTCCACCGGCTCCGCTCCGGATGCGGGCGACATCCCAACGGTCACGGCGGTTGCGCCGGTCTCCACCGCGCCTCCTGCGACCGTCCTGTAGAGGACGTTGCCGATCGGGAGACGAAGGCATACAGGCGAGTAGAGGCCCAGTAGAGGCCGAGTTGAGGCAAGGAGCTCAAAGACTGTGGACAAGTTCATCCGACACACGGGCATCGGTGCCCCGTTGCGGCGCAGCGCCGTCGATACCGACCAGATCATCCCGGCGGTGTATCTCAAACGCATCACCCGCACGGGCTTCGACGACGCCCTGTTCGCCTCCTGGCGGGCCGGTGAGCCCGACTTCATCCTCAATCAGGACGCTTACAAACGAGCTTCCGTGCTCGTCGCCGGCCCTGATTTCGGCACGGGCTCCTCGCGGGAGCACGCCGTGTGGGCGCTCAAGGACTACGGGTTCAAGGTCGTCCTGGCGCCTCGCTTCGCCGACATCTTCCGCGGCAACGCCGGCAAGCAGGGGCTGGTGGCCGGAGTGGTCTCCCAGGAGGACTGCGAGCAGCTGTGGAAGATCCTCGAGACCGAGCCGGGCACCGAGGTGACGGTGGACCTGGAGAACCGTACGGTTGAGGCCGGATCGTTCCGCTGCGCCTTCGCCATCGATGACTACGTGCGCTGGATTCTCATGGAGGGGCTCGACGACATCTCCTTGACCCTCACTCAGGAGGACGCCATCCGCGCCTACGAGGAGGCCCGCCCGGCCTTCAAACCACGTACCCTGCCGGCCAAGCACTTGCCGACCCAGGAGGTCGTCTCGGCCCGGGCCGCGGACATGCCCCGGCCCTGAGCGGGACCTGGGCGGTTCGGATCCTGCCCGCTCAAAGAGTTCCTCCTCCGAATTTCATCCGCATTGGCACGGTGTTGGATAGGATTAATCGGGATTCTCTGTGAGTCGAAGGCCACCTGATACAGCCCTGAAAAAGGCCCTGGGAGCCCCTCCGGTGCGCTTATGCTGGGACGGCCTCGCGCGCCTGCGCGGGGATGGGTGAGCGGCTCACGCGCGCGGCACGCCCAGATGACGTCATGGAGGTGTGCATGGTCGACGGTCTGCTCCAGGTCGAGGGCGGTCGCCCGCTGACTGGTGAGATCACCGTCCGCGGAGCCAAGAACCTGGTTCCCAAGGCGATGGTGGCGGCGCTGCTGGGGTCGTCTCCCTCGGTGCTGCGCAATGTCCCGCTCATTCGTGACGTCGACGTGGTCTCGGGGCTGTTGAGCCTGCACGGCGTGAGCATCGACTACGACCAGCAGGAGGGCGTCCTCCAGCTGGACCCGTCCAAGGTCGAGTCGGCTCATATGGCGGACATTGACGCGCACGCCGGCTCCTCGCGCATTCCTATCCTCTTCTGCGGTCCGCTCCTGCACCGTCTGGGGGAGGCCTTCATCCCTGACCTGGGCGGGTGCCGTATCGGTGATCGCCCCATCGACTTCCACCTGGAGATCCTGCGTCAGTTCGGCGCCGTGGTCGACAAGCAGGCGCAGGGCATCCGGCTGACCGCGCCTCACGGTCTCAACGGAACCGTCATCGAGCTTCCCTACCCCTCAGTCGGAGCCACCGAGCAGACCCTGCTCACGGCTGTGCGCGCCAATGGGCTGACCGAGCTGCGCAACGCCGCCGTCGAGCCCGAGATCATGGACCTGGTCGACGTCCTGCAGAAGATGGGCGCCATCATCTCGGTGGACACCGATCGCACCATCCACGTCGAGGGCGTCAACGAGCTGTGCGGTTACACCCACTCGGCCCTGCCCGACCGTATTGAGGCGGCCTCCTGGGCCTCTGCCGCCCTGGCCACTCGTGGGGACGTGTTCGTGCGCGGAGCCCACCAGAGCCACATGACCACCTTCCTCAACACCTTCCGCAAGGTGGGGGGCGCCTTCGACGTCACTGATGAAGGCATCCGCTTCTACCACCTCGGTGGGGACCTGAAGTCGATCGTGGTGGAGACCAACGTCCACCCCGGCTTCATGACCGACTGGCAGCAGCCTCTCGTCGTGGCGCTCACCCAGGCCCAGGGCCTGTCCATCGTCCACGAGACCGTCTACGAGAACCGCTTCGGGTTCACCGGTGCCCTTCGCAAGATGGGGGCCACCATCCAGGTCTACCGAGAGTGCCTGGGCGGTACCGAGTGCCGTTTCGGCCAGCGCAACTTCTACCACTCGGCGGTCATCTCCGGGCCTACCCCGCTGACCGGTGCCGACATCGTCGTCCCTGACCTGCGCGGTGGCTTCTCCCACCTCATCGCGGCCCTGACCGCCGAGGGCACCAGCCGCGTCGAAGGCGTCAACCTCATCGATCGCGGCTACGAGCACTTCATGTCCAAGCTGGAGTCCCTCAACGCCGCCGTCACCCGCCTGGCCTGATGCGGAACCGCTCCGCCGGCCGCGTCTCAGCGAGGTCGGCGGAGCGCACGGGCAGGACTCGGGCTCGGCTCGGAGAACCTCATTCAGCGCGCTGAAGCGGATAGAGTTCACCTGTGCCTGCAACACGCCCCATGACTCCGTTCTACCGCTTCGCCGCGCGCGGGGCGATCATCCCGTTCCTCAAGATGGTCTCCCGGCAGAAGGTGACCGGTCTGGAGAACATCCCCCGCGAGGGCGGCTTCATCGCCGTGGCCAACCACCTGACCGACCTCGACTCGCTCACGGCCATGCGAGCCCTGGTTGACGCCGATGTTCCCGTCTACTCACTGGCCAAGTCCACCCTGTTCAAGGTGCCGGTGCTCGGGTCCATCCTGCGGGCCGGCGGCCAGATCCCGGTCCAGCGGGGCACCCAGAATGCGGCCACGGCCCTCAAGGCCGCCAGTGAGGTCCTGGCTGACGGCGGCGCCATTATGATCTTCCCCGAGGGTACGCTCTCTCGGGACCCCCTCAAGTGGCCGATGGTGGCCAAGACCGGGGCGGCCCGGCTGGCCATGACCAGTGGCGCCCCCGTCCTGCCCATGGGGCAGTGGGGCGCGCATGAGATCCTGGACACCTACGGGCGTTCCTTCCACCCCTTCCCCCGCAAGGACGTGCGCGTCACCATCGGTGAGCTCATGGACCTGTCCCGCTTCGGGCAGGACACCCAGGACCGCGAGGCCGTGCGCGCCTGTACCGCCGAGATCATGCGGGCCATCACCTCCCTGGTGGAGGAGCTCCGCGGCGAGAAGGCCCCCCGCCCCTTCGACATGCACTACGACGGCGACCCCGGCAAGGGAAGGATCGGCGTGCGCCGCCCCGACCCGCTGCCCGAGGCGGACACTCAGGAGGACGGCCAGTGAACGGCGTCGAACGCGCAACGAGTGCACCGGTGCAGCAGACCGCGGCCGTCATCGGCTCAGGCGCCTGGGGCACCACCTTTGCCGGCCTCCTGGCCCAGGCCGGTACTCCGACGACGATCTGGGCCCGGCGTCGGGAGGTGGCCGAGGAGATCAATGCCGGCACCAACGAGCGCTATGTCCCCGGTCATCGTCTGCCGCCGGGCCTGAAGGCGACCACCGATCTGGCCGGAGCCGTCGAGGGGGCGGGCATCGTTGTCGTGGCCGTGCCCTCCCAGGAGGCCCGAGGAGTCCTGGAACCCCTCCGGGGCACCCTGGCCGACGACGCCGTGGCCGTCTCCCTCATGAAGGGCATCGAGCTGGGCACCGGGCTGCGGATGAGCGAGGTCCTGGCCGAGGCCCTGGGCATCGACGCCTCCCGCGTCGTGGTCGTCTCCGGCCCCAACCTGGCCGACGAGATCGCCGCGGGCCAACCCACCGCCACCGTGGTGGCCGCCGACGACGAGCGGGTCGCCGCCCGGATCGCCTCCCTGTGCGCCACCGGCACCTTCCGTCCCTACACCAACACCGACGTCCTGGGTGTCGAACTGTGCGGGGCGGTCAAGAACGTCATCGCCCTGGCCGTCGGCGCGGCCGCCGGCCGGGGCCTGGGGGACAACTCCAAGGCCACGATCATCACCCGGGGCCTGGTGGAGATCACCCGCCTGGGACTGAAGCTCGGGGCCAGCCCGGAGACCTTCTCCGGGCTGGCCGGCATGGGGGACCTGGTGGCCACCTGCTCCTCGCCCCTGAGCCGTAACCAGACCTTCGGCCGCCACCTCGGCGAAGGGATGAGCGTGGCCGAGGCCGCTGCGGCCTCCCGGGGCGTGGCCGAGGGAGCCAAGTCGGCCCGCGCCGTCCTCGACCTGGCCCGGGCTCACGGCGTGGACATGCCGATCACCGCCGGAGTCGTCACCGTCGTCGAGGGGGCCGCCAGCGTCGCGCAGGTGACTGACGCACTGTTGGCCCGTCCTCGCAAGGCCGAGGGCGTCCACGCGGCACCGTCTCAGGCCTAGCGCGCTCCACGCCCAGTGAAAGCCGGCTTTAATCCGGGTTTCTTGTGCGTTATCAGCATGTGGGGCGCCGCGCGGTAGCGTGGGACCTATGACAGCCCTCCAGGAAACCGGCCCCTCCGTCCCCAGTTCTGACAACTCTAAAGTGCGTGTTGCCGTCGTCTTCGGCGGACGCAGCGGTGAGCACACGATTTCCTGCGCCACCGCCGCCGGCGTCCTGTCAGCGATCGACCGCGACCGTTACGAGGTCCTTCCCGTGGGTATCACCCCCGAGGGCCAGTGGTTGCTCGTCGAGGACGATCCTGCCGCCCTCGAGCTCAGCGACAGCCGGCCTCCGGTGACGATCACCGCCGACGGTCTGGGGCGGGGGACGCTCACCGCACCCCTGGGGGGCGGCGAGCTCACAGTGCTCGGCTCCGCGGGGCCCGAGGTCCTGGGGCGGGTCGACGTCGTCCTGCCACTGCTGCACGGGCCCTACGGCGAGGACGGAACCATCCAGGGCATGCTGGAGATGATGGGCCTTCCCTACGTCGGCTGCGGGGTGCTGGCCAGCGCCGCGGGCATGGACAAGCAGGTCACCAAGGTGCTCCTGGGGGCCGCGGGCATTGCCACGGCGCCGCACGTCGTCGTCGGCCCACACGCCTGGAAACGCGACCCCGAGGCGATTCTGGAGGCATGCCGGTCCCTGACCTACCCTCTGTTCGTCAAGCCCGCCCGTGCCGGCTCCTCCCTGGGCATCAGCAAGGTCGATCGCCCTGAGGATCTCCCGGGGGCCATCGAGGCGGCCCGCGCGGTCGATCCCAAGGTCCTCGTGGAGAGCGGCATCGTGGGACGCGAGGTCGAGGTCGCCGTCCTTCAGGGCCGCGACGATGACGCCCCCAGGGTGGCCGAGCCCGGTGAGATCGCCATGGATGCCTCCCATGGCGCCGGCGAGTTCTACGACTACGAGACCAAGTACCTGGCCCACGACGCCGTCGCCATGGTCTGCCCGGCGCGCATCGGCCCCGAGGCGCGCGCACTCATCATGGACACCGCCGCACGGGCCTTCGAGGCGGTCGGCTGCGAGGGGCTGGCCCGGGTGGACTTCTTCCTCACCGACAGCGGCGAGGCGGTCGTCAACGAGATCAACACGATGCCCGGTTTCACACCCTTCTCCATGTACCCCTATATGTGGCAGGTCTCCGGTCTGGGCTACACCGAGCTGGTCTCCGAGCTCATCGAGCTGGCCGTGGCCCGCTCCACTGATGTCAACCGCTGAGAAGGACCCACCCGGCAACGGGGACGCGGGTGAGGACGTGCGGGTCGATGCCCTCAGCGAGGAGGAGCTTTCTCGCCGTCATCACCCCCCTCCTGCCCCGTGGTCCGCAGACACCCGTCGGCACGGGGGACGACTGTGCGGTGCTGTCCTTCCCCGACTCGCACACGGTGGTGAGCACCGATGTCCTGGTCGAGGGCCGCCACTTCCGTACCGAGTGGTCCACCGGCCGCGACGTCGGAGCGAGGGCCGCGGCCCAGAACCTCGCCGACGCCGCCGCCATGGGTGCCAGGCCGGTCGCGCTCGTCGTCGGCCTGGTCATGCCTGCGGCCACATCGGTCGGCTGGGTGCGGGACTTCGCCCGCGGACTGGCCCAGGGATGCGAGCCCTGCGGGGCGGGTGTCGTGGGCGGCGACCTCAGTGCCGGTGACTCACTGGTCGTGGCCGTCACGGTTCTGGGCGACCTCGAGGGCCGCGCACCGGTTCTGCGAAGCGGCGCCCGGCCCGGTGACGTCGTCGTCCATGTTGGAACCCTGGGGCGCAGTGCGGGGGGACTCGCCCTACTCGGCGCCGGCACTGACTATGCGTCGGGTTCGCACGCCTCCGTCTTCGGCGGCCAGGAGCAGGCTCGGGCCCAGGCCTGCATCGAGGCCTTCCGGGCCCCCACCCCGCCCCTGGCAGCAGGCCGCGAGCTGGCGCTGGCCGGCGCCACCTCCATGCTGGATGTCTCGGACGGGCTGCTGCGCGACGCCGGTCGGATCGCCCGAGCCAGCGGCGTCGTCATCGATCTCGACGATCCAGCAGACCTGCCGGACGTATCCTTCCTCGAGCCGGTGGCAGCGCTCGTGAGCGGCCACGACGAATCAACGGCTCGCGCCCTGGCCCGCAGCTGGCTGCTCACCGGGGGAGAGGATCACGGACTGCTCGCCACCGTCCCGGCAGACGCCCTCGAGCGGCTACCCGCCGGGGCCAGAGTGATCGGCCGGGTCCTGAGTCCGCAGTCCTCACCGGCCCGAGTGCTGGGGCACCGGCCGGGCGTCCTCCTCGCAGGAGAATTCGCGCAGGAGCACACCGGCTGGGACCACTTCTCTCACGCCTGACGGGCATGTACCCGGTTGAAGAGAAACGGGGCACGACAAAGGCCGCCGACTGCTTTGCGCAGCGGCGGCCTCGTGCTCGAAGGACTCGAGATGATGCGCTCAGATGTTGCGCGTCACCTTCCCGGCCTTGAGGCAGGACGTGCACACGTTGAGGCGCTTGGGGGCGCCGTTGACGAGAGCACGCACACGCTGGATGTTGGGGTTCCACCGGCGGTTGGTCCGCACGTGGGAGTGCGAGACGCTCTTGCCGAAGATGGGGCCCTTGCCGCAAACGTCGCACACAGCAGCCACGGTCTCACTCCTGATCTTCAATGCTTCAACGCTCAGGCCGATGCCCGGCGTCAGGTCTTACCGCCCAGGCGTGGGGCGCTGGGCAACCCGAACACAATAGCGGACCTCTGTGTGGCCCCCCAAGCCGCGGTGGCGTGCGTTCGGGCACATGCCGTCCTGCGTGAGGCCTGGGGGAGGGGTGTGGATAGGGTCGGTGGTGTGTTGCATCTCACTATCTGAAGGGCGTGTGCTCCAGGTTGGTGCGGTGGTAGCGGTCTGACCAGCGTGCTGGTGTCCCGGATACCCATCGGTTCTTCAGCGCGCTGAGAGAGGTCCGTGTGCGGGCATCCCGCTCCGGTGGGAGGAATGTGCCCGGGCAGGTACCCTGAAACCACATATCAATCCAAAGGCTCGGCCCAGCCATGAACCAGGCTCGCTGAACGCCTGCACATATGCAGATCATGCAATGGAACAAAAGGTGTTCGCAGCGTGAAACACATGGTGTGCCGGTCGTAGCCAGGACCCAGGGGAGGCGAAGATGGCGCAGTCGCAAGGACACCGCCCCGTTACCCCTGTCTCAGGGATTCATGTGCTGCAGGGGGCCGCAGTGCGGCGCTGGATCGCGCTGGCGGAGATCGTCGCCGATCAGACCCGGGACCTCGTGGATGTCCTCAACGTGTTCCCCGTGCCGGATGCGGATACCGGAACCAACGTCCTGCTCACTCTGCGCTCGGCCTCCGACGCCCTCCACCGTCTGGGGCGGGCCGCTGATGTCGCCCAGGTGGCCCGTGCCGCGGCCGATGGCGCCGTTCGAGGCGCCCGGGGGAACTCGGGGCTTCTGGTCTCCCAGGCGCTGGCAGCCTTCGCCGACGTCTGCTCCGAGGCCCCTGATCCCACCGGCCTGCGCCCCGTTGAGCTCGTGCACGTCTATGAGGCCATGGCGGACACCACCTGGGCCGCGGTCTCCCGTCCGGTCTCCGGGACCCTGCTGTCGGTGGCTCGGGACGCGGCCACGGCCGCCCGCTCCGCGCTGGAGGAGGCGACGGCGAGCTCGCCCGCGACCCTGAGTCTCATCGCCGCTGCTGCCGCCTTCGGTGCCCAGGAGTCCGTTGTGGAGACAGCGGGCCTCGGGCACGGTCCGGTGGATGCCGGGGGAGCGGCTTTCATGTTGCTGCTGACCTGCCTGTCGGACACCATCGACGCGATTCAGGACGCCGGCGGCGGGACGGCTGAGGCTCCAGAGCTGCGCCAGGGCCACCAGGACGCCGACGAGCACGCCCCCTACACCGCCGTCGCCCGGCAGATGCTCACCGATCTGGCTGCGGGCGGGGTGCCGCACAGCGTCGGTCCCGAGCCCCTGGGCATGTCCACCGGTGAGTTCGAGGTGATGTACCTGCTGGAGGCGACCGCGGTCCAGGCGGGTCAGCTGCGCCGAGACCTGGAGCTCGTCGGTGACTCCGTGGGTGTCGTCGGTACCCCGGACGCCCTGGGGGTGGGGCTCTATCAGGTCCACGTCCATACCGACACCCCGCGAGCCGCCCTGCCGCACGCGGGTCGCGCCCGGCAGATCTGCATCCATCACCTCCACCCCACCGCCCTGGTGAGCTCCACAGACGAGCCTCCGTCCCCGTGGGGGGCGCTCGACTCCGACCCCACGGGGCACGTGGTCTCCTTCGAGCGCCTGGCGGCACGCCGGGCCGAGCGCAAGGCGAAGTCGGTGCGCATGCACCCCTCCCAGGCGGCCGTGCCCCACCCCGCACCGGCGGAGGCCCCACGCCTGGCCGTGCGTTCGCGACAGTCCGGTGTCGGTGTCATCGCCTGCACCCGCGCTCCCGGGCTCATCGAGCAGCTCGCGCGCTCCGACGCCGCCGTTGTCCTCAATCCCGACCGGGAGGGCATCGCCCGCGCCGCCGCGGATCTGGGGGCCTCCCAGGTCATCGTGCTGCCCTGCGACGCCGCCTGCACCGAGGCCGCCCACGACGCCGCGCGCTTCCTGGCGGCTCGCTCCGCCGTCTCCACCGTCCGCCCGCCGGCGGGGACCCGGAAGGCGGGAGCCGCTCGCGAGACCGCCCGCGCCGGGGTGCAGACAGGGGGCCAGTCGGAGCGTTACGCGGCCGAGGGCATTCAGCTCCTCGTGTGCGATACCGACGACGAGGCCCGAGTCCTGGCAGCCGCAGTCGCCCTGGCCGGCAGGGGCGAGGAGACCGAGCTGGCCGAGCTGGCCCGCCGAGCCTGGAGTGCCGCCGCGGGGCTGCGCACCATCGCCCTCAACGGGGCCCAGGCCGATGCCGAGGCCGTGGCTCGCGCCGTGGCCTCGGCGCTGCGGCCCTCCGATGAGCTGCTCACCGTCATCACCGGCCGCAATGCCGGCCGCGATGTCGGTGCCCTGGCCGCCAGTGCGGCGGTAGGAGCCCGAGGGCACGTGGTCGGTGAGGACGTGGAGGTCGCCGTTCATGCGGGCGGCCAGGAGCACCCGGACGTCCTCATCGCCATCGAGTAGTCGTCTTCAGGCCCGGTGAGTGGCCACACGGTCGGATCACGGCGGCTGGGAGCGGCTCGGGTCATGAACGGCTCCGAGGCTCCTTCGTCATAGGGTGGGGTCGTGCCCGGCTCGTCTGATCGCTCAACCCGTACGCCCCGCCCCGGCAGCGTCGGTCTGCTCGAGCGTCCTGTGACCCGCCTCCTGGGCAAGCGCACGGCCTCCCAGCTCGCCAAGCAGGGGGTGGAGACCGGGGCGGACCTGCTGCGCATGCTGCCCCGGCGCTACGACACCTGGGGGGACCTGACCGACATGCGCACCCTCGGCGAGGGCGAGCAGGCCACCATCCAGGCCCAGGTCGTGCGCGCCTCCTCCCGGCGCACCCGCTCCGGCCGGGTCCCCGCCCTCATGGAGGCCACCGTCACCGACGGCGCCTCCACCATGGACCTCGTCCAGTTCGGTGCGGCGGGCCAGATGCGTGCCCGTGCCACCCAGCTGGCCCCCGGAACCACCGTCCTGCTGAGCGGCAAGGTGGGACTCCACCGCGGACGCAAGCAGCTGTCCAACCCTCGCCTGTACGTCCTCGACGAGCTCGATGAGGCCGAGCGCGAGGCTCTGCTGTCCCGCCCCATGCCCATCTACCCGGGCACGGAGGCCCTCCCGTCCTGGCTGGTGGCCAAGGCGGTGCGGATCGTCCTGGACCAGCTGGAGCCGGGCGACGTCGCCGACCCCCTCCCCGAGGAGCTACGGCGTGAGGCGGGGCTGGTCGACGCCTACACCGCCTACCGCTGGGTGCACCGGCCCGAGGACTCCCACCAGTGGAAGGCCGCCCGAAGCCGACTGCGCCACGAGGAGGCCCTCATCCTGCAGGTCGCCCTGGCTCAGCGCCGAGCCCATCATGAGGCGACCCGCACCGCGGTTGCCTGGCCTGTACCGGAGACAGAGGGTTCCCTGAGGGCGGACCTCGACGCCCGCCTGCCCTACGAACTCACCGCCGGACAGGAACGGGTCGGTCAGGAGATCTCCGCCGACCTGGCCCGCACGGTTCCCATGCAGCGCCTTCTTCAGGGCGACGTGGGAAGCGGCAAGACCCTCGTGGCCCTGCGCGCCATGCTCCAGGTGATCGGAGGGGGGAGGGCAGGCCGCCCTCCTGGCCCCCACCGAGGTCCTCGCCGCCCAGCACCACTCCTCGCTGGAAGCGGTTCTCGGCCCCATGGCCCGACTCGGGATGCTCGGTGGCGCTGAACGCGCCACCCGCGTCCACCTGCTGACCGGCTCCACCCCCACCGCTCAGCGCCGTCAGATCCTCGCCGACCTGGCCGCCGGCGAGCCGGCGATCGTCGTGGGTACCCACGCCCTGCTGTCCGACACGGTGCAGATCCCCTTCCTCGGCCTGGTCGTTGTCGACGAGCAGCACCGCTTCGGTGTCGCCCAGCGTGACGCCCTGCGTGAGCGCGGCGGTCTCACCGACCCGGTCACCGGCCAGAGCCGCACGCCCCACCTGCTGGTCATGACCGCCACCCCGATTCCGCGCACCATTGCCATGACGGTCTTCGGCGACCTGGCCACCTCCGTCCTCGACGAGCTGCCCGCCGGACGCAGCGCCGTTCCCACCCACCTCGTTCCGTGGTCGCGCACCTCCTGGGTGGAGGGCATCTGGCGGCGCGCAGCCAAGGAGGTCGCCGCCGGAGGGCGGGTCTACGTCGTTTGCCCACGGATCGCGGTCGACGACGAGCCCCGACAGACGCAGGTGGAGGGCACGCCGGCTTTCGAGACCGATGACGAGCGGGCACCGGAGCCGCTGACGGGTGAAGGGGACGGCTCGCAGCCCGACCGCCCGCTGGCCGCCGTCGAGGAGTGGAGACGGCGACTGGGCGACGAGCCCGCTCTGGAGGGCATCGGCGTCGGAGTCCTCACCGGACGCATGAGCAGCGAGGACAAGGCCGCCTCCATGGCGGACTTCGCCTCGGGTGCCACTCCGGTCCTGGTGTCCACCACCGTCATCGAGGTGGGGGTGGACGTGCCTGAGGCCTCCATGATGGTCATCCTGGACGCCGACCGTTTCGGCCTGTCCCAGCTCCACCAGCTGCGTGGACGGGTCGGGCGCGGCAGCAGACCGTCCCTCTGCGTGGCGGTCACCGGAGCAGAGGTCGGCTCCACCGCCTTCCACCGGCTCAAGGCCTTCGCCTCCACCACGGACGGATTCGCGCTGGCCGAGGCCGACCTCGAGCTGCGCAGCGAAGGTGACGTCCTGGGGGCCTCCCAGTCGGGTCGTACCTCCGGGCTGGACCTGCTGCGCGTGACCCGCGATGCCCACCTCATCGCCACCGCGAGGCGTCAGGCCGAACGGATCGTGGCCGCCGATCCGCAGCTGAGCGAGCACCGGGCCCTGGCCGCGGCGATCGTCGAGCGCCTCGATGAGGAGTCCCAGGCCTTCCTCGAAAGAGCGTGAAGCATCAGGGCGCGGGCCGAGGAGCGTCCCCGGCTCAGGCCGGCTCGGCGAACCAGATCACGGTCTCGCCGTACCGCTTGTCCGCGAAGCGCTCCAGCCCCGCCGGCCAGGTCGGTTCCGGTGAGCGCGTCGAACGCTCGACGACGACGACGGCACGCGGCGCCAGCCACGGGTCCTCACTGCGGGCAAGCGGGGTGAGGATCGCCGTGAGCTCCTCCTCGCTCAGCTCATAGGGAGGGTCGATCAGCACCAGGTCCGCCGGGGCACCTGCCGGGCCGGCCAGGAAGGCGGCCGCCTTCGCGGTCACCGCCGATACCCCGCCCAGGCCCAGCGCCCGGATGTTGCGACGGCAGGTCTCCGACGCGCCGCGCGAGGAGTCCACGAGCGTGACGTCACGGGCTCCTCGGCTCGCGGCCTCCAGCCCCAGGGCCCCGGAGCCCGCGCACAGGTCCAGCACCCGGGCGCCGTCGAGCACCCCGTAGTGGTCCAGGCGGGCGAAAAGAGCCTCGCGGACGCGCTCAGAGGTGGGGCGCGTCCCGGACCGGGGCACCTCGATCCTGCGTCCGCCCACGGTTCCGGCCACGATCCTCGTCATGGGGCAGACCCTACCCGGCCCGCAGTCCGCGTCCCCTGTGAGCGCGGAGCTCAGCCCTCCTCGGCCGGGGCGTGCTGACCGTAGCCGGTGTCCCGGATCTTGCGTGCGACCGCCGCGATCTGCTCATCGGAGAGGATCTTGGGGCTGCCGACGGCGAGGGTGCGCAGGTAGAGCTCGCAGACCCACTCCAGCTCCTGGGCCAGGACGTAGGTGGCGGCCAGGTCCGGGCCGGTCACCACGGATCCGTGGTTGCTCATGAGGGCCGCGGTACGTCCCCTCAGGGCCTTGGCGACATTGGCGGCCAGCTCGGGGGAGCCGTAGATGGCGTAGTCGGCCACCCGCACGTCGCTGCCACCGAACATGCAGATGTAGTAGTGCACGGCCGGGAGCGCGCTCACGCCCTCGAGGCTGGCCACGGCGGTGGCCGCGTAGGAGTGGGTGTGCACGACCGCCATCTGTCCGGTCGCCCGCAGCGCGGTCAGGTGCAGGTCCAGCTCGCTGGCGGGCTTGAGCGGGCCCTCGACCTGCTTGCCGGTGGCGTACTCGACCACGGCGACCAGGTCGGGGCGCATCTCCCTGGTAGGGCAGTCCCGAGGGGTGATGGCGACCAGGTCCCCCTCCCGAACGGACAGGTTGCCCGCGGTTCCGACGACCAGGCCGTCGTCGGACAGGTGGGAGCAGGCATCGGCGATCTGCTGTCGAGCATCGTTGAGAAGCATGGTGGGCTCTTTCCCCGGGGCGTACCGCTGCGCGCCCCGTTGCGTCAGAAGTGGTACCGAGGCATCGTCTCATGTTGGCGCTCTCATGTCCATCGTTGCGCCCTTTTGTTTTCATACTTGACATGACCGTTCGGTTGGGGTCATCCTATGTTTGCGCTCACATTGATGTGGGTCCTGGTCATCGTCGCCCAGTGAAAGGAAACCTGTCATGCCCACCGCGTCCTATCCCGCCATCGGAATCCGCCCCCTCATTGACGGACGCCGTCGTGGTGTGAGGGAGTCCCTCGAGGACAAGACCGCTCAGCTGGCCAAGGATGTCGCCGAGCTCATCTCCTCCCGCCTGACCTACCCCGACGGGAGCCCGGTGCGCTGCGTCGTCGCTGAGACCGCGATCGGAGGCGTGGCCGAGGCCAACCGCTGCAAGGAGCAGTTCCGCACCGAGAACGTGTGCGCCGACCTGACCGTCACCGCCTCCTGGAACTACATCACCGAGGTCCTCGACCTCGACCCCTCGATCCCGCACGCCATCTGGGGCTTCAACGGCACCGAGCGACCGGGGGCCGTGACCCTGGCCGCCGCGGCCGCCGCCTACAACATGCTGGGCATCCCCTGCTTCGGCATCTATGGCCACGACGTGCAGGACGCCGATGACTCGGGTCTGACCGACGACGTCGTTGACAACATCCTGCGTTACGTGCGCGCCGCCCTGGGTGTCGGCCTCATGAAGGGGCGCAGCTACCTCTCGATCGGGACGGTCTCCATGGGAATCGCCGGCTGCCGCGTTCCCGAGCAGTTCTTCGTCGACTACCTGGGCATGCGGGCCGAGTACATCGACATGATCGAGATCGACCGCCGCATCGCCCACGGCATCTACGACCACAAGGAGTACGAGACCGCCCTGGCCTGGGCCCGGGAGAACCTCACCATCGGGGAGAACCGCAACCCCGAGGCCAACCGCTTCACCCAGGAGGAGTACGACGAGCAGTTCGACTACTGCATCAAGATGCTCCTCATCGGCCGCGACCTCATGGAGGGCAACCCCGCTCTGGCCGAGCTGGGCTTCGTCGAGGAGGCCGAGGGGCCACGACGCCATCGCGGCGGGCTTCCAGGGACAGCGTCAGTGGACGGACTACAAGCCCAACGGCGACATCCTCGAGACCTTCCTCAACACCACCTTCGACTGGAACGGCAAGCGGCCCGAGAAGGTCTTCGCCACGGAGGGCGACGCCGGCAACGCCGTCGCCATGCTCTTCAACTCCGTCCTGACCCACCGTCCCCAGCTCTTCAGCGACGTGCGCACCTACTGGAGCCCCGAGGCCGTTGAGCGGGTCACCGGCTACAAGCTCGAGGGGCGCGCGGAGAACGGTTTCATCGACCTGCGCAACTCCGGGGCGACGACCCTCAACGCCACCGGCGAGGAGAAGGACGCCGAGGGCAACCCCATCATCAAGCACTGGTGGGAGATCACCGAGGCGGACATCGAGGCGGATCTGAAGGCCTCCACCTTCCATGCCGCCACCCGCGAGTACTTCCCCGGAGGCGGCTTCTCCACACACTTCACCACCGCCGGCGGGATGCCCGTCACCGCGACCCGCCTGAACTTCGTGGCCGGCCAGGGACCAGTCCTCCAGATCTCCGAGGGTTGGACCGTGGAGCTGCCCGACGACGTGCGCGACCAGATCGTCTACCGTACCGACCCGACGTGGCCGACGACCTTCTTCGTCCCGCGCCTGACCGGCCAGGGCGCCTTCACCTCCGTCTACGACTGGATGGCCAACTGGGGAGCCAACCACACGGCCACCGGATACGGACACTTCGGCGCCGACCTCATCACCCTGGCCTCGATGCTGCGCATCCCCGTCTACATGCACAACGTCGAGCGCGAGAGGATCCTGCGTCCCAAGGCCTGGGTGCCCTTCGGTACCGCCGAGCCCGAGAGCGCCGACTTCAGGGCCTGCGCCACCTTCGGTCCTCTCTACCGCTGACGGGTCGCCGCCATGACGAGCACCGACGAGCACCACGCCCTTGCCCTCGACCTCGGCTCCAGCTCCGTGCGAGCGGTCCTGGGAATCTACCGGCAGGGGGTCATCAGCACCGAGGAGGTCTTCCGCCTCCACCACCAGGCGGTGGACGACCACGGCACCCTCACCTGGGACCTCGAGCGCATCATGGATGGTGTTCGTCGGAGCATCGCCATAGCGACGCAGTGCCTGGGACGGGCCCCCGACAGCATCGGCATCGACACCTGGGGAGTCGACTACGGCCTGCTCGACGCCCAAGGAGAGTTGCTGCGCGCCCCGCGCGCCTACCGGGACCGGCGCATGGCCCGCTGGGCCGCGGACCTGGACCGGGCCCTCCCTGCGGAGACGGCCTGGCAGGAGACCGGCATCCTGCCCCAGCAGATCAACACGGTCTACCAGCTCTACGCGGACCTGAGGCAGGAGCCCGACCTCATCGAGCGGGTGGATCGCTTCCTGCCCCTACCCGACCTCGTGGCCCACCTGCTCGGGGCCCCCGCACAGTCAGGGCGCGCGATCGCCTCGACCACCGGACTCGCCTCCCCCGGGGCGCGCGACTGGTCGGCACATGTGCTTCAGGCCGCTGGGATCCCCGAGGGATGGACGCCCCCGCTCGTCGACGACGCCACAGTGGCCGGGACGACGGCGGAGGGGATCAGCATCATGCGTCCCGGCGGGCACGACACCGCCTGCGCCGTCCATGCACTCGGTCTGGCCGGTGACGAGGTGCGCCTGTTCATCTCCTCAGGATCCTGGAGCCTCATCGGTGCCGCCGTTCCCAGCCCCATCCTGGACGGAGCGGCGCTGCGGGCCGGACTGACCAACGAGGTCCGTACCGACGGAGGTATCCGGCTGCTGCGCAACCTCACCGGCTTCTGGCTGCTCCAGGAGTGCCAGCGCTCCTGGAACGAGCCCGATACCGGCGCGCTGGTCGAGGCGGCGGGGGAGTGCGCCTCCCTCGGGGTCGTCATCGATCCCGACGACGAGCTCTTCGCCAGTCCTGGCGACATGCCGGACAAGATCGCCGACTGGTGCCGCCTCCACTACAAGGTGGCTCCCGAGGGACCGGCGCAGACGGTCCGGCTCATCCTCGAGTCGCTCGCCTGCGCCCATGCCGCCTACGCCCAGGGTCTGCAGGACGTCGTCGGCGACCAGCTGGACCCGGCGGCACCGATACACCTGGTGGGAGGCGGGGCGCGCAACAGCCTCCTGCCGGCCATGACGGCGGCGGCCTGTCACCGTCGGGTCATCGTGGGCACGCCGGAGGCCAGTGCCCTGGGCAACATCCTCGCCCAGCTCGAGGCCGCCGACGTCCTCGACCCCAGCGCTCGCGGCGAGGTGCTGCGCCGCAGCATCCGCTCCGTGGAGGTCGACGCCTCCGGGGCCATTGCCGATCCCGGTGTCTTCGACGCCATGCGGGAACGGCTGGACAACGCCACCGCCGACTGACCATCAGCCACATCGACCACAATCACGACATTCAACTCAACACCCACCACATGAAAGGAGCAACGATGCTCCGCAACATTCCCGCCAACCTGTCACCCGAACTCGTCAAGATCCTGCTCGAGATGGCCATGGGGATGAGATTCTCCTGGCCGACGCGAACTTCCCCGGGCACCACCTCCACCCCACCACGGTGCGGGCCGACGGCCTGGGGATCCCCGACCTGCTGAGGTCTATCCTCACGCTCATGCCCCTGGACCGCTACAGCAGCTACCAGGTGGCCCTCATGGAAACGGTTGGCGACGACCCTCGGCCTCCGGTGTGGGACGTCTACGAGCAGATCTGGAACGAGGCCGAGAAGGATGCCGGACCGGTGAGCGTCAAGACGATTGAGCGCATGGCCTTCTACGACTACACCCCCAGCGTCTACGCCGTCGTCCTCACTGGCGAGACCGCCCTGTACGGCAACCTCATCCTCAAGAAGGGCGTCCTGTGATGACTGCGATCCGCGACTCCGTGACTGAGGAGGCCCCCGTCCAGGAGGGGACGGCCAAGCGGGGCTTCCTGTATCCCGGCATGGTGCTGCCCTTCTGTCTGCTGGTCTCCTGCTTCGCCGCCTGGGGCCTGGCCGGAAACATGACGGATCCCTTGGTCAAGGTCTTCCGCTCCGTGTTCTCTATGACGAACCTGCAGTCCTCGCTGGTGCAGTCGGCCTACTACGGGGCCTACTTCTGCCTGGCGATCCCGGCGGCCTTCATCAACAGCCGCCTGGGCTACAAGGGCGGTGTCCTCATCGGGCTGGTGCTGGCGGGAACCGGCGGGCTGCTGTTCATCCCCGCGGCCTACGTCATGACCTACTCGGTGTTCCTGACCGCCCTGTTCACCCTGGCCGCCGGCCTGTCCATTCTGGAGACCAGTGCCAACCCCTTCGTCATGTCCATGGGGCCGGAGCACAACGCCACGCGGCGCCTCAACTTCGCGCAGGCCTTCAATCCCATCGGTTCCAATCTCGGGGTGCTGCTGGCCGCCCTGCTGATCCTGCCTAAGGTGAACCCGGCCACTGCCGAGCAGCGTGCGGCCATGAGCCAGGAGACGCTGCTGGCCACCCAGAGCGAGGAGCTCAAGGCGGTCATGGGCCCCTATGTCGCCCTCGGGCTCCTCTACCTCCTGCTGGCCTTCATGATCGGTCGGGTCAAGGTCGTGGAGCGGCAGATGGAAGCCGCTGCGGGTGACAGTGGCGGGCCGGGCAGGCTCATGCGCCTGCTACGGAATAAGCGCTACAGCTTCGGAGTGGTGGCGCAGTACTTCAACGTGTCTGCTCAGACCTGCATCTGGACCTACACCCTGCACTACGTCACGAGTGCCTTGGGAGTGTCGGACAAGGTCGCCGGATACTGGTTGCAGGCGAGTCTCATCGTCTTCCTGGTCTTCCGTTTCCTCATGGTGGGGCTCATGGGACGGTTTGACGCACGCAAGCTGCTTCTGTTCATGTGCTCCCTCGGGGTTGCTCTGTCCCTGTTCGCCATGGTGAGCGTGAACATTCTGGGGGTGCTGGCCATCATCTCCCTGTCCGCCTGCATCTCCCTGCTGTTCCCCACCATCTACGGCGAGGCCCTGATGGGGCTGGGGGAGGACACCAAGTACGGGGCCGCCGGCCTGGTCATGGCCATCATCGGTGGAGCCACCATGCCCCTGGTGCAGAGCGCCATCATGGACTACACGTCTCCTGCGGTGTCCTACGTCACGGTTGCCGGGTGCTTCCTGGTGGTGGCCGCCTACGGGGTCTACACACTGCGCACGCCCAGGCCCATCAGTGCGGCCTGACGGAAGGCACTCACACCATTCTCTCCGCCCACGTCGTACCGAGTGGGCGGAGAGAATGCTCAGTGGATCCGCTTGGCAAGGATGATTCCAGGTCCCAGTTGAGTGGGAGCGGTCGTGAGGACTCCATGGTCATGACTCACCTGTGTCTGTCCATCTCCCGGCCTCGACGATCTCCAGTCGAACTCCGCAGGCAGGCGGTCAAGCGGGACCGCGACATTCTCCAGGGCAAAGAGAACCGCATGGTCTCTGTGAGACATGAGTCGCGCACCCGGTAGTGAACAAGCCTGCTCCAGTAGGCTCCGCAGAGGGGTGAGACAGTTCCGATCTCGCTGCTCGCATCCACGCGCCTAGTCCCCTCAGGCAGGCGCGTTGAGGATCAGGAATGGTTCCGTCGGCGTGCGGGCCGACGTTGAGCAGGAGACGTCCTCCCCGTGAGACGACGTCGACCAGGTGTCGAGCTGCGGACGGGCCGGTGAGATACTGCTCATCGCCCTCCATCCGGTTGTAGCCGAAGGATAATCCGATGCCGCGACAGTTCTCCCACCGGTCCGCAGCCTCCGAGTCGCGCATTGCCTGATATTCACTAGTCTCGTAATCGGAGTGGAACCCACCGAAGCGGTCATTGACGACGCCCTCCGGACACAATTTGTAGTAGTGCTCAAGCAGTGTTCCCAGTCCGTGGGCATCGAAATTCTTCGCGCAGTCCGGCCATTCGATGTCGTTCCAGAAAATATCGGGGTGATACCTCTGAAACAGGTCAAGACAGTGATTGAAGATGTAGCGCCCGTACTCAGGGTCCACAGATCTGGCGAGTCGTTCAAGATCCTCTTCGCTCAGGATGACAGGAAAAGGTCTGTAATGCCAGTCCACTCCGCCCGAATAGTATGCGCCGAAACGTAATCCTGCCCGACGTGTTGCCCGTGAGATTTTTTCGACGAGGTCTTGTCGGGGGCCGCGTTGAACCGTGTTGCGACCATAGGTCTCGGGGGCCTCCCATAGGGTGATGCCGTCGTGGTGCTTGGTCGTTAGGACAACCAGTCCTGCTCCGGCTTCTTTGAACAGCGCTGCCCAGTCGTCAGGGTCGAATTTTTCAGCATGCCACATGTCCAGAAAACCGTCATACGGCAAGGAGCCGTAGGTCTCGTGGTGGTACTGGGAGGCGCGGCTACCCGGAATTCGTATGGTGTTGAAGTACCACTCGGCGTAGGAGTTATGAGTGAACCACGTCCTCTCATCGGGTTCGGTGCCGAGCTCCCCGTGAGGTTCTGCCCAACTTGGTACCGAATATGCTCCCCAGTGAATGAAGATCCCAAGGGGGGTGTGGTCCAGCCACTCAGGCTGATGGGTTCCCAGGCGATCTCGGTGCTGCGATACAGGTGGTCGATTCATCACTCAGCGACCTCCAAAGGCGCCGAGAGTGACACCCTTCTCCAGCTGACTCTGCAAGAAGGCGACGATGAAAAAGGAAGGGATGACCGACATGGACACGGCGGCCATCATGGGTCCCCAGTCCGTGCCTCTCTCTCCTGAGAACATCTGAAGTCCCAGCGAGATTGTGGCCAGGTCCGCATCATTGACGACGATCAGAGGCCACAGGAATGTTGACCAATAATCGATGAAGGAGAAGACGCCAACGACGAGTATCGGAGCCTTGAGCAGTGGGATGAGGATGTGCCAGAGGATCTTGAGGTCGCCGGCCCCATCGATTCTGGCCGCCTCCTCGAACTCAAGGGGCAGGCTCAGGATGAACTGTCGGATGAGGAACGCCCCGAAGGCTCCGAAGGCAAAGGGAAGAATGAGGGCCGTGTAGCTGTTGACCAGTCCGAGGTACTGGAATCCAATGTATAGAGGGATGACAAGCACCTCCTGGGGAAGCACCAGAGTTCCCAGAAACAGCATGAACAAGTGGTCTCGGAATCGGAATCGAAGTCTGGCGAAGGCGTAGGCGCTCAGCAGTGAGACTGCCATGGTCAGGGCTGCTCCGCAGGTCGAGACAAGAATAGAGTTCAAGATGATGCGCCCCAGAGGAATCTGCTGAGTCGCCTCGGTGTAGTTGTCCCATGCAAGACGGGTGCCTGTGAGTGAGGCTCCTGAGGAAAACACCTCAGATGTCGGCTTGAGGGAAGAAGCCAGCATCCAGGCGAATGGGAAGAGGAATGCTATCGCTATCAGTGTGAGTAGCGAGTAGGAGAGAAATTTGCCAATTTTGGATCGATGTTCAAGAGTCATAGTTCACCCACCTCTTCTGCTGGCTGAATTGAAGGGCCGTCAGCAGCATAACGATGACGAATAGTATCCAGGCCAGGGCGGAGGCGTAGCCCAGCTTGTCGAAGGAGAAGCCGTTGCGGTACAGTGCGAGCACAATGGTGTTTGTCGACTCACCTGGTCCTCCTTTTGTGAGAAAGAATGGTTGTGCGAACACCTTGAATGCTCCGATGACGGTCATGACGGTGCAGAAGAAGAAAGTCGGAGACAGGATGGGGAAGACGACCTGGAAGAATCGTCTGAATCCAGTTGCGCCGTCGAGCTCGCTGGCCTCCAGTATGGACGGGTTGATGCCGTTGAGACCGGCAGTAAGGACCACGATGTTGTAGCCAAGACCCTGCCATAAGCTCATGATGACGAGCGACCCCATGGCAAGGCTGGGGTTGTTCAGCCAGGGCAGCGAGGGGAGCCCTATGCTGTTGAGGGCAGAGTTCACCACCCCTTCGTCATTGAGGAGGAGGCGCCAGATCAACGCATTCCCTGCCATTGGGGTGACGACGGGGATGAAGAAGATGATTCGCAGCACTCGAGAGAACCTGTTGGGGAGGTGCTGCAGCCAGTATGAGATACCAGTGGAGATGATGAGGTTGGCACCTGTGTATAGAAGGGCGAACACCACGGTGTTCTTAAGGATGGTGTAGAACGCTGGGTCCTCCCCGGAAATCATTCGTCGATAGTTGTCAAGGCCGACGAACTCTGATGTTCCCAGAAGCGACCATGAAAACAACGAGATGATCAGTGACGCGATCAGGGGGATGATGATGAAAACCAGAAACCCTGTCATGCCGGGTGTCAGGTAAGCGATGATGCGTAGTGTGTCTCGGGGAGCTCTGTGGCGCCTTCGACTCTCAGCGGTGGTTGCGGCTCCCATCATCCTGCACTCTCTTGCAGGTCCTTGAGGATGTCTGCCGCGGTACGTGAGCCCCGGTAGCCTTCTGGGCAGTACTGGGTGAAGGACGTCACGATCTGATTCCAGTTTGCTGGGGTTACCAGAGCGGTCCCGTGATCCAGGAGGAATTTGATGGCTTCAACATTTCCGGTCGGTTTACCTTCTGCCCATCCGTCGATTTGGGAGCCGATGGATGGTACCGTCCCGCGGGTGCGTGCCACCTTGCCGATGACCTCAGGGCTGACCAGCTTCATGATGTTTTTAAACGCGGCATCCTTGTCCGGACAGTTTTTGCCGATTCCGAAGCCCGATCCCTGAATGACTCCGATGGCCTGTCCGGAGTCACTGGGGATGACGCACACACACCCAGGTTGTCGTTGAGCTGCTCGGCGAAGGTCGCGTACATCCACGGGCCGTCAATGATGGCGGCAGCCTGACCAGAGGTGAATGCGCCTTGTGCGACCTCGTCGCCGTCTGAAGCGGAAGGAGCCTTGGCGTAGCCGTTGACTGCGGCAAGGTCAAACGCCTTCTGCACGGATGAGACGAAGGCGCTGGAGGTCAACGAAAGGTTTCCCTTGTCGTCGAGGGCAGTGGCGCCATTGGCGTATGCGAATGCTCCAGGAGCGTTGTCCATAAGATTTGGTTTGATGGCCATGCCGACCTTCCCACCAGTAGTCAGGGCCTTCATGTCCGACAGGAACTGTGCGTAGGTGTACTTGGTTGTCGGCTCCTTCAACCCCGCTGCCTTGAAGGATTGCCGGTTGTAGAACATGACGCAGGGCTCTGCGTCGTACGGCAGTGCGTAGATTTTTCCGTCCACCGTCATACCTTCAATCATGGCCTTGTTGAAGACTGACGTGTCGACCCCGTGCTTTTTGATGAGATCGTTCAGCGGTTCCATGATGCCGACGAGCTCCTTGGTTCGGGCTGCCTGTGTGGTCAGGATCCCTGGAGCATCAGCTGCCGTCATTCGGGTTTTGGCCTTGGTGTAGTAGTCGTTGTAGCTGGGACCTGAGAAGTCGAGCTTGAAGCTGGAGTCAGTTTCTTTGACTGCGTCGACGAAGGCCTGCCACTGGGCGCGGTCCGACTCGCTGGACACCCACGTGAACATCTGGGTCGGGGCGTTATTGTTCTTGCTCTTCCCTGACGAGCATGCTGACAGCAGTGCTGCTGCCGTCCCACTCAAGAGCGATGCCGAGATGAAGGTGCGGCGGGGAAATGAAGGTGGGGTCATGGTCTTCTCTCTTCAGTGAGTGCGTAGGGGTGCCTCGTGGCAGCCGCTGGGGTCCGACGGCGATGTCGGAAGCAGCGGATGATGGCGGTAACATTAACTTGGTCACAAAAGGGTGTCAACCGTTGTGGCTTGCTGAATGCCCTGAAATGAAGCGAAATAGTGGGTGTGTCGAGGTGCCGGGAGGTGCGGGTCGCGGAGGAGTGGTCTGTGGGTTGAGTAGGGTTGAGTGAGCGCTGACATGTAGGTTGCCGTTGCCCTTTGCTGGAGACTGCTGCTGGTTGGGGCGTGCACTGGGTGGGGGCAGTGTCGGGTGCTCGGGGGACGACAGTCGTCCTCCAGGTGGGGCGGTCGTCGAGAACCGCTCACCCGGAGAGGTGGTCGCGGGTGCTAGGCCTTGGTCGTTGACGCCCTGACGACGAGCTGAGGCTTCAGGCAGATGCTGTGGGCAGGGCGCCCTCGACGAGCTCGTCGGACAGCTTCAGTGAGGCCTGCCCCAGGGCGTCGAAGTCCTGAATCACGCTTGACAGCGACGGAGTCGCCCAACGCGCCAGGGGAATGTCGTCGAAGCCGACGACGGCGACGTCGTCGGGTATCCTCACGCCGGCGGCGAGAAGCTCGTGGCACAGCCCCAGGGCGATGTCATCGTTGGCGGCGAAGACGGCGTCGGGCAGGCCGCTATCGAGCAGACGTCTGGCGACCTTGGCCCCTGCTTCTCCTGTCCAGGCGTCCGTGCCCACCCAGCGGCCGGGAACTCCGGCCTGCGCGCAGACCGACTCGTAGGCGGCCAGGCGCTCCGAGGCATCCTGCCAGGAGAGGTCTCCGGTGACATGCAGCAGGCGGCTGCGTCCCTGAGCCAGAAGGTGCTCCGTTGCCAGCCTGGCTCCCAGGGCCTGGTCGATGGAGACGGTGGACAGCTCGGAGAACTCGTGCTGACCCGAGATGATGGCCACGACCGGACCGCGGTCGCGTTGAGACGAGAGGACGGCCAGGACGTCGGCGCGTTGGGCGAGGACCACGACGGTCGTGACGCGGTGGCCGTGCAGGTGGGCGAGTGCCTCCTTGACCGACTCCGGCGCGTGGCCGTCAGCGGTGGCCAGGACGAATGTGTCCCCCCGCTCGCGCACCGCCCTGGCGATCGCGGAGAAGATGGAGGCCATCCCGTGCGACAGCCCGGCGGTCAGCAGAATTCCCACGCCCCCGGAGGAGCCCGAGGCCAATGAGCGGGCGGCGAGGTTCGGCTCGTAACCCAGTGCCTGGACGGCCGCCAGAACCTTCTGACGCGTCTCGGGACGAACCGACGGGTGGTTGTTGAGCACGCGGGAGACGGTCTGAGCCGAGACTCCGACTGCCTCGGCCACGTCACTAAGGGTCACGCGTGTGGACACAAGGGAAATATACCAGCGCCACCACAGGGATCCGGGACGCCAGGCGCACAGCGGGGCGCTGCGACGGCCTGCTGCCGCCGGAGGTGCGGCGCGCGTCCCGCACAGCGGCAGGCCCAGCCAGTAGCGTGACCGTATGAGCCTGGCCGTTTACCCCGGAAGCTTCGATCCCCTCACCCTGGGGCACGTCGACATCGCCGTCCGCGCGACCACGCTCTTCGACGTCGTCGTCATCGGGATCGCCCACAACGCCGCCAAGGCCGGGCGCCACCTGCTCGACGTCCACGAACGCCTCCGCCTGACCAAGGAGGCCACCTCCCACTGCCCGGCATCGAGGTGGACATCGTTCCCGGGCTCCTGGCCGACTACTGCAGCCGGCGCGGCGCGAACGCCATCATCAAGGGCCTGCGCAACGGCAGTGACCTGGACGCCGAATTGCCCATGGCGCTGCTCAACCGCGACCTGGGGGCGCCCGAGACGGTCTTCCTGCCGGCTTCTGCCGTACACGCGCACATCTCCTCCTCCCTCGTCAAGGACGTCGCCGGCTACGGCCGGGACGTCTCCGCCCTCGTCCCGCCCGCCGTCGCCCACGCCCTGGAGGCCCGGCTGACCGAGGCCCCCAGGTCAGCGGCCCGCGACGGCGTCGACCCAGGACTCGTCCCACCCGGGACCCCGCCAAGCCGCTTCGTCGGCGCCGACCACACTCGAGAGGACCTACCGTGACGACCAGCCGCGATGCCGGAGACGACCTGCTGCGCATCCTTTTGATGAGCTCGACGACCTCATCACTCATGCCCGCTCCATGCCGATGAGCGCCTCCGCAATCGTCAACCGGGAGGCCGCACAGCACCTCATCGATCGGGCTCGTGACGCGGTCCCGACCGCCGTCCGCCGCGCTGAGAAGATCGTCGCCGATGCCGATGCCGTCCTGGCTGAGGGACGGGCCGAGTCCGAACGGCTCGTCCAGTACGCCCAGGAGGAGTCCGAGCGCCTCGTGGCGGGGGAGAACATCGTGCGCATGGCCAACGACCGGGCCGACAGCATCGTGGCCGCAGCGGAGGACAAGGCCGCCTCGCTGCGTCACGGGGCCGATGAGTACTCCGACCGGGCCCTGGCCTCCCTGGAGGCCGAGGTCGCCAAGGTCGCCGAGCAGATCCGCGCCGGTCGGGAGGTCCTGGCCGGTCGTCTGGGAGACGGCGCGGGCCAATCGGTGGAGATCCAGGAGCCCGTCCGCCGCCGCTCGGCCTGGTCCGTGGACCCCTCCGCCCACTGAACCATTGGCGTCGCAGCCCCACCGGGTACGCTCACGCCAGACACCTCGTCCATCACCTCGCCCACCAGTCACCCAGCACCGTGGACATCACGTGGACACCACGTGATACCGCTCGGGCCCTCGGTCATCGCTGGATGCGGCGCGGTCAACCCGCTGTGGAGGAACCCATGTCAGGACTCGTCGTCGATATCGTCGACCTGCCCCGAGCCGCCGGCTCGGTCAAGAACCTGCAGATCCGTACCCCCGCCCCCGCCGACCTGGGGACCGAGGTCATCGGTGTGCCCGAGGGAAGCGACCTCGCCCTCGACGTCACCCTGACCTCCATGGACGACGGCGTCCTGGCACACGCCGACGCCGACCTGCACGTCCACGGCGAGTGCGTACGCTGCCTGCGCGACCTCGACGAGGACCGCAGCGTGAGGATCGACGAGCTCTATCTCTTCCCGGAGGTCATCCAGGCCCAGCGGGCCGAAGGCGATGAAGAGGCCGAGGACCTCCTGGCCGTGGGGGAGACCACCCTGGATCTCGAACCGGCGCTGCGCGACGCCCTGGTGCCCACGCTGCCCTTCCAGCCCCTGTGCCGTCCCGACTGCCCCGGGCTGTGCCCCGACTGCGGGAAGCGGCTCGAGGACCTGCCCGCCGACCACCACCATGAGGTCCTCGATCCGCGTTGGTCGGCGCTGGCCGGCCTACTGGATGCCGGGACCGGGCAGGAGAGCGACCCGGACGCACCCACGAGTGGGCAGGAGCGGGCCTGATGGCCAAGCGCCGCAGCGCCCCACCCGCGCGCACTGACACCGAGGCCCTCGTCTACCGCTGGGGTCCCAGCATTGACGGTGAGCTCCTCGACCTGGCTCTGACCCACCGCTCCTACGCCCACGAGAACGGCGGCCTGCCCACCAACGAGCGTCTGGAGTTCCTGGGTGACTCCGTCCTGGGGATCATCGTCACCGAGTACCTCTACCGCACCCACCCGGAGGTCCCCGAGGGTCAGCTCGCCAAGATGCGCGCCGCCACCGTCTCCGAGCCGGCACTGGCCGCCGTCGCTCGTGACCTGGGACTGGGGGAGTTCATCAAGCTCGGCAAGGGTGAGGCGCTCTCGGGTGGACGGGACAAGGACTCCATCCTGTCCGACACGGTCGAGGCCCTCATCGGTGCCACCTACCTCACTGACGGGCTGGAGGAGACCCGCACAGTCGTCACCCGTCTCGTCTCACGCTTCCTGGACTCGGCCCGAACCCGCGGTGCGGGTCTGGACTGGAAGACGAGCCTCCAGGAGCTCACCGCAGCCCACCAGCTCGGCAACCCCGCCTACGAGGTGGCCGGTACCGGCCCCGACCACCAGCGGGTCTTCACCGCCAACGCCATCGTCGACGGCGAGGTGCTGGGACAGGGGACGGGAAGCTCGAAGAAGGTTGCCGAGCACGACGCCGCCGAGGCCGCCTACGCAGCCATCCTCGCCGCCCGGGGTGACGGCGGGCTGGACCTGCCCGGTGTCAACGAGGCCCTGCGCGCTGACCTGCTTACGCGGCAGGCCTCCCAGAAGAGCTGATGCCCGAGCTTCCCGAGGTCGAGGTGGTGCGCGCCGGCCTCGCCCGGCACGTGACCGGACGCACCGTGACCCGCGTCGAGGTCCTCGATCCTCGTCCTCTGCGTCGCCAGGACGGTGGTGCCCAGGCCTTCGTCGACCAGCTCACCGGGCGCACCCTCACCGCGGCTGTCCGCCGGGGGGAAGTTCCTGTGGCTGACCCTGGACGACGGACGCGCCCTGTCCGCCCACCTGGGCATGAGCGGACAGCTGCTCGTGCGCGGCACCACCCCGACCGCTCGTGACGCCGCCCCGGAGCCGGCCAGTGCCGCGGCCTTCCTGGCCGACACGGACACCCGCCCCGGCGGGCGTCCGGTGGACCTGAGCGCCACCGAGCAGCCCCGCTATGTGCGGGACATCTCCACCTCTGCCCGCCACCTGCGAGTCCGTCTCCATCTGAGCGCCGGCACCGGTGGGGCGGTGCTCGACCTGGTCGACCAGCGCATGCTCGGCGGCCTGCACGTCGTCGACCTGACCCCCACCTCCGACGGCGCTCCCGGCGGGGTGGGAGACCCGCAACCGCTGCTGCCCGCCGACGCCACCCATATCGCCCGCGACCTGCTCGACCCGGCCCTGGAACTGAGCGGCCCCACCGGCGTCGTCGCCCGGGCACGCTCCTCGAGGCGCGCCATCAAGACCCTGCTGCTCGACCAGGGGCTCGTCTCGGGCATCGGCAACATCTACGCGGATGAGGGCCTGTGGGAGGCCGGGGTGCACGGCCTGCGCCCGGGAACGGGGCTCGGTCCACGGGTGGTGGCCAGGATTCTTGAGTCCACCGCAGAGGTCATGCGGCGAGCACTGGAGGTTGGCGGTACGAGCTTCGACGCCCTCTACGTCGATGTCGAGGGTGCCGCCGGATTCTTCGCCCGAGAGCTCGGCGCCTACGGGCGTCAGGGCCTGGGATGCCGCCGCTGCGGGAGCCACCATGCAGCGTGAGGCTCTGGGAGGGCGTTCACACACCCTACTGCCCCCGCTGCCAGCCCCGTCCGCGCCGGCGCCGGTAGGTAGCCGCCGGTGCGCACCAGGGAGCCTCCACAACAGCAACGCCATAGCGTCGCCAGGAGTGTGACGTAGGTTTCCAGCCCCTGGTAATGTCATGACTATGGCACACACCCTCCTCGGAGATCGTCCGCGTCATGATCGTGGACGACCACGAGATCGTCCGTCGCGGCATCGCCGAGATCATTGACCGCGCCGATGGGCTCGACGTCGTCGCCGAGGCGGGCTCTCGGGCCGAGGCAGTGCGCCGGGCCGAGCTGGTCCGCCCCGACGTCATCCTCGTGGACCTCCAGCTGCCTGACGGCACCGGCATCGAGCTCATGCAGGAGCTGCGAGACTCCGTGCCCCAGGCCCTGCCGATCGTGCTGACCTCCTTCGATGACGACGAGGCCCTGGCCGAGGCCCTGGCGGCAGGTGCTCGGGCCTATCTGCTCAAGACGGTCCACGGCGCCGAGATCAGCGACGTCGTGCGGGCCGTCGCCTCCGGGCGCATCCTGCTCGACGAGCGCACCGTGACGCGCCGCCGGGCGGACCACGACGACCCCACCGCCGACCTGACCAACGCCGAGCGCAAGGTGCTCGACCTCATCGGTGACGGCCTGTCCAACCGGGAGATCGGTGAGCGGCTCGGAGTCGCAGAGAAGACGGTCAAGAACCACATCACCTCCCTGCTGGCAAAGATGGGTCTACAGCGACGCACCCAGGTCGCCGCCTGGGTCGCTGGCCAGCGCGCCTCGGGTTGGCGCAACAGCTGACGGACACTTCTGACGCGGGAACCCGCCGCAGCGGGCTCAGCGCCCCCGACCGTCCTCGTTCAACGGCACCCGCCAGGTGAAGCAGGTGCCTCGTCGCTCACCGTCGGAGCGGGCCCTCGGGCCGATGGCGAAGCTGCCACCGTGGCGACGGGCCCGTTCGGCCATGTTGGCCGTGCCCGAGCGTCGCGTCACCGAGGGATTCACCCCGACACCGTCGTCACGGCAGACGATCTCCACCACCGGGCTGCCCCGGAAGGGCTCGGCGTCTCCCGATGCGTGGCCCTCATCGTCCCCCGGACCGCAGCAGCGCTCCGAGCCCGGCTGCACCCCCTCGATCTTGACGTCGACCGTTACCGAGGAGGCGTGGGCGTGACGGGCCACGTTACTCAGTCCCTCACGCACGACGGCCACCATGTCGTCGGCGATATCCGGTTCTACGACGGCGTCGACCGAGGCGATGAGTCGGTCCTCCTCGTCGCGGTCCACCTGGGCCAGGCCCCGGCCGTCGACGCTCAGCAGCAGCGAGGGGGCGTAGCCCAGGGCGTTACGGGCCAGGGAGGCCTCGCGCCGCAGCCGCTCCACCACACCGACCTCCTCGTCGCGATCGCGCAGGGAGCGCACGATGGAACGGATCTGGCCCACGGAGTCGTCCACCGCCTCCAGAGCGGTGCTCAGGACGGAGCACACCGTCTCCAGATCCGCCTGTGTGCTGGAGGCCAGCCGCTCCCGGGCCGCGGAGATCTGCATGCCGGTGGCGAAGAGCTGCTGGATGGCCAGGTCGTGCAGATCCCGGCCGATCCTGGCCCGCTCATCGAGCAGGGTGGCCATCTCCTCAGCATGCTGGGCGTCGGCCAGCTCGAAGGCCATCGTGGCCTGCCCCGCCACGAGCTCGGCGATCTCCAGGTCCTGGGCAGTGAACGGCGCCGCCCCCGGGGAGCGCAGCAGCAGCATGACACCCACGCCCCGCCCCCGGTGGATCATGGGGGCGTAGAGGGCCGGGCCGAACTGGGCCAGCTGGGGGACCAGAAGATCGCCGTCGCTCCAGGCGTCCTCGAGGGAGTCCACGACCAGACCGGTCTGATGGGCCAGGGTGGTCAGGGCTCGACCCTCGGGTGGGAAGAAGGTGCCGATCAGCTCTTTGGCGTGCTCGCCGTCGGCGATCTCGCAGATCCAGCGCTTCCCGATGCTGGGCAGGATGAGGGGCGGCCGTGTCGGCGTGAGCAACCTGGCGGACGCGGTGAGCGATGAGCGTTAACGCGTCGTCCTCCTCGGCGCCGGAGAGCAGCAGCGTCGTCAGGCTCCTGGGAGACGACCATCCATTGCTCGCGGTCGCGGGCCTCGCGGTACAAACGGGCGTTCTCCACGGCGACGGCTGCGGCCTGGGCCAGGGTCAGCACGGCGTCGGCATCCGACCGGGTGAAGCCCCCGGGCTTGTCGCACAGGTAAAGATGCCCGTAGACCTGGCCGTGAAGGCGCAGCGGGGCCGATAGCAGGCTTCCGGTCTCCTCACCTTCAATGGCCCCCGTGAAGGCTGAGGTCCCTGCCCAGGTCGTTGTCGATCAGCAGTCCGGTGCCCTCGAGCCCGCTGAGCAAGGCCTCGGTGCGGGCGTGCGAAGCGGTGGTGGTATCGGGGGCGCGGGCCATCTGGGCGAGGCTCATCGAGGGTCGCCGTGGGCACTCCGCTGCACAGCCCCGTGCCCGAGCCCGCGCGGGAGTGATCGGGCGAGAGCGCCCCGGTCGGATCAACGTCCATGTCCGCGTGGTTGAGCACGGCGATGGTGCCCCAGGAGGCGCCCGTGATGGAACAGGCCGACTCCACCAGACGGCGCAGCGCGTCGGGGACCCGCAGGGAGCTGGTGAGTCTCAGGGCCGCCTGGATGAGGGCGACAGTCGCCTCGTCCAGGCTCGGTTGAAGGGCCGACGCCTGGCGGCCACGGGTGGAGACGAGCTGGTCGGCGTGGACGGCGTAGGCCAGACGCCCCGCTGCGGCGGTCTCCTCCGAAGGAGGCGCCACCGCCTCCTCACTCCTCGGTGCGGAAGCGTCGAGCTCCTCCGACGCGTCCTCGGGCATACCGGGAAACCCAAGGCCGTCGGGGAAGGCATCTGCTGCGTACTGCGGGTCGTGTGTCGTCATCGTGCTCAGCTCGTCCAGCTCATACCGGATACGTGGTCCTGCTGCCTGTCCTGATCCTCCTGGGAGAGCGACCACCGGTAGGTCTCGGAGACGTCCTGGAGCTCACGGTGGCTGCCTCGGTGCAGGATAGTCGCCGGCACCTGCTCGCCGGAGGCCTGCGGCCGGTGTCCCATGACGAGGACCTCGTCGGCGTGCCCCAGGGCGCTGAGGCGATGAGTGACCAGGAGAGTGCCGCGGCCCCGGTCACCCGCTGTCAGCAGGTCGGTCACGAGCCGGTCCGCAGTGGCGGCATCAAGATGCTCACCGGGCTCGTCCAGCAGCATCAGAGGGGCTGGAGCCGCCAGGGCCCGGGCCAGAAGGAGCCGACGCCGCTCCCCACCCGACAGCGTCGTGGCATCCGTGCCGATGACGGTCTCAACCCCCTCAGGAAGGGCCTCGAGCCAGTCCCCGAGGCCGGCCCGCCTCAGCAGTGCGCCGGCCTCGGAGGGGGTGATGTCCCCCCGCGCCACGCGCAGGTTCTCCAGGACGCTGGTGTGGAAGACGTGCGCGTCCTCCGCGGTCAGGCACACCCTGGCCGCCACCTCGGAGCGTGCGGCCTGCCACGGGGGGACGCCGTCGAGCGTCAGCGTGCCGCCCCGAGGCTCCAGCAGTCCCGCCAGTGTGGCCAGCAGCGTCGACTTGCCGATCCCCGACGGCCCCACGATCGCCACCCGGTGACCGACCCTCAGATCCAGGTCGATGCCCTCGGCCACAACCGGACCGCCCGGCCAGCCCACCGCCAGGCCCCTCGCCCTGAGACACGGGCCCTGGGCGCAGGGCTCGGGCAGTTCCCGAGGCGCACAGGACGGCGTGTCACCGGTGCCGGTACTGGCCTCAGCCGCCTCGATGAGCTCCACGATGCGGCAGGCGGCACCGGCCGACCTCACCAGCTGCACGCTGGCCGGGCCGAGCGCGGAGACAGCCTCGAAGGCCGCCAGCGGAACCAGGACGATGACTGCCAACCAGACGGGGGCCAGCCGCCCGGCGGACACGGCGCTCACCCCGACGACCAGGTTGCCCACGACCGCGATCCCCATGGCTGCCGCGTCCACGGCCGCCGCGATCGCGGCCGGCACCGCGGCCCGGTCCCGCAGACGGCTCAGGCTCTCCTCCCGGGAGGCGACCTGGCGCATCGAGCCGGCCAGACGCCCGCTGACGGTCAGCTCAGGCGCCCCCTCCAGGACCGCCAGGACCTCCGCGGACAGCTCGGTGGCCTGCCTCTGGCGGGCCTGCTCGGCGATTCTTGCGGAGCGGATAGTGGCCAGCGGGGCCACCAGTCCCGACAGCAGCAGGCAGGCCAGCAGGATGAGGCCCGCCGGCCAGTGGACCATGGCGACGCCGAGACAGGTGACCGCCCCCAGGACGGCTGCGACCGCCGCAGGCAGGTAGGCGCGCACGATGAGGTCCCCGACCGCGTCGATGTCGCTACCCACTCGGGCCAGGACATCGCCGCGGCGAAGTCCCGCAACCGTGTCCGTGCGGGCCGAGGCCAGAGACACGTAGAGGCGGGTACGCAGAGCACCCATGCCCCTCAAAGCGGTGTCGTGGGAGACGAGCCGCTCGCAGTAGCGCAGCACGGAGCGCGAGATGCCGAAGAGCCGCACCGCCACCGGCGCCACCCCCAGCGCGACGACGTCGGGCATCTGGGAGGCCCGTGCGATGAGCCAGGCCGCCACCCCCGACAGGGCCACGGCCGAGGCCATGGCCGCGGTGCCGGCGAGTACGGCCAGGGCGAAGCGTGATCGGTCCAGGTTCAGCAGACCCACCGCCCGACGCAGGGAGCGTCGCTCATCGGCGGACAGTGCGGGGGAGAGGGCAGACGTCGTCGGGCTCGTGGGGCTCACCTGGTTCGCAGCACTCACAAGGCCTCCTTCTGCGACGCCGCTGCCTCACGGATGGGTGCCCGGTCAGGTGAGGCACCTGCCGGTGACGTCGGTGCCACCGGTTCGCTCGTCACGGCAATGGTCTGCTCGGCCAGGGCCATGAGCGCGGGGCGATGCGCGATGACCACCACCGTGCGCCCCGAGGCGTGCAGCGCACGGACTCCGGCGAGGACATGGGCCTCACTGGCGGCGTCGAGGTGCGCCGTCGGCTCGTCCATGACCACCAGAGGTGCCGTTGAGCACAGGGCCCTGGTCAGGGCAAGACGCTGACGCTGCCCCACGGACAATCCGACTCCAGCGCTGCCCACCCTGGTCTGCCACCCCTGTGGCAGGCCCTCTACCACTCATCGAAGCCGGTGGCCCGGGCTGCCTTGACCAGCACGTCGGGCACGGGCCCTGCTGTGGAGGCGTCCGGCTCGGCACGATCCAGGACGTTGTCCAGCACAGTGCCCGGGGTGATGGTGGGGCGCTGGGGCACCCAGGCGATCTGCTCCCACCAGGTGGCCGGATCGATCTCGGCGAGGTCGACGGCGCCGCCGGGATCACCGCCGTCGGGCACGACCCTCACCCGCCCCCGGTCGGGGGGCAGCAGACCGAGGAGGACCAGAGTCGTCGTGGTCTTACCCGCACCCGACGGACCGGTCAGCGCCACCAGGCTGCCGGGAGGGATCGTGGCACTGAGGCCAGCGGGGGCCCACGCGCCCCGGGAGGCGACCGACACCGCATCGAGCTCGATCGTCGATGAACGCAGGTCGGGGGCCGGCAGGTCGCCGTGCTCGGGCACCGGGGTCTGAAGAACCTCGAAGACCGCGTTCGCCGCCGCCACCCCGTTGGCCGAGGCATGGAACTGGAAACCCACCTGCCGTAGCGGCTGATAGACCTCAGGGGCCACCATGAGGACGAGCAGACCGGTGAACAGATCCATGCGTCCTGCCACGAGCCGGAACCCGATCTGGACGGCGATGATCGCCACCGACAACGTCGTGATGAACTCCAGGACCGCTCCCGACAGGAAGGCGACCCGCAAGGTCGACATGGTGGTGCGCCGGTAGGAGCGACTCAGGGAACGCACCTGCTCAGCCGGCCCCTGCTCGCGCCCGAGCGCCTTGAGGGTGGGCAGCCCCGAGATGAGATCAAGCACCTGATCACCCAGGATCTGCATGGTCTTGAGACGCTCCTGGGACACGGACTGGGTCATTCTCCCGATGAGAATCATGAAGATCGGGATGAGGGGCAGGGTGCACGCCACGGCCACTGCGGCCGACCAGTCCTGAGTGAGGAGAACCAGCGCTGTGGCCGGTGTCACCGTGGAGGCCAGCACCAGCTGGGGCAGGTAGCGGGTGAAGTAGGGCTCGAGGTCGTCCAGCGCGCGAGTCAGAAGAGTGGCGGTCTGCGTCCCGTGAAGCGCCTGCCACCGGGGGCCCAACCGGGAAGCGTGCTCCAGAACCAACCGACGCAGCTCAACGATCGTCTCCGTGGCGGACCGGTGGGCATGAATCTCCTGGAGCAGGACCACCAGTGCCCTGGCCGCCATGACCCCGCCCAGAGCCACCACGAGCGTCTGACGGCCGACGGCCCTGTCCCCTCGGAGATGACCGATGAGACCGCACTCGAGATGAGGAAGGCCTGAACCACTACCAGCACGGCGGTCACCATTCCGGTGACAGCGGTGGCGGCGATGTATCGGCGGGCGGAGCGGGCGTAACGCATCAGCCGGGGATCGAGGGGCTTCACCTGCTCAAGGATAAGGGAGTAGGTCCAAGGGCCTGGAACCCCCGGCCGATGCGTCGAGCCGTCGGTCAGTACCCGAAGTGCGCCTCGGGCTGGGCGGAGTCGCGCACCAGCGTGGGGTGCAGGCCGCCCTGGTCGGGGTCGATGCTCTCGACGCTGATACGTGAGGCGAAGACCTTGTAGCTCCAGATCGTGTAGGCCAGGACCCCGGGCACGAACACGGCCGCGGCGACGGTCATGATGAGTAGGGTCGTGTCGGCGCTCGCGGCCTGCTGGATCGTCAGCGAGTAGGCCGGGTCCACTGACGAGCGCATGACATTGGGGGCCATCGCGGCGAAGATGAAGACGACGGCGAAGGCGATTCCCACGAAGTGCAGGGCGAAGGCTCGTCCTTCGCTCCCGGTGCGTCCCATGAGCAGGGAGCCGATGAGCCCGGCAGCGGCGATGACCAACGGAATCCAGGACAGGGCGCTGTTGGAGTAGGCCAGCTGTGCCCACAGGGCCCAGGCGGCGGTGACCGCAGTGGCCGCGGGAGCGAGCCGGCGCGACATCTGCAGCGCTCGTTGCGACAGATCACCAGTGGTCTTGAGGGCTACGAAGAGTGCGCCGTGGTTGAGGAAGAGCAGGCAGGTGACGGCGCCACCCAGCAGGGTGAAGGGAGTCACCATGGTGAGCAGGCCTCCGGTGATCTGGTGGGCGGCGCCGGCCACCAGGGAGTCGGCCGGTACCTGGTCGGCCGGGACGGCGGCGCCGTTGGAGATCTGGACGACCTCGATGTGCATGCCCTGAACCAGGTTCGCGAAGGCCACGCCCCACAGGATGGAGGGCAGCCAGGCGCTGATCGTGTGGACCCAGTCCCAGCGGTCGCGCCAGGTCTGGCAGTTGACCTTGGGACGCCACTCGATGGCGCAGACACGCACGATGAGGCACAGCAGAATGATGAACAGGACGATGTAGGCCCCGGAGAACAGGGTGGAGTACCACTCGGGGAAGGCGGCGAAGGTCGCCCCGCCGGCGGTCAGCAGCCACACCTCGTTACCGTCCCAGTGGGGACCGATGGTGGCCAGCGTCGCACGCCGTTCGCGCTCATCGCGGCCCAGGATCTTCAGGATCATGCCGACGCCGAAGTCGAATCCCTCCAGGGTGAGGTAGCCGATCCACAGGACGGCGATGAGGATGAACCAGAGGATGCTCAGTGTCATGGGTTTTCTACCTTCCTCGGTTCAGTAGGCGAAGGACAGGGCCGGGGCGGCCTCGGAGGAGTCAACGGAGTCGTCGTCGCCGGCGTCCGTGTCCTGGCTGTCCTGGTCCGTCTGCTTGGACGTCCCGGTCTTGTCCGGCACCGGGGTGCGCACCCCTTCACGGATGTACCGGCGCAGCAGCACGAACCAGACCACTCCGAGCGCGGCGTACAGCAGGGTGAAGATGACCATTGAGGCCAGCACCGTGCCCGAGGAGACCACGGAGGAGACGCCGTCGGCCGTGAGCATGTAGACCTGGGAGACCGGGATCGGACAGGTTGGGGACGATGACCCAGGGCTGACGGCCCATCTCACGGAAGATCCAGCCGAAGGAGCAGGCGATGAACGGCAGCCACATGGTGGCCAGCGCCGCCTTGCCCAGAATCGGACGGGAGATGAGCCTGTCGGAGCGGGTCAGCCACAGGGCCAGGACCCCCAGTCCCATCGAGGCCATGCCCAGTCCGATCATGAGGCGGAAGGACCAGAAGTTGACCATGACGTTGGGGCTGTAGTCGACGGAGTTGCCGCGTGCATCGGTGGTGCCGTAGTGCTTCGCGTAGGTGTCGCCGGACTCCTTGAGTCCGGTGAGCTCGGCGTTGAAGTCATTGGTGGCCATGAAGGAGTAGACACCGGGAACCGAGATGAATCGGACCATGCCGTCCTCATTCTTGCAGTCCCCGAAGGCGGCCACGGTGAAGGGGGCTCCGGCCTCGGTGTGGCACAGGCCCTCGGCGGCGGCCATCTTGGCCGGCTGGTACTCGGCGACCAGCTGACCCTGCATGTGGCCGGTACCGGCGGTGACCAGGCCCGCGGCCACCATGGTGATGGCGCCGAAGCGGGCGACCCGCCGCCACAGCTCACGGGCCTCGAAGTCCTGCTTCGCACGGGCGGCCTTGACCATCCACCACACGGAGACGCCCATGACGACGGCGGCGGCCACCAGCAGGCTGAGGAAATGACGTGCAGCACGGTGGCCCACACCAGCTCATTGGACAGGAGCTTGAGGAAACCGCTCACGCCGTCGAGCTCGGCGCGCCCCGTCTTGGGGTTGACGACGGCGCCCACCGGGTGCTGCATCCAGGAGTTGGCGGTGAGGATGAAGAAGGCGGAGAAGTTCGTGCCGGCGGCCACGGCCCACATGCACAGGTTGTGCAGTCCGGGGGACAGACGGTCCCATCCGAAGATCCACAGGCCCAGGAAGACGGACTCCATGAAGAAGGCCAGCAGGGCCTCGAAGGCGAGGGGGGGCGCCGAAGATGTTGCCGACGAACCTCGAGTACTCCGACCAGTTCATGCCGAACTGGAACTCCTGAACGATGCCGGTGGCCACGCCCAGCGCGAAGTTGATCAGCAGAATCTTGCCGAAGAACTTGGTGGCCACCAGCCACTGCTTGTTGCCGGTCCTGCGCCACAGCGTCTCCATGAGAGCCACCAGCGGGGACAGCCCGATGGTCAGCGGAACCAGAATGAAGTGGTAGACGGTGGTGATACCGAACTGCCAGCGCGCCAGATCCAGAGAGTCCAGCGCCATAGGAGAGATGGCCATCCGTGCCACCTTTCGGAGATGACGATGAGATCGATAAGAGGTTCTGTAGAGCGTCCTACAGGTCAATAAGGATATTATAGAGCATCTGTGACACGATGTCGTGAAACGTATGGGATTCGAAGGTGTTGCGGCGCGCGACCCGACCGGTTTTCTTCTTGTGGGCACATCGCCGGAGAGGTGTTGTCGCGGCACTTCGTCGAGCAGATGTTGAAGACGTGATTGTCGCTGAATGGGGACGAAAGTCCGTGACAGAATGAGTGGGGCTGTCGCATGTCTGGCCGAGGGGCGGGCGGTCGCTGGGTGGGTGATGAGGGCAACGTGCGAAGAGATCGGGGACACCATGAGTCGCACAAGCGCTTATCGGCGTTTGTGTGGGATACTTCGAGCCGGCGTCAGGTGCCTCGTACCAGTACCTGGAGCCGCGCCTTCCGACCGACCCTGTCCGAGGACCTTGCGCCGCCTGAGCTGCGCCGCTGCGAGCCCGGTCTGTGTGGACGAGAGGCAAGGCGTGCGCCCTAGCGGGCGCGTTCAAGACTTTTTCGCTGCTCCCGCTGGGGAGCACAACCGCGCTGGCGCGTCGAGGGTACGACGACGGCGTCGGCCTCGGAGAGTGCAAGCCCCATGGCACGTCGCACCACATCAGAATCAACAGAATCGTACGAGCAGGAGCGCGGTGACGGCGATGCCGTGAGCACCCCGGCTCCGCGCCGCCGCCGCAGGGTCACCGCGGCCGCGGCCGCCCCCGCCCAGGCTCCTGTCGCCGAGCAGCCCGCTTCGGTGGGTGTCTCGGATGCCATCACCGTCTCCGGGCCCGAAGAGTCCCGGCGCGCAGCAGATTCCCGCAGGCCCCGGCTGCTGAGTCGGCCCCGCCGCGTCGTCGCCGGAAGGCTGTCGCGGCCTCCGCCGCCCCCGAGGCGGCTCCTGTCGCTGAGCCCCGTGTCGCCACCGCCGAGGTGGGCGAGTCCGACGAGCCGCGCTCGAAGGATGACGGGCCGAGCATTGATGCCACACAGGAGGATGCCGAGGAGCAGATCGAGGCCGACGAGACCGACGGCGAAGAGCCCGACACGCGGCAGGAGGAGGACGAGCTCACCGGGGCGGAGTCGGATGAGGGGGACCTCGAGGCCCCCCGCCTTCCCGCCGCCTCACTCCTGTTCCAGGCCCCCGATCCCAGTCGGGCCCGTCGCCGCCGGCGGGTCACCGCGGCGACCGCCGCCCCCGAGGCGGCACCGACCGCCTCGCGTCACCAGGGCGCCAAGGACTGGGCGGATGAGGGGGAGGGCGTCGGCGCTCGGGCTGGCGCCGACAGGCTGCAAGAAGATGATGAGGCCGAGTCGCCCCGAGCCGACCGAAGCGGTGGCCGCGGCCGCCGTCGCCGGCGAGCGGTCGCCGACACCGGAGCTCCGCAGGAGGCCCGCGAGGACTCCTCGCCCGATGCCGAGAATGCCGAGGTCTCAGAGACCGACGGTGCCGACGGGGCCGACGAGATCCGGGCCGATTCGTCGGAGGACGCCCGCGAGGGCGGGGCTCGCCGCAAGCGCCGCCGTGGCGGACGCGGTCGTCGCTCGCGTTCGCGAGGCGACGACTCGGCGCGCAACGACTCCGACGATGAGTCGCAGGCCGTGGAGGAGGACGGAGCCGATGCGGCGCCCTCGCGCGAGCCCTCCGCCGAGGCCTCCGCTGAGACCGCCACGAGCACTGTGTCCGGATCGCGCCGTCGGCGGCGTCGGTCCCGTACCCGCTCGGACAGTGGCGACCTGCGTGATGAGGTGACCGCCCTCAAGGGGTCCACCCGCTTGGAGGCCAAGCGCCAGCGTCGCCGCGAGGGAAGGGCGGCCGGGCGTCGTCGTCCCATCGTCACCGAGGCCGAGTTCCTGGCTCGTCGCGAGTCCGTGGACCGGCAGATGATCGTGCGCGAGTCCGATGGCCTCAATCAGATCGCCGTCCTGGAGGACGGGCTCCTCGTGGAGCACTACGTCTCCCGGCACACGCAGACCTCCATGGTCGGTAACGTCTACGTCGGTCGGGTTCAGAACGTCCTGCCCTCCATGGAGGCCGCCTTCGTGGACCTGGGTAAGGGGCGCAACGCCGTGCTCTACGCCGGAGAGGTCAACTGGGACGCCGCCGGTCTGGAGGGCAGGCCCCGCCGCATTGAGGACGCCCTCTCCAGCGGTGACACCGTCCTGGTCCAGGTCACCAAGGATCCCATCGGCCACAAGGGCGCTCGCCTCACCAGCCAGATCACCTTGGCGGGCCGTTACCTGGTCCTGGTCCCCGGAGGCACCATGACGGGGATCTCGCGCAAGCTTCCGGACACCGAGCGCAGCCGCCTGAAGAAGATCCTCAAGCGGATCGTGCCCGACTCGGCCGGAGTCATCGTGCGCACCGCCGCGGAGGGGGCCACTCAGGAGCAGCTGACCGCTGACGTCGAGCGGCTTGTGGCCCAGTGGGAGGCCATCGACAAGAAGGCGTCCTCCGTCATGAAGGGCAGTGGCAAGGCCCCAGTCCTGCTCAAGGGGGAGCCGGAGCTCGCCGTGAGAGTCATCCGCGACGTCTTCAACGAGGACTTCCGCAAGCTCATCGTCTCCGGCGACAACACCTGGTCCACGATCTCCCAGTACATCGACGACGTCAGTCCGGATCTGTCCGAGCGCCTCGAGCACTGGATCGGCCCCGAGGACGTCTTCACCGCCCATCGCGTCGACGAGCAGCTCGCCAAGGGCTTCGACCGCAAGGTCTGGCTTCCCAGTGGCGGCACCCTGGTCATCGACCGTACCGAGGCGATGACCGTCATCGACGTCAACACCGGGCGCTTCACCGGTGCGGGAGGCACCCTGGAGGAGACCGTCACCCGCAACAACCTCGAGGCCGCCGAGGAGATCGTCCGCCAGCTGCGCCTGCGTGACATCGGCGGCATGGTCGTCATCGACTTCGTCGACATGGTCCTGGAGTCCAACCGGGACCTCGTCCTGCGCCGGCTCGTGGAGTGCCTGGGACGCGATCGTACGCGCCACCAGGTCACCGAGGTCACCTCGCTCGGCCTGGTCCAGATGACCCGCAAGCGGGTGGGGCAGGGCCTGGTCGAGGCCTTCTCCACCACCTGTGAGCACTGCAAGGGCCGGGGCTTCATCGTTCACGATGAGCCCGTGGAGAACCAGCAGGTCGATATGTCGGCCTCCGCCTCACGCGGTGGCGGGCGCTCGCGTGGACGCAAGAACCGTGAGGAGCAGGCTGCCGCAGGTGGCGGTAAGAAGGAGGCCAAGAAGGACTCCCAGGAGACCAAGGGCTCCAAGAGCGCCAAGTCCGGTCGCGGCAAGGGAACCGTGGAGCGCGACGTCACCGGATCACCCGAGTCCGGGGCCGATGATGAGGCCCGGGCGGCGGTGCGTGGCGCCCTGGCCCAGATCGCGGCCGCTGCCGAGCAGGCGCACAAGGACGCCCAGCTCGAGGGGCAGGACTCCCATGAGCGGCAGGGGGACGCTGAGGGCTCGGCCACGGGCGCGAGCGGCAGTGTCAATGACGTGGTGGAGACTGAGGGACCTGCCAGCGGCCAGGACGCTCAGGTCCCCCCGGTCGAGGACGAGCCGGTCAAGACCCGGTCAAGGAAGGCGACTGATAAGAACTCGTCCAAGAAGGCCGGTGAGAAGAGCGGAGACAAGGCCGATAAGAAGCCTGGGAAGAAGGCCGCCAAGAACTCTGAGGAACCTGCTGAGCAGCAGTCCGGCGAGGCGCCTCAGGGTCCGGCGGATGAGAAGCCCGTGAGGAGAACGAGGAGGCGGGCCACGGCGACGAGCACTGCGCCCTCGCCGGAGAATTCTTCAGACATCCCGGAGGCGTCGGCCTGACGAGGTCTCCGTGCCCAAGAACACAGGGGGTGGGGCGGACCGGAGGTTGGTGCTGGCGACATGATCGCCTAGAGTTATCTGCCGGTGCGTCTTGCGCCATTGCCCAGACAGGGCCCTCCCGGCGAGGCCGATCAAGGTCTCGCAGCGTGTGAGAGCCTTTCGAAGAATCTACAGAGATGAGCATTCAAGTGGTCTACGCGATCGTCAAGGCCGGCGGCCGTCAGGAGAAGGTCTCCGTCGGCGACGTCGTGGTTGTCGACAAGCTTGCTGGTGAGATCGGCGACGAGGTCACCCTCGCCCCCGTCATGCTGGTGGACGGCGACAAGGTGACCACCTCTGCCGCCGATCTGGCCAAGTCCTCCGTCACCGCCGAGATCATCGGCGACGAGAAGGGCCCCAAGATCAACATCCTCAAGTTCAAGAACAAGACCGGCTTCCGCAAGCGCCAGGGCCACCGCGCTCAGCTGACGGCCGTCAAGGTCACCGCCATCAAGTGACCGCCCCGGCGTCAGCCAGTACGCGGGCATCCTGAACGCACACGCTCGAGAAGAAAGAAGCCTTCAACCATGGCACACAAGAAGGGTCTTGGTTCCTCCCGTAACGGTCGCGACTCCAACGCGCAGCGCCTCGGCGTCAAGCGCTTCGGCGGCCAGTTCGTCAAGGCCGGCGAGATCATCGTCCGCCAGCGCGGCACCCACTTCCACCCGGGCCGCAACGTCGGCCGCGGCAACGACGACACCCTGTTCGCCACCGCTGCCGGTAACGTCGAGTTCGGCACCTTCCGCGGTCGCCGGGTCGTCAACGTCGTGCTCCCCGAGGCCTGAGCCCCGAGCACATCACGCGTCGCGAGAGGGCGGACGGCAGCTGCCGTCCGCCCTCTCGCGCTATCCCGGACTCACAGGAGACCCCATGCCCAGCTTCATTGACCGAGTGGTCCTCCACGTGGCCGGCGGCGACGGCGGCAACGGCTGCACCTCCGTGCACCGTGAGAAGTTCAAGCCCCTGGCCGGGCCCGACGGCGGCGACGGTGGTCATGGCGGCGATGTCGTCCTGACCGTTGACCCGCGGGTGACGACCCTGCTGAGCTACCACCGGTCCCCGCACCAGCGGGCCGGCAACGGTACTCCCGGCATGGGGGACTGGCGTCGCGGTACCGACGGCAAGGACCTCGTCCTGCCCGTTCCCGAGGGCACAGTGGTCAAGGACTCACGCGGTCAGGTCATCGCCGACCTCGTGGGGGAGGGCACCCGTATCGTCGTCGCCGAGGGCGGCACCGGTGGGCGCGGCAACTTCTCCCTGGCCTCCTCCAAGCGCAAGGCCCCCGGCTTCCACCTCCTGGGTGAGCCCGGTCAGGCCGAGGACATCACCTTAGAGCTCAAGACCATCGCCGACGTGGCCCTGGTGGGCTACCCCAGCGCCGGGAAGTCCTCCCTCATCGCCGCCATGAGCGCGGCCCGCCCCAAGATCGCCGACTACCCCTTCACGACCCTCGTGCCCAACCTCGGGGTTGTCGAGCGGGCGATGTGCGCTACACGATCGCCGACGTCCCCGGCCTCATCCCCGGCGCCTCCCAGGGCAAGGGACTGGGACTGGACTTCCTGCGGCACATCGAGCGCTGCGCCGTCATCGTCCACGTTCTGGACTGCGCCACCCTCGAGCCGGGGCGCGACCCCCTGTCCGATCTGGACACCATCGAGGCCGAGCTCGCCGCCTACTCCGAGCGCCTCGGCGAGCAGGAGGACGATCCCTCCCTCACCGGCCGGGTCCCGCTCATGGATCGCCCCCGCATCGTGGTGCTCAACAAGGTGGACGTCCCAGACGCCGCCGAGCTCGCCGAGTTCGTGCGCGCCGACATCGAGGCCCGCGGGCTGCCCGTTCACATCATCTCTGCGGTCGCGCACACGGGGCTGCGACCCCTGTCCTTCGCCCTGGCCGGCGAGGTCGAGCGGGCCCGCGAGACAGCTCCGGCGGCCCCCCAGCGCGACGGCGATTCCGGTGGAGCCGACGGGACCGGTGAGTCGCGCCCCATCATCCGGCCCGCGGCGGTTGGACGTCGAGAGAAGGAGAGCGTCGCCCAGGTGCGTCTGCTGGCCCATCCCAGTGAGGGGCAGGTCTACCAGGTCCGCGGTCAGCGCCCCGAGCGCTGGGTGCGTCAGACCGACTTCTCCAATGACGAGGCCGTGGGCTACCTCGCCGACCGTCTGGCCGCGGCCGGGGTCGAGGACGAGCTCGTCAAGGCCGGTGCCCACGCCGGTGACTCCGTCCTCATCGGCGAGGTCGACGGGGGAGTGCTCTTCACCTGGGAGCCCTCGATGACCACCGGCCCCGAGCTGCTGGGTGCCCGGGGCACCGACCTGCGCCTGGAGAGCAGTCGGCGTCGAACCAACGTGGAACGGCGCAGCCAGTACCACGAGATGATGGATGCCAAGGAGGCCGCGCGCCAGCAGCTGCGTGACGAGGCCGCCGAGGGCCTGTGGACCGATGCCGCCTCCTGGCACGGCGACGACGAGGACTGACAGGAGGGCCCCAGTGACTCCAGCAGCGATCGGCACCAGCTCGGTCCACGGGCAGGAACGTCCAGGACGGTTGCCCGAGGGCGCCCGCGTGGTGGTCAAGGTCGGCTCCTCCTCCCTGACGCGCGCCGACGGCGGGCTCGATCTCAACCGCATCGACATCCTCGCCGGTCTCATCGCCGGCATGCGACGGCGTGGTCACGACGTCGTCCTGGTCTCCTCCGGAGCAGTCGCCTCAGGCCTGGTGCCCCTGGGACTGAGCCGGCGCCCCGACGAGCTCAGTCTCCTGCAGGCGGCCGCCTCCGTGGGACAGGGGCGGCTCGCCGCCCGCTGGGAGGCCGCGATGAGCGCCTACGGGCTGGTCACCGCCCAGGTCCTCCTGACCGCCCACGACGTCGCCATCCGCAGCCACTACCGCACGGTGCGCGCCACCTTCGACTCCCTGCTCTCACTGGGAGCCGTCCCCATCATCAACGAGAACGACGCGGTGGCCACCAGCGAGTTCAGCCTCGGCGACAACGACCGCCTGGCCGCCCTCGTGGCCCACCTGGTGACCGCCGACGTCCTCGTGCTGCTCACCGACGTCGACGGCCTGTGGACCGCGCGCCCCGGGACCCCCGGCGCCACGCCCATCCGCCACGTGCGCTCCTCAGCGGACCTGGAGGGGGGTCAGCGTCTCCGGGCGCGGCTCCTTCGTGGGAACCGGAGGCATGACCACCAAGCTCCAGGCCGCCACCATCGCCTGCGCCTCGGGCACCACCACTCTCATCGCCCGGGCCGACGACGCCGCCGGGCTCCTGGGCCAGGAACAGGTTCCCACGGACCTGGGCACCTGGTTCGAGCCCACCGGGCCCCATCGTCCCAGCCGCCGGCTGTGGATGGCCCACGCCTCCCAGCCCGAAGGACGTGTTCTCATCGATGCAGGGGCTGCCAGGGCCCTGACCGTGGGGAAGAAGTCGCTTCTGCTGCCAGGCCTGACCGGCGTCGACGGCGACTTCGAGTCGGGCTCCGTGGTCGATGTTGTCGGCCCCGACGGTGTCCTGGCCCGGGGGATATGCCGCTACGCCGCCGCCGAACTGCGCGAGGTCCTGGCGGCCCGGGCCGAGGGCACCGCTGCCCCCGATCACGTGGCTCCCGTGATCCACCGCGACGATCTCGCCGAGCTGCCCCGTATCGCCGGAGTCTGAGGACACCATCGGCCCCGTCTTCTATGGTGTTCCCATGAACGACGTCGACGCCCACGAGCTCGTCACCGCAACCGCCCGCTCAGCCCGTGCGGCGCAACGGAGCCTGGCCAGGACCCCGCGCGCCGTCAAGGACGCCGCCCTGGAGGCCATGGCCCACAGCCTCACCGAGCACGGCGAAGCGATCCTCGCGGCCAACGCCGCCGACCTGGAGCGCGGACGCCAGGCAGGGATGAAGGCCGGTCTCCTCGACCGCCTGGCCCTGGACTCCGACCGCCTGTCGGCCATCGCCGACTCCCTGCACGAGGTGGCCGCCCTGCCCGACCCCGTGGGCCAGGTCGTTGACGGCTCGGTCATGCCCAACGGGCTGCGAGTGCGCCGGGTACGGGTGCCACTGGGCGTCGTCGGCATGATCTACGAGGCCCGTCCCAACGTCACCGTCGACACCGCTGCCCTCGCCGTCAAGTCCGGCAACGCCATCATCCTGCGCGGGGGCAGTGCCGCCCAGGACTCCAACGCCGCCATCGTCGCGGCCCTGCGCAGCGCCCTGGAGGCGCAGGGACTGCCCGCAGACCTTGTGACGAGCGTCGATGCCGCCGGTCGGGACGGTGCCCGCGCCCTCATGCGCGCCCACGGTCTGGTCGACGCCCTGGTGCCGCGAGGCGGGGCCGGACTCATCCGTACCGTCGTCGAGCAGTCCACCGTGCTGTCATCGAGACTGGATCGGGAAACTGCCACGTCTACGTCGACGCCAGCGCCGACCTCAAGGCCGCGGTGGACATCATTGTCAACGCCAAGACCCAGCGCGTCGGCGTGTGCAACGCCGCCGAGACGCTCCTGGTCCACGCCGACGTCGCCGCCACCTACCTACCGGCCGCAGCCCGCGCCCTGTGGGACAAGGACACCGTCCTGCACACCGACCCCACCGCCCACCGGATCCTGACCGAGGCGGCGACGGCCGATGGGCGTGGTGCCCTCCTGACCGAGGCCACCGAAGCCGACTGGGACACCGAGTACGGCTCACTGGACCTGGCCGTGCGCGTCGTCGGGAGCCTGGAGGAGGCCATCGACCACATCCGCTCCCACACCACCGGACACACCGAGGCGGTCCTCGCCCAGGACGTGGGTGTCATCAACGACTTCATCGCGGGCATGGACTCGGCGGCCGTCATGGTCAACGCCTCGACCCGATTCACCGATGGCGGACAGCTGGGGCTGGGGGCCGAGCTGGGCATCTCCACTCAGAAGCTTCACGCCCGCGGCCCCATGGGTGTGAGCGAGCTGACGACGACGACCTGGATCGTCGAGGGCGAGGGCCACATCCGCCCCTGAGTTCTCGCACCTCCGAGCAACGTTGGGACGCCTTGGAGTTGTGCTGATTCTGAGAAGCGTGCGGATCAGTTCTGTGATTCTCCCGGTGCCGTGCTCCAGTGCTTTGTCATCTCATTCGTGTTACGGTCGACGAAAGTCGGACGGGTCCAGGACAACCGGGGGAGAAGGGGGAGACTGGAGTGGAGAGTCTGCTGCGTCGTTTCGGTCGTGGCCGCGTCGTTGCCACCACGGTCGTCGTTGTGACAGCGGGCCTCCTGCTCGCGGTCACCCGCATGGTGTTCTCCCACCCCGCCGAGTCGGCGAAGGAGCCGGGAATCGTCCTGACGGCAACCCCGCAGGTCACGTCATCCCAGTCCTCGACCACGGCGAGGCCGAGCCGGGGTGCCGGCGGTGCCAGCAGCACCCAGCACGAGCCGGGCAGCGCCGAAGCGGGAGCCGCAGACTCATCGGACTCCTCGACGCAGGGCCACGCGCCTCAGGCGGTCGACCCCGCCCCAGCCTGTCGCCGTCGACCACGGCAACCGTCAGCCGGCTCCCGCCGCCCCCTGCCGGGCCCGCCGCCCCGGCCGCCACCGCACGATCCGATGACTCCCGCACCGAGGTCGACGATGACGACGACGACAGAAAACCGGCGAACAACGGCGTGAGAGAAGCCGATGACGACGACCGCGACATCGATGACTGAATGGACGACTGACCAGATGGCTGACGCCGCGGTCACCGGCCAGTGCGCGGCGTCGCAGGGGGTGGCGGATCAGGTGAGCCGGTAACCCATGCCGCGCACGGTCTCCACCCGCTGCCTGCCCAGCTTGTTGCGCAGGTAGGAGACGTAGACCTCCACCACGTTGGAACCGGGGTCGAAGTCCAGCCCCCACACCGAGCTCAGGAGCTGCTCGCGGCTGAGGACCTGACCGGGGTGGCGCATGAAGGCCTCGGCCAGTGCGAACTCCCTGGCGGAGAGCTCCACGGTTCGCCCCTCCAACGTCAGGGTCCGGGTACGCAGATCCAGGACCATGTCGCGGTGGGTCAGCTGCATCTGGTCGGGGCCGGTGGTATCCGGGCGCAGCCGCACCCGAATACGGGCCAGGAGCTCCTCGAAGGAGAAGGGCTTGGGCATGTAGTCGTCGGCGCCGCCCTCCAGACCGGCGACGCGGTCGGCCACTGAGGAACGCGCTGTAAGCATGATGACCGGCACTCCCACGCCTTGGCCGCGCAGCTGCTGGAGCACCTCGAAGCCATCGATATCGGGCAGGCCCACATCCAGGATGATGAGGTCGAAGCTCTCCTGGACCGCCAGGGCCACGGCCTGCCTGCCTGCGGCGGTGGTGTGTGTGGTGAAGCCGGCCGCCTTGAGCCCCTTGGTGAGGAACGCGACGATGCGGGGCTCGTCCTCAACGATGAGGATGCTGCTCATGGTGAGTGACTCCTTTGGGAGGCTGTCGGGGGCTGATCAGGGCTTGAGGCCCCGGCAGGTGCGAGGGCACCGCCTCGGGAGGAGGACAGCGGAGTGGAGGTCTTCAGAGGGACCACCATGGTGAACACCGAGCCTCGGCCCACCTCAGAGCGTATGTCCAGTCGTCCGCCGTGTGCTGCGACGATCGTCTCGACGATGCTGAGCCCCAGTCCTGTCCCTGAGGCGAGCTCCTGAGCCCCGGTGGTGCGTTTGAACCGCTGGCGCACCAGGTCGATGTCCTCAGGGGCGATCCCGATGCCCTCGTCTCGCACCCACATCTGCAGGTGGCCGTCGCGAACGGCCGAGCCCAGGGACACGGTGCTGCAGTGCTCGGAGTACTTCACCGCGTTGGCCACCAGCTGGAGCCAGGCCTGGGTGATTCGGGTGGGGTCGATGATGGCCCGGGTGAAGGCCGCCGACTCCATCTTCCAGCGGCGCTCGCCCAGGGCGAGGGACTTGTCGAAGACCAGCTCGGTCAGCTCGGCGACATCAGTGTCCACCGGGGTGACGAAGTCGCTCTGGACGCTCTTGGCCAGCAGGATCAAGTCGTTCACGAGCATCCCCATCCGGTCGAGCTCGTCAATGGCCAGCAGCTGCGTCTGGCGCACGTCCTCGGGGTCTGAGGGGTCGGTGAGCTCGAGGTGACCGCGGACCACGGCGACCGGGGTGCGCAGCTCGTGGCCGACGTCGTCGAGCAGGTTGCGCTGGGCCTCCACCGAGGTCTGGACCCGGTCGAGCATCCGGTTGACGGCCTCGGCCAGGGCCGTCAGGTCGTCTCGGCCCTTGACCGGCACCCGGGTGGTCAGGTCGTCCTCGCCGATGGACTCGGTGGCGCGGCGCAGCTGCTCGATGGGGCGAAGGAGCCGCTCGACGGCGAACCAGGCCAGACCCGTCACCAGGGCGACGGTGAACACGGCCGCCGCCGCGTAGAAGGCCATGGTTCGCCGAAGCTGGGACTCGGCGACCTTGAGGTCGATGACGTGCACGAGCGCCCCGTGCTGGGAGCCGCCCTGCAGCGGGACGATGAGGACTCGGTAGCTCGATGTGGGGGTGCGCACCGTCTCGATGACGGACTCCGAGGCGGCTGCCTGGGAGGTCACCCGTGTGAGCAGCTGCTTGTCCTCCTCGGGGCGGAAGGAGACGTTGTCCGAGGAGACCCAGGCCAGCTCCGTGCCGGCACTGGTGCCCACGAAGCCGAGCTCGGCCTCGCCGCGCCCTTCGGCCGTGCGCTGGATGTGGGTGCGAAGAACCTCGGAGACGTCCTCCAGGGGCTGACCGCTGGAAGGGTCTCGCCTCTCGGCGGCCAGCTGGCGGATCCGGTCACGGCTGTGCTCGAGCCGGTTGGTGGCCTCGGCCGACACGCTGGAGTGCCCCAGTGCCCACACGATCGCCCCGCACGTGACCAGAGCGATGCCGGCCACCAGCACGATCGCCCACATGACACGGGTGCCGATGGTGACGGTACGAGTGGGCAGCAGTGAGGTCACGTCGCCATTGTGCCCGGATCCACTGGGCTCCGCCCGATGGATCCGGGCACGGGCGGAGCCGGCAGCGGCCCGACTCAGCGTCCTACTCCCGCGTAGGTCCACCCGGCCTCGCGCCAGGTCACCGGGTCCAGGGCATTGCGTCCATCAATGATGACGCGCTCGGCGACGCCGGCGGCGGCATCAGCGGGGTCGAGGGCAACGAACTGGGCCCACTCGGTCAGTAGCAGGACGAGCTCGGCTCCCTTGAGCGCGGCTCGGGGGTCGTCCTCCAAGGTGAGGTGAGGGTGGGAGCGGGCCACGACGGGCAGGGCCTGCGGGTCGCAGACAGTGACCTCTGCCCCGAGGTCGGCCAGGCGGGAGGCGACATCCAGAGCGGGGGAGTCACGCACGTCGTCGCTCAGGGGCTTGAAGGCCGCCCCCAGGATGGTGATCGACCTACCGGATAGGTCACCGCCGACGTGGGTACGGGCCAGCTCGACGATCCGGTCGCGCTGCTCACGGTTGATGGAGTCGACCCGGCCCAGCAGGTCGGCCAGGTGCACGGCGCCGTGAAGGTCGGCGCTGGCCTGCAACGCCCGGATGTCCTTGGGAAGGCAGCCTCCGCCGAAACCGACGCCGGCCTGGAGGAAGCGCCGGCCGATGCGCGGGTCATGGCCGATGGCGTCGGCCAGGACGGTGACGTCGGCCCCGGCCGTGTCGCACAGGTGGGCCATGGCGTTGATGAAGCTGATCTTGGTCGCCAGGAAGGAGTTCGCCGCGGTCTTGACCAGCTCGGCGGTGGGGTAGTCGGTGACGATCCGGGGGATGCCCTCCTCCAGCAGGTCCTGGTAGACGGCGTCGAGCGCGGCCTGTGCCTCCTGGGCGTCATTGGGGTCGGCGGGGACCCCGTAGACGATGCGGTCGGGGTGGAGGGTGTCGGCTACGGCGAAGCCCTCGCGCAGGAACTCGGGGTTCCACAGCACCAGGGCGCGACCGGCCAGGCGCTCGGCAACCTGCTGGGCGGTGCCCACCGGAACGGTCGACTTGCCCACCACCAGGCTGCGCCCGCCCTCGGGCAGGGCGTCGTGAAGCATGTCGACCACGCTCCACAGTGGCTCAGGTCGGCCTCACCGCCGGTGGCGGACTGCGGGGTCCCCACGGCGATGAAGTGGACATCGGCCTCGGCCAGCTCGGCCGGTGTCGGCGTTGAGGTGAAGCGCAGGTCGCCCTGCTGAGCCCCGGTGACCAGCAGCTCGGGCAGTCCCGGCTCATAGAAGGGGGCTCGGCCCTGAGCAAGGGCCTCGACCTGCTCGGGGCGGGTGTCGATCCCCAGGACGTGGTGTCCCAGGTGGGCCATGGCGGCGGCGTGAACGGCACCGAGGTATCCGCAGCCGATGACGGTGAGCTTGAGAGGGGTCATGAGTTGTTCCAATCGTTGGTGAGGTCCAGAGGCATGAAGGGGGAGGCGTGTCCCAGGCAGTGGCGCACCCAGACGGGCAGCCACTGGTGGGCGGCGGGACGGAAGGCGTGGACGAAGACGAGCCGCAGTGCCGAGGAGCGGTAGTAGGTCTCCAGACGGTGCGCCGTCATGGGCAGCGTGCGGGCCAGGTCATCGAGCAGTCCTCGGACCTGGGCGTGAGCCTCAGGGCCGAGCCGGCCGCGAACCGCCATGAGATCCGCGTGGGCCCAGAGATTGCCCAGATCGAGGGACGCCTCGGCCATGGCCGCGGTGTCCAGGTCGAGCAGGGACAGGTCGGTTCCGTCCCACAGGAGCTGGCCGTCGTGGAGGTCGCGGTGGGTGATGACGTGCACCTCGCTGCTCTCCCCTCAGCCTCAGGCAGGTATCCACCACCTGCTCATGCAGGGGACCCTGCTGATCGATGACGTCGTAGCGTTGGGCGGAGGCGAACCAACGCCGCAGCACCTCGGTCTCCTGCCGCGGCCCGTGGAGGGGCAGGTCCGCCTCGCCATCGCCCAGGCGCGACCAGGAGTCCGTGAGCCGCTGCCACCCGGGCAGGCCCGCGTCACCGAGCTCGTCGAGGCTGCGGCCGGGCAGCAGCTCGAGGTCGACGACATCGTCTTCGTTGCCCAGGATCCTGGGGGTGCGCAGGCCAGTGACCCGCAGCACCGAGGCAGCGGTCGTGTGGGCCCGCACCAGGGAGGCGGCCTTGTGGGGCCGCACGATCTTGCGGACTCGGGAATCCTCCATCACGACGGCGCGGCGGCCGGCGCGGTGGACGACGAGAGCCCCGGTCAGCTGCGTGGACAGGGCCGGAAGAGCCGGATCGACGGCATAGGGGCAGCAGATCGGGGGCGCCCCCCACAGTGACGTGCCCTGCGCGCAGACGGCCCTGGCCGTCGACGCACTCGATGCTCACGCTCGCGGGGCCCGAGTCCCGGCTGCCGGGCCAGGCCCGGCGCAGCCCGGGGATGGCGCGCAGCGTGCTCAGCATGTCCGTCACCTTCGTCTTCTGTGTCATCTCAGTCATTCGTGTCGTACTCATCGCGTCCGTCATGGCCGAGCGGCCTCCTTCTCAGGCGACTGAGTGATGCGCTCAATGGCGGTCAGCTCGGTGCCGATGCGCTCACGCCAGGACGGCTGGGCCCGGCGCAGGGGATCGGCCAGTCGCGCCAGTCGCGCCAGCGCAATCGCCGCCCCCAGCTCCTCGCCGCCCGGCACCGGCCGGTGCGCGGCATAACCATCCAGCAGCGCGCCCCGCTGAGAGGACGGCGCGACCGCCAGGTAGGAGCCCAGATCCGTCGCCGCCGGTGCCAGGCGCACCCGGTCGAAGTCGGTCAGCCAGATCCGACCGGTCGAGTACTCGTACAGCACCTGGTCGGGGGAGGCGTCGCCGTGGGTGAGAACCGGTGACCCCGGCAGTCTGGTGGGCAGCATGTCGCCCACCGCCCGCACCCGGCACGCCAGCTCGGGGGCCAGGACGTCGAGCTGACGGGCATGGACCTCAGCCAGCTCCCGAGCGGTGGGATGCTGATGCGGCAGCCGGTCGACGAGCTCCGGTGGCAGTTGCCCGGCGCAGGAGTGCAGCTCGGCCAGCAGTGCCCCTACGCGACGGGTGGCCTCCACGGGGCTCTGAGTGGTGGCCGGCCCATCAACGTTCCCGGAGTAGAAGTCAGCCAGATTCGTGTCTCCGCACCACTGCTGCACACTGACGCGGCCCCTCGCACCTGGCCACGGCCTGCGAGTCGAGGAGACCGGGGACCGGGAGGAACTCGGACAGGACGCGGTGGACATCATCGGCCGGCCCCCCGGCTCCGGTCCGCAGCCGCAGGACCTTGGAGCCGTCTCGCAGGACCAGGCGCCGTGAGGGGTTGTAGCGCAGCACGTCCCGGGCGTCCCAGGTACTGAGTATCCCCGCACCCTGTCGCCTGCGCGAGCGGCTCGGCCAGCCTTTTGGGGTCGGTGAGGACCGGACCGCACTGCAGCAGCAGACCGTCGCCCAGGGACCGGGTGACGGGGACTGCGCCAGCCCCAGAGAGGCGGCCATGCGCTCGGCCTGAGCGGCCTTGGAGTGCGAGACCGGCCAGAGCAGACGGGCCCAGCCGGCTGTGAGCCCGGTGCTCTGCTCCGTCAAGGACACCAGGACGGAGACCCCCGGCTTGATGCGCAGCCTGTCGGCCCGTACCGGGCGCTCGAGGAGCTCACTGAGCCGATCGGCGTCGAGCATCACGGCGACGGCATCGGCCGTGGTCGTTGCGCTGATGATCGAAGGAGTCACGATCCGCTCCCCGCCAGGGCGAAGGACTCGGACAGGTGACTGTTCGCCCACCGACGGAAGTCGGCCGAGGAGTCCATGAGGTGCTGAGGGCTGCCCTCCAGCCGGATCCGCCCGTCCTGGATCCACACCACACGATCGGCGCGCATGGCGGCCTGTGGGTCGTGGGTGACGGTCAGGGTCGTGCGTCCGGCCACCAGCTCATCGATCGCCTCAAGCACTGCCGACGTCGAGGCCGGGTCCAGCCCCGTGGTCGCCTCGTCCAGGATGACGATCGGGGAGTCTCGCAGCAGTGCCCGAGCGATGGCGATGCGTTGACGCTGACCGCCCGAAAGGGTGCCGCCCCGCTCACCCACGGCCGTGTCGTAGCCGTCGGGCATCTGGGTGATGAAGTCGTGGGCGTGGGCCGCACGCGCAGCCGCCTCCACCTCCTCATCGGAGGCGTCGGGCCACCCCAGCCGGATGTTCTCCCTGATCGTTCCGGTCAGCAGCACCGCCTCCTGGTGCAGGACCGAGACCTGCGAGCGCAGGAACCGCAGATCCAGCTCGTCCAGGCTGTGCCCGTCAAGACTCACCGTGCCGGAAGACGGATCCAGGGCCCGCACCACCAAGGACACCAGAGTGGACTTGCCTGAGCCCGATGGGCCCACGAGGGCCACATGCTCACCGGGAACCACCGTCAGGCTCACACCGTGCAGCACCGGGCGTCCTTCGTAGGCGGCATGCACGTGGTCGAAGTGGACCATGCCGCGGACCGGGTCCAGCACGGTGGCGTCATCAGGGGAGACGATGTCGGGCTTGACCGCCATGAGGTCGGCCACCCGCTCGCCCGAGGCCGTCGCACGGGCGATACGGCCGGTGTACTTTGGCCATGTCCCGAAGCGGCTTCATGGTGGTGCGCAGGTAAGTCGTGAAGAGCACCAGGTCTCCAGGAGACATGGCTCCGTTCAGGACCCGGATGCCTCCACCGACCATGACCACGGCAGTGGCCAGGCCGACGATGACGTCTGTGGAACGCTCCAGGCGCGCGGCGATACGGCGCGAGCGCACCCCCTCACTGAGCGACACCGTGTTGGCGCCCGTGAAACGCTCATGCAGCAGCGGCTCCAGACCGTAGGCCTGGACCACCTTGATGGCACCGAGCGCCTCCTGGGCGGTGTTGGCCAGGTTCCCCTCCGACTTGCGGCTGCGCAGCGAGGCCGCGGAGATCCGCCGCGAGTTGCCTGAGGACGCGAGCAAGAAGGCCACCACCGCCAGAAGCACGATCATGGCCAGCAACGGGTCCAGGAACACCATGACCACGACCATGACCAGCAGGGTCAAGGTGTTGGCGGCCATCGGCAGGCCGGCGGTGACAGCCACCTCCTGCATGCGGTTGACGTCTGCGATGAGCCGCTGAACCGTGTCCGCGCTGCGGTTGCGGGCGTGGAACTGCTGGGACAGGCCCTGGACGTGGTGGAAGGCCCGGCTGCGCAGCGAGGCCGCCGTGCGTGAGCCCACCAGGGCGAAGGCCACGGTGGCCAGGTAGTTGCACACCGCCCGGCCGGCCACGATCACCAGCAGGGCGATACCGAGCCCCACCAGGGAGGAGACCGTGGCAGGGGCGCTGCCCGTATGCCGGCCCAGAGCCGCCACCAGCGAGTCGATGGCGATCTTCAGCGGCCAGGGCTCGAGCACCCGGAAGACCACCTCCGCCAGAAGCACCGCCGTGCCTCCGGCCATGAGACGCCACTGCGGCGCGGCATCAGGGCCCACCAGCCGCAGGGTCTGCCGCATGGGGGAGTGGCGCATCCGACTGCGTCCGTGGCGGCGCGGAAGCGAGTCCATCACCGCCCACCCCCCTGAGCGACGCCGGCGAGCTCCAGGATCCGGCTGACGACCCGCTTCCAGGAGTGACGCTCCTCGGCCAGGAGACGCCCGCTGCGCCCCATCCGGGCTCGCCGCTGGGGCGAGGCTGCCAGATCATCTAGGGCCGCGGCCAGCGCTGTGGGGTCCGAGGGCGCCACGAGCACTCCGTGAAGCTGCGAGCCCTCCTTAAGCAGCTGGGGGATCTGCCCGACGTCGGAGGCCACGACCGCCAGCCCCGCGGCCAGGTACTCCAGGACCTTCATGGGGGAGAAGTACTGCTGCTCGCGACCTCCCAGATCCGGATAAGGGGCCACCCCGATCGCCGAACCCGCCATATGGGCGGGGATCTCCTCAGGCGCGACCGCCCCACGGAAGTCCGCCTCCACCCCCAGGCGCTCGGCCTGAGCCCGGAGCGTTTCCATCTCAGGGCCGTCCCCGATGATCCGCAGGCTCCAGTGCTGACGCGCCAGGGCCGCCGCCGTGATGAGGTCGGCCACCCCGTGCCAGGGCTTGAGCGTCCCCACGAAGGTGACGACCACCCGGTCGGGTTCCGCCGGCTGAGGCTGGATGCGGCGCACACTCACACCGTTGGGAACCGTGTGGATCCTGCCGGCGACGGCGTCCGCATCCGGCACATCCGCGGTGCGACGACGAACCCAGTCGGCCACCGGGTCCGAGACGCACACCGTGACCCGAGCGGCCCCGACCTGACGGCGCAGTGCCTGCTCGGCGCCGGAGGCGTCCACCAGCGAGCGGTGACGACGCTGCTCGTCGATCAGCGGAGCATTGACCTCCAGGATCCCCGGCACTCCGGTCGCCGCCGTGATGTCGGCCAGCGCCGTGGAGAACAGGGAGTAGCGCTCGTAGACCAGGTCGGCGCCGTCGGCGATCACCCGAGAGGCGATCCTCTCCGCGGCGTGCACCTGCGCCTGCTCCCGCTCGGCGGGCTCGACGTCGGCCACGGCCTCCAGGTGCAGCTCGAGGTTGGCCAGGTCGGTGGGCACGTGCTCGCCCGAGCGCAGGGCGTAGAGCACCACCTCGTGGCCGGCGGCCCGCAGCTCGCGAACGACCTCCTGGATATGCACCGAGGCGCCCTTGGTCCCGAACACCGGGATGCCCGGGTCACAGCAGATGTAGGCGATCCGCATCAGGCGGCTCCTTCCTGGTCGGCCGGGCACATGCTGGGAGCGGGGACGGGGCCCGACTGCCAGGAGGCCAGGACCTCGGCCTGGGCACGGGAGTCGAAGTGCTCCTCGATCAGTGCCCGCGCCCCACGGGACAGCGAGACGGTATCCACCTCGCCCAGTGCGATCCTGCGCAGGGCCACGGCCAGCGAGGCCGGGTCACCCGGGGGCAGAAGGAGACCGGTGACGCCGTCGCGAACCACCTCCGGCAGTCCTGACACCGCTGTGGCCACGACCGGCGTCCCGCAGGCCATCGCCTCCAGGATCACCGTGGGCAGACCGTCGATGTTGCCGTCGGCCGCCTCGATGCAGGGTGCCGCGAAGACGTCCGAGCGCGCCAGCAGGTCGCGCACCTCCGCCTGCGTGAGCGGACCCAGCAGGCGGATCCTGTCGGCCAGACCCAGGCGGTCGATCTGCTCGGACAGACGCGCACGCTCGTCGCCGTCGCCGGCCAGCTCCACCTCGACGTCGACTCCGGAGCTCACCAGGATCCTGACCGCCTCGATCAGGTCGGCGAACCCCTTCTTTGGGCACCAGACGCCCCACGGCGCACACCCGCAGCGGTTCGGCCCTCTTGGCGGACGCCGGCTCCGGGGCGCGGTAGGAGAAGCGATCCAGTTCGAGGGCGTTGTAGCGCAGCGACACCGTGGCTCCGGTTCCCGCCAGCACTGTTCCCAGGTACTCCTCGTTGTAACGGCTGATGGCGATGACCCGCTGCGCGTCGGCGCAGATCCGGCGCAGCCAGACCGGGTCCACCGACTCGTGGAAGATGTCCTTGGCGTGGGTGGTCACGGTGTAGGGGATGCCGGTCAGAGCCGAGGCGATCCATGTGACCCGCCCGGCCAGGGACGCGAAGTGCGCGTGCAGGTGGGTGATGGAGTCCCTGCGCGCCTGGCGCGCCAGCTCCACGCCCTGAGCCACCTCGTCACCGGGGAGCTCGGCCAGCACCGGCATGATGGCGGCGAAGCGCTCGCGGTCGTCCTGGCGGCTCAGGCCGTTGGCGAGCTGGGTCCACAGGTCGATGGCCCGCTGCGGGCGGCCCACCCAGCTGACCCGGGCGGCGACCCGGGCGATCTCGGGGTGGAAGCGTGAGTCTGTGGTGGGGCGCAGCGCATAGATGCTCAGATCCTCGCCCTGGGCCTCGCGAGCCAGGATCTCAGTGACGATGAAGGTCTCCGAGAAGCGGGGGTAGACCTTGAGGACGTATCCGATACGGGGACCGCCCTGGTGGGTGTCGAGTGTGGGATTCATGCGGGGATCTCCATCCTGGTGAGGCTGGTGGCGTGGCTGGCGAGATGACTGAGGCGGGTGGTGGGGCCGTCGTTTCGGTCGCCGACGAGCTCGGCGGCGAGCAGAGGGACGGTGGTCAGGCCGTCCAGGCGCAGACGACGTCGCCCCATCAGCTGGTGACGGGCGGTGTTCTGATCACGCAGCAGCACCGTGAGCCGGTTCTCCAGTGCCGCGGCACTCAGATCCGTGACTCTCAGGAGATCGACGGCGCCCGCCTCCTTCAGGGCGGTGGCCCGGATGAACTGCTCAAGGCGAGGCGTCTCGCGCGGGACGAGGAGAGCCGGGGTGTCGGAGGCGAGGATCTCGCTGACCGTGTTGTACCCGGCCATCGAGACGACCGCCGCGGCCTGCTGGATATGGCGACTCATCCCCGGCCAGGACCGGCGCACGACGGTGCGGGGGCCGGCCGCCTGAGCAACCTGGTGGAACAGGGCGGCATCGAGCTGGGGGCCGGTGACCACGACATGCCGGTAGCCGTCAGGGACGCGTACCTCCGCGGCGGCACGCAGCAGGTTGATGCCGTCGGAGCCGCCACCGGCGGTCGTCAGGATGAAGGGCTCCGGATCGAGGGCGTTTCCGGCCAGTGCGGCTGACGCCTCGGAGCCGTCCCTGGCCTCAGCGATGTCGCGACCGTGGGCGAGGTAACCGGTGTAGCGCATCCGCTCCTCCAACGCTGCCGGGGCCTCGCCGGTAGCGCTCAGGTCGTGGACCGCGGCGTCCCCATAGACCCAGACCTCGTCGATGAGCCGGCGCAGCGTGCCGGTGTCGCCGAGCGCATCCCACTCGCGCTGCACGGTTGCGGGGGTGTCCAGGACCTCGCGCAGACCGAGCACCACGCGTGCGGCGGGGTGGGCTCGGCGCAGGTGTGCCAGGGGCTCGCGCAGCTCCTGGTGCACCCCGTAGGGATGCCGGTCGATGATGAACAGGTCCGGGGCGAAGGTGCTCAGGGCGCCGGACAGCAGGGCGCTCCGGACCAGGCTCAGGTCCTCACGGGTGATGCGCAGGCGCTGGGGCAGGTAGGTGCCCCCGGACTTCTTGACCCCCGGCAGTACCAGCCAGTCGAATCCGTCAGGGAGGCGGTACTCCTGCCCCGGGGTCAGGCCGGTGACGACCAGGCCGGTGACGTCACGACCGGTGAGCCCCGGCAGTGCCCGGGCCAGGTGATGGGCCAGAGCGAGGTTGCGGCGGAAGTGGCCCAACCCCTTGGCGTCGTGGCTGTAGAGGGCCACACGTAGGGGAACGGTCGTCATGATCGTCTCTTCTCTTGTCTTGGTGTCGGTTCTGGATCGTTCTGAAACGATCCTGACCGGTCAGGAGAAGATGACGATTAAGGACGGATGAGAAAGCTCTCAGGTTTGTCGGAGGCTAGACCAGCTGCACCTGGACTCCGGCTTGACGCAGGGCCTCAACCTGGTCGGCCGGGGCGCTGTCGTCGGTGATGACCGTGTCGATCTTGGAGGTGGGGCAGATGAGGGCGAAGGCCGTCCTGCCGAGCTTGGAGCTGTCGCACACGATGACGACGTGCTGGGCGGACTCCACCAGGGCGGCGTTGACGGCGGCCTCGCCGTCGTGCTGGGCGTAGGCGCCTCTCTCATCGAGGCCCTCGACTCCCAGGAAGAGCGTACCCAGGCTGATCGAGGGCAGGATGAGGTCGGCCAGAGGGCCGGTGAGCTCGAAGGAGCGGGCGCGCGCGATCCCGCCGGTGACGACGACGCGCACGCACTGGCGCACGGCCATCTCGTTGGCGATGTTGACGGCATTGGTGACCAGGGTGACCGGCACGTCGGGATCGGTCAGGTCCGGCAGGAGTGCGATCTCGCGAGCCACCTCGGTGGTCGTGGTGCCGCCGTTGAGACCGACGGAGTCACCCGGGTGCACCAGTGCGGCCGCCGCCTTGGCGATACGGGTCTTCTCATCGGCCATCTTGGAGGTGCGATAGCGCAGAGGCGGCTCGGTGGAGGTGGGGTTGGCGATGGCGCCACCACGGGTGCGGCTGACCAGCTGCTGGTCAGCCAGATGGTCGAGGTCGCGCCGTGCGGTTGCCGCCGAGACTCCCAGCCGCGTGATGATGTCATCGATATGGACGCTGCCCTCGTCCATGACGATGTCGAGGATGGCCGAATGGCGATCATGCCGAGACATCTCGATCCTCCTGGGGGCTCAAGGGGTGGTGCGGGACGAAGAGGGGCGGACGGGGGAGCATGTACGTGATTTGCGCATCAACTATTTGTCTTATCCTAGTGACCGTGCGGCAGGTAGTGGCGTACTGGCGTCAGCATAGTTCAGTAATGCCCGCACCTGCCTCCTGAGAGCGACACATAGCGATACAAACCTTGCTACTGTCGTCGACATCAATCACGCCGTTGCGTGGGGCGGTGGTCCTGCGGGCTCGCCGCCCCGCCCCCGAGAACAGAGAAAACATGGGATGTCCCGCTGACCTTGCCGAGCGCCTCCACCGTGAGGAGGGTGTCGTCGCCATCGGGGTCGACGTCGGTGCCGATGGCATCACCGCGGTTGTTGCTGATGGTCGGGGGGAGTGCCGTCTCCTCCCTGGAGCGGCCTGTGCCCAAGGAGTGTCGCTCTGACGCTCACCGGTTGGCTCAGGAGATCGGGAGCGCGATCCAATCCTTGTGCGCGAGCGCTGCCGACGACCTCGGCGGTGAGGCCTCCGGGGCTCCGGCCCTCGTTGTCGGGATCTGTGTGCCTGGTGTCGTCGACGAGGGTGAGGGGTATGTCCGCCGCAGTGAGTCCCTTGGTCTGCAGGACGTCCCGTTGGCGAGTCTTGTGAGGCAGTCGCTGTCGTCTCGGAGTGGTGGGCCGTCCGGATTCTCCGGAGGCCTTGAGGTGGCGCTCTATCAGGACGCTGGTTGCGGCGCCTGGGCTGAGAGCCAGTGGGGCGTGGCCGGGAGCGACTGCCTCTACCTGGCGGTCGGCGAGCGGATCTCCTCCGCCGTCCTGCTGGGTGGTGTCCTGGTGCTCGGTGAGGGCTGGGCCGGTCAGGTCGGTCGGATCCTGGTTCCCGATCCGGACTGGAGCGGGGGGAGAGGGCCCGCCTGGAGGACGTCGCCTCCGTGTGCGCGATGGCGAGGCGACACACTGCCGGCATGCTCGATGATTCCGCTGGTTCCCTTGACTCCGGCTCCAGCGCCGCCGCGGAGGCGTCGAGCGGCCGCGATGACGCTTCCGGTGGGTCATCCGCTCAGTGCGCCTCAGGTCTGGAGTCCCTCCTCAGTGCGATGGCTTCGGGGGATCGGGAGGCGCGCCGCGTCTGGGACACCGGTCTGGACTCTCTGGCAGAGCTCGTCGCTCACAGCGTCGGTCTGCTCGGCCCGCTCGACGTCGTCGTCAACTCGGAGCTCGTGCGGGCTGATGAGGCCGTGTTCCTTGAGCCTCTGCGACGCCGGGTGGCTGACCTCGTGGGTGAGCTGCCGGCGCCGCGACTGGTGACGGCCCGGCTCGGGGTGTCGGCCCCGGTATTGGGGGCGGCAGGACGCGCACTGGCTAACTGGAAGTAATCTGACGGTCACCTGAATACTGTCTTGTGTCTCTGCGCCGTTGGCTGACAACTCGCTTATGGCGTTGCGGAGACCCACAATGGGGGCAGGCCATGGCAGTATGTTCGCCAACTGCAGTTGTCCAAGCCGGTTGAGGAGAACCAAACGTGTCCCCCAGGAGAGAAGCGAGGCGCAGCGCGTGACCCTGTCTGCTCGTCCGCTTCGCATCGGCATCATGGGTGGAACCTTTGATCCGATCCACCATGGGCACCTGGTCGCGGCCAGCGAGGTTCAGAACGTCTTCGCTCTCGACGAGGTTATCTTCGTGCCCACCTGGGCCCAGCCCTTCAAGAAGGAGCGCAAGGTCTCCCCGGCCGAGCACCGTTACCTCATGACGGTGATCGCCACGGCCTCCAATCCGAGGTTCACAGTCTCCCGGGTCGATATCGACCGGGGCGGTACGACCTACACGATCGACACCCTTCATGACATCGCGGCCGAGTACCCGGGCGCGGAACTGTACTTCATCACTGGGGCGGATGCGCTGGCGCAGATCCTCACCTGGAAGGACAGCGAGGAGATCTTCGATCTGGCTCATCTGGTGGGGGGTCACGCGTCCCGGGCACGTTCTCAGTGACTCCGGGGTTCCCCGTGACCGGATTTCGCTGGTGGAGGTGCCGGCCATGGCGATCTCGTCGACGGACTGCCGTCAGCGGGTCGGGGAAGGGTCTCCGGTGTGGTACCTGGTTCCTGACGGTGTCGTGCAGTACATACGCAAGTACGGGCTTTATCGTATGGCCTTGCGGCCGGCGTCGGCGACGTCGATGACGGCGAGAGAGTGGCCCGCGAGCAGTCCCTGAGGAAGGAGAACGACGGTGAGCACTGAGCAGACCGGCGTCAATGCCCCCACGTCCGAGGAGCCGACGCAGGATGAGCACGCTCCACGCGGTAGTCGTCGTGCGATCCGACAGGCGGAGCGCGCCGCGGAGCGCGAGGCGATCCTGACCGGTCAGCAGCCGCTCCTGACTCGACGTGAGATGAGGCGTCTGCGTGAGGAGGCCAAGGCGCTCAGGGCCGCCGTCGAGGCGGGCGAGATCACCCCTGAGCAGGCCCAGGCGCTCCAGGACCCTCTTGCCGATCCTGCGTCGGTCACCTCCCGTGCCTCCGCCGCGTCGGGTGAGGATGCCCAGCTCGGCTTGGGGGAGTCGACCGAGCTTCCCGCCGCGGACGGGGTCGACTATCTCGAGCAGGGAGGGCAGAACCCGCCCCTGAACCTGTCCGTCCCCGAGGGGCCGGCCGCCTCCGCTCCGAGCTGGCGTTCGCTGTCGGCGGCCGAGGCCGTGGCGATCTCCGAGATCGAGACGGGACTGATGGAGGCCGTCGACCTGCCGGTGGCCACTCTCGACTACGACGCTCACTGGGCTGCGAACGCCAGCTCCGAGCCGGCACCGGTGCCCACCCGTTTCTCGCTCAAGGACCGCCTTGAGGGAGGCTCCGTCTCCGAGACGGACGAGCCGGAGAGCCCGGAGGCCAATGAGCCTCAGAACGCCGTTGAGGTGATCGACGACGCCGAAACCGAGGAGCCCTCCACCAGCCCCTACGACTACCGTGAGGGTTTTGAACCGACAGTCCAGGGCGACGGGGAGGCACCCTCGCAGTCCTCCTCCTCGTCGGCCAACGCCGTGAGCGCCGCCTCCGCTGTTCCTGCCGTCTCCACAACCGTGTCCGGCGCTGCTGACTTCGCCGCCTACGAGCAGGTCGGGGCCCCGCGGACCACTGAGTCCGCCCGCAGCGGACTGAGTGCTGGGTCAGCATCCTCCGCCGGCTCGGTGCGCCGCCCCATCGTGCGCATTCCGGCCGCCGCGCAGGGGGTGCGCACCGTTAACGCCTCCACGGGAGAGCTCAGCTCGGTCCAGCCCGTGGACAGCTCGCCATCCGCCCAGGACGCCGCCGATGCACAGGACGTCTATGGTGTCCCCTCCATTGAGGAGCCGATGGTGCAGGACGACGCTGCGGTCGAGGTCGACCTCGAGGCGCAGACCATGGTGGTGCCGACGTCGGCGCCTTCGTCTTTGGCGGAGCAGGACTCCGAGTTCGGTGCGCCCGGGGCTCCGCAGTGGAGGTCACTGCATCAGCCCTCGCAGGCGGACGACTTCCAGGAGGCGATCGTGGCCGGGACGGCTGAGACCTCCGTTGTCTCCGGTGAGGCCGTCAGTCCCTACGCCTTCTACAGCGATGAGGCCGAGAACGGCAATGGTCCGCTCGGGGCCTCCGAGTGGGACTCCGTGGCGGTACCGGCTGCTGAGGCGCCCGAGGAGCCCTACCTGGCTCCCGTCAATGAGTGACCGGGCGGGTTCCCACCCCGGATCACGTCTTGCCGATGGAGCAGCCCAGCTCCTCCTCTCGCATCGGGAAGATCCTCATGGCCGCACTCATCATCGTTCTCCTGCTGATCATCATCGCTGTCGTCCTGGCGGTACTGATCAGCGGCGGCAAGATCGGCGGCGGCACGAGCGCGATGGCCGCCACCATCGGTGCGGGGGAGTGGATCCGTCAGCTCGTCTGACGGGGGTGTGCACGGTACAGTCGCCGCTGCCGCATGATGTCTGACTGACCGTCCTGAAGGAGATCCGTGTCCGCCACTGAACACGCCACTGGTCTGGCGATCGCTGCCGCTCGCGCGGCGGCTGATAAGAAGGCCGAGCACCTCGCCGCCATCGACGTCTCCGAGCGGCTGGGGCTGACCGATGTCTTCCTGCTGGCCTCCGGGGCGAACGACCGCCACGTCCACGCCATCGTCGATGCGGTCGATGAGGCCATGCACCATGCCGGCGCCAAGCGCCGTACCCGGGAGGGCTTCGCCGACGCCCACTGGGTCCTGGTGGACTACGGCGACGTCGTCGTCCATGTCCTGCAGAACGAGGACCGGGAGTTCTACTCGCTCGAACGACTGTGGAAGGACTGCCCCGCTATCGAGCTGCCGGTGGACCTGACGCATGAGAACAGGCGAGATGGTGATGCGGTCAGTGGGCGGGAGAGTACTGCCTCATGACGGATCTCATTCTGTGGCGCCATGGCCAGACCGACTACAACAGTCAAGGGCGTATTCAGGGGCAGGTCGATATCCCTCTGAATGAAACCGGGCGTGACCAAGCGCGACGTGCCGCAGAGGGCATCGCGGCGCTGGGGCCCACGCGCATTGTCTCCTCCCCGCTGGTGCGGGCTCGGGCCACGGCTGAGGTGCTGGCGTCGCTGATCGGCCTGAGCGTCGAGATCGATCAGGGACTGGCGGAGAAGTCCTTCGGGGACTGGGAGGGACTCAAGGCGGCCGACATCAAGAAGCAGTGGCCGGAGCACTATGCCACCTGGCGGGCCGGAGGAGAGCTCCCTCAGTTCAGGATCGAGGGGCGCCGTCAGACCGCCGAGAGGGTGGGAGAAGCACTCAAGTCCATCGTTGCAGGCGCTCAGAAGGACGACGTCATCGTGGCCGTCTCCCACGGAGCGGCCACCAACCTGGGGGCCACCTACCTGCTGGGAATGGACGCCCAGGAGTGGTTCGGTCTGCGTGGCATGAGCAACTGCTGCTACGCGCTCATGCGGACCAATAAACGGCCTCCGGGCTGGTCGGTGGTGGCGTGGAATGCCGGACCGCCGGTGGACTCCAGCCCGTTGGGCAGGATCCTGGGCTGAACGGGTGAGGTAGTGCACGTACCGCGGATTTGCTCTGACGGGTCCGATCTTCATACAGTTATCCGCGTCGCCGCACGCGAGCGACGCCCGAACGGGGCTATGGCGCAGTTGGTAGCGCGCTTCCATGGCATGGAAGAGGTCGGGGGTTCGAATCCCCCTAGCTCCACGATCCTCTCGGAATGAACCCGAGTGGGACACCCGTGAAGGGGCTATGGCGCAGTTGGTAGCGCGCTTCCATGGCATGGAAGAGGTCGGGGGTTCGAATCCCCCTTGCTCCACAAAGACACCGATCAGGCCCCGCCGTCCAGGCGAGGGCCATTTTGTTTCCCTGCTTGCCGCTGGAGTATGCGGCACAATGTGGGTATGGCTACCGCTGTGCTGGTCAAGGCTCTGGGCGCCTTCTTCGCGATCATGAACCCCTTTGTCAACCTGCCCCTGTTCCTGAGCCTCACCCAGGAACAGGATGCTGCGACCCAGCGGCGCACAGCAGTTCGTACAACGATCTCCTCCACCATCATGTGCGCCGTCGTCCTGCTCCTCGGTGCGACGATCCTGAGATTCTTCGGCATCGGCGTCGACGATTTCCGGATCGCAGGCGGAATCGTCCTGCTCATCATCTCCTTGTCCATGCTCAATGGCAGTGGCTCCAGCGCTCACGAGGGGAGTACGCAGGAGAAGGAGCAGCGCAACGTCGTTGCTGGTGGTGGGAACGACGTCGCCTTCTACCCCATGACCTTCCCCATCCTCGTGGGTCCAGGAACGATCGCAACCATCATCGTCATCCAGTCCCAGGCTCGAGGCTTGGGTGGGCATGCGTCGGTTGCGGCTGCACTGGCGGCCGTCCTCGTAGCGCTCGGGATCGTCCTCTACTTCTCAGCCAGCATCGGTGCTCGCCTGTCCATGACGATGCGCACCATCATGACCCGCCTCATGGGTATGATCCTGGCCTCGATCGCGGTGCAGATGATCGTTGTCGGGATCCAGCACCTCTTCCCTGGGCTGGCTCGCTGAGACACGCTCCACGTGCGGGTTTCCGTCAGGAACTGGCCCCTCAGGGACTCTGAGGGTAGCCTCACCTTCAGATGTTGCCGGGAGCACCCCGCCCCCGCATGTGGCAACACGGTAGGAAGGTAAGCGTGTGACGTCCGTTCAGGTCCCCGACATCATGCAGCGTGCCCGGCGCATGGCCAGGCGTCTCCTGGCCGGCAGTGGGAGTGCCGCTGTGACGGCCTACCGCATCGACCCATCCGCGCCGGCTGCCTTCGTCGCTCATGCCATGCGGGCCGATGGTCGGATCCTCGTCGCCGCCTGCCCGCCCGAAAGTACCCCGCTGGCCATCGCGCCCGACGACGTCGCCGTCGACATCCGGCTCGACGTCACTCTCGATGCCGCTGAACCCGGTGTTCGCATCACGGCCGCCACCGCTCATCTGCTCGGGAACCTGACCTGGATCGAGGGCGAGGACCGTGCCCTGGTTCTCGCCTCCTCTCGGGCCTCCGCCTGCCACTGCGCCATCGTCGGCGAGGATCCCCTCGAGCGGGTCCGAGAGATCGCCTCGGGACCTGGTGGGCGGCTGGGCGTCATCACCTGTGAACGGGTCATGCTTCACTGCGTCTCCGGGGTCTCCAGCCACGACATTGAGGAGATCCTCGATATCGACTCGGCCGATGCCGGCGCAGTGCCTTCAGCCTCCTGGAGCCCTCAGGAGATCATGGACGCCCATGAGGCGGTCAGCGCTGTTGGTCAGTGGGGCTGCGGGCCGTGTGTGAGGCCGTGCGCGAGGGTCAGATGCCTGGATGGATCTGCTCCTCCCGCCCCGCCGTCGGGGTGTGCCCCACCTTGTGGGACCGGACCCTGTGCGTCGACGTCGACGCCCACGGAGTCACCCTCATGTCCATCACCGGGGAAGAGGTCACCACTCTGGTGGTCTCCTTCCCGCAGGCCCTGACCGAGGCCGCAGAGGTCGGGTCGGTTCTCGAGCGGCTCGCCTCCCAGGCCCTCCCGCAGCGCCTGGCCCGTCCCTGAGCGGTATGCCTCGGTTGTGGTTCTGAACGTTCCTGTCGCAGAGACCGGAACGGGGGATACCACCGTGCGGTGGTATCCCCCGTTTGGCCCCCAGCCGCTCGAGCTGGAGAGCCTTCCGGTCAGCGAACCTCGTAGGTCTTGCAGGAGGCGGTGTCGCCGCCGACGGTCACGGCCTCGGCCGTGCACATGAGGTCCTTGTTGTGGACGCACTCCAGGCGCTGGCAGGCCCCCACGTGGCCCTCGGCCACCGGCAGGCCGCCGCGGGCGTCGAGGCTGATGAAGGTGTCGCAGGCCGGTGCGCCGTTGTCGCCGCCGACGGTAATGGCGAAGGCGGTGCAGCCACCGTTGTTGAAGGCGCAGGAGGTGGTGGTGCAGGAGGAGATCTTGGTGACGGGCATGATGCTTTTCCTTTCGAGCGGATGTGCGCTGTGGACATGAGTAACGTAAATCCGCATCCGCCCACCGGCAACGAAGGGCAGCCTGCCCTGCTTCGAGCCGCATCGAGAAACGTTGAAATTCCGCCATTTTGGTGCTTCGTGTCGGGCTGTTTCCGCCCGTTGGAGGCCCTTGGGAACGGGAGGGGTTGTGTGCCGTCGGTTTTCGTTATTCCTCCCAGGTAAGGCAGTCCTGCTCGGATGCGGCCGAGGATCTGCCGCGATGCGCAGGGTGCTACGTCAAAGGCGGGGCGGGCTGTGCCCACCCCGCCTCAGGAGAAGAGGAGTTGCCGCCTTCCGGGTCACCCGGAGGGCCGGGTGTCCCGGAAGACCTCGCGTGGATCAGCTGTGGGCGGCCGCCACGGCCAGGCGCAGAGAGTCCGCGAAACGTGTCTCGCGCTCGGCGGCGCTCATGTCGCCGGAGTGATCCAGCAGGTGGTCGGAGACGGTTAGAATCGCCAGTGCCTGCTTGTCGTACTCGGCAGCGACCCCGTAGAGGGCTGCGGCCTCCATCTCCACTCCCAGGACCCCGTGCCTTGCCAGCGCCTCGGTCTGCCCCTCGGGGGGTGAAGTAGAAGTGGTCCCGTGACATGACTGTGCCCAGGTGGACTGTTCCATCGACCTGTCCCTGCTCGAGCAGTGAGGCCTCGTATGCGGCGGCTGCCAGTCGGAAGTCTGCGACCGCGCAGAAGTTGACGCCCGGGATGCGCAGCTGGTTCATGGAGGAATCCGTGTGGGCGCCGGTGGCGATAATGACGTCGCCGACCTTGACCTTCGGGGAGAGGGCGCCGGCCGTGCCCACCCGAATGATCCGCTCCACTCCGAACTGGCTGAACAGCTCGGTGGCGTAGATCGTGAAGGAGGGCTGGCCCATCCCTGAGCCCATGACGCTCAGCGGCCTTCCGTTCACGGTCCCGGTGAAGCCCAGCATTCCGCGCACATCGGTGACCAGGCGGGCGTCATCCATGAGGAGCTCGGCAATGCGCCGGGCCCGCTTGGGGTCGCCGGGCATGAGGACGGCGGGGGCGAAGTCTCCGGGCTCTGCGGCGATGTGAGGGGTAGCCATGAGGATCCTCTCGGGGTGGTGAGTCAGGTGTCGGCAGTGGTGTTCAGTGTGGCATGGATCGCGTGAGAAAAGACAGGATGCCGCCCCGATGGTCGTCCAAATCGTGGACGTCGGACGACACATCGTGGTCGCTGGGCTAGCGTCCAGCGACAAAAGGGCCTGCGACCGATCCGCAGGAAAAGGCGGCCCTTGAGCCGCCTTCGTTCGTCACATCACGGAAGGTGCTCATGACCTCCAAGACAGGGGAGAGCGAGTCTCTTCAGGCGCCCCCGCGAGAGCAGTGGAGCGGTCAGCTCGGCTTCCTCATCGCCGCCATCGGCTCGGCGATCGGGCTGGGCAACATCTGGCGCTTCCCGGGCGTGGCCTATACCAATGGCGGCGGCGCCTTCATCGTCCCCTACGTCATCGCACTGCTGGCGGCCGGGCTGCCGATCCTCTTCCTCGACTACGCCCTGGGGCACCGCTTCCGCGGCTCCCCGCCGGCGGTCTTCCGGCGCCTGTCCACCAAGCTCGAGTGGCTGGGATGGTTCCAGGTCTTCATCTGCTTCGTCATCATGACCTACTACGCAGTGGTCGTGGCCTGGTCCCTGCGCTACATGCTCTTCTCGGTCAACATCGCCTGGGGCGACGATGCGGGCGGCTTCTTCCAGCACTACATCGGTGTGGACCGGCTCGGGGAGGGAGTCAGGTACTCCCCGGAGATCGTCATGGGCGTGGCCCTCCCGCTGCTGTTCGTGTGGGGCTTCGGTCTGGTGGTGACCGCACTGGGAGTCAGCGGGGGCGTGGAGAAGGCCAACAAGATTTTCCTGCCGTTGCTGGTCCTCATGTTCGCCGGCCTCGTGGTGCGCGCCCTCATGCTCCCGGGCGCGGGGGAGGGACTCAATGCGCTGTTCACGCCCAAGTGGTCCGCCCTGCTGGACTACCAGGTGTGGATGGCGGCCTTCGGACAGATCTTCTTCTCCCTGTCGGTGGGATTCGGCATCATGCTCACCTACGCCTCCTATCTCCAGCGGCGCCGCTCCAACCTCGTGGGAACCGGCCTCGTGGCGGGCTTCGCCAACTCCTCCTTCGAGTTGTTCGCGGGCATCGGCGTCTTCGCGACCCTTGGCTTCATGGCGCACACGCAGCATGTCGGGATCAGCGAGATGAAGATCACCGGGCCCTCTCTGTCCTTCGTCACCTTCCCCACCGTCATCGCCCAGATGCCCGGCGGCGCGTTCTTCGGGGTGCTCTTCTTCGCCTCCTTCTCCATGGCGGGACTGACCTCTTTCATCTCCATCATCCAGGTGGTGGCGGCCGGCGTGGGGGAGAGCTCAACCTGACACCGAAGAAGGCCTCCCTCGTCGTCGGCGTCCCAGCCGCCGTCCTGTCCTTCGTCCTGTTCGCCACCAGCTCGGGCCTGCCGGATCTCGACGTCGTGGACGCCTTCATCAACAACATCGGCGTGGTCGCCTCGGCCATTATCATGTGTGTGGTGGTCGCCTGGGTCCTGCGGCGCGCCAGGCTGCTTCAGGACCACCTCAATGCAGTCTCCGAGTCCCGGATGATCGGCCTGTGGTGGCGGGCACTCGTCGGTGTCGTCGTCCCCGTCCTGCTGGGTTACATGTTCGTCCAGACCCTGTGGACGTATCTGTCCGAAGGATATGAGTCGGAGGCCTACTCCAGCGGCTTCGTCATGGTCTTCGGATGGGGGATGCTACTGGTGGTCGCCCTGTGCAGCGCCGTCATGAGCCTCATCCCCTGGAAGACCCCGGTGGATGAGTTCGAGGCCCTCAAGCTGGAGGCCGATCCCCAGGAGGAGGACTGAGATGACCGGAATCGCCGTGCTCATCATGTTGCTTGCCATCGTCATCATCTGGGGTGGCCTGGCGGTGTCCATCACCGCACTCATCTCACGCGGACGCCGCGAGGACCGTGATGCCCGGGCCGAGGCCTCGGCGCGGGCCCGTGAGCACATGCTCAACCCAGAGCAGGCCGACTGATCGGCGTGGTCCACTGAGATCGTCTGGCGAGATCCACTGAAAAGAGAGACTGACTCCACCACCCGTCTGGGGCCCGGTTCGGCCGGTTTCCAGACGGGTGGGACACAATACGCCTATGACTCAGACTGATGTGAGCCCCCGGGTGCTGCCCCGTCTGGTGGCCTTCGACCTCGACGACACGCTGGCGCCCTCGAAGTCGGCCATGCCACCTGCCATGGCCACAGCGCTCAGGCGGCTGCTCGACGTCGTCCTGTCTGCATCATCTCCGGGGGACAGGTGGGGCAGTTCCGCGACCAGGTCCTGGCCCACCTCGACGCCGACGACGACGAGCTCTCCCGGCTCCACCTCATGCCCACCTGCGGAACGCGCTACTACACCTACGACCCCTCCCGTGCCGAGCGCGACGAGGACGCCTGGATGCTGGTCTACGCCAACGACCTCACTCCTGAGCAGATCCGCACCGGTTTCGAGATCGTTGAGGCCCAGGCCCGCCGCCTCGGCCTGTGGGAGGAACGGACCTGGGGGGGAGATCCTGGAGGACCGCGGCAGCCAGATCACCTTCTCCGCCCTGGGGCAGGAGGCCCCTCTGGACGCCAAACGCGCGTGGGACCCCACGGGTGAGAAGAAGGCCGCCCTACGAGACGCCGTCGCCCCCCTTCTGCCGGACCTGGAGGTCCGCTCGGGTGGCTCCACGAGCGTCGACATCACTCTCAAGGGAGTGGACAAGGCCTACGGCATGAGGCGCTTGGCGGAGGTCACCGGCATCGCCTTGGAGGAGATGATCTTCGTCGGTGACCGCCTGGACCCGGAGGGAAACGACTACCCCGTCAAGGCTCTGGGCGTGCCCTGTCAAGCCGTGAGCGGCTGGCAGGACACCGTCGCCTACGTCACCTCCCTGGCGAGTCTTATCGCCTCTCAGACGCATGGTGGTGAGGACCCCGCCTCCCAGGTCGCGCTGGGTGCTCGTCTCTGAGGTGAGCCGTGGTACCGACATCTTCAGACTCTGACACCGATGCCGGCACCGGCATCACCGAACGATCAGGAGACATGTGGGACGATCTGCTGACGGCCGTGCGACGCAGCTGCGCCCTGGTCGTGACGCTGGTGCTGTCACCGCGCATCTGGTGGCGTCGTCGTCGCCCCGGTACCCGCACGGCGATCAGTGCGGCGGCATTGATCCTGGTCTCCAGCACGGTCTCCCTCCTGCTGGGGCTGTCCACGGCGACGGCCTCGACGCCGGTCGGCCCGCATGAGGCGACCTGGTCGACAACGCTGGACTCCACCGTCACGCTGGATCTCGGGCCGTTGGGAACCGCTTCGATGGAGTCCCCTGCCGGAATCCTTGGCGTCAAGGTGGTCCTGGGGGAGATCCCGGGTGACCCGACACCCGATACGGCCAATGCGGCCAGTGTGGGGCAGTCCCTGTCCTCCGATGCGACCTCCTACCTCTCACTGGTCTCCCACCCCGATCTGACGATCCGGCAGGGTCTCTACGGACTGGCCGGCGACGCCCTGCGTCGGGCCGGGGTCGTCGAGGCGATCTTCCTGTGCTGTGCGGCCGCCTGGCGCCTGGCGCCGACCAAGCCCTGGCGCGAGACCGTCCGAGCCGGCGTCTCGCACCGCTGGGCGACGACGGTCGCGGTCTCCGCGACCGTGGCCACCGTGACCTCCCTCCTGGTACCGGCCATGCGCACGGCCACCTCGCCCGGCTCCACCCTGTCCGTGCTGGAGGGGACCCCGCTGGCTCAGGCCCGCTTCTCAGGACGCATCGCCGATGTCGTCACCGCCTACGGTCCCAAGGCGCGTACCTTCGTGGAGACCAATAAGGGCTTCTACGCCAAGGCGGACACCAACTTACGGGCGGCCTGGAAGGCCGCCGAGCAGACTGAGGGGCTGGTGGACGTCACCGCCGTCGATGGGAAGGTGAACACCGAGGACCTGCAGGCCCGGGTCGAGGCGTCCTCCGCGAAGACCCTGGTGAAGGCCGCCCCCAAGCCGGAGGCCGGCGCCGCCCCGCAGCCGTCTGAGAGCCCGAGCGCCACCGCGACGCCCTCGATCTCGGTGACGGGAGCCCGATCAGTGCCCGAGCGCGGACGCAAGACGGCCGTGCTCACTACGGACCTGCACTGCAACCTCGACGTCATCGCCTTCTCTGGGGTCCTCGACCAGCTCTCGGGTGCCGATGTCCACATGGACGACGGCGACCTGACCATGACCGGCTCGGATCCCGAGCGGGTGTGCGTCGACGCGTTGACCCAGGCGGTCCCGAGCTCGACGAAGAAGGTCGCCACGATCGGCAACCACGACTCCGACGCCACCGCCGCCCGCCTGCGCTCCCAGGGATGGACCGTCACCGACGGCTCGGTCCAAACGGTCGCCGGAATTACCGTCCTGGGTCACGACGACGCCGAGCGCACGACGGCGGCGGGTACCAAGCCCCGCAGTGGCGAGACCACCGAGAAGATCGCCTCCCGTCTGGCCGAGGTCAGCTGCGGGGGCACGTCGGTCGACGTCGTCCTCATCCACCAGCCCGCCACCTTCGACACGCTCACGAAGGAGGGCTGCGCGCCGCTGCTCCTGGCCGGGCACGTCCATGCAGAGCGGGGGGATGACCACGGCGATCAGTCCCCGAACCGGTCGTCCCGTCACCGGGATCATCTCGGGCGCGGGCAAGGGCGGCACGTCACTGGGCTCGGTCACCGAGGACGCCTTCCTCCACGTCATGTCCTTCGACTCCACAGGAGCGCTGGTGGCCTGGCGTGCGGTCATCCTCCACTCCGACGCCTCGGTGACGGTGGGGGCCTGGAGGTCCGTTCCCGGTGTCGCCCCGGGACAGACGACAGCCACGATGGCCTCGACCCCGAGTCCGTCGGCTTCGGCCACCCCGGTACCGACACCGACCGGGGCTCAGCAGGGCGCGAGATCTGAGGACGCCTCGCAGACGCAGGAGGAGGGGGCCGAGCCCCAGGGGGAGACCGATCTTTCGGACGGGTAGGGCACAGGCGACCGTTGTGACATACGCTCTCGTCTTGATAGCCCCACGACGCCCAGAAGAACTGTGACGCACCACCGGTGAGGAGACTGACGATGTCGCGCATGCCCACAGATGCCGAGATCGATGAGATGAGCGAGGAGGAGCTGGAGGCCTACCTGGGCTCCGCCCCCGCTCAGGAGCTCGACCGGCGCACCCGTCGTGATGCCGACGACGACTCGGGCGAGCGCCCTGCCTGGATGCGACGCTCCGGGGCCGAGCGGGGATTCGGCTGGCTGCTCACCGTGTGCGCGCTCATCGGGATCCTCGCCTGCTGGGAGCTCATCAGCGCCCAGCTCGACCTGCTGCGCAACCCGGACGCGGAGCTCGTCTGCGACGTCAGCCCCCTGGTGTCCTGCGGCGACTCCCTCAACGTGTGGCAGGGCAACCTGCTGGGGGTGCCGAACTCCTTCGTCGGGGCCATCGCCTTCGGGGCCCTGGCCGCCATCGGCCTGGTCCTGCTCAGCGGCGCACGGCTGCCGCGCTGGATGTGGTGGGGGCTCAGCGCCGGCAGCCTCGGCGGGATCGCCTTCGTCATCTGGTTCCTGTCCGTCTCCATCATGACCTTCGGCAAGCTCTGCCCCTTCTGCATGGTCATCTGGTCCATCACCATCCCGGTGGCCGCCCACTCGTGGGCCTGGGCCGCGGCCGGCGGGCACCTGGGGCTGCGCGACAACCTGGCGCTCGACATCCTCAAGGCCCGCTGGTGGATCATGGCGGCGATGTACCTGGCGGTTGTCCTCACCATCGTCATCGCCTTCGGCGGCCAGCTGGCCAGGTTGGTCGGGTGACTGCGCCCATGGAGCAGCGGGCCCCGACCGGCTCCGGTGGGAAGCCCTCGGTGACGGGGGACTCGACCGTCACGCAGGACTACCTCAAGGTCGTGTGGGCCGCCTGCGAGTGGGGCGGCGCGGGCGCCTCCGTCACCGGACTGGCCAAACGCATGGAGGTGGCCCCCTCGACCGCCTCGGAGAACGTGGCTCGTCTCGTGGAGGAGGGGCTGCTCGTCCACGAGCCCTACAAGGCCGTCACCCTCTCCGAGGAGGGGCGACGTCGCGCCATGGGCATGATCCGCCGCCATCGCATCCTGGAGACCTACCTGGTCACTCGGCTCGGCTTCGGCTGGGACGAGGTGCATGCTGAGGCCGAGGAGCTCGAGCACGCCGTCTCTGAGCGGCTGCTGGAGAGGCTCGACGCGGTCCTGGGGCACCCCACCCGTGATCCGCATGGGGACCCGATCCCCACGGCCGACGGCCGCCTCATCGTGCCCGACCTGGTGGGCCTGGAGACGTTGCCGGTGGGCTCCGACGTCGTCGTCGGACGGATCCAGGATGACGCCGAGACGCTGCGCCGCCTGGAGCGGGCCGGCATCGGGCTGGACAGCCGGGTGCGGATCCGCGATCGGGGCACCGTGGCGCCGGCCGTGGAGGGCGGTGGCCGCCGTCGGGCGACCGTCATCACCCTGCTGGATACCGAGGGCCCACACGGCGCAGTGCCCGAGGGCGCTCCCGAGGCCATCATCCCCGACGGCTCCCTGTGGCTGCTGGCCTGACTCGGGGCCGGGCCTGGACGGAACCGGGCGCGGCTGGGGGACAATGGGCCATGAGCACGATTTTCACCAAGATCATCAAGGGAGAGATCCCCGGCCGTTTCGTGTGGGCGGACGAGATCTGCGTCGCCTTCGCCACCATTGAGCCGCACACCGACGGGCACGTCCTCGTGGTCCCGCGGCTCGAGGTTGACTCCTACGTGGACGCGCCCGATGACGTGGTGGCGCACCTGGCCGTGGTCGCCAAGCGCATCGGCGCCACGCAGGTGCGCGTCTTCGAGGTGCCCCGGGCCGGGCTCGTTGTGGCCGGCTACGGCGTTGACCACCTGCACCTCCATGTGCTGCCGATCCGCTGTGAGGAGGACCTGTCCTTCTCCTCGGCCCGCCACCCCGAGGCCTCCGAGCTTCGACGCCGCCATGGAGCGCCTGCGGGCCGGCCTCGTCGAGGACGGCTGGGGCGAGTTCGTGCCCACGCATATGGACAGCGCGGCGCTCGCGTAGCCCCGACGCTACCCCCTTCGTCCTCGTCAGAAGGGTGGGGCTTGGTCGATGAGGGGCGCTAGTCCCAGGGAGTGAGCGGCCCTCGGAAGAGGGGTGGTCTCGTAGTCTCCCGCCTTTTCGCCGGGTAGGGGGCCTCGGGTCACGAGGCGGGCACTATCGCTGCTGGGCTGGGTACGGTCGAGGGCGGTGTTGAATCGGTCGATGAGCTCAGGGCCGATCTGCTGGCTCAGGTCGGCCGGGACGACGGTGCTGGGAACAAGGTGCTGGTGGGGGCCGACCTTGTGGGGCAGGCGGTCGATGGTGCCGTCTGGGTGGCGCCGATAGACGGTCTTGTCCGGAGTGTGCCAAGACAAGACCCCGCTGTCACGGTCCCTGGTGAGTGCCCATCCGGGAGTATGCTTGAGTCGGTGATGGGCCTGACAGAGCACCACGAGGTTGTCCAGGCTGGTGGTCCCGCCCTGGCTCCAGGCGGTGAGGTGGTCGATATCGCAGCGGGAGGCCGGAGTCTGGCAGGTGGGGAAAACACATGTTTTGTCGCGGGCTCGTACGAGGTCCGCAAGTCCCACCGGAGGCCGGTACCTGGTGCGGCCGACGTCCAGGACGGTGCCGCTGGCGGGGGTCGGTCACCAGGCGCCTCCAGGTCCCGCCGGCGGCCAGGGCCCAGGCAGTCATGGCCGGTACCGCTGCGCTGCGCGCCCCGATCCTCACCTCAGCGACCTCTACTGGTGTGGCGGAAAACGGGGAGATGACCTGGGCGGTGGGCTGGATGGTGGGAGCAACCGGGGCGAGTTCAGGCAGACTCCTCCCTCTAGGCCCGGGCAGACTTCTCCCACCGGGGGTGGGCAGATTTCTCCCGCCGCTCGGGGAGTCTGCGCTGTTGAGAGGCTCGGGCGCGGCGGTGGAGCATTCGCCAGGGCCGGCTCCACCTGGATCAAGACAGCGGGGGTCGTCGGGGCTCTCGCTGTCCCCAGGACCACAGCCCCCAGAAATGCCGTCCCGGAGTCGGTTGTCTTCGGATGAGGTGCCGGGGTTGCCGCCTCCGGGATCGACGCCGCCGGTGGGGCCCTCTTCCGGCTGAGCCAGACCAACCAGGCTGCTCAGAGGAACGGTGACGTTGACGTTGATACGGATGCCTTCTGGCAGAGGAAGGTGACCGGTGGCTGAAGGGGTCCACCACGGGCTGTTCGATCCCACCAGGCCGCTCAAAGCGCCCAGGAGCCCTTCCAGAGGTACCCCGTCAGGCAGCAGTCTCCGCGGGTCTGCACCCGCCGTGGCATCGGTATCCGAGTCGTCGTGGGAAGCACGTGAGCTTGTTGATATCACAGGCGAACAGGCCCGTGCTGGCGAGCTGTCCCCGCCGGTCCGCCCCTCAGTCCGATTGCCGGAAATGCCCTGGGCCGGCTGGCTGAAGGCCGCGATCTGGCTGGTGCGAAGCACGGACAGGGACATCGCGGTGATGGCATCGGCTCTAAGCTGCCCCAGGGTGCGCTTCTCGCCGCAGGCCCGCGCCGAAGCGGCGATTGCGTCCAGGGTGGCGTCCAGCAGCAGGGCGTCCATAGTCGGCAGCAGAAGCCGGACTTGGCAGAGGCCCTCTCCTGCAGGCCGGGGGCGCGACACACACCGCTGCTCGGTATTGTTCTGGCTCCGCTCAGCGTGGCCGTCAGGGTCGATCTCCATCAGGGCACGATCCAGATCCCGCCCCACCTGCGACACGCTCCGCCTAGGCGCCTGAGGCAGAACCTTGTCCTGGACCGCCAGTGCCACTGGAGTAGGTACGTCTTCCAGGCGGCGGGTCACCAGGAACGCCTTCGCCGAGTCCAGGACCCCGCAGCGTTCCATGGCCTCAACCGGGGCGAAGCCCATGCTCATGAGGGCCTGGCCGTGATCCACCATCTGACCGGCCCGAGTCCGAGAGACGCCCAGGCGGGTGGAGAGCAGACAGGTGGCATTGAACCGCCGCTCCTCATAACCCACCACCGGAGAGACCTCAGCATGCGGACCCCACTGGCCCGGGTGACTGGACAGCTCAGGGCACCCGGTCAGGCAGGCCGCCGCCAGGGCCTCGCCCCAGGTGGCCCAGGCCGCCAGGCGGTGGCAGGCCGCGGCCAGCTCTCCCAAACCCGAGGCCCCCAGGGCAATCAGTCCCGAGGTGCCGACCTCCTCCACGCTCATTGTTCGGCGCTGTTCGGAGGCGGCCACCAGCGCCACGTCAGTACCCGACTCATTGGTGAAGAGGGACGGCACGGCAGCCTTGGCAGCGGTAGAGCACTCGTCGTCGGCGTCCTGGGCAGTCACCAGCAGGCGGGCCAGCAGCCCCTCCACCACACCGGCCAGCGCCTGGCCCGCACCCAGGGAGGCCAACAGGCCTGCCGTCTCCTCTGCCGAGACCTGCGGTATCGACGTGGGAGCCCCGCCAGGCGCACCCAGCATCCCGACCGCATCACCGGCCGGGACGCGAGGAAGCATACCACCTTCGAACATATGTACAGTATAGCAAGTGGTGCCCGTGCCCCGCACGCTGAAGCAGGCTCCAGAATCACTGGAACAGCAACGATTAGCCGCATATCTGGCGCCTTTATCGCCGGCGCCTTCTCTCTCGGGAGCTGGCGTGACGGCCCGCAGAGACCGCTCGAACCTTGCTGGGCTCCACCGACGTGACCGGTCTCGCCCGCCCGTGGGACGGACGCCGCCGGGCGCCACTGCTGGCGGGCGATAGGCTGTGCCCCAGCACCAGGAAGCACGAGTAGGAAAAGAGCGCTGCCGCGATGTCAGAGAGAACTGCACCGGTCGAGTCCGACACCCCCTTCCGCTACACGGCGGAGCTGGCGGACTCCATCGAGACTGCTTGGCAGGACCGCTGGGAGGCCGAGGGCACCTTCAACGCCGACAACCCCGTCGGCGCTCTGGCCGGCCCCGGAGCGGACAAGGAGAAGTTCTTCCTGCTGGACATGTTTCCCTACCCCTCCGGCAAGGGCCTGCACGTGGGCCATCCGCTGGGCTACATCGCCACCGACGTCGTCGCCCGCTTCACCCGGATGACCGGCAAGAACGTCCTGTACACGATGGGCTACGACGCCTTCGGCCTGCCCGCCGAGCAGTACGCCGTCACCACCGGCCAGCACCCGCGCATCTCCACCGAGGCCAACATTGCCAACATGCGCCGCCAGTTGCGCCGCCTGGGTCTGTCCCACGACCCGCGCCGCTCCCTGGCCACCATCGACGTCAACTACGTGCGCTGGACCCAGTGGATCTTCCTGCAGGTCTTCAACTCCTGGTTCGACCCAGAGGCCCCGCGCCGTGACGGCCGCGGCAAGGGGGCGGCCCGGCCGGTGTCCGAGCTGCGCGACAAGCTAGCCTCCGGTCAGGTCCCCGTCCCCGACGGCCGCGACTGGGCCGCCCTGAGCGCCTCCGAGCAGGCCGAGGTCATCGACTCCTTCCGCCTGGCCTACGTCTCCAACGCCCCCGTCAACTGGTGCCCCGGCCTGGGCACGGTGCTCGCCAACGAGGAGGTCACCTCCGAGGGCCGCTCCCGAGCGCGGCAACTACCCCGTCTTCAAGCGCAACCTGCGCCAGTGGATGATGCGCATCACCGCCTACGGCGACCGCCTCGCCGAGGACCTGGACACCGTGGACTGGCCCGAGAAGGTCAAGCTCATGCAGCGCAACTGGATCGGCCGCTCCGAGGGCGCCGAGGTGACCTTCGCCGTGCCCGGGGCCGGTCAGGGCGCGGAGCAGGACGCGTCGCTGAGCGTCTACACCACCCGCCCCGACACCCTCTTCGGGGCCACCTTCATGGTGGTGGCCCCTGAGCACCCCATGCTGGGCGGCCTCCAGGCCTCCGGCTCGGTGCGCACCGAGGCTCAGATCGCCGACGACGCCGCGGCCCTGACCGTCCCGGCCGCCTGGCCCGAGGGCACCAAGGAGGCCTGGACCGGCGGCTACGCGACCCCCGCCGAGGCCGTGGCCGCCTACCGCGCCCAGGCCGCGGCGACGTCGGACGCCGACCGTACCGACGAGGGGCGGGTCAAGACCGGTGTCTTCACCGGCTTCTTCGGCATCAACCCCGTCAACGGGGCGAAGGTGCCGGTCTTCGTGGCCGACTACGTCCTCATGGGCTACGGGACCGGCGCCATCATGGCCGTGCCCGCTCACGACGAGCGCGACTACGCCTTCGCCACCAAGTACGACATCGACATCATCCAGACCATCGGCCCGGCCGACGACCCCCACGGCGTCGACCTGACCGCCCAGGCCTACACCGGTGATGGCGTCGTCGTGAACTCCGCCCAGGGCGACCTGGACATCAACGGCATGGGCAAGGACGAGGCCAAGGCCACCATGATCGGCTGGCTGGAGGCCAAGGGCGCCGGCAGTGGCGCGGTCACCTACCGCCTGCGCGACTGGCTCTTCTCCCGCCAGCGCTACTGGGGCGAGCCCTTCCCGATCGTGTGGGACGAGGACGGCGGCATCCACGCCCTGCCCGAGTCGATGCTGCCGGTCGAGCTGCCCGAGGTCACCGACTACTCACCGCGCTCCTACGACCCCGACGACGCCGAATCCTCCCCGGAGCCGCCACTGGGCAAGGCCACCGAGTGGGTCGAGGTCGAGCTCGACCTGGGTGACGGTCCCCGGACGTACTACCGCGAGACCAACACGATGCCGCAGTGGGCCGGCTCGTGCTGGTACGAGATGCGCTACATCGACCCGACCGATGACAAGGCGCTCGTCGACCCGGCCAACGAGGCCTACTGGATGGGGCCGCGCCCCGAGGCCGGCAACATCTCCGGCGGCACCGACCTGTACGTCGGCGGTGTCGAGCACGCCGTCCTGCACCTGCTCTACTCGCGCTTCTGGCACAAGGTCCTGTTCGACCTGGGCCACGTCTCCTCCTCCGAGCCCTACCACCGCCTCTTCAACCAGGGCTACGTCCAGGCCTACGCCTACACCGACTCCCGCGGCCAGTACGTGCCCGCCGACGAGGTCGAGGAGGTCACCGCCGAGGACGGCACCACCAGATACCTGTGGCAGGGGCAGTCGGTGGACCGCGAGTACGGCAAGATGGGCAAGTCCCTGAAGAACATCGTCACCCCCGACGACATGTACGAGGCCTACGGCGCCGACACCTTCCGCGTGTACGAGATGAGCATGGGACCGCTGGACGCCGACCGCCCGTGGGACACCCGCGCCGTCGCCGGCAGCCAGCGCTTCCTGCAGCGCCTGTGGCGCAACGTCGTCGACGAGACCACCGGTGAGCTGACGGTGGTTGACGAGAGCGCCGACGAGGAGACCCGCCGGCTCGTGGCCAAGACGATCGTGGGCGTGCGCGAGGACTACGAGGGGATGCGCCTCAACACGGCCATCGCCAAGCTCATCGTCCTCAACAACCACCTCACCGGACTCAGCGCGGTTCCGCGCGAGGCTGTCGAGGCCCTTGTCCTCATGACGGCGCCCGTGGCCCCGCACATCGCCGAGGAGATCTGGAAGCGCCTGGGCCACGAGCACTCCCTGGCCCACGAGGACTTCCCGGTCGTGACCGACGAGTCCCTGCTGGCCGCCGACAAGGTCACCTGCGTCATCCAGGTCAAGGGCAAGGTCCGTGACCGCCTCGAGGTCGACCCCGGCACCTCCGAGGCCGAGCTGGAGAAGCTGGCCCTGGCAGCCCCCGGCGTCATCCGCACCCTGGACGGGCGCGGCGTGCGCAAGGTGATCGTGCGCGCCCCCAAACTGGTGAGCATCGTTCCCGAGTGACCGGGGCGGGCCCCACGACGGCGCCGCTCACGGCCGCGCCGCGGTGGCCCAGGAACAGCATGAGGGGCTGCACGAACCGAGATGGTTGGTGCAGCCCCTTCGCCTTGCTTGAGCCGGTTCTCAGCGGCGCCTGAGAGTGCCGAAGATGGAGCGCGTGATCTCGCGGGTGATATGGCGGCCCACCGAGCCGATGGTCTTCTCGACCTCCCGCCGGCGGCGCTCGGCGGCCTTCTCCGCCTCGCGCTGGCGACGCTGGGCCTCCTTGACGGCCTCGCGCTCCAGGCGCTCTGCCTCCTTCTGACGCTGAGCCGCCTGGCGGGCGGCCTCCTTCTCCAGGTCCTTCTGCGCGGCGGCATCGGCCTTGGCCTGCTCCTTGGCGGCCTGCTCAGCGGCACGAGCGGCCTCGGCGGCCTCGGCGTCGGCCTGGACCCGCTGGGCCAGCAGCTCGTAGGCGGACTCGTTGTCCACGCCCGTGGCGTACTTGGGTTTCAGCGGTGAGGAGGCCAGCACCTGGTTGACCGTGCCGTCCTGGGCCGGCCCCATGACGGCGGCGGGTACATTCACGACCACCGGGGCCACCGGGGCGGGGCGCCCCTTCTCGTCCAGCACACTGACGACGGCCTGACCGGTGCCCAGCGACGTGAGCACCCGGCTGAGGTCCACCGGGCTGACCGGGAAGGTGGAGACCGCCTTCTTAAGGTTGGCAGCGTCGGCCGGGGTGTGGGCGCGCAGGGCGTGCTGGACCCTGCTGCCGAGCTGGGCCAGGACCTCGTCGGGAACGTCCGTGGGGGACTGGGTGATGAAGACGATGCCCACGCCCTTGGAACGGATGAGCCGCACCGTGCGCACCACGGCCTCCAGGAAGGCCTTCGAGGCTCCGGAGAACAACAGGTGGGCCTCGTCGAAGAAGAACACCATGGTGGGCTTGTCCGGGTCGCCGACCTCCGGCAGGGTCTCGAAGAGCTCGGCGAGCAGCCACATGAGGAAGGTGGAGAACAGCGTGCCCTGGGACTGGATGTCGGCCAGCTCCAGCGCGGAGATGACGCCGCGACCATCGGGGGAGACCCGCATGAGGTCACGCACGTCGAGAGCCGGCTCACCGAAGAAGGCCTCACCACCGGCCGCCTCCAGGGCGGCGATCTCACGCAGGATGACCCCGGCCGTGGCCGCAGAGACCCCACCGATGGTCTTGAGCTCCTCCTTGCCGGCATCGGTGTTCGTCAGATAGTCGACGACGGCGCGCAGGTCCTTGAGGTCCAGCAGGGCCAGCCCCTGGCTGTCCGCCCAGTGGAAGACCAGTTGGAGGGCGGAGGCCTGCGTGTCGTTGAGGCCCAGGACCCGCGAGAGCAGGATCGGCCCGAACTCGGTGACCGTGGTGCGGATCGGGGTGCCGCTGATACCGGCGCCGGACTCCGACCCACCGAGGTTGAACAGCTCGATGGGGAAGGACTGGCCCTTCCAGTCCTGACCGGTGGAGGCGATGCGGGAGGCGATCTTGTCATTGGAGGCTCCCGGCTCGGCCAGGCCGGTCAGGTCCCCCTTGACGTCGGCCAGGAACACCGGGACGCCCGCTGCCGACAGTCCCTCGGCCAGGAGCTGAAGCGTGCGGGTCTTACCGGTACCGGTCGCCCCGGCAACCAGCGCGTGCCGGTTGAGCAGCCCCAGCGGGATGCCCACCGACAGGCCCTTGACCGCCGCGGGCTCACCGCCGGAGAGCGTATCGAGGTAGGTGCCCACCGGCAGGGTGGGGGAGGAGAAGCCGTACCCGGAACGCACCTGGGCGGTATAGCCGGCCTCCTCAGCCTCCTGACTGCCCGAGGCCTGCTCGGCCTCAGCGACGCCCTCAGCCTGCACGGGGGCCTGCTCCTGAGCCTGCTCAGCAGTCGGCGCCGGTTCACCGGCCGGAGCCTGCTCGGCTGCCGGCTGTGCGGCCGGTTCTGCGGCGGCTCGGCAAGGGGTGCGGCGGTGGCTGTCTGGGCGGCGGGCTCGCCCGGTGCGTCAGCAATGCGGGATTCGGCGGCCTGCTCCACCGCCGAGGCCGGGGAGGAGGCGATGGCGGCGTCGAGGGCCGCCTGAGCGGCGGCTGCCTTGGCTGCGGCGGCTTCGGCGGCGGCCTGGGCGGCCTCGGCCTTGAGACGTGCGATCTCAGCGGAATCGGTCATGGCCTCATCGTAAACGCCGAACCTGCCAGAGCGCTGACCCGGGCGTGCCAGAAGCCCGGCCGACAGGGTAGCCTCGGGTCTCGATGGCGTTGAGATAGTACGTCTGGTCCCACACCTGCCCGTCCCCAGTGCCGCGAGGTTTGCACGCCCCATGTTGCCCCCTGCGTCGTCGTTTCCGGAAGAACCGCCCCTCGTGGGCCAGTCGCTGGTGCACCCGTCCCGCAGAGTCAGGTGACCCTCATGCGGATCGCCTTCTTCATTGACGACTACCTCCCCTCCGTCCACGGCGTGGCCACCTCCACGGCCACCTTCCGCTCCGCCCTGGAACGCATGGGACACGAGGTCTACGTGGTGGCCCCTAAGGCCGAGCGCTATGAGGAGACCGACGACCACGTCATCCGCCTGTCCTCCTCGCGCTACTACGTCTTTGACAGCCGCGAGGTCGCCACCATCTATCCCGGCCTGGCCAGGCGCTTCGACGCCTACGACTTCGACATCGTCCACAGCCAGACCCAGTTCAGCCTGGGCGTCCTGGCCCACTGGGTGGCCAAGCGCCAGAACATCCCCCACGTCACCACCATTCACACCCTCTACACCGAGCTCATCGACGACTACCCGCTGGCCGTGGTCTCCGGACTGCTGGCCCTGTCCGTCGCCTTCCCCGTGGCGCTCAAATCGCTGCCGGTCCTGCCCCGCCCCCACCGCGACTCCATCAAGCACCTCAACAAGCGCGACATGAAGACGGCGCTGTCCCGGCAGGGATGGCGGCTCACAGCGGCCTTCGCCAACAAGTGCGACGCCTGCCTGTCGCCCTCCCAGCACCTGGCACAGATCCTCATCGACGACGGCGGACTGACCGCCCCCTGCATGGTGCTGCCCAACGGGCTGGACTCCACCCGCTACCGCAGTGCTCGCGCCGCGGACTCACCGATCCCCAAGGCCCCCGACGAGAAGATCATCATCTGCGTGGCCCGCCTCAGCCCGGAGAAGCGGCAGATGACGCTCATTGAGGCCATGCCCCACCTGGCCGACCTGCCGGTCAAGCTGGTGCTCGTGGGCCCCGGCCCCTCCCAGGAGGAGCTGGCACGGCGCGCCGAGGAGCTCGGGGTGGCGGACCGGGTGGTCCTGGTCGGTCAGCGCTCGCCGGAGGAGGTCGCCGTCCTGCTCAAGCAGGCCGATGTCTTCTCCCTGGCCTCCTACCACTTCGACAACCAGCCCATGGTGTTCCTGGAGGCCGCAGCTTCAGGGCTCCCGATCGTCTACTGCGACGAGCGGATGACCGAGTGCCTCACCGAGCGCAACGCGATCCTCACCGACGGGATCGAGGGGGAGGACTTTGCCCGGGTCTTCGCCTCCCTGCTGTCCGACGACGCCCGGCTCGCCGAGCTGTCCGACGGGGCCCTGGAGGTGGCTCAACAGTTCGACTCCGAGACGATGACCAAACGGCTCGTCAACCTCTACGAGGACCTCCTGGTCTCTGATCGCTGAAAACCCGCGGACCCGGGAGAACAGCGGCGCCTTGCCGGTGAGCGAGCGGCTTGCCGATAAGGTATGCGGCATGTCGCTCGCCGTCGTCACCGACTCCGCCGCCTGCCTGACGGAGCCCCTCATGCGTGACCGTGCGATCGAGGTGGTGCCGCTGCACGCCATCCCCGCTGACAACGGCGAGCCCGGGACCACCTCACGGCCCAGTGTCCAGGAGCTGATGGACGTCTACCGACGCGCGGCCAACAGGGCCGAAGAGGTCCTGGCCATCCACATCTCCTCGGCCCTGTCCGGCACCGTGGACAACGCCCGCATCGCCGCCGCCCGGCTCGAGGCCGAGTACCAGGCCGAGTACAGCGGCCAGGGCGGGAGCGTGGGGCGCCGTCGCCCGCAGTGGCTGCGCGTCGTCGACTCCGGCACCAGCTCCGGCGCGCTGGGACTTGCGGTGCTGGCCGCCGCCGGCGCCCACGACGCCCGCCGCGGTGCCGCCCTGGCTCAGGCCAGCACCGCCCGTTCCTGCCAGCTCTTCGTTGTCGACGACCTGGGGCGCCTGGCCCGCTCCGGGAGGATCGACCGCACCACGGCCCGCCTGGACGGCGTTCTTGGAATCCGCCCGGTCCTGGCCCTGACCCGCGACGGGATCCGGACACTGGAGACCGTGCGCGGCGCGGCCCGCGCCAGGCGCCACCTCATCGCGCAGGCCGTCCGCGTCGCCGGTGGGACCGCCCTGTCCGGCCCCAGGCACCCCGCCGACCCGGTGCGCCTGGTCATTCAAGGAGACGACGCCGACAAGCTGGCGCTGCTCGAGACTGGTCTTCGTCAGGCCATGGAGGAGGCCGGAGCCAAGCTCACCGAGGTCCTCACCCTCCCGGTCGACGAGCGACGAGCACCCACGTGGGCCCCGGGGCCCTCGGCATCGCCGTCGCCCCGGACCTGCGGGCCCACTGAGCCGGGGTTGACAACGCGGCCCGGTTGCCACAGGCCGTCAGACGCCAGTGCTCTCCACAGAGCAGACGGCCTCTCCGTGCGCCTCGCGGAACCGGTCCCTACCGTCAAGGACATGGGAGCCAGAAGGAGCAGCACGAACAGGTCCCTGGATGACCTTGTGCGCCTGGCCTGCTCGACCGACCCCGAGGAGCCAGTGCGTCGGCCCTGGCGCCTCGCGATCGCGCCACGAGCCGCGATCATTGCCGGCTCCGCTCTCCTCATCCTGGCTCTCGCCCTGGCACTGAGGGCCGTCCTGGTCTCCACCGGTGCCGGCGGTCAAGAGGCCACTGCGGCAGCGGCGGGTGCCTCCGAGGCGATGCGGCCCCCGCCCACAGGGCCGGCCGCGACACCAGCCATGAAGCCGGCCACGGGATCGGCGGCAGAACCGGGCGTCTCGACGGCTCCAGCCGGCAACGTCGTCGTCCACGTCACCGGGGCGGTGACCAGGCCGGGGGTGGTGACCCTGGCCCCAGGAAGCCGTGTCACCGATGCCATCAGCGCCGTCGGAGGAGCCAGCGCGGACGCCGACACCGAGCAGCTCAACCTCGCCCGGGTTCTGAGCGACGGTGAGCAGATCCGGGTCCCGCGAGTCGGCGAGGTCCTGCCCGACCCCGCACCGCAACCCAGTGGGGCCGCCACCCCCGGTGCGGGAACAGCGTCGGGGAAGCCCGGCGGTGGCGGCTCATCCGGGATGATCAACATCAATACGGCCTCCGCCACTGACTTGGAGAAGCTGCCCGGCATCGGCCCTGCCCTGGCCCAACGGATCGTGGAGTACCGAGACTCCCACGGGCCCTTCGCCACCGTCGACGCCCTCACCGACGTCCCCGGTATCGGCAAGGCCAAGCTCGAGGGCCTGCGGGAGCAGGCCACCGTATGAACGGGGACCAGGGGCGGAGCAGTCCCAGGGCCCCGTGGGACGACCCCGCGCTCTACGAGCACCTGCGCCAGGAGCAGAACCGCAACCGGCACCGAGACGGAGGTCGGCACGCCACCTCCTCCAAGGCCCCCGACGCCCTCGACCTGCGCCTGCTCGCCCCGGCGCTCACCTGCTGGGCCGGCGCCTGGTGGGCCGTCGGACTCGAGGAGGCTGACGCCTGGAGACGAGTCCTGCTCCTGGCCTCCGGGTGCACAGCCCTGGCTGCGATGCTCGTGGTCCCCGTCCTACGTTTCCGGCCACCGCGCCACCGGGCCGACCAGCGCCCCGGCGCCCCCGAGCATGACCCCACGGCGGTGGGAACCCTCAGTGCCAGCCTGCTCGTGTGCGCCCTGTGCGCCGCGACCGTCCTGACCGTCAGTGCCGCCCACCTGTGGTCCCGCCAGCGCGACCCTCTGACCGTGGCGGTCGCCTCCGGGCAGCCGGTCACCCTCATCGGCACCGTCTCCCAGGAGCCGCGAGTCTCGGCCACCAGCCGCTCCACCCTGGTCATCAGCGCCCTCGACGTCGAACAGGTGGACGCACAATCCTCCACCCTGAGCGCCACCGTCCTGGGCGACACGCAGTGGTTGAGTCTGCCCATGGGGACCCGCGTCAGGGTGCGCACGCGCCTACGCCCCACCGGATCGGGACGTGCTGAGGCCGCCATCATCCCCAAGCGCGCCGGCCTCACGGTGCTTGGCCCACCGGCCGGGGTACTCGGGGCCGTCACCAGCATTCGCACTGGTCTTGCCCAGGCCGTTGGAGCCCAGGGCCTCGAAGGAGCGGGGGAGGAGGCAGGTCTCTGGCCGCCGGGAGCACGCGCCCTCGTACCCGGCGTCGCCCTGGGAGACGACCACGCCCTGTCGGCCCAGGTGCGCGAGGACATGCGCACCGTCTCCATGACGCACCTGACCGCCGTCTCCGGGCAGCATGTCGCCATCATCCTGGGACTGGGGCTGGCCGGCCTCGGGGTGCTGCCCCGGCGGTGGCGGGCTCTGCTCGGCACGGTCATGCTCACTCTCCTCGTCATCCTGGTGCGCCCCTCAGGCTCCGTACTGCGCGCCGCCACCATGGGGGCCGTCATGCTGCTGGGTGTCGTCGCCGGGCGACGCGCCGCCTCCGTACCCGCCCTGTTCGCCGGAGCCATCTTCCTACTGCTCATCGACCCCTGGCAGTCCCGCGACTACGGCTTCGCACTGTCCGTAGTGGCCACCGCCGGGATCGTCATCGGCTCCAAACCGGTCGCTGCCCACCTCTCACGTCATCTTCCCAGGTGGCTGGCCGCCGCCATGGCACTGCCACTGGTGGCCCAGGCCGCCTGCGGGCCGATCCTCATCCTCCTGCAGCCCTCGGTGGGGGCCTGGTCGGTGCCCGCCAACCTGCTCAGTGAACCGGCCGCCGTCATCGCCACCATCAGCGGACTCCTGGCGGCGATGATCGCTCCGGCCTGGCCCGCAGCCGCCTCCGTCATCGCTTGGCCGGCGCTTGCGGCCTGCTCCTGGATGGTGTGGGTCGCCGGCTTCTTCGCTCACCTGCCCGGCGCCACCCTGCCCTGGCCGGGCGGCCTCACGGGAGCCCTGGCACTGGGGTCCTGCGAGATCGGGGTCCTGCTCGCAGCGGCTCCCCGTACCCGCCGCGCCCTGCTGGAAGGAGCCAGGCGGTTGACGCGGCCCGCTCATGGCAGGCTTGCCCCATGGCAGCGACCCGAACCTCCCGCTCCCGAGGCCCGCGCAAGGCACCGGCTGGACTGCGCTGGGACCAGGCCCAGCTGGCGCCGATCGTCCTCATCCGTGCCGGCGAGGAGGTCCTCGCCGACCGAGCGGTGAGGAGTCTTCTGGCGCAGGCCAAGGCCAAGGACCCCACCACCGAGATCACGCGCCTGGAGGCCGCCACCTACGAACCCCACCAGCTCGACACCCTCGTGTCCCCCTCCTTATTCGGCGAGCCCCGGCTCGTCTACGTCCCCGCCCTGGAGCAGATGACTGACGCCCTCCTGAGCGACCTCATCGCCTACGTGGGCGCCGCCGACCCCGAGGTCAGCGTCATCCTGCGCCACAACGGGGGCCAAAGGGCAAACGCCTGCTCGATGCCATCAAGGCCTCGCCCTACCCGACCATCCAGTGCGAGGCCATCAAGAGTGCCAAGGACAAGTCCTCCCTGGTCGCGGCCGACGTGCGCCGCGCCGGAAGAAGCATCGATCCCGAGGCCGTGGGCGCCCTCGTCGACGCCCTGGGCAGCGACCTGCGCGAGCTGTGCTCCGCCGTCGACCAGCTCCTCGCCGACACCCAGGGCACCATCAGCGTCGACCACGTGCGCACCTACTACGCCGGGCGCATCGAGGCCACCGGCTTCACCGTGGCCGACGCCGCCGCGGCCGGCAACACCCCGGCCGCCATCACGGCCCTGCGCCACGCCGTGGCCACCGGCACCGACCCGGTGGCCATCGTCGCGGCCCTGGCCATGAAGGTGCGCCAGCTCGCCCGAGTCGCGGCCGCCGGGGGGCGGCGTATGAGCCCCGCCGAACTGGGAATGGCCCCCTGGCAGGTGGACCGGGCCCGCCGAGAGCTCCAGGGATGGTCCGACGACGCCCTGGCCACCTCGATCCTGGCCGTGGCCCGGGCCGATGCCGAGGCAAAGGGGGCCAGCCGCGACCCCGTCTACGCCGTCGAGCGGGCGGTCCTGACGATCTGCAACGCCCGCCGCTCCGGTACCCGCCGGCGCTGAGCCGCCCTCACACCCGCATGGCGGCCAGTGTGAGCGCCGTGGACATCGCCGCGCAGGCCGCCTCGTAGCCCTTGTCCTCCTCCGATCCTGGCCCGCCGCAGCGGGCCAGCGCCTGGGCCTCGTCGTCGCACGTGAGCACGCCGAAGCCCACCGGCACCCCGGTGTCGAGCGCCACCCGGCTCAGCCCGTCGGAGGCGGCCTGCACACGTAATCGAAGTGCGGGGTGCCACCGCGGATGACGACGCCCAGTGCGACGACCGCCTCGGCACCGCCGCGCGCGGCGGCCGCGGCGAGCACCGGGAGCTCGAAGGAACCCACCGCCCGCACGACGCTCGCCTGGGCTCCGGCCTCCTCGACGGCGCGCAGCGCCCCGGCGACCAGGCCCGCCATGATGCGCTCGTGCCACTGGGCGGCGACGACTGTCACTCTCATGCCCCGTGCGTGGGGTGCGCTCTGCTCAGGTGCTCCGGATCCGCTCATCGTGTCTCTCCTTCGATCTCGTCGGTCGTGTGCCAGGTCGCGTCGTCGGCCCTCGCCTCGCCGGGCGGTGAGTCCGTGCGGGACCCGGTGGGGTCGAGCCCGGTGAGCAGATGGCCCATGCGGTCGCGCTTGGTGCGCAGGTAGTCGAGGTTCTCCCCGTTGGCGAAGGTCGGTGTCGGCGTCATGGAGCGGACGTTCACGCCATAGTGCTCCAGGCCTTCCACCTTGTCCGGGTTGTTCGTCATGAGCTCGACCGAGCGCACGCCCAGGTGCCGCAGCACCTGGGCGGCGGTGGCGTAGCTGCGGGCGTCGGCCGGCAGCCCCAGCGCGACGTTGGCGTCGAGGGTGTCCATGCCCTCCTCCTGCAGCGCGTAGGCGCGGAGCTTTGTCGATGAGCCCGATGCCGCGCCCCTCATGGTCGGAGGCGTAGACGAGGACCCCGCGGCCGTGGGCGCTGATCGCCTCCATGGCGGCGCGCAGCTGCGGTCCGCAGTCGCAGCGCAGGGAGGACAGGACGTCGCCGGTCAGGCAGGCGGAGTGGACGCGGGTGAGGACGTCCTCACCGTCCGAGATGCGACCGCACACGAGTGCGAGGTACTCGGTGCCGTCGACCCTGCTGCGCAGGGCGTGGGCGGTGAACTCCCCGTGCGCGGTGGGCAGGTGCGCCGAGACGACCTCCTCGACGAGCTCCTCGTGCAGCCACCGGTAGCGCTCCAGGTCGCCGATCGAGATCATGGGCATGTCGTGGGCGTCGGCGAGCGTACGCAGCTGGTGCCGGCGTGCCATGGTGCCGTCGTCGTTGATGATCTCCACCAGGACGCCCACGGGCCGGTTGCCCGACAGGCGCATGAGGTCGACGGCGGCCTCCGTGTGACCGCGGCGCGTGAGGATCCCGCCCTCACATGCACGCAGGGGAAAGACGTGGCCCGGGCGGACGAGATCGCTGGGAGCCGAGCCCGGGTCCGCCAGGACGCGGACGGTGCGCGCCCGGTCGGCGGCGCTCACACCCGTGGTGATGCCCGTGCGTGCGTCGGCACTCAGCGTGAAGGCCGTCCTCTTGGGATCGGTGTTGTGCTCGGTCATCATGGGGATCCCCAGGCGGTCGAGCTCCTGGGCCGCCATGGGCGCGCAGATGATGCCGGTGGAGTGCCGGATCGCGAAGGCCAGCTGCTCGGTCGTGGCGCTCGCCGCGGGCAGGATGAGGTCCCCCTCGTTCTCCCGGCTCTCATCGTCGACGACGATGACCATCCGGCCCTCGCGGAGGGCGGTGAGGGCGTCCTCGACGCTGTCCATGCGCGTGTCCGGGGATGCGCTCCTGGTGCTCAGCATGCCTGCTGACCCTCCTGGCTCAGGCGGGTGCCCAGAAGACGCTCGGCGTACTTGGCCATGACGTCGACCTCGAGGTTGACCCGTTCTCCCGGCCGCCTCGTGCCCAGAGTCGTGCGCCGCAGCGTCTCGGGGATGAGGCCGACGCTGAGCGACGCCCCCGCCCCCGGCGTGGGAGACACATCGGGGGCGGCGTCGTGCCGGGCCTCGTTGACGTCAACGACGTCGACGACCGTCAGCGACACCCCGTCGAGGGCGACCGATCCCTTGACGGCGACGTAACGGGCGATCTCCCGCGGCAGGCCGATGCGTAGGAGGTCCCAGTGCTCGCCGTGGTGGCGGTCGAGGACCTCGGTGGTGGCATCGACGTGACCCTGAACGATGTGCCCTCCGAGCCTGTCGGTGGCGCGCAGGGCGCGTTCGAGGTTGACCGGCTCTCCCGGCTTCTGGGAGCCCAGCGTGGTGCGCGCGAGAGTCTCCGCCATGAGATCGGCGGTGAAGGCGCTCCCGTGCACGGCGGCGACCGTCAGGCAGCACCCGTTGACGCTGATGGAGTCGCCCAGGCTCACGTCCTGGGTGACGGTGGGCGCCTCGACCGTCAGCCGGGCGCTGTCCTCGACGGTCTCGAGCCGGACGACGTGCCCGAGCTCCTCGACGATTCCGGTGAACATCAGTGTCTCTCCTCGATGTGGCGGTGGGCAGGGGGACGAGTGCGGTCCCGGGGGTCCGGGCGTTGAGCGCGGTGCCGCGGCCTGAGGACCGCAGGGGCGTCGGGGCGGATGTCGTCGGCCCCCAGGTCACCGGAGACGCGGACGGCGAGCTGGTCGCCCGAGCCGAGGACCTCGACGCGGGGGTTTCGCAGCCTCAGGGCGTCGGTGATCGTCGTCGCCCCGAAGTCGGCGAGGGCGGCCGGTCCGGCGCCGAGAAGCGCGGGGGCCGTGTAGGCGACGACCTCGTCGACGAGTCCGGCGCGCAGGAAGGCGGTCGCGAGGGTCGGGCCTCCTTCGAGGAGGACATGGCGGATCTCGCGCTCGGCGAGCACGGCGAGGACGGCGCGCGGGTCGTGGTCGGGCAGGAGGAGGTGGTGGTCGTCGGCGAGCACCCTGGAGGTGGGAGGCAGGCGCCTGGAGCCGACGACGACGCGCAGCGGCTGGAGGTGAGCCGGGGCGGGCTCTCCCGTCTCATCGCGGACTGTGAGGGCCGGGTCGTCGGCGAGGGCGGTGCCGGTGCCCACCATGATGGCGTCGCACTGGTGGCGCAGACGGTGGGCGTCGCGGCGGGCCGCCACCGGGGTGATCCACTGGCTGGTGCCGTCGGCTGCGGCGATACGGCCGTCGAGGGTGGCGGCGAGCTTCCATGTCACCATGGGGCGCCCGCGGGTCACGGCCAGGAGCCACGGGCGGTTGAGACACGCGGCGTCCTGGGCGCACAGTCCACATCGTACTCGCACGCCGGCGGCCTCCAGCGTCGCTGCGCCGCCTCCGGCCTGCTCGGTCGGGTCATCCTGGGCGTAGATGACCTCGGCCACGCCCGCGGCGAGGAGCGCCTGGACGCATGGGCCGGTGCGGCCCTGATGATTGCAGGGCTCGAGAGTGACGACGGCGGTCGCTCCCTGGGCGGAGGCGCCCGCCGCGGCGAGGTTCGCCAGCGCGTCGACCTCGGCGTGGGCGGTGCCGGCTCCGCGGTGGTGGCCCCTCGGCGAGGACGTCGCCGTCGGCGGAGAGGATGACGCAGCCCACCCGGGGATTGGGGCCGGGCGGGGCGTCGGGGAGGCCGCGACCCGCAGGGCGCGTCGCATCGCGGCCGCCTGCACGGGGGTGAACGAGGTCATCCGGTCCTCTCCCTCGGGTGCGCTGGGGAGAGACACTGTCATGCCGGACCGCCGGGTGCACGGCAGCGGGCGAGGCATGGTGTGTCCCGTGTGCGCTTCCCATCCGGACTCTCACCGTCGGTCCAGGAGTTCCACCTGGTCAGCCGGTCGCTGGATGCGACCGGGTCGCGGACTGTCACCGCCGGTTCGGACTTTCACCGACCCCAGAGCACACGAGTTCATCTCGTTGGGGAGAATGTACCGCGCGCGAGTGCGTTCAGCCGTTTCTCCGCGCCTATGTGACCACCCCCACCTCAATGGGGTGTCCGGGTGCGGGCGCACCGCGGGAGGGCCGCCCGCACCGGGCCTCACTTCTTGCGGTACAGGGACTTGGTGGCGTAGACGGGCTCGTTGGTGACCTGGACCCCCAGGGCGCGGAAGATGCCCTCGTCCACCGAGCCCAGGATCGTGGAGGTGTGGACGTCGCAGCCCCGCAGCGTCTCGAGTGGTCGAGGGCCTTGCGGGCGTTGTCGTCCCCGTTGGCGGACACGGCCAAAGCGATGAGCACCTCGTCGGTGTGCAGGCGCGGGTTGCGGCTGCCCAGCCGCTGAGTCTTGAGCTTCTGGATGGGTTCGATGGAGGCCGGGGCCAGCAGGTTGACGTCATCATCGATCCCGGCCAGGACCTTGAGGGCGTTGAGCAGCATCGCTGAGGAGCACCCCAGCAGGGCGGAGGTCTTGCCCGTCACGATGCGCCCGTCGGGCAGCTCGATCGCCGAGGCCGGCTCGCCGGTGGCCGCGGCCACCTCCAGTGCGGGCGGCACGACGGGGCGGTCCTCCTTGCTCACCCCCACCTTGGCCATGAGCAGCGCGATCCGCTGGGACTGGACGGGGGCGATGACCTCGCGCTTCTCGGTCACCAGGGCCCGGTAGTAGCGGCGGATGATCTCCTGGCAGGCGGCCTGCCGGCAGGCCTCGTCGTCGCTGATGCAGTTGCCGGCCATGTTGACGCCCATGTCCGTGGGGGAGGCGTAGGGCGAGGAGCCCAGGATTTCCTCGAACAGGCGGCTCAGGACCGGGAAGACCTCGACGTCGCGGTTGTAGTTGACGGTCTGGACTCCGTGGGCCGCCAGGTGGAAGGGGTCGATCATGTTGACGTCGTCGAGGTCGGCGGTGGCGGCCTCGTAGGCGATGTTGACCGGGTGGTCCAGGGGCAGGTTCCAGATCGGGAAGGTCTCGAACTTCGCGTAGCCCGAGGAGATGCCCCGCTGGTGGTCGTGGTAGATCTGGGACAGGCAGGTGGCCATCTTGCCGCTGCCCGGGCCGGGGGCGGTGACGACCACGAGGTCCCGGCTGGTCTCGATGTACTCGTTGCGCCCGTAGCCCTCCGCCGAGACGATGCGGGCGACGTCGCCGGGGTAGCCGGGGATGGGGAAGTGACGGTAGACCGTGATGCCCAGCGCCTCGAGCTTGCGCTTGAAGTCATGGGCCTGGCGGTTGTCCTCGGTCCACTGGGTCACGACGACGCTGCCCACGTAGAGCCCGTAGCTGCGGAAGGCGTCGATGTGGCGCAGCAGGTCGTCCTCGTAGGGGATGCCCAGGTCCGCGCGGACCTTGTTGCGGGCGAGGTCCTTGGCGTTGACCGCCATGACGATCTCGACCTCGTCGGCCAGGGCTCGGCGAGCATGACGATCTTGTTGTCCGGGGTGAAGCCCGGCAGCACGCGTGAGGCGTGCATGTCGTCAATGAGCTTGCCGCCGAACTCCAGGTAGAGCTTGCCGTCGAACTGGGCGCGGCGCTCCGCGATGTGGTTGGACTGCATCCGCAGGTACTTGTCGCGGTCGAATCCGATGCGCAATGGGCTCTCCTTGAGGCGGTCTGATGAACGGGTGAAGGTGATGGGAAAAAGGGGAGGGCGCCTCCCCGGTGGGAGGCGCCCTTCAGATGCTCACTGCTGCGGTGGCCTCAGAGGAGGCGACGCGCTTGGCGAGCTTGGACTTGCAGTTGGCGGCCTGGTTCTTGTGGATGACGCCCTTGGAGACGGCCTTGTCCAGGCTTTGCGGGAGGCGGCCTTGAGGTGCTCGAGCGCGGCGTCCTTGTCGCCGGCCTCGACGGCCTCGCGCACGCGGCGCACGTAGGTCTTGAGCTCGGACTTGACGGACTTGTTGCGCAGGCGGGCCTTCTCGTTGGTCTTGATGCGCTTGATCTGGGACTTGATGTTCGCCACGGTGAAACTTTCTCGCGTCTGATTGGTCGATGGCCGGAGAGAGGGTTCGCGCCACGGGTTGACATGAGGTGGTGGGGCACCTGGCTGACCCGGTCGCCGGACCCCGCAGCCGGCCAGGCCAGAGGTCCAAGGGGTGACTCTATCAGTCTAAATTCTCAATGGCTTCGTGCTCATGGAGGCTGTGCACGTGAACTTGCTCGCCTGTGCTGAGGCTCTACCTGGTTCTCCGCACGCTCAACAAGCCTTGGGTCATGGGTGACCACGAGGATCGCGGCAGAGGTCCGAGCCCACGCGTCCATGGCGCCGATGACCACCGTGGCCAGGCTCCTCATCCGCACCGGCGGTGGGCTCATCGAGGATGACCAGGCGGGGTGCTCCATGAGCAGTGTTCGCGCCAGGGCCACTCGCATCCGCTCTCCGCCGCTGAGCAGGCCCGTGCGGGTTCGGGACAGGGTGGTGAGCCGGGCCGCGCCCAGGGCATCGGCGATCCGCGCCGCGCGCTGGCGCCGGGGGAGCCCGAGCGCCCAAGCGGCGTGGCGCAGTGTGGCGATGGGGGTCCAGGAGTCCTCCAGAAGAAGGTCCTGGGGCTGGAGGGCGATCGTGGTGCGGTGCGCCAGGCGGATGTCGCGCGGGCTCATCCTGCTGGAGGGCCGGCCATCGATGGTCACGGTCCCAGTGAAATCGAGGTCGTGCAGGCCCAGGCACCATGCCGTGGTGGTCTTGCCGGAGCCGTTGGGGCCGGTCAGTGCCGTGACAGTACCCTCCTTCAGGACAGATCCAGCCCGTCGACGAGCAGGCGCCCGCCTCTGGAGATGGTCAGGTCTGTAGCGGTGAGTGTGTCAGCCATGGCGGGCCTGCCTCCTGCGGCGGGGATCGGTGGGCCGAGCGGCGGCGTGGCGTGATCCCACGACAACGGCCGCGGTGAGAACGAGTGCGCACGCCATTTGAGTAACGACCAGTTCGCTGCTGGGCTGGACCAGGAGCGGCCAGGCGAGGATGAGTACCGGGATGGTGATGAGGACCGCGGTCAGGAGGCGCTCGGCCAGCATGCGATGCCCCAGCAGGCGCTCAATCTCACGTCTGCGACTCCTGGCCTGTGCCCAGGCGCGTGCCGCGAGCCCTGCGCTGGCCGCGGTGCTGGTGGCTGCAGTCAGCAAGATGAGGGCGTGGAGGACTGCTGTGTGCATGGTTTGCTCCCTGAGGGCCGTGTTGCCGGTGCCGACGGCGTCGAAGCGCGCCACGAGGTCCTCCACGTGGTGCTCGCGCAGCCGCTCCCGCAGGGAGACAAGGTTCTGGCCGGTGAGGACTGCAGCCCCCTGGGTAATGGCGGACAGGTAGTCGTCTGGGGCGAAGTAGCCGTCGGGGACCACGGCGACGAGGCAGTCGCTGGTGCGGGTGCCCTCGCTGCTGAGGAAGAAACTGACGGCGGGGAGGCTCTCCGGCAGGAGCGAGCTGACCTCCTCCAGGTCGTGGGAGGTGACGGTGACAGCGTCCGCGCTCGCCCCGTGCATGGTGTTGAATCGCGCCTGCTCGACGATCTCCTGGGCCAAGGCCTCATCCTGGCCGGCCACCGACCGGGGCCGGTAGAGGGTCACCTGCTGCTCAGTGACCTTGGGCAGGCCGTAGTGGGCGGCGGCGTGTTGTTGAGATACAGGGTGGGCGGCCCGTATCCGTCCTCGGTGGAGCCGTTAGGGATCGCCCAGGTCAGAACAAGGCTCCCCTCCTGCTGGGCCTGGGTGATGAAGGAGGTTATCCGGGGTGTCTTGGCATCGAAGGTGGGCTCGCTGACGGACCAGATGCTCAGAGCGGTGGCCGGGGGAAGGGACCGCTGGGCCTGGGCCTGGTTGCGAAGTGCCTGCGCCTGGAGGACATCGACGATGAGACTGGTACTCGCAGTGGAGAAGGACCAGGTCATGGCCAGGACAAGTGCATAGGTCAGTAGGGCGATCCCGTGGCGCGGACGCGCTGCTGCCCCGGATCGCTGACGGCTTCCAACCGCGAGCACCGCCCATCCCGTGAGCGTGCCGGTCAGGGTTGCGGCCAGGGTCAGGAGGGCGCAGCAGGCGATGAGCTCGGCGCTCAGACGGTGGACGCTCAGCGCGGCGGAGCCGTAGATGTCGTAGGCCACCAGCAGGGCGAGTAGCGCCAAAGGGGCCAGAAGCCACCGGCATGCTGACAGGAGGCAGTTCTTGAGGAGGTGGAGGGCCAAGCGGCGGTGGGAGCGGCCCTGCAACCGGGCGCTTCTGTAGGAAGAGGACTGGGAGACGGTGGCAAGGGCCAGGACGAGCGCCAGAACCGTCTGGGCCAGGAGCAGGCTCACGCCGATCTCGGAGCTCATGGCGGTGGACAGGGCAAGGCCCGGTGTCAGAATCCCCGACTCATTGATGCGATCGCCCCACCGGTCTGTGACCTGGCTGAGGAACTGGGTGGTACTTTGCCGCGAGCCGATCGCGTACCACCCGCCCAGGGCATCGTCTTGGACGGTGCTGCCGCTGTAGGCGATGGGCTCCGGCAGGAGCAGGGGAGTCAATGGCGGGCGAATGTAGTCATCAGCCTCGTAGCCGAGGAGCTCGACGCTGGTTGTCGAGTATGACTCGTCGGTGGTATCGGCGAAGTCTGTGATGTGGCGTACCTGGGCAACCTCGACGCCGGCCTGCTTGCCGATATGATGAAGCTCATCCGGGTCGACGCCGGTTTCACTGATAATGACATAGCCGTTCGTCTCGGCTGGGAACAAGAAAAGGAGCGACTGTGGGATAAGCAGGATGGTCGCCAAGCACAGCGTGAGGTTGAGGGCCCAGGTGGCTCTGAGAAGAATTTCATGAGGGTGGTGCGGTAGGTGGGGCCCCATCAGCGGGGCCGCCGCCTACCGCAAGATACTGATGGCTCTCAGCAGAACCAGTAGAAGGCTTCGTTCGTGTCAGTGGAGCGTCGGACCTGAGCGTAAGACCACTTCCCTGCGGCAGTTTTGGGACTTCGTGCGGTGATGAGCCCATTGTAGGTTCGGGCTGAGGATCCATGGCATCGAGATGGGTGATGAAAGTTCGAGTAGACAACTTTCGAGTTCGTGCCGTAGCTCCAGGTCCCGCCGGTGACCTTAGTCGTGTGAGAACCGGTGATCCAGGCAGGGCGAATGCCTGAGCCTCCGGCAGGACTGTCTTCGACAGTAACTGAGCCGTACTCGGTGGCGTCATCGGGGATAGGTGACTCGCCTGCGAATGCGGGGGATGACGTGCCAAGAGTGAGAACCGAGGCCAGGGTGATGGCAGCCAAGCCCTTGAGGGTGGTGGTGACTGTTGGGAGTGCCATGATCGCTCCGATCACTTCATAGGGATAGGTGGGCTGGCCAGTAAGTCAAGTTTATTCGTGAAGGGGGGGTGGGCAATACTGCAATCTTGTTTTGTGGAAACCTCCGATGCAGGTGCTTTCCAGCGTGTTCGGGCCTAGCGGATAACATCTGTACCCTGTGCGATCTGTCGAAATCTGGAGGCGATCAGGAGTGGTGGTGGCGCAGGGCGGCCACGACGCCGTCGAAGACCTCCCGGTTCATCGTGGCCCCCTCGCGGCGCACCGAGGCCGGCTCCACCAGGAGCAGACGGTCCAGGCGCACCTCGCTGGGGCGGCCCTGACGGTCCCAGGCGCCGGTGCCGACGTCGTGCCAGAAGCGGCCCCAGCGCGCCTCCTGGGCGGCGTCGCGGTCATGGTCCTTGCTCGTCATCTGGGCCACGACCAGACGGGTCTCATGGCGAGCCAGGACCAGGACGGGCCGGTCCTTGCCCTGGGCGGGATCCTCCTCGAAGGGAACCCAGGCCCACACCACCTCGCCGGGGTCGGCCTCGCCATCGGGGTCGGGGGAGTAAGCGAAGTCGGGCAGCCCCAGGGTGGAGACGTCGTAGACGCTGACGCCTCGCGCCGAGGGGCCCGTCGCGTCCGCGGCGGCGCCGCTGTCGTGGGAGCGGGGCCGGGTCGGTGACGGCTTCGCCGCTGATGACTTGGGGGCGCGGGACTGCGCGGTCTCAGCTGAACCGGATGGCCTGCTCTCCGACGTGCCCGACGGCGTCGAGGACTTCTGGGAAAGGGCGTCGCTGACGGCGTCGGAGGCGGCGCGTCCGAGCAGGGTGAGGATCCGGTTGAGAAGGCTGGCCATGGGCGCCACCCTACCGTCGGGCGGGATGGGGTGGCTGCTGCAGGCTCACGACGGCGACCAGCGCCACCGGTGGACCTGCCTCGAAGCAGGGGGACCACCGGTGGCGCTGGCGAATGGGGTGATGGTGCGGTGCGTCCGGAGACTCGCGTCGGTGAGGTATTAGTTCCCGGAGCGCGTCACAGGGGTGCAGATCGTGTGGGTCCCGGCCTCGGTGCCGCCTTCACTGCCGGCGACGTCGATCTGCATGGTCAGTCCCTTTGGAGGGGTCCTGGGGGTCGCAGGTGCCCAGGGCCTTCCAGGTCTCCTGGGTGACCGCCTCGGCGTTGACCTGGTAGGTGCTGGTGAAGGTCATCGTGGTTGACGAGTGGGCGTTCAGGGAGTCACTGGTGCGCAAGAACATGGAGCCGTCGTCCTGAAGGGCATAGCTGTCCGGGCTGACCCACCACGGGGTGCCGGTACCTGTCACGCTCTTGAGGGTGAAGCCGGCCGGAATCCCGGGCCGCAGGACGATATCGGAGCTGGATCCGTTGGCGTCGGTGGTGTTGGTGAAGGTGACGGTGTAGCCGACCTCGACCTCGTAGGTGCCGGTGGGCTCGGCCTCGACCAGGAGATCCGTGGGATGAGTCTCCACCTCAATCACCGGCCGGTGGTTGACGTAGTCGCTGGAGAAGGTCTGGTTGCCGGTGGTCAGTGAGGCCTTGACCCGGTTGCGTCCCACGACGCCGGTCAGGTCCACCTGGCAGGTGACGTCCTTGCCCTGGGGGACCTTGGCCGCTCCGCTGGAGACGCTGAGGTTCTCGGCCGGTCCCGTGGCCGAGACGACCTTGCCTCCGAAGGCGGTCAGGTCGCAGGTCAGGGCGCCCACCTGGGACTGCCCCCTGGTCCGGCCGGCGGAGATGGTGAAGTGAGACAGCGGGGTGGTGGAGTCGTTCCGCGCCGTCATGGTGAAGCGGGAAGTGTCCTTGGCGGCGCCGTCGACCCTGACGTCCTGGGTGGACACGGTGGCGTGAGCCGCGCTGGCAGCGGGTTTGTTCGCCGTGACGGTGGGCCGAAGAATCGCGTTGCGCGTGGAGACCTCGATGGTGGGGGTGAAACGGTAGCTGCGCGCGTCCGCACCGGGAGCCGCCACCGTGGTCCCCAGATCCAGGTCGAGGTAGCTGCTCTTGTCCCATTGGGTGTAGAAGTTGATCTCATAGGTCAGCTTCAGGTGCTCAGGAGTGCAGGAAACGGCTTTGACCGAGCCGATGGGCTCACCCAGCAGGGGGTTGTACAGCTCAGAGATGGAGCTCAGCTCAGAGTCCACGATCAAGGCCGGGGGCTCGCCGCCGCCGTTGTCGATGTAGAAGGAGCTCGTCCCGGCCACCTCGTCACCGTTCTGGGAGGGGCAGGTCCAGGTCCACTGGCCCGGCACGGAGTCGGCCTCAATGGTGACGTCTGTGGCGCTCTTCGGGGCAATAGCCGATGGGATACGGACCTTCCAGCTCAGACATCCCTCGGCATTGTCGGAGCCATGGCAGCCGGTACCGGCCGTGTGGTAGAGCCCCTCCACGGTGATGTCGGTATCGGCGGACGCCGGGGCTGCGAGGGCTGCGGCGGCGATGAGGGGAAGAGCCAGGGCAATGCGCAGGAGGCGCCGCCACGGCTGACCGGGTGGGGAAGGTGGGAAGTGCATGAGCACGCCTTTCGCTGAGGTGATGGGAATGAGAAGCGAATCGCTTCTTTGATGGATTGCTGGGAACGATGGTTTCGGGGCACTGGAACATGTCTCGCCGCGCTCGGTTTCTCGTTGCGTGAGAAAGTCATGTGAAGGTCGGATAGGCGACGGCTGTCGCCTATCCGACCTTCATCCAGCCAGGCAGATCGACCCGTGCTCGTGCTCAGTTCTTCGTGCGCGTCACGGTGGTGCAGGTCGAGTAGGTGCCGGGCTCGATTCCATCGCTGCCGACGATGTCGATCTGAGTGGTCAGTCCCTTTGAGGGGTCCCGAGGATCGCAGGTGCCCAGGGCCTTCCAGGTGTCCTCGGTGACCGCCTCGGCGTTGACCTCGTAGAAGGTGGTGAAGGTCATCGTGGTTGATGAGTGGGCGTGCAGGGTGTCTTCCGTGGACAGCGGCACGGAGCCATCCGGTTGGATCGCGTAGTCGTCCATGCTGATCCACCACGGGACACCGCTGCCCCACACGTACTTGAGGGTGAAGCCGGCGGGGACCCGTGGGTGCAAAACGATATTGGAGGTCTGTCCGTCGGCGTCGGTGGTGTTGGTGAAGGTGACGCTGTAGCCGACCTCGACCTCGTAGGTGCCGGTGGGGGTGGCCTCAACGCCGCGATCAGTGGGCTGGACCTTCACTTCGCTGATGGGGCGGTCCTTGGTGTAGTCGCTGGAGAAGGTCTGTCCGTCGGTGGTGAGTGCGGCCTTGACCCGGTTGCGTCCCACGACGCCGGTCAGGTCCACCTGGCAGGCGATGTCCTTGCCCTGGGGGGACCTTCGCTGCGCCACCGGAGACCGTGAGGTTCTCGGCCGGTCCCGTGGCGGAGACGACCTTGCCTCCGAAGGCGGTCAGGTCGCAGGTCAGAGCGGTCACCTGGGCCTGTCCCCTGGTCCGGCCGGCGGAGATGGTGAAGTCGGACAGGGGTGTGGTGGAGTCGTTCCGCGCCGTCATGGTGAAGCGGGAAGTGTCCTTGGCGGCACCGTCGACCGCGACCTCCTTGGTGGACACGGTGGCGTGAGCCGCGCTGGCAGCGGGCTTGTGGGCCGTCGCGGTGGGCGTGAGAACCAGGCTGCCCGCGGAGGTCGTGATCTTCGGGCTGAAGGTATAGTTGCGTGCGTCCGCGCCGGGGGCCACCACTGTGGTCCCGAGGTCCAGGTCGAGATAGGAGCTCTGGTCCCAGGCGGCGTCGAAGTTGACCTCATAGGTCAGGCTCAGGTGCTCAGGGGTGCAGGAAGCGGCTGTGACCGAGCCGGCGCTGTCCCCCTTCTGGTTGTAGTACAGGTGGTCGAAGAAGCCCAGGCCGGAATCGGCCAGCTTCGATGCGGGCTCGTCCTTGCCCTTGTCGATGTAGAAGGCGCTGGTCCCGGCTACCCTGTCGCCGTCCGGGGAGGGGGCAGGACCAGGTCCACTGACCCGGCACGGAGTCCGCCTCAATGGTGACAATGGTGGATGAGTTCGGGGCGACGGTCGAGGGGACGCGCACACCCCAGCTCAGGCAGCCGTCGGCATTGTCGGAGCCGTGGCATCCGGTGCCGGCCGGGTGGTAGCGCCCCTCCACGGTGATACCGGTGTCCGGGGTGGCGGTCGGGACGGCTGCGCTCACCGGAGCGGCGACGGCGCCGACGGTGAGCAGGGGAAGAGCGATGGCGACGCCCAGGATGCGTCGCCGCAGCCCAGCGGGAAGAGAAGGTGGGGTGTGCACGAGCACGCCTTTCTCCGAGGGGATCGGGATGGGAACCAATTGCCTCATTAATATATCGTCAAGAAGGACATTATCAAAAGGTTGGAATACTCCCCACATGCGACCTTTTCCCCGTTGGGAATGGCGAAGACGAAGGTCGGGTAGGCGACGACTTTCGCCTACCCGACCTTCGTCCTTCTGTCTTCCGTGCCTCTAACGGGGCACTGCGTTCTCAGCAGGCTTCTTCACGGTTGCTGTGATCTTCTGAGGGGTGTTGTCTGCGGAGGTTGTGACGGTTGGCGAGAAGGAGTAGGTGTACTCGCCGGACCCCGGGGTCGTCGTAGTCGTTCCAAAACTCAGGTCGAGGTATGAGCCCCCGGAGCGCACCAGGTGATCGATCTTGTAGGTGATGCTCAGATGCTCCGGTGTGCATGTGACGGCCTCGACCTGTCCGGCGCTGTCTCCGTATACGCCGTAATGAAGCTTTGCGGAGGACTTGAGGCTGGACTCGCTCAGCTTGTTGCTCGGGGAGTCGTAGAACGATGCCGTGCCGGCGATCCGGTCGCTCGCGAGGCAGTTCCACGCCCACCGGCCGGGGGCGGAGTCGGCCTCGATGGTGACGGTGAGGTCCTTCTTCGGTGCGATGGTGGACGGGATGCGCAGGCCCCAGCTGAGGCAGTCGGCGCTGGTGCCCGAGCCCTGGCATCCGGTGCCGCTCGAGTTGTAGATCCCGGAGGCGATGACGCTCTCGGAGGCGGGGGCGGCCTGCGCTGGTGAGGTGAGCAGGCCGGCGACGAGTAGGGGCAGGGCTGCGGTGACGCCGGCAAGGCGTTGCCATGACCGCGTGGAACGGGTGCGTAGTAAGCGCATCGGTCTGCCTTTCTCTGGGGTGGCCGGGTGGATGTCGGGTGGATATGGACTGTCCGACCAACATATAGTCCGAACAGTCAATATCGAAGGGGGAATGTTCCCCATGGAGCTCTATCCCAGGCGAGCAGGACACCGACGACGAGGGTCGGTGACACAGGTACTCCCGTGTCACCGACCCTCCGCTGTCCTGGACGGCCTGCTGATGTCGGCCGTCAGTGCTGACGCGTGGCCTCCTTCATGGTGGCGGTGAAGGCGACGAGGTCACTGCGCAGTGCTCCGAGCGCGTAGTGGCGGCGCTCCTCATTACCTCCTCTGCCGTTGTTGCCGGAGGTTGCCGCCACGATCTCGGGGGCGTAGCGCTCCACGATCTTGACTGTGGCCGATCCGCTGATGGCGCCGTCGGCACCGGCTGCGATGGCCTCAGCGACCTGCTCGGGCGTGGAGATGCCGAAGCCCAGCATCACCGGCGCGGCGGCGTCGGCACGCAGGCGCTCGACCGACTCGGCGAGCCCCACGGTGGAGGAGGCCCGCTCGGTGCCGGTGACCCCCACCCGAGAGACGGCATAGACGTAGCCGCGTGAGGCCGCCGCCACCGCGTCCAGGGTCTCGGCCGCAGCCGACGGCGGGGCGATGTAGACGGCGTCGACACCGGCCTCCTCGGCGGCCCGGCTGAAGGCGGCCGACTCGCGGATCGGGACGTCAGGCAGCAGCACCGAGTCGACGCCGGCCTGCGCGCACTGGGAGTAGAAGCGCTCCAGGCCCATCGCGAAGGGGACGTTGCCGTAGACGAGCATGCCGATGGGCAGCCTCGGGTGGCGCCGGCGCACCCGCTGAACCACCTCCAGGCAGTCCTGGAAACTCACACCTGCGGCCAGGGCCCGGACATGCGCCTTCTGGATCGTGGGGCCGTCGGCGACCGGGTCGGTGAAGGGCACACCCAGTTCCAGGGCGTCGGCCCCACCGGCGATGAGCGCCTCGATGACGGCCTCGCTGGTGCCCGGGTCGGGATCGCCGACCATGACGAAGGGAACGAAGGCGCCCTCGCCGCGCTCCTTGAGGGCGGCGAACATCGCAGGATAGCGGCTCATCTCAGAACTCCTCGTCCGGTCCGGTGGTCGAGCTGGTGCTCCTGGCGGCGTTCAGGCCCGCATACTCGGTGCGCTTGCCCATCTGCTCCACCATGCGCGAGGCCCTGGCCACGGCGCCGTCGGTGGAGAAGGAGCCCCCCAGCCTCGCCTGCACCTGGTCGAGGTCCTTGTCCCCACGGCCCGAAAGGCACACCAGCAGGACCGGGGGCTCCTCGCCGTCGGGCACCTCCCGGGCCATGGCCAGGGCCTGAGCCAAGGCGTGGGCGGACTCCATGGCCGGGATGATCCCCTCGTGGCGTGACAGCAGCCGGAAGGCCTCAATCGCCTCGTCGTCACTGATGCCCACGTAGCGGGCCCTGCCGGTGTCCGACAGCCAGGCGTGCTCGGGCCCCACGCCCGGGTAGTCCAGGCCCGCCGAGACGGAGAAGGACTCCTCGACCTGCCCCTCGGAGGTGCGCATGAGGTAGCTGCGCGCACCGTGGAGGATCCCTACCAGGCCCTTGTTGATGGGGGCGCCGTGACGCGACGTGTCCAGGCCCTCCCCGGCCGGCTCAACCCCGATGAGCTCGACCCCGGGGTCGTCGATGAACTCGGCGAACATGCCGATCGCGTTGGAGCCGCCGCCCACGCAGGCGATGACCGAGTCCGGCAGCCGCCCAGTCAGGCCCAGGACCTGGGCACGGGCCTCCCGGGAGATGACCCGGTGGTACTCGCGCACGATCGTGGGGAAGGGGTGGGGGCCCGCGGCAGTGCCCAGCAGGTAGTGGGTATCGGCGAAGGAGGCGGTCCAGTCGCGCAGCGCCTCGTTGACGGCGTCCTTGAGCGTGCCCGCGCCACTGTCCACCGGCACCACCGTGGCCCCCATGAGCTCCATGCGCTCGACATTGGGCGCCTGACGCACGACATCAGTGGCTCCCATGTAGATGGTGCAGTCCAGACCCAACAGGGCGCAGACCATGGCCGTGGCCGTCCCGTGCTGGCCCGCGCCGGTCTCGGCGATGATGCGCTGCTTACCCATCCGCTTGGCCAGGAGGGCCTGCCCCAGAACCTGATTGCCCTTGTGAGCGCCTCCATGGACCAGGTCCTCGCGCTTGAGCAGGATGCGGGCGTTGCCCTCCAACGGCAGGTTGCGCAGTTCGGTGACCGCCGTGGGACGCCCCAGGTAGCGCGTCATGAACGTGTCCAACTCGGCGGCGAAGGCCGGATCCGCCTGGGCGTCGATGAAGGCGTCCTCGAGCTGGTCCAGCGCCGGGAATGAGCAGCTCGGGCACGAACTGGCCCCCGTAGGGGGCCGAAGAAGGCGGGCAGTCGCGGGTGGTGCCCCGTCTCCCTGACCATCCCGGTCCAGGGCCCGACGACGATGCGTCCTCGCCTCCCGGCTGTGGCAGCGGCACCGCGGTGGCCAGGGCTCCCGGGCGGCCTCGGCCGGGTCCGGGGCACCCGGACAGGGACGAGCCCACCAGGAGTGCATCCACCAGGCCGGACAGACGCCGTACGTCGTCGGGAGCACTGACCCCGACTCACCCACGAGGACCACCCCGGCCGGAGCCAGCGGGACGAGTTCCTCAGTGCGCACCAGGTCCGTGTCCAAGGTGCGCAGGTCACGGTTGTTGATACCGATGACCTCCGCCCCCAGGGCCGAGGCGCGGTGCATCTCCTCCGGGGTCGAGACCTCCGTGAGCACCTCCATGCCCAGGCTGTGGGCCAGCTCTGCCAGCTCGCGGTAGACGTCGTCGGGCACCACTGACAGCATGAGCAGAACCGCGTCCGCCCCCAGACTGCGGGCCGCCAGCACCTGGACCTCGTCGACGATGAAGTCCTTGCACAGGACCGGGGCGTCCACCACCTCGCGCACGGCCGCCAGGTCGTCGAAGGAGCCGTTGAAGCGGTCGGGCTCGGTGAGCACCGAGACCGCGGCCGCGTAGGGCGCGTACTGTGCGGCCAACGAGGCCGGGTCGTAGTCGGAACGGATAGTGCCGCGCGAGGGCGAGGCCGCCTTGCACTCCATGATGAGAGCCGGCTGCGGGCTGTGGCTCTGGCCGCTGCGGGTACGCAGGGCGTCCGCGAAGGAGCGCTGCGAGCGCGGCAGCTCTTCAGCTCTCAGGTGCCCGAAGCGGGCGCGCAGCTCATCAATGCGCTCGCGGCGCGCCTGGACGATCGAGTCCAGGACGGTGCCCGTGGCGATGAGACGCGCCTCGACCGGCTCACGGTGAGTGCGCTCGCCAGGGCCGGCACCATCGGGTGACGCGGTGGGAACGGGGGCGATGTCGGGGGTAGTCACGGCTTCTCCTCAGGCCGTCTCAGTGGCGAGGTCACTGGCTTTGGTCATGGACTCCAGGTGGCGGGCCACGCCACCGGAAAGGATCTGCTCCAGGGCAGCCGCAGTGCCGTCCGCGAGGCTGTCAGCCCGACCGATGAGGTACAGCAGGACACCGGCATTGACTGCGATGGCGTCGCGATGGGCGGGCCTTCCCTCACCCGAGACGGCCTCACGCAGCAGGCGTGCGTTATCGGCCGGCTCCCCGCCCAGCAGATCGGCCAGCTCGTAGGTGGACACCCCCAGATCCTCAGGCGCGACCTCATAGGCCCTGACCCCGTCGGGCGTCGCCTCACGCACGAGGGTCGGCCCGTGGACGGCGATCTCGTCCAGGCCCGAGCCGTGGACCACGAGCGCACGCTCACGCCCCAGCTGGACCATCGCCTCAGCGATCATGTCCAGCATGCCCGGGTCCCACACACCCATGAGCTGGAAGGTCAGGTGGGCCGGGTTCACCAGCGGCCCCAGGACATTGAAGATCGTGGGCGTGGCCAGCGCCTTGCGCACCGGCGCCACATGCCGCATCGCCGGGTGGTAGGCCTGGGCGAACAGGAAGGTGAAATGGTCACGGGCCAGCAGCTCGACCGCCGTGGCCGGCTCCACGTCCAGCGGCAGCCCCAGCTCGGCGATGACGTCGGCCGCCCCCGTCTTGGAGGACACGGCCCTGTTGCCGTGCTTGGCCACGGCGACCCCCATCGAGGCGGCCACCAGGCCCGCCCCCGTGGAGATGTTGATCGTGCCCACGCCATCGCCCCCGGTGCCGACGACGTCCACCAGTGGGAAGGACACCGACGGGAAGGCCCGGGCGGCCTGACGGAAGGCGCTCGCGGCCCCGGTGACCTCCTGGGGCTCCTCGCCGCGGGCGTGCAACGCCGCCAGCAGTGCCGCCGTCTCCACTTCGGACAGGTCGCCGGCACCCAGGGCCGCGAACACCGTGGAGGCCTGCTCGCGGCTCAGGCGCCGTCCCTGAACCACCTCTCGCAGCAGCTCGTGCGCCTCCTGTGCCGTGGCAGCATGCGTGCCGCCCGCAGCGGCGGGGGCCGCGCCGTTGGTCTCACTCATCGGTCTGTAGCTCCTTATGCAGGTGGTTGAGGCTTGGGGTGCCCGGGGACGATTCTGCCCGAGCGGTGGCGCTGACGTCGGGATCTGCGGGACGACGGGGCGCTGCTGTGGCTCAGGCGGTCCGGGCCAGGTCGGTGGTGACGGCCTTGAGCAGGGCCGGACCCTGCGGGGTGAGGATCGACTCCGGGTGGAACTGCAGGCCGATCGCGGGCAATGACCGGTGTCGGGCCGCCATGACGATGCCACCGCTTCCGTCGCCGTCCACCTGGGTGGTTCGGGCCAGGCTGACGAGTGTCTCGGGCAGCGTCCGCGTGCCCAGCGAGTGGTAGCGGGCCACATCCAGCGGTCCGCCGTCGAGCACCGCGAAGGCCGTGTCCGCACGCCCCGCCTCAGTGACCTCGACCCGGTCGGAGCGGCCGTGGACCGGGCCGACCGGGCGGACCTGCCCACCACAGGCCTCGACGAGGGCCTGGAACCCCAGGCAGATGCCCAGCGTGGGAATCGCCTGCTCCATGGCGGTGGCAATGAGCTCCATGAGGCAGCCCGATGTCGCCGGATAGCCCGGCCCGGGGGACAGGCACAGGACCGGGCGCCGCCCGGCCTCCCGCTCGGCCGCGGTGGGCTCCAGGGCGGCGAGCACCCGGGAGGTAGGCACGTTGTTGCGGTAGACCTCGATCTGGGAACCGAGGGTCGCGAACTGGTCGACGAGGTTGTAGACGAAGGAGTCGCGGTTGTCGAGCAGAACCACTCGAGCCGGCGCCGATGTCTCCAGAAGATGCTTCGCGGCCTGCTCGCTGCTGCTGGCTGTTGGTGAGGGGCATGGCTCAGGCCTCCTTGCCGGTCTGGTCGATGACGAGTGCGGCGCCCTGAGCGGCGGCGACCGCCTCCAGGACGGCGCGGGCCTTGTGAACGGTCTCAGCGGCCTCGGCTGCCGGGGAGGAGGCCGCCACGACACCGGCTCCCGGCCTGGACCAGGGCGGTCCCGGCGGACACGAAGCCGGAGCGGATGACGATGCAGGTGTCCAGCTCGCCGTCACCGCGGATGTAACCCACCGAGCCGCCGTAGGAGCCGCGGCGCACGCCCTCGGCCCGGCGGATGAGCTCGGCGGCCCGTAGCTTGGGGGCCCCGGTGAGGGTGCCCATCGTCATGGAGGCGCGGAAGGCGTCCAAGGCGTCCAGGTCCTCGGCCAGCTCGCCGGAGATCTCTGAGACCAGGTGCATCACCCGGCTGTAGCGGTCCACGCGCAGGAGGTCCTGGACACTGCGGGTGCCCGGACGGCTGACCCGGGCGACGTCATTGCGGGCCAGGTCCACGAGCATGACGTGCTCGGCGACCTCCTTGGCGTCGGTGCGCAGCTCCAGCTCCAGACGGGTGTCGCGCTCGTGGTCCACGGAGCCGTCGGGGTGCAGCCCACGCGGCCGGGTCCCGGCGATGGGGCGGATGGCGACCCTGCCACTGCGCACCGAGTACAGCAGCGCCGACTCCGGGGACGCGCCGAAGAGCTCGAAGTCCGGGGCGGCCAGGTAGAACATGTAGGGGCTGGGGTTGGCGTGACGCAGCACGTGGTAGGCGGCCAGCGCATCCGGGCAGGCGATGGTGAAGCCGCGTGAGGGCACCACCTGGTAGACGTCGCCGTCGGCGATGTAGCCGCGCATCTCCTCCACAACCGCCTCGAAGTCGGCGTCGGAGGTGGTGGGTACCGCGTGCACGACAGGAGAGCCGATACCGTCGGCGGTCGGGGCCGGCGCCTCGACGTCGGTGTCGGCCGCGCTGTCGATACTGTCGATGGCGGCGGACAACGCGTCCATGCGCCGCTCCAGGCCGGCGGCGTCGACCGAGGCCCCCACCAGGGTCGCCTCCTGCGTGGGGTGATCGACGACGAGGATGATGCGCGCGTCGTAGAAGAGGTAGTCGGGGCAGGTGTTGGCGCCCTGGGCCACCTCGGGCAGGGACTCGAAGGTGGACAGGTAGTCGAAGGCGAAGGCCCCCGCCTCCAGCGGCAGGTGGGGGTGGGCGACCTCGGCCCGGGCCAGGAGCCGTAGCGGCTCGATCGTGGACAGGGCGGTGAGCCGCTCGCGCTCCTCGATCATCGGGTCGTCGTCGGAGCTGGTGGGCAGGGCGAGAGTCAACCGGCCGGGGGAGCGGTCGGTGACGTGCTCGGCCAGACTCTCCTCAAGACGCGCCAGAGCCGCCAGACCATCGGCTCCAGGCCCTGACCACCGACGGCGTCCAGCGCCTCAGCGGTGACGGTTCCGCCCCAGCAGGTCAGCCTGGCCGAGGCCTCCAGGACGGCGACCGTGGTGCGCGATGCCTTCGTGGTGATGTCGGCGCTCTCCAGCAGGACGCAGTCCACCGGGCGCGTGGGGCCGCCCTCTCCGGGCGAGTCCGCAGTGGTACGCAGCAGACCGGAGCGGGTCAGCTGCTCCAGCAGCGAGCCGCCGTCGGCGTGGTAGCGCACCGAGCGCGTCAGCACGGTGGGTGAGGCGGCTGACGGTGCGGCCTCGGGGGTGGAGTCTGGCACGGTGGGTGGCATGGGGCCTCTTTCCTGAGATCGGGGTTCAGGCGGGCCTTTCACTCATGCGTCGGGCGGGCCCGCGGTGAGCGAGCCGGAAGGTCCTAACGCGTCAGGATGGTGGCGGCTCGCCTCGAGGGGAGCCACCACCACTGGCGGTTACGGAACGCTGTCATGGAACAGAGGGTAGAACGATGTCATGAAGCGACCAAATCGTCGGCAAGGGATGAGACGCGGGTCCGCATCGGTCGCCCGGTATGCGCAGGCAGCGGATCGGCTCGGACGCTCAGCCGCGTCGGCTGCCGAGGCGGAGGGTTCTCCCACCGGCGGTGGCACTGGGGTCGGCGCCCTTGCCGGATACCTGGGCCACAGCGGAGGCTGCGTTGACGATGCCGGCGCCGCAGGCGTACCGGTCGCACTTAGCCATGGGGCTGGCCGTGTTCTGCAGGATGGTGACGATCTCCGCGGTCTTCAGATCGGGGTTGGAGGCCAGCATCAGCGCGATGGTGCCGGACACGTGCGGTGCCGCCTGACTGGTGCCCACCATGCCGGCGTAGCTGGCGGTCCGAGGCGCTGTCGGCGACTCGTCGGTCGCGGACAGGATGCCGGTGTGGGACTTGATCTCGCCACCGGGGGCGGAGATTTCGACGGTGTCACCGTAGTTCGAGAAGGACGAGCGGTCCCCGGTGTTCGTGGTGGCACCGACGGTGATGACGTTCTCGCAGCTGGCAGGGGCGGCGTTTCTGGCGTCCTCATTATTGTTGCCGGCGGCGGCGACGATGATGGCACCGCGCGCGACTGCAGCATTGATGACCTTCTGGTAGAAGCGGGGGCAGGTACGGGAGCCGCCCATGCTCATGTTGATGATCTGGGCGGGGTTCTTGTTGACCGGTGCGCCGTTGACCTTGCCGCCCGAGGCCCAGGTGATGGCGTCGATGATGTTGGCGCTGTTGCCGCCGCAGCGGCCCAGGGCGCGGACGGGCACGATCTTGGCGTCCGGGGCGACACCTGCCACACCTTCGCCGTTGTTCGTGCGCGCGGCAATGGTCCCGGCTACATGGGTGCCGTGCCAGGTCGACTCCCGGCCCTTATTTCTCTCCGGTCTGGGCGGAGCACTCACCCGGCTCAGCCCAGTCGCCCTCGTCGAAGGGATTCGAGTCGTAGCCGTCGTTGTCGCGTGCGCTCTCGGCGTCGGCGATGAAGTCGTAGCCGGGCAGGAGCTGGCCCTTGAGGTCCGGGTGGTCGGTCAGGATGCCGGAGTCGATGACGGCGACCGTGACGCCCTTGCCGGTGGACTGCGACCAGGCGTTGGTGGCGTTGATTCCCGTAGGAGCCCGAGGTCATGTCCCACTGCTCGGAGAAGTAGGGGTCGTTGGGGACATTGCTGTCCTTGGTGGAGGTCTTGTCCAGGGCTGTGACGTGCATATCGGGCTCGACGGCCTCGATGCCGTCAGCGGCCTCGAGCGTGGAGATGAACTCCTTGACCTGATCCACGGTGAGCTTGTCACTCAGCTTCACGGCCGCAGTGCTCATGGCGTGAGCGGTCACGCTCTCCAGCTTGACCGAGAACTTTCCCGCGGCGGCGGTCAGTGCCTGCTTGTCCTTGGCGGGCAAGGAATCGAGGACGTTCTCGCCGTAGGCCTTCGCTGAGGCGATGACCTTGGCCGCTGCCGAGTTCTCGGCGTAAGAGATGATGAAGCGGTCGCTGGGCTCGGTGGCGTTCGCAGCGTTGCTGTGCGCAGAGGCTGATGCCCTGGCGGTGGCTTTGTGACCGCCGAGGACTCCGGCGCGAACCAGGCCGACGGCGATGACGGAGACCACCGCGATGGAGACGGCAATGATGAGCAGAACGCGTTCTCTGTTGGGGGTCATAGACATGTCAGGGAGGCTTTCGATAGGGACGCCCGGGGTAGGGGACTGTTCAGGAACCCGAACTGCGACGAGTCTGGCATGAAGCGGCGGCAAAGACCCATCGGTGGGAGTGGGGAGGTCTCCCCGATGGGTTCTGCGGACAGGTCCGGCTGGATCACGCCTGCTTGCCGTGCCTCCTGCCCTGGTCGCCGTGCTCGCAGTGCGTGACTCGACCGCGACGAGCCACAACGACAAGCACCAGGGCCGTGACCATCAGGAGGGAGACGACGCGACCCGTAGGCCCGGTGATCCAGGCCGTCAGGATCGCCATACCGATGGTCGTGTAGACGGTGGCCCAGGCGATCGCCCCCGCGGCCGTGGCCGCCACGTAGCGGCGCAGCGGCATGCGGGCCACCCCCGCGGAGATCTGGATGACGCTCTGTATGCCGACGGTCAGGAAGGACATCGGCACGGCCAGCACACCCCAGCGGGCCGACCACGCCTGGGCTCGGGCGTACACCGGGGACTCGAGCAGTGAGACCCACCGGGTGCGTGCGGTCCCCGCCGTGATGCCCCGGCCGATCCAGTACATGGTGTGCGAGCGCATCATGGCCAGACACCAGAAGAACAGGAAGACCCAGGGATAGGGCAGGGTGCGGATCCATTCCAGCATGCGAGGAAGGCTAACCTAAGTCGAACGGCGTCCGATTGTGGGGTCGCCGACGCCTGCGCTCGCGGGAGCCGTGGGGAACCGGCGTGCGGCCGCACCTCACACCGCGGGTTGGCCCGGCGGGCTGGGGTGGTGGGCCGCCGTCGTGGGAGACTTGGTCCAGACCCATGCCGGATATGAGGAAGAGCCAGGAACCGATCTCCGTGTCACCGATCCCCACACCAGAGCAGATGACCAGCGTCCAGCCCGCCGCCACCGAGCAGGCCCGGCTGCGCAACTTCTGCATCATCGCGCACATCGACCACGGCAAGTCCACCCTGGCCGACCGCATGCTCCAGGCCACCGGCGTCGTCCAGCCCCGCGACATGCGCGCCCAGTACCTGGACCGCATGGACATCGAGCGCGAGCGCGGCATCACCATCAAGTCCCAGGCCGTGCGCATGCCCTGGGCCCTTGAGGGCGACGACGGCGTCACGCGCGCTTACGCACTCAACATGATCGACACTCCCGGGCACGTCGACTTCTCCTACGAGGTCAACCGCTCCCTGGCCGCCTGCGAGGGGGCGGTCCTCCTGGTCGACGCCGCCCAGGGCATCCAGGCCCAGACCCTGGCCAACCTCTACATGGCCATCGAGGGGGACCTGACCATCATCCCGGTCCTCAACAAGATCGACCTGCCCGCCGCCGAGCCGGAGAGCACGCCGAGGAGATCGCCTCACTCATCGGCTGCGACGTCGACGACATCCTCAAGGTCTCGGGCAAGACCGGACAGGGCGTTCCCGAGCTGCTCGACCGGATCGTCGAGACGGTCCCGCCCCCGCACGGCGACCCCGAGGCCCCGGCGCGCGCCATGATCTTCGACTCCGTCTACGACACCTACCGCGGCGTGGTCACCTACGTGCGCGTCGTCGACGGCGCCCTCAAGCCCCGCGAGCGCATCGAGATGCTCTCCACCAAGGCCGTTCACGACCTCCTGGAGATCGGCGTCATCAGCCCCGAGCCCACGCCGTCGGCCGGCCTGGGGGCCGGCGAGGTCGGCTACCTCATCACCGGGGTCAAGGACGTGCGCCAGTCCAAGGTCGGTGACACGGTCACCTCCGCGGCGGCACCGGCCGACGAGCCGCTGTCGGGCTACCAGGACCCCAAGCCCATGGTCTTCTCCGGCCTGTTCCCGGTGGACGGCTCGGACTTCCCGGCCCTGCGCGACGCCCTGGACAAGCTCAAGCTCAACGACGCCGCCCTGACCTACGAGCCGGAGACCTCGGTGGCGCTGGGCTTCGGCTTCCGCTGCGGCTACCTGGGCCTGCTGCACCTGGAGATCATCCGCGAGCGCCTGGAGCGCGAGTTCAACCTGGACATCATCTCCACCGCCCCCTCCGTGGTCTACGAGGTGACCATGGAGGACCGCACCACGCACACGGTGACCAACCCCAGCGAGTTCCCCGAGGGCAAGGTCTCCTCCGTCTCCGAGCCGGTGGTGCGGGCCACGATCCTGACCCCCAGCGAGTTCGTGGGCACGGTCATGGAGCTGTGCCAGTCGCGTCGCGGCACCATGCAGGGCATGGACTACCTCTCCGAGTCCCGCGTGGAGATGCACTACGTGCTGCCGCTGGCGGAGATCGTCTTCGACTTCTTCGACGCCCTGAAGTCACGCACCCGCGGCTACGCCTCCCTGGACTACGAGATGGACGGCTCCCAGGACGCCAACCTGGTCAAGGTCGACATCCTGCTCAACGGGGACAAGGTGGATGCCTTCAGCGCCATCGTCCACCGCGACTCGGCCTACTCCTACGGTGTCATGATGACCAAGCGCCTCAAGGACCTCATCCCGCGCCAGCAGTTCGAGGTTCCCGTGCAGGCGGCCATCGGCACCCGCGTCATCGCCCGCGAGACCATCCGGGCCCTGCGCAAGGACATGCTCGCCAAGTGCTACGGCGGTGACATCACCCGTAAGCGCAAGCTGCTGGAGAAGCAGAAGGAGGGCAAGAAGCGCATGAAGGCCATCGGCCGGGTCGAGGTGCCCCAGGAGGCCTTCATCGCGGCCCTCGGTGCGGACACACCCACCGGTGCCAAGCCGGGCAAGTAGCGGAGCCGGCGGGTACGGGGACAGGACCGAGCAGGACGAGGACGGTTCCGGCGGACGATGGAAGGACGGCTGCGGACATGAGCGACGAGAGCAGGCAGACCACGGTTGATGCTGCCCTGACCGACGACGGCTCCAACCTGGTCCTGACCCGGGAGCTGGCCCGGGTCCTGGGCGAGCCCCACGCCGGCGCGGACGGGCGCCACAACGATGAGCCCTCGCCGTTCCATGACGGCGACCTGGTGGGAACCGTCGGCGCGGTGTGCGCTGTCAAAGGGCTGCGGCCCGATGCCGGCCCGGCAGGCGTCTCGGCGATCCACAAGGGCGCCGTCGATGGGCCGGTCGAGGTCGGCCGGACCGGGATCGTCTCCGACAAGCACGGGGATCGCGCCCACCACGGGGGCCGTGACAAGGCCCTCTACGTCATGAGCGCCGCCGAGCAGCGCCACTGGTCGCAGGTCCTGGGCGGTATCGAGCCGGGGCGGCTGGGGGAGAACCTCCTCATCGAGGGCGATATCGACGACGTGGAGATCGGCGCGATCCTGTCCATCGGCGACCCGAGCAACGGAGGACTGCGGGTCAGGGTGACCGGTGTGCGCAACCCGTGCGCCACCTTCGCCCGTGGTGTGGGCCGTGCGGACTGGGTGGAGGTCTTCTCGGCGCGCAACCGGGTGGGCGTCTACCTGGCGGTCCTCGACGAAGGGTCGGTGCAGACCGGCGACGAGGTGCGCGTGGTCTCCTCCCCGGGCCACCGGGTCACCTGCCGGCGCTGGTTCGCCCACCACGACCCGCGCGATGCCCAGGGGCTGCTCAACTCCGAGATCTTCGGCAACTGCGTCATCGCCCCCTTCACCAAGAAGTACGTGCGCGCCGCCGCCCACGAGCAGGTCGGCTGACGGCGCCGCTCAGCGCCTGACGGCATCAGGCAGACGGTTTCGAGACCTGACAGAAGTAAAGGACGCAAGGCTCCGCATGGCTCAGCACCACCCGCCCCGCTCCCACGCCATCCACTCCAGGGTGCGCTCCTTCTCGCGCGCCGGCGGCAGGCTGCGCCCCGTCCAGGCCGAGGCCCTGGTCGCGCTGGGCCCCCGCTACGTGGTCGATGTGCCTCGTGCCGACGCCGTACGCACCGTGTCCCCGAGCTTCCGCCTGGAGCCGGAGAAGCTCTTCGGGCATGTGGGTCAGGTGAGGCCGCTGATCGTCGAGGTCGGTTCGGGCAGTGGTGAGGTGCTGCTGGCCCACGCCGCCGCCCACCCCGGGGCGGACTACCTGGCGGTGGAGGTCTGGGAGACCGCGATCGCCCGGCTGGTGACCTCGATCCACCGCCAGGGCCTGCACAACGTGCGTGTCGTTCCCGCTGACGCCTCCCAGCTGCTGGCCACCGCCCTGCCGGTGTCCTGCGCCAGCGAGGTGTGGGTGTTCTTCCCCGACCCCTGGCGCAAGCCCCGGCACCGCAAGCGCCGCCTGGTGACCACCGCCTTCGCCGACTCGGTGGCGCGGGTGCTGCGTCCCGGCGGGGTGTGGCGCCTGGCCACCGACTGGGCGGACTACGCCTGGCAGATGCGCGACGTCATCGAGGATGTGGCGGCGCTGCCCACCGGGCTGCGGCAGGATGCGACCCTGCCCTACTTCCGGCACGACGACGCCGGCGCCCGTCCTGACCTGGGGGCCGAGACCGCCGAGGAGGACAGTCTGGGCAACGGCCTGGACCCGGGATCCCCGGCGGGGGTGCGCGGTGGCTGGTCGCCCCGTTACGAGGGGCGGGTCATGACCCGCTTCGAGCAGCGGGGCCTGGATGCGGGGCGCACGATCCGGGACCTGACCGCAGTGCGCACCGAGGTGGCCTGGATCCCCGAGCGGGGCGCCTCCATGCTGGATCGTCTCGAGGCCGAGGGGCAGGCCTGGAACCGTCTGGAGTCCCAGCCCTGGCGGCTGCGTGAGGGGCGCGGTGACGGCTTGCTGCACCCGGCGGACCGGCCGTGACTGAGACCTCCAGGCTGCCCCGCCGCGCCTGGCTCATGGTCATCGTCGCCGGCTTCCTCGGGTTCTGCGCAGTCCTGCGGGCACCGGTGGGCGTCATCCCGCCCCTGCTGACGCGCCTGGGGCAGGACCTGGGCATGGGGGAGGTGGCCCGCGGCGCACTGACCTCCGTGCCGATCTGTGCTTCGGGCTGCTCACCCCGCTGGCCTCGACGGTGGTGCGTCGTGTCGGCATCAACACCGCGGGCCTGCTCACCCTGGGAATGGCTCTGGCCGGGGCACTGCTGCGCTCGGCCGGCACCACCTGGGCTGCCTTCGCCGGAACCGTCATCATCGGGGCGGGGCTGACGGTGGGCAACCTGGTGGCGCCCATGGTCATCGGCCGCGACTTCTGGCACCGCACGTCGCTCATGACAGGCCTGTACTCTTCCACCTGCAACGTCATCGTCACCGCGGCCACCGCCCTGGCCGTGCCGCTGGCCCTCGTCATCGGCTGGCAGGGCTCGGCCGCTGCCTGGACCGCGATCCCGGTGCTGCTGGCCGGCGTCCTGTGGCTGTGGGTCTTCCCGCCCGGCAGCCAGACGCCCAGGCGGAGCCTGCGGGAGCGATCGGGGATGACCTCCTGGGTGACGGAGCGCTCCCTGGCCCGTCCGTCGTCGTCGACCGGCGCCGCCGTCTGGAAACGCCCCCTGACCTGGGTGATGGCCGTGGCCTTCGCCGCCCAGACCTTTTCCTACTACGCGATCTCGGGGTGGCTGCCCACGGCCCTGGTCGACGAGCTCGCCATGAGCGAGTCCGGCGCCGGTGTCGCCGCCTCCGTCTTCTCCCTGCTGGGAATCGTGGGGCCCCTGCTGGTCCCGGTGATGTTCGAGACGCTGGGGTGGCCGGCCAGCAGGGTCCTCGGCGTCATCTGCGCCTGCTGGCTGATGCTGCCGATCTGCCTGACGGTGGCCCCCGGCTACTGGCTGGTTCCCTGCATGTTCTCGGGCATCGCGCACGGCGCCTTCTTCGCCGCCCTGTTCACCCTGGTCATCCGCCGGTCGGAGTCGGTCGATGAGAACCGCCGGACCACCGCGGTCATTCAGACGACCGGCTACTGCCTGGCCGCCGTCGGCCCGGTGGTGATGGGCTGGGTCCATGAGCACAGCGGCGGATGGGTGGCCCCTTTCGCCATGGTGGTGGGAGTGCTGGTGCTCATGACCGTGTGCGCCCAGATCGCGGCCCGCGCGGGCGACTCCGGCAGGCCCGAGCCGGCCATTCCCGCCGGCGTCCTGGAGGGCGACGACGAGCGGGCCGAGGCTCAAGGCGGTGCCGAGTGAGCCCGGCCCAGCCGGTGGGTGACCCCCTGCCGGGAATGGGGGAGCTGCCGCCACAGGCGGCCGTTCCTGCTCCAGGCGGGGGCGATCGCCCGTTCTCGGTGTACCTGCACGTGCCCTACTGCCGGGTGCGTTGCGGCTACTGCGACTTCAACACCTACACGAACCTGACCATGGGGCAGGGGGCCTCGGCCGAGGACTTCGTAGGGACTCTCGCCGGCGAGCTGCGTGCCGCCCGCCGCGCCATGGACGGCGTGGGCTTGCCGGTGCGTTCAGCCCGGACCGTCTTCGTGGGTGGAGGAACCCCCACCATGTTGCCCGCCTCCGACCTGGTGAGCATGCTGGAGCTGGTGCGCGAGTGCTTCGGGCTCGCCGCCAACGCGGAGGTGACCACGGAGGCCAACCCGGACTCCGTGGACGAGGCGGACCTGGTGGCCCTGGCCGAAGGCGGTTTCACCCGGGTCTCCTTCGGCATGCAGTCGGCGGTGCCCCACGTGCTGAAGGTTCTGGAGCGCACCCACGAGCCCGCCCGGGTGCCCCACGTGGTGGAGTGGGCACGGCGGGCGGGTCTGAGCACCTCCCTGGACCTCATCTACGGGGCGCCGGGGGAGTCCCTGGAGGACTGGCAGCGCTCCCTGGACGCGGTGACCCGGATCGGCCCGGACCACGTGAGCGCTTACGCCCTGGTCATCGAGGAGGGCACCAGGATGTGGGGACAGGTCAGCCGCGGAGAGCTGCCGATGCCCGAGGATGACGACGAGGCCACCAAGTACGAGATGGCCGACGCCGCCCTGCGCCAAGCCGGCTACGAGTGGTACGAGATCTCCAACTGGGCGCGCCCCGGTGCCGAGTGCCGCCACAACCAGGCCTACTGGCTCGACTGGGACTGGTGGGGTGCCGGGCCCGGGGCCCACTCCCACCTGGGGGACGTGCGCCTGTGGAACACCAAGCACCCGGTCGCCTGGGCGGGGCAGATCGCCACCGGCCATCTGCCCGTGGCCGGGCATGAGATCATCGACGCCGACTCCCGCGAGCTGGAGCGGATCATGCTGGGCATCCGTCTGAGTGAGGGCCTCGAGCTGGCCGGTCTCGGGGGTCGGCCGGGCGGTCCGTCACTAAACCGGCCTGATGCTGTCGGAGCCACTCCTCCTCACCTGGTACCCGTCGTGGCCGGTCTCGTAGCCGATGGACTGCTTGACGCCGGTGCGGCCCTGAGAGGCCGGGCAGTCCTCACTCTGCGAGGCCGCCTCATGGCCGACACCGTCACCCGCGCCCTCACCCAGTGAGCCTGTAGAGCGTCGACTTCTATCCGCAAGTCGTTGACGCCATCCTGTGCTACTCGCCGTCCGACAGCATGTACTCCTGAATTGCCTGGAACAGCTCAGATGGCAGCTCCACGTGGCCGAAGCGTAGCTTTGGAGCTACTTCGCTCCAGCCCGGTAAGGTGCGCAGGATATCGAGCGGCACCTCTCGTATCGGCTCCTGCCACTCGATGTCGCGTCGGTACGGAACGAAACCGGGAAACATCTCGTACTGGTAGACCACGTCCTCAGTGACCACTCCGCAGGCAGTGATCGCCTGGTAGGGCCGGCGTGACCTGAACTCCTGCTTCGGTGAGTAGTAGAGGATGTGGTCGCCTCTCCGCATACGTTGAAGCGGTGCCTTCTTGCCGTGGCACAGCTGGCAGAACCCGTCAGCCACGCCCAGAGCCACATGGTCCTTGGAAGCAACGCCAAGCCAGTATCTCAATGTGCTGCCCTTCCTTCTCGTCGTGTCGGGCTCAACCTGTACGCCGGTGAGGAGCCGGCTCGGCTGCCGGGGCTCAACCGCCCACTCGCCGGCATGATCGGCTCGGCTCACGACTCCTTCTCGTGAACGGTGACGGCATAGCCGTCCGGGTCGGCAAACGTGAAGGTCAGACCGAAGGGGCTAGGGCTGGGATCGGTCAGGATGATGGTTCCTGATGCCTTGAGCGAATTGTGCAGCTCCTGAACCGCGTCGCAGTGCAGCCAGAGTGCTATGCCGAGACCGGGACGAGGGGTTTCGGAGAGGTCTACACCGGGGAGGGGCTCTCGAACCGCGAAGGGGATCGGCGTTGTGGTGAAGAGGACGGCGCCAGGAGGTGAGGCCGGGGCGCGACGTAGTCCCAGGGCGTTCTCGTAGAACTCCGCGGAACGCTCGAGGTCGCTCACCTGCAGTGCGATGAAGTCGGGGCCAGTGACAGTCATGGTGATCTCCTCTCAGACAACATATGTCAGGTTTCTGACATGTCGAGAGTATGTCAGAATACTGTCATGAGTCAAGACGACCCCAGGAACCTCCTCGGCTATCAGCTCAAGCACGTTCAGGCCGCGCTTCGAACTCGCATGGATGAGGCACTCCGCCCCCTGGGACTGAGTGCTCCGCAATACCTCTGCCTCGAGCTGCTCAGTCGTGCCCCGGGAGCCTCGACCTCCGACCTCGCCAGAGAGGCCTTCGTGACCCGCCAGACCATGAGCACGCTTCTGCGCACCCTGGTGGACCGTGGTCTGGCTCAACGCGCCGCCCAGGCGTCTTCCGGTCGTGCGCTGCCTCTGCAGCTCACCCCCAAGGGGCGGAGCCTCCTCAAGGAGGCGTCGAGGGTGACGGTGGAGATTGAGAGGGTCATGATTTCGCCGCTCAGTGAGTCCCAGTTGCGCGCAGTGCAAGAGGCGCTGTCGGCCTGCATCGCCGCGCTTGAGAAGTGATGCCAGCGTCGAAAGGATGGGACCAAGGGCCGGGGCGCTGGGTGAATGAGGCCATCGCGTTGGGACGAGTCGGTCAAGACCGACCTCCCTCGGAGCGCCTCCAGGAGAGTTTCAGGGGTTAATGAAATCCTGGTTGAATGACTACTCCACAGTATCCAGGTTACCCAGACGACGGATCTCAACCCGGTGGCGTCCCGGGCTACGGAGCACAGCCCGGCTATGGGGCCGGCCCCGACGCTCATCAGCAACCCGGCTACGGACCTCAAGCCGGTGCCGTTCCAAACTACGGGCCTCAGGCTGGGGCGGCGCAGGGCTACGGCCCCCAGTCCACCATGGGCGGCGGAGCCGGTATGCCGTACTACCCTGCAGGTGCGATGGGCGGTGCGCCGATGAGCGTCGGCGACGGCCTGTCCTGGGCGTGGTCCAAGTTCAAGGACAACGCGCTTATTCTCGTTGTCGGCTTCGGTGTGTGGGCCATTCTTTCAAATCTTGGATTTGACTCGCGTGTCGAGCTCAACGGAGAAGAGTACGGATTCAGCTACGGAATCCCCTTCTGGGGGTATGTCGCTCCCGTTGTCCGCCTGTTCTCGGCCATCGTGGCCGCCAACATGTCCCTCAAGGTGGCTTCTGGGCGGCAGCTGGAGTGGAACGACATCTTCTCCTTCCCGAACTTCGGGGCTAGCCTTCTGGCCAGCTTCCTCACTGCGGTTGCTACGGGAGTGGGCCTGATCCTGTGCTTCATTCCGGGAATCATCATGGCTTTCCTCCTCTACTATTCCGTCTACTTCACCGTGGATAAGGGCGTGGACGGCATTGCGGGAATGAAGGCGTCGTGGGCAACCTTGTCCAGTCACGTCGGAGAGCTCTTCCCCTTCGCTCTGACCGGTGTCGGCCTCTACTTCATCGGTGCGATCACACTGATCGGCTGGCTTGTGACGGTCCCGCTGGTGGCGCTGCTCTCCGCCTACTCCTACGTGCGCATCCAGGGCTACGACGTCGTCCGCTGACATCGTCTCCCGAGGTCTCCTCCGCGCCCCGCTCGTCTCAGACGGCGGGGCGCGGACTCGTTGCGAGCCGGAGGGCGCATCCGCTCGGCTAAAGTGAGGCCGACGTCTATCAACGCCGTCGTCGTCGAGAACGATCCTGCCCATCCCAAGGACTTCCGTGCCTCTGAGCCCCACCGCTCCCGACCCGCATGACGCGGAAGAGCGCCCCGCCCTCATCCTGGCCAATCTCGGCACGCCGTCGGCCCCCACGCCCAGAGCCGTTCGGTCCTTCCTGCGGGAGTTCCTCTCCGACCGCCGGATCGTCGAGATGCACCCCCTCCTGTGGCGCCCCGTCCTGGAAGGCATCATCCTGCGGGTGCGCCCTCGCGCATCGGCGGCGAAGTACGCCACCATCTGGCGCCCCGGCGAGGAGACCAGCCGCTCCGGCTCACCGCTCATGCACTACAGCGAGCGCCAGGGCGAGCTGCTCCAGGACGAGCTCGGTGAATCGGTCCAGGTTCGTATCGCCATGCGCTACGGGCAGCCGGCTCTGCGGCATGTCATGGGTGAGCTCATGGAGGCCGGCTGCCGCCGGATCGCCCTCATCCCGCTCTACCCGCAGTACGCAGCCTCCTCGGCCGGCACCGTCGTCGATGAGGCCGCCCGCTTCATCCTGGCCTCCCGCAACCAGCCCGAGCTGCGCACCGTCCGCTCCTTCGAGACCGCCCCTGCCTACATCGAAGCCCTCGCCACCGCCCTGGAGCAGCACTGGCAGGTCCACGGCCGCCCCGACCCGGCAGCCGGCGAGCGCCTCCTACTGTCCTTCCACTCCATCCCCCGGGCCATGCACGACGCCGGAGACCCCTACCGTTCCCAGTGCGAGCGCACCGCCCAGCTCCTCTCCCGGCGGCTCGACCTGCCCGACGGGCTCGCCCAGCTCACCTTCCAGTCCGTCTTCGGGCCCGCCGCCTGGATCGGACCGGCCACCATTGACACGGTCGGCGAGCTCGGCCGTGCCGGCTGCCCCCGCCTCGACGTCATCTGCCCCGGCTTCGTCTCCGACTGCCTGGAGACTCTCGAGGAGATCAACCAGCTCAACCGCGAGACCTTCACCACTGCCAGGGGCGGCAGTTTCCACTACGTCCCCTGGGGAAACGACTCCGACGGTGCCATCGCCACCCTGGCTCAGCAGGCCAGAAAGGTGCTGGCCGGCTGGATCTGAGCCCAGCGCGGTCCACTGCGGCATCAGAGCGGAAAGTCGGTCTCAGCACGAGAGACCACAGGCCCTCACCGGGGAAACTGATGCCCGGGAAGGTATGGTGACGCGAACAGTCCCGATCCTGTGAGGAAGTTGCCGTGCATCTTGAATGGTGGTCCGTCCTGCCCTTTGCGGGCATGCTCGCCTGCATCGCCGTCCTGCCCCTGATCCCGGCCACGGCCCACTGGTGGGAGAAGCACTCCAGCCAGCTGATCGTCGCCGTGGGCCTGGGCGTGCCGGTGGCCACCTGGATGTGGGCCGCCCTCGGGTGGACGTCCGTCTTCGCCGCCGTGGTGGAGTACTTCCAGTTCATCTGTCTGCTGCTGGCCCTGTTCGTCGTCTCCGGAGGCATCTTCCTCAAGGGTGACATCCGCGCCACGCCTCGCAACAACACGATCTTCCTGGCCGTCGGCGGAACCATCGCCTCCTTCGTGGGCACCACCGGCGCCGCCATGCTCCTCATCCGGCCCCTGCTGGCCACCAACAAGGAGCGCCGCTACCGGGTGCACACGGTGCTGTACACGATCTTCATCGTGGCCAACTGCGGCGGGCTCCTCACGCCCCTGGGCGACCCGCCCCTGTTCCTGGGCTTCCTGCGCGGGGTGCCCTTCACCTGGACCTTCAACCTCCTGCGCGAGTACCTCTTCGTCAACGTCATGCTGCTGGTGAGCTACTACGCCCTGGACTCCTATTACTACTCCCAGGAACCTGCCAAGGCCGTGCACGACGACGACACCGAGATCGAGCCCCTCGGCCTGAAGGGCTCGCTCAACTTCGTCTTCTTCGCCGTCATCATCGCCGCCGTCGCCTTCGCCCCCTCCGTTGACGTCCACGCCATCGAGGAGGGCCACGCCGCCCTGGGCGACTGGATCCCCGTGCGTGAGTTCATCATGCTCGCCTCCGCGGCCGGGTCCTACTTCCTGGGAAGCCGAGAGGTCCGCTTCAAGGACAACCAGTTCACCTGGGGACCCATCGCCGAGGTGGCCATCCTGTTCATCGGCATCTTCCTCACCATGATCCCGGCCCTGCACTACCTCGACGAGGTCGCCGGCTCACTGCCGCTCAACGAGGTCACCTTCTTCATCTTCACCGGCGGGCTGTCCTCCGTCCTGGACAACGCCCCCACCTACGCCACCTTCTTCGAGATGGCCGGCAAGGTTGCTCACCCCGGTGGCGCCGACGTGGCCGGGGTCCCCGAGCTCTACCTCGTGTCCATCTCGCTGGGGGCCGTCCTGTGCGGTGCCATTACCTACATCGGCAACGGCCCGAACTTCATGGTCAAGTCCGTCGCCGAGTCCGACGGCGTCGAGATGCCCAGCTTCGGCGGTTACGTGGGGCGGGCCATGAAGCATCTGGTGCCGGTCATCGCCGCCATGGTCCTGCTGTTCATCGCCCCGGGTGTCCTGTGGAAGGTCCTGGGCGCTGTACTCACCGTGGGGCTCCTGGGACGCGACGCCCTCCTCGTGTCCCAGTCCCGTCGTCTGGCCCTGGCCCACCAGGCCGAGGGCGCGGACAACTGAGCCGGCTGTCTGACTCTGCCGGTCCACCAGCTGCATCCGCCCTCGCAAGGGCGGGTTCCCTCCCGGAATGCGTATGCGTAGCCTGAGCGCGTGCAGCTGGGACACGTCATCTACAAGGTCAAGGACCTCCCTCGGGCAGTCGCCGACTTCGAGGCCAGGGGCTTCGCCGTCGAGTACGGCACAGTGAAGCGTCCCTACAACGCGCTCATCTACTTCTCTTCCGGCCCCTACCTGGAGCTCCTGGCCCGCACAGGCATGCCGCCGCTCCTGGGGCGCCTGCTCGTGCTCGGCCCGCACGGAGGCGCGGCTCGCCGCTTCCTGTCCTGGGATCGAGGCCCCGAGGGGCTGTGCGGCCTGTGCCTCGAGGGTGATGCCTCCGAGCTGGAGGAGGGGGCAACCCTGCTGAGTGGCAAGGGCCTGCGCCTCAAGCCCAAGCGCGTGGACCCCCACGGGCGGGAGCTGCGCTACGAGGTCTTCTTCCCCGACGACGTCGACCTGCCGTTCCTCATGAGCCACTTCAGCACTGAACCCAGACCCCAGGACTTCACCCACCCCAACGGAATCGGCTCCATCGCCCACGTCACCTACCCGATGCCCGAGCGCAAGCGGGGTACCGCCCTCAGGCTGAGCAATGACGATCGGCTCGAGCTCGTGGAACCCGGGCAGGCCATGACGGTGACCTTCGACGACGGCGGTGTCCTGTGAGACTCCCCGTGAGGGCACTGCGTTGAGGACCGTGGCTGCTCAGTGACTCTTCGGTGACTCCTCAGCGCGTGCCCGGGGCGGTGACGAAGTCGATGAGCTCCTCCATACGACCCAGCAGGCTCGGCTCGAGGTCCTTGTAGGAGCGCACCGTCGCCAGGATGCGCTGCCAGCCCCGGGCGACGTCGGCCTGGGTGTCATGCGGCCAGCCCAGGGCCTCCAGAGTGCCGTGCTTGATGTCGGTGCCCCGCGGGATGTCCGGCCATCGCTCCAGACCCACCCGGGCCGGTTTGACCGCCTGCCACACGTCCACGTACGGGTGCCCCAGGACCAGCACGTTCTCCCCGCCGGGCATCTCGGTCACCCGCTGGGCGATCCTCGACTCCTTGGAACCGGTCACCAGGTGGTCCACGAGGACGCCGGCCCTCCGCTCAGGTCCGGGGCCGAAGTCGGCCATGACCTCCTCGAGGTTGTCGACGCCGTCGAGCATGAGGACGACGACGCCCTCGTGGCGCAGGTCGTCACCCCAGACCTTCTCCACCAGCTCGGCGTCGTGCTTTCCCTCCACCCAGATGCGGGAGGCACGTGCCACCTTGGCCCGTTCGCCCTCAACCGCGTAGGAGCCCGAGGCCGTCAGCCGTCTCCCGGCGGCGCTCACCGGGCCGGTGGGGGTGCGCCTGCGCGCCACAGGCGGATCCAGGATCACTGGGCGGCCCTCGATCCAGAACCCGGGCCCCAGGGCGAAGCCGCGGCGCACACCGTGACGGTCCTCCAGGACCACGACGTGCTGACCGCCCGACTTCTCCACCGCCACCGCGGCGCCGACGAACCCGGTCTGCCGGTCCTCAACCACCAGTCCAGGCTTCACCGGCACGTGCACCGACTCCGGGCGCACGGCGCCGGGCCCCGTGCGGTGCGGATTCACCGACAGGACGTCCCCGCCGTAGCGGTCGCTCGACGACGGCCTGCGGGCGGCGGATTGCTTCGCAGCTGCCCCGCCGCGCGAGCGCGAACCGGCCGAGGCGCCCTGCGCCTGCTGCTTCTGTTCCGCCTCGGCGCGAGCCCTCAGGGCGGCTCGGCGGGCGGCGGTCGATCCGGGAACGGGGGAGCGGTACGGGGCAGGCGTGTTCACCCTCGGCACGGTAGGGGAAACTCACGGTCCGCCATCGGTGGACCCGCCGGACCACGGCGTAGGATGGCACTCACGTGGGGTGAGTGCTAATCGCTTGCCGCACCCCACAGGTGTACGGGCGGCCTGCCGCCTGACGCCGGCACTGATCGCGTCTCGGCACTGACGAGGGGAGGAGGACCCGTGGCCAACGACCGACGTCTCAAAGTCCTGTCCGCCATCGTCACCGACTACGTGCGTACGCGCGAGCCCGTGGGGTCCAAGGCCCTCGTGGAGCGCTACCGGCTGGGCGTGTCCCCGGCCACCATCCGCAACGACATGGCGGCCCTGGAGGACGAGGGCTACATCCACCAGCCGCACACCTCGGCCGGGCGCGTGCCCACCCAGAAGGGGTACCGCCTCTTCGTCGACGAGGTCGCCCGCATCAAGCCCCTCTCGGCGCCCGAGCGGGCCGCCATCACCGCGCTCCTATCCGGAGCGGTCGACCTGGAGCAGGTCGTGGCCCGCACCGTGAGGGCGCTGGCCCAGCTGACCGGCCAGCTCGCAGTCGTCGAGTACCCCAGCCTCAGGTACGCGGCCCTCCAGCACCTCGAGCTCGTGGCACTGGGGCCGGAGCGCGTCCTGCTGGTCATCATCACCGACACCGGACGTGTCGACCAGCGCACTGTGACCCTTAGGTCCAGGGGCGCCGTGAACTCCCACCATGACGGGGGCTTCGACATCGCCGACGTCGTCGATCCCCTCGTTCTGGAGCGCCTGCGCACCCGGCTCAACGGTGCTCTCACGGGCCGCCGCGCCGCCGACGTCGTCCCGATCCTGGCCGCCCTGGCCGAGCAGGCGCCCGCCGACGAGCGGTTCCTGCTCGATGCCGTCTCCGACGAGCTCGTCGCCGCACTGCGCCCCGACGCGGAGGAGCGGCTCGTCGTCGCCGGGACCGCGAACCTGGCCCGCTCCACCCCCGACTTCTCCTCCCTGGGGCCTCTCCTGGACGCCGTCGAGGAGCAGGTGGTGCTGCTGCGCCTGTTCACCGCCGCAGACGACGCCCAGGCCGGCGAGAACCGGATGCGCGTGAGCATCGGCTCGGAGAACAACGACGATGCCCTGGCCGAGGCCTCCGTTGTCACCACCACCTACGGGCCGGGCACCGGTGAAGCCGTCGCCCACCTCGGGGTCATCGGCCCCACCCGGATGGACTACCCGGCCACCATGACCGCCGTACGGGCCGTGGCCCGCTACCTGTCCCGGTTCCTGTCCCCACCGGAGACGTGAGAACCGGCCTGCCCGACCCGCCCCACAGCGGCCCGGTCGAGCACACCACCCAGACATCCACCGCAGAAGTCGTAGCCGTAAAGGAAGAACGCAGTGAGCAACTACTACGAGGTCCTCGGCGTCAGCCGCGACGCCAGCCCCGAGGAGATCAAGAGGGCCTACCGAAAGAAGGCCCGCCAGCTGCACCCTGACGTCGCCGGCCCCGGCCATGAGGACGAGTTCAAGGAGGTCTCCTCCGCCTACGAGGTCCTCTCCGACGCCGACAAGCGCCAGATGTACGACCTGGGTGGCGAAGACGCCGTGCGAGGCGGCGGATTCGGCGGCGGGTTCGCCGGCGCCGACTTCGGTGACCTGGGCGGCATCTTCCAGTCCTTCTTCGGTGGGGGAGCGGCCAGCCGCGGGCCGGCCTCCCGGGCCCGACGCGGTCAGGACGCCCTCGTGGCCGTGGACGTGGAGCTCTCCGACGTCGCCTTCGGGGCGACCCGGTCGGTCCCCATCGACACCTACGTCACCTGCACCGCCTGTGACGGATCGTGCTGCGCCCCGGGCACCGAGCCGGTCACCTGCTCCCAGTGCAACGGGGTCGGCAACGTCCAGCGCATGACCCGCACCCTGCTGGGGCAGGTGATGACCTCCTCACCCCTGCCCGGGCTGCCAGGGCTACGGCACCGTCATCGTCACCCCCTGCAAGGACTGCTCGGGTGAGGGGCGCACCCGCGTGCGCCAGGACCTGGAGGTCTCCATCCCCGCCGGGGTGTCCACCGGGACCCGTATCCGCATGTCGGGGCGCGGCGAGGCCGGCCCGGCCGGCGGCCCCAACGGCGATCTCTACCTGGAGATCCACGAGAAGCCGCACGAGTTCCTCGAGCGTGACGGCGACGACCTCTACACCGAGCTGCGCGTGCCCATGACCGCGGCCGCTCTGGGCGCCGTCTTCCCGCTGCAGACACTCGACGGCGAGCAGAACGTCACTGTCAAGGCCGGCAGCCAGCCCGGTGACGAGGTCGTCCTGGACGGCCTGGGCGTGGGGCGCCTGCGCCGCAAGGGCCGCGGGGACCTGCATGTGTCCATCATCGTGGAGACCCCCACGCGCCTGGACGACCGCCAGCGTGAACTGCTGGTCGAGCTGGCCCGCCTGCGTGGGGAGGACGACGTCGAGCCCGTGCGCGACTCCAGCGTCATGGGCAAGCTCAAGGAGCGCTTCTCCGGGCGCTGAGCGCTACCGGGGCGCGGTCCGCCGTTCAGCTGCTGGCCGATGGCTGGTCGGCCTGAGACGACTCGGGCCAGTAGTAGGAATCGGGGGTGGCCCGGGCCCCGAAGATCGCCTGGCCCACCCGCACGCAGGTGGAGCCGCCCTCGATGGCGGCCTCGAAGTCCCCGCTCATCCCCATCGACAGCAGCCCGTCGCTGACGGTGCCCGCCTGGAGGGCGGCATCGCGCAGCCGACGCATGATGCGGAAGCACTCGCGCACCCTTGCCTCGTCACTGGTGTTGGCGGCCAGGGTCATGAGCCCGCGCACCCGCAGCGAGGAGTAGGCCGGCAGCGCCGCGAGGAAGTCGGCGACGTCGTCCGGTTCCAGCCCGAACTTGCTGGGCTCACCCGAGGAGTTGACCTGCACGTAGACGTCCAGGCCGCGTCCGGCCGCCTGGAGGCGCCGGTCGAGGGCCTCAGCCAGGCGCAGGGAGTCCAGGGCCTGGAACTCGTCGGCGAAGGCGGCCACGTTCTTGGCCTTGTTCGTCTGCAGGTGACCGATGACTGACCAGGAGATGCCCAGGTCCGCCAGGTTCTCGCTCTTGCGCTGGGCCTCCTGGACCTTGTTCTCACCCATCTGGGTGATGCCTGCGGCGAAGGCGGTGCGCAGGCGCTCCTCCGGGACGGTCTTGGACACCGGCAGCAGACGGATCTCGGCGGCGTCGCGCCCGGCGCGCCTGGCGGCGGCGTCGATCCGGGCGCGGATAGCGGCCAGGTTGCGGCGGAAGTCCTCCACCGTGACGGCAGCGGCGTAGGAGGGGCCGGGGACGACTGCGGGGAGTGGGCGGTGGCTGAAGGCTTGGTCATGGTCACTGACGCTAGCACCGTCGGCGGACACCGGTTGGATGCGGCCCGTAGGCTGGGGGAGTGACCGCACCCGTCTTCCTCTTCACGTCCGAGACCCTTGAGCCCGCCGACGCCGTCGCCTCGGCCGCGTTCGGCACAGTCCTCATGCTCACCGGACCTGAGGCCCGCCATGCCGTGACCGTTAAGCGCCTGCGCGCCGAGGAGCGTGTGGACCTCGTTGACGGCGCGGGCCTGCGCCTGGTGTGCGAGGTGACCGGGGCCGGCGTCGGCGGCGCCAAGGACCGTCTGGCCGTGCGGGTCCTGGAGCGCGTTGAGGAGCCCGAGCCCTCACTGCGGCTGGCCCTCGTTCAGGCCCTGGCCAAGGGCGGGCGCGATGAGCAGGCCGTGGAGACAGCCACCGAGGTTGGGGTGGGGCTGGTGCTGCCCTGGCAGTCCGAGCGCTGCGTGTCCGTGTGGCAGGGGGCCAAGCAGGCCAAGGGGCGCCAGCGCTGGCAGGCGACCGCCCTCCAGGCCGCCAAGCAGGCCCGGCGGGCCCGCGTGCCCGAGGTCGAGGAGTTGCGGGACACCCGCAGGCTGGTCGACTGGGTGGGACAGACGGTTCGCGGCGGGGGAGTGGTGCTGGTCCTGCACGAGGAGGCCAGGACCCCGATCAGCACCGCGATGGAGTCGGTGCGTCTGCCCGCGTCCGGAGAGACGCCACTGGCATTGGCCGTCGTCGTGGGGCCCGAGGGCGGTATCAGCCCTGAGGAGATGGCGGCTCTGGAGGCCGCCGGGGCGATGACGGTGCGGCTGGGCCCCCACGTCATGCGCACCGCCTCGGCCGGCCCCGTCGCCCTGGCCGTCCTCGCCCACGCCAGCGGCCTGTGGGAGTGAGGCGCGCGAGTGCGTTGCTCGAGTCCTGACTAAGGAATGGAGTGAGCCGCCTTCACATGAGTATGACTGTCATACATACTGTGAGTATGACTGGCATGACGACGATCAAGGTGGAGCGCAGCACGAGGGACGGCTTGCGGGCCCTGGCGTCAGAGCGCGGGGTGACCATGGATGCCGCGCTCAAGGAGCTGCTGGAGGAGGCGGCACGTGAGCGGCGCTTCGCCGAGGTGCGGCGTGCGATGGAGGCTCATCCGCCGGACGAGACCTATGTCGAGGAGCTCCGTGAGTGGGAGTCGGAAGCATGGAGCTAGCAGCCCCGGTTGACGTGGGCGAGGTGTGGTGGGCACTTCCCGATCCTGCTGTCGGGCGAGAGCAGTCCGGGCGTCGTCCAGTTCTCATTGTGTCGAATGAGCAATTCCATCGAACGGTGACGACGCTTGTCGTCGTGGTTCCTGTGACAACGAAGGATCGGGGCTGGCCGAATCACGTGGAGCTCAATGCGGGAGCAGGGATGGAACAGCGGTCGTTTGCCATGACTGAGCAGGTTCGCACGATCTCACGTCAGCGTCTCACCAAGAAGATCGGAGTCGTGGAGGGGTCCGTCCTTCGGGGCGTGCGCGAATGGCTGGTCGACTACATCAGATAACACGCGCTGAAAGGACCCAGGAGCCTTGTAGGTGGCGGCACCGGCCTGCATGCGGAAGGGGTGCCCGGCGGATGGGAGTCGTAGCGCGGCTGCTTCCCAATGGAGTGCTTGCAGGCATGCTCTGTCTATGAGCGAGATGAGTGAGCGATGAGCCCGAGGGGGGCGGCGGCCGGCGGGGAGTCCGGACACGCGCGAGGCCATCCTGGCGGCGGCCCGTACCGCCTTCGCCCGCGACGGATACCAGACCTCCCTGCGCGGCATCGCGCGCGACGCCGGCGTCGACCCGGCCCTGGTCCACCACTACTTCCCGGACCGGGCCACGCTCTTCGCCAAGGCCGTCATCGAGTCGACCGCCGGGGTCGACGCCAACCTCATGCACCGGGCGGCCTCCATCACCGAGCTCGAGCCCGAGCAGCTGGGGGAGGGGATCGTGCGCGCATTCATCGGCTTGTGGGACGAGGCTGGCGCGGACCGCTTCACCGCAGTCATCCACGCTGCACTCAGACAGCGCAGTGACGTCGAGCCCTTCCGTGACTTTATCGCCACCGGGATTCTCTCGCCGATCGTCACCCACTTCTGCCCCGACCGTCCCCAGTTGCGCGCCCAGCTCATCGCCAGCCAGATCATCGGTCTCGGCCTGGCCCGCTGGGTCGCCCGCATGGACCACATCGCCGGCCTCGATGTTGAGCAGTCGCCGCGCTCGTCGGCCCCACCATCCAGCGCTACGCCTTCGACGACCTGCCTGGCCTCGCCGATCCCGCCTGAGGTCACCCGACCCCATCTCTGGACAGAGGCTCGCCGTCGACCTATATTCATCATATGATGAAAAGCGATGAAGGAGACGCGCCCCGGGAGTCGGGGGCCAGTAACCGATCGCACGACTCCAGTCGAGACATCACGTCCTCCACCGACTCGGTGCCACCGGCCGTCACCGCGACGGACCTGCGCGTGACCCGCGGGCGCAAGGAGATCCTCCACGGCCTGGACCTGACCCTGGCACCCGGCACCATCACCGGTCTGCTCGGTCCATCAGGCTGCGGCAAGACCACCCTCATGCGCACGATCGTCGGCGTCCAGCGCTACCGCGGACAGATCGAGGTCCTCGGGCATACTCCCGGTGCTTCCGCAGTGCGTGGTCGGGTCGGCTACGTCACCCAGGACCAGGCCGTCTACACCGACCTGACAGCCCGCCAGAACCTGCGCTACTTCGCCTCCCTGGCCGGCAGCCGGGCCCGCGACCTGGATGAGGTCCTCGACGTCGTCGGGCTCACCTCCCTGGCGGACCGGCCCGTGTCCACCTACTCCGGCGGCGAGGCCGGGCGCGTGAGCCTGGCCTGCGCGCTCGTGGCCGACCCCGACCTGCTCGTCATGGACGAACCCACCGTCGGCCTGGACCCGGTCACCCGCGAGGAGCTGTGTGGGCCACCTTCCACGTCCTGGCCGAGCGTGGCGCCACCCTCCTGGTCTCCAGTCATGTCATGGACGAGGCCTTCCGCTGCGACCAGGTCCTCCTCATGCGCCAGGGAAGCATCCTGGCCACCACCACGGCCACGGATCTCCTGGCCAGCACCGGGGTGGACACTGTGGACGCCGCCTTCCTGGCCGTCATCGCCGACTCCGAGAAGCAGTCCGAGCAGAAGGGAGGGCAGCGCTGATGCACCTGCGCACCTACCTGGCCACCACCCGCCGTATCCTCACCCAGCTGCGGGCCGACCGGCGCACGGTCGGCCTCATCGCGATCGTGCCCGCCGCGCTGCTGACCTGCTGTACTTCGTCTACCGCGACTACCCCGGTGCGGATCTGCTGTTCAACCACATTGCGGTCTCCATGATGGCGATCCTGCCGACGACGGTCATGTTCCTGGTGACCAGCGTCGCCATGTTGCGTGAGCGCGTGAGCGGCACCCTGGAGCGGCTGTGGACCACCCCGATCCACCGGGCCGACCTCCTGTTCGGCTACGCCACCGCCTTCGCGCTGACCGCCGTCATCCAGTCCCTCATCCTGTGCGCCGTGGCGGCCTGGGGCCTGGACGTGGACATCTCCGCCGCCTGGGGGTGGGTGGTGCTCACCGCCCTGGTCGACGCCTTCGTCGGGGTTTCCCTGGGGCTGCTGGTCTCGGCCTTCGCGCGCACCGAGTTCCAGGCCGTCCAATTCATGCCGGTAGTCATCGCACCCCAGCTGTTCCTGTGCGGGCTCCTGGTCAGCCGCGACCAGCTGCCGCGCGCCCTGGAGGTGGTCGGTGACGCCCTGCCCATGAGCTGGGCGGTCGACGCCGTCACCGAGCTCACGACGGCCAGCGAACCTTCCGACGATTTCTTCCGATACCTGGCCTACCTGATCTGCTTCGGCCTGGTGGTCCTGGGGGTGGCGGCCTCCACCGTGCCGCGCAAGACCCGCTGAACCGGAAGGAGCCTGCAACGGCGGGCGCGAGGGTGAGGACCTTCGCGCCCGCCGTGCGGTGGCGCCAGGCGGAGTTAGGTTGCCTTATGTGGATCGTCTTCGCCTGCGGATCAGCACTTTTTGCCGGCATCACCGCCGTCCTGGCCAAGGAGGGGATCCGCACCACCGACTCGACCGTGGCGACGGCGCTGCGCACTGTCGTGGTTCTGGCGGGCGCCTGGGGCATGGTGCTCATCGTCGGCTCGCAGGCCGAGCTGGCCCACCTCGACACCCGCAGTACCGGGCTGCTGGTGCTCTCGGGGCTGGCGACTGGCGCCTCCTGGCTGTGCTACTTCAAGGCGCTCCAGCTCGGCAGCGTCAGCAAGGTGGTCCCGATCGACAAGCTGAGCACGGTGCTCACGGTGCTGCTGGCCCTCATCTTCCTGGGGGAGAGGGTGAGCCTCCTCGGTGCGCTCGGGGTTGTGCTCATCACGGCTGGGACACTGTTGATGCTCGACGCCGATGACCTGCGCGGTCTGCCTCGAGCCGTGCGCGGCGGCGGGGGCTGGCTGCTCTATGCGCTCGGTTCAGCCTTCTTCGCAGCGCTCACCGCGATCCTCGGTAAGGCCGGCATCACCGGGGTGGAGTCCAACCTCGGTACCGCGATCCGCACCGGGGTGGTCCTGGTGATGGCCTGGGTGATGGTCGCCGTCACCGGAAACTCCGGGAGGTCCTTACCGTCCCGCGTGGCGAGCTCGGTTTCGTCCTGGCCTCCGGGGCTGCGACGTGTGCCTCGTGGCTCTGCTACTACCGGGCTCTCCAGGACGGCCCCGCCAGCCTGGTGGTCCCCATCGACAAGCTGAGCGTCCTGGTCACTGTCCTCTTCTCCGCCCTTGTCCTGAGAGAGGCCGTCAGCAGGCGGTACCTCGTCGGGCTGGCGCTGCTCGTCGGTGGGACTCTTGCCATGCTGACATGAGAGACGGCCGTGAGGACTATTCACAAGCATGCTAATCGTCCGTGTTTGCCCAGGTCATATTCTCCTTAGCCCGTGAGTAAGCCTTCACGTGCTCCAGAACGCCGGCGGGAAGTGGTTAGTGGGTGCGTGACGTGGCAGCCTCGGCGCGGAAGTAACGGGGACTGAGCCCGTAGCGGCTCTTGAATGCGGAGGAGAAGCTGAAAGGACTGGCATACCCCACCTGGTGGGCAATGGCGGACAAGGTGGCATCGCTGCGGTCCAGGAGATCGGCAGCCATTGCCAGCCTCCACTGGGTCACATAGGTCATGGGGGAGACGCCGAGTGTGGCATTGAACCTCCTCGTGAGAGAAGCCCGGGAGACGCCTGCTAGAGCCGCGAGTGAGTCCACCGTCCAGTCTCGTGAGGGGGCCGTCTGTACCGACTCGGTTACCCTTCGCACCACGTCGTCCCGGGAGGCGGAGAGCAGACTGACATGGTTCTGTGTCCCAGTGTTGATCCAGGCACGCAGCGTGGTGACCAACAGGACATCCAGGAGCCTGTCCAGAACACTGGACTGTGCAAATCCGTCATGGACGGTCTCGCGGTTCAACAGACTGACCAGTTCCGGGTCAGGGGTGCTCACCAGGAACCACGGTGGCAGCGACTGCAGCATCAGTCGCCCCAGCTCGGAGTGGTGCCGGTAGGTGCCCACCAGCAGTTGATCCTCGCCCTGCGGATCATTGCCCCAGGTGCGCACCCCGGTGCGCACTCTTCGGACAGGTCGCGGCCGTCTGGGCCTGAGCAGGCCTGGCCGGCCCCGATCCTGGTACCACCGTCGTGCTCCTGGCTCGAGCTCAGTGTGTAGATGGTAGGAGAGCGCACCACAAGGATTTCACCGGCCTCGAATCGGTGCGGTCGTGATCCGTTTGCAGTAATCCATCCTCCGCCGCTCAGTGTGGGGATGATGGATAGCGGTGCCTTGTCCTCCACCGACAACGACCAGGGACGCCCCATGACCACGCGCAGCAGGAATGCGTCGCGAGCGTGAGGCTGGGCCAGGAAGTCCTCCAGCAGGTCCATACATCTGAGTCTAGGTGGTTGATTCCAAGGCGGTGTGGGTCGATCGCACCGTTGCTGTGTATCGATACCGAACGATGTTTCCTGTGCTACGCCTGCAAGCACCTGGCCGGTCGGGCTGGCACACCGGCACCACCGGCACCCCTGCCATACGCTCCCTGACCTCCGACGACCGCAAGCCACTTCCTCTGGACTCAACCATCGAGGAGTGCTTCGAGCCGATGTCGCATGAAGGTGAGCCGCTGGCCCATGGAGCTGTGGACGCCTCGCCAATGGAATGGAGGTATGCAAGCAGCGATCGGAGAAGCGCTGCCTTGCGTCGGATGTCACCCCGGTTCTTCGGAAGAGAGAGTCATGTCACTGAACAACATTGTGTCCGCATGCGGTGCGGTGGGATCCGCCGTTGTCGGAGGTATCTACACCAATTTTTCGGTCAGGGTGATGCCTTGGCTGGGTTCGTTGCCGGACGCTGAAGCAATCGAGACCATGCAGAAATTCAACCGCACTGCCGTGCAGGTGCCGTTCACGACCTTCTTCTTTGGCACAGCGATCGCCAGCACGTGGACAGTGGTGCACAACGTGCGTAAAAAGGATCGGGGTATCGGAGACCAGATCTCCGCTACGGGAGGCCTTCTGTATCTGGCGGGCTGGGTGCTGACCATCGTCTACAACGTTCCGCGCAACAACCGCCTGGCCGACGTCGTAGCGGGGACCGCTGAGGGAGCCCGGGTCTGGCACATGTACCTGGCTGAGTGGACCTCCGCAAACAGCGTGCGAGCCGTTCTTTCACTCCTGGGTGCTGTGGGACTGGGAGTTGGAACCGCCATGAACATTATTTCCAAATCGCGGTGACCGGCAGGGCCCGGCTGGCAGGTGCCTGTCTGTCGACGTCGAGTGACCAGACCGTGCTGCAACGATGCTCGCGCCAGCTGCGCGCACCTTGCCTGAAAAGAATCAGCCATACAGAACAGGAGCCACCATGTACGTCATCTCTGGAGCCAGCGGCCGTATCGGTTCAGTCGTTGCCGACCGCCTACTCGATTCCGGCCACCCCGTCCGTGCTGTCGTCCGTCGTCCAGAAGCAGCCGCCGATTGGATCTCTCGAGGAGTGAAGCGGTCGTCTTGGACCTGCGCGACAGCCAGAAGGTCACCGAGGCCCTGAACGATGCGACGGCCTTCTTCGCCATGCTGCCCTTCGATCTTTCCGTGCCGGACCTGGAGCAGTACGCCGCAGAAGTGGTGCAATCGGTCTCCAACGCGGTCAAGGACGCCGGCGTTCGACACACGGTGATGCTCTCCTCCGGCGGTGCGGATCTGACCGAAGGCACCGGACCGATTCTGGGCCTGCACCACATGGAACAGGCGCTCGCACAGACCGGGACCGTCTTGACTGCCCTGCGCCCGGGACACTTCCAGGAGAAGTTCGGGGATGTCCTCGGAGCCGTTCTGCACGAGGGGGGATCTTCCCGGTTTTCGCCTCAAGTGCGGACACGCCCCTGCCCATGGTGGCCACCCGCGACATCGCCGAGATCGCGGTCCAGGAGCTGCTGGCGGATACACAGACCAGCGAGACCGTGGACATCGTGGGGCCGGAGTACACGGAGCGCCAGGTTGCCAGGTCGCTGAGTACTGCCCTGGGCAAGCCGCTTGAGGTCGTGCCGATCCCCGAACCCGGTTGGATGGACGCACTGGTGAAGGCCGGCTTCGCACCGCACATCGCGGAGAGTCTGGCAGAGCTGTACCGGGCGGACGAGCACAAGCGGCTGGGGCCGCGCGGTGATCGGAGCATCCGTGTAACCACGGATATCGACACCACGGTCCGGCACGTGCTCGCGCAGGAGGCCTGATCCCTCCGCCCACGTCGGCAGCTCCCTGAACGACAGTGGCTCTGTCTGGCGGCTACGGGTAACTGTGCTGCCGGCGGCGACCTCGAAGTCTGCTGCCGACTGCGGTCCAGGTGCGAGGCCCGCATTAGCCTCGAGTTTTCATTGTTGGGGTGTTGAAGACGGGGTGAAGGTATTGCTTCGCCTGGGATAATGCGGGTTGCTTAGATCCGAGAGCTCCAGGAGGAAGGACACCTTCGCGGTGAAGAATAGCGGGTTGTGTCCGGCTGTGGGTGTGGAGTCCGGGGGCCTGCGGTGGGGCCGGCCGGGGCGAGTCTGTTGACCGAGACGAGCAGGGTCACGGGCCTGGGTAACGAGCTCTCGCGGGCCCTGTCTGCGTGGCGGTGGACGTGGTCGGTGCACGACCCGGGCAAGGTATGGCGGATCTGGTGGTGTGCGTGGCCTTGGGAGGCTGTTGCCTGTCGGACCTTTCGCTGCTGCGGTGCGACAAGGACTCTTCGGGGTTGTTGCCTCCGATCCCACGGTCTGTCGTCTGGTGGGGACCCTGGCCGACCACGTCGAGGTGGTCGAGGCCGTCGAGGCCGGGCCCGCAGGACAGTGAGACAGCGGGTGTGGGCCCTGGCCGGCGAGCACTCACCGACTGCCGGTGTCTCGGCGGACCGGCCGCTGGTGATCGACATTGACGCCACCATCGTAGACGTCCACTTGCGAGAAAGAGGGTGCGGCCCCGACCTTCAAGAGGGGGTTCGGCTACCACCCCCTGACCGCATGGTTCGACCACGGCACCGGCAACGGGGGAGGTGAGTGCGCGGCGCTCGTGCTGCGTCCTGGAAACGCCGGATCAAACACCGCCGCCGACCACGTCGAGATCATCCGCCGGGTACTGGACCAGGCCGGGCTCGGCCCCAGACCCGGTAGAAAGGTGCTGGTGCGCACTGATGGGGCCGGAGGCACAAAGGAGACCATTGAGTTCCTCACCCGCCGCCGGGTGTCCTACAGCGTGGGGTTCACGCTGCCGGACCACACGCCGCAGATCCACGGGCACCATCCCTGAGACCGCCTGGATGCCGGCCTACAACGCTGACGGCCAGCCCAGGCAGGGTTCGGACGTCGCTGAGACCCACCGACCTGCTGGACCTGACCGCCTGGCCGGACGGTATGCGGGTCAACCGTGCGCCGAGAGCGGCCCCACCAGGGCGCCCAGCTGCGCTTCGGAGACGTCGGGGGCTACCGGCCCACCGCCTTCGCCACCAGCACGAGGGTGGGGCAGCTCGCCGACCTCGAGGTCCGCCACCGGCTACGAGCCCGCTGCCAGGGGACCGCATCCGCTGCGCAAAAGACACCGGGCTCAACCACTTCCCCTTGCAGGGTTTCGCGCAGAACCGTATCTGGTGCCTGATCGTGGCCCTGGCCTGTGACCCGCTGGCCTTCTCCCAGCTGCTCGCCCTGACCTCCACCCCCCCGGCCCGCGCTTGGAAGCCCAGGACGATCCGCCTGCGGCTGATAAGCGTCCCCGCTGTCATCGTCCGTCACGCCCGCCGCACCGTCCTGCGCTGCAAGACCGGCCACCCCTGGAGCAACCTTCTGCTTGACGGCCTCCGACACCTCCAGGCCCTACCGGCTCCATAGACACACGGCTCCTGCATCTTGTCCACCACAATCCTGAAGGAACACCCCTGGTCCCCGGAAAGGCCCGACCACCGCGAGGCGACACGCGGCAAGCCGTCACACCCACCTGCCATAATCCCACCGACAACACCGGCAACGACGCCACCAAACCCCACCCAACCAGCCAATGAAAGCTAGGCTCGAGATGCGCGACATGTCAAAGCGCATTCTAGGGGAAGCGACGCTGTCAATAACTTACCTTATAATTAAATGATTATAGATGGGGTGGATACATTTCAAAGGTGGCTGTAGCCAACAACGGGGCGTAACATCTTCCTGCACCATTATCTGCTCCAATGAAGGACACCGCCATGCTCGGCTATCGCAGCAGTTTCTCTGTAGAACTAGATCCGCAGATCGGTTTGGATCGTGAGAAGGCCGTCGATGTGCTCCTCGGTGAAGGGTTCGCCTGGATGCGGAGTCAGAAGGGGGTTAAAAGTGTTGAGGACCTGGAACCGCTTCATGAGCAGAGGTTTCCGGGAGGTGATCGGGCAATTTATACCCGCAGCCGAACGGGTGCAGGAGTTGACTACGCCAAACTAATTTACTTTGATGCGCCGAGAGGTGACGAGCAATGGGTTACCTCACTGCTCGTCGGTTTTGATTTCACTGATGACCGAGCTAAGCCCACAGTCGCCATCGAGATCGACTCACCGCCAGATCCGAAAAATGAAGGAAAACCGCACTGGACTGCGAGACCTAAGCTCGTTCAGCGTGTCCTCGAGGCGTACTCCTGTAGTGAGCACGGCTTAGTCATGGGGGCTAAACCTGCATATCTACGCGGAGGTGAGGGAGTAAATTCCTTGATCGAGGGGATGGCTGATTCTCGTAGGCGTTCCCTTGTCATTATCTGTGCTGAGGATGGCACGGTTGATCCTACGTACTGGCAAAAAATTATGACTGAGTTAACGGTGCAGACGATTGGGCAAGCATCCGTATATGTGCTCGATAAGACGTCCACTGAAGAATTCAATGCCAGTGTGTCGAATGGACATCAAATCTCTCCATACTCCCCAAGAACTTTCAGGCCGCCGATTGACCCTACAGACCCTCAAGATGGGTTGAGGCACCGTGTGCTGTCTGCGCAAAGACTTATACAATCTACCGCTCCTTACCTTAGTCGCATGTATGGTCGCCTCTGTCGAGAACACGCCAATACTCAGCCTATCGGAAATTTTTGCGGCGTCTCGATGCAGTGACTGCGCGAGAACTTGATCGTGCAACTCACCCGGGAAACAACGCTGTCGAGCTTCCGGCGGCCCCTGTAACGCCTGGATCCGAAACTTTTGTGTTACAAACCATTCCCATTGGAGAGCAGGCTAAAGTAACCTCGATTGAAAAACGAAATCATGTTCGGAATGAACTCCAAGATTCTGTTGCGGAAACAGTCAACGGTGAGCAACTAGTTGACTTGCTTAACGAAAATGCTGAACTGCGGGCTGAACGAGATCGGCTTCAAGCTGCGGACGCACTGCTAAGGGAATCGCTGCAACACGCTAACTCGTCAATTCAAAGACTTGAGCAAACCATCGACGATAACATTGTCGATCATAATGAAATAGTTCAAGAAATGGAGTCTCGACACAAAGAAGAAATAGAGAACCAACAATTTGAGTGGCTAATTAAGGATGAGGAGGCTCGAAGTTCCTCGGAAAAGGTCCGTTCACTCACCTACCAATTAGATGAAGCTCGTCGGTTGCTGATCGAGAATGGTATAGATGTCAGTAGTTCCCGGGGCGCTCCAGAATGCCGTTACGTGCAGGAACTGGGACAGTGGGAAGAGATTGAATTGTTCGGCAGAGACAAATTTCCGAACTTGGTATTTACTTGTGACTGGAAGAAGATGATGTATATCGCAGAACGGGACGAGAGTGGCGCCTGGTTATCTCAGACTTGGCAAAGCCTTGCCATGCTCGATGACTATTGTGAATTCCGTCGATCAGAAAGAGGAAGTAAATTTATTGGTGGATTACGAGAGTATCTTGAAGGTGGTTATGGTGGGGCCTGGGCTATATCGTCCGGTCGTTATCGCTCTAATGAATCAGACATTGTAAAGGGTTCTAGGAAGTACTCTGCAGAGCGCATTTTTAATGTACCAAAGGAGGTGGATCCTTCGGGAAAAGCAGTAATGTACTCTCATATTGTTATCCAAACGAAGGGTACGGTGAGTCCTCGAATCTACTTTCGAGACTGTGTTCAGCAACTTGGTAAGATCATTATTGGATACATTGGCAGGCATCCGCGTAATACTTTGACAAACTAATAGAGACATTTTGGGAGTTTGGTCGCCCCTACTGGGAAGGTCAACGAGGTCTGCACTGTTCCACGTGGGGAGTTTTTGGCTGCGTCCTGGCTCTTCCGGGACTGCGATGTGTGCCTCCTCCTGGCTCCGTTAGTATCAAGCGCTAGGAGGTCTCCAGTGTGGTCGTCCCCATCGACGAGTTGAGGCTTGCTCGTGACTGTTCTCTTCTCAGCTTCCGTTCTTCGGGAAATTGTCGGTAGGAGGTATCTCATCTCGCTGAACCTGCTCGTCGACGGGAATTTCGTAATGCTGATTACTTGATGGTGCTGGATTGTCTATGATGTCGAAAGTGATCCACTTGCTCCTTCAGGGAGTCCTTCGTTGTTCATTTTTATGTTTTCGGGAAAAAATAAACTTACGTCTGGGCTACGATTGAAGTTGGCATTCAGGAAATGATCGGCTTCATTGTGTTTAGAATTACTTTCTAGTTTGGTTTCCCAAAAATCAACATCGTTTAGGAAAAAAGATCCCATAAAATTTGCGCCACGAGGAAACGTGGCTCTCCTAAAACTGACACTGTACTTGAATGTGACTTTATGAAATATAGATTCATGTGCGAAAGTGACGCCCCACATAGAAGTGTCGCCATTGAAGGTAACGCCAGTAAAATTACTGCGATGCTTAAATATGGCCCCCGTAAAGTCGGTGGAATTATTAAATTCTGCATTTGAAAATATGGTGTCGTGCACAAAAATGGCGCCCAAAAAAAGTACGCCATGCTTGAATTTTGCGTATTCTAAAATAGTTTCTCCACCAAATGTAGTGCCTGTAAAGTCGGCAAACTGACGAAAGGTTGCGTTCTTTAAATTAACATACCCCGGAAAGGTGACACCTCTAAATTGAATTTCTTTCTCACAATTAACGGATTCGAAAGTGACGTTGGCTGCGAATGTGGTGAGATTGAAAGAAATTTTATTCTCAAATGTGGATCCATTGAAGTAAACGTCCGAAAAACGAGTACCGGTGAAGTTGACTTTCTTTTTAAGTGTGGCATTACTAAAAATTGCCTGTCGATCAAATTTAACATCACCAAAGTTGACGCCTTGAGTAAAAATAGAATTTATGAAAATTGCACAATCTGCGAAAACGGAGTCCTGAAAAGAAATATGTCCTGCGAATTTGATGTCTTGCGCATTAAATGCTCCAATGTGTGATCCTGTAAATTGAATCGATTCTGTCAGGGTGGCTCCATGAAGATTGAGGGTGCAGTGACTCCATGGGCCAGGGCTGGTGTTCTCTTTGGTGTCATTCTCGGAAACTGTTTTGAGATGGCTGTCCAGTACCGAGAGAATCGTAGATTCGACGGCTCCGTCTGCGCTGAGGGGCTGGTCATAGTTAGGGGTTCCATCGTCGTTGGTGGCGTACCGCGTGTCTCCGTTTGTGTCCTTGAGAAGTCGGTCGGTACGCAGGTAGCCGCAGAGGATATCGACGACACGTTGATGGTAGGGCCCTCGTAGATGTCGGCCACGTCAGCCAGTGCGTAAACTCCAGCGATGCGCACCTGTGGTGAGGCGTCGCCCAGTTGCTGAACCGCACGAACAAGTTTTTCATCTGCCTCCCCGCGCTCAAGCGCTGCGCGTTCACGGTACTTGATGACGAGGTAGCCAACGGCGCCGACGCCACCCAAAGCCGTCAAAGTGACTTTGATGCGATCCAAAGGATCGTGGGTCGCGCCAATGCGCCATCCTGCGATAATGCGGCTCCATCCGCGTCCATATCCCCATATTGCGCTCAGTAGTGTGTAGGCAATGATGGCTATAATGATCCAAGAGACAATAGTGCAGAACAACCCATTTTTGCGACGCCATGACGCGAACTGTCTCCATCGGAGATTGATGCTCATTTGACGTCTCCGGAGAGTCTGTGGAGATAGGTGCGTCCGGCGTCGGTGATTCGGTAGCGCTGAAGGCGGCTCGTGGGCTTGTCGGGGATCGTTCGTTCGACGAGTCCGGCCTCGATCAACGGTTCGACATGGCGCTGGAATGCGCGCGTCTGGTTCGTAATGCCCAGCGCGTTCATGATCTCTGCCCTGCTTGCTGTCGCTGTCTCCATCTGATGGAGAACAGTCAACTCGTCCGGCGTCAGAACGGTAGTCGGTGTGCTTGGCACTCCGTCTTGGTGCTCCGACTTAGTGCCTCGACTTAGTGCCTTGGTGTCGTGACTTAGTGCCTCGACTTGGTGTCTTGGTGCTCCGTCTTGGTGCTCCGACTTAGTGCCTCGACTTGGTGACTGGCTGCTCCGACTTGGTGACTTAGTGCTTCGACTTAGTGACTCACCGTGTTCTCCGGCATCGGCAGGTTGTGGCTGAGCACGTGGATCGTGACCCGCACGCGGTCGATGACCTCCTCGATGGTGGGCTCGGGCAAGCCGGCCTGGGCCACCTGCTCGAAGACGCGCTGGATGCCCGTACCCCACTGCTCCATGATCCCGGCTTCGCGGAAGATGCGCGCCAGTGCGGGGTTGCGCAGTCGGGACACCCGCCGCATGGTGTCGACGGTCATGCCGGGGAGGAGTAGCCCGGGGCTGTCGATCTGGACCCGGTCGTCGTGGAAACCGATGCGGATCGGGGTACTGCTCTCGGCGTAGGAGGCGTGAACGAGGGCGTTGACGATGACCTCGCGGATCGGCTCGATGGGGATGGAGTAGACATCGCGGCGGCGCACTTCTCCGAAGACGGCGGTCTTGTAAGCGTGCTTCAGCAGGAACTCCACGGTCTGGTCAACGGCCAACGGCATCGGTCCGTGGATCTCAACCTGGTCGAAGATGTCCGTGCCCTGGGGGCCGCGCAACCGGCCACACTGAACCCAGGCGGAGGGCAGGAAACGCGTGGGGTCGGGGCAGGCGCTGAGAATCCCGGCGTAGGTCGGAACGATCTGATCTCCTCGCCTCACTACGAGGCCGAGTGCCAGCAGGTCATCCGTGTCGGTTGCGCGGCCGCGCAGCTCGGCCAGAGCGCTCAGATCCAGGTCGGTCAGGGTGGCGCGTGGCTCGGGCAGGTTCTCAAAAGCGATGCCGTGAGCGTTGCGTTCGAGTTCGGCGACCAGTGCCGGATCGGCCTGGCGAGTGGAGGAACCGAGACGCACGTAGACGCCCGCTTCTGGCCCCAGCCGAGTGATGTAGTGGGGGCGTCGGGTGCTCAGAGGAACATCGACGACGAGAACAGTCTTGTCGGCGAGCGGGACAAGGTCGATGGCGGGAACCAGCTGCGGCGAGATCCAGTCATCGATGAGACTGGCGACGCGCTCCTCCTCGGCGAGTGGGTCCTCAACGCCGACCACGGTGCCATCATCCGCGATCCCGATGACGAGGCGACCACCCGCGGAGTTCGCGAAGGCCGTGATGGTGCGCAGTGGCCCGGTGGGTGAGCTGAGATCCTGCTTGAGCTCCAGAGTCTTGCCTTCGCGGTCTACGAGTCGGCCGTCATTTCCAAGGGTGAGGTAGTCAGTCATACGAATCCTCGAAAGACATTACTGGTGCGGGTACCGCCCGCGATTCGGGGCCCTGGGCCGACTGCAACAACACTAGCCGATCCGAGATGGAGAGTCGGGATCAGATGTGACGTACCGGAAGAATATTGAGAGGCCCAGCAGGTCTGGATGACGATTAGGACGTCATGATGTGGCTGCAGAGTGCGCGCGGCCCAGGGTGCCGTGCCCTCGGCGTCTTTCGGGCCAATCATCTAGGATCGACAGTGATGACGACACCGCCCACCGCTGCAGCCGATTCGCCGGCGATGACCTCCTCAACCGCCAACTCCTCAATCCCGGCAGGTTCCACAGCCCCGACCGTCTCATCAGTCAACTCGGCCACCACTCATCCGGAGTCCACCACTCCCGACGCCACGGTCGTCCGCACCCTCACTCTGCCCGAGGACGTCGCCCCGGTGACCCTCCTGGGCGCCCGGGACGAGGTCCTGCGCGCCATCGAGAAGGGCTTCACCGACGTCGACATCCACGTGCGCGGCACCGCCGTCACCGTCTCCGGCCCCGCTGCCCGCGTCGACACCGTCGTCGTCCTGCTCTCCGAGCTCATCGACGTCGCCCGCACCGGCACGCCCCTGACCGCGGACGCCGTCGAACGCGCCGTCGGCCTGCTGGAGACCTCCACCCGCCCCACCGAGGTCCTCACCGACGACATCCTCACCTCCCACGGCCGCACCATCCGCCCAAGTCCCTCGGCCAGAAGGCCTACACCGACGCCATCGAGGAATCCACCATCACCTTCGGCATCGGCCCCGCCGGCACCGGCAAGACCTACCTGGCCATGGCCAAGGCCGTCGACGCCCTGGCCCGCAAGCGCGTCTCACGCATCATTCTCACCCGCCCCGCCGTCGAGGCCGGCGAGAACCTCGGCTTCCTGCCCGGCAGCCTCACCGACAAGATCGACCCCTACCTGCGCCCCCTCTACGACGCCCTCCACGACATGCTCGAGCCCGAGGCCCTGCCCCGCCTCATGGCCGCCGGCACCATCGAGGTCGCGCCCCTGGCCTACATGCGCGGACGCACCCTCAACGACGCCTTCGTCATCCTCGACGAGGCCCAGAACACCAGCCCCGAGCAGATGAAGATGTTCCTCACCCGCCTCGGCTTCGGCTCGCGCATGGTTGTCACCGGAGACATCTCCCAGGTCGATCTGCCCGGCGGACGCGAGTCCGGCCTCATCGTCGTGCGCAGGATCCTCGCCGGTGTCGAGGGCATCAGCTTCTGCGAGCTCGGATCGGCCGACGTCGTGCGCCACCGCCTCGTGGGCCGCATCATCGAGGCCTACGCCCGCCACGACGCCGAGGTCGCCGCCCAGGATGCCGCCGCCCGACCCGCCGGACCGCCTGGCCGTAGCGGCCGCAACAGCCAGTACCGTCGGGGGAGCAGCAGCCGCCCCACCCGGCCTTACTCGGAGAGGAACCCGCATGACCACTGAGGTCATCAACGAGACCACCACCGTCATCGACGCCGCCGAGTTCGCGGACCTCGCCGACCACGTCCTGACCGCCATGCACGTCAGCCCCGCCGCCGAGCTCAACATCATGTTCATCGACCCCGAGCCCATGGAAGAGCTCCACGTGCGCTGGCTCGACCTGCCCGGCCCCACCGACGTCATGAGCTTCCCCATGGACGAGCTGCGCCCCGGCTCGGCCGACTCGCCCACCCCCGCCGGGACCCTGGGCGACATCGTCCTGTGTCCTCAGGTCGCCGCCAAGCAGGCCCTGGCCGCCGGGCACTCGGCGGTCGAGGAGATGCTCCTGCTCACCGTCCACGGCATCCTCCACCTCCTGGGCTACGACCACGCCGAGCCCGAGGAGAAGAAGGAGATGTTCGACCTCCAGCGCCGCCTCCTGCTGACCTTCCTGGCCGAGCGCGGCAAGTGAGACCCGCGTGACCGGTATCCCCACCGCCGCGCTCATCGCCTGCGCGGTCATCGTCCTGGCTCTGGGCGCCCTGCTCTCGGCCGGAGAGTCCGCCCTGCTGCGCTTCACCCGCGCCGCCGCCGACGACTCATCGAGGAGGGCCGCCGCGGCGCCGCCCGGGTCCGCCGCCTGGCCGAGCACCGCCCCCGCGTCCTGGGCGCCCTCAGCGTCGCCCGCGTCGCCGTCGACATGCTGGCCGCCGTCCTCATCACCCTGGCCGCCTCCGGGCTCGTGCGCGCCTGGTGGCAGGTCCTGGCCCTGGCCCTGCTGGCCAACATCATCCTGCTGGGAGTCGTCGTCGGCTTCTCCCCGCGCACCTACGGCCGACGCAACCCCGCCGGCACCCTCCTGGCCCTGGGCGGCCTGCTCACCTGGGTCGACGTCCTGGGCGCCCCGCAGCGCCGCCTCCTCTCGCGCACCCGCCGCTCCGAGGCTGCCCCCACCGACGCCGAGACCCGCGAGGCCGTCAACGAGGACCTGCGCGAGATGATCGACGAGATCGGCGAGACCGACACCATCGAGGACGAGGACCGCGAGATGATGCGCTCGGTCGTCGAGCTCGGCCAGACCCTCGTGCGCGAGGTCATGGTCCCACGCACCGACATGGTCACCATCGACGCCCACAAGCCCGCCTCCGCCGCCATGCGCCTGTTCATCCGCTCCGGCTACTCCCGTGTGCCCGTCATCGGGGAGGACGCCGACGACGTGCGCGGCATCCTCTACCTCAAGGACGTCCTGCGCCGCCTGGCCGCCCACCCCGAGCACGAGGAGCTGGCCGTGGCCGGATTCGTTCGGGAGGCCGAGTACGTCCCCGAGACGAAGCCCGCCGACGACCTCCTGCGCGAGATGCAGACCGGTCGCTTCCACATGGCCCTGGCCGTCGACGAGTACGGCGGCACCGCTGGCCTGGTCACCATGGAGGACCTCCTGGAGGAGGTCGTCGGCGAGCTCACCGACGAGCACGACCCCGAGCTGCCCGAGGTCGTCGAAGTCGCCCCCGGCACCTACCGCGTCCCCGCCCGACTCGCCCTGGACGAGCTCGGAGAGCTCTTCGACCTCGAGATCGACGACGACGACGTCGACACCGTCGGCGGCCTGCTCACCAAGGCCATCGGCCGCGTCCCCCTGCCCGGAGCCGCCGGAGACACCCAGGGCGTCCACCTCCAGGCCGAGGAGGCCACCGGCCGCCGCCGCCAGGTCTCCACCATTCTCGCCTCCCGCACCACCGCCCCCGAAGAGGACACCGATGACTGACACCGCCGACCAGACCGCCTCCGCAGCCCGCGACGACCAGCCCCAGCCCCCGAGGAGGCCACCGAGGAGCTCCTGTCCGAGCCCCTCGAGATGCCGGCGCCCGGCCCCGCCCCGGCCGGCTTCCGCTTCCCTACCGACGCCGAGCTCATGGACGGACCCAACCCGCTGACCGATCCTGACGATGAGGAAGACGGCGAGGACGAGACCGGAGACGAGGCTGACGGCTCCGATGGCTCCGGTGCCGCCATCGGGCTGGACGCAGACGGCTTCCCGATCCTGGACGAGGACGACGACGCGGATGAGGACGAGCCCGCCGACACTGCCGACTCGACCCGCGTCGAGATCGTCGTCCCCGACTTCCCCGAGGACTTCCGCGCCGGTTTCGCCTGCATCGTGGGCCGCCCCAACGCCGGCAAGTCCACCCTCACCAACGCCATGGTCGGCGCCAAGATCGCCATCACCTCCGGGCGCCCACAGACCACCCGCCACAACGTGCGCGGCGTCATCCATAAGGAGAATGCGCAGATCGTCCTGGTCGACACTCCCGGCCTCCACCGCCCCCGCACCCTGTTGGGCAAGCGCCTCAACGACCTGGTGCGCGAGACCCTCACCGATGTCGACGTCGTCGTCTTCTGCATCCCCGCCAACGAGAAGATCGGCCCCGGCGACCGCTTCATCACCCGTGACCTCGCCGAGTGCGCACCCCTGTGGTCGCCGTGGTCACCAAGGCCGACACCGTCACCCGCGAGGCCCTGGCCGTCCAGGCTCCCTGGCCGTCAGCGAGCTGGGGACTGGGCCGACATCGTCCCGGTCTCAGCCCAGCGCAACGAGCAGATCGACGTCCTCGAGGAGGTCCTGCTGGGGCACATGCCCCTGTCTCCGCCGCTCTACCCCACCGGGGAGATCACCGACGAGCCTCAGCAGGGTCATGATCGCCGAGCTCGTGCGCGAGGCCGCCCTGGAGGGCGTGCGCGACGAGCTGCCCCACTCCCTGGCCGTCGTCGTCGACGAGATCGCCGACCCCGACGACGAGCGTGAGGTCGGCCGCATCAAGGGCGCCGGAGGTCGTCTCCAGGTGCGCGTGAGCCTCGTCGTCGAGCGCGACTCCCCAGAAGGCCATCATCATCGGCAAGGGAGGACGGCGCCTCAAGGAGGTGGGCGTCACCGCCCGTAAGGGCATCGAGGAGCTGCTGGGGCGCAAGGTTTACCTCGACCTGCACGTACGCACCGCCAAGGACTGGCAGTCCGACCCCAAGGCCCTGGCCCGCCTCGGTTTCTGAACCCCTCCGCGCTGCGAGCGGAGTGGTGCGGACGGTATCTGGGACGGGAACGTGCGACACCAGGCGACTCGACATCCGAATCAGTCGCGCACAAGGGGTGCTGTCACGCACACTTGGAAGGTCCAATACCACATCGACCTGGAGACCAAACGCATGACGAACAACGCCGTTCCCAGTCAGCCCCGTACCGACGCAGGTAGCGCAGGGCGCCGCTGCCCCGACGACCTGTGGGCGCTGGGTGAGAGAGCCGTCGCCCGAGCACGCCGGTGGGCTGACGAGTCGGCCTCCGAGCCGGTACCGCGCTCGGCCAAGCTTCTCTCCGGCATCCTCTCCGACCCTGAGGGCCTGACATTCACCACTCGCTTCGTCGACGACGTCGTGCGTCCCACCGACCTCGACGTCGCCAGCACAGCCCTCAAGCGCCTGTCCGCAGGGCGTACCGACTTCCTGCCGCACGCCCTGGCCGGAGCCATGGGCCTGGGCTCGGCCGCCTCCCGCCTCGCCCCGCGCACCGTCACCGCCGTCGCCCGGCGGGTCTTCCGGGAGATCGTCGGTGACCTCGTCGTCGATGCCACCGACAAGGGCCTCGGACCCGCCCTCGCCCGCCTGCGCAAGGGCGGCAACCGACTCAACGTCAACCTCCTGGGCGAGGCCGTCCTGGGGGGAGAAGGAGGCGTCCCGCCGCCTGGCCGAGGTCTCCCGCCTGGTCACCCGCGAGGACGTCGACTACGTCTCGGTCAAGGTCTCCGCCGTCACCGGCCCCCATAACCCGTGGGGCTTCGAGGAGGTCGTCGCCCACGGCGTCCAGGCCCTCCTGCCCCTTTACCGCCTGGCCCGCGACCACGGCACCTTCCTCAACCTGGACATGGAGGACTACAAGGACCTCGACCTGACCATCGCGGTCTTCACCGCGATCCTCGACCAGGAGGACATGCGCGGCTATGAGGCCGGCATCGTCCTGCAGGCCTACCTGCCCGACTCCCTGGGCGCCATGCAGCGCCTCCAGGAGTGGGCCGCCAAGCGTGTCGCCTCCGGCGGCTCACGCGTCAAGGTCCGCATCGTCAAGGGCGCCAACCTGTCCATGGAGAAGGTCGACGCCGAGATCCACGGCTGGGAGCTGACCACCTGGCCCTCCAAGCAGGCCACCGACACCAACTACAAGCGCATGCTCTCCTGGGCGATGACGCCCGAGCGCACCCGCAACATCCGCCTGGGCGTGGCCGGCCAGAACCTCTTCGACATCGCCTTCGCCTTCGAGCTGCGCGCCGCGCGCGGCGTCGAGGACGACGTCGAGTTCGAGATGCTCTCCGGCATGGCCACCGGCATCCAGGAGGTCGTGCGCCGCGAGACCGGCCACCTCCTGCTGTATGTGCCCGTCGTCAACCCTCACGAGTTCGACGTCGCCATCTCCTACCTGGTGCGCCGCCTGGAGGAGAACGCGGCGCCGGAGAACTTCATGTCCGGTGTCTTCGACCTGGCCAGCAACGAGCAGATCTTCGCCCGCGAGCGCGACCGCTTCCTGGCGGCCCTGTCAGACCTCGACCCGGACGCCCCGGTGCCGGTGCCCAACCGCACCCAGAACCGGCTCGCCGAGCGGGAGGCTGGCATTCCTCAGGAGACCGGGACGGTTGCCGAGCGCGCCAGGAGGCCCTTCGTCTCCGAGCCCGACTCCGACCCGGCCCTGGCCGCCAACCGCCAGTGGGCCCGGGACATCGCCGCCGCCATCCCGGGCTCCACGCGGGGCGTGGCCGAGGTGGAGGCAGGTGCCGCCCGCCTGGCCACGAACGCCGAGGTGGACTCCCTCGTGGCCGCGACGGCCGAGGCTGCCGGCGTCTGGCAGTCCCTGGACCCGGAAGAGCGGGCCGCCGTCTTGCACCGCGTCGGTGACGTGCTGGCCGCCCGGCGCGCCGAGCTCATCGAGGTCGCCGGCTCCGAGGCCGGCAAGACCATCGACCAGTCCGACCCCGAGGTCAGCGAAGCCATCGACTTCTGCCACCACTACGCCGAGGCCTCGCTGCTCCTGCACGACCCCGAGTACATGGTCGGGGCCCGCTTCGCCCCGGTGGACGTCACCGTGGTCGCCTCCCCTGGAACTTCCCGGTGGCCATCCCCACCGGGGGAGTGGCCGCGGCCCTGGCGGCCGGCAGCGCCGTCATCCTCAAGCCCGCCCCGCCGGCCCGACGCTGCGCGGCCGAGCTCGTGCGCGCCTTCCACGACGCCGGGATCCCCGAGGACCTCGTGGTGCTCGCCCCGCTGGAGGACGGCGACGTCTCACGCCACCTGGTGACCCACAAGGACGTCGACCGCGTGGTCCTCACCGGCTCCTACGACACAGCCCGCCTCTTCCGCTCCTGGAAGCCGGACATGCACCTGCTGGGGGAGACCAGCGGCAAGAACGCCATCATCGTCACCCCCTCGGCCGACCCCGACATCGCCGTGCGCGACGCCGTCTACTCGGCCTTCGCCCACGCCGGCCAGAAGTGCTCGGCCTCCTCCCTGCTGGTCCTGGTCTCCTCGGCCGGCACCTCCGAGCGCATCGCCCGCCAGCTCGTGGACGCAACCGCCTCCCTGAGGGTCAGGCTGCCGCTGTCGCTGGACTCCCAGATGGGGCCCGTCGTCGTGCCCGACGACGAGAAGGCCGTGCGCGGCCTGACCACCCTGGGGGGCGGTGAGCACTGGGTCCTCAAGCCCCGCTACCTCGGTGATGGCCTGTGGACCCCGGGTATCCGAGCCGGGGTCGTACCCGGCAGCGAGTTCCACCTCACCGAGTACTTCGCACCCGTCATCGGCGTCATGCGGGTCGACACGCTCGAGGAGGCCATCGATGCGGTCAACGCGGTCGACTACGGGCTCACCTCCGGCCTCCAGACCCTCGACGCGGCCGAGCTCGCCGTCTGGCTCGACTCGATCCAGGCCGGCAACATCTACGTCAACCGCGGTATCACCGGGGCCATCGTGCGTCGCCAGCCCTTCGGCGGCTGGAAGCGCTCGGCCATCGGATCGACGACGAAGGCCGGCGGCCCCTCCTACCTGCTGGGACTGGGGGACATCGAGCCCGCAGGCGGTCAGGACGTGAAGGAATCGGCCAGCCAGGGCACCGCCGCGCTGGACCCGCGCGTGGCGAGCCTGTGCGACGCCGTCAGCGGTCAGCTGGACGAGGGCGACCTGGCCGGGCTGCGCCGCGCACTGGTGGCCGACGCCTCCGCCTGGAGGAGCGCCTACGGCGTCAACCGCGATGTCACGGCACTGGCCTGCGAGCGCAACGTCCTGCGCTATCGGCCCACTGACGTCGTCGTGCGCGCCGGGGCGGGAACCGAGCTGGCCGACGTCGTGCGTGTCATGGCGGCCGGTGTGCGCGCCGGAGGGTTCGTCAGCCTGTCAGTGGCCGACCGTCTGCCCCAGCCGTTGCAGAACGCGCTGCTGGCCGCCGGCGTCCAGGTGGCGGTCGAGGACCAGGGGGCCTGGGACGCGCGCCTGGCTGAGCTGTCCGCCTCCGGCGGGCTGGGAACGCGCGTGCGCATCCTCGGCCCACGTGAGGAGACCTCGGCCGCCCGCTGGAGCCAGGCCAGCCGGGTGACCGGCGGGAGCCCCGACATCGCCCTGTACACGGGGGCCGTGACGGCCTGCCCGCACTCCGAACTGCTGCCCTTCCTGCGTGAGCAGGCAGTGGCCATCACCAACCATCGTTTCGGCACCCCGCTGGACCTGGCCGAGGGCCTCCTGTAGACCGCGGTGTCGCAACGTCCCGACGGGACCGAGTGACAGAAACGATCAGCCGGGTGGTGCCCTCTCGATTGGGAGGGCACCACCCGGCTTCCACATCGCCAGGGATCAGAGGGATCGGAACAGGGGAGCGGACTCATGCGTCCTGCGGTAACGCCCTGGTGCGGTCAGGCATGATCACTGAGGCGAGGCCGGCGAGGCCGTACGCGACGATAGCCACCCACAGGGCGGTTGTGACGGCCTCGCGAGGGTCGGCCGTGTCCTGAAGGATCCCGAAGAACATGGTCCCGGCAAGAGCGACCCCCAGCACCATGCCGACCTGGCCGAAGGTGGTCAGGGTTCCGGATGCCGCTCCGGCGTCCTGGGTGGGCACCGACTCAAGCGTGATACTCGTCAGCGGCATGATGAGAGTCATCAGCCCGGCACCTGTCAGCGCCAGCGGGGCGGTGAGGTCCCACCCCCGTCAGGGACGCTCCGGCGGTCCGGATCGTCCACAGGACCCAGTTCAGCGCACCTGCTTGCACCATCCCGCCGAGCAGCACGGCCCACTTGCCGATCCGCCTCGTCGCGAAGATCGCCAACGGAGTGGCCGCCATGGAGCCCAGGGCGAAGGGAAGGAGCGTGAGCCCCGCCGCCAGTGCGGTGAAGCCGAGCGCGCTCTGAACGTAGTACAGCAGGATGAGCACGTATCCGCCGTTGCCGATCGACGAGAGCACCTGCACCAGCTGTCCGCTCGCAAATCCTCGATCGCGAAACAGTGGGAGCGGCAGCAGCGGGGATCCGTGAGCCTTGAGCATGCGCCTCTGCTGCCACACGAAGGCGGCGATGACGAAGGGCGCCGTCGTCAGCATGGCCCAGATCCACCACGCCCACCCCCGCGGCGCGACCGTCGGTGAGTGGGAAGACGACCAGGAAGACCCCGAGACCACCCAACAGCACCCCGACCAGATCGGGCCTGAGCGGATGCTCCGAACGACTCCTCGGTACGAACAGGAGCGCCGCAGCGACAAGTATGACTCCGACCGGCACGTTCACGAGGAAGATGCTGCGCCAACCCATACCCAGAAGGTCGGCCGTGACGAGCCAGCCACCGAGGATCAGTCCCCCGATGGCCCCCAGCGAGCTCAGCGCTCCAATGATGCCCAGGACGGGGGCGCGCTCCTCCGGTGCGAACATCACCTGCACGCTGGAGAGCACCTGGGGCACCATGATGCCGGCGAACGCGCCTTGAATCACACGGGCCGCGACGAGCAGGTCGCCCGTCTGGGACAGTGCTGCCCCCAGGGAGGCGAGGGTGAATCCCACCATCCCGATCACGAAGATGCGCCGGTGCCCGAAGATATCGCCCAGTCGACCGCCCGTGATGAGTAGCGTCGCGAAGGCGATGACGTAACCGGCGAGAGTCCACTCCAGCTGCTCCGGCGTCGCACTGAGGTCCTTGCCGATCGTGGGCAGTGCGACGTTGGTGATCGTTGAGTCCATCAGATCCATGAACGTCGCCACCATGAGCACGGTGGTGGCAACGGTGCGTGACCTTGCGGCGCCCTGATGCTGGGATCGTTCCTCGTTCTTCATGCTCCCGTCCTCTCACGGCTCCAAAATGTGTACGCTGTATACGTCGGTGGTGAGTACACTGTACGCATGTGTCGTGGTCGACGCAATCCAATGCCCGACGCAACGGCGAGGAGAGATAGTGATGCACACCGATCCGGACGCCCCGCCCAAGTGGGTGCGGTGGCTGTGGGAAGTCGATGCCTCCGAGGCGGTCGAAGAGCGGGAGGGGGGCAAAGGTCTGGGTGTCGGCAAGATCGTTCGCGCGGGTATCGCGCTCGCAGACGATGAGGGTCTGGAAGGCGTGTCGGTTCGCAAGCTCGCCCAGCGCCTGAGCGTGAGCACCATGGCTGCGTATCGGCACATCAGCTCCCGCGACGAGGTCATCGCCGCCATGATCGATGTCGCCTTCGGGCCGCCTCCGGTCCTTTCAGGGCATTCCGAGGACTGGTCGGACGGACTGCGATGCTGGGCGCTCGCCGTCCACGCCCGCTATGACGCGCATCCCTGGCTCCTGGATGCCCCGGTCCACGGCATGCCAACCGGGCCGCATCGGCTGCGGTGGATGGAGGCTGTCCTTCAGGTGCTCGCCGGTGCGGGGCTCGAGCTGCAGGAGCGGCTCAATGCGGCGCTGCTCGTCGACGGCCACGTGCGCACCGTCGCCGCGCTGAAGCGTTCCTTGGAGACGGCGGAGCGCGGTACGGGCCGCGGTACGTCCACGAGCTGGCTCCTGACCCGCCTCGAAGCCGATGGGCTGACAACCATGGCTCAGGTGCTCAAGGCCGAGCCCTCGATGACGAACAAGGGTATGAGCTCGACTACGGCCTCGATCGGATCATCGCCGGGATCGAGGCCGATAGCGTCTCAGGCTGACGGCCCGATCGGAGCGTGAGGGTGGGGATGCGTCTCACGTCAGACGGGGGAACTCCTCGAGGGAGAAGACTGACTCGACGGGCACGTCGAAGTAACGGGCGATGCGCAGGGCCAGGTGCAGCGAGGGCGCGTACTCCCCGCGCTCGAGGTAGCCCACCGTCTGGTAGTGGACACCCAGCGCCTCGGCGAGCTCGCGGCGACTCACCCGGCGGTCGGTGCGCAGGACCGCGATCCGGTTGTGGACGACGTCGTCGGACATGGTCACAGACCGGTCTGGGAGCGAATGGTGGACTGCACGCGCGCCAGACTACCGATCGTCTCCTTGCGGAAGCTGTACCGCACGATGAACGAGGCCCCTGCGAAGCCGAGGACCGTCCAGGCCGCCAGGGCCCCGACGGCGAGCGCCGGGGAGAAGGCTCTGCCTACCTCCCACGAGGGGTCGCCCACCAGTGCCCATCGGGTCAGGTGTCCCGACCAGTACGTCGGCATCACCAGCTGAACCGCCTGCACCCAGGACGGGAGGCGGTCCATGGGCATGAAGAAACCGCTCGTTCCGACGAGGGCGAAGATGGGCAGCCAGGAGGCCATGAAGCTGTAGGTGCCGCGGACGAAGGTGCCCACGAGAAAGCCCAGCGGGGCCGTGGCGACGGCCGACAGCGCTATGAGCGGCAGACAGGCCAGTATCTGGGGCGTGTGCAGAGCAAGAGCATCCACGAAGAGCGCTCCCCCAAGAAGAATGGCCCCCCTGGAAGATGAGGGTCTGAATGATCGAGGACATCGTCTTTCCGATCGCCCACGCAAGCGGGCCGTGGGGCAGGATGCGCACCCGCAGCAGGGCGCCGCCGATACGGTCGATGTAGGTCTCGCTGGCGATCTGAAAGGTGATGAAGCCGCTGATGGTGCCGATGCTGCTGGCGAGGAACATGGGGCCGAAGGTTGCGTGGGCCTCGGCGTTCATCTGGGTGTGCCTGCCGACGACCACGATGGCGCTCACGGATGCCAGCAGCGCGACGCTCATCGCGACAAGACTTGATCGAAGGTCCGTGACCGCCTGTCGGGAGGCTGCGCGCAGGACTGCCAGGAAGGTGCGAATGCTCATGAGTGGGCCTCCTTGCTGACGAGGGAGAGGTAGGTCTCCTCCAGGGTGGGACGGGTGATGGTGAGCCCGGTGACGATGTCGAGGTTGAGCTCCTTGATGAAGAGCTCGGGGGAGCGGGTGGTGTGGACATGTCGGGTGCCGTTCTGGACCCAGGTGATCTCAGCACCACGATCGAGACGCTCGCGCAGCGTCGTGACCGTGCCGTCGGCAAGGATCCGCCCCTCGTTCATGATGAGCACCCGAGAGGCCAGGTGCTCGGCCTCGGCCAGGTCATGGGTGGTCATGATGATGGTGGCGTCATCGTCGACCCGGGCCAGGATGAGATCGTGCAGGCGCGCCTTCGAGACCGGGTCCAGTCCGGTCGTCGGTTCGTCCAGGACCAGGATCTCGGGTGAGGCCATGAGCGCGGCCGCGAAGTCAACGGTGCGTCGCTGCCCGCCGGAGAGCCGTGACAGGCGGGAGTCGGCCTTCTCGCTGAGCCCGACGGCATCGAGTACCTCTTCGACGCTGCTCACCCGGCTCGCCGCCGTCAGCTGGACCGAGCGGATCCACTCCAGCTGCTCCCTCACCTTCCACTTGGCGTGGTCGGTCCAGCTCTGTTGCACCAGTCCGATCCGCGCCCAGAAGTCGGCGCCCGCCCGGCGCGGATCGGTGTCGAGCACGCGTACCCTGCCACTGGTCGGCGTCAGTGAACCTAGCAGGTTCTCCACGAGGGTCGTCTTGCCCACGCCGTTGGGGCCGAGTAGGCAGACCACCTCGCCGGCCTGGACCGACAGGTCAATGCCGCGCAGGACCGGGGTGTCCCCGTAGGAGAACTCGAGGCTCTCCGTGGTGATGACTGGAGACATCGAACAAACCCTCCTCAGTAGAAGCACAACCAAATGTAGCAGAGATACTACAACATGGTGTTGGTGTTCGTCAGATCGGGAGGTGCGGCTCGCGGGGGAGCTCCTTTCCTCTCCGTCTCACACTGCGGTCCAGTGGGGCCGTCTTGCCTGACGACGGATCGTCATCGGGGTAGGGTCTACCCCGTGCAAGCGACTCCAGGCCACCAGGTGAGCCTCCTGCTTAGTCGCCGCGGCGGGGCCTGACAGGCCGGCACCCCGACCGCGGCTGACTCGTCCTGCTCGGCCACGTTCCCGACCGCGCCTGTCTGCTTCCCCAGAGCTCTCCGGAGCCCTCCGGCCTCTCGCCGGAACCGCCGTCGGAACCACGAAGCACCTGATCTCAGGAGAACCCCCGATGCGTAACGCCCGCCCCGCCCCCCAGCAGCCCTCCGGCATGCCGTTTGCCAAATACCGGCCCTTCCTCGACGTCTTCAGCATCGACCTGCCCGACCGCACCTGGCCGGACAAGCGCATCACCCAGGCCCCCCGTTGGCTGAGCACCGACCTGCGCGACGGCAACCAGTCCCTCATCGAGCCCATGGGGCCCCAGGCCAAGCGCGCCATCTTCGACCTGCTCGTGACCATGGGTTTCAAGGAGATCGAGATCGGCTTCCCGGCCGCCTCTCAGACAGACTTCGACTTCGTGCGCTCCCTGGTGGACGACGGCGCGATCCCCGAGGACGTCACCATCTCGGTGCTCACTCAGTCGCGTGGTGAGCTCATCGACCGCACCCTGGACGCCTGCGTCGGCATCCCGCGGGCCACCGTCCACCTCTACAACGCCCTGTCGCCCCTGTTCCGCAACGTCGTCTTCCGCATGGACCGCGACCAGATCCGTGAGCTCGCCGTCGACGGCACCCGCCAGATCATGGCCCGCGCCGAGAAGGTCCTGGATGAGGACACGATCTTCGGCTACGAGTACTCCCCGGAGATCTTCGTGGACACCGAGCTCGACTACAGCCTCGAGGTCTGCGAGGCCGTCATGGACGTGTGGCAGCCCGAGGGGGGACCGCGAGATCATCCTCAACCTGCCCGCCACCGTCGAGCGCGCCACCCCCAATGTCTACGCCGACCAGATCGAGTGGATGAGCCGCCACCTGCCCCGGCGCGAGTCCGTGTGCCTGTCCCTGCACAACCACAACGACCGCGGCTCAGGCGTGGCCGCCGCTGAGCTCGGCCTCATGGCCGGCGCCGACCGCGTCGAGGGCTGCCTGTTCGGCCACGGCGAGCGCACCGGCAACGTGGACCTGGTGACCCTGGCCCTCAACCTCTTCAGCCAGGGCGTCGACCCCATGCTCGACCTGTCCGACATCGATGAGGTCCGCCGCATCGTCGAGCGGGCCACCGGCATGGACGTGCCCCCGCGCACCCCCTACGCCGGCGAGCTCGTTTACACCTCCTTCTCCGGCTCCCACCAGGACGCCATCAAGAAGGGCTTCGCCGCGCGCGCCACGCAGGTCAATGCCAAGAAGGCCGCGGGGCTCTCCGAGGCCGACGCCGAGATCGCCGTGCCCTGGGCCATGCCCTACCTGCCCATCGACCCCCACGACGTGGGTCGGTCCTACGAGGCCGTCGTACGCGTCAACTCCCAGTCCGGCAAGGGCGGTGTCGCCTACCTGCTGGGCACCACCCGCAAGCTCGAGCTGCCGCGCCGCCTCCAGATCGAGTTCTCCCGCATCGTCCAGCGCCACACCGACACCTACGGCGGCGAGGTCGACGGCGCCCGCCTGTGGTCGATCTTCGCCGACGAGTACCTGCCCGCCGCGGCCGCCCCCGAGGCCGAGCTCAGTCGCTGGGGCCGCTTCGAGCTGCGGGGGGCCACCCTGACCTCCACCGGCGACGACGAGGACTCCACCCTCACCGTCACCCTGGTCGACGGTGGCCAGGAGAAGCACCTGACCGCCTCCGGCAACGGCCCCCTGGACGCCTTCGTCACAGCCCTGGAGAGCACAGGCTTGAGCGTGCGGATCCTCGACTACGCCGAGCACGCCCTGAGCGAGGGACACGACGCGAAGGCCGCCAGCTACGTCGAGTGCGAGATCGACGGCCAGATCCTGTGGGGCGTGGGCATCGACCCCTCCATCACCACCTCCTCCTTCAAGGCCGTCATCTCCGCACTCAATCGCGCTCTGCGCTGAGAGGGCGTGAGAGACTGCGCCCGTGACGAGCAGGCTGTACCGGGATGAGGCGATCATCCTGCGCACCTACAAGCTGGGCGAGGCCGACCGCATCATCGTGATGCTCACCCGCCACCACGGTCAGGTGCGCGCCGTGGCCAAGGGGGGTGCGCCGCACCACCTCCCGCTTCGGCGCCCGCCTGGAGCCATTCTCCATGACCGATGTCCAGCTCCACGCCGGACGCACCCTCGACGTCGTCACCCAGGCCGAGATCATCGACCCCTTCGGCCGGGCCATGAGTGCCGACTACGCCATGTTCACCTGCGCCTCGACCATGGTGGAGACCGCCGAACGACTCAGCGCCGACGACGGAGACCTGGGCACTGAGGCCAGCCCCCAGCAGTACCTGCTGCTGGCTGGGGCCCTGGCCGCCATGTCCCACCGGCGCCACGCCCCAGGACTCATCCTGGACTCCTACCTGCTGCGGGCCCTGGCCCTGGGGGGCTGGGCGCCCTCGTGCTACGACTGCGCCCTGTGCGGCACCCCCGGACCGCACCGGGCCTTCCACGTGCAGGCCGGTGGTGCGGTGTGCGAGTCCTGCCGCTCGGCCGGCGCCGTCGAGGTCGAGCCGGCCACGATGGCGCTCCTGGGGGCCCTGCTCTCCGGCGACTGGGCCGTGGCCGACGCCTCCGGCCAGCGCGAGCGCTCGCAGGCCTCCGGACTCGTCTCGGCCTACACGACCTGGTACCTGGAGCGGCGCCTGCGCTCCCTCGCACTGGTGGAAAGGGCATAACCATGACAGACGTCGCCAGAGACATGACGGTCGAGGCCGCCCCTGCCCCTGCACCGGCCCGGCCTGACCCCGCCCGTGCTGCCGGCCGCCTCCCCTGCCCCAGCACGTCGCCGTCGTCATGGACGGCAACGGGCGCTGGGCCAACGCCCGTGGCCTGCCCCGCACCGAGGGCCACCGGGTGGGGGAGGCCAATATGCTCGACGTCGCCGCCGGCGCCATCGAGATCGGTGTGAAAGAGTTGAGCGTCTACGCCTTCTCCACCGAGAACTGGCGGCGCTCGCCCGGCGAGGTCCGCTTCATCATGGGCTTCGCCCGTAAGGTCCTGCGTGTCCAGCGCGATGTCCTCAACTCCTGGAACGTCAGGCTGCGCTGGATCGGGCGCACCCCGCGCCTGTGGAAGTCCGTCCTGCATGAGCTGCGGGAGGCTGAGCGCATCACCGCCAACAACACGGGCCTGGTCCTCAACCTGTGCATCAACTACGGCGGGCGGGCCGAGATCGCCGATGCCACCCGAGCCATCGCCGAGGACGTCGCCGCCGGCCGGCTCAAGGCCTCCTCCATCAACGAGAAGACCATCCAGCGTTACCTCTACTCGCCCGCCATGCGGGACGTGGACCTGTTCATCCGCACCGGCGACGAGCAGCGCACCTCCAACTTCCTCATGTGGTCCTCCTCCTACGCCGAGCTCTACTTTCTCACCCCTGGCCTGGCCCGACTTCAACCGCACTGAGCTGTGGAGGGCGTGCGAGGTCTACGCCGGGCGCGAGCGCCGCTACGGCGGCGCCGTGGACAGGGTGCTGCACGAGGAGCCCGCCGGTGTCGAGGTCCTAGAGGACAACGAGGCGGACGAGGAACCGCACCACGACGGGCAATAGGGAACTGTCTTGTCTCCTCACATCTGAGACATGTGAGTGTCATGGCTGCTGAGACGCTCGCTCCTGCGGGATTCCGGGGTGGGACAAGTTGGCCTGGAGCCGCTGGCGGGCGCGATGGAAGAGGCCTGACAGGGCACCAGTGTCCATGACGCTGACATCAACCTTGCTCAGGCGTCGTACTTCGAGGAGAAACCCCAGAATTCCAACGATTTCCGCTGGCCGCTTCCACGGCGAAGCCGCTGATGTCAGCGCTGTGGACACTGGGCTGCTAGTGGGATCGGCTCCGTGGGGTCGGTGCGACACCGGCTCCGGCCCGAGTCGGCCTACGCCACGAGGGTGGGGATCTACTGGCCAAGGGTTGTGCGTACTGCACGAACCCTCGGCCTACGTGGAGTACCCCCGGCCCTCTTTCAGTACTCCCAACCCTCGTGCAGTACACGCCAGGCGCCACCCAAGCAACGGCGAAACCCGGCTCAGGCACCGGGCCGATCTGTTCAGTCCTGTGAGGCGTCCTGCGTCGAGCAGGCGGCGCACAGGCCGAAGAACTCCGCCGTGTGCTCCATCTGGCTGAAGCCCTGTTGAGCCGAGACCCGCTGAATCCACTTCTCCAGCTCACCGCCGGCAACCTCCACGGTGTAGCCGCAGCTGCGGCACACGATGTGGTGGTGGTGCTCCTGCTTCTCGCAGGCCCGGTAGAGGACCTCGCCCTCGGCGCTGCGCACCTGGTCCACCGCTCCGGTCTCCGCCAGGGCCTGCAGGTTGCGGTAGACGGTGGCCAGACCCACCTTGGTCCCCTCGGCCTCTAGGGCGGAATGGATCTGCTGTGCCGAGCGGAACTCGTCGGTGCGGGCGAGGATGTCGGCGACGGCGGCGCGCTGGCGCGTGGCGCGGGGACGCTGCGCCGTGCTACTTGCGCTCATGATCTGCCTCCTGAGGTGGTGCGGTGCCGTCGGGAGCGGCTGACGAGCTGCAGCAGTCCGGACAGGAGGGCGACGACGGCGTAGCCCCCTACTAGGAGTACCACGATCATGGCACCGGGAGAGGCCGCCACCAGGTAGGTGATCGTCAGACCGGACACGCAGGCCACCACTCCCAGTCCCATCGCCAGGTACATGGTGCGGGCGAAGGAGTGCGAGACGAGCTGGGCGATGGCCACCGGCACGATCATGACGGCCGAGACCAGCAGGGCGCCCACCACCCGCATGGACACTGAGACCGTCAGCGCCGCAACCACTGCCACCAGTACGTTGAGGGCACTGGTGGGCAGCCCGCAGGCGTGGGCGAACTCCTCGTCGTGGCACAGCGCGAACAGCGGGCCGCGCAGTCCCAGCCCCACCAGGAGCACCAGGGTGGCCAGGGCGATGGTGAACCAGGCGTCGGAGACCGAGACCGTGGAGATCGAGCCGAACAGGTAGGAGTTGAGATTCGTGGTCGTACCGCCGGCGACGCGAATGAGGATGACGCCCCCGGCGATGCCCCCGTAGAACAGGATCGCCAGGGCCACGTCACCCCGGGTACGGCCGTTGGCGCGGATGACCTCGATCATCACGGCGCCCAGCACGCTGATGATGATCGCCCCGGGCACGGCCCAGGCGTCGTGGGGAGTGACGTTGGCGGCGGCCCCAGCCAGCCAGCCCAGGGCGATGCCGGTCAGGGCGATGTGCCCGATCCCGTCGCCCAGCAGCGCCAGGCCCCGCTGAACCAGGTAGGTGCCCACCACCGGGGCGGCCAGCCCCACCAGGACCGCCACGATGAAGGCCCGCTGGATGAGGGGGCTGGCGAGCATGTCGGAGACGAACTCGATCATGGGCGGGTGCTCCTACCGGAATGGGGGCGCGTTTCAGGCAGCCGATGGTCGAGGACGGGGGCGTGATGGGCCGGAGGGCCTCCGGCGTCAGGGTGGTGGTCGTCATCGCCGTATCCGCTGCGAGCACCGCGCGGACCGTGGGGCGCACCGGCCCCGCTGTCACGCAGATGAGCGACCTCGTAGGCCGGGCCGTCGGCGACGAGCCGGCCGTCCTGCAGGAGAATCGCCCGCTGGACGACGTCGGAGAGCTCACCCATCTCATGAAGGACCGTCACCAGGGTCAGCCCCTGCGCGCGCAGTCCCTGGAGGATCTCGGCCAGGGACTCACGGCTGGCACGGTCGATGCCGGCCAGGGGCTCATCGAGGATGAGCAGCTCGGGGGAGCGGACCAGGGCCCGGGCGATGAGGACCCGCTGGGCCTGCCCGCCGGAGAAGACCTGGACGTGGTCCGCGGCCCGGTGGGCCAGGCCGACGGCGTCGAGCGCGGCCATGGCCTTCCGCTTGGCGCCCCACCCCCGGTCGGCCCAGGGCCTGCGCGGTCCCAGGAGCCCGGAGCGCACCACCTCCAGGGCCGTGGCCGGGACGCCTGAGCCCGCACCGATCCGCTGGGGGACGTACCCGACGCGCTCCCAGGGGACCCTGCGGCGGCGCGCGGTTGGGGTGCCCAGTACCTCGATGCTGCCGCCGGACAGGGGAACCAGCCCCAGAACGGCTTTGATGAGGGTGGACTTGCCCGAGCCGTTGGCGCCCAGGATCGCCACGGACTCGCCGCCGCCCACTGCCAGGCTCACGTCGTCCAGGATGAGGGAGGACCCCAGGACGACGCTGAGCTCACGGACCTTGATGGCGAGCGCGGACGACGCCGCCCGGGGTGAGCCGGACGGCGTCGTCACAGACGCTGATGATGTTGGAGATGATGAGGTCATACCGTTGCGATCATGCCAATCTGAGTGGGCGTTATCTGCTTCGGGCCCCGGGCTCACCGGGCCGGCCCCGAGGCTACTGGCACACCAGGGCGGACTTGAGCCGCTCCAGGTTGCTGGACATGGCGTCGCTGTAGTCGCCCCTCTCGGGCTTGGACTCCAGGGGACTGAGAACGCTTGTCTCCGCCCCGGTCTCCGCAGCGATCGCCTTGGCGGGAGTGTCTGAGACCAGCTCCTCGGTGAAGATGGTCTTCACCCCCGTCTTCTCGACCACCGACTTGATGTTGGCCATCTCAGCGGGGCTGGGCTCGGCCTCCGGGTCGATGCCGGAGATGGAGGCCTGGGTCAGGCCGTAGCGCTCGGCCATGTAGCCGAAGGCGGCGTGAGAGGTGATGAAGGTCTTGTGCTGGCAGGTGGACAGGCCCTGCTTGTACTGGTTGTCCAGGCCGGTCAGCGCCGTCTTGAGCTTGTCGAGCCCCGCCTTGTAGTCGTTGGCGTTGGCCGGGTCGATCTGGGCGAAGGAGGCCTCAAGGGTCTCGGCCACCTTGATCATGCGGTCCGGGTCGAGCCAGAAGTGCGGGTCGAGGTCGCTGTCGTGCCCCTCCTCACCCTCGGCGTGGCTGTGCTCGTCCTTGTGCTCGTCGTGGCCCTCCTCGCTGGCCTGCGCGGTGGCGGCGGCACTCGCCGTGGCCGAGGCGCCGTCGGTGGCCTCCTCGCCGTGCTCGTGCTCCTCCTCGACCCCCCTCGTGGTGGACGAGGTTGGCCGGCTTGCTCAGGTCCACCACGGTGGGCCCGGAGCCGATCTCCTTGACAGCCTTGTCCAGGGAGGGCTGGAAGCCGGGAACGTAGGCGATGAGGTCGGCCTTGCCCAGCTCGGCGGTCTCCTTGCCGGAGAGCCTCGAAGTCGTGCGGCTCGACGTTGGACGGGGTCACGGTGGAGACCTTGACGAGCTTGCCGCCAATGGCCTCGGCCAGGTACTGGATCGGGTAGAAGGACGTGGAGACCGTCAGGGTCTTGCCCGGGGCGATCGTGTGCGGTGCCGAGGCACTTGACGAGCTCTCGCTCTTCAGGGCGCTGCACGCGCTCATGCCGGCAGCCAGCATCAGGGTGGCTCCGAGCGCCACGATGCGACGGAGATGATGGGAACGAGCCTGTGAAACACTCATGCGAATCATTCTCATACTCTGACAGCCGTGCGTCAAACTCCGAGGGATTCCGTGTGTGCGCTGCTGAGAGCCGGTTTGAACGGCGGTCAGGAGGTGCCCCGGTGCTTACACGCGCATGCGTGGTGCGACGGGCCCCTCACCAACTGTCCGCGACTGTCCGCCTAGACTGTTCCCACTCGTCCCCACCATCCAGGCGGGACCACGACCACTCCTGAAGGAGCATCCGTTGGCATCCACCCCTTCACGTCTTGACGCCGTCATCAACCTCGCCAAGCGGCGCGGGTTCGTCTTCCCCTGCGGCGAGATCTACGGCGGAACCCGCTCGGCCTGGGACTACGGGCCGCTGGGCGTCGAGCTCAAGGAGAACATCAAGCGCCAGTGGTGGCAGTACATGGTCCGCTCGCGCGACGACGTCGTCGGGCTGGACTCCTCAGTCATCCTGCCGCGTGAGACCTGGGTCGCCTCCGGCCACGTCGGCGCCTTCACCGACCCGCTCGTGGAGTCCCTGCACACCCACAAGAGGTATCGCGCCGACCAGCTCGTCGAGGACTACGCGGCCCGCAAGGGCCTCGACCCCGAGGCCGTCACCCTCGACATGGTCCCCGACCCCGTCACCGGCCAGCCGGGCTCCTGGACCGAGCCGCGCGAGTTCTCCGGCCTGCTCAAGACCTACCTGGGGCCGGTCGACGACGAGTCCGGCCTGCACTACCTGCGCCCCGAGACCGCCCAGGGCATCTTCATCAACTTCACCAACGTCATGAGCGCGGCCCGCAAGAAGCCGCCCTTCGGCATCGGCCAGGTGGGCAAGTCCTTCCGCAACGAGATCACGCCGGGCAACTTCATCTTCCGCACCCGCGAGTTCGAGCAGATGGAGCTGGAGTTCTTCTGCGAGCCGGGCACCGACGAGGAGTGGCACCAGTACTGGATCGACTACCGCAAGGCCTGGTACACCGACCTGGGCATCAGTGAGGACAACCTGCGCCTCTACGAGCACTCCGCCGAGAAGCTCTCCCACTACTCCAAGCGCACCGTGGACCTGGAGTACCGCTTCGGCTTCGCCGGCTCGGAGTGGGGCGACTCGAGGGCATCGCCAACCGCACCGACTTCGACCTGTCCACTCACGCCGAGCACTCCGGCAAGGACATGTCCTACTTCGACCAGACCCGCTCCGAGCGCTGGACCCCTTACGTCATCGAGCCCTCGGCCGGCCTGACCCGCTCGCTCATGGCCTTCCTCGTGGAGGCCTACACCGAGGACGAGGCCCCCAACACCAAGGGCGGGGTGGACAAGCGCATCGTGCTCAGGCTCGATCCGCGCATCGCCCCGGTCAAGGCGGCCGTCCTGCCGCTGAGCCGCAAGGAGGAGCTGACGGGCCCGGCCAAGGAGCTGGCCGCCCACCTGCGCCGCTCCTGGAATGTGGAGTACGACGACGCCGGTGCGGTCGGTCGTCGCTACCGCCGCCAGGACGAGGTGGGCACCCCCTTCTGCCTGACCTACGACTTCGACTCGCCCGAGGACGGGGCGGTCACCGTGCGCGAGCGCGACACGATGACCCAGGAGCGCATCCCGCTCGAGGGCGTCGAGCGCTACCTGGCTGAGCGCCTTGTCGGCTGCTGAGCCGCGCCGAGCAGGGCGGCAGCGCCACTGACCCGACCACCATCCGGATCCCGCCCCGTGTCCCTGGCTCACGTCAGGGACACGGGGCGGGCATGATGGGACGGTGAGCACCAACTCGACCTCCCCGAGCAACGAGTCTCTTTCCGCTGAGGACCTTCCCGAGCCGTCGGCGGGACCGGCCGGCTCTCACGGCGGCCACAGCCACTCCCACTCCGGGCCCCTGGACCTGGAGGCGGGGGAGGCCCGCCGGGTGCGGATCGTGCTCGGTGTCATCGTCGGCGCCCTGGTCCTGGCCACCGTCGTCGGGCTGTTCGTGCTCTGGCCGGGCAAGAGCTCGCTCATCGGCTCACGCTCCTTCACCGCCGAGGGTGGCTCAGTGGGCAAGGCCACCATCACCTCCACGGACCTGTCCGGCTGTGAGAGCTCCGTGAGCGCCCTGACGGAGGTCAACGGCGTCAAGCAGGAGGAGTTCGCCAAGAGCCACGTGTGCGCCCGCATCACCGAGGGTGAGGGCAAGGGCCTGGTCATGCCGGTCCACTGGTGGGCGAGCCCCGCAAGCTCGCCCACGCCGGTGACAGGCTCGTCGTCCTCTACTCGCCCCAGGCCATCCTGTCCGGCTCCCCCTACTCCTTCATCGACTACCAGCGTCAGCTCCCGGTCGGTGCCCTGGCAGTCGTCTACCTCGTGCTCGTTGTCGCCGTGGCCGGGCGCAAGGGCGTCCTGAGCGTCCTGGGTCTGCTGGTGGCCACTGGTGTGCTCGCCTTCTTCATGATCCCGGCACTCCTGTCAGGCTCCCACCCGCTGGCGGTGACACTGGTCGGATCGATGGCGATGATGCTGGCCGCCGTCTACGTGGCCCACGGCGTGTCCATCCGTACCACGACGGCCCTGCTGGGAACGGTGGCCGGCATCGTGCTGACCGTGCTGCTCGCCCTGTGGGGGGGACCGACGCCGCCCACTTGACCGGCGACGTCGACGAGACCGCCCGTCTGCTGGCCTCGCGCACGCACATCGATCTGCAGACGCTGCTGACCTGCGGCATGGTCATCGCCGGGCTCGGCGTCCTCAACGACGTCACCATCACCCAGGCCTCCTCGGTGTGGGAGCTGCACGCCGCCAACCCGCTGCTGTCGCGCACGCGCCTGTTCACCGGCGGGATGAGGATCGGCCGGGACCACATCGCCTCGACCGTCTACACCCTGGCCTTCGCCTACGCCGGTACGGCACTGCCCCTCATCCTGGCCGCCTCCCTCATGGACCGGGCCGTGCTGGACACCATGCTCTCGGGCGAGATCGCCGAGGAGATCGTGCGCACTCTCATCTCCTCCATCGGCCTGGTCCTGGCGATCCCGGCAACGACGGCGATCGCGGCGGCCCTGTGCCGTGTCACCCCGGTCCTCGACGAATAGCTGACGACCGACCTCAGGACCCGGTGAAACCGCTCTCTCAGCCTCCGGAGACGTCGGACTCGGCCTGGCTGAGCATCTCGCGGTGGGCCTCGTCCAGAGCGGGGGAGTCCAACCAGCCGTCGGGCAGGCGGGGAGTCTTGGGGCTGCCGGCCCGTCCCCGGGGGCCCTCGACGATGTCACCGGGGTAGTCGACGACGTCGGGCAGGCGCGAGCGCATCCGCTCCAGACCGGCGTCAAGCTCATCGAGGGTCCGGATCCCCATGAGGTCGGCACGCGCCGCGCCGCCCACCGGGTAGCCCTTGAGGTACCAGCCCACGTGCTTGCGCAGGTCACGCACCCCCCGGTCCTCGCCCATCTCCTCAGCCAGCATGCGCCCGTGGCGGCGGATCACCTCGATGACGGCGTCCAGGTCCGGGCGGGTGCGTGCTGACGAGCCGTGCATGGCCGCCATGATGTCGGCGAACAGCCAGGGGCGGCCCTGGCAGCCGCGGCCCACGACGACGCCGTCGCAGCCGGTGGCCTCCATCATGCGCACCGCGTCGTCGCCGAGCCAGATGTCCCCGTTGCCGAGCACCGGCAGAGCGGTGGACTCCTTGAGGCGGGCGATCTCCTCCCAGCGGGCCTGACCGGAGTAGTGCTGGCGCGCGCTACGGGCATGCAGGGCAACGGCCGCGATCCCAGCGTTCTCGGCGGCTCGGGCGGCATCGAGGAACGTCTCATGCTCCTCGTCGATGCCCAGACGCATCTTCATGGTCACCGGCACCTGACGCGCCCGCCCGACGGCGTGGGCAGCGGCCTCACTGGCACGTACCGCCTCGGTGAGGATCGCCGCCAGCAGATCACGTTTCCAAGGCAGCGCCGCCCCGCCTCCCTTGCGGGTCACCTTGGGGACCGGGCAGCCGAAGTTGAGGTCGATGTGGTCGGCCAGGTCCTCCTCCACCAGGATCCGCACCGCGGCCCCCACCGTGGCCGGGTCGACCCCGTAGAGCTGGATGGAGCGCACTCTCTCGGCCGGGTCGGTGCGCACCATTGCCAGGGTGCGCTCGTTGCGCTCCACCAGGGCCCGGGTCGTGACCATCTCCGTGACGTACAGGCCCGCCGGTGCCAGCAGGCCGCCGGCGGGTGCGGCCACAGGTCCGGGGCAGGAGGGCCTCAGTGCCTCCGGCAGCGCCGCCTCGGCCATCTCACGGCACAGGCGGCGGAAGGAGGCGTTGGTGACGCCGGCCATGGGGGCGAGCTCGACGGGGGTGGGTACCGCCAACGGCCCGATGCGCAGCGGTGCGGGCGTACGGCCCGAGGCGCAGGCGTCGGGGAGGCGGGGGGAGGTCTCACTCATCGTCACCCCGACATGCTGACACACGGCGGGTTCCGGGGCGGTGACCGGCCCTGTCATACGTCCCGGAACGGAAACAGGTATAGACCACTTGTGAATGAAGTAACAGGGCTGGATCCGGGCCGGCGCATGACGAACTGCTGATGACGAGTGCTCATGCGCGTTACCTTGTGTGCTTGTGCTGATGAACGAAGAGACCGAGCCGTCGATATCACGTTCCGTCGTCGTGACCGGAGCCTCCCGCGGAATCGGGGAGGCGGTTGCGAAGGCGTTTATCGCACAGGGCGACCGGGTGGCGGGTGTCTCCCGCTCCGGTGAGGCCCCCGACGGCGCCCTGGCCCTGGCCGCCGATGTCACCGACCCCGACGCCCTGGCCCAGGCCCTCGCCGCCGCAACCGAGGCGCACGGCCCCATCGAGGTCCTCGTGGCCTCGGCCGGCATCAACCGGGAGTCCCTGGCCGCCCGCACCTCCTCCCAGATGTGGGACGAGGTCATCTCCGCGGACCTGACCGGCACCTTCAACACGGTGCGCGCCGTGACGCCGGCCATGATGCGGGCCCGCAGGGGACGCATCATCCTGGTCTCCTCAGCCATCGCTGCTCGTGGAGGCGTGGGCCTGTCGGCCTACGGCGCCGCCAAGGGCGGTGTGGAGGGTCTGACCCGCTCCCTGGCCCGCGAGCTCGCACCGCGCGGCATCACCGTCAACGCCGTGGCCCCCGGCTTCGTCACCACGGCGATGACCGCCTCCCTGCCCGACCACATCCGCACCGCCTACCTCGAGCAGATCCCCCTGGGGCGCTTCGCCGACGTCGCCGACATCGCCGGCCCCGTCCTCTTCCTGGCCTCACCCGCCGCCGCCTACGTCACCGGTGTGATCCTCGGCGTCGACGGCGGCCTGGGCATGGGGCGCTAGGCGCACGGCAGGGCGCGAGACGCCGTCGGGGCCGTATCCGGGGACCGCCGCGGTGCCGTAGGGTAGAGCCGTGACAACGGATCCCATGCGCCGGCTCGTGCTCGTCCGACACTCCAAGGCCTCTCACGATGCCGTCACCGACCTGGAACGTCCTCTGACCCCCAAGGGCACCGCCCTCGCCGACCTGCTGGCCAAGGAGCTGCGCAAGCGCCTGGAGACCACCGACCTGCTCCTGGTCTCCCCGGCGGCCAGGGCCCGCGAGACCGCCCGCCCCATCCGCGACCGCCTCGAGCCCGCCGACACCCTCGTGCGCGAGGAGATCTACAACCTGGGCCCCAACGGCATCCTCAGAGTTCTGGCCGAGGAGGGCGCAGACGCCAGAACGGTCGTCGTCGTCGGCCACGAGCCCACGATCTCCGTGCTCGCCCACATCCTCCACGACTCCGACGACGACCTGGCCTCCCAGATCTCCTTCGGGGTGCCCACGGCCACCGCCGTCATCATTGACGTCCCCGGCACCTGGGCGGGCCTGGAGCCCAAGAACGCCCGCATCCGAGAGATCTTCACCGCCCGCAAGCGCGACTGAGGCCGGACACCCCCGAAACAGCCGCCGCTCAGCCCCCGATCAGCTGCAGGACGGCACGCAGGTCACGCACGTGGATGGCAGCATCGGCCTGCTCAACGACCACCGGCTTGGCGCAGAACGCCACCCCCAGCCCCGCGGCCTCCAGCATCCCCAGGTCGTTGGCCCCGTCCCCGACCGCGATGGTGCGCTCCATGGGCACACCGTCCTGCTGGGCCCAGGCGAGCAGGCAGCGGACCTTCTCCTGACGGTCCACGATCCGCCCCAGCACCCGACCGGTGAGGCGACCGGCCTCCACCTCCAGGCGGTTGGCCGCCACGTGGTCGATGCCCAGCCGCTCGGCCAGAGGCACCACGACCTCCTCGAAGCCGCCCGAGACGACCCCCACGCGGCAGCCGCGCGCGTGCAGCGTCTCAATGAGCTCGGCCGCCCCCTCGGTGGGACGTACCTCGGCGAGGACCTCTGCGAAGACCTCCTGGCAGACCCCGGCCAGCGTCGCCACCCGCTCACGCAGGGAGGCCGCGAAGTCCAGCTCCCCGCGCATCGCCCGTGCCGTGACCTCGGCGACCAGCTCACGAGTCCCGGCGCGCTGGGCGATGAGCTCGATGACCTCCTGTTCGATGAGAGTGGAGTCCACGTCCATGATCAGAAGGCCGGGGCCCTCGGTCACCAGGGGGCCATCGGTCAGCGCTCCGCTGAGACCCGCGGAGTCGCCGGCACGGTGTCGAGAGGTGTCGCTCATGACGCCATGCTAGTGGGCGAACCGGTGGGCGAGTACGGCCGCGCCGTCGCCCGGAAGCTCGGGTGACGGCGCGCACATGAACGGCGGTAGGCCTCCGGTCAGCGGGTGACGACCTGCCCCTTGGCCACCACCGTGATACCGGACTCGGTCACGGTGAAGCCCCGTTCGCGGTCGTGCTCGGGGTCGATCCCCACCATGGCGCCCTCCTCGACCTGGACGTACTTGTCCAGGATGGCTCGATTGACCACGGTGTTGCGGCCCACCTCGGCGCCGTCCATGAGAACCGACTCGCGCACCGACGACCAGGAGTTGACGCGCACACCGGGGGACAGGACCGAGGAGATCACCTCACCACCGGAGACGATGACACCCGGTGAGACGATCGAGTCGACCGCGTGCCCCAGGCGCTCGTGGTGGCCGTAGACGAACTTGGCCGGCGGCATCGCGGCCTGGTAACCGGCGAACAACGGCCAGCGGTCGTTGTACAGGTTGAACTACGGGGGTCACCGAGATGAGGTCCTGGTGCGCCTCGAAGAAGGCGTCCACGGTCCCAACGTCGCGCCAGTAGTCGCGGTCGCGCTCGGAGGAGCCGGGCACGTCATTGTCCTTGAAGTCGTAGACGCCGGCCGCACCCTGGTTGACGAACCAGGGCACGATGCTGCCGCCCATGTCGTGCTTGGAGGCCTCATCGGCGGCGTCGACCGTCACGGCCTCCAGGAGCGCGTCGGCGTTCATGATGTAGTTGCCCATCGAGGCCAGGACCTCCTCGGGGGAGTCCGGCAGACCGGGGGTCTCCTTGGGCTTCTCCACGAAGGCCTTGATCCTGCCGCGGTCGGCCGGGTCGGTCTCGATGACGCCGAACTGGTCCGCCAGGGACCGGGGCTGACGGATGCCCGCCACGGTGCAGGGCAGCCCGGAGGCGATGTGGTGGTCCAGCATCTGGGAGAAGTCCATGCGGTAGATGTTGTCCGCACCGGTGATGACCACGTAGTCCGGCCGCTCGTCGTCGAGCAGGTTGAGGGACTGGTAGATCGCGTCGGCACTCCCCAGGAACCAGTGCTTGCCCACACGCTGCTGGGCCGGCACCGGCGCGATGTAGTTGCCCAGCATGTCGGACATGCGCCACGTCTTGGAGATGTGACGGTCCAGGGAGTGGGACTTGTACTGGGTGAGAACCACGACCTTGAGGAAGCCGGAGTTGATCATGTTGGACAGGGAGAAGTCGATGAGCCGGTAGATGCCGCCGAAGGGCACGGCCGGCTTGGCGCGATCAACGGTCAGGGGCATGAGGCGCTTGCCCTCGCCACCGGCGAGGACGATTGCGAGAACACGAGGTTGAGCCATGTGGCCCACCTTACGTTGCTCGAGAGGCTTGCGGGGCCGAATGGGTACAAGCCGGGTAGATTCTGTACCGAATCGTTGCCTGGAGCCTCGCCCCGCTCCCTGTGCGCCAAGCGGATCGTCCTGACCGAGACCCCGGATCCCACGCGCGCCCCGACACCCTCCGACGCGGGACGGACCTCAGCCGGACCTTCTCGCAGGAGTCGGTGGAAACCACCGGTGTTGAACGGTCCCGCCGGGGCCCGTGTGCGTATACCGTCGGAGATGGTGCCCGACCCCCACCGCGGGCGCCCGTCCTGCGCCGAGGACGGCGCGGTCAGTCCATCCAGCAGACAGAGGAGAGGCACACCCATGAGGGTCGACCTGCTGACCAAGGAGTACCCACCCTTCATCTACGGCGGCGCCGGGGTCCACGTCAACGAGCTCGCCAAGGTCCTGCGCCCCCTGGCCGACGTCCGCGTCCACGCCTTCGGAGGCCCCCGCGAGCCCGGCACCGAGGGCGCCGACGACGGCGTCACCGGCTACCCCGAGATCGCCGAGCTCGACGGCGCCAACGCCGCCCTGCGCACCTTCGGCGTCGACCTGGAGATGGCCCAGGGCACCGAGGGAACCGACCTCGTCCACTCCCACACCTGGTACGCCAACCTCGCCGGACACCTGGCCGGCCTCCTCCACGGCGTCCCCCACGTCATCAGTGCCCACTCTCTGGAGCCCCTGCGCCCCTGGAAGGCCGAGCAGCTCGGGGGCGGCTACGCCCTGTCCTCCTGGGCGGAGAAGACCGCCTACGAGGCCGCCTCCGGCATCATCGCAGTCTCCAACGGCATGCGCGAGGACATCCTGCGCTCCTACCCGGCCGTCGACCCCGAGCGCGTCAAGGTCGTCCACAACGGCATCGACCTCGAGGCATGGAAGCACCCGCAGGGCCAGGAGGCCGACGCCGCGGCCGCCGCCACCCTCAAACGGCTCGGCATCGACCCCGACCGCCCCGCCGTCGTCTTCGTCGGACGCATCACCCGTCAGAAGGGCCTGCCGCACCTGCTGCGCGCCTGCGAGCAGCTGCCCGCGGACGTCCAGGTCATCCTGTGCGCCGGCGCCCCCGACACCCCCGAGATCAAGGCCGAGGTCGAGGGCCTCGTGGCCAGGCTGCGCGAGAAGCGCACCGGCGTGGTCTGGATCGAGGAGATGCTGCCGCGCCCCGAGCTCATCGCCGTGCTGGCCGCCTCCGACGTCTTCGTGTGCCCCTCGGTCTACGAGCCCCTGGGCATCGTCAACCTCGAGGCCATGGCCGTGGGCCTACCGGTCGTCGGATCGGCCACCGGTGGTATCCCAGACGTCATCGTCGATGGTGAGACCGGCCTCCTGGTGCCCATCGAGCAGGTCCAGGACGGCACCGGCACCCCCATCGACCCGGCCCGCTTCGAGGCCGACCTGGCCGAGCGCCTCACCACCCTGGTCACCGACACCGAGGCCGCCAGGACCATGGGGCAGGCCGCACGACGTCGCGTCGAGGAGCACTTCGCCTGGGAGGCCATCGCCCAGCGCACCATGGACGTCTACAACTGGGTCTGTCCCAGGCCTGAACGGGACGACCCCCCGCCCGACCACGCCACCGAGTGGCGTAGGCCCCTACCGGGCCCACCACTCGGTGGCCGCGGCGGCGCCGTGACGCGCCACCGCCAGCAGCGGACGCAGGACGCCGGCTCGCCGCTGCGCCTGAAGGGCGGTCGTGGCCGCGCCGTCATCGTCCAGGGCCAGCTCGCACATCCCCGCCAGCCGCAAGGAGCGCTCCAACAGCTCCCGATCACGGCGCGCCAGCCACGGCGGGATGAGGCGCGGATCCACCACGGCGGTGAGAAGGTCATTGAGGGCATCGGCCATCTCCGGGCGCTCGCGGGCCAGGTCGAGCTCGACGAGCGCCTCGATGGCCTCCTCTGTCGCGGAGTGCACCTGTCTGCGGGCGTGCGCCGCATCCAGCGGGGGCAGTGGGCCGGCCACCGGCTCGGCGTGCCAGGTCACCGAGGTGCCGGAGTCCTCAGGCACCAGCAGCACTCGACCGGGTGCCCCCCTCCAGGACGACGCCCTCCTCGATGTCGGGGAGGATCCCCCAGGTGCCGGTGCCGCCGGCCGGTGAGGGCAGAACCGCGCTCACCCGGCTCAGTGGGCGGGCGGCGGTGAGCCACTGCGCCAGGCTGACGCGCTCTGGACCGTTGGTGTCGTCGGCGGGGTCGTCGGCGACACCGCCGACGACGTCATGGGCGCCGTCGGGGCCTTCAATGAGCGACAGGCCGTGCGATGAGGGCGATGGCGCCCACAGAGCCAGCACGATGCTGACAGGCGGGTTGAGGGGATCCATGGGGGACAACCATAGTGAATGGCGGCGAGGCGGGCCCCGAAGGGGACCGGGCGCCATGCGGATCGCGGCTCTCGTCCCGCATCTGCCCTGTGTGAACTCGGCGTCACGATAGGATCACTTCATGACCAGTGTCCTGCACCTCGACGACGTCTCGCTGCACCGCGGCAGCCACCAGATCCTCAGCCACGTCAGCTGGACCGTGGAGGAGGGCCAGCACTGGGTGCTGCTGGGCTCCAACGGTGCGGGCAAGACCACGATCGCCAGGATCGCCTCGGCCAGGCTCTTCCCCCCTCCTCCGGCACGGTGGACATCCTCTCCGAGCGGCTCGGGCGCGTGGACGTCTCCGAGCTCCACCCCCGTATCGGCCTGTTGTCCTCAGCCCTGGCCGCTGATGTCCAGAACGGCGAGAAGGTGCTCGGCGTGGTCCTGTCGGCCTCCTACGGGCGCATCGGGCGCTGGCGCGAGGAGTACGACGACTTCGACCTTGAGCGCGCTCACGCCCTTCTGGGCGCACTGGGGGCCGCTCACCTGGTCGACCGGCTGTGGGGAACGCTGTCATCGGGGGAGCGCAAGCGCGTCGAGCTGGCTCGCGCCCTCATGCCGGACCCGGAGATGCTCTTCCTCGACGAGCCGGCCTCGGGCCTGGACCTGGCAGGTCGTGAACAGCTCCTGGCGGCGCTCACCGAGATCATCTCCTCGCCCGACTCGCCCTCCATGGTCCTGGTGACCCACCACCTGGAGGAGATCCCGGAGGGCTTCACCCACGCACTCACGCTGCGTGAGGGGAAGGTCGTGGGCTCCGGTCCGCTGGAGCAGGTCCTCACCGTGGACACGATCAGCACGACCTTCGGCATGCCGCTGGAGGTCACCTACGACCGCGGTCGCTACGCCGCCAGGGGCCGACCCGGCGGCCACGGCAGGCGCGTCGCCGCGGCCAGGGGCTGACCGGCTCCGGGCGCATCAAGCCGCTTTGGACCGCCCCGTCCCCGCCCGGTACGGGACCACGTACTCACCAACCGCGTTCATCAGGAGGTTCTCATGGAATGGCTGATCTGGGTCGGAGGGGCGTTGCTCCTCATCGTCATTGAGACGGTGACAGCCGACCTCACCTTCCTCATGATTGCCGGCGGTGCACTGGGAGGAGGACTGACATCCTTCCTCGGTGGACCCGTGTGGGCGCAGGTCGTGGTCTTCGCCTGCGTCTCCACCCTGCTTCTCTTCGCCGTGCGCCCTTGGGCCAAGCGGCGCCTGGCGGCCGCCACCCCGCAGATGAAGACCAACGTCGACGCCCTCATCGGCAGGTCGGCCACCACCATCACCGCGGTGGATGACGGCGGCGGCCGGGTCCGCCTGGGCGGTGAGGAGTGGAGCGCCCGTCTGGCTCCTGCCACCCAGGGGGGCGTCACCCGCCTGGAGGCAGGGGCGAGCGTGACCGTGACACAGATCGACGGGGCCGTGGCGGTGGTCTCCCCGGCGGCGACTTCCGCCACCGCCCCCTCATCCTGACGTGCAGTCTCGGTGTGGGGAGCTCATAGCGGCGCGGACCGGGCCGATGGTGCCCTACTGTGTTGGCATCGTCAGGATCCGGCATCGCGTCTGCTGACCCTCCCCTCCCGCCCTGATATTCCCGGCGTCGGCCCATCAACCGTTCTGACCACCCGTTCAACCCCGCAGGAGGAAACTCGTGCCCTTCGTCTCCATCATCTTGCTTCTCTTGGCCGTGCTGGTCATCGTCGCCATCTTCCGGTCGGTGCGGATCGTCAAGCAGAGCACCGCGATCATCGTTGAGCGCCTCGGGCGCTTCCAGGCGGCCTACGGCGCTGGAATGCACTTCCTGGTGCCCTTCATCGACCGGGTGCGCAACATCATGGATCTGCGTGAGCAGGTCGTCTCCTTCCCGCCTCAGCCGGTCATCACCTCCGATAACCTCGTCGTGAGCATCGACTCGGTGGTTTACTACCAGATCACCGATCCCATGCGTGCCACCTACGAGATCTCCAACTACCTGCAGGCCATTGAGCAGCTGACGGTCACCACGCTGCGTAACGTCGTCGGCTCCATGGACCTGGAGCAGACGCTGACCAGCCGTGACCAGATCAACGGCCAGCTACGCGGTGTCCTGGACCAGGCCACCGGTCGTTGGGGAATCCGCGTCAACAGCGTGGAGCTGAAGTCCATTGACCCGCCGGCCTCCATCCAGGGCTCCATGGAGCAGCAGATGCGCGCCGAGCGTGACCGCCGCGCCGCGATCCTGACCGCCGAGGGCGTCAAGCAGTCCCAGATCCTCACGGCCGAGGTGACAAGCAGTCCGCCATCCTGCGCGCCGAGGGTCAGGCGCAGTCCGCGATCCTCAAGGCCCAGGGTGAGTCTCGCGCCATCCTCCAGGTCTTCGACGCCATTCACCGCGGCAACGCCGACTCCAAGCTGCTGGCCTACCAGTACCTCCAGACCCTGCCCAAGATCGCCAACGGCTCCTCCTCCAAGATGTGGATCGTGCCCACCGAGTTCACGGCGGCACTCGACGGCATCGCCGGCGCCCTCGGCGGCGGCAAGGACGGAGGCCCCGGCGGCGGCTCGGACGACTCCGACGACGACGCCTCCCGTTCCGGTGTTGACCTCTCGGGCAGCGAGCTCGACCTGGGCATCGCCTCGGACCTGGCCAGCACCAGCCTCCAGGCCCCCGAGGAGGCCCTCGCCCAGGCCCGCGGCGAGGTCGAGTCGGCCTCCCAGGAGGCCAGTGAGGAGCCCGCTCCCAAAGGGAGGCGTCTCCCCGAAGGCTCCCGTGGATGAGGTCGACGGCGAAGCCACTGTGGCCGTCCCGACCTCCGAAGGCGTCGAGGGGGCTCACGCCGCACACGGCAGTCACGTGGCCGACCCCGAGGACGAGGGGCAGCAGCCGGGTTCCGTGCCCCCGCGCGGCGGTTACGGCATCCAGGCTCAGCCGGGGTACGGCACGCCTCCTGGCGCGCCCCAGGGACCCTACGGAGCCTGAGCCGGCTGCCCTGACGCCCGTTGGGAACCAGGAGAGGTCGCAGGGGGCATTCGCTGCGGCGGGAGGAGTGGGCGATCCACGATGATCGGCCTATTCTTCCCGCCGTACTGCTGTGCTGAGCGGGGAAGGACCCAGAAGGTGACGAGCGATGATTATTGAGCTGGACGACGGCGCCGACGAGCGCCTGGCGGACTACACCAGGCTGACGGACGTGGCGCTGCGCCGTCGGCTGGAGACGCAGCGGGGCCTGTACATGGCCGAGTCCTCCAAGGTCATCACCCGTGCCGTGGCCGCCGGGCACTCCCCACGATCCTTCCTCATGGCCCCGCGCCACCTGGCTGAGATGCGCCCGGTCATCGCCTCAGCGGCCGGATGCGGGGGAAAAGACGACGGTGGGGAGGTTCCCGTCTTCGTCGCCCCCGAGGAGGTACTGGAGTCCATCACGGGATTCCACCTGCACCGTGGGGCGCTGGCCGCCATGAACCGGCCCGAGCTGGCCAGTGTTCCCGAGCTCCTGGTGGCTGCTCGAGGGGGGAGCAGGGGCCAGGAGGGTGGCGATCCTGGAGGACCTGGTGGATCACACGAACGTGGGGGCCGCCTTCCGCAGTGCGGCTGCCCTGGGGATCGACGCCGTTCTGGTCACTCCGCGTTGCGCGGATCCTCTCTACCGGCGCAGCGTGCGTGTCTCCATGGGCACCGTCTTCCAGGTCCCCTGGACCCGGATCGAGCGCTGGCCCGCCATGGACGAGCTCCATGCGCAGGGCTTCACTGTGGCCGCCCTGGCACTGTCGGACACCTCAGTGGCGCTGGATGAGTTCGCGACCTCAACGACTTGTACTGGTGCGGACTCCAGGGTCGCCGTCGTCCTGGGCACGGAGGGTGACGGCCTGTCCCACCGGACGATCACCGCGGCCGACGAGGTGGTGCGCATCCCCATGGCCGGGGGAGTGGACTCCCTCAACGTGGCGGCCGCTGCGGCCGTGGCCTTCTGGGCGCTGCGTCTGCCCTGACCCGGACCGCAGTCCGGTGCCGCCAGTGAGCAGCGGATGAGCAACTGAAGTAACACAGTGGGGCCGGATCCGTCAGCATACGGATCCGGCCCCACCGTTGTGTCAGCGGCCGATCAGGTCGGCGGCGTCATACGACTCAGGCCTCAGGCGCGGTGACCTTGATGAGGGCGTCACCGGGCCACACCGAGTCGTCACCGACGACCTCAACCGAGGCGAAGGAGGCGGTGTTGGTGATGAGCACCGGCGTGGTCAGCGGGTAGCCGGCCTGCTCGATGACGGAGCGGTCCACGCGGACGAGCTCCTGGCCCTCGCTGACGCGGTCGCCCTGGGAGACCTTGACGTCGAAGCCCTTGCCCTCCAGGTTGACGGTGTCCAGACCCACGTGGATGAGGATCTCCACGCCGTTGTCCAGGGTGATCCCGAAGGCGTGCCCCGAGGAGGGGGCAACGACGACGGTTCCGTCCGCGGGAGCTGTGACGACGATGTCGCCCTCGGGCTCCAGACCCACACCTTGGCCGACGGCGCCCGAGGAGAACACCGGGTCGGGAACCTTGTCCAGGTCCATGGTCGTGGCCTTGAGCGGCGAGGCGATCTCTGTGACCGCGCCGGGAACGAGGGCCGGCTTGGGCGTGGGGGCCTTGGCGGTCCGGTCGCCCTCCTCAGCGGTACCGGCAGCCGCGGCGGCGCCGTCGGTCTCGGGCTCCTCAGCGGCCTCAGCCGGGGCAGATGCAGAGACCTTGGCGGCCTCCGCGTCGGCCACAGCCGCACGGGCCTCGGCTCGCTCCTCCTTGGTGCGGTAGTCCGTGAAAATGATGAGGGACATCGAGGTGGCGAAGGCCGCGGCGATGGCGATGCCGTACAGGGCCATGGGGGTGAAGACCGGGATGCTCAGCAGTGAGCTGAACACGAAGGTAGAGGCCTTGATACCGCCGCCGATACCGGTGATGAGACCGCCCACGAGACAGCCGGCCAGCAGACGCGGGTAGATGCGCTTGAAGCGCAGGTGGATACCGTAGAGGCTTGGCTCGGAGATGCCACCGAAGAGGCCGGCGGCCAGGGCACCGGAGGCCGTCTGACGCATGACCTTGTCCTTGTCACGAATGGCCAGGACCAGCACACCGGCGGTGGCGCCGAAGCAGGCGAAGTTCCACGAGCCCATGGGACCCTGGATGAAGTCGTAGCCCAGCGAGCTGATGTTGGCCAGCATGATGGCGTTGAGTGGCCAGTGCAGACCCAGCGGCACCAGGAACGGGTAGAGCAGTGGGATGACGATTGCGAAGACGATCGGAGCGCTCGTGTTGAGCCACGCCAGTCCGGATCCCAGGCCTGTACCGACCCAGATACCTACTGGACCGATGATGAAGGCCGTCACCGGCATCATGATGATGAAGGAGAAGAACGGAACAAACACCATCTGCACGTTAGAGGGAATGAGCTGGCCAGACCCTTGTAGACCAGGGCCAGGATGGCCACCATCATGAGGGGAACGAAGACCTGGCCGCTGTAGTCGTTGAGCTGCATGGGAACGCCCGCGATATGCGCGACACACAGGTCCTTGTTCAGCGTGGCGTTGTGGGTGCAGGTCGTTCCCATTGCCTTGTCGAGTTCAAGGAATGGAGGCGTCATAAGCGCCGCCATGACCGCAGCGCCGACCCAGGGGTCGATGTTGAGCTTCTTGGCGGCGTTGTAGGCCACCATGATGGGCAGGAAGTGGAACACCGACTTGAACATGGCCTCCGCGAAGACCTGTGCGGCGGGCTTGTCCGCGGCCGTGAGGTTCGGGTCACTGGCATTGATGACGCCGAGTGAATCCAGTACCGCAAGGCCGGCGATGATGAGCGAGGCGCCCAGCAGCACCGGCAGCAGGGGGCGGAAGGAGTCCGAGAGGTACTCGAAGAAGGCATCGACGTAGGCGTTCTTGCCGCGGGCCTTGGCCCGAGCGGCGGCCTTGACGTCGGCGTCGGACTCACCTGAGCTGGAACCGGAGGAGCCGCCCTGGCTCTTCATGGCCGGCAGGCTGTTGATCTCGTCGTACACGCTCTGTACGGCACCACCGATGACGATCTGGTAGCGGTCCCCGGACTGGGGGACGGCGCCCATGACGCCCGGGATGGCCTCGACGGCCGCCTTGTCGATGCCGGAGGCGTCCTTGAGCTCGAAGCGCAGTCGGGTGGCGCAGTGGGTGAAATGGATGATGTTCTCGGCGCCGCCCACGGCGTCGAGGATTGCCTCAGGGGTTGAGGTCGTGGTTGCCATTCGGGCCCTTTCCTACTGAGCGAGGGTGACGAGGACGGTGGATGCACCCCGGTGCGCTCCGAGTCCCCGATGGGCTCGCTCTCGGTGGTGGGGATCTGACACCTCGTGCGCCGCACGGGCGCGAAGAAGGTGGTTGAGGAAGAGGGTACTGTCTTATGGCTCAGAACAAAAAAGGGAACAGTCCGTCCGGATGGTGCTGCTGGCCTTCTCAAGACGGCCAATGTCCACGAATCTGCGCGATCCCGGTATCCACTGGTAGGTGTTTGCGCAGATGAGGCTCTTTGCGTGCACAGCCGCCCAGACCAGTGGGTGCGCCGGCGGAGTGGTTTTTGCACGCTTGAGGCACGCCGACCCCGTCTCAAGCGAAGGAGCTCGACATGAGCGCACAGACCTCCCTGGCCGTACAGCCGGCACCGCCGGTCCTACCGAACAATCCGGTTCGCCCGCCCACCACGACTTCGCCTCCCGCCCCGTCCCAGACCGGCTCGCCGGATTCGCCGAGCCTCTACGGTCCACCGGGGTGGACGGTGCGCATCGGCCTGTGGCGCCTGCTTGAGCCCTGGCTCGACACCCCGCGCTGCCTGCCGGGGGAGACGCCACTGCGGCTGGATGCTCTGGGCGCCCCGCTGAGCGACTACGTGCCCTTCCGTGGGATGGACGCCGCCACAGCGGCCGACCTGCTCCTGCGGCTGCCGGCCGCGGCACTGAGTGACCGCCAGAACCTCGCCCCGACCCTCAAGACGTTGCTGACTGCCTGCGCCGGAGCGGACGGGCAGATGCGCCTGTCCGGTTACGGCATCGGTCCCCAGCGAGAGGACGAGCGTCTGAGCGTCGAGGCTCTATGGGTCGCCGACGCCGACCTGCAGGACTACGAGGTCCTCGCCGAGCACAGTCGGGCCTGCCAGTGCTCCGCGCTGTGGGATCGGGTCAAGGAGCGGTACGAGCTCGACGCCAGGTGCGTCCCTGACGACATCGTGCGCACCCGGCCAGAGTGGGCCGGCGGAGGGGTCGGCTGGTGGATGTGGTGGGACTGATAGGTCCGTTGCGGCGGGCAGGACCGGCGGGCCCGTACGATGGCGCGCGTGATCAATGTCCAGGACCTCACCATGCGTATCGGTGCCCGCCAGCTCGTCGCTCACGCCGGCTTCCGGGTCGACAAGGGGATGCGCATCGGCCTCGTGGGCCGCAACGGCGCCGGCAAGACCACCATGACCAAGCTGCTCGCCGCCGCCTCCGTGGCCCAGGGAGCCGGCCGTGCCGTCAACGACGCCGATGAGCGCCACGGGCTGGAGGCCGTCGAGCACGAGGGCACGATCACCTGCACCAGCTCGGTGGGCTACCTGCCTCAGGACACCAAGGTCGGGGACCTTGGCGAGATCGCCCGGGACCGGATCCTCTCGGCCCGTGGCATCGACGCGCTCCTGGCCCGCATCCGCAAGGCCGAGGAGCGCATCGCCGTCACCGAGGGTGAGGCTCAGGCCAAGGCCCTGGACCGCTACACGCGCCTGGACCACGAGTTCACCATGGCCGGCGGCTACGCCGCCGCCTCCGAGGCCGCCCGCATCAGCGCCGCCCTGGGCCTGCCCGACCGCATCCTCGACCAGCCCATCGGCACGCTCTCGGGCGGCCAGCGCCGTCGGGTCGAGCTCTCCCGCGTCCTGTTCCAGCAGCCCGACACGCTCCTGCTCGACGAGCCCACCAACCACCTCGACCACGACTCGATCCTGTGGCTGCGAGACCACCTGCGCACCTACGTCGGGGGCTTCATCGTCATCAGCCACGACGTCGAGCTCCTTCGCGACACCGTCAACCAGGTCATGTACCTCGACGCCGGCCGCGGGGTCCTCGACGTCTACCACCTGGGCTGGGACGCCTACCTCAAGCAGCGCGCCGACGACGAGCACCGGCGCCGTCGAGAGCGCGCCAACGCCGAGAAGAAGGCCGCCGCCCTGCGCGCCCAGGGGGAGAAGATGCGGGCCAAGGCCACCAAGGCCGTGGCCGCCCAGCAGATGCTCAAGCGGGCCGAGCGCCTCATGGCCGACCTGGAGGACGAGGCGGCTGTGGAGAAGGTCGCCCACCTGCGCTTCCCCGACCCGGCCCCCTGCGGCAAGACCCCGCTGCGCGCCGCCGGGCTGTCCAAGGCCTACGGCTCCTTGGAGGTCTTCGCCGGCGTGGACCTGGCCATCGACCGCGGCAGCCGGGTCGTGGTCCTGGGCCTCAACGGCGCCGGCAAGACCACGCTCCTGCGCCTGCTCGGCGGGGTGGAGGAGCCCGACTCCGGTGAGGTCATCCCCGGCCACGGTCTCAAGATCGGCTACTACGCCCAGGAGCACGAGACCATCGACACCGCGGCGAGTGTCGTGGAGAACCTGCGCCTCGCCGCCCCCGGCATGGACGACACCCAGGTGCGCAGCGTCCTGGGCTCCTTCCTCTTCTCGGGCTCGGACGCCGACAAGCCCGCCCGGGTCCTCTCCGGCGGGGAGAAGACCCGTCTGGCCCTGGCCATGCTCGTGGTCTCCAGCGCCAACGTCCTCCTGCTCGATGAGCCCACGAACAACCTCGACCCGGCCAGCCGCGAGGAGATCCTCGGGGCGCTGGGTACCTTCGCCGGTGCCGTCGTCCTGGTCACTCACGATGAGGGAGCCGTTGAGGCCCTGAACCCCGACCGGGTCCTCCTGCTGCCCGACGGCGATGAGGACCTGTGGGGGCCGGAGTACCTCGAGCTGGTGGCCCTCGCCTGAGGGCGAGGCCGTCACATCCCACCCGGCCCGGGGGCGATGCCGTCGGACACAGTGAGTCCCCTCACCCCGGCTCCGGTGTGGGGACCGCGTAGGGTTGTCACCAGGAACAAGGCATCCGGATGGAGTGTTGGCTCCAACGGATCCTTACGGCTCTCGTCAGGAGAGCCGCCGCAGGACCCTCAGCGGCGCCACACGGAGCGCCGCAGACACACGTAGGCACACCAGACCAGGAGATGACCATGGCAGAGACCGCCCTGACCGACACCACTGACACCCAGACCCCCGAGCACGAGGTCATCCTCACCGAGACCGCCGCGGCGAAGGTCGCCAACCTCCTGGCCCAGGAGGGTCGCGACGACCTGCGCCTGCGCGTGGCCGTCCAGCCCGGAGGCTGCTCCGGCCTGGTCTACCAGCTCTACTTCGACGAGCGTCTCCTGGACGGCGACGCCGTGCGTGCCTTCCCCACGGGCAGTGACGAGATGGCTAGCGTCGAGGTGGTCGTCGACCGCATGAGCGTGCCCTACCTGTCCGGCGCCACCATCGACTTCGCCGACACCATCGAGAAGCAGGGCTTCACCATCGACAACCCCAACGCCGCCGGAAGCTGCGCCTGCGGCGAGTCCTTCCACTGATCCCTCCCGCGCAGGCCCTCCCTCACGCAAGGAGCTCATGTGCGCCGCATCCCTGACCCTGACGGCCCTGGCTGCGGCCGCCTGCCTCGCGCTGGCCGGCTGCTCAGGGTCCTCCAAGAACACGTCAGCCACGCCGTCGGCACAGGTGTCCCCGACCCTGACCCCCTCGATCATCAACTGCGCTCAGGAGGCCGGCACCATCGAGACCGACTCCGAGGCGCTTCCGGCAATCGCCGGCGATGCGGGGGCCGAGCCGACCGTCACCTGGAGTGAGGGGAAGCAGGCGCCTGCCAACCTCGTCTCCAAGACGCTCACCGCCGCGGAAGGTCCGGCGGTGACTTCGGGCGACATCATCACCGCCAACTACGTGGGCTGGAAATGGGGTTCAACGGAGGCCTTCGACTCCTCCTTCAAGAAGGGCTCCCCGATCTCCTTCGGCCTGACCGGGGTCATCCCCGGATGGACCTGCGGCCTGGCCGGGCACAAGGTCGGCGAGCGTGTCCTGCTGTCCATCCCGGGCAAGCTCGGGTACGGCGAGACCGCCGATCCGGCTCGTCCGAACTCGCCGACCGGCCCCCTCGTCTTCGTCGTCGACATCACCGGCCGCATCACGGGCGATGAGCTGACTCCGGCAACCAAGGACGCCACGATCGACTCCGCGGCGGTCAAGAAGCTCGCTGATCGCGGGGTGACGCTTTCCGGGGACCTGGGCGCCCCCGCGGCCGCTCTCGCGAGCCCTCAGGCTGAGGAGCCGCTGCAGCCGGAGGTCGTCGTCGTCGCTCGCGGCAAGGGCGAGGCGATCAAGGAGACCGACACGGTGGCCGTGCAGATGTCCCGCACCTCGTGGGACGGAACGACGCGGAGCTCGACCTGGGAGGATCACGCCCCCAGCGCCATGTCGGCCGCACAGATCCGTGCGGCCGGGGTACCAGTGGGCTCCAGGATCGTGCTGCTGGCCCCCGGTAACTCCAACGGAGGGCAGCGTCAGTCGGCCTACATCTTCGTGATGGACCTCGAGAAGGTCATCTGAGCGGAGAGCTGCTCAGGCAGCCACTCGATACAGCTGTGGCCCGTACCCCGGTCAGGGGCGCGGGCACAAGTCTGTGCGGCGTGCTGCCAGGGCTCGGCGTCAGCGAACGATGAGGCCCTGGGTCTTGGCGACGGCGTCGGCCAGGCGCTCGGAGACGTCCTGCCAGTTGGCGATGTTCCAGACGGCCTTGACGTAGTCGGCCTTGACGTTGAGGTAGTCGAGGTAGAAGGCGTGCTCCCACATGTCCACCATGAACAGCGGGATGGTGCCCACGGGCACGTTGCCCTGCTGGTCGAAGAGCTGGAAGGTGACGAGCTTTCCGGAGAGGGAGTCGTAGGCGAGCACGGCCCAGCCCGAGCCCTGAATGCCCATGGCGGTGGCGGTGAACTGCGCCTGGAACTTCTCGAAGGAGCCGAAGGAGTCCTTGATGGCCTCCGCGAGCTCGCCCTCGGGCTGGCCTCCGCCATTGGGGGAGAGGTTCTTCCAGAAGATGGAGTGGTTGGTGTGGCCGCCCAGGTTGAAGGCGAGGTTCTTCTCCCACAGGTTGATGGCGGCCAGGTCGCCGGCCTCACGGGCGGCGGCCAGGGCCTCCCAGGGCGGCGTTGGCGCCGGCGACGTAGGCGGCGTGGTGCTTGTCGTGGTGGAGCTCCATGATCTTGCCGGAGATGTGGGGCTCCAGGGCGGCGTAGTCGTAGGGGAGCTCGGGAAGGGTGTACACGGCCATCAAGGACTGCCTTTCGGTGGGTGAGGTGGCTTCAGTCCCGCCTCAGCAGGGCTCGTTAGGACTGAAGTCCTGAACATGGCTTATGCTAGACGTGGGGCCGGAAGAGGGATAGTGAGCCGCCGTGTGATTACACTGACCGCGGAAACACTGCCGTCCGTACCCGTCCACGAAGGATCCGATATGACCGACCAGGCTGCTTCCGCCCGCCTCGAGCTTCTCGTCTTCTCCGACGACGCCACCGTGCGTCGGGAGGTCATCGACGGTGTCGGACGCCGACCTGCCAAGGGCCTGCCGCTGATGAGCTGGACCGAGGCGGCCACCGCCGAGGGCGTGCGCATGGCCATCAAGGACCGCGAGAAGAAGGACCAGCCGCCCTTCGACGCACTGGTCCTGGACGCCGAGGCCAAGAAGCTCGGCGGCATGGGGCTGGCCCACGAGCTGTTCACCGAGCTCGAGGAGCGCCCCGCCGTCGTCCTGCTGACCGCCCGCCCCCAGGACGACTGGCTGGCCGCCTGGGCCAAGGCGGAGGTCGTCGTGCCCCGCCCCCTGGACCCGCTGAGCCTTCAGGAAGGTGTCGCCAAGGCCCTCACCGCCCGCCGCGGCACCGTCACCCCCGCCGGCTAAGCTCGGCTCCACCCTTCCGGCCAGGCGCCGGAGAGGATCTGAGCCGTCTGGCCGTGGGCGACTCGCCTTCGTTTCGCATGCATTGAAGCGGCCTTCTATACCGCGCGGCAGGAGATGCTGCCGTGGTCGCGTGCACCGGTGACCCTGCGGTGCTCCACGTCCAGGACGTTGAATCTGCTGCGCTCCAGAAGCGAGGCCAGCTCCTGCGGGGGCCAGTAGTAGGCCGGGGCGACCGCGTGGGGGAACTCCTCGACCCGGTCCCCGGCGAAGAACCCGATGAGCAGGCTCCCCTGCGGCTTGAGGCTGCCTCCCAGGGACGTCAGCGTTCCGGGCAGATCCTGAGGCGGGATGTGAATGAGGGAGTACCAGGCCAGGACAGCGCCGTAGACGCTCGTAGGCAGAGAGTCGGAGGAGCCCTGCCGATAGGTGACATGCGGGTGCTGATCGCGGGCGATCTCGATGAAGCTCTCGACCGGGTCCACCCCCTCGACCTCCAGGTCCAGGTCATGAAGGTAGGCGGTCCAGTGCCCCGGCCCGCACCCCAGATCAACGATCCGCCCCTGTACCCCTCGCGCCCATCGGGCGATGAGCCGCCTGTCCTCTTCCGCCGTCACCGCCATGTGGCCAAGCGCCTGTGCGTACTCCTCGGCACGAGCGCTGTACGCCGACCACACATCACTGGAGTTCATCGCGCTGAGCCTACAAGGAGCCGAGCCCTCAATCCTCCGAGGCCAGGACCTTGCGATGGCGGGCAGCCGCCCCGATCGGCCACGTGAGCACGGTGGGGTCGCCGTCGACCTCCACGATGCGGGCGCCCTCCTCCAGGACCCAGTCGGCCAGCAGATTCGTCTCCTCAATGCTTGCGACCTCACCGACGCGGCCCGGCCTCTCAACGACCCGGGCGCTGGCGCGCAGCAGCTCGACGGCGGGACGCGGGTCGGCCCCCGGAGCGGTCGTCATGGAGCCGGCCAGCACGCCCCAGCGCACCACCACCAGCTCCCAGCCTCCGACCTCGCGCCTCCTGGCCGCCATGAGATGCGGGCAGGTCAGCAGGGGCCGTACCCGCTCGGCTCGGGCCACCGCGCGCAGCAGGCAGCGCAGGCGCCCCGTCCAGGTTCCGGCCTCCTCGTAACGCTCGGCCCGGGACAGTGCCGCGATGCGCTCCAGCAGGGGAGTGGCCACCAGGTCGACCTCCCCCGACAGGCAGGCCAGCACCTCGGCCGGCTCCGCCGGGACGTCGTCGCGGCGCACCCGGCGCAGCTCGTGGCCGTCCCAGCGGCGCAGACGCAGCACCGACTCGGCGGCGCGCAGGGCCTCCTGGCCTCGGCTGCGCGAGGCGAAGGGGCCGACCGCGCGGTCGACCTCCTCCGTGGGCAGCACGGTGGTGAGCGCCAACCGCGGCTCGGTCTTCGGGCCTGAGCCCTGGGCCAGGTGGAGCCAGGGGCGGCGGCGCGGGGCCCGGGAGCGGCGGTTGACCGGTGGGTCGAGCTCGGCGATCATCCGCAGCTCGCGCACCCGCGCCTCAATGAGCGTGGGGGTGGCGATGTGCCGCACGCTCACGGTGGTGTCCAGCATCTGCGCCACCTTGCGGCGCTTCTCCGCGGCGGTGAAGTAGGAGCGCACCCGACGCTTGAGGTCCACGGCGCTGCCCACGTAGAGCACCTGGTCGGCCGCCGAGCGGAACTGGTAGACGCCGGGGCCACTGGGAAGAGCGTCGGCCAGTCGGCTCTTGGCCCGGCGCCTGGCTGGAACCGGGTCGGAGGCCGTGGTCAGGTCCTCCAGGTGCGTGACGCCGAGCGGCGCCATGACCTCCAGGGCCGAGTGCAGCACGTCCACGGTGGCGCGCGCGTCATCCAGGGCCCGGTGCGTGGGACGGGTCCGGGAGCCCACGAAGGCGGCCAGCGTCCCCAGCGTGTGGTTGGGCACCTCGCTGCGGCTCCAGGCCTTGCGGGCCAGCGCCAGCGTGTCCAGCACGCGGGGCTCGGGCCACTCCAGGCCCAGGGCCGCCGCGGCGCCACGCAGGTGACCGACGTCGAAGCGGGCGTTGTGGGCCACGAGGACGACGTCGTCGGCCAGCAGATCCGCCCAGGACAGGAAGGCCTCCACGCAGGTGCGTACGCCGGGGGCGCCGGCCACCATGGCGTTCGTGATGCCGGTGAGCATCGTGATCTGGGCGGGGATGGCGACACCGGGGTTGACCAGGGTGGAGAAGTCCGCCAGTACCTGTCCGCCGCGCACCTTGACGGCCCCGATCTCGGTCAGAGAGCGAGCGCCCGGCGCCCCACCGGTGGTCTCCAGGTCCACCACGACGAAGGTCGCCCGCTCCAGGGGCGTGCCCATGTCGGCGAAGGACACCTGGGTCCCGATGGTGCTCACGGTCGCAGGCTAGAGGATGGCAGTGACATGCATCCTCGCCAGTAGTCGGGAAGTCGGTGCGAGCAGGGTGGGAAGCACCCTAGAATCATCCCCATACCCGAGCGGCACCGGCCGGCTCCGGTGCCGTCCGTCTCCGATGGTGCAGGACCGTGTGGTGGCCGCCCAGCCAGCAGTTCACAGGAGGCCCCGCGTGGGATACGGACCCATCAAGGCAACAGTCGGCCCGGCCCTGGAGATGCTCTATCAGCCCTGGATCCGCGGTGAGGAGAACATTCCCACCGAGGGCGCGGCGATCCTGGCCTCCAACCACCTGGCGGTCATCGACTCCTTCTTCCTGCCGCTGCTGGTGGACCGTGAGGTCGCCTTCATCGGCAAGGCCGACTACTTCACCGGCAAGGGCGTCAAGGGCTGGGCGGTGAAGAACTTCATGAAGACGGTGGGCACCATCCCCGTGGACCGCTCCGGCGGCAAGGCCTCCCAGGCGGCGCTCCAGGCCGGCATCGACCGCCTGCGCTCGGGGCAGCTCTTCGGCATATACCCCGAGGGCACGCGCAGTCCCGACGGGCGCCTCTACCGTGGCAAGACAGGTGTGGCCCGCATCGCCCTGGCCACCGGCGCCCCCGTGGTGCCCGTGGCGATGATCGGCTCCAACCTGGCCCAGCCGATCGGTAAGTCCATCCCCTCCACCCGCCACCGCGTCGGCATCGTCATCGGCGAGCCGCTGGACTTCTCCCGCTACAAGGGCCTGGAGAACGACCGCTTCGTGCTGCGCTCCATCACCGACGAGATCATGTACGCGCTCATGGCGCTCTCCGGCCAGGAGTACGTGGACCTCTACGCCGCCGACGTCAAGAAGGCCATGGACTCGGAGAAGAAGACCGCCGATGAGGTCGTCACCGAGATGCTCGCCGCCCAGGCGCAGGCCCGCCCCTCGGCCGCGCCCGTGGCTGCGCCCGGTGGCCGCCCCGCCCCCGAGGTCTCCGTGCCCGAGCCGCCGGAGGACAAGAGCGGCAAGGACAAGAAGAAGGACAAGGCCTCCGACGACGAGGCCGAGCCCGGCGCCGAGTAGGGGCTTTGGGGACGGGGCGACTACCCCGGCTCCCTGATTCCGTCCGGTTGGTCCCTGTCAGCGGCTACCGATGGCACGTAGACTGACGCCCGGTGCGGCCCGTGCCGCCCGATCCGGCCGGGGCGCTGGCCCCGAGTACCCACAACCCGAAAGGTTCCCGATGTCGATTCGTCGCGTCGCCCTGCTCACCGCTGGCGGTTTCGCCCCCTGTCTGTCCGCCGCCGTCGGCGACCTCATCGAGCGCTACACGCAGGTCGCTCCCGAGGTCGAGATCATCGCCTACCAGTACGGCTACCACGGCCTGCTCACCGGCAACTACATCGTCATCGACGACGAGGCCCGCAAGAACGCCGGCATCCTGCGCGACTTCGGCGGATCCCCGATCGGCAACTCCCGCGTCAAGCTCACCAACGCCAAGAACCTCGTCGAGCGCGGCCTCGTGAAGGAGGGCGTCAATCCCCTGGAGTTCGCCGCCGAGCAGCTGCGCAAGGACGGCGTCGACGTCCTGCACACCATTGGTGGTGACGACACCAACACCACCGCCGCGGACCTGGCCGCCTACCTCCACGAGAACGACTACGAGCTCACCGTCGTCGGTCTGCCCAAGACCATCGACAACGACGTCGTCCCGATCCGCCAGTCCCTGGGCGCCTGGACCGCGGCCGACGAGGGCGCCGGCTTCGCCTTCAACGTCATCGGCGAGCACCGCTCCAACCCCCGCATGCTCATCGTCCACGAGTGCATGGGCCGCAACTGCGGCTACCTCACCGCCGAGACCGCCCGCCGCTACCACGACCTGCTCCAGACCAAGCAGTGGGTCCCCTCCCTCGGCCTGACCAAGGAGCGCTGGGACGTCCACGCCGTCTTCGTCCCCGAGATGAAGCTCGACATCGCCGCCGAGGCCGAGCGCCTCAAGGCCATCATGGACGAGCAGGGCAACGTCAACATCTTCCTGTCCGAGGGCGCCGGCGTCCCCGAGATCATCGCGGAGATGGAGGCCGCCGGCCAGGAGGTCCAGCGCGACCCCTTCGGCCACGTCAAGCTCGACACCATCAACCCCGGCCAGTGGTTCGCTGAAGCAGTTCGCCGAGTACCATCGGCGCTGAGAAGGTCATGGTCCAGAAGTCCGGCTACTACTCGCGCGCCGCCCACGCCAACGCCGAGGACCTCGCCCTCATCAAGAAGATGTGCGACCTGGCCGTCGACTGCGCCCTGCGCGGCGAGTCCGGCGTCATCGGCCAGGACGAGGAGAACAACGACGAGCTCACCGCGATCGCCTTCCCGCGCATCGCCGGCGCCAAGCCCTTCGACATCACCCAGCAGTGGTTCACCGACCTCATGGCCGACCTGGGCCAGAAGGTCGAGCCCGCCGAGGTCGCCCCCGAGCACTGAGGCTGAGCCCGCACTCTGAAGACACCACGGCCGGTGCCGTCCTTTGTGACGGCGCCGGCCGCTCTGTTCCGCGATGCGGCCCGATTCCGGGCCATATCCCGACTGGCCTATGCTGACGGGCGTGATGAACGAGCTCTCCGTCGCCCGCACGGACGTACAGGTCCCCGCATGGCGCCACCTGCCCGCCCTCCAGCAGCCGACCTACCCCGATGAGGTCGCGCTGGCCGACGTGGTGGCGGACCTGCGCCGCCGGCCCCCGCTCGTCTTCGCCGGAGAGGTCGACTCCCTGCGCGACCTCATCGCCCAGGCCAGTGCCGGGGACGCCTTCGTCCTCATGGGCGGGGACTGCGCCGAGTCCTTCACCCACAACACGGCCGACAACATCCGCCTCAAGGTCCAGACCATCCTCCAGATGGCCGCGGTCCTCACCTACGGCGCCTCCACGCCCGTGGTCAAGATCGGCCGCATGGCCGGTCAGTACGCCAAGCCCCGCAGCTCGGACACCGAGACCCGCGGCGAGGTCACCCCTGCCCTCCTTCCGCGGCGACTCCGTCAACGGCCACGAGTTCACCCCGAGGCCCGCATCCCCCGACCCCACACGCATGCTGGACGCCTACCTGCGCTCGGGCACCACCCTCAACCCTCATCCGCGCCTTCACAATGGGCGGCTACGCGGACCTGCGCGAGGTCCACTCCTGGAACCGCGGCTTCACCGCCAACCCCGCCTACAAGCGCTTCGAGTCCTTCGCCGAGGAGATCGACCGGGCCATGCGCTTCATGGAGGCCGCTGGCGTCGACTTCGACGCCCTGCGCCAGGTCGACTTCTACGCCGCCCACGAGGCCCTCCTCCTGGAGTACGAGGACGCCATGATCCGCGAGGACTCCCGCTCCGGGCGCCTGTACGACACCTCCGCCCACATGCTCTGGGTGGGGGAGCGCACCCGCGAGGCCGACGGCGCCCACGTCGCCATCCTCGCCGGCGTCCACAACCCCGTGGGCGTCAAGGTCGGCCCCACCACGTCCCCCGACGACGTCGCCCGGCTCATGGACCGCCTCAACCCCGACGGTTTGCCCGGACGCCTGTCCCTCATCACCCGCATGGGCGCCGACCGCATCCGCGATGCCCTACCGGCACTGGTGGAGGCGGTGCGTGCCGACGGGCGCCCCGTCACCTGGATCGCCGACCCCATGCACGGCAACACCATCACCTCGGACAACGGCTACAAGACCCGCCGCTTCGAGACGATCCTCGACGAGATCCGCGGGTTCTTCGAGGTGCACCGCTCCTGGGCACCGCCCCGGGCGGCATCCACGTCGAGCCTCACCGGCGACGATGTCACCGAGGTCCTCGGCGGCGGCGAGCACATCGACGAGGCCGGCCTGGCCAGAGCACTACGAGACCCTCGTCGACCCGCGCCTCAACCACCAGCAGTCCCTCGAGGTCGCCTTCGAGATCGCCGAGATGCTCAAGGGCTGAAAACCTCCACCGAGAGCCGGTCCCACAGTTCCGGCGAAACGTGGCCCGGTCTGCTCCGGCGGAACCGGGCCACAGCCGTCAGAAGATGTTGATGGTGACCTTGGAGTCCGGCTTGACGCTGGAGCCCGGCGCGGGGTCGGTGGAGCGCACCGTCCCGAAGGGGCCGCCCAGGCGCTTGTTGACCTCCACCTTGAGCCCGGCGTCCTCCAGGGTCTTCTTGGCCTCGTCCCGGCTCTTGCCGGTCACGTCGGGGATCGTCACCTTCTCCGGCCCCTTGGAGACGGTCAGGTCCACCGAGTCGCCCTTGTAGTAGCCCGAGGCACCGGCGATGGGCGAGGAGGAGATGACGTTCCCCTTGGCCACGGAGTCGGAGTAGCCCTTGCTGACCTTGCCCTTCTTCAGGCCGGTGTCCTCCAGGGCCTTCGTGGCCTCATCCTCGCTCAGACCGGTCACGTCGGGGATCGTGGCCGGTTCCTTACCCTTGGAGACCACGAGCGAGACCTTCTCAGTGTGTTTGATGACCTTGCCGGCCTTGGGGTCGGAGGAGATGACCTTGCCCGAGTCGATGCTGGCGGAGTACTCCTCGGTGACGTCCCCCAGGTTCAGTCCGGCCGCCTTGATCGCGGCCGTGGCCTGATCCTTGGTCTTTCCGACGACGTCGGGAACGGTCTTGGTCTCCACGCCCCGGGAGACAGCGGCGGTGACGACCTGGCCGAGCCCCACCTTCTGGCCCGCCTTCGGCCGGCAGGAGACGATGCTGCCGGCCGGGACCGTGTCGGAGTAGACGCGCTCCGGCGTGCCCCAGTCGAGCCCCTGCTTCTCCAGGGCGAGCTGTGCCTGGTCCTCGGACATGCCGACGATGTTGGGCACGGAGACCCTCCTGCCCGGACCGGCCGTCAGGTACCAGGTGGCGCTCGCCCCGGTTCCGGCCACGGCGAGCAGCCCGATGATGACCGCACGACGGCGGCTGAAACCGCCGGTGACCGTCTTCCGTGTGGGGACGGCGGTGGTCTTCTGCGCGTCGGCCGCCACGGCCTTGCGTGAGAGTGCGCGTGTTCTCCCCCTGGAGTCCGGGCCGATGGAGCCGATGGGAAGGGAGACGGTGCGCATACCGGCGTGCGACGAGGAGTCCTCGGCTGAGGAGACGTCGGCTTCGTCCTGGGGCTCGTCACCGATGGCGGAGCGGGCGGCCTGAGCGTTGGCCGTCATGACCTCCTGGGTGCGGATCGAGCCGGTGCCGCCACCGCGGCGCACGGAGAGCTCGGAGTCGGTCAGCTCGTCGACGACGTTACGCAGCAGCGCCAGCGCCTCATCGGCGTCGGCCGGGCGCTCCTGCGGCTCACGGCGAGTCATGGTGGCCACGAGCTCGTCGACATCGGCCGGCATCTCGGGCACCAGCTTGGAGGGCAGGGGCACGTCCTCGTGGACGTTGCGGAAGGCGATCTGAATGGGGGAGTCCGCGGTGAAGGGCTGCTGGCCGGTGAGGAGCTCGTAGAGGACAACCCCGGCGGAGAAGACGTCGGCGCGAGAGGTGGAGTCCCCGGAGGTGATGAGTTTCCCGGGCGCCAGGTAGGCGACCGTGCCCAGCACGTTGCCCGTCGTCGTCTGCGTCACCTCTGTGACCGCCCGGGCCAGACCGAAGTCGGCCACCTTGGCCCAGAGAGCCGTCCGAGGGCAGCAGGACGTTCTCCGGCTTGATGTCGCGGTGGACCAGGCTGGCCCGGTGGGCGGCGCCGAGCGGAGCGCAGCAGGCTGAGCCACCAGCCCCAGGGCCTCCCTTGACTGACAGTGGTCCTGCTGCGATGAGGTCGCGCAGTGTGGGCCCCTCGACGTACTCCATGACGAGGTAGGCCACCCCGTCGAGGCTGCCCTGATCGAAGACGGCCACCACACCCGGGTTGGACAGGCGTGCCGCGGCCCGCGCCTCACGGCGGAAGCGCGAGACGAAGTCGGGGGAGTCGGCCAGGTGGGCGTGCATGAGCTTGAGCGCTACGGTCCGGTCAGGCGACGGTCGTGGGCGCGGTAGACGGTGGCCATCCCGCCGCGCGCGAGGCGGTCGACGATCTCGTGGCGAGGTCGACCAGCCGACCAATGAGGGGATCTGTGACCACGGCGCGATTCTACGATGCCGGTGGTGCCGTGACAGCCGGTGGTCGGATGAGGCGGGTAGTACTGCCCACCCGTCGGGGTGTCCCCGTTTCCTCGGCTGGGTCAGGAGAACCGGTGTGTCAGCAGGTCCGCCAGCACCGCCAGGTCCTCCAGGGATGCGGTGCTCACCACGCCCTCGTTCCTGAGGCGCTCCAGCGCCCGGCTCCCGGCGTCGCGGTGCATGGTGATGATCTCCTCGTGGGCGGCGCGCGCGCCGCAGTCCTCGATGAGAGCGGCGACCTCGCCGATCTGCTCCGGTGTCGCCTCGGGATTGGCCAGGACGCTGCCGAGCAGCTGCCGGCCGGCCTCGTCGCAGCGTCCCCAGGTCAGGGCCAGCAGCACCGTGCGCTTGCCCTCGCGCAGGTCGTCGCCGGCCGGCTTGCCGGTGGCCTGCGGCGAGCCGAAGACGCCCAGCTCGTCGTCGCGCAGTTGGAAGGCGATGCCGACGTCCTCGCCGAAGGCGGCCAGGTACTCGGCGGTGGGCCCGCTCGGATCCAGGCCGGCCAGGAGGGCGCCGATGAGCAGCGGATGGCGCACCGAGTACCGGGCCGACTTGTGACGCACGACCGACAGGGCGTCGTCGTGCATGCGTCTGGCCGCGGCACCCGGCTCCCGGCCCCAGGGCAGGGGCAGGTTCTCGCTGCGCACATCGAGGAACTGGCCCAGGGCCACCTCGGTGGTCATGGCGTCGAAGGCGCTCCGGGCGTACCGGGCCGCTCTGCTGCCGGTCTCGCAGGAGGCGCGCGACTGCGCCAGTGCGCTCATCTCCTCGCCGGCCAGGGACAGTAGGAGGTCACCGAGAAGGATGGCGCCATTGGCTCCGAAGGTCTGTGGGCGTCCCAGCCAGCCGCGGGCCTCGTGGTCCCGGCCGAAGGCGCGGTGCGCCGCGGGCAGGCCCCGTCGAGTGTCGGCGCCGTCCATGAGATCGTCATGGACCAGGGCGCTGGCCTGGTAGAGCTCCAGCGCCGCACCCAGGTGGACGGCGTCGGAACCGGTCAGGCACTCGGCTCGGTGCTCCGACGTGCTCAGGAGCGCGCAGCCGACGGCCCCCAGGACGGCCCGCATGCGCTTACCCCCGCTCAGGACGCTCTCGGCGGCCTGGAGCAGATCCGGTGCGGCCTGCCCCAGGTCCTCCCAACGCCGGTGGCAGTCCTCCAGGACCTCCGTCAGACGGTGCTCGACGGCGGGACGGATACGGCCCAGGGCCGCAGGCAGCGCGCTCATAGCCGCCAGAGTAGACCCAGGGCGGACGTCAGGAGGGGCGGTGACGCTCCCGGCAACGGTTTTGCCGCGGCGGGACGCCGACTGCGAACAAGGTGAGGTCATACTAAGCCGCCCGTGCGGAGAACCTGGGGAATAAACGCTACAATTCTGGGGTTGTCTGCTGTGCCGGATCGGGTTCCCATACCCTCGACACCGGCTGTCCGCCCGCCCACGCGAAAGGAACTCCGTGGCTTCTTCCACAGTGACGCGCTCCAGCACCGAGACTCACTGACGACGTCGACGAGACCCCGCTCGACGACGAGGGACTTCGACCTCGACGACGACGCCGACTACGACGACGAGGACTACGACGACTCTGACGATGACGACGAGGACTCCTCTGATGAGGACGAGGACCAGGATGACGACTCCGAGGCGCAGACCGTCCAGGAGGATGACGGCCCGGCTCCTGGTCGCGCGACTACTACCTGGATGTGAGCCTGGAGGAGAACGGCGACGGCTCAAGCGCAGCCCCTTCAACAACCCGCCTCGCTCAAAGGGGTCCCGCCTGGCTCCGGGGCGACTCTCTTCGTGCGTTCGCGCACAATTGTGGAGAACCTGGAGATCGCCGGCCACGGCACCCTGGAGGAGCCCATCACGCTGGCTCCCTACGGCCACGGACCCGGTGCCCCGGTTCGTCGTGGGCGACTCCGCCCCGATGGTGGCGCGCGACTACCTCGCTCAGAACGGTTACATCTTCCGCGGCTGGGTCATCAAGGGCATCAAGATGCAGCCCTCCATCGCGGCCCTGACCGGTGAGGCTCGAGCGCATGCGCCGGGAGGAGGCGAGAAGGCCGCCTCCAAGAAGTCCGGTAAGCGCGGCAGAGTCCCAGGACAGGACGGCTCCTTCACCGTCTCCGACTCCGACGAGGGCGACAGAGCCCGCCCAGCGGGTCGTCACCGCCGGCGCCACCGCGGACCCGGTCAAGGACTACCTCAAGCAGATCGGTAAGGTCGCGCTGCTGAACGCCGAGCAGGAGGTCGAGCTCGCCAAGCGCATCGAGGCCGGCCTCTACGCCGAGCACCGCCTGGCTGAGGGAGGGCAACGACCTGCCGGCCAGGCGCGTCGCGAGACTGCACTGGGTGGCCCAGGACGGCCAGAGGGCCAAGAACCACCTGCTGGAGGCCAACCTGCGACTGGTGGTCTCCCTGGCCAAGCGCTACACGGGGCGCGGCATGCTCTTCCTGGACCTCATCCAGGAGGGCAACCTGGGCCTCATCCGCGCCGTGGAGAGTTCGACTACACCAAGGGGCTTCAAGTTCTCCACCTACGCCACCTGGTGGATCCGCCAGGCCATCACCCGCGCGATGGCGGACCAGGCCCGTACCATCCGCATCCCGGTGCACATGGTCGAGGTCATCAACAAAGGCTCGCCCGGGTGCAGCGCCAGATGCTCAGGACCTGGGACGGGAGCCCACCCCGGAGGAGGCTGGCGGTCGAGGCTGGACATGACTCCGGAGAAGGTGGTTGAGGTCCAGAAGTACGGGCGCGAGCCGATCTCCCTGCACACACCGCTGGGTGAGGACGGGGACTCCGAGTTCGGTGACCTCATTGAGGACTCCGAGGCCGTGGTCCCGGCCGACGCGGTGAGCTTCACCCTCACTCCAGGGAGCAGGCTCCACGCTGTGTTGGACACCCTCTCGGAGCGCGAGGCAGGCGTGGTCTCCATGCGCTTCGGTCTGACCGACGGCCAGCCCAAGACCCTCGACGAGATCGGCAAGGTCTACGGGGTCACCCGAGAGCGCATCCGCCAGATCGAGTCCAAGACCATGTCCAAGCTGCGCCACCCTTCGCGCAGCCAGGTCCTGCGCGACTATCTGGACTGACCGGATAGGGCAGAGAGTCCACCGGCTCGCTCATCTCAACGGCGTCGGCCCCGGAACCGCATGGGTTCCGGGGCCGACGCTCGTGATCTAAGTCATGAGGCGGCCAAAAGGGAGACCGTGGTGCCCGCCTGGCCGCCCCGGTATCAGCCGGTGACCACCTTGGCTCCGGTGGTCTTCTTGGCCGCGTCGAAGGTCCCCAGCTCGGTGACGCCGGCGAAGCCGGCGTTGCGCATGACGGCGCTGGCCATCTTGGGCTGATCGGCGGAGCCGTAGAGCTGGTACTGGGAGTTGTGGTCCAGGCTCGGATCTGGCTGGAGAAGTCACCCGAGGAGAAGTCGTAGTTGACGGCGCCCTCCAAGTGTCCCTTCTTGAACTCCTCGGCCGAACGCAGGTCGATGATGACGACGGGGCCGGTGGCCTCCGCATCCGCTGGGGCGGTGTGTGCTGAGGGGAGGCGCTGGAGCCGGCGGAGCCGGAGCATCCGGAAAGCGCTAGTGTGCCGCAGAAGACGAGCAGGGCAGAGGCGGTCATGACGCGGAGGGGGCGTTTCACAGACAGTTCCTTGAAGGGTCACGCGGCTTCGTCGAGCCTGGATGAGGGGCGGGATGCTTCAATCAGCGTAAGGCTCTGTGCCGGGGGACTCGGGGAGGGAACAGGAGCAGGGCCTCAGGGAGGAGGATATGCGGCATCCGGTAGAAAATGGCTGTGATACTCAGTGAAGCGCAGCGCCGACGTCAGTGAAAAAGTCCACGTCGGCTGGGTCGGCCGGCGGCGTCAGGCTGCCGGCGGTCAGGTTCGCGGTCTCGTCCTGGAACAGCAGGGCGACCTCCTTGAGCTTTCTCTCCGTGCTTGCGGGCGTGGTGGCCGCAGAAGAGAGCTCGCCGGTCAGCATGACGACTCGGACGTGAGGCCTGTGCGTCGCAGACGTCGCAGCGGTCGGCTGTGGTCAGCGGGCGCTCGGCGGAGTCGGCGGCAGGAGTGGTCTGCTCGTCCAGGGTGGTCACCGCCTGTGCGGCGGTCGAGGTTCCGGTTGTGCTCATGGACTGCATTGCATCATGACGCAGGCGCTTCCACCTGTCGGAGACAGCCGTTTCCGCCTGAGGCGCACGCGCTTTCGCCCACGGCGCATCCCTGCCATGGTGCACGTCACCACAGATATGACCGATCGGGTGAATGCTGGGTGGTAGCGAGCCGTCAACGCCCGGAAAGTCGGGAGGAGCAGACAGGGATGTCGGTGGTGCAGGAGTTCCGCGACCTTGAGATCGCGCGTCTGGAGCATTCGGGCTGGGTGACCAACACTGCCCTTCGCCGGCGGCTGGAGGTCGTGGGGCTGCGGCCGCCTGCCGAGGTCGTCGCCGAGTGCTTGGACGAGGGTGCAGGAGTCGGAGACGGCGCCGGTGCCCGCTGGGAGCGGGCCGAGCGGGCGGTGGCCCACTTAAGGGAGCACTTCGCCCCGTTTCGTTTCTCCGAGGAAGTCGACTACGGGCTCCTGGCGATTCCGTCCGTCGACCGACTCGACACCCGGGGCGCCGTGGAACCGCGTATCCGCCGTGATCAGCAGCCCGACCTGCTCGAGGACTTCGTCGACCCGGCCCTGGGGGAGGGTGTCGACCTCACTGGCGCCGCTGACCCCGGTGACCTCGCCGGGACCACGTTGGGCAAGGACGGCTGGATGGTGGTGGCCGGCGTCGTCGGCCAGTACGGGATCTCGGCGGGAAGCCATGAGGACGTCACCGCAGCCCCCGCGGAGCTCTTCGAGGTCGACGGCGTCGACACCCGGGCCCTCATGACCCGTCAGGTCTGGGGAGCCCGTCTCCTGCAGTGCCCGCCCGGCCTCGTCCCCGATTCCGACTACGCCGAGCGGTGGACCTTCACGCTCTTCCCCGCCGAGGGGCTGGTGGACGGGCGGGCCGTCTCAGGCACTGTGCTCAAGAAGCGGGTGCGCTTCCGGCTGGGTAAGGCGGGCCGTGGGATCGGCAGCGCGAGGGTGAGCCCCGCCCTCCCGCTTGGGTAGAGGCCCCGACGGCCTCGGATGGCGGCTGCATGACGTAGGACGCCACACGCCTGTCGCGGCGGGGCACAAGGCGCCGGCGGCACTGATCGGCTAGATTCCCCAGCGTGCCCTCATCCGAGAACAAGACCAGCCGGGCGACTACTCCGCCCGCCACCTCTCCGTCCTGGAGGGCTCGAGGGCCGTGCGCAAGCGCCCGGGAATGTACATCGGCTCCACCGACCAGCGCGGCCTCATGCACTGCGTGTGGGAGATCGTCGACAACGCCGTCGACGGGGCCCTCGAGGGCACGGCGACGACATCTCGGTGACCGTCCACGACGACGGCTCCATCGAGGTGCGCGACAACGGGCGCGGCGTGCCCGTGGACATCGAGCCCTCCTCCCGGACTGACCGGCGTCGAGCTCGTCTACACCAAGGCGCACGCCGGCGGGAAGTTCGGCGGCGGCTCCTGCGACGCCGCCGGCAGCCCTGCACGGAGTGGGGGCGTCCGTCGTCAACGCCCTGGCCGAGCGCATGGACGTCGAGGTCGACCGTGGCGGCAAGACCTACGCCATGAGACTTCCACCGCGGTGAGCCCGGCATCTTCGACGACTCCGCCGGACGCAGCCCCTCCTCACCCTTCACCGAGTTCACGAAGGCCTCCGGTACGCGTCATCGGCAGGTGCGTCGCGGCGTGACCGGCACCCGGGTGCGCTACTGGGCCGACCCCCAGATCTTCCCCAAGCCCACCGGTACGACGCCGCCGCCCTGCGCGCCCGCCTGCGTCAGACCAGGCTTTCCTCGTACCGGGCCTCACCCTGCGCCTGGAGGACAAGCGCCCCGAGGCCGAGGCCATCGCCGCCTCCACCACGCCCGCCGCCGATGCCGGCGAGACCGACGACGCCGTCCACGAGGTCACCCTGCGGGCGGCCGCCAGAGCGCCACCGAGAACCGCGGCGACCTGTTCGACACCGGCGCCGACGGGGCGTCGAGGTCTTCAGGCCCTGGGCGGCACCGCCGACTTCGTCGACTTCCTGGCCTCCGACGGCTCGGTCACCGACACCTTCCGCCTCACCGGTGAGGGCACCTACACGAGACCGTCCAGCGAAACTCGACCGGGCCAGCGGTCACCTGCGGCCCGTCGAGGTCGAGCGCACCTGCATGGTCGACGTCGCGCTGCGATGGGGGGTCGGCTACGACACCACGGGCGCTCCTTCGTCAACATCATCGCCACCCCCATGGGCGGCACCCACCTGACCGGGTTCGAGCAGGCCCTCACCAAGGTGCTGCGCAAGCGCATCGAGGCCGACTCCCGGGCCCTGAAGACTCACCTCCAAGGACGGCCGCGTCGAGAAGGACGACATCATGGCGGGCCTGACCGCCGTCATCACCGTGCGCGTGCCCGAGCCCCAGTTCGAGGACAGACCAAGGAGGTCCTGGGCACCGGGCCCGTGCGCCAGATCGTCTCCAAGGTGGTCGAGCGCGAGTTCTCACCGCCCCTGCTGACCTCCTCCAAACGGGACCTCAAGACCCAGGCGCGGGCCCTGGAGGAGAAGATCGTCGGCGAGATGCGCGCCCGCGTCTCGGCGCGCCTGCACAAAGGAGATCACCCGCCGCAAGACGGCCCTGGAGACCTCCTCCTGCCGGCCAAGGCTCGCCGACTGTCGCAGCGACGACGTCGCCGCCTCCGAGTAGTTCATCGTCGAGGGCGATTCCGCCCTGGGAACTGCCAAGAACGCCCGCGACTCCGAGTTCCAGGCGCTCCTGCCGATCCGAGGCAAGATCCTCAACGTGCAGAAGGCATCCCAGGCCGACATGCTGCGCAACGTGGAGTGCTCGGCCATCATCCAGGTGGTCGGTGCCGGCGGCGGACGCACCTTCGACCTGGAGGCCGCCCGCTACGGCAAGGTCATCTCATGACCGATGCCGACGTCGACAACGCCCACATCCGCACCCTCCTGCTGACCCTCTTCTTCCGCTACATGCGCCCCATGATCGAGGCGGGTCGGGTCTTCGCCGCCGTCCCGCCCCTGCACCGCATCGAGGTCTCCGGCTCGGGGCGGCGCAAGAAGGAGATCATCTACACCTACTCCGACGAGGGCTCGTCACCACCCTGCGCCGCCTGGAGCGCTCAGGGCGCAGGCTCAAGGAACCCCAGCGCTACAAGGGCCTGGGAGATGGACGCCCACCAGGCTCGCCGAGGACCACCATGGAGCCCCAGCACCGCACTCTGCGGCGCATCACACTGGGGGATGAGGCCCAGGTCATGGAGGCCGAGTCCGTCTTCGATCTTCTCATGGGCTCGTCGGTCGAGCCCCGCCGCGAAATTCATCGTCGCGGGCGCCCGTGACGTTGATCGCGAGCGCATCGACGCCTGACCAAGGCCCTCAGATCTCGGCCGTTCAGTCAGGTAGGGTCGGTAGCCTTTCGTGCCGCGGCCCGCCTGAGGGCGAGGCACGCTGTTCATCGACTGATCGTTATTCTTCGTCCTCATGCGGGGAGGTGCGCTATGGCGCCCGGTTACGGTATCCGCCGGGCGGGATCCTCGCCGTGGCCCATCCTGCGCCGGGGCCCCGCTCGTCCCTGTCGCGGGAGGCTGTCCTGGCGGCCTCTGGGCCCGGAGGACAACCACAGGCTGGCCGCGCTCATCGCCCGGGCCGAGGACGTCGACAACCCGCCTTACCGCACCAGTGAGCAGGAGACGGCCGAGTACTTCCTCGACCCCACCTACTCCGGGGTCGCCGGCCGTGACACCGACGGCGTCATGCGTGCCTTCGGTCTGGTACGCCTCCGCCCGGCCGGCGAGATCTACGCCTCCATGACCGGCACTGTGGATCCGGCCATGCGCAAGCGCGGTATCGGACGTGCCCCTCCTGCACTGGCAGGCCGAGCGGGCCCGCCACCTCGTGGGTGCTGAACGGGCCGGCTCCGTGCCGGGACAGGGGTCGACCAGGTCCCCGCCCGTGGTCACCACCGTCATGGAGGATGACAAGCGCATGCAGGGGGCATCTCACGGACATGGGTTTTGAGCCGATGCGCTGGTACCGGGAGGTGCGCCGTTTCCTCGGCGACGAGATCCCGAGGTGGACCTGGACGGCTTCATCACCATTGACCCGTGGACGCCCGAGATCGACGACGACGTCCGCCGTGCCTACAACCAGGCGATGGCCGAGACCTGGGAGACGGAGAACGTCACCCCCGAGGACTGGACCGCGGGCAGCGCCTACTTCGCTCCCCAGTGGAGCTTCGTGGCCATGGACCGGTCCGGGGACCGAGCCCGCGTTACCGGATACCTGCGCTCGGGCCGCTACGAGCAGGACTGGCAGGGCACTGGGCTGGCGCGAGGGCTACACCGTATGCTCGGGGTCCTAAGCGACTACCGCCACCGCCAGATCGGACCGGCGCTGCTGGTGGCCGCCATGCGCGCCTACGCCGCCGACGGCATGGGTACGCCGCCGCCGGCGTCGACACCGACAACCCCAGTGGTGCCGTGGACCTGTACGAGTCCCTGGGCTACGTGCCCACCCGCGGCACCATTCTCTACGCCCTCGACGTCTGAGCGGGGTGCTCTCCGCTCGGGCGGTTCACCCCTCGCAGGTGAGCCACGGCGCCAGCCACCATGGTCGCCACTGGGTGAACGCCCGCCGGGCTCCTCGGCCCCCGAGGCGCAGAGGGTCCTCAGCCAGGAGCACCAGGTCCGCCGGGGAACCCACCGCCACCGGGCCGGCCCCGTTGACGCTGGCCGCCAGCGCCTCCTCGGCCGTCAGCCGCTGATCCGGCGACCACACCGAGCCATCCGGCGTCCGACGTCCCACGGCGGCCGACGTGGCCAGCCACGGGTCCAGGGGCGCCACCGGCTGCATCCGAGCCCAGGCGGAGCAGGGCCCCGGCGGACACCATGTCCCCGAAGGCGTAGGTGCGCCCCTCCAGCCCCGGCCACACCGACTCACGGCCGCCCAGTCATCAATGAGGGTGGGCAGGCTGAACCGACAGGCTCGACGCCGCAGCCCACGAGGCGCCTGAGCGCCCCGTCGGGCTCGTCGAGGGCGTCGGCCGGCAGCAGCTGGGCGTGCTCCAAGCGCCCGGTGGCTCCCGAGTGTGCGAAGGCGGCGGCGACGTCGTCGACCGCCGCGTCCCCGATGGCGTGGATGGCCATCTCGTAGCCCCTGCCGGGCGGCGCGGGCCATGAGGTCGGTGAAAGCTCGGCCCGGTCGATGTTGACCACACCGTGGGGGTGTTCCACCCCAGGCTCGGTCAGGTAGGGGCTCGCACATGCGCGCTGCCCGATCCCATCGACCCGTCGGCGATGACCTTGAGCGGCCCCTGAACCAGCACCGGGGAGCCGTCGGGCGGGTGCGGTGAGCCGGTCAGGCTCGGTCCCGGTGCGCAGGCCCCTGGCGATCCACAGGCTCCAGGCATGTCGCGGTAGACCCCGATACGGATGCGGGGCAGCACCTCAGGAAGAACGCCCTGGGTCGCCATGGCCTGCAGGCGCCGCGGCCAGTCACCGGGATCCTCCGACCAGCTTTCATGTCCACCACGCCGGTGATGCCCCAGGCCAGCATGTCGGCCAGGACCCTGCCGGTAGCCGGACTCCCGCAGCTCGCGAGTCCCCGGAACCTCATCGAGCCGGTCCAGCAGGGCGAACCACGGGTCCTCCTTCATCAGCGCCCCCGGGTCCTGGGCACTGGCCCCCGGCAGGTTCGAGAGCCCGCAGCGCTGCCGAGTTCAGCCACCCGGAGTGCACGTCCCCGGAGATGAGTAACGTCGGAATCTCCCCGGTGACGTCGTCGAGCTCGGCAACCGTGGGCACCCGGGGCCAGTTGGACAGACGATGCCCGAATCCTGGATCGTGGCCGGCCGCGAACCGGCCGGATGATCCCTGCAGCGCCCGGGCCACCAGGCTCCAGGGCCTCCTCAGCGCTGCGGGTGGACAGCGTGTCGATGCGTGCCGAGCGCGCCGCCTCCATGTCCAGGTGGGCGTGAGCGTCCCACAGACCGGGAATGAGGAAGGAGCCATCGGCCTGGAGAACCCGTACCCCAGGAGCACTCAGCCCCCGCCCCACCTCGACGACGCGACCACCCGTCACGCACGTCGACGGGCTCACCTGGAGGCGGCGCGGCCAGACCACCGGGGTTCGAGCACCACGGTGCAGCGCACCAGGCTCGGTGCGGGACCGGAAGGGGACGATACGGGCGTCCCTGATGAGCAGGTCTGCGGACGGTTGATCGGCCATGCGGCCACTTTAGGCACATCCGCCCTGCTCACGGGCGGATCTCCGGGACACTCCTACCAGAGGGCCCTGTCAGCCGATTCCGATGATGGGGGCCGGCGGCGGCGAGCCGGAGCCGTCGCGTCGCTCATCAGGCTCCGGCAGCGCGACCGGCTTACCGCCCTCGCGCAGCGCCCGCGGTGGGGCCACGCCCACCCAGGCCACCATCAGGCTCGTCCTCACCGCGTAGGAAACGGTGAGAACGAACTCCGCCCGTGGCCCGTCCCTTCGCCGGGTAACGATCCAACAGGGGTGACCTTGACACTGCCTCCGCCGGTGCCCGGAAGGGATCCCTCGGACCCCGCCACCGTGACCACCACCGCCTCGGCCAGCAGGGCTCTTCGGGAACCGCCGCACCGGCGATGACCCGGGCGCCCTCGTGCAGCGAAATCCCGCCATACCGCCGGCGCCCCGGCCCTGCAGGGCGCACCTTGGCGGCCTGGAACCGCAGCAGGCGGGCGTCAGAGGTGACCATCGCCAGGAAGTCCGTGTCCGCCGCGGTGCCCGCGAAGACCACCCGGTCGCCCTCGGACAGGGAGATGACCTCCCAGCTCTCGGCGTTCCTGGGCTCATCGCCGGGCTTGACCCGCTTGATGACACCGTCAGCCGTGGCCAGGACGATCGGCGGGTTGTCGGCAGACCCCACCGGAACCAGGCCCACCACCTTCTCCTCGGGGTCGATATCCACCAGGTGGCGAACCTGAGTCGCACCAGCCAGCCCCGGGGCCCCCTCGCTGCAGGGGCACCTCCGTGGTGGAGACGACGTCGAGCAGTACCAGCCGCCGGTGTCGGTGACCGCGCCGATCCGCCCACGCGCCGTGGTGGGCACCTGGGAGGTCAGGGGCGTCGTGGGGCTGGCGCCCACCGGTGCGGGCCACCGGCTCGGCGCCGGGGAATACGCGCCACCAGCCCGGTGGCCGACAGCACCACCCGGCACGGGTCATCGGGAACGGTGAGCGGCACGGGGGAGGCGCTGGGCATGAGCGTCATCGGCTGAGTGCGAGGCACCGGCCCGCTTCGCACCGCCACCTGAGGCGGCGGAGGCATCGTCCGGAGTCGCCGCGCTGCCGGCCGACGACGTCACCGGCTCACCGGAGGCCTCCAGCAGCACTGTGCGCCGCGGGGTACCGAACTGCTCGGCCACGGCCGCCAGCTCACGGGAGACCACGCGCCGCAGCAGGACGTCATCGGCCAGGATCGCCTCGAGTGCCTCGATCTCCCGGGCCAGCTCGTCACGCTCCTTCTCCAGTCTCGATGACCGAGAACTTCGTGAGCCGGCGCAGTGGAGCTCAAGGATGTAGCTGGCCTGCGGCTCGGTGAGGTCGAAGACCTGCATGAGCCTGGTGCGCGCCGTGGCGGCGTCGTCGGAGGAGCGGATGACGGCGATGACCTCGTCGATGTCGAGGATGGCGATGAGCAGGCCGTCCACCAGGTGGGCGCGCTCGCGACGCTTGCCCAGGCGGAAACGCGTGCGCCGGGTGACCACTGTGAGGCGGTGGCGCACGAACACCTCCAGCAGGCTCCCGCAGGCCCAGGGGTGTGGGGCTGACCGTCCACGAGGGAGACGTTGTTGATGCCGAAGAGTCCTCCAGCGGCGTGTGCTTGTAGAGACTGGGCCAGGACGGCCTCGGGGTTGTAGCCGTTCTTGACGCTGATGACCAGACGGGTTCCGTGCCTGCGGTCGGTGAGATCGGCGACGTCGGTGATGCCCTGAAGACTTCTTGGAGCCCACCGCCTCCTTGATGCGGGCGATGATCTTCTCAGGTCCGACCATGTAGGGCAGGGCTCCGTGACCACGATGCCCTTGCGGCGCGGGGAGACGGACTCCACGTGAGCGGTGGCCCGCGTGAGGAACTGCCCCGCCCGGTGCGATAGGCCTCCTGATTCCGTCCAGACCCACGATCATGCCGCCGGCGGGCAGGTCCGGCCCCGGCACGAAGGCCATGAGGTCCTCAGGCTCGCATCGGGGTGAGTCAGCAGGTGCCGGGCGGCGCCACCACCTCCACGAGGTTGTGCGGCGGCATGTTCGTAGCCATACCCACCGCGATGCCCTGCCGCACCGTTGACCAGCAGGTTCGGGAAGGCCGCCGGCAGCTCTCGGGCTCGGTGAGCGTGTAGTCGTAGTTGGGGGGCGAAGTCGACCGTGTCCTCATCCAGGTCCGCCGTCAGCGCCAGGGCCGACGCAGCCAGACGCGCCTCGGTGTAGCGGGGGCCGCCGGACCGTCGTCCAGTGAGCCGAAGTTGCCGTGACCGTCGATGAGCGGCAGACGCATCGTGAAGGGCTGGGCCAGGCGCACCAGCGCCTCGTAGATCGCGGTGTCGCCGTGGGGGTGGAGCCGACCCGCGACGTCGCCCACGACCCGGGAGGACTTCACGTGCGGACGATCAGGGCGCAGCCCCATCCGATCCATCTGGAACAGGATGCGACGCTGAACCGGCACGAGCCCGTCGCGGGCGTCGGGCAGGGGCGCGCGCGTAGATGACGGAGTAGGCGTACTCCAGGAAGGCTGGTGCGCATCTCCGTGGACAGGTCGAGGTCGACGATCTCCCCGTCGGTCGGGGAGAGTCCGGGTGGTGGCAGACTTCGGCATGGGCGCATTCTCCGAGGAATCGGGCCGAAAACAAACCACGACACCCGGGCGTGACAGGTCAGACGCACCCGCCCGGAGCAGTCGGCCGACCTTGGGCAGGGGGATACCGGCGCTCGACGATGAAGGGGCGGACGATGGCACAATGGCGACCATGACGACCCACTCAGGCCAGAACTCGGCCGCCGCTCCCGCCTCGTGCGAGGCGTCGCAGGAGGCCTTCACCGACCTGGTGCAGCAGGTGGAGCTCGCCGGCTACTACCCGAGCTGGTGCTCGACACCCTCCCGCCTGGCCGCGGGCGAGGAGAGATCCTCTCCGGCATGGTTCAGGCCGAGACCACCTTCGCCGAGGCGGTCCACCGCCACCTGACCGTCCTGGCCCTGACCCCCACCCGTCTCATCATCGTCCACGTTGACGACACCCCCGTGACGACGGCAGCCCCGGCGCCCTGGCCACCAGCGAGGCCGTTCCGCTCAGCCGCATCCGCTCCATGGCCCTGACCCGTGGCGTCTCCGACCCCGCCCAGGGCGGCGGCACCCTCACCGAGATGACGATCGCGGTCTCCTGGGAGCTCGGTGCGTCGTCTCGACATGGAGCCGGCCACCTGCGGCGACCCCTGACTGCCAGGCCGATCACGGCATGACCGGCGTGTCCGTGCCCGACGACGTCGTCATCCGCGTGGCCGCGGGCGTGGAGGCGCCGCCGCCCTGGCCCGCGCCGAGACCTTCGCCGGTCGGCTCTCTCAGATGGCGGCCCGCGCCGCTTCACTGTGACGGGGCCGGTGATGGGCCCCCGGACCGTCAGCGGGCAGCCCGCATCGGTTCCCGCCCTGGACTCCCCACAGGATCCGGCGCTCCGCTACGTCCTGGCGGTCGGTGCCGTCAGCGCCGGGTTGTCCCTGTCCGACACCGCGTACGACGGCGTTACTGACCTCAGCCCCGATGTTGAACCTGTCGTCTCCGACGCCTGGGCCCCATGGTCGCCCGCAGGCTGGGGATCGAGCCGGCCGGGGAGGCCGGCGGTGGCCCAGGAACCGTCGTCGTCCTCGTGGACGGCCTGGGCCTGGAGATGCTCCGTCAGCGTCGCGGACACACCCCCACCCTGCGTCGGTGGCTGGGACAGTGCGAGGCCGGCACTGCCGGCAACGGCAACGGAAATTCTCACCTGTCGGCCCTCGACGACGGCCGCGGCCCTGACCATGCTGGGAACCTCCGCCCTGCCCGGCACCACCGGCATGGTCGGCTACTCGGTGCTCAACCCCGCCTGGGGCCGGTTCTTGACGCCTCCGCCGTCCCCGGCCCCTGACCAGGTTCTCAGCCTCATCACCTGGAAGGGTGACAACGTCCCCAGCCCCAGGTCCTGGCAGGACGTGCCCACGATCTTCGAGCGGCTCCCGGCCGGGGCGCGGTGAGCATCGGACCGACCCGCTTCGCCGGATCCGGCCTGACCGAGGCCGCCCCTGCGAGTGCCTCCCACCTGGGGGGCGGACCGGCTGGAGGACCGGCCCGGCCTGACCGCCGGCGCCCTGCGCCGCGGCACCCCGCTGGTCTACCTCTACGTCGGCGAGGCTGGACAAGACCGGTCACAAGCACGGATGGCTCAGCGAGCAGTGGCTGACCCAAACTCGAGCGCCTCGACGCCGCCATGGCCCAGGCTGGCCCGCCGCGTCCCCGCAGGGACCAGGATCATCCTCAGTGCCGACCACGGCATGGTCGACACCGATCCTGGCCACCGCATCGACCTGAGCTCCCACCGTGAGACCCTCGTTCGCGATGTCGTCGCCGTGGCCGGCGAGCCCAGGCTGACGCACCTGCATGTCGCCGACGGCGACACGGACCTGCCGCCGAGGTGGCCCAGCGCTACCGCCGCGTCCTGGGGGAGCGCGATGTGGATCGGGACCCGGGGAGCAGGCCGGTGATCACCTGGGCGCCCTCGGCCCAGTGCACGAGGTGTCGTCGGCGACGTCGTCGTGGCCATGGCCGACACCTGGGTCCTCGTGGATCCTCGGGTCCACTCCGAGTCGGCCATCGCCATGCCCGGTGTCCACGGCTCCTTCACCCCGGCCGAGACCGAGGTGCCGCTGCTCATCACCGAGGCCTGAGGAGCCCGAGAGGCTCTACGAGCTCCACAGGGCTCTCGGGGAGAGGTCCGACCCGGACCCGGGGCTACTCGGGCCTGGCGCCGAAGACGATCTCGTCCCAGGAGGGCACGGAGCGCCGTGAGCGACGGCGGGACTTCTTCTTAGCCGGAGACGTCCTGGGCATGTCGGGCAGGGGCTCCTGCGTGCCCGCCGCTGAGGCGGCCGACGGGCCGGGGGATGCCTTGGCCAGGACCTCGGAGCGCGAGGGCATGGGGATCTCCGGCACCGGCTCAGTGGGACTTTCCGCCCCCAGCGGTGCCTGACGTCCTACGGGGACGCGCTCCACAGCGGGGCTCGGTGCCGACGGTGCCGCCGAGGGGGCACTGGAGGCCGTCACCAGCCTGGTGCCGGCCGGGTGGTTGCCGGTGTGCAGACGCCTGCGCTCCGACATTGAGTAGACCTGTGCACTCAGGCCTGCGGCCTGCTCCAAGGGCTCGTCGGCCTGCCTGGTGCTGGCCTCGGCGCGGCGCTCCTCAATGCCGCGGGCCGGGGGTGAGGGGACCTCGGGGCTCTCAGGGCTGCTGGTGTAGTCGATGCCGTGAGGATCGGTGAGGCGTCCTCATCGCCGCCCCTCTCGCCGGCAAAGCCGTTCAGGTCGTCGTCCTGGGGCATCTCCACCTCGACGCGCTGGCCCCGGCTGGAGGCCAGGTCGGCCAGCAGCGCGTCGGTGTCATCCGCCGACATGGCGCCACTGGTGGGACGTCCGTACTCCCGAACCGGCAGCATCCCGGCGGGCATCTCGACGGCCAGCCCGGAGGACTCGCCGGAGGCCGCAGCCGGGGCGGAGACGGCCGAGACCGCGCTGCCGGCCGCTGAGCCCGCGGCCGCGGGGGAGTGCCCCGACTGGGCCGACGGCGCCGAGGCGGACGCTCCGGGGGCCTTTGAGTCCTGGTGAAGACGGCTGGGCGCTTGGCCCCCGCTCCGGCCTCCGTGAGCCAGCGCGCCTCATCGTCCAGGGCGTGAACCGCGCGGGCCGTCAGGTCCAGTGACCAGCGCGCCTGCTTCTCCTCAGCGGACTGTACGAAGGTCACCATGATGAGCCACGGGTCGCGGCCCTCGCGCAACGCGTCCCACTCCAGGCTGGAAGGGTCGACACCACGCGTGGCCAGTCGGTCCACCACCAGCTCTCCGAGCAGGGGGGAGTCCTTCTCCCAGCCGATCCGGCAGGACTGGGCCTGCGAGACGGCCCACTGACGCTCCGCGAGCACCGGCCCCTCGAAACGGCGCACGTGCTCCACATCCATGCCCGTGCTGATCGCGACCTCGGCCGCGGTCGCACCGGCGCGCATGTAGGCCTGGAGCTGCCGGGGGCGCAGGGGTGCCGGCGCCTCTGCGACCGTCCCCGACGGGGGCAGGATCGCTCCACGGTCGCGGCGCACCGCGGCCCTCAGGGCGTCGTCGACGACGATGCTGTAACGCTCGCCGTCCTCGTCCGTCATGACAATCGTGTCACCGTTGGCACCCAGCAGCTCGAGTTCGACCATGGGCGGGGCCTCCTTCATCCCGTGTCAGCACGATATGCTCCACTGTGCCCCACAGCCTGCCATCCGCAGACGCCGAGCCGTGGGAGGCTCAGCGGTGTGCCACATGTGAAGCACGTGTGAATACCCTCGTGAAAACCCTCGGGTCGGGCGCACTGCAAGCGAATCGTGTTCTTCCGTCGGGCGATTTGGCTTGACGGGCCGTCTGGCGGTGCTATTGTGCGCGTGCCTTCCGGGACGGGGGCGCCGAATCGTCGGCACGACGCCTGTGTGCGTGCACGGCTCGACTTCCGTCTTCCGAAAGGTCACCCGAGAGCCGTCGACAGAAAGAGTGACGAGGCCATGGCGACCGACTACGACGCCCCGCGCAAGAATGATGACGAGCCTGAGGCTGATTCCATCGAAGAGCTGACCTCGCGGCAGAAGGACCAGTCCTCCGCCGCGATCGAGGAGGACGAGAACGAGGCCGCCGAGGGCTTCGAGCTTCCCGGGGCTGACCTGTCCCGTGAGGAGCTGAGCGTTCACGTCGTTCCTCAGCTCGAGGACGAGTTCACCTGCTCGAGTGCTTCCTCGTCCATCACCGCAGCCAGGCTGGCCTTCGTCGACGAGGCGACCGGTCTTCCGGTGTGCGCCGACTGCGCCGGCTGACGCTCCCACCCAACTCAGGAGATCCCCATGGGACTGTTCTCGCGCCGTCGTGACGACGCAACCACCGATTCCGACGAGTCCACCCTCGGGCACGACCTCGGCGACGACGACCTCGACGAAACCGCCGCCTCAGGCCCCTGGGACCTCAGTGAGCTGCCCGAGGGCCAGGAGGAGGTGCCCCGCATCGACCTGGGCGCGCTGCAGGTCCCGGCCGTTGACGGGATGCAGGCGCGCCTGGAGCAGGCGCCCGACGGCACCGTCACCGCCGTCGTCCTGGCGCTGGGCGGCTCGGCGCTCGAGCTGAGGGCCTTCGCCGCGCCGCGCACCGCGGGTATCTGGGACGAGCTCCGCGGTGACATCGCCAACGAGCTCGCCGGGAACGGTGCCCGCTACGAGGAGAACCATGGGGAGCATGGCACCGAGCTGGTCGCTCACCTGCCCATGCGCGGCCCCGACGGCACGATGGCGACAGGCACGATCCGCTTCCTGGGGATCGACGGCCCCCGCTGGTTCCTGCGCGGCGTCCTCCAGGGGCCTGCCGCCTCCTCCGAGCACTCCGCCCAGGCACTGCGGGAAGTACTGCGCGGAATCGTCGTCGTCCGTGACGGCCAGGCCCGTCCGCCTCGGGAGATCCTGCCCCTGCACGCGCCCGGAGCCGTGACCGGACCCGAGGCCGAGGACCTGCCCGGCATCGACCCGCTGGCGCCCGGGCCGACCATCGCCGAAGTGCGTTAGATGGGGGCGCTGTCGGCCCGTGTGAAGCGGCTCTACGAATCGCTGCGCACCAGCCGTGAGCACCTGAAGGCCGAGGAGGAGGAGCGCTCCGCCAGCCGCCGGGGCACCGATCCGATCGGGTCACTGACCTCGCGCCAGCGGGCCCACGTCTCAGGTGTGCTGCAGGCGGTCACCTACCGCTCGAGCCAGGACAAGCCCATTCTCGTCGGGCAGCTCTACGACGGCACCGGCAGCATCGACCTGGTGTGGTGGGGCCGGCGACGCATCCCCGGCATCAAGCCTGGCGCCCATCTCCTTGCTGAGGGGCGGGTCGCCGACGGCACCCACCGCCAGCAGATCCACAACCCCGCCTATCGCCTGCTGGGGCCGGGGCAGTAGCAACCGGCAGCCACCTGCGGGAAGGACCTACGAATGAGCAGCCGTTCCACTGGAACCACCCGTACGGGCCTGGGGGCCATCGACTCCGAGCGCTTCGACGCCATGGCCGCCGTGGGCGGGTGGCGCGGCATCCTCGAGTCCGTCGTGCCCACCCTCATGTTCGTCCTGGTCATGGCGGTGCGGCCCACCGCGCTGGTGGCTGCTCTGCTCGCCTCCCTGGCCATCAGCGCCATCTGCCTTGTAGCCCGCCTGGTGCAGCGCCAGTCCCCGGCTCAGGTCGTCGGCGGGGTGGTGCTGGTCCTCGTCTCGGCCCTGTGGGCCTGGCGCAGTGGCGACGCCTCCAACTTCTACGCCACCGGACTCATGATCAACGCGGCCTGGCTGGTCGCCTGCCTGGTCTCCCTGCTCATCGGCTGGCCGCTCGTGGGCGCCTTCATGACTCTGTGGCATCGTGTCACCGACGAGTCAGGCCACGGTGAGGGCGGTGACACGAGCAAGGACTCGGGCAGCACCGGAAGACCCCAGGCCGACGACGATCCGGTCGCGCGTCCCTCGGCCTGGCGCACCGAGCCGGCCCTGCGTGCTGTCAGGCGCCGCTACCACGCGGGCACCTGGGTCCTGACGCTCATGTTCGCCCTGCGGCTCGTCGTCGAGGTGCCCCTCTACCTGGCCGGTGCTCACGCCGTGTCGTACCTCGGGGCGGCCCGCCTCATCCTGGGCGTGCCGCTGTACGCCGTGACCCTGTGGTTCATCTGGCTGCTGGTGGCCCCCAGTCGGATCGCTCAGGCGCAGGCGTCCGCCGAGCGGTAGTACCGCTCCTGACCGTCACGTGAAGATGAGGGGCAGCTCCTCCAGGCTGGACTCTCCCTCGCGCGCCGTGAGGAAGATGAGCTCGTCGCCACGCTCGAAGCGCTCGTCACGGTCCGGTGTGATGGGACGGTAGTCGCGCAGGATCGCTGCCAGCACCGTATGGGGCGGCAGCTCGATGTCGGTGACGAGCTCGCCGATGACCGGTGAGTCCTCCGGCAGGGTCAGTTCATGCATGGAGGCGCCCGACTGGTGGAAGTGGAAGATGCTCACCAGGCTGCCGACGCTGACGGCCTCCTCCACCAGGGCCGTCATGAAGCGCGGGGTCGACACGGCCACGTCCACGCCCCAGGTCTCATCGAAGAGCCACTCGCTCTTGGGGTTGTTGACGCGCGCAACTGTGCGGGGCACTCCGTACTCGGTCTTGGCCAGCAAGGAGATGACCAGGTTGGCCTTGTCGTCCCCGGTGGCGGCAACAATGACATCGCAGGTCTCGGCCCCGGCGCGCTCCAGGGCGTCGATGTCGCAGGCGTCCGCCAGCTGCCAGTCGGCCTCCGGGACCGAGGCGATGCGCATGGCCTCGGCGGAACGGTCGACGAGGGTGACCTCATGGCCGTGACTGATGAGCTCGCGGGCGATGGAACGGCCCACGGATCCGGCTCCGGCGATCACGATCTGCATGGCTCAGGCCTCCTGGGTCGGGGCGTGTGACAGGGCGCGGCGAACCTGGCCGATACGGTCGGTGCTCACCGCCAGGTGCAGCCGGTCATGCTCCTGGATGACGGTGACGGCCTCGGGCAGCAGCGCCGTGGCACCGCGCGAGATCCAGGCCACCCGCACCCTCAGGCGGTCCTCCAGCGCCCCGATCGTCGTACCGACCCACTGCGGGGAGGCGTTGGGCTGGATGAGAGCAACCGTGCCCGAGGGGTCCTCGAGCTCGCGGGCGCTGGAACCCGGCAGGATACGGCGCATCATCTGGTCGGCCGTCTGGCGCACGGTGGCCACCGTGGGGATGCCCAAGCGCTCGTAGACGTCGGCTCGCCGCGAGTCGTAGATCCGGGCGACGACGTTGTCCACACCGAAACTCTCCCTGGCAACGCGCGCAGCCACGATGTTCGAGTTGTCCCCGTTGGACACCGCGACGAAGGCGTAGGCCTCGTCGATGCCCGCCTGCTCCAGGGCGTCGCGGTCAAAGCCGACCCCTTGACGCTTGCGGCCGTTGAAATCCGAGGGCGGGCGGCGGAAGAGTCCGAGGCGGTCGATGACGGACACCGAGTGCCCCATACGGTCGAGATGAACAGCCATGGACGCTCCGACGCGGCCACAGCCCATGATGACGAAGTGCACGAGGAGGACGGTACTCCGTTGTCGGGCCGCGGACGTAACATCTGGAGACGTGCGTGACTTCGCAGACCGCATCAAGCGGCTTCTCGTCGGCCGTCCCGTCCCCAGTGGAGCCCTGGGGGAGACGCTCCTGCCCAAGAGGATCGCCCTTCCGGTATTCGCCTCCGACGCCCTGTCCTCCGTGGGCTACGCCCCTGATGAGGTGCTCATCACTCTGGCCGTGGCCGGCGTCGTCTCCACCTCACTGTCCCCATGGGTCGCCCTGGCCGTCGTCGGCGTCCTGGCCGTCGTCGTGGCCTCCTACCGTCAGACCGTCCACGCCTACCCCTCGGGCGGCGGCGACTACGAGGTGGTCTCGGCCAACCTCGGCTCCCACGCCGGCCTCCTGGTGGCCTCGGCCCTATTGAGCGACTATGTCCTGACTGTTGCGGTCTCGGTGTCCTCAGGCACCTCCTACCTCGCAGCCGCCCTGCCCGCCCTGGTCCCCCTACAAGGTGGAGATCGCCGTCGCGGTCGTGACCGTCCTGGCCGTGCTCAACATGCGCGGCTCGCGCGAGAATCGGGTCGGGCCTTCGCCATTCCCACCTACCTGTACATGGGCGTCATCGGCATTATGGCCGTCGTCGGCCTCGTCAGGGGCGACCGGGACCCTCGGGCGGGCCGAGTCCGCCGGCTTCGACGTCCTCACCCACGCCGGCTGGGAGCAGGGCCTGACCGGCCTGGCCGGAGGCTTCCTGGTCCTGCGGGCCTTCTCCTCAGGGTGCGCGGCCTGACCGGCGTGGAGGCGATTTCCAGCAGCGTGCCCGGCTCCAGCGCCCCAAGTCCCGCAACGCTGCCACCACGCTGCTGCTCCTGGGCGGAATCGCGGCGCTGATGCTCGCGAGCGTCATCCACCTGGCCGGCGCCGTCGGCGTGCGCATGGTGGAGGACCCGGCCCATCAGCTCCTGCGCAACGGTGTCCCGGTCGGGGACGGCTACCACCAGGACCCCGCGATCGGACAGATCGCCGCCACCGTCTTCTCCGGTTTCCGCCCGATGTTCTACCTGGTCGCCACCGTCACCGGGCTGATCCTGGTCCTGGCCGCCAACACCGCCTTCAACGGGTTCCCGGTCCTGGCCAGCGTCCTGGCCCGTGACGAGTTCCTGCCCGCCAGGCTCTCCCAGCGCGGCGACCGCCTGGCCTTCTCCAGCGGCATCATCGTCCTGTGGCTGGGGGCCGTGGCCTTCCTCATCGGCTTCGAGGCCAGCACGACCCGCCTCATCAGACTCTACATCGTGGGCGTGTTCATCTCCTTCACGCTCTCCCAGGTGGGCATGGTGCGCCACTGGACGCGCGAGCTCACCATCGCCACCGAGCCCCGGGCCCGCTCACGCATGCACCGCGCCCGCATCATCAACTCCATCGGCGTGCTGGGCACTGGGACGGTCCTGGTCATCGTCCTGCTCACCAAGCTCACCCGGGGGCCTGGATCACTCTGACGATCATGGCGCTGCTCTACCTGGTGATGAACCGGATTCGCCGCCACTACCGCAGAGTCAGTGAGGAGGTGGCCATCTCCGACCTCCACGACGCCCGTGTCCTGCCGGCCCACGTCCACGCCATCGTCCTGGCCTCCCGCCTCCACCAGCCCACGCTGCGGGCCCTGACCTACGCCCAGTCGACCCACCCGACCGCCCTGGAGGCCCTGACGGTGGACACCGGCGATGGCGGCGCCGAGCACCTCCTGGACGCCTGGGAGGAGGCCGACATTGCCGTGCCCCTGACGGTCCTGGACTCTCCCTACCGGGACATCACCCGCCCGGTCATCAACTACGTCCGCTCGGTGCGCCTGCAGTCCCCCGCGACCTCGTCGTCGTCTTCCTGCCCGAGTACATCGTGCGCCACTGGTGGGGGCAGATCCTCCACAACCAGACCGCCCTGCGCCTCAAGACCGTCCTGCTGTTCACTCCCGGTGTCGTCGTGGCCTCCGTGCCCTGGCAGCTGGGACTTCCCGGTCAGCGGCACTTCCACCACGGTGTGCGTGCCCGCACCGCCGAGGGCATCATCGACGCCGACGTCGCCATGCGCCGTCACGTCGACAGCCACCTCAGTCATCTCGACCAGCACGGCCGCTCCAGCACTGGCGGCGTCGGTGCAGAACCACCAGGAGATTCGATGACCCCCAGCCCAGCCGGACCGGAGATCAGCCCGCCCCCAGTCGTGGCGAGCCACGCGGCTGACCCTGGCGGTGGGGGCACCGGCGCACGGCGGGCACTGCGTGGCCCGCCCCGTGGACGACCCGGGCGGTCGCGTCATCTTCGTGCGTCACTCCCTGCCCGGTGAGACGGTGCGGGCCCGCCTGACCGAGATGACCTCGCGGACCTGGCGCGCCGATGCCGTTGAGATCCTCCAGGCATCCCCGGACCGCGTCGAGTCCGTCTGGCCCGAGGCCGGCCCGGCGGGCGTAGGTGGGGGAGAGCTCGCCCACGTGGCCCTGGACGCCCAGCGCACCTGGAAGCGCTGGGTCCTGGCCGACTGCCTGCAGCGGATCGGTGGACAGGGAGGTGGCCGACGCCGTCGCCTCCCTGCCCGAGGCCTCCGCCGCAGCCGCCGTGCCGATCGAGCCCATGCCCACTGACGCCGCGGCCCAGGCCTCCACCAGTGCTCAACGGCGTGCCCTGGCCGGGACCGCCACCCGCACCCGCATCAGCCTGACGGTGAGTGAGGACGGCAGGCCCGGCATGCACGCCTTCCGCTCCGGGACGGTCCTGCCTCTGCACCGCCTGCCCCTGGCCGTTCCCGCCATCACCGAGATCGGACTGCTGGAGCGCTCCCGCTGGCGCGCCCACTACCGGCCCGGTATGCGCATCGAGGCCATCGCCCCCAGCGGCGGTGAGCCCGTCGTCCTGCTCGACGAGCGGCTCCTGACCGCACAGGCCCGCAGCACCGGGCGGCGCCGCGTCCGGGAGGTCGTGGACGCGTCCGCCCTGGGGCTGGGGGAGCTGACCTACTCCGTCCATGCCGAGGGCTTCTGGCAGGTGCACGTCGACGCCCCCCGGGTGCTGGTCGAGCGCGTCGTGCGGGGCGCCCTGGGGGAGAACCTTGAACGTGCCGCCAGCCGCCGCGTCCTGGAACTCTACTCGGGGGCCGGCCTGTTCACCCTGCCGCTGGCCTCTCTTGTGGGGGCCGGCGGTCAGGTCCTGTCCCTGGAGGGCAATGAGCAGGCCGTTCGCGACGCCCGCCGCACACTGCACGACCACCCCGCCGCACGCCTGGCTTCGGGACGCGTGAGCGCCCGCTCGGTGCGCGAGCTCGCCGGCTCCTTCACCGGCGGTCGCCCCGACGTCGTCGTCCTCGATCCACCGAGGCAGGGGGCCGGGCGCGAGGTCATCGAGGCCGTCAGCGCCCTGGGAGCCGAACGGATCGTCCTGGTGGCCTGTGACCCAGCGGCCTTGGCTCGGGACCTGGGAACCCTTCTGCGGGCCGGCTACGTGCTGGGGTCCATGAGGTGCGCTGGACATGTTTCCACACGCACCACTTCGAGACGATCGCGGTGCTCGGCAGATCCTGAGCCAATCGACGGCAAGGCGATGGGCCCCAGTCCTTCACGGACTGGGGCCCATCTCATGCTCCAGGAAGGGCCTAGTCAGCCGATGGTCGGTCACGATGCGCGACGACGGACGGCCAGGATCACATATCCCGTCACCAGGAATGCGGCCATGGCTGCGATGACTGGCACGGCGTTGGAGCCGGTGCTCGCCAGGTTGCTGCCGCTATTGCTTGGTGGCGTGCTGGCCGAGGTGCCGGGCGTGGGGACCTCGGTGGGAGTGGGCGTCGGCGCGGGGACCTCGGTGAGGGGTCGGCGTCGGCGTGGGCTCCTCGGTGGGAGTGGGCGTCGGCGTGGGCTCCTCGGTGGGGGTCGGCGTCGGCGTGGGCTCCTCGGTGGGAGTGGGCGTCGGCGTGGGCTCCTCGGTGGGGGTCGGCGTCGGCGTGGGCTCCTCGGTGGGGGTCGGCGTCGGCGTGGGCTCCTCGGTGGGAGTGGGCGTCGGCGTGGGCTCCTCGGTGGGGTCGGCGTCGGCGTGGGCTCCTCGGTGGGGGTCGGCGTCGGCGTGGGCTCCTCGGTGGGGGTCGGCGTCGGCGTGGGCTTCGGGACCTCCGTGTAGGTGTTGGTCACCGTGACAAGGGTGGCGCTGGCAGCGCCCTCCTTGATCGTGAAGGCTCCGTTGTCGATCTTGGTGTCGACCGTGTAGCCCTCGCGCTCAGCGCCGCCGTCAGCCTGCTTCTCCTTCTCGGTGACCTCGCACTTGGTACCCACCGGTACGGACGGGCCGTCGACGGGTGTGCCGTCGCCCTTCACCTCAAGGGTCCCCTCGGAGCCGTTCTCACACGTGTAGGCGATCTGGAAAGTCTCCTTGGAGAAGGCCTCCTTGTTGCTTCCCTCGACCTTCTTCACGACGGAGAAGGAACCGGTCTTCTCAATGACCTCGTTGTACAGGCCCACAGCCTGCACGGAGGAATCGACCGCGAACGTCGCGGTCTCCGGCGTCTCAGTACCGTTGACGGAGAAGGTCTTGCCTCCCCAGCCAAGGGCCCCGGGAAGGGCCGCTGCGGACGTGTCCTCCGTCAGCGTGATCTTGGTTCCCTTGGGGAACTCGCGCAGGGTGTCCCCGGCCTGCTGCTGGCCCGCAGCCACCTCAACGGTGTAGGGGTTCGATGCCGGCTTGTTGGCCCAGTTCGGGTATTCGGCCTCGGTCGTGCCGTTGGGGAGCTCATAGGCGACGTTCACGCGGATCTTGGTGTCCGCAGGGACGTCGTTCTGGTGAGCGCCGGTGACGTACTTCTTGACCCCGAAGGATCCGAAGCCCTGCGTCAGCTGCACGTCGTAGGAGATCGGGTCCTTGTAGGCCATCTGTGCGGACACCGTGGTGTTCTTACCGCCGTTCAGGGTGGCGCTGTTGGTGTAGACCTTGCCCGGGACGATCTTGCCGCCCTCGGCCAGGGACTGGTAGACGATCTCGTAGTTCGCGTTCTTGGCGAAAGTTGCCGTCCGTACGGGACAGGGTGATGGACGCAGTGGTCCCGTCGGCGCCGATGGTCGGCTTCAGGGTGAACTTCCCGTGGTCGGTGTTCATGGCTGTGCCATCGGCCTTGGCGACGTCGAAGTAGCCGTCGGCGCCACCGCCGAACTCCTCGGGGTTGACCCGCACGTACCAGGAGCCGAGATCCGAGTTGAGCTTCTGCCCGCCCCCGGAGACGTCGTTGAAGGTGACGGTGTTGACGTTACCCGCCTCCGCATTCAGGTGGTTGGCGATGGTCGTCCCACTGAACTGGATGTGCCAGGTCAGACTGCTGGACTCGCGCTTGAGGGAGTTGGCGTACTTGCCAAGGTCCTTCTCAACCCAGGCAATAGGCAGAATCCGCTCGTTGTTGGGGTGGAAGACCTCGACCTTGGTGCCGTTGGCGTCGAAGGTGGTCTTGTTGTCCTGGGTCACCTTCTGGGCCACGATCATCTGGTTGCCCGATCCCTTGAGCTCGGAGGCTGCGCTGATCGCGGCGTTGAAGGTGCAGGTGAGGGTCTCGGTGGTCGTGACGCAGTCACCCACCTTGGTGCCGTTCCCGAGAACAAGATCGTCGTGTCGACCGATCTCACGGAACCGGTACTCCGCCGGAAGGCCGATGCTGAAGGACTCGTCCGGCTGCGGATTCGCGTCAGAGGCGTCCCAGGCGAACTTCATGCGAACCGGGTCCTCGAGATGCGCAGGCTTGCCCGGGAAATTCCGTTCCATCCTTGTCTGCGAGGATGAGCGGACTGAAGGAGACCTTCACTCCGGTATTCTGGTTCGCGCTCGCATGAGGTGCTAATAGCGCGACAAAGCTACCCAGTGCGACCAGCAGTACGCCGGCGAGCAGAGCCGCCACATACTTGCGATGCACAGAGAGGTGCTGTAGGTGCATTCGTTATCTCCATCTTCATGGGGTGACATTCCTGTTTTGTGGGGAAATACAGGAATCCGTCGAGATACTATGGGGTGAACCTTAACGGCGGACGCGCAAATAACGTTTTGTAACCATTGTGTTGCCGTATTGGTATATTCGTTGATCGGATGATTGTGCGTGCGTACCGGGCGCCGCCGTGTCCAGGAGGTCGGGCAGGCCGGAGCGCGGTCCGGTCGCCGGGGAGATATCTCCATGGACCGCGGTACGGTTCTGCGTTCATCGTGGCGCCATGAGTTCCATGGTGGTGAGTCGTCGTGCGCTTGCGGGGCTGGTCGTGCTCGGCGGTGCCGGCGTGGTGCTCCGCCGCGATGGTGGTGGCGCCTGTCCTCGGTCGGGGCGGGATCCTGGGGTTGAGACCAGGATTCGCAATGATCGTGATGACGTGGACGGTCGCCTGTGGGAGACGGCGGCGGCGAGCTGGCGGACGGACACGAGGCTGCGGTTCACCGGTTCCTTGAGCGGGGACTACCTCGACTACGACGGTCCTGAGGGGCTCGGTTCATCCCGCCAGGATTTTGCAGAGATGCCCAAGCTGGTGCATGAGGATGACAACTGTGTGGTGGTTCAGGCGGGGGCGGGGGTGTGCGCGCTTGAGCGTGCCGATGGGCGGGTGCATTGGTCGGTGGCGTTGGAGGCTCCTCAGGGGGTGGTGGCCGGGGGCGTGTCGTGTGGATTGGTGTGGACCAATGCGGGTGCTGTGGATCTGGGGACCGGTGAGGTCAGGAGAGTGCCCGAGGCGGTGTCCCGGGCGGTCAACCTGGTGGCCGGTGAGGGTGTCGTCGTGACCGTCGTGCCCGGCTACGGCGGCAGAAGTGAGCTCGTCTGCCTGGAGTCCCGTGGCTGCTCGGAGAGGTGGTGCACCGGCATCGACGACCCGGGTACGGCGTCACTGATGCTCGACTACGAGGACAACGAGGTTTCCATCGGGCTGTCGGACCGCTACGACCTGGGCAGCGGCGAGTACAACCTGGTGCTGGTGGACGTCCGACGCATCGGGCCCCGGGAAGGGGTCTTCGTCGTCGTCGACACCGAGGCCGGCAGGAGGATGCGGGTAGTGGTCGACGACGACGGGACGGCGGTCGCGGTCCGTGCGTTCGCGCCGCAGGAGGGAATGAACGACGCGGGCTACCGGGAGGAGCACATCTCCGGCGAGGAGCTGTGGTCGGTTCCGTTGGAGGCCCGCCCGGGCGCGGTCGTGGCCGTCGACTCCGCCCTGGGAGAGCTGGGGTCCTCCTTCTGGGTCATGGACCTGGACGATTCCGGTGCGCTGCACCTGGCGCACTGGAGGCCTGGCCCTGCGTGAGCGCGGAGCCCCTGCCGACGATAGGTGCCGGTGACCGCACGTTAATCGGCTCCGCCCCCGCGGCGGGCCCGGCAGCGCGATCGGTACCCTGCCGGGGATCCTTCAGGCTCTGTGGCATGTTGACGCGGGATGACGGAGCGTCGTCTAGCGTGTGTCGCGGCCTGATCGGGCAGGCCGGCTCCCGCACCCCGCGGGCGCTTGGCGGCCCGTCCCCTTGTGCAGAACAGGAACGACGTTGACAAGCCTCGACACCTTCCACTCCCGCTCCATCCTCGACGTGGACGGCCGCGGTTACGAGATCTACCGCCTCGACGCCGTCCCCGGCATGGAGCGTCTGCCCTACAGCCTCAAGGTGCTTGCCGAGAACCTGCTGCGCACCGAGGACGGCGCCAACATCACCGCTGACCACGTGCGCGCCCTGGCCGCCTGGGACCCGGCCGCTGAGCCCGACACGGAGATCCAGTTCACCCCGGCCCGCGTCGTCATGCAGGACTTCACGGGTGTGCCCTGCATCGTCGACCTGGCCACCATGCGTGAGGCGGTCGCCGACCTCGGCGGCGACCCCGAGGTCATCAACCCCCTCAACCCCGCTGAGATGGTCATCGACCACTCCGTGCAGATCGACTCCTTCGGCCTGCCCGGCTCCCTGGAGCGCAACAAGGAGCGTGAGTACGAGCGCAACGCCGAGCGCTACCAGTTCCTGCGCTGGGGGCAGGGGGCACTGTCCAACTTCCGCGTCGTCCCGCCGGGCACCGGCATCGTTCACCAGGTCAACATCGAGTACCTGGCCCGCATCGTCTTCACCCACGAGGCCGACGGCGTCACCCAGGCCTACCCCGACACCTGCGTGGGCACCGACTCCCACACCACCATGGTCAACGGCCTGGGTGTCCTGGGCTGGGGCGTGGGCGGTATCGAGGCCGAGGCCGCCATGCTGGGCCAGCCCGTCTCCATGCTCATCCCCAAGGTCGTGGGCTTCAAGCTCTCCGGCGCCATCCCCGCCGGCGCCACCGCCACCGACGTGGTCCTGACCATCACCGAGATGCTGCGCGCTCACGGGGTGGTGGGCAAGTTCGTCGAGTTCTACGGAGAGGGCGTCGCCGAGGTGCCGCTGGCCAACCGCGCCACCATCGGCAATATGAGCCCCGAGTTCGGCTCCACCGCCGCGATCTTCCCGATCGATGAGGCGACTCTGGACTACCTGCGCCTGACCGGCCGCTCCGAGGAGCGCGTGCGCCTCGTGGAGGCCTACACCAAGGCCCAGGGCATGTGGCACGACCCGGCCCGCGAGCCCGTTTACTCCGAGTACCTCGAGCTGGACCTGTCCACCGTGGTGCCCTCGATCGCCGGCCCCAAGCGCCCCCAGGACCGCATCGTCCTGTCACAGGCCAAGGAGTCCTTCCAGGAGGTCCTGCCCACCTACGCCTCCCAGCCCTCCAAGCCGACGCCGGTGACCCTGGCCGACGGTACTGCCACCGAGCTCGACCACGGGCACGTCGCCATCGCCTCGATCACCTCGTGCACCAACACCTCCAACCCCTCGGTGATGATGGCCGCCGGCCTGCTGGCACGCAACGCCGTGGCCCGGGGCCTGCGCTCCAAGCCCTGGGTGAAGACCTCCACCGCCCCGGGCAGCCAGGTCGTCACCGACTACTACGAGAAGGCCGGACTGTGGCCCGCCCTCAACGAGTTGGGATTCAACGTCGTCGGCTACGGCTGCGCCACCTGCATCGGCAACTCCGGGCCGCTGCCGGCCGAGGTCTCCCAGGCGGTCAACGATGCCGACCTCGCCGTGGTCTCGGTGCTCTCGGGCAACCGTAACTTCGAGGGACGCATCAACCCCGACGTCAAGATGAACTACCTGGCTTCCCCGCCCCTGGTCATCGCCTACGCCCTGGCCGGGACCATGGACATCGACTTCGCCACCGAGCCGCTGGGCCAGGATTCTGAGGGCCGCGACGTCTTCCTGTCCGACATCTGGCCCGACCCCACCGAGGTCCAGGCCGTCATCGACGCCACCATCGACCGCGAGATGTACACGCGCGACTACGCCGACGTCTTCGCCGGTGACGAGCGCTGGCAGGGTCTGGACACCCCCGAGGGGGGACACCTTCGCCTGGGACGAGGAGTCCACCTACGTGCGCAAGGCCCCCTTCTTCGAGGGTCTGACCATGGAGCTCACCCCGGTCACCGACATCGAGGGCGCCCGGGTTCTCGCCCTGCTGGGCGACTCGGTGACCACTGACCACATCTCCCCGGCCGGCGCCATCAAAGGCCGACTCCCCGGCCGGGCGCTACCTGGCCGAGCACGGCGTGGCCCGCGCGGACTTCAACTCCTACGGATCGCGCCGCGGCAACCACGAGGTCATGATCCGCGGCACCTTCGCCAACATCCGCCTGCGCAACCGGTTGCTCGACGGCGTCGAGGGCGGCTACACCCGCAACTTCCTCACTGGCGAGCAGGAGTCGATCTTCGACGCCTCCCAGGCCTACCAGGCCGCCGGAATCCCGCTGGTGGTCCTGGGCGGCAAGGAGTACGGCTCGGGATCCTCGCGCGACTGGGCCGCCAAGGGCACGGCGCTGCTGGGTGTCAAGGCCGTCATCTCCGAGTCCTTTGAGCGCATCCACCGCTCCAACCTCATCGGCATGGGCGTGGTGCCCCTCCAGTTCCCTGCCGGCCAGAGCGCCGAGTCGCTCGGTCTGGACGGTACCGAGATCTTCTCCGTCACGGGCCTGACGGCGCTCAACGAGGGCACCACCCCGCGCACCGTCGCGGTCACGGCGCAGAGGGCTGACGGCTCGGAGACCTCCTTCGACGCCGTCGTGCGCATCGACACCCCCGGCGAGGCCGACTACTTCCGCCACGGCGGCATCCTGCAGTACGTGCTGCGCCAGCTCGCGAGTTCTTGAGAGCTGGTGCGCTGATGGCGCGGGGCGATCGCGGATCGGCGATCGCCCCGCGCTTCAGTTGGTGGGCACTGTGGGGAGAGTTCTCTCGTTGGACTGCAAGCAGGTCTGGAAGGAGTCTGCTTGCCCTCGGGCACGAATGTCAGTAACTTCATGGCTATGACTATTAGCCAACTTGGGGTGCCGGGCGGCACCATCGCCTACGAGGTGCATGAGCCTGCCGGTGCAGGTACCGGATCGGACGCAATGAGCCGCCGGCCGCTTGTCGTCTGCTCACCGGCCATGGGGGACGTGCGGGACGTCTACGCACCGCTGGCGCAGTCCCTGAACGAGGTGGGCTTCCGCGTTGTCACTGCGGACCTGCGCGGTCACGGGGACAGCTCAGCAACCTTCACCGCCTATGGTGACGAGGCCACAGCATCCGACCTCATTGCCCTGATCGAGGCTCTCGACGCCGGCTCCGCCGTCGTCGTAGGAGCCTCCATGTCCGGAGCCGCTGCGGTGATCGCAGCCGGGCGCCGCCCCGACCTGGTGTGCGGGCTCGTCCTCGTCTGCCCCTTTCTGCGTGGGCCGCAGAGTCGAGTCAAGACTCTCGTGCAGCGCACCATGCTTGGGATCGCGCTGATGCGCCCTTGGGGTCCTGCTGTGTGGAACAGCTACTCGGCCAGGTTGTGGCCGGGACTGCCCGACGCTCGGCAGCGAGCCACGAGCCTGGTGGACCTGCTGCGCCGCCCGGGGCGCTGGCGCGCCTTCTGGGCCACGACTCGTACCGACCACCGCGTCGTCACCCCCTGGCTGGACAAGGTGGACTGTCCCGTCCTCGTGGTCATGGGACAGAAGGATCCTGATTGGAAGGACCCCGTGGCCGAGGCCGCCTGGGCCGCTCGTGCCGTTGGTGAAGGGATGGGAGAGGTCATGATGGTTCCCGACGCAGGGCACGCCCCGATGCTGGAACGCTCCGACGTCGTCGGGCCGCGTGTGGTCGACTTCGCCCGGCGTATGATCGCCGGCAATGCTGAGGCGAGGCCGGCGAGGGGGAACTGAGGAGGGCGGGATGCCGCGAGCAGGGCTGAGTGCCGAACGCGTCGTGGAACGGGCTGCGCAGATCGTTGACGAACATGGTCTTGAGGCGCTGTCCCTGAGTCGTCTGGCCGCCGATCTGGGAGTCGCGCCGCCGAGCCTGTACAAGCATGTTTCCGGTATGGGTGACCTGATCCGAGGAGTCTCCGTGCGGGCGGTGGACGAGCTCGCCGACCGCCTGGCGGCCTCCGTCATGGGGCTGGCCGGACGTGACGCCCTGCGTGCCCTTGCTGAGGCTTACCGAGGCTTCGCCCATGAGCATCCCGGGCTCTATCCGATGACCCAGGTTCCCGTCGAGATGTCGGACGGGAGTCCGAGTCCGCTACGTTCATCCGCGGCTCAACGCACGGTTGCCATTGTTACCGCGGCGCTGGCCGGCTACCGCATTCCCGATGAGCGGGTCGTCGATGCTGTGCGAATGACCCGGGCATCGCTTCATGGCTTCGTGGATATCGAGGTCCACGGGGGCTTCGCCATGGACGTACCCATTGACGTGAGTTTTGCCACGCTCGTCGACTCTCTGGATGCCGCATTGATTGCTCTTGGTGGACAGCAGGGTGGCTAGGTATCAGTGAGGGCAAAAGGATAAGTCGCTTCAATGACCGGTTGGAAGGAGGTGCGTTGCGTGAGGCTTCCCCGGGTGCTGCCGGTGATCCGCTGAAGGCTCCCGCAGTCGCCCTGGAATAGGGCCCCCTCGCTTCCCGTTGCTCTGGCGTTCAGATCACGCCGAGTGGCGACCGCCTAAGGAGATGCGCACCCATGTCCCAGCCCACCGTCAATAGCGACGCACTCAACCAGACAGACGTCCCGGTCGAGGAGGTCGACCTTCTCGTCGTCGGAGGGGGGAAGGCCGGCAAGTCCTTGGCGATGCTGCGCGCCAAGGCCGGTGACAAGGTCGTCATGGTGGAGCGGGACAAGGTGGGCGGCACCTGCATCAACGTCGCCTGCATCCCCACCAAGACCCTCATCTCCGCCGCCCGTGTCCTCCATGAGGTCCAGGGCTCGCAGGCCTACGGCGTCACCCTGCCCGAGCAGGACGGCGGCGCCGATGCCCTGGCCCAGGCCCGCATCGAGCTGGCCTCCTTCCGCGCCCGCAAGGAGGTCGTCGTGGGCGGCATGGTGGCCGCCCACGAGAAGATGTTCCCCGCCTCCGGCATGGACTTTGTCAAGGGGACTGCCCGCTTCGTGGGGGAGCGCACCGTTGAGATCACCCTGAACGACGGCGGCCTGCGGCGCGTCCGCGGCGCCAAGGTCCTCATCAACACCGGCACCACGCCGTCGGTCCCACCGATCGAGGGCCTGGCCGACGTGCGCTACTGGACCAGCGAGGACCTGCTCACCCTGCCCGAGCTGCCCACCGGGCTCGTGGTCCTGGGCGGCGGCGTCATCGGTGTCGAGATGGCCTCCCTCATGGGGCTCCTCGGCGTGCCGGTCACCATTGTTCACGCTGGGGAGCACATCCTGGACCGCGAGGATGAGGACGTCGCCGCTGAGGTGACTGCCGGCCTGGAGGCCCTGGGGGTCACGGTCCTGGCCGGTGCTCACGCCTCGAAGGTCGCCACTGCGACCGACGGGGGCGGCGTCGTCGTCACCACCGCCGACGGGCGCGAGGCGACCGGCTCCCACCTGCTCGTCGCCCTGGGACGCACCCCCGTCACCGCCGGTCTCGGCCTGGAGGCCGCGGGCGTGGAGCTGACCGAGCGCGGCTTCGTGCGCGTCGACGACCACCTGCGCACCACCGCCGAGAACGTCTACGCCGCCGGTGACGTGGCCGGGACGCCCCAGTTCACGCACGCCTCCTGGAACGACTTCCGCGTCCTGCGCGACCTCTTCGCCGGCAAGGAGGCATCCACCACCGGACGCCTCATCCCGTGGGCCGTCTTCACCACGCCCGAGCTCGGGCACGTGGGCCTGACCGAGACCGAGGCCCGCCAGGCCGGCTACGAGGTACGCGTCGCCAAGACCCCGACGGCGGCCGTCCCGCGCGCCAAGACCCTGGGCCGCACTGAGGGCTTCTTCAAGGTCGTCGTCGACGCCCGTACCGACCTCATCCTGGGCGCCGCCATCATCGGCGCCGAGGCCAGCGAGGTTGTCACCAGCATCCAGATGGCGATGCTGGGTGGCCTGACGTGGCAGCAGGTGCGTGACGCCGTCATCACCCACCCCACCATGAGCGAGGGACTCAACATCGTCCTGGACTCCCTGGGCTGAGAACCTGAGGTCGGGCCCCGCCTGAAAGGTCTGAATGACCTGCTCAGGCGGGGCGCACGCCCAGGCTCTCGACGCGCTCGGTCCCCGGCAGTGCCACGAGCAGCGCCCCGGGCACCAGGAGCTTGGAGTGGCGCACGCCCGAGCCGATGAGCACGGTGGCCCGGTCCGCCACGGCGCCGTCGATGAAGAGCCGCCAGTCCTCGGGCAGGCCGACCGGGGTGATCCCGCCGTACTCCATGCCGCTCATCTCCACTGCTCGTTCCACCGGGAGGAACGAGGCCTTGCGCACGTCGATGCGCTTCTTGACGACGTGGTTGACGTCGGCGAAGTCGGTGGCACGCACGACGCAGGCGGCGATGCGCTCCTGGCCGGTGCGCTTGCCGGCCACGAGCACGCAGTTCCCGGTCGCCTCGGGGTCCAGGGAGTAGTGCGCGTTGAGGGCGTCGGTGTCGGAGTGGGACGGGTCAATGGGGACCACCTGCGCCTGACGGGCCAGGTCCGCGCCCTCGGGTGAGGCGGCCTCCAGCGCCCGCAGCGCGGCGGCCACGGGCTCGGCGAGCAGATCGGTACGCTCCAGCGCCGGCTGCCAGCCGATCTCCGCAGCGAAGACCTCAGCCGGGTCACGCAGCTCAGTCATTCCTCTCATCCTCTCGACGACGTGGAGCGCCTCTCGATGCGCTCCACCAGACGGGTCCTGACCCCGGGCCACTGCTCCGGAGTGATGGCGAACATGGCCGTGTCGCGCGTGCGTCCCTCCTCACCGGGCGCCAGGGAGGGCTGCCAGGCTCGTAGGACACCCTCGAAGGTTGCGCCCAGTGCCGCGATTGCACCGCGGGCCACCTCGTTGCGCGCGTCGGTCTTGATGTCCACGCGGTCCACGCCCCAGCCCTCGAGGGCCTGTGTGAGCAGCAGGAGCTTGGCGGCCGGGTTGACGGCGGTGCCGCGAACAGCCGGCGAGAGCCAGGAGGAGCCGACCTCGACGGCGAAGAGCCGCCCGTCCGGCATCCATCGGGGCGTCAGGTAGGCGGTGTGACCGACGACGCGGCCGGTGGCGACCTCCACCTGGGCGAACGGCGCGTAGGTGCCCGTGGACCGACGGGCCAGACTGCGGGTCACGTAGTCCTCGACCTCGCCAGGTGCCGGCACCGTGGCGAAGGGAGTCGTGGTGGCGTCCTCGGCGGCCCGCTGCAGACCCGGCACGTGCTCGGGCGTCAGCGGCTCCAGGCGCACGATGTCGCCGGCCAGGGAGCCACAGGTCAGGACGGGGGACGGGGCATGCGAATCAGCGGTGCTCATACTGCCGATCATGGCAGTCGGAGTGTGGACGTCGTCGGGATGCCTCAGCATGTGGTCTCATTGTCCCCGTGCTGCACGTCATCTTCTTCGAGCCGCGCATCCCGGGCAACACCGGGGCGGCGATCCGCCTGAGCGCCAACACCGGCTCCATGCTCCACCTCGTGGACCCCCTGTTCGACATGGACGACGCCAAAGCTGCGCCGCGCTGGCCTGGACTACCACGACCTGGCCAACACGCGCGTTCATGCCACCTGGCAGGAGTGCCTCGAGCAGGTCCCCGGACGCATCTTCGCCTTCACCTCCCACACCGAGCGCCTCTACACCCAGGTCGACTGGCGCGGCGACGACGCCCTCCTGTTCGGTCCCGAGCCCACCGGCCTGCCCCAGGAGATCCTCGACCACCCGAGGGTGAGCGCCCGCCTGCGCATCCCCATGGTGGAGGGAAACCGCTCCCTCAACCTGGCCAACTCCGCCGCCATCGGCCTGTACGAGGCCTGGCGGTCCCTGGGCTTTGCCGGAGGGGCCTGAGCCCCTGCTTCAACCGTCTTCTCAGAGCATGCCGGCGGGTCGGATCGCCAGGTCCTCCACCACCGCGTCCAACGGGGTGTTCACGGCCAGGCGCACGGCCGCGGCCACCGACTGCGGCGCCATATGGTCCGCAGCCCGGTAGGCGGGGGTGGCCATGATTCCCTCGGTGCGCAGGCGCGCCGCATTGAAGGCGTGCAACCGCTCCTGCATGGGGGTGTCCACCCGACCCGGGTAGATCGAAGTGACTCGCACCTTGCCCGCCTCCTCTTGGCGCAGCGTGTCAGCCAGGGACTTCAGCCCCGCCTTGGAGGCGGAGTAGAGGACGTTGCCCGAACGGGGGGTCACTCCGGCGCCGGAGTTGATGAACACCGTCAGCCCGCGGGCCTCCCGCAGCGCCGGCAGCAGCAGACTCGTCAGATACGCCGTCGCCACCAGGTTGAGGTTCAGAACCGCCCGCCAACGTGTGGGCGTGATCTTGTCAACGGCACCGGGTGCCTCCATGCCGGCGCTGTGCACCAGCACGTCGAGCTCTCAATGTCGATCCGGCTGACCAGTCTGGCCAGGGCCGTGTCATCGGTCAGGTCGACCGGGCAGATGAGAACTGCCGTCTGGGACTCCTCCTCCAGTGCGAGCGCCAGCTCCTCCAGGTCGTTGATGGAGCGGGCCAGCAGAATGAGGTTGTGGTCCCGGGCCAGGTCCCTGGCCACGGCCAGGCCGATCCCGGAGGTCGCTCCGGTGATGAGCGCGATGGGGCGGCGCTGGTGGCGGCCGGAACCGGCGCGTGTGAAACCATGGGCGGGAGTGAAGGGGATGGACTCCCCCTGACGGCGACGTCGGCCCGCCTTGGAGGACGAGGCGTCGACCTGGGCGATCTGTGGGCTCACTGGCCGTCCCTGAGGAAGGCGGCGGACCCGGGCTCCCCGGGCACGGAGTAGGTGGCGATGAGCGTGGCCCGGGCGATGCAGTGAGGTGCCAGGGTGAAGGCCGCCTTGGCGGGACTGGCCTCGTCGTTCAGGCCCAGAGTGTCCACGTCCAGGGCGGAGACGGTGAAGACGTAGCGGTGGTCGCCGTCGCCCGCCGGCGGGTAGGGGCCGAACCAGGCGTGGTCGCCCGAGTCCCCGGCCAGGTGGAAGGCGGCACCGTCGAGCTGAAGGTCGCTGGCCCCCGCGCCCCGCTCCAGCGAGGTGACCGAGGCGTCCAGGTCCACGATGGTCCAGTGCCACCAGCCCGACATGGTCGGAGCGTCCGGGTCGAAGCAGGACACGACGAAGGACTGCGTCTGCTCGGGGAAGCCCGACCAGCTCAAGGCGGGGGAGACGTTGTCGTGGATACCGGTGAAGATGTCCGGGATCCGACCCTGCTCGGTCAGATCCGCAGAGGTCAGCGTGAAGGAGGGACCGAGGGCAGGGAGGCCGGTAGGGGCCGGCGGGCGGGGGCGAGTGAGGTCGGCTGTCATAGGGTGTACCTCCAGGCAGGTGATGGATAGGGGTGGTGGCCTTCCATGAGGGCACAGCCCCAACTGTAGACGCCCCTCCGCAGGCCCGTCCCTGTGGATCTCCTGTGGGATGGGTCGGTGGACTCATCTCGCCGTGAGACCTCCTTGTGACCGGCACCCCGATTGATGTCGCAGTGGAGCGTTATCCTGAACCACATCCGTCGAACGTATGTACAGAAATGGGGGTGTCATGGGAGCCTCGACAACGCGTGCGCCATCAGGTGCCCAGAACCGCCTCAGTCGAGCCCGCCTCGCCCTGAGACTGGCCGAGGAGCGCACCGGACTGCGTGACTCAGCGGCCCTGAAGGTGCAGCGTGCCCTCTCCTCGGCATCGACCAGCACCCTGTTGAGCGCATCAGTCGACTCGTCTCGGGCAGTACCCCCCCACTTCTCCCGCATCCTCCACGGCGCTCTCGGCCTGGCAGGACTCCGGCGTCCTCACTCTCCAAGGATCCACCACCCTCCTCCTGGCCGCCCTCGCCCTGCGCCAGGGAGAGGGCGGCTGGTGCGGCGTCATCGGGGGAGACGAGCTGGGCTGGTGTGCAGCCACCGAGGTCGGACTCGACCTCAACCGGGTCCTCATCGTTCCAACATCCCTCCTCGACGACGGCTCCATCCTGACGGTCACCGCCGCTCTGCTCGACGGCGTTGATGCCCTCCTCGTCGGCGCCGCCGTCGCCGCACGTCTGCGCCCCCAGCACCGCAGACGCCTGCTGTCCCGGGCGCGCGAACGCGGCCACCTCATCCTGACCTCCGCCCACTGGGAAGGCGCCCGCAACCTCCATGCCGGCCCCCTGACCCCCGACACCGGAACCAAGAACACGCCTCCCGCTCAGGCTCCGGTGGAGACCCCCGGAAAGCCCTCCGCCGACGCCGTCGTCATTCCCATCGGGCGAGGAGACTCACCCGCCCTGGTGCGAGCCGTCGAGATGCCGGCCGGATACCTGCAACGCCTCAGCTGGACCCTGACCGACCCGCAGCGCCCACGACTCACCGCGACCGAAGAGCTCACACTCTCACTGTCCGCCGAAGGACTGCGCACGGGCTCCCGCAGCACCGTCGACACCGTCGATCCGGACTCCAACCCGCAGGAGGCTGCCGGATGAACCCGCCACAACCGACCTCGCTGTCCGGGCCGCCCGCCTCCAGGCTCGTGGCCATCTGGGTCCCCGACTGGCCCGTCGTCGCCCTCACCCTGGAGGCCCGCCAGCAGCGTCGACACTCCCGCGCACGCCAAGAAGCCCCTCACCTGCCGGACCCGGCCACCGAGCCCGTCGCCGTCGTCGGTGCTCGCGGAGTCCTCGCCGCCTCAGCCCCGGCTCGCCGCGCCGGCATCGCCACCGGCATGCGACTGCGCACCGCCCGGTCCCTGTGCCCCGAGCTCACCGTTCTGCCTCCCCAGGAGGAACGCCAAAGCCGCGCCTTCGAAACCGTCATGGAGGCCCTCGGCTCGCTCCTGGCGGACCCCATGGTGGCCCGCCCCGGGCTGGCCCTGTCCGGCGTCAGAGGACCCGCCGCCTGGATCGGCGGAGAAGAACCCCTCGCCTCGGCCCTCGTGGAGACCGTCACCCAGGAGGCCGATGTCGAGTGCCAGATCGGCATCGCCGACTCCCTGTCCGGAGCCGTCCTGGCCGCCCGCCGAGGCATCATCGTCGAACCAGGACGGACCCCGGAGTTCCTCGCCCCCTGGCCCCTGAACGCACTCCTGAGCTGCCTGCCCCTCAGCCGCCTACGGCGCGACGCCCGCCCCCTGCTGGAGACCTTCACCCGACTCGGCCTGCGCACCTTGGAGGACCTGGCGGCCCTGCCCCGAAAAGACGTCACCACCCGCTTCGGCCCCCTGGGGGAGAGACTCCACCACCTGGCCGCCGGCACCCACCACGAGGCCCCCGCCATGCCCCGGCCGGTTCAGGACATCACCGTCGCCTCCGAGCTCGACCCTCCCGTGGAACGCGCGGACACCGCAGCCTTCGCCGCCCGCCACCTCGCCGAGAACCTGTCGGCCCGCCTCCTGTCCGCAGGGCTCGCCGTCGGACGCCTCTGCGTTGCCGCCCGCTGTGAGGACGGCACCGACCTGGCCCGAACCTGGATGCTGGAGGACACCCCCACCCCCACCGAGCTCACCGACCGTGTGCGCTGGCAGCTCGAGGGGTGGCTCTCCGGACGCTCCGGACGCCCGCCCTCCTCCGGACTGACCCACCTGAGCCTGACGGCCCTCGAGCTGAGCCCGGCCACGACATCCCAGGCAGGACTGTGGCAAGCGCCCGGACAACAGGCCCAGGCGCGCGCCCGCCGCGCCGCCGAGCGTGTGGAGTCCCTCCTGGGAGCCGGAAGCATCCTGGTTCCCAAGGTCGTTCCCGGGCGCGACCCGCGCTCGCGGGTACGCATGATCCCCTGGGGTGAGAGTGAAGGTGTAGGCGGGTCCGCGGGTGATGAACCGGCGCCCTGGAGCGGTGCTCTGCCCGAGCCCTCGCCCTCTGTCGTCCTGCCTCGGCCGGTTCCTGTGTGCCTCACCGATATTCGGGGGAGGGAGCTCGGCGTCGACATCCACGGTCAGGCTCGACGGCGTCCCCGGCTTCCTCAGCGTCGACGACGGTGCGGATGACGCTGAGGACGATGCTGTTGAGAGCGCGCCCCGGATGGAGTCCGTGCTCCTGTGGGCCGGTCCCTGGCCGGTCGACGAGGGCTGGTGGACCTCTCGAGGGCCTTCGCGTCGTGCCTACCTCCAGGTGGTTACCGACGTCGGGCCTCCCCGCCTGCTGGTGCGATCAGGCCGGTGGTGGCTCGATGCCGTCTACTCCTGAGAAGGTATCTGATGGTGTGGTCGCAGGGGCTGGGCGCCGTCGCCCCTTCAGCCACAGAAGCGCCAGAGTCACCAGGCACAGCCAGGCCAGTCCCAGGGACCAGCCGGCCAGAACATCGGTCATCCAGTGGTAGCCCAGGTAGACGCGGGAGGTCCCCACCAGCAGGGTCGCCCCTGCCGCCGCCATGATCGCCAGGGGCCCGGTACAGGGTCGCCGCAGTGGATGTCAGAACCATCCCCGCCAGCAGGCCTGCAAAGACAGCCGTGTTGAAGGAGTGCCCCGAGGGGAAGGAGGTGGTCAAGGCAGGATCACCCAGAAGAGTGTCTGTCGAGGGGCGTGTACGCCTGAAGGTCTCTTTGAGCGCCACCGTCAACAGACTGGAGCCGACCATCGTGAGGGTCAGGATCAGTGCGCGCACGCGGTGGCCCCGCATGAAGAGGAGGACGGCGCAGATCGCGGTCAGGATCGTCAGTCCCACGGTGGATCCCAGGGCGGTGAACACCTGCATGATGATGGTCAGAGCCGGGTGGCGCTCATCCACGGCCCAGGTGGTGACACTCTGGTCGTGAGGCGCCAGCCCCGTCCCGGAGCTCGTGGTCAGGGCCAGCCAGGAGAACAGCGACAGTGTGATGACGGCGGTCGCGGCCAGCGTGCCGGCTTGCCTGGTGCGCCAGGTGTGAGGCAGGTGGTCGAGTGAGAGCATGAGGGGAGGTTATCCGTGCTGGTCTGGACGAGGCTATGCGTGCGCCATGGGCCGGCTGAGTGACGTCGTGGTGTGTTGCCTGTGTCTGGCTCGCTTGGCGGGTAGCATCCGGCCCGAGTGATCTGATCCGGTTCAGGAGGACCCGCGTGGCCAAGCTCTACTTCCGCTACGGAGCCATGAACTCCGGTAAGTCCACGGGATTGCTCCAGGCCGCCTACAACTACGAGGAGCGCGGTCAGCGCGTCCTGATTCTCAAGGCGGTAGTCGACACCAAGGGTGAGGACTCGGTCGTCTCCCGGCTCGGGGTGTCGCGTCGTGTCGACCTTCTCGTCGACACCGACGACGACCTGCGCACCCTGGTGCACCGGCATGCTCTGGCCGGTGCACGGCCCCTCTGCGACGAGGTTGATGCTCCGCAGGAGGCCATGCCCTTGCGAGAGGTTCTTGACTGCGTGCTCGTCGATGAGGCCCAGTTCCTCACGGCCCCCCAGGTGGACCAGCTCATGGAGATCGCGTTGATCGACGACGTGCCCGTCCTAGCCTACGGGATCCGCACCGACTTCCGCACAGTCAGCTTTCCCGGGTCGCGAAGGCTGCTGGAGATCGCCCACTCCCTGGAGGAGCTCAAAACCATCTGCCGTTGCGGGCGCAAGGCCATCTTCAATGCCCGCAAGGTGGGGGAGTCATTCGTCTTCGACGGCGATCAGGTGGCCATCGACTCCGGGGACGTCACCTACGAGTCGCTGTGCGGCAAGTGCTACCTCGCTGCCGGTGGGAGCCTTCCCGGTCGGTGAGCCGGGTTCCGGGACTGTGCTTGTGCTGGCGGGAGTACAAGGCTCACCGAGGGGGGCGGGGCCCCTCACTCCGAGATGTTCCTTGTACTTAAGGAGTTACAAGCGTTATCGTGAAACTGTGAATGTCTCCTACGCACTCATCGCAGACATCATCCGCTCGCGCGACCTCCCTGATCGCAGGGGCGCTCAGCACGTCATTCACGAGACTCTGGACCGGGCTGCTGAAGGTCTGGCGTTGACGCAGCGCCCGTACGCCACGGTCGGTGATGAGCTGCAAGCAGTCTCGACGACTCTCGCCGACGCGCTTGCTCTCACCCTGCGCACACACCTCCTCCTGCCCGAAGGGTTGGGCCTTCGCTTCGGTATCGGTGTTGGAACGATCTCCGAGGTTGAGGGTGTGGCGGGGCGTCTGATTCAGGACGGCTCGGCGTGGTGGGCCGCACGTGAGGCGATTGAGAGCGCGCATCGCCTCCAGGATGAGGGGAGGGCATTCGTGCGTACCTGGCTGCGCATCCATCCGGATGTGGTCAGCGGCTCAGGAGGGGGGCAGAGCGAGCGAGAGGGGCTCGTTAACTCCGTCCTGATCCTGCGTGACCAGGCGGTATTCCGCTTTCAGTCACGTCAGCGCCGCATGATGGCCGGACTTCTCATGGGGATGACCCAGGTTGAGGTGGCCCGTCAGGAGAAGGTGAGTCAGCAGGCCGTGTCTGAATTCGCTCGTAGTGCTGGTTCCTCCTTGCTGGAGGTTCAAAGCTCCTCGATGGGTTGAGTGGGAGAGGTGGGGGAGAATGACGGCCCTGCTCGTTCTGCTGCTTGCCGCCGCCTCCGTGGTTGACGGCTCCGCCTGGGCGGGTGGGAGGTCATCCCGGATGCCCGCCGGGGTGAGACTGCTGGTGGGGGTGTCTGCGGTCGCTGCTCTTGGCGTCCTGGTCGGGTGGCCCATTCTTCATCGTGGGGCAGGAGGCATTGTCGTCATCATCCTGGTGGTCACCGCATGGATGTGCTGCGGCCTGGTTTCACGGTCCTGGTGGGAGAAGTTATTGAGGGTCCGTCAGCGGGAGCGGGTGGGGCGGGGTGCCTCCGAGAATGGTGCGGATCGGCTGGAACTGCTCATCCGCCTTGCCCATGCGGGGCTGTTGCTCTTCGCCGTGGCGCTCTGCATCGTCGTGTCCCAGCCGCTTGGGTCTCGGGCTGCCAAGATGAGCGCCGTCGTCGGAGTCGTCATCCTCCTGGCTGTTCCCGCCAATCAAGTTGTCGCCGACATTCTTGCTGTTGCTCGCCACTCCTCGCAGGGGGATGGGAAAGCTGTTGCTGCTGATCGCGAGCCCTCGCAGGAGAGCGGGAAGCAGGGCGAGATGGAGAGTTCGATGCGCGGCGGTCGCTGGATCGGTCCGCTTGAGCGAATCCTCATTCTCCTGCTCGCCTCCGTCGAGGCGCCTGCTGCTATTGCCGCAATTGTTGCCGCCAAGGGTGTGATCCGATTCCCCGAGATCAGCGAGGACAAGGCGGGGCAGAAGGCTGAGGAGTTCCTCAGCGGCTCCTTCGCCTCCTGGATTCTGGCGGTCCTGGGCGCTGTGACCATTCACCTCGCCTGAGTCGCGTCACGTCGGGGAGGAGGTGGGGTCGGGCTGGTGGGTTCAGCCCAGCCTGAACCCACCAGCCCAAACCGAGCGCCCCAAACCGGATCACCCGAACCGAACGCCTCGAACCTGCATTCCTGAACTAGCCCACCCGGACCGGACTTCCCGGACCGGCTTACCCAAACCGGTTGGCCGGTTCAGGTGGGCGAGTTCGGGACGTGAGGCAAGGGCCGGTCCCACTCCGTCTCCGTGTGCCTGGGGCCAGGAAGGTCGAAGCCCCAGGTTTTCGTTGCTGTTCCAGCGATTCTGGAGCCCGTTTCGGTGTGCAGGTGGTGGGGGGGCAGGCTATACTGTACATATGTTCGAAGATGGTGTGCTTCCTCATGTCCCGGTCGGTGGTGCGGCCGGGGTGCTGGGTGTGCCTGCCGGGGGCGCGTCGGCGGGGGCTGTGGGCTGCGCTGAGGACGTGGCGGGTCTGCTGGGGTCCTTGGTCGCTGGTGGAGCGCTGGCCGGTGTGGTGGAGGGGCTGCTGGCCCGCCTGCTGGTCACCGTCCAGGATCACCACGACGACGACAGCGGCGGTGGTGGTGAGGGCTCTGATGCTGACGGTGCCGGCAGTGTTGATAGCGAGGGCTTGTTCGCTGGCGACAGCGGGGACGATGCGGCCTTGGTGGCTGCCGCTGAGGGACACAGGGTCGTGTCCGTGGAGGAGGCCGGCGCCTCGGGGATCATGGGCCTGGGGGCGCGGGATCTGGGGAGGCTGGCTGCGGCCTGTCACCGTCTGGTGGCGTGGGCGTCGTGGGGTGAGTCCCTGGCGGCGGCGTGCCTGACCGCCTGTGGTGAGCTGTCTGCTCATCCGGGTCAGTGGGGGCCGGACGGTCGGGTCTCGTCGGTGGTGGGGTTTGAGGAGCGCAGGTTCAACGCCACTTGCCTGCTGTCGGCTCGCCTGGGTCTGTCTCGGAGTCGGGCCGGGCAGATCGTGGATCACGGCAGCGCCCTGATGAGCATGGGTTTCAGTCCGGTTGAGGCCATGGAGCGGTGCGGGGTGCTGGATGCAGCCAAGGCGTCCTTGGTGACTCGCTGCCTGGGAGACGTGCCGGCCCCGATGGCGCTGGCCGTTCAGGAGCGGGTCCTGCCTCAGGCTCCTAGGCGCAGCGTGTCCCAGGTGGGGCGCGACATTGAGCGGGCCCTGATGGAGACAGACCCCACCGGCTACAGGGAGCGCGTCCGGGCCAACCAGGAGCGTCGGTGCGTGTCGCGTCCCAGGCCCGCCGGTGAAGGCGTCTCCCAGGTCCGCCTGCTGCTGCCGACCATGGATGCGCTGCTGCTGGACGCGACCCCGGACGCGATCGCCGCCAGCGCGCGGGCCTGCGGCGAGCAGCGCACCCCGGCCCAGTGCGCGCCGACGCCCTGACCTCGATGGCCCTGTCCACACTACGCACCAGCCAGCAGACCGCCTACCAGGCGACCACGCATGCCTTCGATGACGGCACCAGTGCCGGCACTGGCGGTAGTGACGGTCTGGGCAGCGCCGGTGGCTTTGGTGGTGGTCTTGACGGTTTGAGTGAGCTGGGTCCAGTGCCTGCCTCCTTAGCTCCTCCCAGGCGTTCTGCCTCCCTGGGGCGTCTGCTGCCTGACGGAGTGCCCCTAGAAGGCCTCCTGAGCAGCTTGAGCTCCTTGGTGGGGTCCGCCAGCCCGTGGTGGACACCCTCAGGCACCGGACACCTCCCCCTCCCCAAGAACATCCACATCGACGTCCAGGTCACCGTCCCCCTGAACAGCCTGGCACCACCGGGAGACCCCGCCAGCAGCGGTGACCCCGAGGGCAGTAAGTGTATTGACGACTCTGAACCTGTAAGGAGAACTCTGCCCACCACTAGTGGGAGGAGTCTGCCCGGACCCGGCCCGGCCACTCCCGCCTCCCCGTGCTCGACTGCTCCCGTCTCCCATCCCGCTGCCTCGTTGTCTGCTGCGGGCGGGGTCGCTGAGGTGTGGGTCGGGGCGCGCAGCGCGGCGGTGCCGGCCATGACTGCCTGGGCCCTGGCCGCCGGCGGGACCTGGAGGCGCCTGATCACCGACCCGGTCAGCGGCACCGTCATGAACGTGGGCCGCACCCGCTACCGTCCTCCGGCCGGCCTGGCCGACCTGGTACGCGCCCCGCGACCGGGCCTGCGTCTTCCCCACCTGCCAGACCCCCGCCTGCCGGTGCGACATCGACCACCTCACCGCCTGGAGCCAGGGCGGAACCACCAGCCTGGACAACCTCGCCACCCTGTGCGAGGCCCACCACCGCCTCAAGCACACCCCTGGCTGGACCCTTACCCGTGACCAGGCCAACGGGACACTGTCCTGGCACACCCCCGACAGGACCGTCTACCAGCGCCACCCAGACGGCACCATCACCCGCCACCCCAAGAGGGTCGGGCCCCACCAGCGCTACGTCCCCGGCACCGTCGTACCGGGGATCTGAGCAAGCAGATCAGCCCCCGACATCCTCAACCGCTTCAACCGGGCTCTTGACAGAACACTCGACGACCAGGTCCACGCCCCCACCGCTCTCGACACCAACACCAACACCAACAGCAGCCGCAGCCCCCCGCCTCGAGACCCGCGGCCCCCAACCCGGCCAGAAAGCCGGAGCCTACGAGACCACCCCCTACCCCAAAGCCACCCACACCCTCGGACTCGCACCCCTCATCGACGCGGCCCCACCCTTCTCACACTCCAGATGCCACGGACAGACATGACCAGTCGACACCGCTATGCCGAGCTCCACGCCCACTCCGCCTACTCATTCCTCGACGGGGCCAACGAGCCCGATGACCTGGCCTCGGCCGCTGTCGAGCTCGGTCTGGAGGCCCTCGCCCTGACCGATCACGACGGCGTGCCCGGCATCGTCAAGCATGCCCAGGCGGGTCGTACCCACGGACTGCCCACCATTCACGGCACCGAGCTCACCCTGTCCGACGGCTCCCACCTGCCCGCCTTGGCTCGCAACCCCACCGGTTACCGTCGCCTGGTATCCGCCATTTCTCGGCACAACCTGGACACAGGGGAACGCCGAGAACCGGCCCACGACCTGCCCACGCTCGCCTCGGCTCTCCGCACTGACCCCACCGGCCGGACCGAGGGAGCCGCGGGAACCTGCCTCATCCTCACCGGCACCGCCAACGGTCCTCTGCGTCGGGCGCTGGGCGACCCTCGCCGCCCCGGCACCTGGGACCTGAAGGCGGCAGACGCCTGCCTGGGTCACCTCGCCGATCTCTTCGCCGCTCCTGACCGAGGCAACCTCTTAGGCGCCGGATCCACGACCGGTCGCCCACAGGTGGAAGGGGACGCCGCTATCGGCCTGGCCGTTGAGCTCACCCTGGATGGAGGCCCCACCGACGCCGCCCTCACCGAGGCCCTGACCCGCCTGGCTCACGACCACCGGCTGCCCCTCGTAGCCACCGGAGCGGTGCGCTGCGCCCGTCCCACCGACGCCCGTCTCGCCGACGTCCTCACCTCAACCCGCCTGGTCACCGACCTGGAAGGCTCCCGCGGGCATCTACCCGCCATCGGCCGCTGGCTACGAGGAGCCCAGGACATGGCTCTGCTCCACCGCCGCAGTCCCGACGCCGTCGATCTGGCCGCCGAGTCGCCGAGGACCTCGCCTTCGACCTGTCGCTCATCGCTCCGGGCCTGCCCGATGCCGATGTCCCAGAGGGACATACTCCAGCCAGCTGGTTGCGCGAGCTCACCCGCCAAGGCGCCACCCGCCACTACGGCACCCCGCAGGAGCACCCCCGGGCCTGGGAGGTGCTCAACCACGAGCTCGAGGTCATCGAGTCCCTCGGATTCCCCGGCTACTTCCTCATCGTGCACGCCATCGTCGAGTTCTGCAGGCAGTCGGGAATCCTGTGCCAGGGGAGAGGGTCGGCGGCCAACTCCGCAGTCTGCTACGCCCTGGGAATCACAGCCGTCGACGCCGTCAGGCACCAGATGCTCTTCGAACGCTTCCTGTCCCCGAGGCGAGCCGGCTACCCGGACATCGACCTCGATATCGAGGCCTGCCGCCGCGAGGAAGTCATTCAACATGTCTACTCCCGATACGGCAGAGAGCGTGCCGCCCAGGTCGCCAACGTCATCTCCTACCGGCCCCGATCCGCAGTCCGTGACGCCGCCCGAGCCCTCGGCCACCCCGCCGGCGTGCAGGACACCTGGGCCAAGCAGATGGAGCGATGGACCTCGGTGCGCCCCGGAGGGCTGACTGGGCAGAGCGACGAGGTTCCCGAGCCGGTCCTCGATATCGCGGAGAAGCTGCTGCGGCTGCCCCGCCACCTGGGGGTCCATCCCGGAGGCATGGTCCTGTGCGGCCGCTCTGTCACCGAGGTCTGCCCGGTGCGCTGGGCCGCCATGGACAATCGCTCGGTTCTCCAGTGGGACAAGGACGACTGCGCCGAGGCCGGGCTGGTCAAGTTCGACCTTCTGGGCCTGGGAGCGCTCACTGCCCTGCGTCTGGCCTTCACCACACTGGCAGAGCGAGGACAGACCGTTCCCGACGCCGTGACGGAAGGAGAGGCGCGAACCTCCCAGTCCGGCCGCCCCTGGGGGCTGCACACTCTCCCCGAGGAGGATACGGCCGTCTACAGACTGCTCACGGCCGCGGACACGGTCGGGGTCTTCCAAGTCGAGTCGCGTGCCCAGATGGCCACCCTGCCCCGACTTCGCCCCCAGACCTTCTACGACATCGTCGTCGAGGTCGCCCTCATCCGCCCCGGCCCCATCCAGGGCGACGCCGTCAACCCCTACATCCGCCGCCGGCTGAAGCGTGAGGAGATCACCTACCTGCACGACTCCCTCAAACCCGCCCTGACCAAGACCCTGGGAGTGCCCCTCTTCCAGGAACAGCTCATGCAGATCGCCGTCGACGCCGCGGGGTTCAGCCCCGCCGAGGCCGACACCCTGCGTCAGGCCATGGGGGCCAAACGATCCATCGAGCGCATGGATGCCCTCCGCGACAAGCTCATAGCCGGAATGAGGTCCCAGGGCATCGACACGCCCACCGCGGAGCAGATCTACAGCAAGCTGCGGTCGTTCGCCGAGTTCGGCTTCCCCGAGTCCCACGCCTTCTCCTTCGCCTACCTGGTCTATGCCTCGGCATGGCTCAAGGTGCGCAAGCCCGAGGACTTCTATGCCGGGGTCCTGGCCGCTCAACCCATGGGCTTCTGGTCCCCGCAGTCCCTTGTCGCCGACGCCCGCCGCCACGGTGTGCGCGTCCTGCCCGCAGACATCAACCGCTCACTGGCACAGGCCACCGTCGAGCAGCGGGAGAACCACCGGGATGCAGATCGATCAGGCCAGTGGGAACCGCTGAGCCCTCATCCCGCCGCCCCATCCGCCCTCGATGTCCACGATGACCTCGCGGTGCGTCTGGGCCTGGCCCCGATCAAGGGCCTGGGGGGAGCGGGCTGCGCACGCCATCGTTGCCGAGCGCCGTGCCCACGGCCCCTACCGGGACCTGGCCGATCTTGCTCGACGCGTGAGCCTGAGCCGCTCCCGCCTTGAGGCGCTGGCCGCCTCAGGAGCCCTGGACGGCTTGGGGACGGAGCGTCGCCAGGCCCTGTGGGCTGCCGGGGTCCTCTCCGACGAGCACGGCCGCCGTCGCGACTCCTCCCGTCGAGGACAAGGCGCGTGGTGTCAGCCCACGCTTCCGGGGACCGCTGTCGGCGCCCAGGCCCCGACCCTGCCGACCATGACCGACCGTGAGCGCCAGGCCGCCGACCTGAGCCTGACCGGAGTGTCCACGCACGGCTCGCCCCTGAGACTGCTGCGCCCCGCACTGGCCACCGACGGCGTGCTGAGCGCAGCCGATCTCTCAGGTCAGGAGCATGGGAGCCGGGTGCGGGTCGCCGGCGTCGTCACCCACCGGCAGCGCCCCCACACGGCTTCCGGCATGATCTTCCTCAACCTGGAGGACGAGACCGGTCTGCTCAACGTCGCCTGCAGAGCCGGCATGTGGCGCCGCTACCGCAGCGTCGGCAGACGTGCCGTGGCCCTCATCGTGCGCGGCACCGTGGAGAAGGGAGACGGAGTCGTCGCGCTCATGGCCGAGCACCTCCAGGTCCTCCCCGGTGTCCCCGGCACCGGCAGCCGGGACTGGTGCTGACAGCGGATCCCTTCACTCCTTGCGGGAGGAGTACGCGGGCAGCTCACCCGTGACCGGGGCGTCCTTGGTGTGCAGCTCGGAATAGACGGACCAGAGCACGCTGATCAGCGGAACCGCGACGATCGCGCCGAGCAGACCGGCGGCGTAGGTCCCCAGGGCGACGCCGATGATCACCACCACGGGATGCAGCGAAACCTGACGCCCCATGATGAGAGGCTGGAGGATGTGCCCCTCGATCTGGCCGATCCCCGCCACCCCCACGCCGACAACGATCATGGTGACGAAGCCGCCGGAGGCCAGGGCCACCACCATGGCCACGATCATCGCCAGAGGAGCGCCGATGATCGGGATGAAGGCGCCGATGAATACGAGCACCGCCAGGGGTGCCGCCAACGGGATCCCCACCAGCCTGTAGGAAAATCCCGGCCATGATGGCGTCGGTGAGTGCCACCAGCACGGTGCCACGGGCGTAACCGGCGAAGGTGTACCAGCCGGCGCCCGCGGCCCGGTGAGTCGACTCCCGCATCGTGGCAGGCAGCTCGTTGAGGAACCAGCGCCACATCCTGCCCCCGGAGGCGAGGAAGAAGATGGTGACGAACAGTGCCAGGGCCAGGACTGTGAGCACATCGACGACCGCACTCGCGTTGGAGAGCAACTCCGAGGCCAGGGAGGGGGCATTGGACTGCAGATAGTGCTGCCCCTGGCGCAACCAGAGCTGGAACTGGTGATAGATCTGCTGCTGTGTCAGGTGCAGCGGCCCGTTCTCCAGGAACTCCATGATCGTGTTGAGGCCATCACCGAACTGGGATGCCAGGGAGCTCCACTGACTGGTGACCGAGGTGACCACGTACGTGACCAGTCCGGCGATGGCACCGATGGTGCTGAGCAGTGCCAGGAAGGTTGCCGGGTAGCGGGGCATGATCCTGGCGAAGAGGTTGACCATCGGTTGGAGGATCGAGGTGAACACCAGCGCCATGAACAGGCCGACGAAGACCGGGATCACCTGTGAGGTGGCGTAGAAGACAAGACCGATGACAATGATGATGCCGAGGCCCAGCCAGGCCCCATGCCGCCCCGCACCAGCCAGGCGGGCAAGGAGTCCATGATCGTGGAGCGGGTCGTCACCGTCTCCGGGAAGGAGACCGAGGGCGCCACGCGCACATGGGTGGTGGACACCGGGGGAGTGGTCGGCCTCACCGCTACGTCTTTGTCCGAGTCCGACTCCCAGCGCAGCTGGTGGTCGCGATCCGCCTGCCTGCGTCTCTCCGCCCAGTCGATGCCCCGGTCCAGTGCTGTCCGGGCATTCTTGAGCCGGCTCAGCAGGCCGCTGCTGCTGAGGATGTCCCGGGAGGACTTCTTCTCCGAGTCGGGCCCCTGAGCCGTCTGCTGGGAGCCGGGGCTCTGGGAGGACTCGGGAACCTCGGTCGACGTGTCCTGCGTCGGCTCCTGTGACGGAGAGCTGTTTGTTGTCATGGGGTGAACGTTCAGTCCTTCGCTGGTCATCGGGCTGACGAAACATCTTCAGCCTACTAGCGTGGCCCCATGACCGCCCCGAATGTCGGCAATCCGACGCGCCCCACCTCTACGAACCAGATGCGTCTGCCCCGCACCGCCGCGTTGGGGCCAGGGCGGGGAGGACAGCAGAGACTTCTCATCGACGCTCCTGCCGGAGCCGCGGAGATCTACCTCCACGGTGCCACCGTGACCTCCTGGGTGCCGCGCGGTGGCTCGGAGGTCATCTTCACCTCACGGCAGGCGGTCTTCGATGGTTCCACCGCCATCCGTGGAGGAATCCCCCTGTGCCTGCCGGAGTTCGGCGTCGGCATCAACGGTGACGCCGTACCGAAGCACGGATGGGCTCGCATCGCCCCCTGGCGGCTGCGCACGGTGACCACCACCGACGGCGGCGGTGTCCGCGCTCTTCTGAGCGTCAGCCGTGACCGCCTGACGGCGCTCTACGAGGTCGAGGTCGGTGAGACTCTGCGCCTGGGACTCAGCCTGCGCAACGAGGGGACCGAGCCCCGTACGGTGGAGGCGGCCGCCCACACCTACCTCTCAGTCCACGACGTCACCGCCAGCGTCATCAGCGGGCTCGCCGGCGCCTCCTACAGTGACAATCTGGCTCGCAGTCCCAAGGAGGCCCGCCACGTCCAGGAAGGCGATGTGACAATCTCCGGACCCGTGGACCGCATCTACGACTCCGCCGAGCCGATCACCGTGACTGATCCTGGGCATCAGCGCACCATCCGCGTAGACAAGCGCAACGCGCCCTCAACGATCGTGTGGAACCCCTGGTCCACGTACAGTGCCCCGCTGCCGGACATGGCCGACGACGAGTTCCCCGCCATGGTGTGTGTCGAGAGCGGAGCGGTGCGTGAGCACGCTCCGACCATCGCTGCTGGGGCGAGCTGGTCGATGCAGGTGACCTTGAGCGTCGAGAGTACCGGAGTGTGATGGGAAGCACTTGAACGTGACTTGGTGGCCTCGGTGGCCGTCATGCTAAGTTTCTCTGCGTCGCCGGGGCGAGGTCCTGGCGAGGCCGCTGAAAGGCGGAGGAGACAACACAAGTCCGAGTGGCGGAATAGGTAGACGCGCTAGCTTGAGGTGCTAGTGCCTTATTAAACGGGCGTGGGGGTTCAAGTCCCCCCTCGGACACCACCAACATATGATCCCCGGAACCAGAGGGTTCCGGGGATCATCGCGTCTCCGTCAGGAGACCTCGGTCAGCTCCATTCGGGACGGTAGAGGTCGGGGCGGGGAGGCATGCAGCACATAATGAGCGGCACGATTCCCAGTCCAACGCAGTAGAGAAGCAGGAACAGCCCCGACTGCCCGGTGTCATGAAGGCGACGGACCATTATTGCGAGCGACGGAATAATGATCGCGAAACCGTAGAGTATGAGCAGACCCAAGATGATGAGCGGTGCTAAAGGCATCTCTTCAGCGCCAGACATTGCTGCCGAAGCACCGATGGCCACTGCCAGTATGTAGAGACCAAGGGGGGATGAGCACCTGGAACAGTAGAAATGACCACCAGAACTCGGCCTGAGATGCATAGCCTCGGAACTGGGCGTAGCGCTGGAAGTAGCGCTTGGCGGCCTCGCCGATGCTCGCGCCAGGCAGCGGGGCGACGTCGGGGGCTAATGACGTAGCCCCGAACTGGTTGGGGGTGCCGTAGGGTGCTGGGCCACCCGGGTAGGGGGCTGGGCCGCCATAGGGTGCCTGGCCGCCGTAGGACGGCTGCTCTCCGTAGGGAGCAGGGCCGCTTCCGTAGGACATGAATCCTCCAAGTGAGACGGGGTAGGGAGTTGTGAATGCCTTCATGGTCGAGGCATCCGAGTGGATGCGTCTTCTAGTCTCAGAACGGCATGCGTCCAACAGCCTAAGGGAAGGGAACTGGGCACGTCATCTTCGTCGTCGCTACCACGGTGGGGAGTAGTCCCTATACCGAATCGCAGGGCAGCCGTCCCGGTAGAGTGAGCCTTTATGCGCTCTGCTACCCCAGTGAGCACTCCTCCGGGCGCGCAGCACCGTCCCGAGCTGCTACGTGCGCGCGCCGGGGTCTGTCTGGTGTTCCTGGCCAATGGCCTGGGATTCGCCAACCTGGTGCCGCGTTTCCCGGAGATCGTAGCGGGGCTGGGGCTGAGCAAGAGTGCCTTCGGACAGGCCGTGGCCGCAGCCAGCGTCGGGGCTCTTGTGGCGGGGCTGGCAGCGTCATGGCTCATCTCCCGCCTGACCTCGGCCAAGGTCGCCAGCCTGGGCATGATCGTGGTGGCTCTGGCCCTCCTCGGAGTGGGGCTGGCTCGGTCGTGGGTCGTCCTGGCGGCCTGCCTGCTGGTTATGGGAGGGACGGACTCCATTGTCGATGTCGCACAGAATGCCCACGGGCTGCGGGTCCAGCGCCGTTGGGGAACCTCCATTGTGACGAGCTTCCACGCCTCGTGGTCACTGGGGGCGGTCCTAGGAGCAGCCATGGGTCAGGCCATGGCCGGAGCCGGAGTGGGACTGGGAACTCACATGGTGCTGACGGTGGCGGTGCTGTTAGGCCTCTCGGGAGGTCCCCTGCTCGCGGGCTGGTTCCTGCCTGGGCACGACCGCGCTGATCGCGCCCCCGATCCGTTTAAGGATCTCGACGGCACCCCCGAGATGAGCTCGGCGCCCTTGCCTCGTGGCGCCCTGCCGGCCACGGTCCTCGTGCTCATCGTTGTCAGTCTGCTGTGCGCCGCCTCGATGTTCCCCGAGGACGTCGCCATGAACTGGTCGTCCCTGCTTCTGTCCGAGCAGGGTGCTGGCGCCGGTCGGGTTGGGCTGGGGCTGGTGGCGCTTCAAGGAATGATGATCATTGGGCGTCTGGTGGGCGACCGCATCATCGATGCTGTCGGTCAGCGAGCCGTGATCGCCTGGGGCGGGGCGCTGGTCACCCTCGGAATGAGTATCGCCCTCCTGCTCTCCTCCGTTACCGGGACGCTGCTGGGGATGGCGATCTCCGGGGCGGGGTGCGCCGTCGCCGTACCCGTGGCCTACTGCGCCGCCGACGACGTCGAAGGGCTTCCGCCCGGGCTGGGACTGACCATCGTGTCCTGGCTGGCCCGTCTGACAGGCCTTCTGGCGCCTCCGGTTGTCGGCCGGCTCGCTGACGACCATGGACTGTGGGTGGCTCTGGCCTACGGCCTGCTGGGAGGCCTCATCATGGTCACCTGCTGGCCGGTCCTGCACCGCAGGTCTGCCGGGGACGAGGAGACAGGGCGGACGCGAGGGTCAGGCCAGTCCCACGAGGCGTCGTCGTCCGGCGTCCCGGTGACGCGCCCAGACAATACTGACCACAACGGTGGTGGCCGTGGCGATCACGGTGAGTCCGATGTACACGGGGAGACTAGGAACAACGCTGATACCGCTGAAGCGTCGGTTGAGCGTTCTGAGTGGCGTTGAATGAAGACCAGGACGCCTCCGGCCGCACACAGGACCCAGAAACCGGCCGCTGCCGCGTTCCAGTAGTCCTGTCGAAGGCGCGCCGCGCACCAACCGGGAAGATTGTCAACATCGACATCTCGAAGGCCTATGCGGCGAGGCGCGTCGTCTCCGGGAACCTGCGTCGGGTAAGCCACCAGGAGCCGGTCGCAGGCCTGTAACGACGGTATCAGGCCTATTCCGACCATTCCTGTGCAGACCAGAATGGCGAAGATCGTCCGGTCGGTGCTGAGAACTGCCCCGACTCCACTGAAGACGTAGATCAGGGCAAAAACGAGGATCATGAGGGATGAGGTGAGCAGGAGTTTTACTCTGCCTCTTCTGACGGTCTTGGTGACACTGTAGGCGTCGGGCCAGGCCGGTCCCATACGGCCATCAAGAGTGACTCCCCGCCTGCGCGTCTCACTATGAGGGCGGGTGATGAGGTCGGGACGTAGCCCCGCTTCAACGTCGAGCGGGCGCGACGATCCTGGCTGCTGCCCAGTTATCTGGGTGAGGACTGAGCGTAGGAGCTGCCACTGCTCCTCGGCGACGAAGTCCGGTGTCCGCAGGATCCAGGTGCTCCGGAGCCCAATAACCGTGATGAGCACGCCCAGGACGATGAATCCAGCAGGTATGAGCAGTAATGGTGAACCGAATGCGAAGGAATGGCCGTAAGCCTCATCGTCGATTCTCATCATGGGTGTGGCTATGATGAGAATGGAGAATGCGATGAAGGAGAAGAAAACTCCGAAGCCGGTTATAGCCAGCCTGCTCCACATTCCCGGACCCCACTGCCGGCCAGGCGCCGCAGTGCCCGGATCGTAAGAGGAGATGGCGGCCTTGACCGCCTGCTCAATCTGCTCTTGGCCGGCAATGGATGCCGGCACTGTGAGCCGTTCACGAACCAGGGGGAGCCTGGAGGCGGAGCCGAGCCCGGACTCGTAGTAGTACGTGCGCGTGGTCCCGCCATCAGACGAGGCGCTGACCGAGATGTTGCTGACGCGGGCCGGGACCCTCTGCTCGACCGTGACGACTGCGCCTTCCTGACGTACTCGCACGGCAGGGAGCTTCCAGCGTGCGATTGCGGGGCCATGACGACGACTTGCAGGTACGGGGCTGGGCATACTCATGTGGGCTTGTCTCCGTGGGGTGTGGGCAGAACTCAGATGAGTCCTGCCTGGTGGCGCAGTTCGCTGTCCTTCTGCTGTATCCAGTGCCTGCCGATCACAACGGTGGCGAGTGCTACAGCGATGACGACCAGCGCAAGGACCGAGTTCTGTATCAGTGCGTAGGTGTGAGCCTCCTGCGAGGAGGGGCTGGTCGAGAAAGCAGTCTGATTCAGCATCACAGAGGCGAATATGGCGAGAATAGCCACGACGAACTCAATGATGAACACGATCGCAGCAAGGTTCCAGTAGCGTTCGCGCCGGCGCGCATCGCACCACGCGGGTAAGGAGGCGGTGTCGACATCCTCCCAGCTGAGCTCTCGCGGTTCTTCCTCTCGGGCATCGTACTGGGATAGGAAACGAGAAGGCGGTCGCACTGCCGGGAGGTGTGGGAGAGGATCGCACCGAAAACGCTGACGCCGCCGAGCAGAGGAATGAGTGTGAGCTGTCCGGCGGCGATGAACAGCAGGAAGATCAAAACCCCCACGGTCAGGAAGACTGAGGCGAAGACGGTCATGCCGATGAGGGTGCGCCGGCCCTGCCTCACGCGCTTGGCGACGTCGTAGGCATCCGGCCATGGGGGACCCATGCGCCCGTCACGGGTGACTCCTCGCGTGAGGGAGTCTCCGTTCGGGTGAGTGATGAGATCCCGGCGCAGGCCGGCCTCAATGTCCAGGGGGCGCGACGAGCCGGGCTCCTGCCCTGCCAACTGGGTCAGGGTCTGACGCAACAGCCCCCACTGCTCCTCGGCCACGAATTTCGGGGTGCGCAGGGCCCATGCTGCACGAGCGCCGACGACTGCAATGGCGAGTGCAACGAGGGCGAAGACGCTGGGAAGAACTGTCAAGACCTTCTGAATGCCGGCGAAGGGATCGCCCGGATGCGAGATGGAGGGGCTTCGGTGGAGGGAGACGGCGAGGTACAGGCCGAATCCCGCCATTCCTAGCGCGGCGACGGTCTGCAGCAGCCGCAGCAGCGCATCCCCACTGAGCTGAACGGACAGCGCCGCCGTGCCCGGGTCGTAGGCGGCGATGGCGTGGTTTACGGCTTGACGAACCTGCTGCTTACTTGCCGCACTGGCCGGAATGGTCAGACGCTCCTTGACGAGTGCCACTGATGTCGGAGATCCCAGTCCGGCTTCATAGATCGGAGTCTGATGCTCGTCGTGGAGGCTACTGGAGTCATCCCTGCGACTCGTGTGAATGCTCTCCACGCGGGCGGGAACCCTCTGCTCGACCGTGATGACATCGCCGCGTCTGCGTACCCTCACTGAGGGCAGCATCCAGCGGGGAATGGCGGGACCGTGACGGCGGTTCTCTGACAAGGGGGTGGTGCTCACGCAGGCTCTTCTCTCCTTGGTGCTTCGCCTGTGAGCATAGGGCAGGAATCGTCCTGGGAGATGATTTTGGGGAATCCATCAGGAGCGCAGACGGGGGAGGCGTTAGCATCGTCTCCCATGGATCCCTTTGAGATGACTGTTCCTGCGGATGCCGGTCTGCCCGCTCTTGTCCTGTCGGTTCCGACCGGCGACGACCTCGACCGCATCACCGAGATCTGCCAGGACGCGGACATCCAGGAGTGGACCTTCGTCCCCCGCAGCTATCAGCGCAGCGACGCAGAGTTCTTCGTCGAGCAGGTCGTGGCCAAGGGCTGGAGCGAGGGGCGCGAGCTCACCTGGGCGATCCGCGAGGCAGACGCCGGCGCCTCTCCGCACCTGGTGGGCATGCTCGGCATCACCCTGAGCGGCCCTGAGGACGCTTGGACCGGCGAGGTCGGTTACTGGCTCGCTGCTGCGGCGCGCGGGCGCGGCACCATGACCCGTGCCGTCGCCGCCCTCATCGATATGGCCTTCGACCCGAAGGGCCCCTTGAACCTGTCCGCGCTGAGGTGGCGCTGCGACATCCATGAGACGAGCCGCGGCCCCGTGCCCAACTGGACCTCCTGGAAGGTCGCCTGGTCCCTCGGCTTCCAGCGGGAAGGGCGAGTGCGCCGCTTCCTGCCCAACGACGGTCGCCTCCATGATGGCTGGATCGCCACCCTGCTGCCCGAGGACCCGCGTGAGCCGCAAGCTCCCTGGGACGGGCCCGTTGGCGCAGACGACGTGCTTCCCCTGGTGGCGCACAACGGCGTCGGAGAGCGGGAAGGTGACGACCCCGAGGCCCTGGTGCGCCGCTTCCACCATGTCTACGGGCTTCCCATCCAGACCGACGGTGCCAGCCTCGAGCGCGAGAGCCTCGACATGCGCATGAGCCTCATCGCCGAGGAGTTCGCCGAGCTCGTCGGCGCCGTCTACGGGCGAGCGGCACGCAGTGAGATCGAGTCGAGCTACCGCCGAGCCATGGCTGCCGACGACGGTGCTCGTGACACCGTCGAGACCGCCGACGCCCTGGCGGATCTCATCTACGTCATCTACGGCATGGCCCTGGAGACGGGGATCGACCTGGCGGCCGTGCTCGCCGAGGTGCAGCGCTCCAACATGTCCAAGCTGGGCGCCGACGGCCGGCCGGTCTACCGCGAGGACGGCAAGGTGCTCAAGGGGCCGGACTACTTCGCACCTGATGTGGCTGAGGTGCTGCGCCGTCGGCGCCTGCGCTGAGAAAGAGCCATCGGTGCGACCATAACTTTACTGTGCATATAGTAAAGTTATGGTTGTGACTCGTACCCCCGGACTTCGCGCCTGGGCGGCCCTGGCCGTCCTGACTCTTGCCGTCACTCTGCTGGCCATTGACTCCACGGTGCTGGCGCTGGCGATCCCCTCACTGAGTACCGACCTGAGCCCGACGGCCAGCCAGCTGCTGTGGATCGGCGACATCTACTCCTTCACCCTGGCCGGCCTGCTGGTCACCATGGGTAATGTCGCCGACCGCATCGGTCGGCGACGCCTCCTGCTCGTCGGGACGCTCGGCTTCGGGGCCGCCAGCATCATGGCGGCCTTCGCGCCGAGCGCGGGAGCCCTCATCGCCGTTCGAGCCCTGCTGGGTGTCGGTGGCGCCACAATCATGCCCTCCACCCTCTCGCTCATACGCAACATCTTCCCCGATGCCCGCCACCGCACCACCGCCATCGCCATCTGGTCCGCCGGCAGCTCCGGCGGCACCGCCCTGGGGCCGCTGGTTGGCGGAGTCCTGCTCGAGCACTTCTGGTGGGGCAGCGTCTTCCTCATCAACGTTCCCGTCATGGCGGCCGTCATCGTCACGGGCCTGTGGCTCCTGCCGGAGTCCAAGAACGAGCAGGGAGCCCCGGTTGATTTGGCCTCCGCGGTCCTGTCGGTCCTGGCCATCGTGCCGATCACTACGCCGTCAAGTCCTTCGCCCACGACGGCCTGACGGCCGTTGCGGTAGCGGCGCTGGTGGGCGGCCTCGCCGCCGGATGGCTGTTCATCAGGCGTCAGCGCACTCTGGAAACACCACTGATCGACGTCGAGCTCTTCAGCCGCCCCGCGTTCACCTGGGCGATTGCGGCCACTGTCCTGGCGATCTTCGCCTTGGCCGGTCTGCTGTACTTCTTCTCCCAGTACCTCCAGCTCGTTCGGGGCTACTCCACGCTCCGAGCGGGCCTGACCGAGGTGCCCGCATCACTGGCCTCCATCGTCGTTGTCGCGGTCGTGGCCGCGGTGGTGCGCCGACTCGGCAACGGTCGGGCGCTGGGAAGCGGCCTGCTCATAGCCGCGGTGGGGCTGGTTGTGGTCGCTCTGGGGGAGTCCTACGGCGGAATCGTGGTGATCTGCGTCGGCCTGCTCATCATCGGCGCAGGCATCGGCCTGGCCTTCACGGTCTCCACCGGAGCGGTCCTGGGGGCGGTGCCGGCTGACCGCGCCGGAGCGGCCTCCGCCATCTCCGAGACCGGACTCGAACTGGGAGTAGCCCTGGGGATCGCGGTGCTCGGCACGATTCAGGATGTCGGTTACCGGCTCCTGCTCGGACAGGCCCCCTCCGGGCTCCCGGGGCGGGTCGCCGACGCCGCCGAGCAGTCCCTGGCCACCCTGGCGGGTGTCATCGATCCGGGTGACCCCGGGCAGGCCGAGCTGATGGTTCAGGCCCGAGAGGCATTCACCCGCGCCATGCAGGCCACCGCCGTGATCGCTGCCGGTATCCTCCTGTTCGCGGGTGTGATGGCTGCGCGTCATATCCCAGCGGCAAGTGAGGAGAGCTCATGAGAACCTCGAAACGGGACCGCATCATCACGGGGGCGCTCGAGCTCGCCCACCGTGACGGTTTCGATGCACTCACCTTCGACACCCTGGCTGAGCACGTTGGTCTGAGCCGCGGCGGAGTCATCTATCACTTCCGCACCAAGACCGAGCTCCTGGAGGGGATCGCGGCAGAGTTCCTGGAGCGGTGGCGGACTGAGGCCCTGGCTGCGCTGGGCGGGCCCCTGGAGGAGGCGAGCCGGACCGAGCGCATCGAGGCACTGACTCGCTCAGTCCTCGACGGCGAAATCCTGCCCGGCGAGGTCAGCTTCATGCTCTCGGCCACGCCGGAGGCGGAGATGCTCAAGGATGCCTGGAACACGCTGCGCAGGGAGTGGGTGGGTGAGCTCCGTGAGCTCACTGCCACGCAACGCGTGGCGCTGCTGGCCGTGGACGGATGGTGGGCCAACCGCGCCGTCGACACTGACAGTCAGGACCCCGACGATCCCGAGATCGCTGATCTCATCGTATCCCTGGCCGCCGGGAACGTGCCGTGAGCAGAAGCTCTTCACTGCCTGCGACACGGACGAGATAAGGACTAATGACCCACACGAGTCTGCTTGTTGTTCTTGAGAAGCTCCGGTCACATGGCACGATGGGCCCATGAGCGAGACCACCGACGCTACCGACCTCCCGGAGTCGAACGTCTTCGCCAGGCCATGGCCGCTCGACCTGGGACTACCCGGCTTCACAGCCGTTGACCACGCCGACATCGAACCGGCCATTCGTGCTGGAATGGCGGCCGAGCGTCAGCAGTGGGAGGCGATCGCCGCCAATGAGGATGAACCCACCGTTGCCAATACCGTCGATGCGCTGGAGCGATCCGGTGAGCTCTTGGAACGTGCGCTGACCGTTCTGGATGCCCTGACCTCCGCCACCGACTGCCCGGACCTCGACGAGCTCGAGGAGGCCCTGGCTCCGAGCTGGCGGCCCACTCCGACGCCTATCACCTCGACTCACGTCTTTACCGCCGCTTCAAAGCCCTCGACGACCTCGTTGCCGCAGCCCCTGACGGACAGGACGCGTGCGACGCCGACGGCACCGTCATCGACGCCGAGGCCGCCCGCCTCATCCGCTTGACTGTTGAGGAGTTCGAACGTAATGGCGTCGGCCTGGAGGAGGCGGAGGCGCATGCGCTCAAGGAGATCAACGCCCGCGTCAATGCGCTCAAGATGCGCTTCTCCGTCCTGGTCACAGAGGCCATGCATGCCGCCGGGGTCACCAACGTCACGGTGCCACCGGCCCTCGCCACCACCCGGCCCCACAGCGCCAGGCTCGCCCTGTTGGACAAGTCCATGAGTCGAGGGCTGGGGGAGCAGGGCGCCTCCGGCGACACCCGCAGCATCGTTCTGGAGCTCGCCCTTCTGCGCGCCGAACGGGCCGCCCTCCTGGGCTTCCCGCATCACGCCGCCCTCGTGGCCGCGGAGTCCGCCGCCCGAACCACCGAGGCGGTCTCGGAGCTGCTGGGACGGCTCACGCCGCCGGCCATGGCCAACGCCCGCAGAGACGCCCGGATCTACGCCGCCCGTATGGACCTGGATCCGCAGACCCAGGCGGGTGAGACCTTCGGCCCCGCCGACTGGCCCCTCTACGAGGCCGCTGAGCGCAAGGAGCGCTTCGGCGTCGACGACGAGGTCCTGGCCCCCTACCTGGAGCTGTGGAGCGTCGTTACCAAGGGGGTCTTCTACGCCGCCAATCGTCTTTACGGCATCACCTTCCACGAGCGCGAGGACCTGGCCGAGCACATGTACGCCCCGGGCGTGAAGGTCTGGGAGGTGCGAGACGGCGAGGACTCCCAGGCACCGGTTCTGGGACTCTTCATCGGCGACTACTACGCCCGAGCAGGCAAGTCCGGCGGCGCCTGGATGGACAGTCTCGTCACCGGCTCAACACTCACCGGCCGTAAACCGGTCGTCATCAACTGCTGCAACATCGAGCGACCCACCTCCGGTCCGGCTCTGCTGACCTGGGACGAGGTCATCACCTGCTTCCATGAGTTCGGGCACGCCCTGCACGCGCTGTTCTCCGAGACCCGCTACCCCTCGGCCTCCGGAACCGCCGTACCCCGTGACGTCGTTGAGTTCCCCAGCCAGCTCAATGAGAAGTGGGCGCTTCACCCCGAGGTGCTGGCCGGCTACGCGCGCCACGTGGACACCGGTGAGCCCCTCCCGCCCGAGTCGCCGAGCAGCTGCGTGGTCAGGGCACCTTCGGTCAGGGCTATGCCACCACCGAGTACCTGGGAGCGGCCCTGCTCGACCAGGCCTGGCACACCCTGGCCCCCAGCGAGATCCCGAGGGACGTTGCTGAGGTGGAGGACTTCGAGCACCGGGCTCTGGCCGAGGCCGGAGTCGATGACGCGCTCGTGCCTCCCCGCTACCGCACCACCTACTTCTCCCACGTCTTCGCCGGAGGCTACAGCGCGGCCTACTACGCCTACATCTGGAGCGAGGTCATGGATGCCGACGCCATCGAGTGGTTCACCACCGATGGCGCGATCAGCGGAGACCTCGGCCTGAACCGTCGTACCGGAGAGCTCTTCCGCCGCGAGTTCCTCTCCCGCGGCGACTCCCGAGACCCTCTGGCCTCCTATCGCGCCTTCACCGGGCGCGCCCCCGGCATCCTGCCCCTTCTTCAACGTCGCGGACTGGCCTGATGGACGCAGTTCGCATCTTCACCCTCTCATCACCGGAAGGAATATAATATGGCTCGCGTCACCATCGTCGGCGGTGGATACGGTGGCATCACTGCTGCCAAGGCCCTCGACGACGTCGCCGAGGTCACCCTCGTGGAGCAGAAGGACACCTTCGTCAGCCATGCCGCAGCGCTGCGCGCGGCGGTCGACCGTGACTGGGCGGAGAAGATCTTCCTGCCCTACGACCGGCTTCTGACCAACGGGCACGTCGTTCACGGAACGGCGTTGACTGTGCGAGGCACCACCGTCGAGGTCTCCGGTCACGGGCAGATCGAGGCCGACTACCTGGTGCTGGCCACCGGGACCGCCTACCCCTTCCCCGCCAAGCACATGGAGTCCCCCTCCGTCATCGCCAAGGCCCGCATCGAACGCGTTCACGCCAACCTTGAGCAGTCCTCGCGAGTCCTCATCGTGGGTGCCGGCGCCGTCGGTATCGAGCTGGCCGGCGAGATCACCTCGGCCTTCCCTGACGTCAAGGTGACCATGCTGGAGGCCGCCGACAGGATTCTTCCTGCTGGCGACTACAAGCCGGAGATCCGTGAGGCCATCTCCGACCAGCTCACCCAGCGCGGGGTGGAGATCGTCACCGGTGACTCCCTCAGCTTCCTGCCGCCGGTCGACGTCGGCGTGCTCTCGCCCTTCCGGGTCACCACCCAGGGCGGGCGTCAGCTCGAGGCCGACATGTGGTTCCGTGCCTACGGATCGGCGGCCGCCACCGGATTCCTCAGTGAGGACTACGACGAGGTGCGCCACTACGACGGCACGATCCGCGTCGACGAGTACCTGCGGGTGGTGGACCACCCCGGTGTCTGGGCCATCGGCGACATCACCGACGTGCGCGAGTCCAAGCGCGCTGACGCCGCCCGGGCCCATGCCCGAGTCGTCGCCAGCAACATCGCCGACATCATCGCGGGCCGGGAGCCCTCCGCGACCTACACGCCCGCAACCGAACGGATCATCCTGCCCCTGGGGCCCGACGGCGGTGCCTCCCAGATCCTGCGTGACGGTGTGCGCGTGGTCGTCGGCCCCGAGGAGACCAGCAAGATCAAGGGGGAGGACCTCTTCCTGGGCTTCATCCGCCAGGAGCTGGGAGTCGAGCCGGAGGCGTGATCGGAGACGACGCGGTCCGGCAATGCCGTCCACCTGTGCGCTGTGCGGGGGATAGCCGGTAGTGTGTCCCACATGACGAACGATCCGCGGTCCGCGCTCAACCGACTCATCGCCGCCTTCGAGGCGCATCTGGATGCTGCCGCGACCGGTGACGAGCTCTCCCCGGCCGTGGTCTCGGCTGAGAACGCCCTCCAGGACGCCTTCTTCACCTACGACGACTCGCTGTTCACCGCTTACGGCATCGAGCTCCCCTTTGAGGCCTTCGACTCCGACGGCGACGAGGAGGATGACGATGACGACTATGACGACGACGGTGAGTACGACGAGGATGATGACGACTACGACGATGACAGCGATGATGACGAGGACTACGACGATGAGGACTGACTACTGACTGAGGTCCGTCGACTGGCCATCGTTCAGTGCGGGGTCTGCGCCAGGTGCGCGGACCCCGCACTTCTCTGTGCTCAGAAACGCTCGGGGTAGCCGAGCTGCAGGGAGGTGACCTCGTCCAGGGCATGGCGGATCTGGACCGGAAGCTCCAGGTCGTCGGCTGACAGCACGCCCTGGAGCTGAGCCGGAGTGCGCGCCCCCACAATGGTCGAGGCGATCCCGGCGGCGTCGCGGGCCCAGGCGAGCGCGACCTCGGCCGGCTTACGGTCCAGGCCCGAGGCGGCAGTGGCCACAGCCTCGACCACGCCCCGGTGCGGGTCGCTCAGGTAGGGGGACACGTAGGAGCGCAGGTGGGGCGAAGCTGCCCGTGAGTCCGGTGGAATCGTCGCCCGGTACTTGCCGGTGAGCACGCCCCTGCCCAAGGGCGCGTACCCCAGGATGCCGAAGCCCAGGGCCTGCGAGGCGGGCCTGAGCTCGCGCTCGATGCCCCGGGAGAGCAACGAGTGCTCCACCTCGACGGCCGCCAGCCCCGGACCTCGGCCGCACTCGCTGAGTAGGTCGTGCATGCGCACCGATGCCCAGGCCGGATGGTTGGCGATGCCTACGTACCGGGTGCGTCCGGAGGAGACGGCCAGGCTCAGAGCGTGGGCCGTCTCCTCCAGGGAGGTGCTGGGATCCGGCACCTGGACCAGTAGGAGGTCCAGGTGGTCGGTGCCCAGGCGGGCCAGACTGGTGTCGAGCGTGTCCAGCAGCGAGCCGCGGGAGGCATCGGCCACTGAGGACCGCTCCCCGGTGCGCCAGGTGCGCACCCCGGCCTTGGAGACCAGGACGAGGTCCTGGCGATCCACGTGCTCGCGCAGGAGCGCACCGATCACCTCCTCGCTGACGCCCTCGCCGTAGGAGGCGGCCGTGTCCACGAGCGTGCCCCCGGCATCGAGGAAGATGTCGAGCTGTTCCTTGGCCTCGAGCTCATCGGTGTCCCGGCCCCAGGTCATCGTGCCCAGGCCCACGGAGGACACTCGCAGGCCGGTCCGGCCGAGTCTCCTGTGCTCCATAGGCCTAACCGTAGCGGCTCGGCCTACTTGCGCACGGTGATGGTCCAGGCCGCGTCGCCGGTGCGCTCGAACTCGGTGACGGTGTAGCCGTTGTCGGCGGCCCAGGCGGGCAGTGTCTGGGTTCCCTGGGTGCAGTCGAAGCCGATGACGAGCTCGTCGCCGATGCTGAGCTCTTCCATGGCCTCTTCCGCCTCGATGACGGGGAAGGGGCAGACCTGGCCGGTGGTCTCCAGAACAGTGCGCATGAGTCTCTCCTTGATGCGGTGCGATGAGAATGCGGAGGGCGGTTGGGGGTGAGTGAGATGGTCACGGAGGTGCTGATGTGACCTCACACGGTGGCGGGCACACGGGAGGCGGCGCGTTCGGTGCGACGACGCTGCCGGGGACGGATGAGCAGGAACCAGGCGGCCGCCCCGACCCCCAGCACCTGGAAGACGAGCGCGATCCAGCCCTGCCATGACAGGAGCGAGGTCTGCACCAGGGCATTGCCGATGGAGCAGCCACCTGCCCAGACGGCGCCGATCCCCATGAGGATCCCGCCGGCGATGGAACGCTGAATGACCTGGGCACTGGGCACTCGAACCCGGAACTCGCCGGAGGCCTTGGCCGCGACGTAGGAGCCGAGCAGGATGCCCAGGACCAGGAGCACACCCCAGTCGAGCCGCTTGGTGTCACCGGTGACGATGAGGTTCACCAGGTTCGACGACGGCGTCGTGATCCCGAGCCCGTCCGGGCGCCCTGAGGCCCAGGACGTGGGCCAGGCGACGATGGCGACGACGCCCACGAGGAAACCGGTGACCAGAGGGTTCCACTGCTTCTCCAGCAGCAGGTGAGCCAGTCCCGTGCGCTGCGCGGGCAGCTGGATCTGCGTGGGACGGCTGCGCTCCAGGACGACGAAGCGGTGCACGATGACTCCGGTGATGCCTGCCAGGATGACGACTCCGCCCCAGCTCGGCAGACCGATGGTGGCCGGGATGGTGGTGAGGTCGGTGACCCACAGCCCTTTGACCCAGGTCGTCACCCCTGAGAGGAGTCCCGTCTTCGACGCGGCCGCAGTGGTGGCATAGGCCACGAGCGCGAACCAGGAGCCCACCAGGCCCTCGCCGGCGCGGTAGTAGGTCCCGGTGGCGCAGCCTCCGGCCAGGACGATCCCGACTCCGAAGAGGAAGGAGCCGGCAACGGTGGCGACCACCGACAACCTGGGGATCTCTGGGGTGATGGAGCCCGCTCCGGTCAGGGCGGCGACTCCGACCGCCTGAACGGCGATGGCCAGCAGGAAGGCTGTGAACCAGCGCCAGGAGCGGGAGACCCACAGATCGCGGAAGGCTCCGGTGATGCAGAAACGGCCCCGTTGGAGGATGAAACCGAGGACGGCTCCAACGACGAGCCCAGTGAGAATGGTGGGTGACGGCACGGTGTGGTCCTTGTCCGGCTGCTGCTGTCGGGTGCGAGCAGCCTGTGTGGGGGACCGGTGACGCAGCACGGGTGAAGAAAGTACAGAGACAGGCCACGTCATCCGGTGGGGGGAGTGAGGTGGAGGCCTGGCTGGACGTGGCTGATGGGGCGCCGTCTCAGGAGCGCCGGGAGCCGGGGAGAACGATCTGTCTGAGACCGCCTCAGAACGCCCGAACCAGGCAGCGCATACACATGCCGGCTCCGCGCGAGGCGGTGCGGGCTGTGTGGGCCTGGACGACGTTCATGTGCTTCTCCATGGGAAGTGGTTGGTGACGGTTGTCAACCGCCACGGACTGTATCCGACGGCTTCTCGCCGTGGCAATTCCAGGACGGTGGCTGAGATCAGGCGGCAGCGCGGCGGGCGCTCAGAAGACGGGCGATCCCGTCGTCGGGTACCTGCGGCGTGGTGCCACCGAAAAGCGGGCACTGGGCCTGGAAGGCGCACCAGTCGCACAACCGGGAGCGGCGGGGGCGGAAGGAGCCGGTGCGAGCGCAGTCCTCGACCTCGTCCCACAGGTGCGTCAGGCGCGTCTCGGTCCGTTCCAGCTCGGGCAGGCGAGGATCGTGAGTCAGAACCCGTCCGTCCTTGAGATAGACCAGCTGGAGACGGGCCGGCGCCCGCCCGCGCAGGCGCCACAGGACCAGCGCGTAGAAGCGCATCTGGAACAGCGCCTCCTCCATGAAACGCGTGCCGGGGCTGCGGCCGGTCTTGTAGTCGACCACTCGCATGGCGCCGTCGGGAGCCACGTCCAGACGGTCCACGAAGCCCCGCAGGAGCAGGCCGTCACCGGTCTCGGTCTGGACGAAGAGCTCGCGCTCGGCCGGTTCCAGGCGCTGGGGGTTCTCCAGGGTGAAGTAGGTGCGGATGAGGCCGCGAGCCTCCTCCAGCCACGTCTCCACCTGGCCAGTGTCCTCGAACAGGTCCATGACCTCCGGGTTCTTCTTTCGGTGAGAGGCCCACTGGCCGGGCAGGAGCTCAAGCGCCGCCTCAGGGAGGCGATCTGAGGCCGGAAGATCGTAGAGACGTTCCAGCACGCCGTGAACCACGGTGCCCTTGTGCGTGGCCAGCGAACCGGGCTCGGGGAGGCGGTCGACCGTGCGCAGACGGAACATGAGCGGGCACTGCATGAAGTCCTTGGCTCGGGAGGGGGACAGGGCTGCGCGGTGCCCACCGCCGGAACCTTTTCTCGGACCACCACTGGCGCCCGGACCGGTGGGCCTGACGCCGGCCTGAGGCGATGAGCTGGAGACGGAGTGCGGCTCGGGGGACATGGGCACGACGCTACCGCGAGGAGGTGACGTGTTGCCGGATCTGGCCGGAGGGGACGAGCCCTCCTCCACAGACCGCGCCCGCCGGCGCAGACATCCGCGGCTGTGGCCCCCGAGTGAATGCGGCAACCGGCTTCCGACGGCGTTAGGCTCGCGCCCATGCCTGCCTCCACATCCACCGGCGAGTGGGTCATCGCCCGCATCGGCGGCGCCCCCGTCGTCATCTCGCCGACCTCTCTCCTGCTCGGCCTGCTCATCGCCGGCAGCTGGTACCCACTGGTCTCTGCGGCCCTGGGCGCCTTCGGGACCACGACGGTGCTGCTGGTGGTGGTCTCCACGGTCCTGGGCGTTGCGGCATCGGTCATGCTGCACGAGCTCGCCCATGGACTGTCCGGCACCCTCATGGGCAGGCGCCCCACCCGCTACGAGCTCTACCTGTGGGGCGGGCGCACATCCTTCGGACCCGCTCGCGAGTGGAACGCCTGGAAGGACCTGGTCACCTCCCTGTCGGGACCTGCCACCAACCTGCTCCTGTGGCTGATCGGAACCCTGGTGCAGGAATCCGTCCCCCTGTCGGTCCCGGTGGCCTTCACGGTGTGGGCCGTGACCCTGGTCAACCTGGCCCTGGCCGTCTTCAACGCCCTACCGGGTCTTCCCCTCGACGGCGGCTACGCCCTGGCGGCGCTCGTGGTCCAGGTGACCGGCAGCCGTAGGCTCGGCCTCAAGGCTGCCGGCTGGGGCGGGCTGGTCGTGGTCGGCGGCGTCGTATGGTGGTGGGTCCTGCGCCCACTCGTGCTCTACGGCCACCGGCCCGACATTTTCAACCTGGTCCTGGTGCTCATGGTGAGTGGATCGATCGTGGTCTCCAGCTGGCAGGTGCTCGAGCTCGGGGGAGGAGCCCGAGCGGCCTCCAAGCTGGACCTGCGCGAACTGGCCCGACCCATGCGCGTCGTCGGTCCCGACACCCCCGTGTCGCAGGTGCGTGAAGCGCTTTCACAGGGAGCCGCACTCGTCCTCGTCGCTGACGGATCCGAGCTCGTCGGCACGGTCGACGAGGCCGCCCTCAAGGAGCTCGGGCTGTCGGCCCCCGTGGACGGTGTGACCGCGAGACAGGTCTGCACGGTGCTGCCGGCCGCAGCGGTGACGACTGACCTGAACGGGCAGGCGGCCGCCGACGCCATGAAACAGGCCCGGGAGGTCTCACGCTGGTTGGTGCTCGTGGACGCGGGGAGCCTGGCCGGCGCGGTGCCCACTGGCGCGCGCTGAGAGGCGGCGGCGGCTGAAGCGACCAGCTGCCCGGCTAGGCTAACGTCATGATGGAGCCGAATCAGCTGGACCCCAGTGCCGCGCACCGCTCCCACTTCACCGACAACCGCGCCAACTGGGATGATCGCGCCGCCCTCCACGAGGCCTCAGGCTACGGCATCGCTGAGCTTCTCGCCTCACCCTCAGCGGTCACGAAGGATGTCACCGATGACCTGGAGCGCCTGGGGGACCTGGACGGCCTCGACGTCATCCATCTCCAGTGCCACCTGGGACTCGACACCATCAGCCTGGCCCGACTGGGAGCGCGGCGTGTCGTCGGACTCGATATGTCTCCGCGGTCACTGGATCGGGCCCGGGAGCTGGCACGACGGGCCGAGGCACATATCGAGCTGATCGAGTCCAACGTCTATGCCGCCCGTGAGGTCGTGACCGGTGACTTCGACCTGGTCTACACCACCCTGGGCGTCCTGTGCTGGTTGCCCGACATCGACGCCTGGGCACGCGTTGCGGCCTGCCTGCTGCGTCCCGGCGGACGCCTCGTCCTACGTGACGACCATCCGGTCTTCATGGCCGTGGGAGACGACACCTCGCACGGGCTCATCCTCCATGAGCCCTACTTTCAGAGGCGCGAGCCCATGACCTGGGAGAATGAAGGCTCCTACGTGGAGACGCCTGAAGGCGCGGCGCCGATCGCCCACACACGCAGCCACCAGTGGAACCACGCGGTGGGAGAGATCCTCACCGCGCTGCTGAGGGCGGGCCTCGTCCTGGAGGAGGTGAGCGAGACCCGTGTGAGCTCTTGGTGCCGTTGGCCCGGCCTGATGGAGTCTTACGAGGGCGGCTACCGTTTCACCGACCCCGCGGTGCGCGACATGCTGCCCCTCCAGCTCGCCGTCGTCGCCCGCCGGCCGGCCGAGCCGTAGATCGATGCGGGTGCTGTGCCATGTGCCCTGACTACACTGCGTGGTGATGAGCCAGTACGAGCCCGCCCCAGAGCCTGATGCCCTCGCAGCGCAACCGCCCTCCCAGCGCCAGGCCCCCCAGGAGATCCTGGGACAGGCCGGTCGCCGTGGCCCCTTCCGCTACGGTGAACGCATCCAGGTCACCGACACCAAGGGCCGCAAGAACACCTTCCTGCTCGACCCCCAGGGCTACTTCCAGTCCGTGCGCGGCTCTTTCCGCCACCGTGACGTCGTCGGTCTGGACGAGGGCACCGTCATCGAGACCGACACGGGCCACGAGCTGCTCCTGCTGCGCCCGCTCCTGGCCGACTACGTCCTGTCCATGCCTCGCGGCGCGCAGGTGGTCTACCCCAAGGACTCCGGTCAGGTCATCGCCCTGGGGGATATCTTCCCCGGTGCCCGCGTCCTGGAGGCAGGTGTCGGCTCCGGTGCACTGACCATGAACCTGCTCTCCGCCATCGGGGAGGGCGGCCACCTGCTGTCCATCGAACGCCGTGAGGACTTCGCCCGGATCGCCGCCTCCAACGTGGACGCCTGGTTCGGCCGCCACCACCCCGCCTGGGAGCTGCGCACCGGGGACTTCGCCGAGGTCGTCTCCGCCCGGGTGGAACCGGGCAGCATCGACCGGGTGGTCCTGGACATGCTCGCTCCCTGGGAGAACATCGAGGCCGCCTCCGTAGCCCTGGCCCCGGGCGGACTCTTCCTGGCTTACGTGGCCACCGTCACCCAGCTCTCCCGCACCGTGGAGACCTTGCGTCACAGCGGGCTGTTCACCGAGCCCGAGTCCTGGGAGTCCATGGTGCGTACCTGGAACGTCGACGGGCTCGCCGTGCGCCCCGACCACCGCATGGTGGCGCACACCGGCTTCCTCCTGACCGCCCGCCGCCTGGCCGCCGGCTCCAGCCCCCCTGACCCGCAAGCGTCCGCCCGCCCGCGGTGCCTACGACGAGGGCGGCTACTGGCTCCCCGACGACGTCAAGGAGCGCACCAGCACCGATAAGAAGGTCCGCCGCGTTCTGCGTGACTGCCGGGCCAAGCAGCCCACCGACGCAACGCCCGTTCAGAGCGGGACCGCGGATGACGGCCAGGACGGCGCTCACCATGCCTGAGACGTCCACGGCCGGTGCCGGCAAGGCTCAGCCACTGGGGATGCCGGCCAAGGACTTCACCAGTCACCAGCTGCGTGAGGCCCGCGCTCAGGCCGTCAGCCTGGCGGCCAAGAACGAGCGTCTCGTCGCGGCGCTGGGCACCGCCCGCGAGCGCATCACCGAGCTCGGTCAGCAGCTCGATGCCGTCACCCACCCTCCGGTCACCCTGGGACTGCTCACCGGTCTTCCGCGCACGAGGGAGGCTGCAGACGCTGCAGATGCCACCCAGGCCCGCGAGGTCGCCGTGAGCCTGTCGGGCCGTCAGATGCTCCTGCACGTCCACCCCGGCATCGATGACACCGAACTGCAGGTCGGGCGGCTCGTGGCGGTCAACGACCAGATGCTCGTCGTCGCCACTCTTCCTGAGCCCCGGACCGGTGAGGCCGTCACCCTCGAGGAGACTCTTGACGATGCCCGCGTGCTGGTGACCACCGGCGCAGGAGGCACCCGGATCCTCACCCTGTCCTCGGCTCTTCGCCGTATCGCCGGGGCCGGTGAGGGGCTCAAGCCCGGTGACACCCTGGCCGCCGATCTGCGCGCCGATGTCGCCACGACTCTCATCGAGCGCACCAGCGTCGAGCAGCTCGTCGTTGCTGAGACACCTGATGTCTCCTGGACGGACATCGGGGGCCTGGGACCGCAGATCGAGCAGATCCGCGATGCCCTCGAGCTGCCCTTCACCCACCCCGAGCTCTTCCATGCCTACGGCCTGCGCGCCCCCAAGGGGCTGCTGCTCTACGGCCCACCCGGATGCGGCAAGACCCTCATCGCCAAGGCCGTGGCCACCTCACTGGCCGGTTCGCCCAACGCCTCCGGCGTCACAGGGCGCCCGCCCGCGTTCCTCAACATCAAGGGCCCCGAGCTGCTGAGCAAGTTCGTCGGTGAGACCGAGCGGCAGATCCGCGCCATCTTCGACCAGGCCCGCAAGGCCGCTGCCGAGGACCGGCCGGTGGTCATCTTCTTCGATGAGATGGAGGCCCTCTTCCGCACACGCGGCACCGGCGTGTCCTCCGACGTCGAGACCATGATCGTGCCCCAGGTCCTGGCGGAGATCGACGGCGTGGAGTCTCTGCGCAACGTCGTCATCATCGGTGCCTCCAACCGTGAGGACATGATCGATCCCGCCATTCTGCGCCCCGGGCGCCTGGACGTGAAGATCCGTATCAACCGGCCCGATGCGGCCGGTGCCGAGGAGATCCTCGCCCGTCACCTCACTGCCGACCTGCCCCTGGCTCCGGGAGAGCTCGCGGCTCACGGGGGAGACCGCGAGGCCACCGCCGCCTCCTTGCGCCGAGTCGTCATCGAGGCCCTCTACGCCCGCAACGAGGCCACTGCCGTCCTGGAGATCACCGAGGCCCACGCAGCCAGTGGTACCTCCACTCGTGTCCTTCACCTGGCCGACCTGACCAGTGGCGCCATGCTGGCCGCCATCGTCTCTCGCGCCAAGACCGCCTCGATCAAGGATGAGCTCGCCGGGGGAGAGGGCGGGCTGAGCGCAGCCAGGCTCCGCTCGGCCGTTGAGACCGAGGCACGGCAGAACGAGGAGATCACCGGCGCCACCACACCTGAGGGGTGGGCTCGGCTCATCGGCGCCCGTACCTCGCAGATCCGCAGTGTGCGCAGGCTCGGCAAGGAGGGCACATGAACGACGTCGGCTTTCAGCCCGGTCCGGTGACGCGTCCCGTCGGCCTGGAGACCGAGTTCGGGGTTCTGCACCCGGGCGACTCCTACGCCAATCCCGTGGTCCTGTCCACCATGGTGGTGGAGGCCTACTGCACCGGCGCCGATGTGCCCACGGTGCGGTGGGACTACGAGGGGGAGGATCCACTGGCAGATCTGCGTGGCGGCAGGCTCCGGCGCTCCGCCGCCCACCCCAGCCAGCTCACCGACGACCCCGCTCGCCCGGCGCCGTCGGGTGACGCACCACCGGCCGCCGCCGGGGTGCCGGCGGATCCTCCGCCGGCCCCCTGGGGCTCACGCGCCCGCCCCAGTGCCGCCGAGGCGGCGCTGCCCCGGGCGACGACGGTGGTTCTGGTCAATGGCGCACGCTTCTACGTGGACCACGCCCACCCCGAGTACTCCTCACCCGAGGTCCTCAACCCCCGCGACGCCCTGGTCTGGGACCGCGCCGGTGAGGTGGTCGCCCGGCGCGCCATGACGGTCCTGGACAACGGGGACAATGGGGCCGAGGCGCCGGCGGAGATCGTCCTGTACAAGAACAACGTGGACGGCAAGGGCGCGGCCTACGGTGCCCATGAGAACTACCTCGTGCGGCGCGATGTGCCCTTCGAAGAGCTGGCCGCGGTCCTCACCCCCTTCCTCATCACCAGGCCCGTCATCGTCGGCGCCGGCCGGGTCGGGATCGGACAGCGCAGTGAGCGTCCCGGATTCCAGATCAGCCAGCGCGCCGACTACGTCGAGTCCGAGATCGGCCTGCAGACCACCTTCAACCGCCCCATCATCAATACCCGCGACGAACCGCACGCCGACAATGCCCGCTGGCGCCGCCTCCACGTCATCAATGGCGACGCCAACCGCTTCGACGTTCCCATCTACCTCAAGGTCGCCACCACCGACCTGCTTCTGTGGTTCCTGGAGCAGGCGTACGCCGCGGGCTCCGGCCGATTCAAGGAGGCCCTGACTCGCCTCAGCGCCCTGGCCATCACCGGCGACCCCGTCGAGGAGCACTGGGCCCTCTCCCACGATCCCACCCTCTCCCATGAAGTGCGCACACAGGGCGGGGCCATGACCGCCCTGGCGATTCAACGCGCCTTTCTCGACGCCGTCAGCCCGGCCGTCACACGTTCCGAAGACGCCCAGGCCCGGCGTGCGCTGACTCTGTGGCGGCAGGCCCTTGACGCCCTCGAGCAGTGGCGCCACGACGGATCCGGTCCGGCTGCACAGATGCTGGAGTGGGTCGCCAAGTACGAGCTCTGTGAGGGACTGCGACGCCGGTCGGGAACCGGGTGGGACGACCCCCGTCTGGCCGCACTCGACATCCAGTGGGCCGATCTGCGCCCGGGACGCTCCGTCGTCGACAAGCTCGACGCCGCCGGCAGGATCCATCGGCTGGTCACCGATGCGGAGATCCAGCGCGCGGCCGACGAGCCTCCCGAGGGCACGCGTGCTGCCGTCCGTGGAACCGCCATTCGCCGTTACCCGCAGATCGTGGGCGCTTCCTGGACCTGCCTCCTCCTCGACGTCCCAGGAGCCCCCGAGCTGGCGCGTCTGAGCCTGCCCGACGACGTGGTCGTCGGCTCCGATGAGACGGCGACCATCCTGGAGGAAATTGGTCGCCGGGCGGCACCTGAGAGACACTGACTCTCACAGTGCGCTCACCAACGGTGCGCTGCTCGAGAAGACGAGTGAAGGAGCAACACATGACGCCGCAGCACGCCAGTCAGTCCCACGGACAGGTCCGTCGCGCCGGCGTCGAGACCACTGGCGCGGACACTGACGAGCAGATCAGTGCCGGGAAGCAGACCTCGTCGACCACACAGGTCAGTGACGTTGACAGCATCCTCGATGAGATCGACTCGGTCATTGAGACCAACGCCGCAGCCTTCGTCCAGGGCTTCGTCCAGAAGGGCGGCCAATGAGCATGAGCGGCTCACGTCCCGTGGCTCGGCGCATCATCGGGGTGGAGACCGAGTACGGCATCACCTGCGCCCCCGCCACCGACGGCCCCCCTCCCATGGACGCCGACCACGCTGCTCGTGAGCTCTTCGAACCCGTGGTTCAGCGCTCGCGCTCCTCGAACGTCTTCACTCGCGGGGGCGCTCGCCTCTACCTGGACGTGGGCTCCCACCCCGAGTTCGCCACCGCCGAGTGCGACCGCCTTGAGGACGTGCTCGCCCAGGACCGCGCCGGCGAGCTCGTCATGGCCGATCTCGCCGAGCAGGCCAACGCCCGCCTGGCCGCCTCAGGTGTTCCCGGGCGGATCCATCTGCTGAAGAACAACCGCGATGCTGAGGGCAACGGCTTCGGGTGCCACGAGAACTATCTCGTGCGCCGTCGTGGAGACTTCTGGAACGATGCCCGTACTCTCGTACCCCACCTGCTGACCCGGCAGATCCTCGTCGGTGCCGGCCACATCGCAGAGGACGGGGAAACGCGCCCCGCAGGCAACGGGCTCAGGGGCTACGTCTTCTCCCAGCGGGCCGACCAGATGCGGGACGCCGTTTCCTCGGCCACGACCCGAGCCAGGCCGCTGATCAACACCCGGGACGAGCCGCATGCCGATGCCGAGCGCTACCGGCGCATGCATGTCATCGTCGGGGACTCCAATATCGCTCAGGGATCCACCCTGCTCAAGGTGGCAGCCATGGACTGCTCCTGGACTACCTAGAGCACGGGGGAGACCTCGGTGACCTGGCCCTGGCCGACCCCATGAAGGCCATCCGCGACACCTGCCATGACATGAGTGCGGGCGTGCTCCTGGAACGAGCCGACGGACGGACCATCACACCGTTGGAGATGCAGGCCGAGCACCTCGGGCGTCTACGCGATCATGTCGCACGAGACATCGAGATCACTGCTCTCCACGAAGCCGCACTGGATCTGTGGGAACGGGGGCTCGAGGCCCTCCGCCTGCAGCAGCCCGAGCGCGTGGACACGGAGCTGGACTGGGCGGTCAAGCACCAGCTGCTGACTCGCTACTGCCGGCGGCACAACACCGATCTGGCCGACCCTCGGGCGACCCGGTTGGCCCTCGCCTACCACGACGTCTCTCCCGGCCAAGGACTGCGTCAACGGCTGGAGAGCGCCGGTCTCCTGCGCCGATTCGTTGACGATGAGACCTGCCGCCGGGCGGTGGACACCCCGCCCGCGACAACGCGTGCACGCCTGCGTGGCGCGGTCGTCGCCAAGGCCGAGGACCTGCGCTGCGACGTGAGTGTCGACTGGGTGGGCATTCGACTCGACGACGGAGTCTGCTCACCTGTTACCCTGAGTGATCCCTTCTGCGCCGTGGACGAGCGCATCGATGCACTCCTGGAGAGCATGGAGCGTTCGGCAACCGATCTTCCCATCGGGGTGTGAACGGTGAGGCTCACGGCACTGGCAGGGCGATTGACGGAAGACGCAACATGAGTACTACCTCCTCCCCGGATCCCGGAGCGGGCACGCCTCTGACACGGCGGCAGCGCCGTGCCCTCGAACGTGCTCAGCAGGCCCAGCAGGAGGCACTGACCCAGGACCTCCCGGCGCATTCCCAACCTGTTGCGCAGACACGACCCGCCGGTACTCCGTCCACCAGTGCCCACCCAGCCGGCACGCCGGCGCCTCATACCGAGGCGCAGCCGCAGTGGCAGCCGCAGGCAGCCGGCCGGGCGCCCGTGCCCACGCAGAACTCCTCCCATCGCGGGCGACCCGTGGCCAGCGCGCCTGCGTCAGCGGCACCGCGGGTCAGCAGCCATGATCTCCACAGCGCGTCCATGCCGCCTGCGCGAGCTGATCGACACGATCCGGCTGATGAGCCCGGGCACCCGCTGGATGAGGCGATCACCGGGACGCAGGAACCAGAACCGACGCAGCGGCGACGGACGACCCTGGGAGGCCCGCTGGGCCGCATGCCCAGGGGACCTCTGGCAGTCGGCCTGATCGGTGTCGTCGTCCTTGCCATGATCCTGGTGCCGCTGGCCGTCAACAAAAGCTCGTCTCCGGAAGGAACGGAGCGGGTACCAGCACCGCGGCCCAGTCGACCGTGCTGGACGGCAACGCCCCCCCTCAGTCAGCTGCTGAAGGTCAACGGACGGGTCGGATCGGGGTCGGCTCCCTCCATCACCTTGAACGACGACGCCTCCCTGTCAGCCCCCAGCTCGGTACTGACCGACGTCGTCGAGACCGGGAAGGGGCGCGCGGTCTCCGAAGGGACGCCAGTGATCCTGCAGGTCTCGCAGTTCTCCGGTCTCGACGGGCGCAACACGACGGGTAATGAAGAGGGGTACAAGCTCTGGCAGGGCATGCTCGGTCCTGACGTGGGGGAATACATCAACGCGGCGGTCTCCGGCCAGCGCGAAGGCACCCGCGTCGTTCTTCGCGAACCGGCCGATGAGGAGGACGGCTCCAGGACGACGAAGATCACCGTCGTCGACCTCCTGCCCACCACGGCAACGGGGGAGGAGAAGCGGCCGGCGGCCGGCACCCCCCTCCGTCAGTGAAGGAAAGGACGGCTCCATCACCGTCAGCAGCGCCGGACTTCCCGCACCAACTCGAGCATCCACGGAAATCCTCATCAAGGGCACCGGCCCTCAGATCGGTTCCCAGGACCGTCTCATCGCTCGTACCACAATGGTCAGCTGGGCCACGGGCCAGCCCCTCGAGAAATCGACCTTCGGTTACCAGGAACCGCCCAAGCAGCTCGACATGAGCAACGCGCTGGTGGGAGTCTCCCAGAACCTGGTTGATATCACGGTCGGCTCACGGGTGGTCCTCTCACTGCCTGCGGAACAGGCGCAGGGGAAGGAACCCGTCGTCGTGGTGATTGACGTCCTCGCCAAAGACCCTGCTCAGGCTCCCGGAGGGGCCGAGGGACATGCGGGTAGCGCTTCAAGCGCCACACCTCAGACCTCCACCGGCCCGACACCCAAGGACCTATCATGAGCGTTGCCATTCGCATCATTCCCTGCCTGGACGTCAAGGACGGTCGTGTCGTCAAAGGCGTCAACTTCCAGGGCCTCAAGGAAGCCGGAGACCCCGTGGAGCTGGCCTCCCGCTACGGCGCTCAGGGGGCTGATGAGATCACCTTCTTAGACGTCTCGGCCTCGCATGAGGGACGTTCCACCATGCTGGACGTGGTCTGCCGTACTGCCGAGCAGGTGTTCGTTCCGCTGACTGTCGGTGGTGGAGTACGTTCAGTCGACGATGTGGATCAGCTGCTGCGGGCGGGGGCGGACAAAGTCGGCATCAACACCGCGGCCATCAACCGTCCCGAGCTGTTGACGGAGGTGGCGCAGCGTTTCGGCAACCAGGTGGTCGTCCTGTCAGTGGATGCGCGTCGGTGTCCTTCCGGTGTCTCCACGGCCTCTGGCTTTGAGGTCACCACTCACGGAGGGCGGACCTCCACCGGGATCGACGCCGTCGCCTGGGCGGTTCGCGGTGCCGAGCTCGGCGCCGGGGAGATCCTCCTGAACTCCATGGACGCAGATGGGGTCACCCAAGGATTCGACACCGAGATGATCGACGCCGTTCGTCGACGGCTCCGGGTGCCGCTCATCGCCTCCGGTGGCGCCGGATGCCCGCAGGACTTCGTCACCGCGGCCAACCATGGTGCTGACGCCGTTCTGGCAGCCTCAGTGTTCCACTACGGAGTCATGACCATCGCCGAGGCCAAGAATGCTCTGCGAGACGCACACCATCCGGTGCGTTGAAAAGATGGGAGACTGACTGTGGGTTGGTGGCGGTGTAGCCGGTGTAGCGGCACCACCTGATGTCCTGGTGACCGCCCATGTGGCCAAGTCCGAGGAGAGCTCGTGAGCCACGACTATGACAACGAGCCCAGCCACTCACGTGGCGGGAATCCTTGGAGGCATTCGGGCGGCGAGAAGAACTGCCTGGAGGGATGTGCCCTTGATCTGGCGGATGCCGGTGTTCTCCACTCCGGAATCATTTGCGTCATAGCAATATCAGCTGCTCGCGTGGTGGCGCGAAGGCCATGGAGGGTCATGAGCATCGAGGCTGGTGGGGCGTTGTCCCCATGGAGATGCGAAGTCATCCCTGGGGAGTGATATGCCTACTCATGTAGGCTACGTGCAGCACTTCATCCTCGGGGAGGAATAATGAGTGACTTGAATCCGTACCAAGCGGATCCTTATCGTCAAGGAACTGCCGGTTCTCAACCCTACTTTGCCGGATCTGACATGGCCTCCCATGTCGATTCTGGTGCGTCGTCGGCTCCGGGCGGCTACTACAGTACTGATTACCCCGGTGGGCAGTCGTACCCCTTCCCGGCGGTGTCGGGAAATCAGATGGCCCCTTATCCAGAGGCTGGCCGGCAGCCTGATAGTCAGGTTTACGGTCCGCCCTACCATCAGCAGTACCCCTATCCGTCATATCCGTCCGCTCCTTATGGACCGTACCCGCCATATGGTCCGGGTGCGTCCTGGGGGGCGTTCTACGATCCGCGTCGGCATGAGGCCAACACCCTGGGTGGATGGGCGCTCGGGCTCGGTATTGCGAGTATCTTCATGAACTGTTTGTATCTAGGCGCTGTCCCGGGTGTGCCGGCGATCATCGTGGGGATTAACGGGATGCGCGCGGCCGATGAGGGGCGTGCCTCCAATAAGGGACTTTCGATTGCCGGAGTGGTGATGGGGGCTATAGGCTCTGTTATCAGTGCCTGCTTCTTCATGCTGTTCGTGATGGTGATTTTCAATGATCTCTAGGTCTGAAGGCTGCTGTGAGAATGTATCGAAGACGAACCACCGCTCCGGTGGGAGCTCGAGACTCGGAAGGCAGATAGGACTGGGCCTTCTGATGGCTCTCCCCACCTTGCCGGGCGGCCTCATCGTGTTGCGCGCACTGACTCTGCCCCGCAGCTCCCCGGGGCTTCCCGACCTCTGCCCGTTTCACCGTGTCACGGGGCTGTGGTGCCCTCTGTGTGGAGGCACCAGGGCGACTCGGGAGCTCATTCACGGCGACCTGTGGGCAGCCATGGGCTACAACCCCTTTGCGCTCGTGCTGGAGGCGCTGGCGGTTCTTCTGGTGGTGCGCTGGTTGTTCGTATCTGCCCGAGGCCGGCGACGGCCGCTCGTCACCAGCGGGGAGGGCATTCTTCTGGGGGCAGCGCTGGTTGTCTTCGCATTCGTGCGCAACCTGCCCGGCATGTGGGTCTACCTCGGTCCGCTGCTCGGACCTCCGGGCTGAGGGGCTCCTCGCGTGCATAATGCAGTCGTGGCTCTCGATTCTCAGATCTCTGCGCGTCTGAAGCGCAACGCCGACGGACTGGTCTGCGCCGTTGTCCAGCAGCACGACTCACGTGAGGTCCTCATGGTGGGGTGGATGGATGATGAAGCGCTTCGTCGCACCCTGGCAGAGGGGCGCGTGACTTTCTGGTCACGGTCTCGCCGTGAGTACTGGCGCAAGGGGGACACGTCCGGACACGCGCAGTATGTCAAGTCCGTCCATCTGGACTGCGATGGCGACGCGCTCCTGATCGAGGTCGATCAGGTCGGAGCGGCCTGCCACACCGGTGAGCGCAGCTGTTTCCTCACCGGTGGTGATCTGGGGGCGCACGTGGGAGAGCGTCCCTGCTGACCGCTCCTCGGCCAGCAAGGTTTGGCGATTTGCAACAGACGGCCTCGGACCGTCACGATGGATACAGACAGGCGCCCTTCCGGAGCGCCGGCAGGCGAGATCGGGGAGGTGTGTGATGACCTCGTTCGAGGCGATGGTGGCCGAGGCCAAGGCGGCCGCCGACCGTCGCGCTTCTCTGGTTCCCCTGTCCAGTCTGCGAGAGGCCTCCCGCCTGGTCCCCGGTGCCATCAGTGCCCTGCCCAGCTTGCGCACCGATGACCGGGCGGTCACGGTGATCGCCGAGGTCAAGCGCTCAACGGCCACGTTCGCCGACCTCAGCGGCGTTGGGGATCCGGGGATGCTGGCCTGCTTCTACGCCGCCGGCGGTGCCGCCTGCGTCTCAGTGGTCACGGGGCCGAGCGCCACGCGAGGCTCTCTCAAGGACCTGGATGCCGTCAGGGCCTCGGTGGATCTTCCCGTCCTCGCCAACGACCTGGTGGTCACTCCCTACCAGGTGCACGAGGCCCGGGCTCACGGTGCCGATCTGCTCATGCTCGACGCCCGCCTCGAGACCCTGGTGCTCGAAGGGCTCATCGAGCGGGTCCACTCCCTGGGGATGGGTGCCGTCGTCGAGGCTCGCACCCGCCGTGAGGCGCTGACCGCTGTTGATGCAGGCGCCTGCATCGTCGCCATCGACACCCGGGATCCTGAGACCCTGGCCGTCGACTGCAGCATGTTCGATCAGGTCACTGACGTTCTACCGCCTCAGGTCGTGCGGATCGCAGCCGGAGGAGTCAGAGGGCCGCACGACGTCATGAGTTTCGCGCGCTGCGGCGCCGACGTCGTCCTCGTCGGTGAGGCCATCATCCGCTCCACCGACCCCCAGCAGTTCGTCGCCGAGCTGGTCGCCGCCGGCGCCCATCCGGCACTGATCCCCTCCGCCCATCGAGAGGTTCTCTGAGTGCCTGTCGCACCGCTTTCCGCCATGATGCCAACGATGTCAACAATGCTGACGATGCCGGTCGCGGCCGTGCTGCCCGCAGGCATACCGAGCCCGTCCTCGGCCGTCTGGTACCTCGGGCCCATCCCGGTCCGGGCCTACGCGTTGTGCATTCTCACCGGGGTCTTCGTGGCCGTGTGGTGGTCGGACCGACGCTACCGGGCCGGAGGAGGCAGGCCGGAGGTGGTCCTCGATGTCGCCATCGTGGCCGTCCCCGCTGGAATCGTGGGTGCTCGTCTTTACCACGTGATCTCCTCACCCGACGACTACTTCGGCCCCAACGGAGACCTGTCCCGTATCCCCCAGACATGGCAGGGGGGCCTGGGAATCTGGGGAGGCATCGCCGGTGGAGTCCTGGCCGGGATGCTTCTCCTGCGTCATCGTGGCCTGCGTGTTGCTCCGCTGGCCGACGCCGTCGCCCCGACGCTGCTGGTCGCTCAGGCGATCGGTCGACTGGGAAACTGGTTCAACCAGGAGCTCTACGGCGCCCCGACGACTCTGCCCTGGGGACTGCGGATCGATGACGCTCATCTTCCAGCAGGTTCCACCTACCCGCCCGGGACCCTGTTTCATCCGACCTTCCTCTATGAGGCCCTGTGGAACTTGGCCGGGGCCGTCCTTCTGGTGTGGATCGGGAGAAGGATGGTTGCCCGCAGCGGGGTCACGGGCGGGAGACTGCTGTGGATCTACCTCATGGTCTACACCGCCGGCCGGGTGTGGATCGAGATGCTGCGCATCGATGAGGCCGAGACGATCCTCGGTCTGCGACTGAACGTGTGGACCTCCATCGTCATCTTCCTCGTCGGCGCCATCGGGCTGGCCCTCACCTCCCGGCGCCCCCTCAGTGACGCCATCGACAGGCCGGGGCGCGGAGCGAGGAAGGGGGCGCTCGGAGCGTGAGGAGGATGACTCCGCTGAGGACGACTCGCCTGAAGGCGTCTCGCCGTCAGAATCCGCGGCCGTGGCGTCGGCCGTTCCGGACCAGACGGAGGTGTAGGGACTGAATCATCGGGGACCGGCCCGTCACTGAGGCGGCGGAGAACCGGGTGAGGATGGTCGCAACCTGACGAGTGACGGGATTCGTCCTCGTGCACAGGGCCGGGAGTCCCGTATTCTGAACCCATGCGTAGAGCCAAGATCGTATGTACCCTCGGACCCGCTACTGACTCCCCCGAGCAGGTGCAAGCGCTCGTGGACGCCGGCATGAACGTGGCGCGCATCAACCGCTCCCACGGTCGCGCCGAGGACCAGGAGGAGGTCATTGCCCGCATCCGCGAGGCAGCCGCCGCCTCCGGTCGGGCCATCGCCATCCTGGTCGACCTCCAGGGCCCCAAGATCCGCCTGGGGCGTTTCGTCGATGACCAGAAGGTCATGCTCAACAAGGGCGACGAGTTCACGATCACCATCGACGACGTCCTCGGCACCGTCAAGCGCGCCTCCACCACCTTCAAGGGGCTTCCCGGCGACTGCCGCCCCGGCGACCGGCTCCTCATCGACGACGGCAACGTCGCGGTTCGCGTCGTGGCCGTCACCGACACCGACGTTGTCACCAAGGTCGAGGTGCCCGGCTACGTCTCCAACAACAAGGGCATCAACCTGCCCGGCGTCGCCGTCTCCGTCCCGGCCCTCAGCGAGAAGGACCGCGAGGACCTGCGCTGGGCCCTCAAGATCGGTGCCGATCTCATCGCCCTGTCCTTCGTGCGCGACGCCGACGACATCAAGGACGTCCACGAGATCATGGACGAGGTCGGTGTGCGTATTCCGGTCATCGCCAAGATCGAGAAGCCCCAGGCGGTGGAGAACCTCTTCGACATCGTCTCCACCTTTGACGGCATCATGGTGGCCCGCGGTGACCTCGGTGTGGAGATGCCCCTGGAGGCCGTTCCGCTGGTGCAGAAGCGTGCCATCGAGCTGGCTCGTCGCCAGGCCAAGCCGGTCATCGTGGCCACCCAGGTCCTGGAGTCCATGATTCAGAACCCGCGGCCGACTCGGGCTGAGGCCTCCGACTGCGCCAACGCGATTCTCGACGGCGCTGACGCCGTCATGCTCTCCGGTGAGACCTCCGTGGGTGCCTACCCCATCGAGGCCGTGCGCACCATGGCCAGCATTATCGAGAACGTCGAGGAGCACGGAGGGGAGCGCATCCCTGGCCTGGGCTCCTACCCGCAGACGCGCGGTGGGGCTCTGACCCGCGCTGCCGCCGAGATGGGTGAGCACCTCGATGTCACCTACCTGGTGACCTTCACCCAGTCCGGAGACACCGCCCGACGCCTGTCGCGTCTGCGCTCTCCGCTTCCGCTGCTGGCCTTCACCCCGCTGCATGAGACACGCAACCAGCTCGCCGTCTCCTGGGGCGTGCAGTGCTACGAGGTGCCCGAGGTCGAGCACACTGACGAGATGGTGGCCCAGGTCGATGAGATCCTTCAGGACAAGCACCTGGCCCAGCCTGGGGACACTGTCGTCATCGTGGCCGGCATGCCTCCGGGCACGCCTGGCTCGACCAACTCGATCCGCGTCCACACCGTCGGTGAGACGGGTGACTACAAGATCTGAGCATCACCGCTGAAAAGGGGGCTCCCACCAGATGGTGGGAGCCCCCTTCAGTCATGAGTACCTCCGGTGGGACTCGAACCCACAACACTCCGATTTTGAGTCGGATGCCTCTGCCAATTGGGCTACGGAGGCACGCCGCCGGCTCTGCGGGGGCGCTAACAGCGAGATCATACTAGGATCACAGCCGTGAGCAATGAGTCCAGCACCACCAAGTCCCGCCGGGTGCTCGTCGCTGAGGACGAGACCCTCATCCGCCTTGACATCGTCGAGACTCTCACCGACGCCGGGTACGAGATCCTCGCTGAGGCCGCAGACGGGGAGGAGGCTGTCCGTCTGGCTGACGAGCACACCCCTGACCTGTGCGTTCTCGACGTCAAGATGCCGGTGACCGACGGCATCACCGCAGCGGAGAGGATTCTTGAGAAGCACAACTGCGCCGTCGTCATGCTGACCGCCTTCTCCCAGACCGAGCTCGTCGAACGAGCCAGCGCCGCCGGCGCCATGGCCTACGTCGTCAAGCCCTTCACCCCGGCGGACCTCATTCCGGCGCTTGAGATCGCCATGTCGCGACACGAGGAGATCCTGTCCCTCGAGAGTGAGATTTCTGACCTCACCGAGCGCTTCGAGACCCGTAAACGCGTCGACCGGGCCAAGGGGCTGCTCATGGAGCGCATGGGGCTGAGCGAGCCGGAGGCATTCCGGTGGCTGCAGAAGACCTCCATGAACCGGCGTCTGACCATGCGTGAGGTGGCCGACGCCGTCATCGAGCAGGTCGGTGCCGCCAAGAAGGACTGATCGTCTTCTGTCGCGCGGTGCGTCAGGTGAACAGACTGCGCAGCGTTCCGACGGCGATCGTCCGCTCGTCGTCATCAGTGACCGTGACCTGGTAGACCACGGTACGACGGCCGCGGTGCAGGGGAGTGGCGGTGGCCTTCACCCAGCCCTGGGACACGGATCGCAGGTGGCTGACCGTCAGTTCCGCCCCGACCGGGATGGCATCATCGGGCGCTGCCGCACGCGCTGCCACCGAGGCGGCCGTCTCGATGATCGCGGCAGTGGCACCGCCGTGCAGGATTCCGACGACCTGCCGTGCTCCATCGACCGGCATCCTGACTTCGGTCAGGTTCGCGTCGCGAGTCACCACCTCCATTCCGAGGGTGTCCATGAGTGTGCCCTCCTCACTGTCCTCCAGCACCGCGTGCAGTGCCGAGGAGGCGGAGACGGCGGAGCCCGCGGGACGAGGGTCGGGGTACGGGCGCCGGGAAGGGTCCGGGAAGGCCACGGCAGCGGCGCTCGCTCCCGAGTAGGAGGCTGCAGTGACGCGGCCCACGGGCCCCAGCGGCCCGACGACCGCCGGTGAGCCGGGGGAGTCGGCGGAGACAGGGGAGGCATGAGAGTCACAGGACTCTCCTACGCTGATGGGGGAGAGGGGCGAGTCGGACTGTGGATGGCTCATGGGCCTAGGCTGGCACGGTGAGCACCACTGCGACCAGCCCTGCGACGAGCCCAACACCTCAGCCCACCTCGGAACCGGTTCCCGAGAGGCTTCTTCTCATCGACGGACACTCGATGGCCTTCCGCGCCTTCTACGCGCTGCCCGTCGACAACTTCACGACGTCGACCGGTCAGTCGACCAACGCCGTCCACGGCTTCGTCTCCATGTTCCTCTCGCTGCTGGACAACGAGCAGCCGACGCACGTGGCGGTCGCCTTCGACCTGCCGGGAGGCACCTTCCGTACAGAGGAGTATGCCGAGTACAAGGGGACCCGCGATGAGACGCCGCAGCCCTTCCTCGGGCAGGTCGAGCTCATCCAGGAGGTCCTGGAGGCCATGGGCGTCAAGGCGATCACCGCACCGGGCTACGAGGCCGACGACATCCTGGCCACCCTGGCGACCTCGGCCCAGGCCGAGGGCATGGAGGTTCTCATCTGCTCCGGAGACCGCGACTCCTTCCAGATGGTCACTGAGCAGTGCACGGTGCTCTACCCGGTCAAGGGCGTCTCAACGCTGCGTCGCATGACGCCCCACGAAGTGGAGGAGCGTTACGGGGTGACGCCCGATCGCTACCCCCACCTCGCCGCCCTCGTGGGGGAGACCAGTGACAACCTTCCCGGAGTCCCGGGCGTGGGCCCCAAGACCGCCGCCAAGTGGCTCAACCTGTACGACGGGCTCGACGGCGTCATCGCTCATGCGGATCAGATCAAGGGCAAGGCCGGACAGGCTCTGCGCGATCACCTCGACGACGTCATGCGCAACCGCCGCCTCAACCACCTGCTCACCGACCTGGATCTCGGCGTCGTTCCTCGCACCGACCTGCGCCTCCCGGGCGCCGACCGCGTCGGCCTGGCACGCGTGTTCGAGACCCTGGAGTTCCGCACCCTGCACCAGCGGGCGCTGCGCATCCTGAGCTTCACCGACACCTCCGACCACGCCGAGCCGGGTGAGGGAGAGGGAACCGGCGCCCTGAGCGCGCTGAGCGATCTGGAGATCGTCTCGCTGGGGCATGATCTTGCCGCGGGTCACCTGTCACAGTGGTTGGAGGCCGGCCTGTCGGCGGCCGACGGAGACGGTTCCCGTCCCCTTGGTGTCGATGTTGTCGGCGTCCTCAGGCCCGTCGAGGGTGATGCCGCGCTCGTCTCGTTGTCAGACGGGTCTCGGGCGGTCGTCATCGACCTCACCGAGATCCTGCCCGAGGACGAAGCGGCCCTGGCCCGGCTCCTGGCCGACGTGGACCGCCCCAAGCTGGTGGCCGATGCCAAGGGAAGCTGGCACGCACTGAACGCCCGGGGACTCACGCTGGACGGCGTCGTCGCCGATCCCTCCCTGGCCGGTTACCTGTGCCGTCCTGAGCAGCGCAGCTACGACGTCGATACTCTCACCCAGCGCTGGCTCGGCATCGATCTGGCCGCCGTCAATGAGGGCGGTACCCCGGCCGACAGCGGTCCCGGTGACTCCCAGAGCGCCTTCGACCTCGAGGCCCTCGCCTCCGACGCCGTTCCCACGGCCCACCTGGCCAGTGCGCGTCGGGCCGCTGTCCTGCTCCCGCTCCAGGTCGTGCTCGATGAGCAGATGGCCGCTCGCGACGCCGTGGGACTGTTCACCGACCTGGAGATGCCCGTGGCCGCGACCCTGACCGTCATGGAGGACGCCGGCATCGCCGTCGACGACGCCGTGCTCGCAGCCCGCGAGACCGAGCTCGACGCCCGCGTGACCCACGCCGCCGAGGGCGCCTACGCCGCCGCAGGGCGAGAGCTCAACCTCTCCAGCCCCAAACAGCTCCAAGCCGTCCTGTTCGACGAGCTGAAGATGCCCAAGACCCGCAAGACCAAGACCGGCTACACCACCGACGCCGATGCCCTGGCCGGGCTGTACGCCAAGACCTCCCACCCCTTCCTGGAACACCTTCTTGAGCACCGCGACGCCATCAAGCTGCGGCAGACGGTCGAGGGACTGCGCAAGGCGATCCAGGCCGACGGGCGCATCCACACCACCTTCCAGCAGACCATCGCCGCCACCGGGCGCCTGTCATCGACCGACCCCAACCTGCAGAACATCCCGGCCCGTCACGAGGAGGGGATGCGTATCCGTGAGGCCTTCGCCGTCGGTGAGGGCTACGAGTGCCTCATGACCGCCGACTACTCGCAGATCGAGATGCGCATCATGGCGCACCTGTCCGGAGACCAGGCGCTGATCGAGGCCTTCCGCAGCGGGGAGGACCTGCACCGCTACGTTGCCGCCCTGGTCCACGGCATCGAGGTCGAGGACGTGAGCGCCCAGCAGCGCAGCCACGTCAAGGCCATGAGCTATGGACTGGCCTACGGTCTGTCCACCTTCGGACTGGCTCGTCAGCTCGGTATCGACAACGCCGAGGCGGCGGACCTGAGGAACGCCTACTTCGCCAGGTTCGGAAAGGTTCACGACTACCTGGAGTCCGTGGTGGAGCAGGCGCGCCGGGACGGATACACCGAGACGATGTTCGGGCGCCGCCGCTACCTGCCCGATCTGACCAGCGACAACCGACAGCGCCGTGAGATGGCTGAGCGGGCCGCGCTCAATGCTCCTATTCAGGGCAGTGCCGCAGATATCGTCAAGAAGGCCATGATCGACGTCGACAGCGCGCTGACCGAGCGGGCACTGAGCAGTCGTATCCTCCTGCAGATCCACGACGAGCTCCTCATCGAGGTCGCGCCTGGAGAGGCCGAGACGGTCGAGAGCCTCCTCAAGGAGCAGATGGGCGGGGCGGCCGAACTCTCGGTCCCACTGGACGTCGCTGTCGGACGAGGGCGCACCTGGCGTGAGGCTGCCCACTAGAGACCCTCTCCAGGACCCTCGATCATCGCCCGAAGAAGCCGTTGATATGTGAATGAGATCGTCGCGTCATCCTTTCGACACCTAGTTGTCAGATGACGTGAGCGATTGCACGCACATACGGGATAATGCTTGAGCATCGTCTAGTTACGGATTCGTCACGTACTGCTAAGGTTCACTCGTGCGCTCCTGGGCGTCTCCTATGAGAGTAATCCAACCAGGATGATGAATTGGTCCGGGCTGATTCACGTCACTGGGGAGCGTGCGGTCCCTATCAACCCGATCCAACTATCCGCATTCGGAGCATCCACTCAATGACAACCACTACGCCCAGCCCCGCCCCGGTCGCCGTCAACGACATCGGTTCGACCGAGGAGATCCTCGCCGCTGTTGACGAGACCATCAAGTACTTCGATGACGGCGATATCGTCGAGGGCACTGTCGTCAAGGTCGACCGTGATGAGGTCCTCCTCGACATCGGCTACAAAACCGAAGGCGTCATCCTCGCTCGCGAGTGTCCATCAAGCACGACGTCGACCCTGATGAGATCGTCTCCGTCGGCGATGAGATCGAGGCCCTTGTCCTGCAGAAGGAGGACAAGGAGGGGCGCCTGCTCCTGAGCAAGAAGCGTGCGCAGTACGAGCGCGCCTGGGGCACCATCGAGCGCATCAAGGAGGAGGACGGCGTCGTCACCGGCTCCGTCATCGAGGTCGTCAAGGGCGGTCTCATCCTGGACATCGGTCTGCGTGGATTCCTCCCCGCCTCCCTGGTGGAGATGCGCCGTGTTCGCGACCTCCAGCCCTACGTGGGCCGTGAGCTCGAGGCGAAGATCATTGAGCTGGACAAGAACCGCAACAACGTGGTCCTCTCCCGTCGCGCCTGGCTCGAGCAGACCCAGTCCGAGGTCCGCACCAACTTCCTGCAGACCCTGCAGAAGGGCCAGGTCCGCTCCGGTGTCGTGTCCTCCATCGTCAACTTCGGTGCCTTCGTGGACCTGGGTGGCGTCGACGGTCTGGTCCACGTCTCCGAGCTGTCCTGGAAGCACATCGACCACCCCTCCGAGGTCGTCGAGGTCGGCAACGAGGTCACGGTCGAGGTCCTGGACGTCGACTTCGACCGCGAGCGCGTCTCCCTGTCGCTCAAGGCGACCCAGGAGGACCCGTGGCAGGCCTTCGCCCGGACCCACGCCATCGGCCAGGTCGTTCCCGGCAAGGTCACCAAAGCTGGTTCCCTTCGGCGCCTTCGTCCGCGTCGAGGACGGCATCGAGGGCCTGGTCCACATCTCCGAGCTGGCGCAGCGTCACGTCGAGGTTCCCGAGCAGGTGGCCAAGGTCGGCGACGAGGTCTTCGTCAAGGTCATCGACATCGACCTGGAGCGTCGTCGCATCTCCCTGTCGCTGAAGCAGGCCAACGAGGGTGTCGACCCCGCGTCGGAGGACTTCGACCCCAGCCTCTACGGAATGGCGGCCGAGTACGACGAGCAGGGCAACTACAAGTACCCCGAGGGCTTCGACCCGGAGACCAACGAGTGGCTCGAGGGCTACGACGCCCAGCGCGAGGCCTGGGAGGCCGAGTACGCGGCTGCTCACGCCCGCTGGGAGGCCCACAAGGCCCAGGTCGCCAAGGCCCTGGAGGAGGAGCAGGAGTCCGGTGCTCCGGCAGCCCCCGCGGGTGGCACCTCTTACTCCTCGGCTCCGTCGGAGGCATCTGGCACGTTGGCCTCCGATGAGGCCCTGGCTGCTCTGCGTGAGAAGCTCACCGGTAACTGAGCATCCGCACCTTTTCACTGGTCAGGACTGATTTCTGACATTATCTGAGGGTCTCTGCCTGTTCCGCAGGCAGAGACCCTCAGGTGTAGGTGCCTTCTCCCCATCGCCCGGGCACCTTGCCTGTGTGAGGCTGTGGCCGGGGCTGGCACTCCCCGCTTCCTAGGTGTAGGAACCTGTACGTGACGACCGTTGGAGACGATATGAGCTATTGGGGTGGCATTGCCCGTGCTCTGGAGGATGTCGACCCCGTCTGCCCCAGTCGTGTCGCTGCAGCGGCCCTGTGGAAGGCGATCGCCGCTGACGACGTCGAGGGGGCGGCTCCGGGGAACGCGCCCGACCAGGTGGTGCAGGCGGTCTGCGCCGTCGACCGGGCGTGGCTGGTTCAGCTGGGCCAGGACCCGGACATGAGCAAGGAGAGCCTCGACCAGGCGGTGGCCTTCTGCCAGGGGCTCCGGACGGCTCACGGCTGCTCGACGCTTCCACTGCGCTATGCCCAGGTGGAGCTCTCCGCCGTCCTCGGCCTCAGGGACGAGGCCCTCGAACAGTTCCGTGAGGCGAGACTCTTCTCCTTCGGCAAGACCGATACTGGCGCGGTCCTGGCCACCGCCCGCATGCATGACGACTACTCCGGCGTCATCAGTACCGCGACGGCGACTCCGAACCGTGCCGAGGTCGATCCCGTGGAGACCGCCCGGGGGCTGGGCGCAGTGCTGGTTCCCTACCTGGCTCACCAACGGCTCGTGGAGGCCGAGGACGCCTTCACCTCCTTGAGCCGGCTCCGGCTTCCGGACGTCGTTGAGCTCCAGTCCCTGGGGGACAGGTTCGAGTACCTGGGTCTGTCCTCCCAGTGGCAACGGGCCATCGCGCTCATGCGGCACAGTCCTATGAAGGCTGTGTCCGAGGCCTCGGCCTGGAAGCTGATGAACACCGCTATCGGACTGGCTCTCGTCATGAGGGAGGCCAACAGGGCCGACTACGGCAAGCATGCCTTGGGTGCCTCGCTGAGCTGGACAACGCCCTGGGGGGATCTGGAGCTCACGGCGTGGGACACCGTCGTGCGTGCCTATGACGTCATCACCGGCTTCGTGCGCGGCATCGCCCACCGCTTCGATGTCCGCAACGGCAACAACGGCGTGTCGTACCGGGTGGAGATGAGGATGGCCGCTGAGGCCGCTGGACTCGCCAGCCGGTCCTACGGCACGGTGACGAGCGCTATGCCGGCTGATCGTGCCCGGCTGCGTAACCAGGGGGCCCTGCTCAAGGAGGTTCGCGAGCTGCTCACGCTGTCTCGTGGCTATGGCATGGAGTCGGTGCGTCAGCGTGCCATGTCGACCGCTGAGACGGTCAGCGTTTCGCTGTCCGAGGTGGTGGACGACTCCGCTTTGGAGCTGGTCGTTGACCTCCGCCTGGCCTTCGGCCGGCTCCTGGCGGCACTGGGCGCCAATGAACGGGCGGAGAAGGAGCATCTCGACACGGCGGAGCTGAGCCTGAGCCAGGGATGGACGGAAACCGCCTGCGCCGCACTGGCCCTGGCCTCGCACGCCGCTCAGGCCCGTGGAGACCGCGCTGCCGGCGGCAGGGCATGGAGCCAGTGCCGGGAGTCGATGGAGTCCTGGCCGATGAACCGGCCGGGAGAACGCTGCGGGATGCTCGTCGACGCCGTCGGTGACCCTCTGGTTGCGGTGCAGGTTCTCTCCACACTGGCGGAGATCCTGGTTGAAGGGGTGGAGGAGGACCACTCTCGCGCGCCGATCGTCCGAGAGATCATCTCGCGGGCGTCGGAGCAGGCCTCCCGGTGCGTGAGTCCCCCGCAGAACGCGGTGGAGTCCCTGGCCCGGGTCGAGGAGCGCATCGCGCCTTACGGGCGGGGCCGGGGAGGAAGAAGACGACCCGGTTCGACCACCGCGATCACCACTGACGGTCAGGCGGCCTCAGGGAGCAACTGACAAGGCGCGGCCGCGCTCCCGTATCGCCCAGTATCGCCGGCACGCTGGCCCGGCTCGGGCCGGTCACGGCATGATGGGACCATGTGCCACACACCTGCAGCCCGTACCACTCGCCGCCCGACGGACCGAGCCCTACGCGTGGGGCTCACAGGTGGCATCGGAGCAGGTAAGTCAACGGTGGCCGCGCTGCTCGAGGAACGCGGCGCGGTCGTGACCAGCGCCGACGAGGTCGCTCGCGACGTCGTCAGCCCGGGCAGTGACGGTCTTGCGGCAGTAGTGGCCGAGTTCGGGGAGGAAGTCCTTGCCTCGGACGGCTCCCTGGACCGCAGCGCCCTGGGGCGGCTGGTCTTCTCCGACGACCTGCGTCGCGCGCGCCTGGAGGAGATCCTTCTGCCCCTCATCGCAGCAGAGGCGTGGGCCCGGATGGAGACGGTTCCGGCCGGGCAGGTGGCGGTCTACGACGTTCCTCTCCTCGTCGAGGGGCAGATGCAGGACATGTTCGATCTCGTTGTCGTCGTTGATGCCGAACTCGAACTGCGTCTGAAGCGGCTCGCCGAGCGGGGGATGAATCGCGATGAGGCGCTGGCCCGCATTGCCGTGCAGGCAACCGACGAGGAACGCCGCGGTGTCGCTGACGTCATCGTGTCCAACTCCGGGGCGCTGGAGGACCTGAGCGCCGAGGTCGACAGCCTCTGGAACACGCGGATCATGGAGCCGGGCACCGTCGCCTGACAACGGGGGAGTTCTTCCCATCGGCGGATGCCTCCTCCCGCTCCTACCGTGGGGTGAGGGGCCACGGTGCCTCGGACACCGTCCGGCCAGACCTATCAGTCGTACGAATAGGAACCGCCATGCCGCGATCTCCAATGGTCGCCTCCACTCGTCGAAGACTTCTGCTGCTTGGGAGTCTCACGGGGCTGGGAATGCTGGCAGGCTGCGGGATGTGGCCGGAGGATCAGAAGGCCAAGAAACCAGTCCTGTATCTCTACCCCACGAGGACGATGCAGCTCTCGGTGTCGCTGGACTATGAGGGAAACTGACATACACCTATCCGACGCCGCAGACACAGGCGGAAGGCGGCGTCACATGGCATGTGACGGCATCTCCTGACGGGGACCTCACCGACGCCTCAGGGCGTCACTACCCGTCACTGTTCTGGGAGGGGGAGGGGACCATGGCTCTCACCCAGGACAAGGGCTTCGTCGTCGAGGCGGGTGCGGCTGCCGCCTTCCTGGAGGACAAGCTCTCCACCCTGGGGCTGAGTGAGCGCGAGGCGGCCGAGTTCATCACCTTCTGGGGGCCGCGGATCGCCGAGCGGGGCAGGGCCCTGGTCACCTTCGCCACCGATGAGTACGCTCGCAAGGCCGTCTACCGCTTGACTGACGTCTCCTCGGGTGCCGAGATCGTCCCGGAGACGTTCATTCGGGTCTACATCGTTATCGGGGACGTACCGCAGGCAGCGGTTCCCGAGCAGAAGCTGGTGCCTGCACCCGCACGGACCGGATTCACCGCCGTTGAATGGGGCGGAACCGAGAGGTAGAGCCGGTAGGCGGACTCAGCCCGAGCAGCTGCTGCGTCGAGAGTTTGTACGGGCAGGGCCGAGGGCGCCGACGATGGTCGCCGAGACAGCAACGATGAAGGCCATGGGAGATCCTTGAACTCGGAGGGTGAAGACAGGTGCAGGGGAGGCCCCAATGAGCATCCACATGAATGTGGAACGGCACGATTCGGTGTCCTGCGGGGACCACCGTAATAGGTGAACTCGATCGGAAGGTTCCTTCTTGGATACAAAGACGTATCTGTGTGGTGACAGCCGGATCGCAGGATGATGAATGAGGCGACCGCGCGATCGGAGGTGTCAATGATGTCAGAGGGACCGCGTAGCCTGAGGGCATGCGTCCCGTCACCGAGCTCCAACGCGCAGCCAAGCCCTTCGAGGTCGTCAGTCCCTACTCGCCCAGCGGGGACCAGCCCGCGGCGATCGCCGAGCTGACCGAGCGTCTCAGGGCGGGGGAGAAGGACATCGTTCTGCTCGGTGCCACGGGAACCGGCAAGTCCGCGACGACCGCATGGCTCGTCGAGCAGGTCCAGCGCCCCACCCTCATCCTGGAGCCGAACAAGACCCTGGCCGCCCAGATGGCCGCCGAGTTCCGCGAGCTGCTCCCGAACAACGCGGTCGAGTACTTCGTCTCCTACTACGACTACTACCAGCCCGAGGCCTACGTCCCGCAGACGGACACCTTCATCGAGAAGGACTCCTCCATCAACGACGAGGTCGAGCGCCTGCGCCACAGCGCCACCAACTCCCTGCTCACCCGCCGGGACGTCGTCGTGGTCTCGTCCGTGTCCTGCATCTACGGACTGGGCACCCCTCAGGAGTACGTGGACCGGATGACGCCCCTGGAGGTGGGCCAGCAGATCGACAGGGACGATCTCCTGCGGCGCTTCGTGACGATGCAGTACACCCGTAACGACATCGACTTCACCCGCGGCACCTTCCGCGTTCGCGGCGACACGGTCGAGATCATCCCGATGTACGAGGAGCTCGCCATCCGCATCGAGTTCTTCGGTGACGAGATCGAGGCCCTGGCCACGCTGCACCCCGTGACCGGCGACGTCATCGACACCGTCGAGCAGGTCTTCGTCTTCCCCGCCTCCCACTACGTGGCCGGCCCCGAACGCATGCAGAAGGCCATTGAGGGCATTGAGGCCGAGCTCGCCGAGCGCCTGGCCCAGCTGGAGTACGACGGCCGGCTCCTGGAGGCCCAGCGCCTGCGCATGCGCACCACCTATGACCTGGAGATGCTGCAGCAGATCGGCATGTGCTCGGGCATCGAGAACTACTCCCTTCACATCGACGGACGTGAGACCGGCACTCCGCCCAACACTCTTCTGGACTACTTCCCCGAGGACTTCCTCCTCGTCATCGATGAGTCCCACGTGACCGTCCCCCAGATCGGCGCCATGCACGAAGGGGACGCCTCCCGCAAACGCACTCTGGTCGACCACGGGTTCCGCCTGCCCTCCGCGTTGGACAACCGCCCCCTGACCTTCGCCGAGTTCGAGGACCGTATCGGTCAGACCGTCTACCTGTCAGCCACGCCGGGCGACTACGAGACCCAGCGCTCCGACGGCGTCGTCGAGCAGATCATCCGGCCCACGGGACTGGTGGACCCCAAGGTCGTCGTCAAACCCACGGAGGGACAGATCGACGACCTGCTCGAGGAGGTGCGCATCCGTGTCCAGCGTCAGGAGCGGATCCTGGTGACCACCCTGACCAAGCGCATGGCCGAGGACCTGACCACCTATCTCGCCGAGAGAGGCGTGCGTGTGGAGTACCTCCACTCCGACGTCGATACGCTGCGGCGCGTCGAGCTCCTGCGAGAGCTGCGGCTGGGCCGCTTCGACGTCCTCGTGGGCATCAACCTGCTGCGCGAGGGGCTGGACCTGCCGGAGGTCTCGCTTGTCTCCATCCTGGACGCGGACAAGGAGGGCTTCCTGCGCTCGACCCGCTCCCTCGTGCAGACCATAGGGCGTGCCGCCCGCAACGTCTCCGGTGAGGTCCACATGTACGCCGACACCATCACTCCGGCCATGGCCGAGGCCATTGAGGAGACTGAGCGTCGCCGCACCAAGCAGCTGGCCTACAACACCGAGCACGGTATCGATCCGCAACCACTGCGCAAGAAGATCGCCGACGTCACCGACATGCTCGCCCGCGAGGACGTCGACACCGCCGACCTCCTGGCCGGCGGCTACAGGGGCCACGAAGAGTCCTCGGTGCGCAACCGGCGCAAGCACGCAGCCGAGGCCACGGTGCGCGAGAAGCTCGCCGGGGCGGCGCAGGGAGACCTCGTCGAGCTCATCAACGAGCTCACCCAGCAGATGCACGCCGCCGCCGAGGACCTCCATTTCGAGCTCGCAGCCCGGCTGCGTGACGAGATCCAGGACCTCAAGAAGGAGCTGCGCGCCATGCAAGCCGCCCAGTGACGGAGCGGGACACGCATAATTCGTGGTGCCGTTTCAGTGCTTTCGCCCCACAAGTGAAACCGGGGATCCTGCGATTCTCTCGGGCAAATGGCCAGTACTCACCTCAACGTCTTACGCGTCGACGCCGATCTGAGTGATTATGCAGGGTATTATGTGCGCCGAAGAATTTCTATGGACATACAGTCGTCCTTGTCGCCTCCATTAAGTTACCGTATGGTAAGTACATGTTGTGCCAATGTGATTGCGAAGGGGCGTGAGTCGCTATGGCTGAACGTGACGTCGAGGTCGTTGAAGTGGGGGACCGGCAGGTCGCCTCCGGTAAGGTTTCATTGGCCGCACTGACGGCACTCGGGATCGGATCGATGATCGGAGGCGGGATCTTCGGTTTGCCGCAGCAGATGGCGAGTGCTGCAGCGCCTGGGCCGCTTATCATAGGGTGGCTTATTACAGGAGCCGGCATGCTCATGCTCGCCTTCGTCTATCAGCGGCTGGCTGTCAATCGGCCCGAGATCAACGCCGGTGTCTACGGTTACGCCCGCGCCGGCTTCGGTGACCTCGTCGGGTTCTCCTCCGCCTGGGGGTACTGGCTATCGGCCTGGATCGGCAATGTCGGTTACCTCGTGCTGCTCATGGCTTCGCTGGGGGTTTTCCTCCCCGGATTCGGCAGCGGCAATACTGCACTTGCCATCGGGGTCGCCTCGATTGTCATGTGGATGTACCACGTCCTGATCCTGCGCGGCATCCGCGAGGCCGCGATCATCAACTCGATTGTCACTGTCGGTAAGGTTCTACCGCTGGTCGTCTTCATTCTCATCGGCCTGCTCGCTTTCAAGCTCGATGTCTTTACCCACGACTTCTGGGGGTCCGGTGCTGGTACGGGGATCAGTGGAGTGCTCTCCCAGGTCAAGAACATGATGCTGGTGACAGTGTGGGTGTTCATCGGCGTTGAAGGGGCGTCGGTGTTCTCCGAGCGGGCCAGGACGCGCGCCGATGTCGGCAGGGCGACGATCCTGGGGTTCCTCTCTGTTCTGGCCCTTCTGCTCGCCGTCAATGTCCTGTCCTACGGCATCGTTCCCCGCTCCGAGCTCGCCAGGCTGGGCGACCCATCCCTGGCCGGGGTGCTTGAGGCGGCGGTCGGTCCATGGGGGGCGAAGTTCATTGCCCTGGGACTCGTCATCTCCCTGGTGGGGGCCCTCCTGTCCTGGTTCCTCATGCTGGCCGAGATCGTGCGCGTTCCCGCCCAGGAAGGTCTCATGCCCTCGTTCCTGGGCCGCGAGAACGCTCAAGCCGTTCCCGCCAACGCCCTGTGGCTGACCATGGGGCTGGTCCAGCTCTTCCTCATCTGGACCTACTTCAACGCCTCGACCTACACGCGTCTCATCAACCTGGCCTCAGCCCTCATCCTGCTGCCTTATCTCCTGTCCGCCCTGTTCCAGGTGCTCGTCGCCATCAAGGACGAAACCAAGGTGAGGGGTATTCGATCTTGTCGTCGGCGTTCTGGGCTCGGTGTACGGACTATGGCTGCTCTATGCCGCAGGCTTGGTGTACCTCCTGTACACGGCCATCTTCTACCTGGTGGGCCTGCCCTTCTACATCTGGGCGCGGCGTGAGCAGAAGGTCAAGGTCTTCAATGGGGCCGAATGGGGGCTCGTCGCGCTCTTCTCCGCCATGGCCGTCTATGCCATCTACGGGCTGGTCACTGGTGCACTGAGTCTTTGACCGCCGTTCTCAACCATCTTCCTGTCATCTACGACTGCACCGCTCTCGGCAGCACTTGATTGTGCTGTCACGACTTGGAATGAGGAACAATGACCGAACAGAAGCACGGAGTCTACTCCGAGGTCGGCAGCTGCGCCGTGTCATGGTGTGCCGCCCCGGCCGCGCACACGATCGTCTCACGCCGTCCAACTGCCACGATCTGCTCTTCGACGATGTCCTGGACGTTCGCAAGGCTCAGCGCGACCACGACTTCTTCGTCGAACTCATGCGTGAGCGTGACATCGACGTCCTCGAACTGCGGGATCTGCTCGCCGATGTCCTGGACATCCCCGAGGCGCGCTCGTTCATCCTGGACCGACGCATCAACCACGCCACCATGGGCGTGGGCGTCGCTGAGGACCTGCTGGCTTGGTTGGAGGAGATGCCCTCGGCCGAGCTCGGTGAGCTCCTCATCGGCGGCCTCGTGTCCGACGAGGTGCCCACGGACGTGTTCGGCAGCTGCATCTCTCCTTACCACGTCAACAGCGACGACCCCGAGATGCTCATCGCCCCGCTGCCCAACACCTTGTTCACCCGTGACAACTCCGCCTGGATCTACGACGGCGTCGAGATGTCCCAGATGTTCTGGGGCGCCCGTCGACGTGAGGTCCTCCTGCTGACCGCCATCTACCGCTACCACCCGATGTTCGCGTACGACTACAACGTCTGGCTGGACACGGTCGACAAGGACATGGGGCACACCTTCATCGAAGGGGGCGACATCATGCCGATCGGCAAGGGCATCGTCCTGGTCGGCGTGGGGGAGCGCTCCACCTTCCAAGCCGTCAGCCAGATCGCCAAGTCGCTGTTCGACGCGGGCTCGGCCGAGCGGGTCATCGCGGCCCGCATGCCCAAGGAGCGCGCCGCGATGCACCTGGACACCGTGTTCACGGTGTGCTCCGAGGACGTTGTCAACGTCTACGAGCCGGTTGTCCGGGCGATGGACACCTTCTCCCTGCGTCCTGACGAGACCGAGCGCGGCGGCATCAAGGTCACCTACGACGAGGGCTACTTCGTCGACGTCGTCTCCGAGGCCCTGGACGTCAAGCTCACCCCGGTCATGTCCACCGCAGGACGCTACGGGGCCGAGTGCGAGCAGTGGAACGACGGCAACAACGTCGTGGCGCTGTCGCCGGGAGTGGTCGTCGCCTACGACCGCAACTACTCGATCAACGCCAACCTGCGCGCCGCCGGCATCGAGGTTCTGGAGATCCCCTCCAGTGAGCTCGGGCGCGGCCGCGGAGGCGGACACTGCATGACCTGCCCGATCGATCGGGATCCGGTCTACTGACCGAACTCGCTTCAGGGCAGGGACGTTGCAGTCACGATGGTGATGTCGTTGCCGCCTCCGAGGATTCTCTGTGACGCGGCAACGTCATGCACCCCACACCTGCTCGACGGGACACTCCATGTGCCCACACCGGTGAGAACGTTAGACTCTCAGACGTTATACACGGAGGGGAGTACTCCCAACCAACGGCGACGTCGTCATCACGGTGGTGCGGGCACACACGATCCTGCGTTCCCGGCGTCGCGGCCAGAGTGGTATGCGCCTTGAGCGCCTGCACACGTGGCGGGAGGAGACCTCCGGTACCAGTTCCGTACCGGAGGAGAACACGTGGACGTCCACATCCTGGGGTGGATCGGCCTGGCGGCCATTATTCTGACCCTCATCGTGATCGACATCGTCGGTCACGTACGTACCCCCCACGAGCCCACCATGAAGGAGGCCGCCGTCTGGTCGGTGGCCTATATCGCCATGGCCCTGGTCTTCGGCGGCATCGTCTGGTTCGTGTGGGGCGGAGGCTTCGCCCAGGAGTACCTGGCCGGCTACATCACCGAGAAGGCGCTGAGCATCGACAACCTCTTCGTCTTCGTCATCATGATGTCCTCCTTCAAGGTACCTCGGAAGTACCAGCAGGAGGTCCTGCTCGCCGGCATCGTTATCGCCCTCATTCTGCGGCTCATCTTCATCCTCGCCGGTGCCGCGCTCATTGAGAACTTCTCCTGGGTGTTCTACTTCTTCGGGGCGTGGCTCCTGTGGACCGCCTTCTCCCAGGCGCGTGAGGGCGTCGAGGAGCCCGACGACGAGGATGAGGAGTACAAGCCCAGTGGCTTCGTCAAGCTCATCGCCCGCGTCATCCCCATGACTGACGGCTTCGTGGGCGGCAAGGTCATTCACCGCCATGCCGGGCGCACCATGATCACCCCCATGATGCTGTGCATCATCGCCATCGGCACCGCCGACGTCATGTTCGCCGTCGACTCCATCCCCGCGATCTACTCCCTGACCAGTGAGCCCTTCCTGGTGTTCTCCGCCAACGCCTTCTCCCTGCTGGGCCTGCGCCAGCTCTACTTCCTCATTGACGGGCTGCTCGACAGGCTCGTCTACCTCCACTACGGCCTGGCGGTCATCCTCGGCTTCATCGGCTTCAAGCTCATCGTTCACGCCCTGCACACCAACGAGGCGCCCTTCATCAACGGGGGCCAGGAGTGGCACGCCATCCCTGAGGCGTCGATCGGAGTGTCCCTGAGCGTCATCATCACCACTGTCCTGGTCACGGTCATCGCCTCAGTCCTCAAGTCGCGAGCAGATGCCCGGCGTGCCGAGGTCGCATCCTGATGTCTCGACCGCCAGGAGGAGGGGAACCCCTCGACCGATTCACTACTGTGTGACTCGTGAGCACCACGAATGCCTCTGAGTCCCCGGTGATCGGGCTCAGCGCCGCGCAGGTCGACGAGCGTGTCAGTGCCGGACGGACCAACGAGTACCGTGAGCGGACCTCCCGCAGCGCCGCACAGATCCTGCGGGCCAATGTCTTCACGATCTTCAACGGGATTCTCGGCGTCGCGCTGGCTCTCGTCCTGGCGTTAGGCACTGGGCGGACGCACTGTTCGGATTCGTCCTGCTGCTCAACACCGCCACTGGCACCCTGGCGGAGATCCGCGCCAAGCGCGCCCTGGACCGTCTCGCTGTGCTGGAGACACCCCGCGCCGTCGTAGTCAGGGACGGGACCGAGACCGAGGTGGCAGTCGGAGAGGTCGTTATCGACGATGTCGTACGACTCCGGGCCGGCCAGCAGGTGCCTGCGGACGGGGACGTCCTGATCAGTGACGGCCTTGAGATCGATGAGTCGATCCTGACCGGTGAGTCCCGGCCCGTACGCCCCGCGAGCGGAGCGCAGGTCATGTCTGGGACCACGGTGACGGCCGGGACCGGACTGTTCCGCACCACCGCGGTCGGCGGGGACGCCTATGCCCACCGATTGGCCCGGGAGGCCCGCAGGTACTCGCTCGTCGTCAGTGAGCTGCAGGCCGGAACCAACCGGGTGCTGCACTGGATCAGCTGGGTCATCGTGCCCGTGGCCCTGGTGCTGGTGTGGTCCCAGCTGCGGTTGAGCGGAAGCGTCGCCGAGGCCTGGAGCAGCGGAGCTTGGCGCCACGCGGTCGTCGCCGGCATCGCCGGCGTGGTCAGCATGGTGCCCCAGGGCCTGGTGCTCCTGACCTCCGTCAACTTCGCCACCGCCTCCCTGGCCCTGGCCAGGCGCAACGTCCTGGTGCAAGAGCTGCGGCCGTCGAGGTCCTGGCCCGGGTCGACACCCTGTGCCTGGACAAGACCGGCACCATCACCACCGGCCGCATCCGCCTCGGGGAGATCCAGAACCCCGACGGCGAGCAGGCGTCCTCCGAGGTGCTCTCGGCGCTCGCCCTACTCAGTACGGTCGGGGAGGCCAACGCCACCGCCGACGCCATCAGGGGAGGGGCTCAGCGATCTCAGAGGCCTTGGTGAGCAGGGCCTCGAGGAAGCCCGGGAACCCGGCAATACGGGCCCCTCGGCCGACGTGGAGTCGGTGCCGTTCTCCTCGCGCCGCAAGTGGTCCGCGGTTCGCGATCGGTCCGGCACCACCTGGGTGCTCGGCGCCCCAGAGATCGTCCTGGCGGGACACAGTGAGTCAGTGCTGGACCGTGCTCGTCAGATCGCCGCGCAGGGAGTACGCGTCCTGGCTCTGGCTCGATCAACCTCGCTCTGGAAGCCGGCTCGGGAAGAGGGCGACCCACGGCTTCCCGATCACCTTGAGGCCGCGGGGATCGTGATCCTCACCGAGGAGATACGCCCTGACGCTGCTGAGACCCTCGCCTACTTCCGCCAGCAGGGCGTCGATGCCAAGGTCATCTCCGGTGACAGCCCCGAGACGGTGGCCGCGGTCGCCCGCCAGGCCGGGGTCAGCGCCCCCGCCGGCGGAGAGCTCATCGCTCTGGACGCACGTACGCTGCCTGCTGGTGCAGGTAGCGGGCATGAGGCGGATGAGGACTTGGAGCGCCTGGCCGACGCGGTTGAGGGCGCCAGCGTCCTGGGGCGCGTCACTCCCGAGCAGAAGCGGGCACTGGTGCGGGCACTGAAGTCCCGAGGGCACGTCGTCGCGATGACCGGGGACGGCGTCAATGACGCCCTGGCACTCAAAGACGCCGACCTCGGCATCGCCATGGGTAATGGAGCTCCGGCAACCAAGGCGGTGGCGCGTCTGGTGCTGCTCAAGGGAGAGTTCTCGGCCCTGCCCGGGGTCGTGGCTCAGGGACGCCGTGTCATGGCCAACACCGAGCGCATCGCCTCCCTGTTCCTGGCCAAGACCATCTACGCGTCCCTCATCGCCGTCGTCGTGTCGGCCATGGCGGTCGCCTACCCGTTCCTGCCTCGCCAGTTCACGGTCGTCTCCTCGCTGACGATCGGGATCCCCGCCTTCGTCCTGGCCCTGGCCCCCAGCAACCAGCGTTACCGGGAGGGTTTCCTCGGCCGGGTGCTCAGCCTGTGCGTGCCGGCGGGACTCATGGCGGGAACCGTGACCTTGTCCACGTACCTTTGGCTGACGCTCACCCATGCCCCGCGTGCCCAGGTGACGACGGCGACGACCCTGGTGCTCATTACCTGCGGGCTGTGGCTGCTCACGCTCACGGCCCGGCCTCTGACGAGTTGGCGTCTGGGGCTGGTTGTTCTCATGGGGATGATCGCAGTGCTCGGCGTCGTCGCCCCGCCTGTACGCGCCTTCTTCCTCCTGGCCTGGCCCACGCCCGGCGTGTGGTGGGTCATCGCGCTCATGGCCGGCCTGGCCATCGGCGGCATTGAGCTGGTTCACCTGGTGCGGCATCGGATCGTGCGCGGTCGGGGATGAGTGCGCCTCTACTTCGCAGCGACGAGGCGCAGCCAGCCGTTGTGGGGATGGACGCTGACATCCACCCTCAGGAAACCGGCCTCGTAGGCTGCGCCGGCTAGGGCTTCGCTGTCAGGGACGTGCATGTTCAGGCGATCCGCCCAGGCCCCCGCTGACGCCCGATCAGCGAACTCGTTTGCGATCACGAGCCTACCGCCGGGACTCAGGACGCGGCGGATCTCAGTAAGGCCGGCCTGCAGTTCCGGCCAGAAATAAGTGGTTTCGAAAGCCGTCACCACGTCGAAGAACCCGTCACGGAAGGGGAGGCTCTCCACTGAGCTCTCCACGATTCGCAGGCGTCCGGAGGAGACGGCGGCGCGGTTGACGCTCCGTGCGGTCTTGACCGCCTCAGGGGAGTGGTCAATGCCGGCCACCTCACGGCGCGTCTCCTCCAGGATCCGGGAGATGGCCTTGCCACCTCCGCAGCCGACGTCGAGTACCCTGTCAGTCAACTGGATACCCGCTGCCTTCAGGCCCCACTGGTGCAGGCGGCCGTGCCCGATGTTCATGCTGCGGAGCAGGATGCGGCCCATGAGCGAGGAAGGGCGGGAGAACTGGGACTCGGTCGGCGCAGAAGAAATCATGGGCCCATGCTCCCGGCCGGGTGGTGCGGGAGCAAGAGCCGTCAGCACATGAGACGGTGGGGAAGTAGTTCAGGCCAGGACCCCGATGACCGGGTTCCACTCGCGCGGGATGCGCTCAGAGATGAAACCGGCCTGCTGGAAGGGGTCGTCCTCAAGAAGGGACAGGGCTCCGGCCTCGTCCTCGGCGCGCACGACGATGAGGGCGTCGTGGGTGCCCACGTAGGGGCCGGCGGCCAGCAGCAGGCCCTCATCGGCCAGGCGACCGTTGAAGGCGCGGTGCGAGGGGCGAACGGCGGCCATCTCCTCGTCCTTGTCGGTGACGTAGCGGTACTCGACGGCGTAGATCTTGCTCATGGCCTCAGCATAGAGGCGAGGGCCCGGCCGTGGCCTGTGAACACAGGAGCGCTGGCATTCTTCCGGTGCCCTGGGTATGAGACGCGTCGAACACATGTGCGACGCGCAGGACGTGCAGTCAACCCTTAGACTCGAATCCCGTGAACGACTCTCTTATCATCCGTGGGGCCCGCGAGCACAATCTCAAGGGCGTGGACCTGGACCTGCCGCGCAACACGATGATTGTCTTCACCGGGCTGTCAGGATCGGGCAAGTCCTCTCTCGCCTTCGACACGATCTTCGCCGAGGGGCAGCGCCGCTACGTGGAGTCCCTGTCCTCCTACGCCCGTCAGTTCCTCGGCCAGATGGACAAGCCCGATGTCGAGCTCATCGAGGGTCTGAGTCCCGCCGTCTCCATCGACCAGAAGTCGACCTCGCGCAACCCCCGATCCACGGTGGGCACTGTGACGGAGATCTACGACTACCTGCGTCTGCTGTACTCACGGGCGGGTATCCAGCACTGCCCGGTCTGTGACGCCGTCATCTCCTCTCAGACCCCGCAGCAGATCGTCGACCAGGTCCGCGCCCTGCCCGAGGGCACTCGCTTCCAGGTTCTCGCCCCCGTGGTACGTGGACGCAAGGGCGAGTACTCCGAGCTCTTCGGCGAGCTGCGCGGTCGCGGCTTCAACCGTGTGCGCGTCGACGGCACCTCCGAGCGCCTCGACAACCCCCCGACACTCAACAAGCGTCTCAAGCACGACATCGAGGTCATCGTCGACCGGCTCGTTGTCCGCGAGGGCATCCGCCAGCGCCTCACCGACTCGGTGGAGACGGCGCTCGGCCTGGCAGAGGGCCTGGTCATCATCGAGCAGGTCGACCTGCCCGAGGACGACCCCGATCGGGAGCGGCGCTACTCCGAGAAGCGCGCCTGCCCCAACGAGCACCCCCTGGCCCTGGACGAGATGGAGCCGCGCACCTTCTCCTTCAACGCCCCCTACGGCGCCTGCCCCGCCTGCACCGGAATCGGTACCCGGCTCGAGGTGGACCCCGAGCTCGTCGTCCCCGACGAGGAGCTGACCTTGGCCGAGGGCGCCGTCGCCCCCTGGTCGAGCCACCAGAAGTACTTCACCCGCCAGCTCGAGGCCCTGGGCAAGGAGCTGTCCTTCGACGTCGATACCCCCTGGCGCGCCCTGCCGGCGCGTGCGAGGGAGGCGATCCTGCGCGGTAAGGACTACGAGGTCAAGGTCACCTACCGCAACCGTTGGGGGCGTGAGCGCATCTACTCCACCGGCTTCGAGGGGGTCCTCGACTACGTCATGCGCAAGCACGACGAGACCGAGTCCGACTGGTCCCGCGAGCGCTACCAGGCCTACATGCGTGAGATCCCCTGTCCCGTCTGTGCCGGGGCTCGGCTCAAGCCCGAGGTGCTGGCCGTGCGCGTGGGCGAGCTGTCCATCGCACAGCTGTGCGAGCTGCCGATCAGCGAGGCCCGAGACTTCCTGGCCGACCTCAACCTCAGCGGCCAGGCCGCCCAGATCGCCGGCAGCGTCCTGACCGAGATCAACGCGCGCCTGGGCTTCCTCGTGGACGTGGGTCTGGACTACCTCAGCCTGGCCCGCGGTGCGGCCACCCTCTCCGGAGGCGAGGCCCAGCGCATCCGCCTGGCCACACAGATCGGTTCTGGCCTGGTGGGTGTCCTCTACGTCCTGGACGAGCCCAGCATCGGTCTGCACCAGCGCGACAACACCCGACTCATCGAGACTCTTCAGCGGCTGCGGGACCTGGGCAACACACTCATCGTCGTCGAGCACGACGAGGACACCATCCGCTCGGCCGACTGGATCGTTGACATCGGTCCTGGAGCCGGCGAGCTGGGTGGTGAGGTCGTCTACTCCGGTGACATTGAGGGCCTGGCCGGAGCCGAGGGCTCGGTCACCGGCGACTACCTGGCCAGGCGCCGTCAGATCGAGATCCCCGTCACTCGGCGCAAGCGGGACAAGAGTCGTGAGGTCACCGTCGTCGGCGCCCGTGAGAACAACCTCAAGGACGTCACCGTCTCCTTCCCGCTCGGCGTACTCACCGCTGTTACCGGCGTCTCCGGATCGGGAAAGTCCTCCTTGGTCAACTCCATCCTCTTCCAGGTGCTCGCCAACAGGCTCAACCGCGCCCGCGGCGTATCCGGCAGGCACAAGACGGTGCGGGGTGTGGAGCACCTGGACAGGTGGTCCATGTCGACCAGTCGCCGATCGGGCGCACCCCCCGCTCCAATCCCGCCACCTACACCGGGGTGTGGGACCACATCCGCAAGATCTTCGCGGCCGTGCCCGAGTCGAAGGTGCGGGGCTATGGACCCGGGCGCTTCTCCTTCAACGTCAAGGGCGGACGCTGCGAGTCCTGCAAGGGTGACGGCACGCTCAAGATCGAGATGAACTTCCTACCTGACGTCTACGTGCCCTGCGAGGTCTGCCACGGCGCCCGCTACAACCGGGAGACCCTGGAGATCCGTTACAAGGACAAGACAGTCGCCGACGTCCTGGACATGACCATTCACCAGGCAGCCGAGTTCTTCTCCGCCTCCTCAGTCATCTCCCGTCACCTCAACACCCTGGTGGAGGTTGGGCTGGGTTATGTACGCCTGGGCCAGTCGGCCACCACGCTCTCCGGCGGTGAGGCCCAGCGCGTCAAGCTCGCCACCGAGCTTCAGCGCCGCTCCACCGGCCGGACCATCTACGTCCTGGATGAGCCGACCACCGGGCTGCACTTCGAGGACATCCGCAAGCTGCTCGGGGTGCTTCAGGGACTGGTGGACAAGGGCAACTCCGTGGTCGTCATCGAGCACAACCTCGACGTCATCGCCAACGCCGACTGGGTCATCGACATGGGGCCCGAGGGGGCAAGGGCGGGGGAACCGTCGTCGTGGCTGGGACCCCGGAAAAGGTGGCGGCCACCGAGTCGTCCCTACACCGGCCAGTTCCTGGCCCCGGTGCTGGAGGCCGCCCGCAGGCTGACGCCTCTGCCCGCTCCGGTCCGGCTCTGCTGGATAGCTCGACGTCGGCTCCCCGCCGCACTCAAATGCTCCCAGGACCCATGGGGACCTGGTCGCTCTCGCGACGCTGCTCCTGCGCGAAGCGGTTGTAGAGCAGCGACAGGACGAAGCAGACGACGCCTGCGGCCGCCAGCGAGACGACCCGAATGATCGAGTTCTGCGCGGCCACGTCCATAACGGCGAGCTTGAGCACGGACAGAAGCACCAGGGTCAGTCCGTAGTGGCGCAGGATCGTCAGACGCGCCCAGAACCCGAGGACGATGCAGGCTCCGCCCGTCAGCAGTACCAGTACTGACATGAGGACCGAACCCGGGCCGACGTCGGTGGCCACCATGACTGAGAGCCACATGAGCAGCGAGTTGCCGATCGCAAGGCTCAGACACACCTCCGCAGACCGCCGCCAGGGAAGCAGGAGCCACGTGGCGCATGCCCCCACCCCCAGGGCGACGGCGACCAGCAGCAGCATCCAGATCGAAGAGGAGGCATCCTCGGCCCACGACAGCGTCAGCAGCGCCAGTACGGCCACTATCCCTGAGAGGATCCACGACGGCGCCGGTGCTCCTGACTGCTGTCCTGCTGGGTGGGGCAAGGCCTGACCGTGAGGACCCACCCGGTAGCGGGCACCTCGGCACTGACCACTGAGCACTCGCAGAGGCGTGGCTCCGCTTGACAACGCCCCCAGAGCGATGAGTGCGATCGTCACCAGACCCGGAACCATGCGCAGGACCGCCCAGGTGTTTTGGGAGTCCTCCACGAGGCCGGATCCCAGGAACGGGACGACGACGGCGATATTGAAGGCCATCGCCGCCAGTGCCGCCCGCAGGGCCAGCACCCGTGGCTGAACACGTGAAGCCGCGGGGTATGGGGTCGGGACCGGAGAGCTGTCTGCGACTCGGTCACCGAGCCCCTCGGCCACGATCACCATGAGCGCAGAAAGCACCACGGAGATGATCAGCGACCAGGCGTCGCCGCGGGAGTAAACAGTGCCCGGGGGCGTGAGAATCGGTGCCGTCCCGAGGAGGGCCAGGATCGGGGGCGGCTCCACTCTTCCGTTCAAGACGGCAGGAAGGAGGCACAACATCGCGGCCACAATGACGAAGAGATAGGCCCTGGGGTCGCCAATGATCGTCATCCCGACCAGTGCGAGGGGGAAGAATGCGACCTCGTGCCCGATCGCCATGGCGCGGCGCCAGCGAGCGGGGCAATAGACCGGGAGTATCGCGAGTGCCGCCGCGGCCAGCAGGAGGAGCTCGAGGAGGAAGGTGATGACGATGACGCTGTGCGCCAGGTGGAGACTCTTCTGCCCCATCAACAGGTTCCTGAACGCCAGCAGGAGGACCACCGCCGTTGGGCCCCAGTCCCAGCCGGAGGTCTCGACACCGATGCTCCACAGCCGTGTGCTGGCGTGCATCGTCTGACACACCAGTAGCAGGCACAGGATGAGAGTGATGCCGGTACCGCCGACGGTGGACAGCCGCAGCATTGGCTGCATCGGAGCGGCGATGAGGGCTGTCGCCGTCGCCACCATCGACGTCACCGGATACCACGCGGCCAGCCTCATCCGCCCTGTAGCGCGAGATAGGACGGTGCAGGTCAGTGCCAGCACCGTGACGTAGATAGTGATCATCAGCCACGTGATGAGCGCGGCCTGTGGCTGGCGCACCACGTGGCTGACTGCGAACCCGATGGTCACCAGGGCTCCGAGGGTGGAGATGACGGCGGTGAACAGCACTCGTGTCATGTGGGACACGGCCAGAAGCACGAGCCCCCAGCAGGCCATGAGTACCAGGGCGGGCTCCGGATTGAGCATTCCGTCGAGAAGAACGGCTCCCACGACGGCAACAAAGCCGAGTCCCCCACCGGTGCCCGTGATCGTGGCCGCGGCGACACGGTGACGGGGACGACTGATCCCCAGCCGGGCGCCGGCCGCTGTCATCGTGACAGCGATCAGTGCCAGCGCCAGGATCTTGATCAGGTTGGGAATGGAATCCCAGACGAGGGCCAGAAGACTGACCCCGGCAGACAGGACGAGTACTGCTGCGGCGCCGGAGAGCAGATAGCGTCCGAGGTTGCCCTCCCGCATTGCCCGCTGGGTCCAGCTGGGGACTTTCTCGGCCCCGGCGCTGCGTGTCTGGCCGGTCCCGGCCGGTCCCGCCTGATTGGTTCCCTGCATATGAGGGGCGTTGCCTGCGACGGGTGCATGACGCATCGGGTCCGGACTGGTCCAAGGAGCCGAGGCCGGCGCGGGCTCCATGGGGGTCGGCTCCGGATGACGCTGGACCGGCGGCGCCTCGTCCCGGGATGCTCGTGGGGTGTCCGAAGCCGTGGCCGTCGTGGGGTGGGCGGTCTGGTCATCGAGGAGGGCCCCGTTGACGGGGGTCTGAGCGATGGGATCGTTGAGGTGCTGCAGGGGGAGGTCGGTGGTCCGGCTCGCCTCCGGGGTGCTCGCGGGCGGTGTCGTCTCGGCCTGGAGCGGAGTGCGCGTGGGCGGGACTCCTGCACGGTGGTCCTCAGTGGTGTCGGTGGCCACAGTCTCCTTCGACGTGGCAACGGGGCTGCTGCTCCTCGCTGTGGCGGGAGAGCCGCTGCTGCCTTGCATCGGAGCGGCGGAGGAGTAAGTCAGCCAGGTGACGCGTTCTGCGAGCCAGTCGATCTTCCTCTCGATGAGGTCCAGTCGCTGCAGGACCACGGCGATATTCGGGCCGACAGGGGGCGGTACGGACATGACGGTTCTCCTCGTCACTCGGTGCTCGGCGGTAAGCACGTGTCACTCAACCGATTCTTCTGAGAGTAAGGGGGAGTCGTCGATGTCGTGAAGGGGGTACAAGTACCCTGTGGACAACTTGGGAACGAGGAGAAGACTGGTTGCGCGAGAACGAACAGAGTCGAACAAAGTTCCACAAGAACGGTCAGGCTGGGATAGGCTGTGCGTCATGAGCGAGAACGGACTCACTGCAGCCCAGCACAAGATGCGCGACGCCGGTGTCGCCGAGCAGGCCATCACGGTTTTCACCCACTACTACCAGTCCCTGGAGGCGGGAGCCACAGGTCTCATCCCCGAGGAGACCATCGAGCCCCTGACGCAGATCGACTCCCTTGCTGACGTCGAGGTCAGTGAGGAGGAGGCTCGCGAGGCGCTGAGTAAGACGGTCCTCATCCGACTCAACGGGGGCCTGGGCACCTCGATGGGCCTGGATCGCGCCAAGTCCCTTCTGCCGGTACGTGACGGCAAGACCTTCCTGGACCTGTTGGTCGATCAGGTTCTGGCAGCGCGTCGGCGCTACGGTGTGAGCCTGCCGCTGACCCTCATGAACTCCTTCCGCACCCGCGAGGACTCCCTCGAGGTGCTGGCCGGGCACCCCGAGATCCAGGTTGACGGCCTGCCCCTGGACTTCCTGCAGAACCGCGAGCCCAAGCTCCGCGCTGATGATCTGACTCCCGTGGAGTGGGAGGCCGACCCCGAGCTCGAGTGGTGTCCTCCGGGGCACGGCGACATCTACACCGCCCTGCTCGCCTCCGGTCTGCTGGACGCCCTCCTGGAGCAGGGGTATCGGTACGCCATGACCGCCAACTCCGACAACCTCGGCGCGGCGCCCTCGGCCAGGATCGCCGGTTGGTTCGCCGCCTCCGGTGCTCCTTATGCCCCGGAGATGTGCCGCCGTACGCCGGCCGACGTCAAGGGCGGCCACTTGGCCGTGCGTAAGAGCGACGGACGCATCATCCTGCGCGACACGGCGCAGACGCCCGATGACCAGATGCACTACTTCACCGACCAGTTCCGCCACCCCTTCTTCCACACGAATAACCTCTGGTTCGACCTCAAGGTGCTACGCGACACCCTGGTCGAACGGGGAGGGATCCTCGGGCTGCCGCTCATCAAGAACAGCAAGACGGTGGACCCCGCCGACTCCTCCTCGACACCGGTCGTTCAGCTCGAGACCGCCATGGGGGCCGCCGTGGAGGCCTTCGAGGGGGCGACCGCCATCGAGGTACCACGTTCCCGGTTCCTGCCGGTCAAGACCACCAACGATCTGCTGCTGGTGCGCTCGGACGTCTACGAGCTGGACGACGACGGTCTGCTGCAGATGGTCCCGGAGCAGGCCTGCACCGTGAATCTCGACCCGCGGTTCTACAAGAAGATCCAGGACTTCGAGGCCCGGTTCCCCGAGGGCGTCCCCTCCATCAAGGATGCGCGGTCGTTGACCGTGGATGGCGACTGGACCTTCGGTTCCGGCGTCGTCGCCACCGGTGAGGCGCACGTGGAAGCGGAGGGCTCGCCCGGAAGGATCGCCGACGGCGTCCATATCTGACGACGGATCGTGCCGAGGTCAGCGGGACAGTCTCACAGGCTTGTCGATGCGCATGAGCTTATCGGGGTTGCGGACGATGAGAACCTGCTGAACACCAGTCTCCGAAGCAACCAGGAAGACCACGAACTCTACGTTCCTGGAACTGCTGACCACGGCTGCGAGCTCCCCGTTGAGCCGCGCCGGCGCCACATCGAACTGTGGCGTCTTCGCGGCGATGCCGATAAGGAAGCGGGCCACGGACTCTGCGCCTCGGACGGCACGGCGTGCCGCTGAGGCCCGGCCTCCACCGTCGGACACGAGTACCGCCTCAGGAGCCAGCAGGCGTACGGTGGCCGCCAAGTCTCCCGAGCGAATGGCGCTGGTCACTCGGTCCACAGCTCGGGAGAGGGGTTGGCGCGTCGGTGTGTTCGTCCTTCTTGCAGCCGGGTGCGTGCACGGTGCACCAGCTGGCGCACGGCGGTGTCGGATGCATCGATGATGCGACCGGTCTCCGCCGATGACAGGGAGAAGACCTCTACCAGGAGGAATGCTGCGCGTTCGGCGGGGGGAGAGGGTCTCCAGTACCATCAGCGTCGCCTCAGAGACCGTCTCCGCCAGGATCAGGTCGTCGGCCAGTTCTGCCTCGGTGGCGACCGGTTCGGGAAGCCACGGTCCCAGGTAGGACTCCTTCCGGTTGGCCTCGGAGCGCAGCGCGTTGAGTGCTAAGCGTGTGGCGATACGGCACAGCAGCGCGCGCTCCTGCCGGACCGGTTCTCTGACGCGTTGGCGGCGCAGCCATGTCTCCTGCACGATGTCCTCGGCCTCCGCCGCGCTACCGAGCATGCTGTAGGCGAGGGTAAACAGAACGGCGCGATGTTCCTCGAAATCCTGACCGGACCTGTCGTCCATATCTGTGGGTTGGTCGGAAGCAGTCATTGAGCTGGGCCTCTCACGATGCGGTATGAGCCGGAGCGCTGAGCCTCTTCAATCAACCACTGAGTAGTGCGGTCCATGACCCAGTCCTTGACTCGCCGGGCCATTCTCCCCGTCAGGACGGGACCGTTGGGAACGTCATCCGGACTTACGTGCTCGACGAGCCCGCGGTCGCGTCCCAGCGAGACGCAGCGCATGACATAACCGACCCCCGTGTTGGACGGCGGTGGGGTCTTCAGTACGTCGGAGATGAGAATGTCAGCGGCGACGGCTCCCAGAGACAGGGCTGAGGCGCAGCTAGGGCGTAGATGCGGGGCCGGAGGCGCAGCGCAATCGCCGACCGCGGTAATCCTGGGGTCGTCGGGGGAGCGTAGGAACCTGTTGACCACAATGCGCCCGTCGGAAGAGGTCGACACTGGTGGATCGCATGGAACAGTGACCGGTGCAAAACCTGCGGTCCATATGGTGACCATGCCGGGCTCGGGCTGGCACATCTGGTTGTCGGTCACCGTGCAGCCCAGCCGACGCAGTTGGCGAGAGGCATGCTTGCGGGCTCGTACGCCGAGGTGGGAGCCGACGGTGCCGGAGTCGACGATCTCAACATCGAATCCTTGCTCAGCAAGTTCCGCGGCGGTCTCGATCCCGGTGAGACCACCTCCGACGACGCGAATGCGCGTGTCTGAAGAGCCGACGAGTTCATCTCGAAGCGGCTGCAGATCGGCGATTCCGGAGATCGGCAGTGCTCCAGCAGGTGCCCGGCTGGTGCTACCGGTCGCCAAGACGACCTGGTTGAAGGGGACGGGGGCGCCGTCGGACAGATGGACGACACCCCGTTTGCGATCGATGCTCGTCGCGCGGTCGATGACAACGTCGATGGCTGGGTTGAGCAGCTCGGACAAGGGCCGTACCGGGTCTTCTTCAGCACGAAGAGCCTCGTGCAGACGAATACGCTCGACAAGGTGTGCCGAGGCACTGATGAGGCGAACACGTGTGAGGGCGGTGGCCATTGGGTGAGAAGCAATCCGGTTGGCTGCCATGATCCCGGCGTACCCGGCGCCGATGATGACGATGGTGGTGCGATGCGTTGGACTCATACCCATCAGACACATCGGCGCGTCGAATCGTGACAGTCGAGCGGAGACTGTGACGGCATCCATAGTGGGAGGCTGATTCTGAGCTCGCCTTTGCTCGTCTGCTTGCAGAGCGGGGTGATGTAAAAGTACCCGCCCTTGGGGGCGGGTACTGTCAACTTGGTGTCAGGGTGCTGTGGTGGGCGATACTG